>ENA-ORCV01000024-ORCV01000024.1-marine-metagenome-genome-assembly--contig:-NODE-24-length-466177-cov-12.196179_pt1 | contig 466177 bp, 442 predicted proteins | sample MGYA00237779_ERZ508509 | MGnify/ENA primary metagenome ERZ508509 (study PRJEB26180, sample SAMN06268772) | marine metagenome | isolation source: Bioluminescent Bay, La Paraguera, Puerto Rico | place... | reverse complement strand
TTGGCCAGCGTGAATAGCGTGCGGCCCGCCGGGTCCAGCGCATTTTCCTGGACCAGGATGCCGGCCGTGCCGTCGTCGCGGGCCACGTGCAGCGGCGCCAGTGGAGCGGTCGTACCAACGCCCACGTTTGCGGAAACCGTCGCCGAATTAACCCCGGCGATCGCGCCCAGGATAACCGTGTCGGGTTGGTCGGCCACGGCCAGCGCGCCCAGGGCAGTCGATTGGAGCGATTCCGCGGTCGCAAGGTAGCCGATCGCAACGGAACGCGAGCCCGAAGAACCGGAAAACGAACCCAGCGCCACGCTGTGGGTATGCAGCGCCGCCGCGTTATGACCCAACGCGACGCTGGATGCCAGGTCCGAAAAGGCGTTGTACCCCAAGGCGACGCCACTGGCGCCGACCACCTCTGCGTTATAACCCAGCGCGATCCCCCACTGTCCCCCGGCTTCCGTGTTTGGACCGATGGCGAGGCTTCGTTCACCGAGCGCCAATGCGCTTGAGCCCTGGGCCAGGCTCGCGTAGCCTTCGGCGATCGTATTCGCCCCGGTGGCCACCGCGTAATCGCCGGATGCCAGTGCACTGCTCCCCTGGGCCGCGCTAAATGCCGCAGAAGAACTGGCCCCTTTTCCCAGGGCAACGCTGGAGAGTCCAAATGCGGATGCATTGTTGCCGAATGCCGCGCCCTGTTGCCCAAATGCCCAGGCCCCGTAACCCACGGCAAGACTGTCGGCGCCTTCGGCACTGGCAATATGACCGATCGCAGTACTGGAACTGGTTGCCGCCTCGGCTCCATGTCCCAGTGCCAGGCTGTTGGCGCCGGCAGCAACGGCCAGGTATCCAAGGGCAGTCGAACTGGTCGCCGTCTGGGCATTCAGAATGGTCGTCTGGGCATTGACGTCCTGGATGGCGAAAATCTCGTCAGTGCCCCAGATATACCATTCCGCACCATCTGCCTGGCTGGTGTCGTCGAAACTGACGATGGGGCTTGCACTGGAAGCCTGGAGGTTGGCCGCTATCGACGTCGAAGGGCAGGCAATGATTGATATGGCGGCCGAGATGGCTATCTTAAGCACATGTTCGGTTCGGTACTGCATCGGTATAACTCCTGTTCGTTGTCCCTATTCCTACAACGAACGGAGAGCGTAAACACTGACACAGGCGTCTCAGCCGGCCAGGCCGCGCAGTCCATAACCGATGGCGAATGCCATGCCCGCGGCGACCAGGCCGATCGTCAGGGTCTGTAGGCCCTGGCGCCACCAGGGATGCACCGACCAACGGCTTTTCAGCGAGCCGATCACGAAGAATGTAAGGCTGGCGAGCACGAGCGCCCAGGTGAAGGGCTGTGGTACCCGGGTCACGAACGGCGCCAGGGGCATGGCCCCGAACAGTACGAAGGCACCAAAGGTGTGGAGGCCGACGCGCAGCGGGGTCTTGGCATCATCGCCGGCGGCGTACTCCTCTTGTAGCATGATGTCGACCCAGGCTCGGCGATTGGCGGTGATGCCGGCCACCACCTGTTCCAGGTCCTCGCCGCTGTTGCCCTTGGCGGCGAAGATCTGGCGGATTTCCTCGCGCTCACCTTCTGGATTCCGGTCGATGTGGTCTTCCTCCACCAGGCGCAGCCGCTCACGATTGTCGCGACTGGTGCGCGCGGCGGTGAACGCCCCGGCGGCCATCGAGAAACCGTCGCCGACCAGGTTGGCCAGGCCCAGGATCACGACGATAAACGGCGACAAGTTGGCGCCGGTCACGCCGGCGACGATGGCGAAAGTGGTGACCACGCCGTCGATGCCGCCATAGACCCATTCCTGGACGTAGCTGGCCTCCGGCCCGGCGGCGAGCCGGGTCCGAATTTCCTCGGGAGAATGGCCGTGGTCGTGCTGGAGCATGGTCCCGGCACTTTATCAGAATGCGGGCATTGCGAGGTTGGCGCGCTCACACCATTGGATCCTCGATTGGACCTCGCGGACTACCAGCCGATACCGTAATCCTCGCCAGTATTGCCCGCCCCACCCCACATCGTGCCGTGCTCGGCGTCGAACCAGATGGCGGTGATGGGGCTGTAGGTGCGCTCGACCACCTCCACGTCGTAGCCCATTTTGCCCAGGGCCTCGCGCGTGTACGGCGGCACCACCGGCATCACCTCGATGCGGCCCGGCTGCGCGTCGTGCGCGCCAAAGGAACTCTGCATCTGGTAGCTGGTGATGTTCGGGGCCTCGGCGGCCTGCTGGACGTTCATGTCGAACTCGACCATGTTGAGGAAGAACTGCAGCAGGTTCTGGTCCTGGCTGTCACCACCCTGCACCGAAAAGGCCATCAGCGGCTTGCCGTCTTTCAGCGCCAGGCTGGGCGTGAGCGTGGCGCGCGGACGCTGGCCGGGCTGGACCACGTTGTACGGGTTCAGGCGCTCGTCCAGCACGAAGCTCTGCATGCGCTGGCTCAGGCCGATGCCGGTGTCGCCGGCAACGTACGCCGGAATCCAGCCGCCGCTGGGGGTGATCGAGACCACCCAGCCTTCCTTGTCGGCCGCCTGGATGGACGTGGTGCCGGCGTAAAAGCCCTCGTCGTGGCTCATGTTCAACGCCTGCTGGAAGCCCTCGGTGCCCTCGGCATCGGCCTTCGGCGGAATCGGGTTCCAGGCCTGGCGCAGGTCCTCGAACGGGTTTTTGCCGCCCTGGAACGGGTACGGGTCTCCCGGCTTCAGGTCGGTCAGGTTGTGATCCGCCGGCATCAGCTTGCGACGCTCGGCGGCGTATTCCTTGCTCAGCAGCCCTTCAATCGGCTCCTCGGGCGGTACGTACGGGTCGCCGTAGTAGAAATCGCGGTCGGCGAAGGCCAGGTTCATGGCCTGGTAGAGCGTGTGGATGTAGCGCGTGGAGTTGTACCCCATGCCCTTCAGGTCCAACGGCTCCAGCAGGTTCAGCGCCTGCAGCATCACCGGGCCCTGCACCCACGTGGTCAGCTTGTAGACGTCGATGCCCTTGTAGTTCGTGGTAACCGGCTCCTCAAGGTACACCTGCCACTGGTCCATGTCCTCCATCGTCATCAGGCCGCCGTGTTCGCGGCTGGCGGTCACGATGGCCTCGGCGATATCACCCCGGTAGAAACGGTCGTAGGCGGCGTAAATGGCAGCCTTGCGGTCCTTGCCGGCGGCTAGGGCCTGGGCCTCGGTGTCGACCAGCTTCTGCAGTGTCGCCAGCAGGTCTTCCTGGCGGAAAATCTCGCCACCAACCGGCGCACCGCGTTTCGCGGGGTTGTCCGGGTCGCGGTGCGGCAGGAACAGCTCGGTGGAACTCGGCCAGCGCTCCAGCACTTCACGCCGGCGCTCGATGTTGTCGGCGTTGGACGTCTCGATCGGGTAGCCGGCCGCCAGCTCCATCGCCGGTTGCAGTACCTCGGCCAGGCTCAGCTCACCAAACTCGGCCAGCATGGTCATCAGGCCACCGGGCGTGCCCGGGGTGACGGCGGCCAGCGGGCCATACTCCGGCGGGTAGACCATGCCCTTTTCACGAAAGAATTCCGGGGTCGCGCCGGTCGGCGCCACGCCCAGCGCGTTCACGCCGATGACTTTTCCGGTATTCGGGTTGTAGATCAGCGCCTGGGTCTCACCGCCCCAGCTGAGCACGTCCCACATGGTGGCCGTCGCCGCCAGCATGGCGCAGGCCGCGTCCACCGCGTTGCCACCGCGCGCAAAGGTCATGGCCCCCGCGGTCGCACCGAGCGGTTTGCCGGTAATGGCCATCCAGTGCTTGCCATGCAGCACCGGCTTGCTGGTGGCCTGGGCGCCGGCCATCGGGCTCGCGCACGTCAGTGCCAGGGTGGTCACGAGGGTGATGCTGACTCGACCGAGGTTCATTCGAAGCTCCAGGACTGGGTACAGTCCCCAATATAACGCACCTGCCGGATACAACATGGCCCTGGGTTAAAATGCGACCTGATGACGACACGGCGCGTTAACAACGACATCGCACCCTGCCCGCCCGATCGCCGGGCCCTGCTGTGTATCGACCTGCAGCGACTGGGCATCGAACCGGGCCACGGCGCGTTCTCAAGCCTGCGACGCGTGGGTATCTCTGATGAAGATATCGAGGCCTTCCGGCAACGCATGCGCGATACCGTGCTGCCCAACGTCGCGCAATTGCAGAAACACTTCCGGCAGGCAGGCGACGAGGTCATCCACGTCCGTATCCAGTCCCTGACCCGGGACGGCCGCGACCGCAGCCCCGAACATAAACGCCTTGGCCTGCTGGCGGCGCCGGGCAGCGCGGAAGCCGAGTTCCTGCCCGAAGTGGCCCCTGAAGGCGACGAAATCATCATCAACAAGACGGCATCCGGCGTCTTTATCGCCACCAACCTGGAATTCGTACTGCGCAGCCTGGGCGTCAGCCGACTGGTGATCGTGGGGGTTTACACCAATGAGTGCGTGAGCAGCGCGGTTCGCAGCGCCAGCGACCTGGGGTTTGACACCACGGTGGTCGAAGACGCGACCGCGGCGATCTCACCGGGCATGCACACGGCGGCGCTGGACATCATCCGCGACCGCTATGCGCAGGTGACCGGTACCAAAGACCTGTTGTAGCGCACCTGGATCAGGACAGGCGCGTGCTGAGGATTCCCGCGACCAGCATCACCGCCAGGAAAACGCCCACCCACATCACCATGCTGCCGGTCGGCCAGTTGCGCGCCAGGGCCATCTGCAGGTTGTTGCGGGTGGCTTTGAAAATCGGTTGCTTCAGCATGGCCGAACCCGCCGTACCCAGCGAGCCGGATACAGCCCGGCAGGCCGCGACTACGCCGCGACCCAGCCGTGGCAGGCCCTTGCGCCACAGCCACTCGATATCGATGTTGGTGGATCGAAGCTCTGGCGGATACATGCCACGCATATTGAGCCACACAAATGCCAACGCCGAGAAGAACAGCAACTGCAGCTGCGTCAGCACGTGGGTCATGTCGTACGGCGAGTACTCGTAGTCGTAAGGCAGCAGGTTGTACAACAGCGACGGGAAGCTGCCGATGGCGATACACGCCACTGCCGCGATGCCCATCGCGATCAGCATGTTCACGGGCGGCTCGGTGGTGCGGATGCCGGAATCATGCGCGAAGAAGGCGAAGTACGGAATCTTGATACCCGCGTGGTGGAACACGCCTGCCGAGGCGAACAGCATGGCCAGCCAGACGTACTCGTAACCCTCGTACATCAGCGCCGACATCACCATCGACTTGCTGACGAAACCGTTGAACAGCGGGAACGCCGAGATCGACGCCGCGCCGATACAACACAGCGTGGCCGTAATCGGCATCGACTTGTACAGGCCGCCCAGGTCGGAACCGTTCATGCGCCCGGTCATCAGCAGCACCGCGCCCATGGCCATCATCAGCAGGCCCTTGAACAGCACGTCGTTGAAGGCATGCGCCACGGCGCCGTTCAGCGCCAGCGCGGTGCCGATGCCGACGCCGACCACCATGAAACCCAGCTGGTTGATCATCGAGTAGGCCAGTACGCGGCGCAGGTCGTTCTCGATCACGGCGAAGAAGATCGGGAAGCAGGCCATGGTCATGCCCACGTAGATCAGCGCTTCGGTGCCCGGGAAGCCCCGCGCCAGCGCGTAGACCGCCGCCTTGGTGGTGAACATGCACAGGAACACGGTTCCGGTGGGCGTCGAGGCCGGGTAGCCGTCGGTCAGCCAGTTGTGCAGGAACGGGAAGCCCGCCTTGACGCCGAAGGCCAGCAGGATCAGCCAGCCGGCCGTGGACTCCGTGCCGATCTGGTTAAAGGCGATACTGCCGGTGGCCTGGGCATGCCACATCAGTCCCACCAGCAACAGCAGGCCGGAGACCACCTGGAACATCAGGTATCGGATACCGGTGCCCACCGAGCGTTCGTCGCGCGAGGCCCAGATCAGGAAGGCCGAGCTCAGGCCCATGGCTTCCCAGAACATGAACAGCGTGACCAGGTCGCCGGCGAACACGGCGCCAACCGCGCTGCCCGCATACAGCAACGCGGCCACGTGCTGCATCGTGTCTTTCACGTGCAGGGCGTAGATCACACCAATTAGCGCCGCGATGTGGAACAGGTAGCCGAACAGCAGGCTCAGCCTGTCGACCCGGTAAGGCTCCAGGTCAAACGTCAGCAGCTGCAGCTGGACGCTGACACCAGGCTCGATGCCCAGCAGGTGCAGCCCACCCAGGATCGGCGCGGCCAGCATGATGGCCACCCGCAGCCAGCCGCGCGTGAACAGCGCCAGCAGTGCGGCGCAGTACAGCGGGACAAACGCGGGAACGTCAGGGCTCCACATCGTAATAATCTTCTCCGCGCATCAGGAACTTGCGCATCCAGGTGGCAATCCACACCAGCACCACGCAGGCAACGAAACCGAACAGGGCGTAGAACGCCGGGATCTTCTCGATCGCGAACATGATGTGGCGGTGGACGAAAAAGTCGATCACGACGAGGATCGCGCAGGCCACGTACAGGCTGACGCGCACCGTGCGCTGGTTCTTCGGCTGGTCCAGCCAGTAAGTCTTGCCGTCGCCGGTCTTGTTGTCGTCGGTCATGGAGTGACTCCCACAATCATGGCCGCCAGGTCATACAGCGGCCCGGGGTAGAAGAACAGGACGATACAGGCCAGGCTGGTGAAGCCCATGGCCAGCAGGCATGCGACCGGTGCTTCACCGCCGTGGTCATGCCCATCGTCCACTGCCGTCGCGGCCGCGGTGCGGAAAAACGCGCGCATCGGGATCGACAGCAGGTAGAAAATATTCAGCAGTGAACTGACCATCAGGATGCCCAGCAGCACCCAGTGCTGCGTTTCCAGCGTGGCCAGCGCCAGGTACCACTTGCTCCACAACCCGGCGAAAGGCGGCAGGCCGATGATACTGAGCGCACCAATGGTGAACGCCGCGAACGTCCACGGCATGCGCTTGCCCAGGCCGTCGAGCTGGCTGACCTCGGTCTTGTGCGCCGCCACCATGATGGCGCCGGCCGCGAAAAACAGCGTGATCTTGCCGAAGGCGTGCGTGGCGATATGCATGGCGCCGCCGATAATGCCCAGCTGCGTCGCCAGCAGCGCACCCAGCACGATGTAACCCAGCTGGCTGACCGTGGAATACGCCAGCCGCGCCTTCAGGTTGTCTTTCGTCATCGCCACCAGGGAGGCCAGCAGGATGGTGGCGCCGGCCACGTACAGCAGCCATTCGTTGGCGCCCGCGGCGGTGATGGTATCCAGCCCGAACAGGTAGACGGTCACTTTCAGCACGGTGAACACGCCCGCCTTGACCACGGCCACGGCGTGCAGCAGCGCGCTGACCGGTGTGGGCGCGACCATCGCCGCCGGCAACCAGCGGTGGAACGGCATCAGCGCCGCCTTGCCGATGCCGAAGGCGAACAGCGCGTACAGCACGCCGATCAGCCAGGCCGGTGTCTCGCCGCCGAAAACGCCGCCTTCCTGGAAGTCCAGGTTACCGGTGAGCGAATAGGTCCAGATGATGGCCAGCAACTGGAACACGATGGACGTGGAAATCAGGATGCCCAGGTAAACCCGGCCGCCTTTCTTCGCCGCCTCGGTGCCGGCATGCGTCACCAGCGGATAGGTGGACACCGTCAGCGCTTCGTAGAACAGGAACAGCGTGAACATGTTGTCCGAGAATGCCACGCCCATGGTGCAGGCGATGGCGATGGCGAAGCAGGTGTAGAACCGCGTCTGGTTCTTCTCGTGGTGGCCGCGCATGTAGCCGATCGCGTACACCGAGGTAACAATCCACAGCAGCGACCCGATCAGGGCGAACAGCATGCCCAGTGGTTCTACCGACAGCGCGATGGGTAACCCAGGCAGGGTTTCGATCAGCACCAAACGCGGTACGTCGCCGGCCATGACCACCGGCCACAGCGGCACGACGATGGACAGCAGCACGACGCCGGTCACCAGCGTCACGGCTTCGCGAACGTTGGGCCAGCGCCCCGTCAGGGCCACGCCGATGGCGCCGATCAGCGGCACCACGATGGCCAGCCAGAGCGCGTTCACGGGGTCGATGCCCATCATGGCGCCACTCCCAGCAGGGCTTCGGCGGCACGCGCGGCCACGCCGGCCGAGAAGCGGGTATCAATGCCGAACCAGACATTGGCCGCCACCAGCACCCAGACCGGCACCAGCAGTGACAGCGGCGCTTCGCGCACATCGGCCCGGCTTTCAGGCAGGTCACGGAACCAGGCCACTTCGATGACTTTCCACACGTACATGACGGCGAACAGCGAGGTGATGAGCATGATCACCGCCAGCCACCACCAGCCCTGCTCCAGTGCCGCGGAAATCAGGTACCACTTGCTGATGAAGCCCGCCGTCAGCGGCACGCCGACCAGGCTCAGGCCGCCGATGGCGAACGCCAGGATGGTCCATGGCATGACTTTCGCCAGCCCGGCCATGTCATGAATTCGGGTGGAACCGATGCGATAGGCCACCGCGCCGAGCGCCAGGAACAATGCGCCTTTCATCAGGGCGTGGTTGAACACGTGCGTGATGGCCGCGGTCAGGCCCAGCGTGGTGCCGAACGCGATACCGATGGCCATGTAGCCGAGCTGCGCGACGCTGGAATAGGCCAGCAGGCGCTTGGCGTCGAGCTGGTTAATGGCCATCAGCGACGTGACGACCACGCCGATGACCGACAGCACCACCAGGATGGGTTGCAGGGGCATCTCGCCGAGGCTGAACTCGACGCCGAATACCGTGAACAGCACCCGGATCATCACGTAGACCGCGACCTTGGTCGCCGTGGCCGCGATAAAGGCACTGACGGCCGACGGCGCGTAGGTGTACGCATTGGGCAGCCAGAGGTGCAGCGGGAACAGGGCCAGCTTCAGGGCAATGCCAGCCACCAGGAAGGCGAAGGCCGTGTGCACCACGCGGGCTTCTTCCAGCGCCGGCAGGCGCTCGGCCAGGTCGGCGATGTTCAGCGTACCGGTCACCGAGTACAGCAGGCCGACGCCGATCAGGAAGAACGTGGCGCCGATGGTGCCCATGATCAGGTACTGGTAGGCCGCCGTCAGCGCGCGCCGGTCGCGCCCCAGGGCAATCAGCGCATAGCTGGAAAGCGACGAGATCTCCAGGAACACGAACATGTTGAAGATATCGCCGGTGGCGGTAATGCCCAGCAGGCCGGTGTAGGTCAGCAGGAACAGGCAGTAAAACAGCGACTGCAGGCGCTGCGGAATCTCCGCCCGCGCGCTGGGGCCGGCGAACGGCGTGACCACCGCGCCGATGCCCGCAACGATCAACAACACGAACGCGTTCAGCGTGTCGATACGGAATTCGATACCCCACGGTGGCGCCCAGCCGCCCATTTCGTAGCTGATGGGGCCGGTGCCCAGCACCGTGGCCAGCAGGAAGCAGGCCATGGCCAGCACACCCCACGACACCGCCGTGGTCAGCAACCACGGCAGGCGGCCGTTCGGCAGCGCCGCGGCAACGGGCGCCGCGAGCAGCGGCAAGACAATCATCAGGGCCGGAAAGTGTTCCATGTGCGTTTCGTCAGTTTCCCTGGCCAGTCCGGATCTAAAAATCCCGGTCCTGGCTGTGAATTTCTTCTTCTTCGATGGTGCCGTAGGCCTCGCGAATGCGGACCACGAGCGCCAGGCCCAGCGCCGTGGTGGCCACGCCGACCACGATGGCGGTCAGGATCAGCACGTGCGGCAGCGGGTTGCTGTAAAGCGTCACGCCGTCTTCAAGAATCGGCGGCGCGCTGCCGGAGATGTAACCGAAGCTGATGAACATGATGAAGACCGAGGTCTGGAAAATGTTCAGCCCCGCGATTTTCTTCACCAGGTTGCCGCGGCTGATCACGGTGTACAGGCCGGCCATCATCAGGAAAATGACGATCCAGTAGTTGTAATGCCCGAGGACATCCATCAGTCGTCGCCTCCCCGTTCCTTGCGGCCGGACAAAACGAAAAAGATCAGCGTCAGCGTCGATGACACCGTCATGCCCACGCCGAATTCGATGGCCAGGATGCCGTAATGCTGGCCGTGAGCCGGGTGCGCCGGTGACAGCGTGTTGTAGTCCAGGAAATTGCCGCCCAGCAGCATGTTCAGTACGCCGGTGCCGCCATAAATGAGCACACCCAGCGCAGAGAAAATTTTCAGCGCGCCTTCCGGCGCGACCTCGCGGGCATGGTCAAGACCGAACACCAGCGCGTAGAGCACGAAGGCCGCGGCGATAATCACGCCCGCCTGGAAGCCCCCGCCTGGGCCGAAATCGCCATGGAACTGGACGTACAGGCCGAACAGCATGATCAACGGCAGGTTGAACTTGGTGACGACCCTCAGGATCTGGTGGTGCTGCATCATGCCGCGCCCTCCTTTTCGCCCTGCGAGTCCCTCTTCTCCCCCTCTTCTTCGCCCCGCCGGCGTCGGCCGCGGCCCAGCAGCACCAGCACGCCCATGCCAGCCGTAAAGACCACCACGGTCTCGCCGAAGGTGTCGAATCCACGGTAGCTGGACAGGACCGAGGTCACCACGTTGGGCACGCCGATTTCCTCGCCTGATTCTTCCAGGTAACGCGGCGCGACGTGGGTGTGCACGGGGTTGTCCGGGGCACCGAACGACGGGATATCCAGGGTGCCATAGACCAGGAACGCGCCGGTGACCGTGACCACCGCCAGCGGCAACCAGGGTTTGTGCGCGGGCCGGCGCTCATGACGTGACGTCATGGCCAACGTCGCCAGCATCAGGACGGTGGAAATGCCCGCGCCGACGACGGCCTCGGTAAACGCCACGTCGGGCGCGGCCAGCGCCACGAACAGCGCCGCCGACAGCAGGCTGTAGATACCGAACAGCATGACCACCGCGAACAGGTCGCGCAGGCGGATCACCGCGATGGCGACCACCACCAGGAAGGTCAGCAGGATGATGTCAATCAGGCTTTCGATGACGGCGTCTCCGTAGTGGTGGTTGCGGCCACATCGCCGGCCAGGTCATCGGCCAGCTTCGGGTACACCCCGCCATGCTTCGCCGCCTTGGCCAGCGCGTGGGTCGCGGTCGGGCTGGTCATCCACAGGAACACCAGGATGAAGACCAGCTTGGCCAGCGCCAGGGTCCAGCCCGCCAGCAGCGCCAGCCCCAGCAGGATCAGCAGGGCGCCGATGGTGTCGGTAATGCCAGCCGAATGCATGCGCGAGTAAACGTCGGGGAATCGCAACACGCCGATCGCGCCGACCAGGCAGAAGAATGCGCCGGTGAACACCAGCACATACGCGGCGATCTCAAGAATTCCCATCGGGATCCTCCTCGCCGATCTCCGCCGACAGCGCTTCCTCGCTGTCATATTCAAAGAAGCGCAGCACGGCGACCACGCCGATAAAGTTGATCAGGGCATAGGCCAGTGCAATATCGAGCACGTCGTGTCGGCCGCTTATGAAGGCCATCAACGCCAGCAGCAGCACGGTCTTGGTGCCGAACATGTTCACCGCCAGGATACGGTCGTACACGGTCGGGCCCTTCAGCGCCCGGATCAGCACCAGGCCCATGACCGCCAGGATGGCCAGCGCAGCGCCGACCAGCATCAGCCCGGCTCTCCCGGCGAATGGTCGGTGGCCTTGCGCGGCTCCGGCACCGCCTTGTCCATACCCCCTTCCAGCGCATCGCGCGCGACATCGGGGTGCAGCGCGTGAACGCTGATGGTGTGGGGCTTCAGCTCCAGGCTGACGGTGCCCGGGGTCAGGGTGATCGAGTTGGCGTGAATGACCAGCCCAAGGTCAGTCTGCTGGCTGGCCGGCGCTTCGAACACCACCGGCTTGACGGCGTCGGCGCCGCCGAACACGCGGCGCGTGGTGTCGATGCTGGACTTGACGATTTCCTTGACCAGCCACAGCCAGTAACCCGGCAACCGCGCCACCAGCCCGAATGGATAGCTCTCACCGTCGATCACGTGCATGCGGTTGGCGATCCACGTCACGAAGGCGATGGAGCCGATGCCAAATGCGATGAGCAGGGGTGCGAAATGCCCGGACAGCGTGATCCAGAGCACCGCGAGTGCAATCACCAGGAGCACGGTCTGCTTCATGGCTTCACCGGCAATGTGACTGCATGGTGACCGGGGGGAACAATGGCCCCGCCGCGGGAAATTCTGATCATTGATTAAAACCTGTCAGGCGGCCTGCGATTATTACCGATGCCCCGCCGGAATTCCAGACAAGCCCGACGGCTTACGGTACGCTTCGCGCATGCCGATTGTCGCCTACAACGACCTGCCCGCCTTCGAAGACCTGCAGCGCCAGGGCCACGACCTGCTGGATGTCGACCACGCCGTCCACCAGGACATCCGCGAACTGCACATCGGCTTCCTGAACATGATGCCGGACGCCGCGCTGCGCGCCACCGAACGCCAGTTCATCCGCCTGGTCGGCGCCTGCAACCGCATCGTGCAGTTCTACGTCTACCCCTTTTCGCTGCCGGGCCTGGATCGCGGCGAAAAAGCACAGGCCTACATCGACCGGCACTACGCTCGCTTCGAAGACCTGCGCGAGGCCGGCCTGGATGCCCTGATCATCACCGGCGCCAACGTCGCCAATCCCTCGCTGGACCAGGAGCCGTTCTGGGAGCCGTTGCTGGACGTGGTGGACTGGGCGCGCGAGAACGTCACGTCGATCATGTGCTCCTGCCTGGCCACGCACGCGCTGCTGAAACGCCTGCATGGCATCGAACGCCAGCCTTTGCCGGCGAAGAAATGGGGCGTGTATTCACATCGCGTGACGACCAAGCGCCACCCCCTGTTACGCGAGGTGAACACGCGATTCGACGCGCCGCATTCGCGCTTCAACGACATCTCGCGTGAACAGCTGGAAGCGGCCGGCCTGAACGTCCTGGCCGAAAGCGACGAGGGCGGCGTGCTGCTGGCCGCCAGCCCGGACCAGTTCCGGGTGATCTATTTCCAGGGCCATCCCGAGTACGACGCCTGTTCCCTGCTGAAAGAGTACAAGCGCGAAGTCGTCCGCTACGCCCGTGGCGAGCGGACGGATGCGCCGCCGTTGCCAGAGCACTACTTTAACGATGAGACCGCCGCAATGGCACAGGAACTGGTGTCATTGGCCGGCGATCCCGACCGCCTGCGCGCCCGGCTGAATGCAATGGAACCACTGCTCGACAACACCTGGGGCGATTCGGCCAAGGCAATCTTCAACAACTGGCTGGGCCTGGTGTACCGCGTCACCGACATCGATCGGCGGCGGCCGTTCATGGACGGCGTTGATCCGGCTGACCCGCTTGGTTTGGTGAACGGTGAACGGTAAGCGGTAAGCAGTAAGCAGTATTGTCGCCGTACCCTGTCGACAATTGCATTTACCACTCACTACTCACCACTCACCACTCACCCAGCGTTCAGTTACTCCACCGGGTTCCCATCGGCGTCGAGCACGGTGACCTCGCCCAGGTCGAGGCCTTCAAGCTGGGCCTCGATCTGCTCGCGGTCGCCGACGATCAGCCAGGTCAGGCGTTCCGGGTGGACGACTTCCTCGGCCGCGCCCTGGATGTTTTCCAGGTCGAGCGCGTTGTACTGCGCTTCCAGCGTGGTGACGTAGTCGTCGGGGCGTCCGAACCGCTGGTTCGACAGCAGCGCGCCGAGCACGGCGTTGCTGGTTTCGAACTGGCCCGGCAGACTGTTGACGGCATTTCGGACGCTCTTGTTCAGCTCGTCCTGCGTCGCCGGCGTGTCGCCCGTGTATTCATCGAACTCGCGCACCAGTTCCGACAGCGAGTCGCCGGTCCTGTCGGTCTGCACCGGCGCGTAGGCGATCCACATCCGCTGGCCGCGGGCATCCGGTGAGAAGGTGTAGGCGCCGTAAGCCCAGCCCTTGTCCTCGCGCAGGTTCATGTTGACGCGCGCGGTGAACTGGCCGCCGATGATATCGGTCATGGTGTCGATGGCGAGGTTGTCCTCGGCGCCGGTGGGCGGCGCGACATGGCCGGCCAGCACCATGGACTGGGGCGAGCCGGGCTTGTCGATGATCAGCACCCGGTTGGTATCCGCCAGCGGCACGTCGGCCAGGTTCTTCCGGGGCACCGCTGAACGCGGCGCACGCCAGTTGCCGAATGCGTCTTCGAGCACCGGCACAATCTCTTCCAGCGTGGTGTCGCCGGTCACGAACAGGGTCGCGTTGTCCGGGCGGATCCAGGTCTGGTGGAAACTGACCAGATCGTCGCGCTCCAGGCTGGCGATCGACTCCTCGGTGCCGGAGCCGGTCATCGGCACGCCGTAGGCGTGATCCTTGCCGTACACCAGCGGCGGCAGGTTACGCAGCGCGATCTGCACCGGCTGGGTTTTCTCCTGCTGGATGTTGGCGATCCAGCGGCCACGCAGACGCTCGATCTCCTCGTCGTCGAAAGCCGGGTTGCGGACCACGTCGGCGAACAGTTCCACCGACGGTTCCAGTGCGTTCTTCAGCGCCGACAGGTTGACCGTGGACATGTCCAGGTTGGAGCTGGTGCTGATGTTCGCACCCAGGCGTTCGGCCTCGGCGGAGATTTCGAGCGCGTCGCGGTCCTCGGTACCCTCGTCGAGCATGGCAAACGTGAAGCTGGCCGCACCGAGCTTGCCCAGCGAGTCGGCCGCGTAACCGGCGTCGAACTGGATGGCCATGTTGACCACCGGCACCGTGTGCCGCTCGGCGAGTACCACTTGCAGGCCATTTTTCAGCTCCGCGCGCTGTACCGCCGGGAACTCCAGTTCCGGCATATCGCCGACGGCCGGCAGGCCCTGGCTGCGGTCAACCGTGCTGGCCACGGTTTCGTGGTCACCCCAGGGGAAAACGTCCAGCTGGTAACGTCCGGGGCCGAGCCACTCGGCCGCGGCGGCACGCACGCTTTCAGGCGTTGCGCCGTTGATCCAGGCCAGCTCGGTCCGGAAAAACCCCGGATCGTTGGCGTAGAGCTCGCCCTGCGCCAGGACATTGGCCTTGCCGTTGAAACCGCCAATCTGTTCCAGGCCGCGGACCCGGCTGGCATTGAAGCCGGCCTGGGCGCGCTCGAGTTCGTCGGCGGTCGGGCCTTCGGCCAGGAAACGCGCCATTTCGCGGTCGATGATGGCGTTGACCTGGTCGAGCGACGCGCCCGGGGTCAATGTCACGTCCACCCAGAAATTGCTGGCCAGCTGGTGCTCTTCCACCTGCACGGAAACGTCCGTGGCCAGCTGCTGGTTGTACACCAGCGCCTGGTACAGGCGGGAGTTCTTGCCGGAACCCAGCACGGCGGCCGCCAGGTCGAGTTCGGAGCGGGTCTGCGTGGTGCGACCCGGCACCGACCACAGGCGGTACGTGCGCGCCTGTGGCACGCGGTCGTACAGGGTCTCGAAGGTATCGCGGCTGCGTTCCGGCACCCAGGCGGTCATGCGCTTGACCGGCGGGCCGGCCTCGATGTCGCCGAAGTACTTCTCCATCAGCGGACGCGCGGTTTCGGCATCAATATCGCCGGCCAGGACGACCACCGAGTTGGCGGCGCCGTAGTAGTCCTTGAACCACTGGTGCACGTCATCGAGCGAAGCCGCATTCAGGTCTTCCATCGAACCGATGGTGCTGTGGGCGTAAGGGTGGCCCTCCGGGTACAGGCCTTCCAGCACGCGGTAGTACACCTGGCCGTAGGGCTGGTTGTCGCCCTGGCGCTTTTCGTTCTGGACCACGCCGCGCTGGTTGTCCAGCTTCTCCTGGGTCACTGCGCCCAGCAGGTGGCCCATGCGGTCGGATTCCAGCCACAGCGCCATGTCCAGCGCCGGCGTGGGCACGTTCTGGAAGTAATTCGTACGGTCCAGCCACGTGGTGCCGTTGGAGTTGGTGGCACCCACCTGCTCCAGCGGTTTGAAGAATTCGTCGTCGTAGTTTTCCGAGCCGTTGAACATCAGGTGTTCGAAAAGGTGCGCAAAACCGGTCTTACCGCGCGGCTCGTCCTTGGAGCCCACCTTGTACCAGACGCTGACGGCGACGATCGGCGCCTTGCGGTCCTCGTGCACGATGACCGTCAGGCCGTTATCCAGGGTAAATCGCTCAAAGGGGATGTCCACATCAGGAACATCAGCGGCAAAGCTCGCCGGCGCGATGGCCAGCGACGTGGTGGCCAGCATGGTGGCCGCAAGGGACTTCAGGGTCATGGTTACTCTCGGCTGGATGATCTGAAAACGGCGAAATTCTCCTTGAACTGCCGGACGATGACCAGCGCCATTGGTCATGGTTCATGGGTTTCTCGCCACAAATGCGGTAATTTGGCCGCGGTCTGAAGGAGCCCCTTTATGAAAATAAGCCGAAACATCATCCCGCTGTATACACTGCTATGGCTTGCCATGTGGCTGCCCAGCCCCGCGGCCCTGGCCCAGGGCGACCCGACCCTGGGGCGTTTCGACCCTTCGACCGACCTGTTCCTGCCGCAGTTCGACAGCAAGACGGACGTGGATGATGTTCACTCCATTGCGGGCGTGGCCACCATGCTGGCCGACCCGCGCTTCGCCGGCGTGCAGTTCCACGCGGTGGCGGGCGCCTACGGCATCCAGGGTGGGAAATACGTTCCCTCACCGGAACTTTTCGAGGCGGCCTTCGGTGACCACCGCTCCGACGCGCACCAAAAGCGTGACCAGGCGCTTGACCGCGTCGAAGCGCTGGCCGCGGCAACACTGGAACGCGGTGGCGCCGTATGGGTGGCAGAAGCCGGGCAGTCCGACTTCACGGTCGACTGGCTGTCGCGCCTGGCCGCGCGCGGCCTCCCCGCCAGCCGCGTGCACGTGGTGCAACACAGCGACTGGAATGAATCGGTGACGACACCGGAAAAGCTGGCCTACGTCCAGCAGACCGCCACGTACCACAAGATCGGCGACGGCAACGGTCCGGGTAACGGCACACCCAATTTCAAGACGGATTCAGGCGCGCTATGGCCGACTGCCACCGCGGCTGCGGATAGCGGCCCGCTGTGGGACACGGCCCGCGACATCGCCAACCGTTACAACGGCGTGGAAGGCCGCTACCTGAACGAAGCCATCGCCGCCGGCGGCCTGGATTTTTCTGACGTGGTGGAGACCTGCTGGATTTTCGGTTTCGAAGGCCTAGCGGACGCCGGCGCGTTCTTCGACGAGTTCGGCGGCGACTGACGGCGCGGCCGCCGGGCAGAAATACTGCTCGGACCAGAACCTTGCCTGGGGGTGATCATCGCCCAGCACCTGTTGCAACACGGGTACCGTCGCAGACAGGATTTCGCCCGCACGCGCCGCGTCGCCCTGCTGGCAGGCGGCCCGGGCCAGGTCAGCGCGTGCCAGGGCGGCAGGCCAGTAGTCATCACCCCATTTGAGCGCGTAGATCTCCAGTGCGGAGCGAAGCAACTGCTCGGCCTCCGTGGGCTGGTCGGAGACCAGTTCCAGGCGCGCCTTCTCATGCAGCGCTTCGGGATATCGTGAACGTTCTTCCTCAGGACGTTCCCGAATTGCGGCCAGTGTGGCATCAATCACGCGGCGGGCTTCGTCCAGCTGGCCCAGCGCCACCAACGCCTCGGTCCGGACGATCTGCCGCTCGACCCACATTCTCGCGCCCGGGTTGGCTACCGTTTCATCGATATCGACACCCAGGTGTTCCAGCGCGGCTTCGGGCCGCCCGCTGCGAACCAGCATACGGGCATACTGCGTATTGCCATCGAATTGGGAGCGCACGGTGTCCTGCTGCAACTGGTCAAAAATCGACAGAGATTCGGTCAGCACTGCCTCGGCCTCCGGGTAGCGGCCCAGGTCCACCCAGGTGCGGCCAACCGCCTTCAGGGAGAACGCGAGGTCGTTACTGATGGCGCCACTGCCCTCCCGGTCCAGTTCGGCAACCTGGCGGTAGATTTCGTTGGCCTCCTTCAGCGCGCCGAACTTTTCGCGGGCCACGCCCACTTCGTAGAGGGTCAAGGCGATTTCAACATGACCCTCGGGGTAAACGGTCGTTGCGATGTCATGTGCCTTCTGCGCCGATGCCGCGGCGGCTTCCAGGTTGCCACGCAATGACTGGACCCGGGAAAGCACCATGGTGGTAATCCCCACCCGTGGATGTACTTCGCCGTAAACGGCGATACGCATGTCGATGGCGTCCTGCAGGTAGCGTTCCGCTTCGGCCAGGTCGCCGTTGCGCGACAACAGCCAGCCGACATTGTGCAAACCGGTCGAAATCTTGCCATGCGGCGCCTCGTAGAGTGCCTGCCGGATGGCCAGCGACTGCTTCATCATCGCCATGGCTTCGTCGTGTTCACCCGAATGCTCCAGCACCAGCGCCAGGTTGTTGGTGGTGTCACTCAACGACTCGGTCGGCTCGCCGATACGCGCCTCGTGCAGGGCCATCGCCTCGCCCAGGTATTGCCTGGCCGTGGCCAGGTCTTCATTCATTCGCGCGATGTCGCCCAGTTGCGACAGGATCACCACCTGGGGCTCTATGTCATCCGGGGCGTACTCCCGGCGCAGGGTCAGCATACGCTCAAACAGCGCGCTGGCCGCATCCAGGTCGTCCAGTGACTTGTAGGCTGAACTGAGCGTTTCCAGCACATCAATCTGCACCAATGGCGAATCCGCGAGTTCTTCAGCAACTTTCCCGGCGCCGATATCAAGGAGCTCGTGGACGCTACGCGGTTCGCCGGCGGACACGTTGGGGTTGGCCTCTTCGAACAGGCCCACAAGAAAGCCGGCCACTGACTCCGCGCTGCGCGCCTCCTCGGCCGCCACGCGCTCGGCCTGGCGGGCCTCGACCAGGCCATACGTCGCGGCCCCTATACCCACCACCAGTGAAAGCACCGCAACCACCGCGGCAACCGAAGCACCCCGGTGCCGGCGCCAGAAGCGCGACACCAGGTAACCGGCGGTGGGTGGACGGGCCAGCACCGGGCGTGAATCCAGGTAGCGCTCCAGGTCGTCAGCCAGTTCACGCGCGGTGACGTAGCGGTGCTCCGTTGCTGCCCGCAGCGCTTTCATCAGGATGGTTTCGAGGTCACCCTTCAGTGCGCCTGCCAGCCCCCTGGCCGAATGGCCTCTCAGCCGCGCAAGTTCTTCCGCTTTTTCCAGTTGCGCCAGGCGGCGGCCCGGGCGCGCGGGGTGTTCAAAGTCCGGTGCCGGTAGGCGGCCGCCGGTGGTGGCCGACGCGTGGTCCCGGCCAAATGGGTCACTGCCGCACAGCAATTCATACAGCAGCATGCCCAGGCTGTAGGTGTCACTGGCGGTGGTCACCGCCCCGCCCAGCACCTGCTCGGGGCTGGCATAGCGGGGCGACAGCAGCCTGAAGCCTTCGATGGTGGTGTGCCCACTGGCACCGGCCGCGACGGGATCCAGCAGCTTGGCGATGCCGAAGTCGAGCAGTTTTGGCGTACCATCGGCGGTCACCAGGATGTTGCCCGGCTTGATATCACGGTGAACCACCAGGTTGCGGTGCGCGAACTGCACGGCGTCACACACCTGCCGCGCCAGCTCCACCCGCTCGTGAAGGCCCAGCTGGCGACGATCACAGTAGTCCGTGATCGGCTCGCCCTCGATCAGTTCCATGACCAGGAACGGCACGCCTTCATCGGTTTCACCGCCGTCCAGCAGGCGACAGATGTTGGGGTGATTCAGGTTGGCCAGGATCTGGCGCTCAACCAGCAGGCGGCGACGTAGTTCGCCGGTGACCAGTGAACTGGTCAGCAGCTTGATGGCCACTTCCTGGTTATAGGCGGTGTCGGAGCGCCGGCCACGGAACACGACCCCCATACCACCAGCCGCGATCTTCGCCGTCAGCGTGTAAGCACCAATTTCACGCCCGACCCAGGCGTCTTCACGACCCGCACCGACATCCGCCGCGGCCCGTTCCAGCGTCGGCGCCACGGGGTCCTGGATACGGTCGCCCGCCAGCAGGTCTTCGACCACTTCGCGCAGTGCCGCGTCATCACCGCAGGCCTGGTCCAGCCATTCGGCCCGTTCGTCCTCGGGCATGTCCACGCAGGTGCCGAACAGTTCCTCCGCCTTTTTCCAGAGCGCCAGGTCCATGCCGTCAGGCCGCTTCCAGTTTCTTGAACAACCACGCCTTGGAGACCCGAAGGTCCGCGTGCACCGTGGACTCGGCCACTTCCAGCACCTCGGAAATTTCTGGGTAGGTCATGCCGGCGAAGTAATGCAGTTCAAGCGCCCTCGCCTTGCGCTCATCGAATGTTTCCAGTTCGTTCAGCGCCTCGTCCAGCGCCAGGATGTCCGCCTCCAGCGCCGGCGACCCGGCGGACATGTCCTCGATGAAAGTGACGTGCGGAGCGTGTCCACCGCGTTTCGCCGCGCTACGGGCGTTGGCATGGTTGACCAGCACACGCCGCATCATCCGCGAGCACAGCGAGAGAAAATGATTGCGGTCCTGCCAGTCAATATCGACGCCCACCAGCATCTGGTAGGCCTCGTTGACCAGCGCCGTGGGTTGCAGGGTGTGGCCGGCGGATTCACGCCGGAAATGACGACAGGCCAGGTCATGGAGTTGCTCATACACCAGCGGCGTCAGCCGCTCCAGGGCGGCGTCCTCGCCCCCGGACCAGCGGTGCAAAAGCCCTGTAATGTCGTTGTCCGGCATCCCTGTCCGATCGATCTGAAACAACGACCGATTGTGACACATCGACGCCGACGATGAACACCGATGCGGCGAACGGTCAGTTCAGCATCGCGTAGAAAAAACCGCCCGGGTGGTGCGTCCGCGCGACGCTGATCATGAACCCGTAAACCACCAGTGCCGCCAGGTAACAGACCGCCCTGGCCGCCGGTGTCTTGCCGCGTTTAAGGGCCATGACGCCCAATACGATGTAGACGACCAGCAACAACACCTTGACCGTCAGCCAGCCGTGAACGAAAGGGTACTGATGAATCGCGACCACCAGCATCAGGGCACTCAACAGCAAAATGGTGTCAATCGCGTAAGTGGTGAACCGCACTGGCGCGACCATCGCCCAGTGGGCCCTGCCCGACAGCACAAACAGCCCGCGCACCATGAAGAAAACACCGCTGGCAATGACCGCGGCGATATGGGTCCAGCGAAGTTCCAGGTAAATGGCGTCCATAACGTCTCGCCATCATGACGTGTACGCGCCTAAAAAAACAGCCGGAACCCGGTACGCCGGGTCCGGCTGGTTTTGAACCGGGCAAGGTCCTCGTCGTTCCCCTTACGTCTTACCCGGTTGTCCCCTGAGGTGTTCCCCCACTCTAAGAAGCAGGAAAACCCCGGAAATACCCCGAACTTTTTTCAACTTTTTTCAAAAACCATGGAAAATCCTCATAGCACATTGTTTTTATAGATAAAATATTTCTTGCGAATATAAAAAAAAGGCGTATAAATAGCGCCTGTGTGGCCATCCTGGCCGCTGCACCGACCGGATCTCCGGCAGGAACGCAACCGCCCTGGTTGCCGTCGGACTGGCTCGGCACCCATCCCGTGGCTCCTGCTCCACGTGGAAAACTTCACCCAAAGGGGGTGGATTTCCATGTTGTTCTTAAACGGTTCGCGAGGGCTACGAGTCTTCGCAGGCTTGATCATGTTCGTTGCGTCCTTCGTCGTCACTGCACAGGAGTTCGAGCCCAATGACAGTTGCGACCAGGCCCAACTTGAAAGCGCCGGGACGCTTCCCCTGGTCATCGACGGGAGCCTGGACTCTAGCCAGTCTTTCGACGATGTCGACTTTTACCGGTTTACCGGAAACCCCGGTGAAATGATTCAGGTTGATCTTGAAGGCGAAAGTACCGGCGCAGGCACGCTCGAAGACCCGCTAGTTGGATTGTTCGATACATTCTGCGCATGGCAAAACGCCGATGACGACGGTGGCGCTGGCCGCAATTCCCAACTGAACGTTGTCGTGCCCGACGACGGTGAGTTCGTCATCGGTGTCACCTACTGCTGCGACTACAGCTTTTTCGGTGGCGGTAACGGCACCTACCAACTGGGCCTTTCACTGCTACACGCTGTCGGCCCGATCACCGGCGTGCTGGTGGATTCGGAAACCGGCATGGCGCTGGCCGGCGGGGAGCCCCCGTGGCCATATGCCAACCTTTACCGCTGTAACGGCACTGAATGCACGGAATACGTCAGCTCGGCGGCGACGAACGAATTTGGCGAGTTCGAGTTCCCAGGTAGCATTTATGGTGAGCCACTGTTGAACGGGACCTACGAGATTAACGCCTTCGCTTTCGGCTACCAGGACTTCTCGACCGGCCCCTTCGACATCACAACCAACGGTACTTATGACCTGGGTTCGCTGGCGCTGGTTCCACTGCCACTGGTCGGCTTGATTTCCGGGCGCCTGGTCGACGCTGTTGATGGCATGCCACTGGCCGGTTCAGGGCCCTATTTCGCCCAGGTGAGCCTGGTGAGCTGCGAGAACGAGTTTTGCTATAGCGTTGCCTATGGCGAACCTGGCGACGATGGTGTTTTCCGACTGGATGGTCGCGAACAGGCCATCCTTGAAGGCGAATACACCGTTGTCGGTTATGCGAATGGCCACTGGGAGACGATGAGTGAGCCATTTACCGTTAGCCAGAACGAAGACCTGGACATTGGAACGCTCGTGTTAACGCCGTTCCCAATCAGTATCGAACACGCCCAGCCCTGCGAACTCATGGCCGGGCAGGTCTGCAGGTTCGGGGTTGAAGTCAGAGCGAGGACGACAAAACGTCTGCGTGGCGAGGCCTGGGGTATCGTCGAGTACATTTCTCATGAGGGCCTGGTGAACACCTCCCGGTTCCAGGTGGGCCGCAACGGCCACGCCGCGCCGCAGTCGCTGAACCTGGCAGCCGGTGAAACCCGGATGCTGACGTTTGAACTGCAGATCCCGGACGAAATTCCGGACGGCGCCTTCATGTGTTTCAGGGTCTTCGTTGGACGTTCACCGCACCCCCAGTTCAATGTCCTGGCCGAGCAGTTCCTGTTCTGTGCAAACAACACGCAGGGCTCGCTCTCCATGCTGGACAGCAAGGCGGCGCGCCAGAAGTTGAAGGCACTGTCGAAACGGCCTCCACATCCACACGGACGGTAGCAGGTACTCTCACGTCCGGGGGCCGGTAGAACGGCCCCCGGCGGAATGACTGGTTACATCAACCGCCTCGCCAGTCGCCACCCCCGCGCCTATCATGGGTGGATGAACCTGAACGCGACCCGTATTTTTGTTTTCGTCGGCCTGTGCGCGGCCACCCTGGCGCTGATGTCCTGTGACGCCAGGTCACCTTCGCCCTACAGCGGCGCCCTGTATTTCGGCAATGGTGCCTACCTGATGCGTCTGGGCCTGCAGAACGGCGATCTCTCGGTGGCGGGGCACCTGGGTGACACCGTCATCCGCGATGTTTCACCCTACAGCGGCGACTACCTGCTGATCGCTGAAACGGCCTCGTTGAACCGACAGCGCGTGCCGCGCATTGCCTGGTTCAACCGCAGGACCGGCGAGAAAGGGGATTTCTATGGCGGCGTCCGCGCGCGTCTGCTGGCATCTGCCAGCGTGCTGGTTTACGACGATGGCTCGAAACTGTTTGCCGTACCGCAGGCCGATCGAAGCGATAACCGGTTGATCCATTCGCATTCCGGGAGCGCGATCACGGCGATGCTGGAGGGGTCACCGGGCGTGTTACTGATGGAGTTTGTCGAAGACGGGGCGTATTCAATACTCGCCTGGGACGCCGCGTCCGGCGATATGCGCAGGCTGGATGAACTGGCGGTGACCTGTCGCCTGGAAGGCGCGGTCTGGATCGACGCGCTGGAACGGCTGGCGTGCCAACAACGAGGGGGCGGCGCGGGTTCGACTGCCTTCATTCTTTCCGACCTGCAGGGTCGCCCGGACGGCGAGCTTGAACTTCCGGCTGACCGGCAGTTTACGCCACTCGCCTATATCGACAGCCAGCGTGTCCTGGTGCTGCAGGAAGCGAGGAAAAGCTGGGTTGGACAGGGCCAGAAATACGGTGTCTGGCTATACCCGGTGGACGGTGGCGAGCTGGTTCACCTGGCCGATGATATTCGCCTGGGGCAGGCCGTCACTTTTGCGGAGCATTAAGCCGCGACTTCACCACGCCCTCCACGAAACCAGGCGTTCACGCGGGATGGGATGAACAGGCAGGCAACCGTAAAGCCCAGCCAGGCCAGGCACGGCAACAGCCAGCTGTTGTGACCCATCGTGAAAAACGCAACCAGCATCCCGAGTAGCAGCAACGCGACCATGCCCCATCGCGCCCAGTTTCGCCGTTTGAGCAGGAAGACCGCGAACACAACCTGGGCCAGGATTACCAGCCCGCTCTGAAGCCAGAGTATCGCGGCCGGCACGGATGAGTAATCGGCAAGGTACTCACGCATACCCATCGGGTTGATATAGAAATTCCATACCGTCCCCAGCAGCCCCAGCACACTCGTCACGATGATGAACACGGCGTAAGCCGTCACGACCACGGGGCGTACATCCGGATCCGGCCGCTCACCACTGGCAACAGTGCGTCTGTGACCGGCGAGGACCAGTGCAATACCGGTCACGGCAAGCACGGTCAACAAAACCAGCGGTGTCGTCCAGGCAATTCGGGTCTCGGGCATGGGCACCCCCTGCTCCGCACTCATTGCCTCCATCATTGCGGCCGCTTCCGGCGAATTCAGGGACCAGGACATTCCGCCAAGCGCCATCAGGCAGAACACGGTCACGCCCAGCAACGCCCATCCGCAGGCCTGTTGCCAGTACTGTCGGCCCATCACCCATCCACCGACAAATATCAGTGCGAGGGTGGGAAAACCGCCGATGGCCGAGACGGCTGATGGCATTCTCTGCCAGCCCCTGTCCGTATTGAACTCGTAACCCGTCATCATGATCACCGAGCTCAGGATGAGTGCGCAGACGGCGATGATGATGATTCCGATGACAATCCTGACCATGATGAGGGGCTCCCTGCCTTGTTTTTCTGGTGACCAGTTTAACGTTTGCAACCGCGCAAAGAAAAACGGCGCCCTGGGGCGCCGCTTTCCGTGTTACCTGTCGTGAGAGACGATCAATCGTCGTCTTTCACTTCCTTCATGGACAGGCGGATACGGCCCTGCTTGTCCACTTCCAGGACCTTGACCTTGACGATTTCGCCTTCCTTGACCACGTCGGTGACTTCTTCCACGCGCTCGTCGGAGAGCTGGGAGATGTGCACCAGGCCGTCGCGGCCCGGGGTCAGGGAAACGAAGGCGCCGAAGTTCATGATCTTGATGACCTTGCCTTCGAAGATCTGGCCCGGCTCGATGTCGGCGGTGATCTGCTCGATGCGCTTCTTGGCTTCGTCGCCGGCGGCCTTGTCCACGGAACCGATGGTGATGGTGCCGTCATCGTCGATATCGATGGTGGCGCCGGTCTCCTCGGTGATGGAGCGGATGGTGACACCACCCTTACCAATCACGTCGCGGATCTTGTCCGGGTGGATCTTGATGGTCATCAGGCGCGGGGCGAACTCGCTCATTTCGGCGCGGGGCTCGGAGATGACCTTGTTCATTTCGCCGAGGATGAACTGGCGACCGTCATTGGCCTGGGCCAGGGCGATTTTCATGATCTCCTCGTTGATGCCTTCGATCTTGATGTCCATCTGGAGCGCGGTGATGCCCTCACTGGTACCGGCCACCTTGAAGTCCATGTCGCCCAGGTGATCTTCGTCACCCAGGATGTCGGTCAGCACCGCGAAGCGGTCGCCTTCCTTGATCAGGCCCATGGCCACGCCCGCGACCGGGGCTTTCACCGGCACACCGGCGTCCATCAGGGCCAGCGAAGAACCACACACGGAAGCCATTGAAGACGAACCGTTGGACTCGGTGATCTCGGAGACCACGCGAACCACGTACGGGAAATCTTCCTGGCTGGGCAGCACGGCGGTGATACCGCGGCGCGCCAGGCGGCCGTGGCCGATTTCGCGACGCTTCGGGCCACCGGCGAAGCCGGTCTCGCCGACACAAAAGTGCGGGAAGTTGTAGTGCAGCATGAACGGGTCTTTGTATTCCCCGGTCACCGCGTCGATGATCTGCGCGTCGCGCGTGGTGCCCAGCGTGGTGGTCACGATGGCCTGGGTCTCGCCACGGGTGAACAGCGCGGAACCGTGGGTGCGCGGCAGGATACCGGTTTCGACGGAAATCGGCCGCACGGTGGTCGGGTCACGACCATCGATACGCGGATTGCCGGACAGGATCCGGTCGCGGACCAGGAACTTCTCCAGCTTGTAGAAGTACTCGCCCACTTCACCGGCGGACGGCGCGTTTTCGTCTTCCTCGTCACACAGCTGGTCGATGACCTGCTGCTTGACCGCGGCGACCGCGTCACGACGTTCCATCTTGTCGGCGTTACCGTAGGCGGCGACGAGGCCATCCTTGGCAGCGGCTTCGACTTTCGCCTTCAGGTCGGTGTTTTCGACCGGGCCTTGCCATTCCCATGCGGTGACGCCGACTTCGGCGACCAGTTCGTTGATCGCCTTGATGACGGTCTGCATGGCTTCGTGGCCGAAGGTCACGGCGCCCAGCATCACGTCTTCAGACAGCAGGTCGGCTTCGGATTCCACCATCAGCACGGCCTTCTCGGTGCCGGCGACGACCAGTTCCAGCTTGGACTCTTCCAGCTGGGTGGCGGTCGGGTTCAGCACGTATTCGCCATTGACGTAACCGACCTTGGCGGCGCCGACCGGGCCTGCAAACGGCATGCCGGACAGGGCCAGGGCGGCGGATGCGCCGATCAGGGCCGGAATGTCACCGTCCACTTCCGGGTTCGATGACACAAGGTTGGCGGTAATCTGGACTTCGTTCAGGAAGCCTTTCGGGAACAGCGGGCGGATCGGGCGATCGATCAGGCGGCAGGTCAGCACTTCCTTCTCGGTCGGGCGACCTTCGCGCTTGAAGAAGCCACCCGGGATGCGACCCGCGGCGTAAAACTTCTCCTGGTAGTTCACGGTCAGCGGGAAGAAAGACTGGCCGGGGTTCTGCTCTTTGCGACCCACGGCGGCCACCATGACCACGGTGTCGGCCATCTTGACCATGACGGTCGCATCGGCCTGTCGGGCGATCTGCCCGGTTTCAATCGTAACGGTGTGTTCACCGTACTGGAATGACTTGGTAATTTTCTGCACTTGGGGTTCCTGCGTTTAATTTATGACAGACACGACAAAACGCTGGCGAAAACGGAGTTTTGCCAGCGTTTGCCGATCGAATCAGGCAATGAAGCGATTATCGACGCAGGCCAAGACGGCCAATCAGGTCACGGTAACGCTCGATATCCTTTTTCTTCAGGTAGTCGAGCAGGCTGCGACGCTGATTCACGAGTCGCAGCAAGCCGCGACGCGAGTGGTGATCACCCTTGTGGGTTTTGAAATGATCGGTGAGATGGCGAATACGGTTGGTCAGCAGTGCGACCTGGACCTCCGGTGAGCCGGTATCGCTCTCCGAACGCTTGTATTCCTCGACGATCTTGCTTTTTGCCTCTGCGCTTACAGACATGGTTAGTTCTCCATGACTAGAGCCCTCGAGGTCTTTGTAAAAACCCGCCGCCACTTCCCTGTTTGAAGTGGCTGGGTCTTTGCAAAGCCCTCTGCGAGCCCCGGGTTGAAAGAGCCGCGTATTGTACGCTCGAAGGACACCGCAAACAACCTTTTTCGACGAATAAATTCCTTGTGTTTCCAGCGGTTTGCGACACCGTTGTCAGGCTGGCGGCGGGTCGGGCCGGACGAAGACCCGGCGGGGGTACAGTTGGCCATCCCGATGTTCGCCGACGCCCAGCGCAGCACCCTCCTCGTCATGCAACCGAACCAGCCCTTCCGACGCTTCTTCAACCCGCACGGGATTGCCATGTGCGAGACGCCTGGCCTGGTCCCGGGTGACGACGGCGACCGGCCAGTCCGCCAATCCGGCATCGGCCGGGAGCAGGATTGACGCGGTGTCTCCCTTCTCTGAAGCGGCCTCGATCGCATCAGGTGTGAAGACCTTCGCGCCCTCGAAGGGATGGACCCAGAGCCGGCGCAGCGCGACCAGGTGAGCGACGGTGCCGAAAGCGGTCGCAATGTCCTCGGCCAGCGTTCGGATGTAGGTGCCCTTGCCGCAGGTCACCTCAAAGGTGATGTCCGGCCATTCGCAGTTCACCAGTTCAATGGCGAGAATCTCCACCGGTCGTGGCTGCCGTTCAACCTCGATGCCCTGGCGGGCATATTCATAGAGTGGTCGCCCCTGGTGCTTGATGGCCGAGTACATGGGCGGCACCTGTTCGCCGATGCCGACGAAGCCCGCCAGCACCTCGCGCAGGCGCGCCTCGTTGGGCTCCGGTACAGCGGCTTCCCGGATCACTTCACCCTCGGGATCACCGGTGCTGGTCGCGACACCCAGGCGGGCCGTGGCGCGATACGCCTTGCGGGCATCAAGGATGAATGCGGAAGTCTTGGTCGCTTCGCCCAGGCAGATGGGGAGCATGCCGGTGGCGAAGGGGTCGAGGGTGCCGGTGTGGCCGGCCTTGCGGGCATTGAAGGCGCGGCGGACGCGTTGCAGTGCCTGGTTGGAACTGGGCCCGACCGGTTTATCGAGCAGGACGACGCCGTCGATGGCCTCGCCGCGGCGACGCCGGCTCATGCGTCCTTTTCGTCGCCGTTGTCGCTGTCGTCCGGGTGATCGTCGTGATCGCCGTCACCCGGGACGCCGTCGGCAGCCACGGCCTTTTCGATCAGCGCGTCCATGGCCAGGCCGGTTTCCACCGATGCATCGTGGTGGAAATGCAGTTCCGGCACACTGCGGATACGCATCTCCTGGCCCAGGCGCATGCGCAGGAATCCCGCGGCGCGCTTCAGCGCCTTGATGCTGGCCTCGGCCTTTTCGGCTTCAAACACGGTGACGTAAACCTTGGCGTGCGCCAGGTCACGGGTCACCTCCACGTCGGACAGGCCGACGAAACCCAGCTCCGGGTCATCCACCTCGCGCTGGATCAGCGTGGCCAACTCGCGCCGCATCTGGCCGGCGACGCGTTCGGAACGCTTGAATTCCCGCGGTGCCATGACCCGTCAGCGCCGCTACAGCGAGCGCTGCACCTCGATGCGTTCGAAGCACTCGATCTGGTCACCCGGCTTGACGTCGTTGTACTGCTTCACGCCGATACCACACTCGGTGCCGGACTGAACTTCCTTGACGTCGTCCTTGAAGCGACGCAGCGATTCCAGCTCGCCCTCGTAGATCACGACGTTGTCGCGCAGCACGCGGATCGGGTTGTCGCGGCGCACCACGCCCTCGATCACCAGGGAGCCGGCAATGGCGCCCAGCTTGGACGAGCGGAACACGTCCTTGACCTCGGCGAGACCAATGATCTGCTCCTTCGTCTCGGTGCCCAGAAGGCCGGAAATGGCCGCCTTGACCTCGTCGATGGCGTCGTAGATCACGCTGTAGTAGTGCAGGTCAAGGTCGGCCTCGGAAATGACTTTCCGGGCGGCCGCGTCGGCGCGCACGTTGAAACCGATGATGATCGCGTCCGAGGCCTGCGCCAGTGACGCGTCTGACTCGGTGATGGCGCCTACGCCGGAGGCCACGATGTTGACCTTGACCTCCTCGTTACTGAGTTTCTCCAGCGAGTCGCGCAGCGCTTCGACACTGCCCTGCACGTCGGCGCGGATCAGCAGGTTGACCTGCAGCTGGTCGTCCTTGCCCATGTTCTCGAACAGGTTCTGCAGGTTCGCCGCCTGCTGCTGGGCCAGGCGACCCTCGCGCTGGCGGTCCTGGCGTTGCGCGGCGGCCTCGCGGGCCTTGCGCTCGTTGGCGGCGACCAGCATCTCGTCGCCGGCCATCGGCACACCGGACAGGCCCAGGACCTGTGCCGGGAACGACGGCCCGACCTCGTCGATCTTGTCGCCTTTCTCGTCGAACATGGCGCGGACGCGGCCGATCTGCTCGCCGGCCAGCATCATGTCGCCGCGTTTCAGCGTACCTTCCTGCACCAGCACGGTGGCCAGCGGGCCACGGCCCTTGTCCAGGCTGGATTCGATCACGATGCCACGGGCGTTGCGATCGGCCACGGCCGTCAGTTCCAGCAGTTCGGCCTGCAGGGAAATGGCTTCCAGCAGCGCGTCGATGCCTTCGCCGGTATGCGCGGAGACGGGAATGAACTGTTCCTCACCACCCCAGTCCTCGGGCACCACTTCCTCGGCCGCCAGCTCGGACTTGACGCGTTCGACGTCAGCCTCGGGCCGGTCGATCTTGTTGACCGCGACAATCAGCGGCACGCCGGCGGCGCGCGCGTGCTGGATGGCTTCCTTGGTCTGTGGCATGACGCCGTCATCGGCGGCCACGACCAGGATCACGATATCCGTGGCCTGGGCGCCGCGGGCGCGCATCGCGGTAAACGCGGCGTGGCCCGGGGTATCCAGGAAGGTGATGCCGCCCTTGCCGGTTTTCACGTGGTAGGCGCCGATGTGCTGCGTAATGCCACCGGCCTCACCGGCGGTCACACGCGATTCGCGAATGTAATCGAGCAACGACGTCTTGCCATGGTCGACGTGACCCATCACGGTCACGACCGGCGGCCGGGTCACGGCGTCGGCATCGCTGGAGGCTTCTTCTTCCACCGCCAGCAGTTCCTGCTCGATATCTTTCTGCTCGGCCGGCTTGGCGGCATGGCCCATCTCTTCCACCACCAGGATCGCGGTGTCCTGGTCCAGCGGCTGGTTGATGGTCACCATCATGCCCATGCCCATCAGCACCTTGATGACCTCGGCGGATTTGACCGCCATTTCCTTGGCGAGATCACCCACGGTAATGGTCTCGGGCACGGCAATTTCTTTCACCACCGGCGCGGTCGGGCGGGAGAAACCGTGTTCCGTGCTGCGTGCCGACGGGCGCACGCGGCGCTGCGCCTTGCGGTTACGGACATGCGCGCCCTTGGCGACGTGCAGTTCCTTGCGGCCGTAGCGGGTGGCCGGCTTGGCTTCTTCCTTGGTCTTGTCTTTCTTGCGGGCGCGTTCTTCGGCGGCGAACTTGCGTGCGCGCTCCTCGTCCGCGCGGCGGGCAGCCTCTTCGGCTTCGCGCTTGGCGGCTTCCTCGCGGGCCTTTTCCTCGGCTTCGCGGCGCTCGACCTCTTCCTGCTCGCGCTTGGCCTTCTCTTCGGCCTCGACGCGCGCCTGCTCCTCGGCCTCCAGGCGGGCTTTTTCCTCGGCCTGTTGCTGCTCGGCCTCGGCCTGGCGGGCACGCTCGGCGCGCGCCTCTTCCAGCGCCTTGCGCGCCTGCTCGCGCTCGGGATCTTCGGCGTGCTGAGAGCCCAGGTCGTCACGCTTCACGTAGGTGCGCTTTTTGCGGAACTCGACATTGACCACGCGCTTTCCACCACGCGGGCCGCTGCCGGACACGCTCAGTTCCTCGTGTGAACGGCGCTTCAGCGTGACCTTGCGCGGCGCCGAAGCATCGGCATCGGACTTGCCGTGACTGGTCTGCAGGTGCGTCAGCAGCTTTTTCTTGTCGTCATTGGACACCGGCTCGTCACCGGACGAGGCTTCGATGCCGGCCTCGTTGAGCTGGCCGATCAGCTTTTCAACGCTGACGCCAAGCACTTCGGCCAATTGTGAGACTGTTACCTGGGACATATTTACTCCTGCCTGTACCTGTAGTGTTACCCGGTCTGCTTACGCTTTTTCTTCGCTGGTGGCTTCTTCTTCGGTGTCGGCAAACCAGGGCTCACGGGCGGCCATGATCAGTGCCGCGGCGGCCTCGTCGTCAAGCCCGGAATCCACGTCCTGCAGCTCGTCGACGGCCAGTTCCGCCAGGTCTTCCTGGGTGCGGACGCCACGCTCGGCCAGCTGGTAAGCCAGCCGCTCGGTCATGCCGTCCAGCGCCAGCAGGTCGTCCGCCGGCTTGTTCTCTTCCAGCGCCTCTTCCTTCGCGATCAGCTGGGTCAGCAGCGAATCGCGGGCGCGGCGGCGCAGTTCCTCGACGATGTCCTCGTCGAACTCGGCGATGTCCAGCAGCTCGGCTTCCGGCACGTAGGCGATTTCATCGACGCTGGAGAAACCTTCCTGCACCAGGATGCCGGCCACGTCCTCGTCGACGTCCAGGCGCTCCTTGAACGTTTCCAGCAGCTTCTGGGCTTCTTCCTCGCCCTTGGCCTCGGCGTCCTCGGTGGTCATCACGTTCAGTTCCCAGCCGGACAGCTCGCTGGCCAGGCGCACATTCTGGCCGCCGCGACCGATGGCCTGCGACAGGTTCGGCTCTTCCACGGCGATGTCCATGGACTGCTTTTCTTCGTCGACGACAATGCCGGCGACCTCGGCCGGGGCCATGGCGTTGATGACGAACTGGGCCGGGTTTTCGTCCCAGAGGATGATGTCGATGCGCTCGCCGGCCAGCTCGTTGCTGACGGCCTGGACGCGCGAACCGCGCATGCCCACGCAGGCGCCGATGGGGTCGGTGCGGCGGTCGTTGGAGCGCACGGCAATCTTGGCGCGGCGGCCCGGATCACGGGCGGCGCCCATGATGGTGATCAGCTCCTGGCCGATTTCCGGCACTTCCAGCTCGAACAGCGACATCAGGAATTCCTTGATGGTGCGGCTGGCGAACAGCTGCGGGCCGCGGATTTCCGAGCGGACTTCGAACAGGTAGGCGCGCAGGCGGTCGCCGGGGCGAACGCTTTCGCCCGGGATCATGTGGCGCGAACCGATGAAGGCCTCGGCGTTGCCGCCCAGGTCCAGGTAGACATTGCCACGCTCGATGCGCTTGACGATACCGTTGACCAGTTCACCTTCACGGCCCTGGAAGGCTTCGACCACCTGGGCGCGCTCGGCTTCGCGCACGCGCTGGACGATGACCTGCTTGGCCGTCTGCGCGGCGATGCGGCCGAACTCGGGGTTTTCCATCGGCTCCTCGATGAACTCACCCACCTCGATTTCCGGCTGTTGTTCACGGGCATCGGTCAGGGTGAGCTGGGCATCCGGGAACTCGATCTCGGCATCGTCTTCCATCACTTCCCAGCGACGAAACGTTTCGTACTCGCCGGTTTCGCGGTCAATGGCGACGCGAGCACCGATTTCCTCGCCCGAGCGACGGCGCGCCGCAGAGGCCAGCGCCGCTTCCAGCGCCTCGAAAATCACGTCCTTGTCCACGCCTTTTTCGTTAGAAACGGCGTCGACCACCAGAAGAATGTCTTTACTCATTTCAAAAACCCCGTCAAAGAGCCCTGTCGCTCACTTCTTGCCCGACGCCATGACGGCGTCGTAGTCCGGCACCAGTCGTGCCTTGGCGATGTTGTCGAACCGAAATTCGATGGTTTCTCCATCGACCTGCATGGTCAGCAGGTCGCCTTCATGGCCGACGATGCGGCCCCTGAACTTGCGCCGCCCGTTCTCGGGCGCGAACAGTGTGACCTTGGCTTCCTGGCCGGCGTAACGCTGGAACTGCTCCGGCGTAAACAGCGGACGGTCCAGGCCCGGCGATGAAATCTCCAGGTTGTACTGGCCACTGATCGGGTCTTCGACGTCCAGCATCGCGGCCGCCTCGCGACTGACATACTCGCAGTCGGACAGGCCAACGCCTTCGTCGGAATCGATATAGACCCGCAGCACCGACTGCTTGGGATTACCCGCGTATTCCAGGCCCACGAACTCGTAACCCAGCCCTTCGACCAGGGGTTTCAGCAAGTCGTTCAGCCTGTCTGCAGTCGCCAAGATTCCACTCCGTAATTCACCTCATCAAAAAGACGCCCATAAAAAAGGGGCACAACAGCCCCCGCGACACCGGCCCCGTGCAATACGGGTACCGCACCTGTTCGCCGACGGTTCACCGGTGGATACCGGCGCCGGAGAAAGGTCAATGCGGCTGCTTCAAATCATCGCAATTCCATTCGATTCAGATGGCCGTCGTCGCGGACGTCTACAGCCGGCGCTCGCCTGCCGGCCTTAACAAAAAGGGCCCTGCTGGGCCCTTTCAAAACTTGGTAGCGGGGGCAGGATTCGAACCTGCGACCTTCGGGTTATGAGCCCGACGAGCTGCCAGACTGCTCCACCCCGCATCAGCAAGGTGGGGAATGATACGGACTCGTTTAGGGTTTTTCAAGCGCCATCAATCTAAAAACCGGCTTCGCCCTGCTTTCCCGTCAGGAATGGGAGTTCTTCCAGGTATCGGCCGTTCAATTTCTGTCGGACCGTGCCCGGAAACGGCATATAGCTCGTTTCGCCGAAACGCCTGCCCTGGTGATCGATCATCCGCAGAAATGCACTGGAAGTTTCGGGGTCTGTCGCTGCCGCAATGGTCTCGGCCAACGCCAATTCTTCCGCCAGGTACGAGGCCCGCGATTTCCGCTTTGGAAAAGAAGACAGGCTGATCGTGTTGGCGTCACCACAGGCGAGTTCCAGAATCGTACGGGTGACGGGAATCACTCCACCGCCGTGCTCCTGCTCGAACGGCAGGCCGTGCACCCTGACATTCGAAGGCGTCTCGTAAAGCCAGGAAAACACTCGGCGCCATGAAAACCGCTCGACATCGTGTCGCGCGATGAACTCGGCGAATGGCATGAAATGATTGTTCCGGACATACTCACAATAGATCGAAACCAGGAACCGGCAAGGGTCACGAAACACAATGATGATATCGACAGGAATGTTGCCCACCTGGGAAAGCAGGGCATACAGCCTTTTTCTGGATTCCGGATAGACACCACCTTCAGCGAACTCCCGGGGCGTGCCGATCAGGTTTTCTTCTGATAGCAACAGTGTTTCGGATGCGCCAGTCTTGACCTGGTTGGCAAGACGCTTAGCCGGGCCAGGCCTGTTCTCTGACCGCCATTGCGCCCTGGATATATATCGAACACCCCTGCCTTCAAGCTGGACCTGCTGGCTTTCCAGGAAATCCTGGATGGCGGTTGTCGCCGTCTTGTGCAGGCCAATGTGAAGGCAGAGCCTGGAGGCCATTCGTGCTGTCGTTGCCCTGGCGTGTCAGATCAGGCCGGGAAACTGGCGACACAGACCGCGATCAGGCCACCGGAGAACAGGCCCAGCGCCAGCATCAGCAATCCGTTGAACGAAATCGCCGCCGAGAAATCAACCGGGCCGTCATGCACGACTTCGGACGGTGCATCGTCGAAGTACATGATCTTGACCACGCGCAGGTAGTAGTAGGCGCCGATGACCGAGAACACCACCGCCACGATGGCCACCCAGGCCAGGCCGGCCTGCAACACCGCCTCGATGACCAGCCACTTGGCGAAGAAGCCCACCAGCGGCGGCACGCCGGCCATGGAGAAGACGACCAGTGCCATGACTGCGGCCAGCCAGCCGTTGTGACGGTTCAGGCCTTTCAGGTCATCCAGGTCCTGGACCGAGTGCCCCTTGCCGGACAGCATGATGAGCATGCCGAAGGCCGCCGCCGACATCAGTGCGTAAACGATGATGTAGAACAGCGAAGCGCCGTAACCCGCACCGGTACCCGGCAGCATGCCCAGCAACACGAAGCCCATGTGGGAGATGGTCGAGTAGGCCAGCATGCGCCGGATATTGGTCTGCATGATCGCCGCAAGGTTACCGACGATAATGGACGCCACGGCCAGCACGGCGAGCATCTGCAGCCAGTCACCGTGCAGCGGTGCCATGCCCGATACCAGCAGCCGATAGGCCATGGCGAAGGCCGCCAGCTTGGGCACAGTGGAAATGAACAGGGTAGCCGCCAGCGGCGCGCCCTGGTAGACGTCGGGCACCCACATGTGGAACGGCGCGACGCCCAGTTTGAAGGCGATGCCGACCACGAGGAACACCATGCCGAACACCAGCAACAGGTTGTCGGTGCCGGTGGTCGCCAGCGCCTCGGCCACTGCCGGCAGCGCCAGCGTACCCGTCGCGCCGTAGATCATTGACATGCCATACAACAGCAGCCCCGATGCCATCGACCCCAGCACGAAATATTTCATCGCCGCCTCTGAGCCGTCTTTCGAGTCGCGGTTGAACGCGACCAGCGCATAGGACGCCAGCGACGTCAGCTCCAGGCCCAGGTAAACCATGATCAGGCTGTTACCGGAAATCAGCAGCATTGCGCCCAGCAGCGAGAACAGGCTGAGCGTATAAAAATCGGCCCGGAACAAACCGTTGTTGCGCAGGAAATACTTTGAGTAGGTGAATACCAGCGCCAGCGTACCGTAGGCGAACAGCTTCAGCAGGTCGCCCATGTAATCGCGCACGAAGACGCCGTTGAACGCCGTCTCGATCTCCTTCGACGGAATACCCGCGTCCTGGCGCAGCGTGATGATGGCCGCGAACACCAGTGTCAGCATGGCCAGCATGTGAATGATGCCGCGCCGTTCCTCGCGCAGGTACATGTCCACGCACAGGACCACGCAGGCCATGACCAGGACCAGGAGCTCGGGGGCCGCCAGCAGCATTTCCGCTCTATTCATGTCAGTTCAACTTGCTCTGGATGACGTGGGCCAGCAACTGGTCCACGGAGGCGTGCATCATGTCGACCACCGGGAACGGCCACACGCCCATGCCCACCACGGCAATGGCCAGGGTCGTCAGGACCAGCGCTTCACGACCATTGATGTCACGCAAGGCCGCGACGTCCTTGTTGGCGACCGCGCCGAAAATCACGCGCTTGACCAGCCACAGGCTGTAGGCCGCGCCCAGGATCAGGGTCAGGCCGGCCAGGGCCGCGAACCAGAAGTTGGCGCGGAACGAGGCCAGGATGACCATGAACTCGCCGACGAAACCGCTGGTGCCCGGCAGTCCGGAATTGGCCATCAGGAACAACACGGCAAAGAACGCGAACCAGGGCATGGTGTTGGCCACGCCGCCATAGGCCGAGATCTCGCGGCTGTGGACGCGGTCATACAGCACGCCCACGCACAGGAACAGCGCGCCGGAAATGAAACCGTGTGACACCATCTGCACCATCGCGCCTTCGACGCCCAGGCCCGCGCCCTGCGTGCCACCGGAGTTGCGGTAGATGGCAAAGGCGATGAACAGGCCGAGGGTCACAAAACCCATGTGCGAGATCGACGAGTAGGCGATCAGTTTCTTCATGTCCTGCTGCACCAGCGCCACGAAACCGATGTAGACGATGGCCACCAGAGACAGGGCGATCATCAGCCAGTCCAGCGCCGCGGCCGCGTCCGGGGTAATCGGCAGGCTGAAGCGGATAAAGCCGTAGCCACCGATCTTCAGCATGATCGCCGCCAGGATGACCGAACCGCCGGTGGGTGCCTCGACGTGCGCGTCCGGCAGCCAGGTGTGCACCGGCCACATCGGGATTTTCACCGCGAAGGCGGCCAGCAGGCCCAGGAAGATCCACTTCTGTTCGACCATCGTCAGCGGCAGCGCGTGCCAGTCGGTAATCGCCCAGCTGCCCGCATTCAAGTACAGGTAGATGATGCCGACCAGCATGAAAACCGAACCGAGGAAGGTGTACAGGAAGAACTTGATGGTCGCGTAAACGCGGTTGGGTCCGCCCCAGATGCCGATCACCAGGAACATCGGGATCAGCATGGCCTCGAAGAACACGTAGAACAGCAGGCCGTCGAGCGCGGAGAACACGCCCACCATCAGGCCTTCCATGATCAGGAAGGCGGCCATGTACTGGTGCACCTTGTCCTTGATCACTTCCCAGCCGGCAATCACGACCAGCGGGCCGAAGAATGCCGTCAGCAGGATCAGGGGCACCGAGAACCCGTCCACGCCCAGGTGGTAGTTCACGTCGAAAGCGCTGATCCACGGCCGCATTTCCTCGAACTGCATCGCCGCGGTCGTGTTATCGAACCCGGTGTACAGGGGAATGCAGAGCACCAGCGTGACCAGCGCGGCCAGCAGGGAAATCCATTTCGCCATCGTCGGGCGTGAATCACCCGCGGCCAGCGTGGCGACGCCGCCCAGGATGGGCACCCAGATCAGCAGGCTGAGCAACGGCATCATCGCAACACCACCCAGACGCCGAGGATGGCAATCAGTCCAATGATCATTGAAAACGCATAGTCATAGAGGAAACCTGTCTGCCAGCGACGCACCAGCGCCGCCACGCGGCCCACCAGCTTCGCCGAGCCGTTCACCAGGATGCCGTCGATAAAGCCGGCATCGGCCTTCTTCCACAGGCCCTGGCCCAGGCGCACCGCACCGTTGGCGAAAACTTTCTGGTTGAACTCGTCGAAGTAGTACTTGTGGTCCAGCAGGCTGTAGAGACCCGGCAACCGTGCCTTCGTGGTCGCCGCGATGCCCGGGCGGAAACGCCAGACCAGCGTGGCGACGGCGAAGCCCGCCAGCATCAGCCAGAACGGCACCGTCTGCACACCGTGAATGGCCATGGCCGTGGCGCCGTGGAAATGCTCACCCAGCGCCGCGACCACGTCGTTGCCCTCGGCCACGTAAATGGCGTCCGACAGCCAGCCGCCGAACAGCACCGGCTCAATGGTCAGCCAGCCGATCACCACCGACGGAATTGCCAGCAGGATCAACGGAATGGTCACGACCAGCGGGGATTCATGCGGCTTGTGGGCCAGCTGGCCGTCCGGCAGGTGCGCGTGAGGGTCGGCGCCCTCCACCACTTCGAATTTTTCCTTGCCGTGGAAGGTCAGGTACAGCAGGCGGAAGCTGTACATCGCGGTCACGAACACGCCCGCCACCACCAGCCAGTAGGTCACCCCTGCGCCGAAGCGCTCCGACAGGTGCACCACCTCGATGATGGCGTCCTTGGAGTAGAAACCGGCGAAGAACGGGAAACCGACCAGCGCCAGTGTCCCCAGCCAGGCCGTGATCCACGTCACCGGCATGTACTTGCGCAGGCCACCCATGTAACGCATGTCCTGCTGGTGATGCATGGCGATGATCACCGAGCCGGCGCCCAGGAACAGCAGCGCCTTGAAGAACGCATGCGTCATCAGGTGGAAGATGGCCGCGGAGTAGGCGGACACACCGAGCGCCACGGTCATGTAGCCCAGCTGCGAGAGTGTCGAGTAGGCCACCACGCGCTTGATGTCGTTCTGCACGATGCCGATCAGCCCCATGAAGAACGCGGTGAACGCGCCGATCAGCATGACAAAGCTCAGCGCCGCGTCGGACAGTTCAAACAGCGGCGACATGCGCGCCACCATGAAGATACCGGCCGTGACCATGGTCGCCGCGTGGATCAGCGCCGATATGGGCGTCGGGCCTTCCATCGAATCGGGCAGCCACACGTGCAGCGGCGCCTGCGCCGACTTGCCCATGGCGCCGATAAACAGGCACACGCAGATAAAGGTCAGCAGGCCCCACTCCATGCCGCCGATGACACTGATGGTCTCACCGGCCGCATCGGGCGCGGCCGTGAACACGGTGGCGTAGTCCAGCGACCCGAAGGTCATCAGCACCGCCGCGATGCCCAGCAGGAAACCGAAGTCACCCACGCGGTTGACCAGGAAGGCCTTCATGTTGGCGAAAATCGCGGTGTCTTTCTTGAACCAGAAGCCGATCAGCAGGTACGACACCAGGCCCACGGCTTCCCAGCCGAAGAACAGCTGCATGAAGTTGTTGGCCATCACCAGCATCAGCATGGCGAAGGTAAACAGGTTGATGTAGCTGAAGAAGCGCTGGTAACCCGGGTCATCATGCATGTAGCCGATGGTGTAGATGTGCACCATCAATGACACGAAGGTCACCACGCACATCATCAGTGACGTCAGGTGATCGACCAGGAAGCCCACCTCGAAGGTGACGCCCTCGACCACCATCCAGGTGTAAACGCTGTAATTGAGCGTCTCCAGGCCTTCGTACATCTGCAGGTACAGCACCCAGAACGACAGCAGGCAGGAACCGGCCACCGCCAGGATGGTCACCCAGTGCGCGCCGGCGCGGCCCACCTGGTTGCGCAACAGGCCAGAGACCGCGGCGCCAAAGAGCGGCAGCAGCGGAACCAGGAGCAGGATGGTCTTGATATCCATGGTCTCGCCCTACCCCTTCAGGTCGTCCAGCTCGGCCACGTTGATGGTGCGCCGGTTACGGAACAGCACCACCAGGATGGCCAGGCCGATGGCGGCCTCGGCGGCGGCCACGGTCAGGATGAAAAACACGAATACCTGGCCGTCAAGGTTGTCCAGGTAACGCGAGAACGCGACGAAGTTCATGTTGACCGCCAACAGCTGCAGTTCGATGCACATCAGCAGGATCAGCACGTTCTTCCGGTTCAGGAAGATGCCCGCCATGCTGATACACATCAGGATGGCCCCCAGGGTCAGGTAATGCGCCAGGCTCAGTGACGTCAACATGGCTCAGTTCCCCCCTTTCGAGGCAGGGGCCTCAGATTTCATTTTCACCAGCCGCACCCGCTCGTCACGCTTCACTCGCACCTGCCGCGACGGCTTCTGGGTCTTGACGTCCTTGCGCTGGCGGACCGTCAGCGCAATGGCCGCCACCATGGCCACCAGCAGTATCAGCCCGGCCACTTCAAACGGCAGCAGGAACTGGGTGTACAGCCACTCGCCCACGGCCCGGGTGTTGCTGTAGTCAGCGGCGCGGTCGGCCGGCACCGGGAACTGGTCGGTACCGAAACGGCCCTTTGCCCACATCACGGCCAACAGTTCGAACGCCATGATCAAAGCGACCGGGATACCGATCCACATGTAACGTACGAAGCCTTCCTTCAGCGGTACCAGGTTGATGTCCAGCATCATCACCACGAACAGGAACAGCACCATGACGGCGCCGACATAGACCACCACCAGCACGACGGCCAGGAATTCCACCTGCAACAGGATCCACAGCGCGGCCGCGGTGAAGAACGTCAGCACCAGGAACAATGCCGAGTACACCGGGTTACGCGAGCTGATGACGGCCAGCGCGGCCCCCACCAGCACGGCGGAGAACAGGTAGAACAGGATGACCTGTAAATCGATTCCCATGATCATCGGTAGGCCGCATCCTGCCGCTTCTCGGCGGCAATCTGTGCTTCGAGCCGGTCACCAATGGCCAGCAACTGCGGCTTGGTGACGATGTTTTCGCCCCGGTTCTCGAAGTGGTATTCGTGGAAGGTCGTCTCGACGATCGAGTCCACCGGGCAGGATTCCTCGCAGAACCCGCAATAGATGCACTTGAACAGGTCGATATCGTAGCGCGTGGTGCGGCGGGTGCCGTCATCACGCTGCTCCGAGTCGATGGTGATCGCCAGGGCCGGGCAGACCGCTTCGCAGAGCTTGCAGGCAATGCAGCGCTCCTCGCCGTTCGGGTAGCGGCGCAGTGCGTGCAGGCCGCGGAACCGGTTCGACTTCGGCGTCTTCTCTTCCGGGTAGCGGAGCGTGGCCTTGGGCTTGAAGAAATAGCCCAGCGTGACACTGAGGCCCTTGAAGAGCTCCAGCAGCATCAGGCTTTTCAGGTATCGTGTGATCGCGTTCATCTCAGGCCCCCAGCGTCACGGCGCCGGACAGTTTCAGGCCCGCGGCCACCAGGACCCAGACCAGCGTAATCGGAATCAGGACCTTCCAGCCCAGGCGCATGATCTGGTCGTAGCGGTAGCGCGGGAACGTCGCGCGCAGCCACAGGAACGTGAACATGAAGAACACGGTCTTGGCCAGGTACCAGTGAATGCCGCCGGCGCCCAGGACCGTGTCGCCAATGCCGGGGATGCCCGCGAACGGCGACAGCCAGCCGCCCAGGAACAACAGCGCGGTCAGCGCCGAGATCAGGATCATGTTGGCGTATTCGGCCAGGAAAAACACCGCGAAGGCCGCGCCGGAATACTCCACGTGGAAGCCGGCGACGATCTCGGACTCACCCTCGGCCACGTCGAATGGCGCGCGGTTGGTCTCGGCCACGCCGGAAATGAAGTACACCAGGAACAGCGGCAGCAGCGGCAGCCAGAACCAGTCGAAGATGTTGCCTTGCTGTGCCCTGACGATTTCCGACAGGTTCAGCGTACCGGACATGACCAGTACGCCGATCAATGCGAAACCCATCGGGATTTCGTAGGAGATGATCTGCGCAGCGGAGCGCATGCCGCCCAGGAACGCGTACTTCGAGTTCGAGGCCCAGCCGGCGATGATGACGCCGTATACGCCCAGCGAGGTCATCGCCAGCAGGTACAGCAGCCCGGCGTCGATATTGGCCAGCACCATGGTGTCGCTGAACGGAATCACGGCCCAGGCCGCGAAGGCGGGGGCCAGCGTGATGACCGGCGCCAGCACGAACAGGAACTTGTTCGCGTTCTGCGGCAACACGATCTCTTTCAGCAGCAGCTTGAACACGTCCGCGAAGGGCTGTGCCAGGCCCCAGAGCTTGAAGCCGAAAATGCCGACACGGTTGGGCCCGTGGCGCGACTGCATGAAACCGATCACCTTGCGCTCGGCATAGGTGAAGTAAGCCACGGTCAGGATCAGCGGAACCGTGATGGCCATGATCTTGATGACGATCCAGGCAAGTTCGAGAAACGCTTCGAACATCAGTCGTTCCCTCCCGGGCGGCTGACCTGGACCGGTCCGTTCACGGGACCGAGCTCGGCCGATTCCGGCGTCGAGGCCCGCACCCAGGCGGCGCCCGCCGGGACCATTCCGGTCACCCGGACACCGAGGACCACGGAGCCGTCACCCTGGCTCACGCGCGCGCTGCCCCCGTCCACCAGGCCCAGCGCATCAGCATCGGCCGGGTTCAGGCCGACGAAACCGTGTTCCGCGTGGACCGAGTCCTGCAACGGTGCCGAACGCCGGCACAGCGCGTCGGCGGCGTACATCGGCACTTCGCCGATTCGCCAAAGGCCGGCCGCGGTGGCCGGTGCCGGCAGGTCGCCCACGGGTGCGAGCGGCGCGCGAAGGTCCGCCAGCTTGTCGTTCATGTCGGCCCGCACGTCATCAATATTGATGTGATCGAAACCCTCGAGCCCAAGCGCGGCGCCCAGGCGGCGCAGTACTTTCCAGCCCGGACGCGCTTCCCCGGCCGGCTTGCCGGCGGGCGAGACGTCGAACCGTTCGCCTGAAAGATTGACCAGGCTGCCCTCGGTCTCCGCCCACGGCGCCAGCGGCAGGATCACGTCCGCCACTTCGCGCAGGGCCGGACCGGCGAACGGGGTGACCGCGACCACTTTCTCGGCGGCGGCCAGCGCATTCATGGTGACGGCGGGGTCAAAGGTATCGGCGGTGGGCTCGATATCCCACAGCAGGTACGCGGAACGCGGCGATTCCAGCATGGCGCGGGCATTCAGGCCGCCCTCGGCCGGCAATGCGCCGGCGGCGGTTGCGCCCGCGGTATTGGCGCCGTGCGGCAGCAGGTCCAGGGCCGAGCCGCTGGCCTCTGCCAGCCAGGCCGCCAATTGCCGCACACGGGCCGCGTCGGCCATGGCCATGGCGGCCTGCCCGACGATGACAACGCCGTTTTCGGCCTCGCCAAGGCGCGCCGCGATGGCGCGGTGCGCGTCGGTGACCGTCGCGCCATCGACGTTAAGGTGTCCGGGCAGCGACTGGCCGGTGCGCTCAGCCACGGCCGCGGCCAGGGCGGCAATCTCGCCCGCCAGCGCCTGCGGCGCGGCGATGACCTTGCCGGCCAGGTCGAAATGGAAGTTCCAGTCCAGCGGGTTGACGGCGAAGATCGTCGCACCCGAGCGCCAGGCCTGGCGGACCCGGTGACCCAGCACCGGCGCCTCGTGGCGTGCGTTGCAACCCAGCAGCAGGATATTGTCAGCACCCTGGATTTCGGCCAGCGATGCGCCGAACAGTGCCGGACGCGCGCCGTCATCGGCGAAATCGCATTCGCGGGCGCGATGGTCGATGTGGGGCGTTTGCAGGCCATCGGCCAGGCGGCGCGCCAGGAAGTAATCCTCGGTGGCGGCCGACGGTGACATCAACACGCCAACCTCGCCCGCGCCACGGCTACCCAGGGCCCCGGCCGCGGCGTCCACCGCCTCGTCCCAGGTGACCTCGACCCACTCGCCGTCGCGCTTGACGGACGGGTTCAGGACACGGTCGTTGGCATAAAGGCCGAAATGGCTGTAGCGGTCGCGGTCGGAGAGCCAGGTCTCGTTGACCCGCTCGCGGTCGGCGGGCACGGCGCGCATGACCTTGCCGCGGCGCACGTGATAGTGGACACCCGAACCCAGCCCGTCATGGGCCGCCGTCGACGGCCGCGATGACAGCTCCCAGGCCCGCGCCGAGTAACGGAACGGCCGGTTGGTCAACGCGCCTACCGGGCACAAATCGATGATATTGCCGGACATTTCCGAGTCGATGCTGCCGGCAATGCTGGACGTGATCTCCAGCCGGTCGCCGCGGCCCGTGCCACCCATCTCGCAGGTGCCGGCCACTTCATCAAGGAAGCGCACGCAGCGGGTGCAGTGGATGCAGCGGGTCATGTCGGTACGCACCAGCGGCCCGATGTCCTTGTCTTTCACCACGCGCTTGCGTTCGGTGAAGCGCGACACGGAGCGGCCATAGCCCATGGCCAGGTCCTGCAGTTCGCATTCGCCGCCCTGGTCGCAGATCGGGCAGTCCAGCGGATGGTTGATCAGCAGGAATTCCATGACGCCGTGCTGGGCGTCGATGGCGCGGCGCGAGGTGGTGTACACCTTCATGCCTTCCATGACCGGCGTGGCGCAGGCCGGCATCGGCTTGGGCGCCTTCTCGACGTCGACCAGGCACATGCGGCAGTTGGCCGCGATGGACAGTTTCTTGTGGTAGCAGAACCGCGGCACGTTGATGCCGGCCTTGTCGGTGGCCTCGATGATCATCGAGTTCTTCGGCACCTGCATGGGTGTGCCGTCGACCTCGATATTGACCATTTCCACGGCCTGTTCTTCGGTCACGGCGCTCATGCGGCCTTCTCCCCGGCGGCCCCGTCAACGATCGAGCGGCCGTGTTCCACGTAGTATTCGAATTCGTGCCAGAAATGGCGCAGCATGCCCTGCACCGGCCAGGCCGCGGCCTCGCCGAAGGCGCAGATGGTGTGGCCTTCAATCTGGCCGGCGGCGGATTTCAGCAACTGCAGGTCATCGGCGCGGCCCTTGCCGTCGACGATGCGCTTCAGCACCCGGTGCATCCAGCCGGTGCCTTCACGGCACGGCGTGCACTGGCCGCAGCTTTCCATGTGGTAGAACTGGGCAATGCGCGTGCAGGCGCGCACCATGCACGTGGTCTCGTCCATGACGATCACGGCACCGGAACCCAGGCCGGAACCGGCCTTGCCCAGGGCGTCGTAGTCCATGGTGATGCCCATCATGGTCTCGGCGGGCAGTACCGGCATTGACGAACCGCCCGGGATCACGCCTTTCAGCTTGTGGCCGTTACGCATGCCGCCGGCCATTTCCAGCAGCTCGGCGAACGGCGTACCCAGCGGAATTTCGAAGTTGCCAGGTTTGTTCACATGACCGGATACGGAGAACACTTTCGGCCCACCGTTGTTGGGCTTGCCGATCTCCAGGAACCAGTCGGCGCCACGGCGCATGATCGACGGCACCGAGGCCAGGGTCTCGGTGTTGTTGATGGTGGTCGGCTTGCCGTACAGGCCGAAGTTGGCCGGGAACGGCGGCTTGAATCGCGGCTGGCCCTTCTTCCCTTCCAGCGATTCCATCAGCGCGGTTTCCTCGCCACAGATGTAAGCGCCGGCGCCGAGCACGCCATGGATATCCATGTCGATGCCGGAACCCAGGATGTTCTTGCCCAGCAGGCCTTTTTCGTAGGCCTCGGCCACGGCCTGCTCGAATCGCTCGAACGGCTCGTGGTGGAACTCGCCGCGCAGGTAGTTGTAACCCACCGTCGCGCCCATGGCGTAACCGGCGATGGCAATGCCCTCGACCACGGCATGCGGGTTGAAGCGCAGGATATCGCGGTCGTGACAGGTGCCCGGCTCGGATTCGTCCGAGTTGCACAGGATGTATTTCTGCACCGGTGCCGAACGCGGCATGAAGCTCCACTTCAGGCCGGTCGGGAAACCGGCGCCACCACGGCCGCGCAGGGCCGAGGCCTTCACCGTCTCGATGATGTCCTCGCGCGGGGTCTTCTCTTCAAGAATCTTCCGCCACGCCTGGTAGCCGTCGACCTCGAGATAGTTCTCGTAGGTCCAGGGCTCGTCGAAACCGAGCGTGGTGAAGACGACATTATGATCAGCCATGGTCAGTCCAGCCCATCCAGGATTTCGTCGACCTTCGCGGGGTCGAGGTTTTCGTGGTAGTGGCCGTCGACGACCATCATCGGCGCGCCGCAGCAGGCCGCCAGGCATTCTTCTTCGCGAATCAGCGTGATGCGGTCGTCCGCGGTCGTCTCACCCAGCTTCACGCCCAGCTTGTTCTCAACGTGGGCGACAATGCTTTCGGCGCCATTCAGCCAGCAGGAGATGTTGGTGCAGATATTCACCTTGTGACGGCCAACCGGCTCCTGGTCGAACATCGAGTAGAAGCTGGCGACTTCCGCGCACCACACCGGCGGCAGGTCGAGGTAATCGGCGACCGCCTCGATCAGCTCACGGGTCAGCCAGCCGCCGTTCTGTTCCTGGGCCGCCATCAGCGACTGGATCACGGCGGAACGCTTGCGGTCTTCCGGGAAGCGTTTCACCCAGCCGTCGATCTTCGCCTGGGTGTCCGCGGTCAGCAGGGCCGCCTTGCCCTGCACGAATTCAGCCTTGTGCGCCATCAGCGGTCCACCTCGCCAAATACGATGTCCTGCGTGCCGATCAGCGCCACCACGTCGGACAGCATGTGCCCCTTCGCCATCTCGTCCATGGCCGAGAGGTGCGCAAAACCGGGCGCACGGAAGTGCGCACGGAACGGCTTGTTGGCGCCGTCGGAGACCAGGTAACAGCCGAACTCGCCCTTGGGCGCCTCGACAGCGGCGTAGGTCTCGCCTTTCGGCACGCAATAACCCTCGGTGAAGAGTTTGAAGTGGTGAATCAGCGCTTCCATGTCATCTTTCATTTCTTCGCGCGTGGGCGGGATGACCTTGAAGTTCTTCAGCATCACGTGGCCCGGGTTGGCGCGCAGCCAGTCCACGCACTGCAGGATGATCTTCGCCGACTGGCGCATTTCCTCGACGCGCACCAGGTAGCGGTCGTAGCAGTCGCCGTTCACGCCCACCGGGATGTCGAAATCCATTTCCGGGTACATGGCGTAGGGCTGCTTCCTGCGCAGGTCCCACTCGATGCCGGAACCGCGCAGCATGGCGCCGGTGAAGCCCAGCTGCAGTGCGCGCTCGGGCGACACCACGCCGATGTTCACGGTGCGCTGCTTCCAGATGCGGTTGTCGGTCAGCAGGGTCTCGTATTCGTCGACCTTGGTGAAGAAGTCCTTCGTGAACGCCTCGACGAAATCCAGCAGGCTGCCCTCGCGCCACTCGTTGACGCGTATCAGGTCCTTGCCCTTGGTCCACGGCGACTCTTTCTGCTGTGGCATGCGGTCCGGCAGGTCGCGGTAGACGCCGCCCGGGCGGTAGTAGGTGGCGTGCATGCGCGCACCGGACACCGCCTCGTACATGTCCATGGTCGCCTCGCGTTCGCGGAAGGCGTACAGGAACACCGTCATGGCGCCGAGGTCGAGGCCGTTGGCGCCGATCCACATCAGGTGGTTACCCAGGCGCGTAATCTCGTCGAACATGGTGCGGATATACTGCGCGCGCACCGGCGGCTCGATGCCCAGCAACTGCTCAATGGCGCGCACGTAGGCATGCTCGTTGCACATCATCGAGACGTAGTCGAGCCGGTCCATGTAGCCGATGGACTGGTTGAACGGCTTGGTCTCGGCCAGTTTCTCGGTGGCGCGGTGCAGCAGGCCGACGTGCGGGTCGGCGCGGACCACGGTCTCGCCGTCCATTTCCAGGACCAGGCGCAGCACGCCGTGCGCAGCGGGATGCTGCGGGCCGAAGTTCATCGTGTAACTGCGAATTTCCGGCATATCAGTCACTCGCCTCCGCGGCGATCTCGTCGGCGGCGTCATCGGCGGCCTGGTCGATGTCGTCGGCCTTGTAACGGGAATCCTCGCGGATCACGCGCGGCACCAGCACGCGCGGTTCGATTTCCACCGGCTCGTACACCACGCGCCCGCGTTCTTCGTCGTAACGCACGGTGACGTTGCCGATCAGCGGGAAATCCTTGCGGAAGGGGTGGCCGGTGAAGCCGTAATCGGTCAGCAGGCGACGCAGGTCCGGGTGGCCCTCGAAGACGATGCCGTACAGGTCAAAGGCCTCGCGCTCGTACCAGTTGGCGGAGCTCCAGGTCTCGACCAGCGACGGCACGATCGGGAAGCCCTCGTCCGGCGCGAAGGTGCGCAGGCGCAGGCGGCGGTTGTGGGTGAGCGACAGCAGGTGCACGACGACGGCGAAGCGGTTCTCCACTTCCTCCGCCTCGGGCAGTTCACGCCAGCGGAAGCGGCCCGGGCCCATGCCCTCGACGCCGCGACTGAAGCCTTCGCTGGTGGCGTCGCCGGTTTCCCACTCGTCCTGGCCGTAGCCCAGGTAATCGACGCCGCACAGGTCGATGAGCTGCTCAAATGCCAGGTTTTCGTCGTCCCGCAGGGTGCGGGCCGCATCCAGCCAGTGCTTCGCGGGCACTTCGACGGTCACAAGACCGTGCGCGTCGGTACTGATCGTGGCGGAATCGCCGAGCGCATCGGCCAGCCGTGTTTGGAAATCAGGTGCATTCATGGCCGGTCAGCGGGCGATGGTGTTGGTGCGACGGATTTTCTTCTGCAGCTGCAGAATGCCGTAGATCAGCGCCTCGGCGGTGGGCGGGCAGCCGGGCACGTAAACGTCGACAGGGACGATCCGGTCACAGCCGCGGGTCACCGCGTAAGAGTAATGGTAGTAGCCGCCACCGTTGGCGCAGGAGCCCATGGAAATGACCCACTTCGGGTCGGGCATCTGGTCGTAGACCTTGCGCAGCGCCGGGGCCATCTTGTTGCACAGCGTGCCGGCCACGATCATGACGTCGGACTGGCGCGGGCTGGGCCGGAAAATCACGCCGAAACGGTCCAGGTCGTAGCGTGCCGCGCCCGCCTGCATCATTTCCACGGCGCAACAGGCCAGGCCGAAAGTGACCGGCCACATGGAACCGGTGCGCGCCCAGTTAATGAGCGAATCCAGCGTGGTGGTCACCGCGCCGCGGCTGAGAATGGGGTTGGTGTCGGCGTTCGGCCGCAGGATGTCATCCACGGCATTCAGCTCGACCACGCCCGGGTCTGTCACTCCCATTCCAGCGCCCCCCGTTTCCATTCAACGAAAAAGCCCACGATGAGCAGCAGCACGAAGATCATCATCGCGATGAAGCCGTTCCAGCCGATCGTGTCCAGCGCCAGCGCCCAGGGGACGAAAAACGCGATCTCAAGGTCGAAGATGATGAACAGGATGGCAACCAGGTAGAAGCGCACGTCGAACTTGCTGCGCGCGTCCTCGAAGGCCTCGAAACCGCACTCGTACGGTGAGTTCTTCTCGGCGTCCGGCCGCCGTGGGCCGAGGATTCCGCCGATGGTCACCAGGATGATGCCCAGTGCCGTCGAAATGCCGATAAACAGCAGGATTGGAAAGTACTCTGCCAGCATGTCCCGTTCCGTTTTCCGGCGCTCCGCTCCGCCGGGTTCAAAGATATGGTGCCCAAGGCCGGACTCGAACCGGCACGGCTTTCGCCACTACCCCCTCAAGATAGCGTGTCTACCAATTCCACCACTTGGGCAATCGTAACAGACAGCTACCTTTAGCCGTCAGAACCCTCGTCCGTGTCCGCCGCCGATTCTTCGGTCTCGGACCCGGTGACCGCTTCCGGCTCAAGTGCCGGCAGGTCTTCCGCTTCGGGGGTAAACGCCTCGACACCCGGGGCCGGCAGATCGGTCGTGGTGTCTTCCATCACCGGGGCCGGTTCAGCCGATTCAGCGGACGTTTCCGCGGCCGGTGCCTGCCGGCCGACGACGCCCAGGTCCGTTTCCGGCGTGGACAGGTCGCGTGACACCAGTACGGCCATGACCAGGCTGATCAGGCAGAACAGGGTGGCCAGCACCCAGGTGGAACGCGACAGGAATGAACCTGCGCCGCGTGAACCGAACACCGTGCCGGAAGCGCCGCTACCAAACGCCGCGCCCGCTGTTGCACCCGGGCCACGCTGGACCAGGATAAAGGCGACCATGGCGATGGCCACCAGCACGTGAAAAATATTGAGTACCTGCATGCCTAAAAACCCTGTCTATCAGGACGCACCGCGGCAAATACCGAGGAAGTCTTCCGCCGTCAGCGAAGCACCCCCCACGAGGGCGCCGTCGATGTCATCCCGTGCAAACAAATCGGCGGCATTGGACGATTTCACACTGCCGCCGTAAAGAATCCGAATTTGACCGCCTATTGTAGCATCCAACGCTGACAATTTGTCACGAATGAACGCGTGAACCGCCTGCGCCTGCTCCGGGCTCGCGGTCAGCCCGGTGCCGATCGCCCAGACCGGCTCGTAGGCCACCAGCGCGTCAGCCATCGCGGCGATGCCGCAACGTTCCAGCACGGCGTCAATCTGCGCCGCCACCACCGCCTCGGTCTCGCCCGCTTCGCGCTGCGCCTGCGTTTCACCGACACACAACACCGGCGTGAGCCCGGCCCTGCCCGCGGCTTCGAACCGCGCCGCGACATCGGTGTCGGTTTCACCGAACAGCGTGCGCCGCTCGGAATGACCGACCAGCACGTAGCGGCAGCCGAAATCGGCCAGCATCGCACCAGACACCTCGCCGGTGAACGCGCCCTGCTCATTGGGATTCAGCGTCTGCCCGCCCCACTCGACCCGGCTGCCGGCCGCCAGCGCCTGGACCTGTGACAGGTAGGGTGCTGGCGGAAAAACCGCCACGTCGACCGGCATGTCATCACCCAGCCCGGCCATCACGCCGCCCAGCAGGGTCTCCACCATGTCAGTCGAACCATGCATCTTCCAGTTGCCCGCCACCATGATCCTGCGCATACCGTTCTCCCTCGTGTCTGGCCGCCGCGCGGCGAGGCGCAAGGATACCCAGCCACCCCCGCGACCCGCAAGCGAAGCGCCAACGCGCGAGGCCGCCCACTTGCCAGCCACGCGGCGCCGCCACAGAATGCCGGGTCATGAACACGACAGATGAACCCACCCCGAACCCGGCCCCGAAGGCGGAACGCTGGGCACTGGTCACCGGCGCTTCCGCCGGTATCGGCACAGCCTTCTGCCGCGCACTGGCGGCCCGCGGCTTCAACCTGGTGCTGGTCGCCCGCCGCGAAGATCGCCTGCGGGCCCTCGCGGACGAACTGCAGGCACATCATGGCGTCCGTTGCCTCGTCCTGCCGGCAGACCTGGCCGACCCCGGCGCGCCCGCCGCGATCGACGATGCACTCACGAAAGCCGACATCGACATCGAGTGCCTGGTGAACAACGCCGGCTACGGCGTGCCCGGCAGGCTGGTCGAGGTCGACTGGAAGACGCACGCGGCCTTCCTGCAGGTGATGGTCACCGCGGTATGCGAGCTGTGCCACCGCCTGATGCCGGGCATGATCGAGCGCGGCCACGGCCAGGTCATCAACGTTGCGTCCGTCGCCGGCCACATGCCGGGCACCGAGGGTCATACGCTGTACGCCGCGTCCAAGGCGTTCCTGGTCAAGCTGTCAGAATCGCTGGCGCTGGAGGGCAAAAAGCATGGCGTCCGGGTCTCGGCGCTCTGCCCCGGCTTCACCTATTCCGAGTTCCACGACATCACCGGCACCCGCGACCGCGTGTCGAAAATGCCGGGGTACATGTGGCTGCAGGCCGACGACGTGGCCGAATATGGCCTGGACGCTGTCCTGGGCCCGAAACACCGCACTGTCGCCATCCCGGGCCGCGTCTACCGGGCCCTGGTCTGGATCAACGGCGCCTGGCCGTGGCTGGGCCGGCAGATGAACCAGCGCTCTTCGCACCGATTCCGCAACCTGAACGAGGACTGACCCATGTCCGAGCACCGCGCCACCATCGACTGGAAAAGAACCACCGACAGCTTCGCCTACGACGACTACAACCGCGAACACGAATGGCGCTTCGGCAGCGGCATCGCCGTGAAGGCCAGCGCCGCCCCCGCCTTTCGCGGCGACGGCCAGTCCGTCGATCCCGAAGAAGCCTTCGTCGCCGCCGTCTCCTCCTGTCACATGCTGACCTTCCTCGCCCTGTGCGCGAAGAAACGCATCGTCGTGGACGCCTACGAAGACGAGGCCGTGGGCCAGTTGGCGAAAAACGAAAACGGCAAACTGGCCATCACCGAGGTACGCCTGTCACCGCGCATCACCTTCGCCGGCGACCCGCCCGACGAGGCTGCCCTCGCCGCGCTGCACGAGCGCTCGCATCACGAGTGCTTCATTGCGAACTCGGTGAATTGCGACATCGTCGTTGGGTGAGCAGTAAGCGGTAAGCGGTAAGCAGTAAGCAGTGAGGAGTAAAAACAACTAAAGCGGCGTTGTTTACTGCTTACTGCTGACTGCTTACTGCTCACCGTTTAACGTCATCCCATAGATGACAAGCGAACCGATATGCGCATTGCCCCAGGTTCCCGCCAGTTGCTAAGCTGAAATCAAGAACAAAACAGAACACTGCCCGCCATGCAGACGACATTCCTTTCTGGCCGCTGGTTCGGCCTTCTTTGTTTCCTCGCAATCTTTTCATTCGGCGCGACGGCCAGCCCGACGCTCAAGGACTATGCCGCCGACCCTCTATTCAGCAACGTGACGGTTTCTCCCGACGGAAACCTCGTCGCATTTCGTAAACGCGAGAGTGGGCAGGACACGCTGATCGTCTTCTCGCTTGCCGATTCTGCCATGGTGGCCGGATTCAACCTGGAGGAAATCAAGGCCCACCAGTTCTATTTCCTGGACCAGGACCGCATCGTCCTGGTCGCCTCGAAAGAACTGAGAGGTTCATGGGGCCGGGAAGCCATCAGCACTGCCTATTCGCTCGACCTGAAGGCAAACACCATCCAGCAACTACTCACCCCGGGGGACAACATCTTCACTGCCCAGGCGGGGCTGGGGTTCATCGTCGGCGTTCATGGCAACGATGCGTTCATGCCGGCCTTCGCCAAGGATGTCCTGCACGACCGGAATCCCAGCAAGAGCCTAATGAAGGTCGACCTCGCCTCACCCAGGAATCCGGAACGACTGGTGGACGGCACCGAGACCACGATCGACTATTTCATGGGTCAGGATGGCGTTCCCCTGGCGCGCGAAGACTACGACGAGGAAAAGGATCGCTACGACTTGCTGGTCCAGAAGGACGGTGAATGGACCCCTATCCATACACGTCATACAAAAATGATCGGCACGTCACTCGTTGGAGTTCGCGCCGATTATCGATCGTTGGTGGCCCTGGGTGAGTCGAAGCAATCCGGACGCGTCGAATACTGGAACGTTTCACTCGAAGATGGCGAGTTCAGCGCTACAGACTGGGGTCGCGAAGACGCCGACATCGAGAGCGTCCTGACTGATATCAATCGCGTGGTTCACGGCGTCAGGTACTCGGGGTTTCTACCCAGCTATAAAATGATGGATCAGGAAGTCGACGGCCGGATCAGCGCATTCGCCAGTAGGTTTCCCGGGCATGCCGTGCACTTGACCAACTGGAACCCGGGCTGGAAGCACCTGGTCTTTTTCGTTAGCGGACCGACCACGCCCGGCGCCTATTTCCTGGCCAGCAAAGGTGCAGAACCCGTCCGGATATTGAGCCTCTTCCGGAACATCTCCGGCGAAGATATGCACCCCGTGGGGGAAGTGACAGTCACTGCGCGCGATGGCCTGTCAATCCCGACTTTGCTGACTGTTCCCAAGGCGACTATCGACAATATGAAGCAACTTCCCGCCGTCATGCTGCCGCATGGAGGACCGGAAAGTCACGATACGAAGGGTTACAACTGGCTCACACAGGCCCTGGCCAATGCCGGTTACCTGGTCATCCAGCCGCAGTTCCGGGGCTCGAGTGGCTTCGGCCGGGCACACAGGATCGCCGGCCACGGCGAATGGGGCGCGAAGATGCAGGATGACCTGACCGACACGCTGGGCCATCTCGTCGACAAGGGAATCGTGGACCCGGACCGCGTGTGCATCGCTGGCGCCAGCTATGGTGGATACGCGGCGCTTGCCGGTGGCGCTTTCACGCCGGAACTCTACCGTTGCGTGGCGTCAATCAATGGAGTAGCGGACATTCCCAGGATGATGAAGCGCGAGGAACGCGACCATGGCGACGATCACCAGGTCGTGGCCTACTGGAACATGGTCATCTCGCGTGGCGAGGTGGATGAAGCATTCATGGAGAAGATTTCGCCTGCACGCTCTGCTGAAGCTTTTCGCGCGCCGGTTCTGTTACTGCATGGCACCGATGACGACACCGTGGCATACAAGCAATCCCGCGTGATGTATCGGGCGCTCAAACGCGCCGACAAGGACGTGGAAATGGTGAAGATGAAAGACGAATCCCATCATCTCGAGAACCCGGAGAACCGCGAACTGTTGCTCACCGAGTTGATCGCTTTCCTGGACAAAAACATCGGCGCACCCTGAAACCGAAGCCCGAAGTCGCCACACGATTGAGTTCCTGAACCGGATTGACCTCTACCATGTGCCTGGCAGGTTGCCATTCATGCAACCTGCACCTTTTGGGTCGCCACCACTTACTGCTCACTGTTTACTGCTTACTACTCCCCAGCCAACGTCATCCCATCAATAACAACAGAACCGATATGCGCATTACCGCGCGTATCGACGTCTTCACCAATCGCGCGGATGTTTGAAAACATGTCACGCAGGTTGCCGGCGACGGTGACTTCTTCGACCGGGTAGGCGAGTTCGCCGTTTTCGACCCAGAAGCCGGAGGCGCCGCGGGAGTAGTCGCCGGTCAGCAGGTTGACGCCCTGGCCCATGACCTCGGTCACCAGCAGGCCGGTGCCGATGTTCGCGAGCAGGTCGTCCTGGGTGCCGCGGGCGCCGCCGATGCGCAGGTTGTGGACGCCGCCGGCGTTGCCGGTGGTTTGCAGGCCCAGGCGGCGGGCGGAGTAACTGGACAGGATGTAGCCGGTCAGCACGCCGGCGTCGATGATGTCGCGCTCGGCGGGGGTCACGCCCTCGGCATCGAAGCTGGCGCTGCCGGCGGCGCGCGGTTCGAATGGGCGCTCGGAGATGGTCAGCCAGTCCGGGAAAATCGGCTGGCCGACGGCGTCTTTCAGGAACGAGGCGTTGCGGTACAGGGCCGAGCCGGCGATGGCGCCGGTGAAATGGCCGAGCAGCGAACGGGCGACTTCCGCCGCGAACACCACCGGCACTTTCGCCGTCGGCACCCGGCGCGCATTCAGGCGACGCAGCGTGCGGCGCGCAGCCTCCCGGCCGGTGAACTCGGGTGACTCCAGGTCCTCAAAGCGGCGCGTGGAGTCGTACCAGTAGTCCCGCTGCATGCCTTCGCCCTTGCCGCCGACCAGTACGCAGCTCTGGCCGTACCGGGTGCCGTTTGAACGGCCCAGGAAGCCGTTGCTGTTGCCGTAGACTGACTGGCCGAAGCTGCTGGAAACGCTGCCACCCTCGGAATTGGTGATACCCGCGTCGGCGCGCCCGGCGGCCTCGATGGCCAGCGCGCGGTCGATCGCCGCCTGGGCGTCCAGGTCATGGGGGTGCCACAGGTCGAGGTCGGGAAACTCGGTGGCCATGCGGTCCGGGTCGGCCAGGCCGTTGCAGTTGTCGGCCTCGGTGAAGCGGGCGATCTCGACGGCGCGGTCGACGCAGGCCAGCACCGATTCCGGCTCCAGGTCGGCGCTGCTGGCATGGCCCTTGCGGCCGCCCGCGTAGACCGTGATCGAAATGCCGCGGTCGCGCGTGTGCTCGATCGTTTCCACTTCGCCCAGGCGCACGTTGACGCTCAGGCCGCCGTGGATGCTGGCGGTGGCCTCGGCACCGTCGACGCCTGCAGCGGTGGCGCGGCGCAGCGCATCTTCGACGCGTGCCTCCAGTTCTTCGAAGCCGGCCTTACGGTCGGCCTCCGCCTGGGCTACGCTAGTCGCATCTGACATTGATCAACTCCATGAACGAATTCGATAACGGGGCCGGCGACGAGCCGGTCAGTAAAAGCCAGTTGAAGCGCGAGGCGCGCGCGCGGGTTGACCTGGGCAAACGGCTGGCGGCGCTGCCGGAAGGCGTGCTCAACCAGTTGCCGCTGGACGACAACATCCTCGAGGCCGTGCGCTTCGCGCGCTCGATCAAGGCCAACGTGGCCAAGAAGCGCCAGTTCGGTCACCTGGGCAGCCTGTTGCAGCACGTCGATACCGCCGCGATTGACGAGGCGCTGGCGGCGCGCGACGCCGACGCGCGCCAGCTGACGGCGCGCCACCACCGGGCCGAGGCCTGGCGGGACGCGTTGCTGGACGGTGGCGACGGCGCGCTCGGGCCGCTGCTGGATGCCCGTCATGATGTCGATGCCCAGGCGCTGCGACAGCTGGTCCGCAACGGTCGGCGCGAAGCGGCCGCAAACAAGCCGCCCGCATCGGCGCGGAAGCTGTTTCGCATGCTGCGGGAGCTCGATGAACGCGAGCCGCTGCCGCCGCTGGACAACACCTCGGCCTGAACCTTCACGGGCGGGCCCTGCACGCGCGGACCGATCCGGTCGGCCCGCTCACGACGCGGTGCCACCGACAGTCAGCTGGTCGAGTTTCAGCGTCGGCTGGCCCACGCCCACGGGCACGCTCTGCCCGTCCTTGCCGCAGACGCCGATGCCGGCATCCAGCGCCAGGTCGTTGCCCACCATGCTCACCCTGTTCATCGCGTCGGGGCCATTGCCGATCAGCGTGGCGCCGCGCACCGGGCGCGTGACCTTGCCGTTTTCGATCAGGTAGGCCTCGCTGGCGGAGAACACGAAGCGGCCGGAGGTGATATCCACCTGGCCGCCGGCGAAGTTCACCGCGTAGATGCCCCTGTCGACCGAGGCGATGATTTCTTCGGGATCGTGCTGGCCGGCCAGCATGTAGGTGTTGGTCATGCGCGGCATCGGCAGGTGCGCGAACGACTCGCGCCGGCCGTTGCCGGTGGCCTTCATGCCCATCAACCGGGCGTTCATCTTGTCCTGCATGTAGCCGCGCAGGATGCCGTTCTCGATCAGCACCGTTTCGCCCGTGGGCGTGCCCTCGTCGTCGATGCTGAGCGAACCGCGGCGCGCCGCGATGGTGCCGTTGTCGACGATGGTGACGCCGTCGGCGGCCACTTTTTCGCCGATGCGACCGGAATAGGCCGAGGTGCCCTTGCGGTTGAAGTCGCCTTCCAGGCCGTGGCCGACGGCCTCGTGCAGCAGCACCCCCGGCCAGCCCGGGCCCAGCACCACCGGCATGGTGCCGGCCGGTGCATCCTCGGCTTCCAGGTTGACCAGCGCCTGGCGCACGGCCTCGTCGGCGATGTGCCGCCAGCCGTCGTCGGCCAGCAGGCGACGGTAGTCGAAGCGCCCGCCGCCACCGTCGCTGCCCTGCTCGCGGCGGCCGTTCTGCTCGGCGATGACGGTCACGGACAACCGCACCAGCGGCCGCACGTCACCGGCCAGGTCGCCGTCGACGGCCGCCACCAGGATGGTTTCATGCGACGCGGCCAGGCTGACCATGACCTGGCTGACGCGCGGATCCAGCGAGCGTGCGTAGGCGTCGATCTTGCGCAGCAGGTCCACCTTGTCGACCGCCTCCATCGAGGTCAGCGGGTCGTCCGGCACGTACAGTGCGCTCGGCTCGCGGCGGGTCCAGGCCTGCACCGACTGGTCGCCGCCCTGGCGGGCGATGGCGCGGGCGGCGCTGGAAGCCTGCAGCAGGGAAGGCAGGACGATCTCGTCGGCGTAGGCGAAGCCGGTCTTGTCACCGTCAACCGCGCGGATGCCCACGCCCTGCTCCACCGAGTGGGTGGCGTTGCGGACGCGCCCGTCCTCCAGTGACCAGGCCTCGCGGGCCGTGGACTGGAAATACAGGTCGCCGCCGTCGATGCGCGCGCCCATGAGGTCGGACAGCACCCGGGCGAGATCGCTCTCGTCCAGGCCACCGGGTTCCAGCAGGCGACTCTGCGCCAGCGCCAATGATTCGGTCATGCGAGTTGTCCTTTGTTCAGGGGCCCGGGGGATCTTCCGCGCCGGGAGTTTCAGCCACGGCCTGCGGGGCCTGCTGGCGGGTCACTTCGGGGTCGGACCAGGGGCCGACAATGTTGTAGCGCGCCTCGGTGGCGTCGCCCAGCGCGTCGCGCAGCAGGCCCTGCAACGCCAGGCCCGCCGCCGCGCCGGGCGGCCCCGCCGCCAGCGCGCCGATCACCGGCAATGCCTGGCTGACACCCGGACGCACCGTCATGCGGTAGTCGAAGCGCTGGTTCACCAGGTCGGCCTCGCCCTCGATGGCCAGCGTGGCCGCCGTGGACTCCATGGTGAAATCATCGGTGCGGGCCACGCCACTTTCAAGGTTGACGGTCGCACCGGCCTGGTCGAAATTGAAGCCCGATTCAAACACGTCCCGGAAATCCAGCGCCAGGCGACGCGGCAGCGCGGCCACGCTGAACAGTCCGAGCACACGGCCAGCGCCGGGATTGGCGTCCAGTACGCGACCATCGGTAATACTGAAATCCATCGTGCCGTTCAGGTGCGCCAGTTCGAATGCGGCCGGCGGGCCGGGCCACCAGGCGTTGTAATGGATCATTGTCTGGCCGCCCTCGAGCACCTCGGACAGCGCCATGGCGCTGATCAGGTCGCCCAGGTTCTCGGCCGTCAGCAGGATATCGAAATCGGAACGGCTGCCGACGCCGGTCGAGACCCAGTCGCCCCGGGCCTGGAAGGTCATGTGCTCGGATTCGGCCTCGACCGACTCGATCCGCAGGCCGTCGGCCACGGGGTAAGCCTCGATCCGCGTTTCGCCCACCACCAGGCCGTGGTAGCGCAGGTCCTGCACGTAGAGGTGAAACTCGGGCAGCCGCGTCGGGTCGCTGTCCATCGTCATGCCATCGGACAACGGCCTGGGCATGTGGACCCGTTCCATCTGCGCCGACAGGCTGTGCGCGCCCTCGGCGGTGGTGTGATAGCGCAGGTCGCCGGCCATCGCCTCGCCATCGACGCGCAATTCAATCGCATCTTCGGGCTGGTCGGTGACCAGTGACACCTGGTCGAACGCGCGATTCATGAACACCAGTTCGTCGACGGCCAGTTCGCCCCGGGTGGCCCGCAGCGGAATGGCGCGGATGCCTTCACGGGCATAGTCGGTGACCAGTTCCAGCCAGCCATCCATGTCCAGCCGGTCGACCCGGCCGTCGATTTTCACCTCGCCGCGCCCGGGCAGCATCGCGTTCGTGTCGCTGAAGCGGATGGCGGCGCGCTCGATCTGCTCACCTTCCGGGGTCAGTGCCGCGGACAGGGCACCGACGTCGGTCATTGAAACTTCCACCAACGGCGCCGTTGCCTTGAGCGGATAGCGCAACGTGAACGGGCGCGCCACGCCGGCCGCCTTTGCCAGCGGCGCGGGCAGGTCCATGTCGACGCCCAGCAGGTCGGAACGGACATCCAGCCACAGGTCGTTGCCACCTGTTTCTGATGCCACCGCGTCGAACCGGACCTGCCAGTACGCTTCACCCTGCAGCCGGGACAGCATCGCATCACCGGCCATTGGCGTGGCCGCCACCAGCTCGGCCACGGGGAATCGGCCGTCGAGCGTGGCGCTGAAGGGCTGGCCACCTGTCCAGTCCGCCGCCAGGTCCAGGCGTGCGGGCCAGGCCTGCCAGGTGGTGGACAGGTCTTCGGCGCTGAACCCCGAACGGTCATACGCGACCCGCCCGGCGATATTTTCCAGCCGCACTCCAGACTGGGATTCGCTGAAGTGATTGCCCTCCAGCACCAGCTGGCCGGACAGGTCCAGCGCCCCGGGCGTGCTGCCCAGCGGCAGGCGGACGCGGCCATTGACGCTGGCCGGGCCCTCGAAGGTGAACTGCTCAATATCCAGATCGGTGTTGTCCAGTAACGGCGTCTGGCGAAGGAACGCGGCCAGCGCCGGCAACGGCGTGCGACCCTCGTAATCGATATCCAGTCGCGCCCGGCGGAAATCGCGGATGGTGGCGCCGGCCTGGCGGACCGGCACACCGCCGAGGTCGGCGATGGAGCCTGACATCGTCATGCCCTGGCCCCGGAACCGCAGCGCGGCATCGATACCTTCGGCTTCGGGCCAGTCTTCGTGAAAAGCCAGGGTCGCCCCGGACAGCACCGCGGTGGCGTCCAGGATGCCCTCGTGATCGGGGAACGGGAACTGGTCCATGTCGCCGCGCAGCAGGAAGCGGCCCTCTTCCACCGTCCCGGCGCGGATCGACCGCGCCAGCCATTCCCGCACCGGCGGTTTCATCAGTGAAGACGGCCAGAAGTCCGCCAGGGCGGGCAGGTCCAGGTGGTCGGTCGCGACCGCCAGGTCCACATACGGTTTGCCCTCGGACTGGACAAATTTCAGGCGCGTTTCCAGGTTGGCGTGCTCGTTGCCGCCCCGGCAGGCGTTGACGTCCACCTGCCAGCGCTCACCCCAGGTGATGTCCATGTGACAGGCAGGAATATCCAGGATGGCAGGCGCCCGGAAGTTCCTTGGCCAGTTGACGATCACGTCCTGCCCGGAGAAATCCACGCCGCCCTGGCCATAAGCCAGCGCCGCCGTGCCGTTCAGCCCATCCACGGCCGGCCAGCGCCCCCATTCAAGCACCGCCAGGTCGTGGAATTCACCCCAGGCGCCAACGAACTTCTTGTCGGCATTGATGACGATGTCGAAGGCGTTGATCTCGCCCGCGGTGGCCGTGGTCGGCATGTTGCGCGGCCAGTGCGCGTTGAAATTGGCCATGATCCGCTGGGTCAGCGCCAGCGGGAACGGGGCCAGCAGGTAATCGGCGCCCACCCAGATGCCGAGGCCGCCGGGGAGGTTGCGCTCCACGGCCAGTTCGCCCGCGGTCCACTCGCGACCGCCCTCGCTGACCTGCACATCGGCCAGGTCAAGGCGCCACTGGTAGCGGTCCGTGAAGCGCCAGCGGAACCGGCTGTTCACGTGATCGAGACGAAGCAACTCCTCGCCGCTGGCAAGCACGCCGTCACGGATATCCAGCACGCCGGTCATCCGCTGCGGCTGGCCCGGCGCCCAGTCGCCCCAGACCTGCGCGTTCAGCCGCCCGGAATCCGGTATCAGGTCATGTTCGGGCAGCCCCTGTGTGAGTTCCGACAGCAGGAATTCACCGGATTCCACGTGCCAGCGAATGGCGGTCACCCGGTCGTCGTCGTCCAGGTTAACCACGGCGGTGGCGCCGATGTCACCCAGCACATCATCACGACTGGCGTCCGCCACCCCGGCGCGCACCTCGAGCGCCAGCCGCTCGGCCGACATCTGCATCCGGCCGTCGACGTTTACGAGTTGCAACGCGATATCGCGGGCCGGGTCCCGGTAGGCCAGGCTGGAAGATTCCAGCATCACTTCACCCAGCCGCGCCAGGTTACCCAGGCCACCGGATTCACCGGCGCCGCCACGGCCGCTGACGCCCAGGCCCGACAGCTCGAAGCGACCCTCCGCGTTTCGCGACAGCACCAGGTCGGCGCCGATGATGCGGAAGGTGTAGAGCGGTCGGCCGGGCCAGAACGCGTTCAGCGGCCGGATATCCAGTCCCGCTTCACGCAGGGCGACACCGCCGCCGGCGTCCGGCGCGCCCAGCAATTCCATTTCACGCAGGCTGATACGCGGCCCGAACGCCTTCCACTCGCCGGTGAACGATTCGACCCGGACCGGCTGGTTGAATTCTTCTGAAAGCCACGCCTCGAGCCGGGGTTTGAACTGGGTGCTGTAAGGCATCAGCAACTTGCCCAGGCCCACCAGGATGGCCGCGAGCAACACCACCAGTGTCAGCGCGGTCCAGGCGATGGATCGCAGGCGCCGCCACCATGTGCGGAGTTTGGCCATTTACAGCAGCACCACGTCGTACTGTTCCTGGGTGTATTGCTCTTCGCGCTGGAATCGAATGGTCTTGCCGACCAGCTCTTCCAGTTCCGCGATCGTCGTGGAGTGCTCATCCGTGACGAGATCCACCACCGACGGCGACGCCAGCACCAGGATCTTGCTGGCCTCGAATTGCCGGCCCGAACGCATGATCTCGCGCACCACTTCCAGGCAAACGGTTTCCGCGGACTTGACCGCACCACGGCCGCTGCACACCGGGCATGGCTCGCACATCACGTGCCCCAGGCTTTCGCGGGTACGTTTGCGCGTCATCTCCACCAGGCCCAGGTCCGACAGCCTGGTAATCGACGTACGGACATTGTCCTGCGCCAGGGCCTTCTCCAGCGTTTTCATCACCTGGTCACGGTGGGCCTCGTCCTGCATGTCGATGAAATCGATGATGATGATGCCACCCAGGTTGCGCAGCCGCAGTTGCCGGGCGATCGCCTGCGCCGCTTCCAGGTTGGTCTTGTAGATGGTCTCTTCGAGCGTGCGATGGCCGACGAAACCGCCGGTGTTGACGTCGATGGTGGTCATCGCCTCGGTCTGGTCGATGACCAGGTAGCCACCGGATTTCAGTGGCGTGGTGCGGTGCAGCGCCTGCTCGATTTCGTCCTCGATGCCGTACAGGTCGAAGATCGGCCGCTCCGCCTCGTAGCGCTCGATGCGCGACAACCAGTCCGGCATGAAACTGCGGACGAACTCGCCGACCTTCCGGTGGGTGTCCGCGTGGTCGATACGCACGCGCTCGACATCGGCATGCATCATGTCGCGAAGCGCTCGCAGCGGCAGGTCCAGGTCCTCGTAGATGCACTCGCCGGCGCTGACTTTCGCGCGCTCTTCGACGATGGCGTCCCAGAGCTTGCCCAGGAAGGCCATGTCCGCCGCCAGGGCGAATTCGTCGACGGCCTCGGCATTGGTGCGGACGATGTAGCCCACTTTTTCGTCCGGCCGCAACCGGGCCACCAGGTCGATCAAACGGGCGCGCTCGGCCTCGTCCTCGATGCGGGCGGATACGCCGATATGATCGCTGTCCGGCAACAGCACCAGGAATCGCGACGGCACACTCAGGCTGGTGGTCAGCCGCGCGCCCTTGGTGCCCATCGGGTCTTTCACCACCTGCACGACCACCTCGGCACCCTCGGTGACCAGCTCGGAGATGGAGCGTTCGGACGTATCCGGTTCCGGCACCTGGCCGGTCATGCGCTCGCGGTCGACGCGGTGGATGTCCGAGGCGTGCAGGAACGCGGTCCGTTCCAGCCCGATATCCACGAATGCCGCCTGCATGCCCGGCAGCACGCGCGAGACCTTTCCCTTGTAGATATTGCCCAGGTAGCCGTCATGGCTGGCGCGGTCGAGCCAGACTTCCTTGAGCACGCCGTTCTCGAGCACGGCGACGCGTGACTCGGTGGGCGTGACATTGATGAGGATTTCTTCGCTCAAGGGTTCGGACTCCCGGGCAGGACAGGCGCTAGAGAATAGCACTCCGCGGTTAATGCCCCGTTAGCGCCAGGCCGGCCTGCCGGAGCAGTTCGCCGGTCTCGAAAAGCGGCAAACCCATGACCCCTGAATAGCTGCCGTCGATATGCCGGATCCACTGGCCGGCCAGGCCCTGCACGGCATACGCGCCGGCCTTGTCCATGGGCTCGTCCAGCGTGGCGTAATGGTCCATCCAGGCGGCGGGCGCTTCCCCGAATTCGACGCCGGTGCGGTTGATGGCCTCCAGGACGCGATCGGCCGAACAGGCGACCGCAACGGCCGTCAGCACGTCGTGCCGGCGACCCGACAGTCGGGCGAACATTTCGCGTGCCTCGCCACGGTCACGGGGCTTGCCCAGGATCTCGCCATCCAGCAGCACGATGGTGTCGGCGCCGAGCACGGGAATGGCGCAACCATGCGCGGCCACGCCGGCCAGGGCCTTGCCGCGCGCCAGTCGCTGGACATAGGCGTCCGGGGCTTCGCCATCCCGCCGCGATTCGTCGATATCGGCGCTCCAGGCGCGGTAGCGCACGCCCACCATGTCGAGCAGTTCGCGCCGTCGCGGTGAGGCGGAGGCCAGCAGGAGTTCAGGCTCGTCGTTCATGCTTGCGTTTCCCGGATGTTCTTTTTCTTGTTCAGGCGCGGTGATAGGGGTGATTGCGGGTAATGGTCCAGGCCCGGTAAAGCTGCTCGGCCAGCACCACGCGGACCAGCGGGTGCGGCAGGGTCAGCGCACCCAGTGACCAGCGGTCGTCGGCGGCCGCCAGGCAATCGTCATGCAGCCCGTCGGGGCCACCGACCAGGAACCCGCAGTGCCGGCCCTCGCCCATCCACTGTTCCAGCCGCGTGGCCAGCTGTTCCGTCGACCAGGGCCTGCCGCGGCCATCCAGCGCGACGATGCGCGCGCCGCTCGGCATGGCGGCGAGCAACGCCCTGCCCTCGTCGCGACGCAGGCGTTCGATATCCGCGTTGCGACCGCGTTTGGCCAGTGAAATCTCACGGAGTTCGAGGTCGAGCTCGGGTGGCATGCGCCGGGCATATTCGTCCCAGCCCGCCTGCACCCAGGCCGGCATGCGCTGGCCGACGCTGGCGACGGTCAGCCGCACGGAACCGTTAACCCTAGGCGGAACGTGCGCCGCTGCGGTGGCTGGCGCTGACTTCCCAGAGTTTTTCCAGGTTATAGAAGGCGCGCGCCTGCGGCAGCATCAGGTGGACGATGACGTCGTTCAGGTCCACCAGCACCCACTGGGCTTCGCCCTGCCCCTCGACGCCGGTCGGCTGTACGCCGTTGGCCTTGGCCCGTTCCACCAGCTTGTCCGCCATGGAACGCACGTGCCGGGTGGACGTGCCGGAAGCGATGACGAACTGGTCAGTGAGCGGGCTGACCCCGGTGACATCGATGGACTTGATGTCCTGGGCCTTGAATTCTTCGAGGGTGTCGAGGACGAGCTGCTGGAGCTCGGTCGCAGATAACGCGTCGTGCGAGGTGGTTTCAGTCAAAAGCGGTGTCTTCGGCTCGGGTTCAGTACCCTATTCTACTCCCTTTCACGCACTATCGCCCGCCCCGTAGAGCCCGTGCGCCTCGATATACGACAAGACGCCCGGCGGCAACAGCGTCACCACGGGGTCGCCGGCGGCGATTCGGCGCCGGATCTCGGTCGAGGAGATGTCCACCGGCGACACTTCAAGGTGCAGCAAAAGGCCCGATGTCGCGGCCTTCAGGCGGTCGATTTCGCTGGTTTCGCGATGGTTGAGCACCGCGCCCAGCTGGCCGCCGTACATGGGCCGCTCACCGGGCCGGGTCATGACGACCAGGTGGGCGAGCTGCGGCAGGCGTTGCCACTCGTGCCAGCGGTCCAGGCCGTTGGCCGCGTCCTGGCCCAGTACCAGCATCAGTGGCGAGTCGGGATGGGCCTCGCGCAGGCTTTCCAGGGTATCGACCATGTAGGATCGGCCGGGCCGGTCGACCTCGCGGGTATCGATCTGCAAACCGGTGTAGCCGCGCAGCGCCAGGCGCAGCATGTCGACGCGATTGGCCACCGGGGCGTGGGTGCCGTCACGATGCGGCGGGTCGCCGGCCGGCACCAGGCGGAAGTCGTCCAGCTCCAGGGCCTCGCTGGCGTCCAGCGCCACCTGGATATGGCCCCGGTGAACCGGGTCGAAAGTGCCACCGAAAATCCCGATGGGCGCATCGCGGCTCGCGCTGCCGTTGCCGTCGCGCTTCATTCGCAGAGCCGGATCGCCAGCCGGTCGAGCTCATGCCAGGGGTCGCCCGCGGCCTGGCCCTTGCCCTGGCGGTCGATGCGCGACAGTGACGCCATGGCCTCGACGATGCGTGCACGGCCCAGCCGGCGCATGGCGGTTTCGATGCTCGCCTGCTGGCTCTGCCAGACGCGCAACCGGCGAAAGGCCGAACCGGCCGGTTCTCCTTTCGCCAGGGCGGTCCCCAGCGACTCCAGCTGCCCGAATTTCATCGCCAGCGCGCCGACCACCATCTGGATGGGCACGCCAATCCGGCGCAGGCCCAGCGAGACCCGCAGGGCGTTGGCGAGGTTGCCCGCCAGCAGGCTGTCCGCCAGCACGAAGGCGTCGAAACGGGTGCTGTCTGCCACCACTTCCAGGACATCGTCGGCGCCCAGGGGCGCGTCGCCCTTCAGCAGCGCCAGCTTCATGATTTCCTGGTCGGCCGCCAGCAGGTTGCCCTCCAGCCGTTCCGCCAGCACCTGCACGGCGCCGGGGTCCGGGTTCAGGCCCGCCGTTCTCATGCGACTGGAGATCCAGCCGGGCAGTTCCGGGGCCTTGATCGGCCAGATGTCCACGCGCACGCCGGCGCCGTCCATGACCCGTGCCCACTTTGATTCGCGCGAGCCCTTGTCCCACTCGTTGCAGCTGACCACCAGCAGGTTGTCCGGGTCGGGATTGTCACACCATTCGACCAGCGCCTTGCCGCCCACCTGGCCCGGCTTGCCCGTCGGCAGCCGCAGGTCGATGATGCGACGGCGGGCGAACAGCGACGGCTCGCCACCGGCGCCCAGTTCGTCCCAGTCGAAATGCCGGTCGACATGCAGGGTCACGCGCTCCTCGAAACCCTCGTCGCGGGCGCGGGCGAAGACCTTGTCACGTGCCTCCTGCACCAGCAGCGGCTCGGGTCCCGCCAGCAGGTAAAGCGGCGCAAGCCCCTGCGCGAGACGTGCGTCGAACTGCTCGATCCGGACCGGCATGCTCAGGCCCGCGTGGTGCCCAGGCGCCGCAGCACCATCCGCGACAGCGTATCCGCCAGTTCCTCGCGCAGGTATTCCTCTTCGCGCGTGGCCGCCAGGATGTCCTGTTCGTCGAAACTGATGACGCGGCTGCGTTCCAGCGACTGCTCCGGTACCAGGACGCGGCCTTCGGGGTCGACCAGCCGGAACCGGACCCGGTGGACGATGCGGTACTCGCGTACGCGCGCCGTGTCGCCGATGGAGAGAATATCCTTGCGAACCAGGTTTTCCGGGATCTCCAGCACGGCGGTGCCGGCCGGCGCGGCCACGACGCTGGCGCCGTTCTGCTCCAGCAGGATCGACAGCCGGCGGACGAACTGGCTGTAGGGGTCGGCGGTGGCGATACGGGTCTGCGCCATTTCCGGCGGCAGCTCGGCCTGGCCCTGGAAATGAAAACCGCAACCGGCCAGCGCCATCGCGATGGCCAGGCCCGCACACAACCGGAGTCGCCGCCCGAACATCCGCGCCTAGCCCACCACGATGTTCAGCAGGCGGTCGGGCACGTGGATCACCTTGCGCACCGTCTTGTCCGCGGTAAAGCGCTGGACGTTTTCCTCGGCCATCGCCGCGGCCAGCGCCGTGTCCCTGTCGGCACCGGGCGCCAGCGCGACGCGCGCGCGCAGCTTGCCGTTGACCTGCACCACCAGCTCGACCTCGGTCTTCACCCGGGCCGACGCGTCGGCCTCGGGCCAGCCGGCTTCGTGCACGGGGTTCGCGTGACCCAGGGCTTCCCACAGCGCCTGGCTGATATGCGGGGTCACCGGCGTCATCAGCCGGATGATGGCCTGCCAGCCCTCGTCCAGCACGGCCCGGCCCTGCGCCGAACGGTCGTCAAAGCGTGCCAGGTGGTTGCTCAGCTCCATGACGGCGGCAATCGCCGTGTTGAAGGTGTAGCGGCGGCCCACGTCGTCACCGACCTTGGCGATGGTGTCGTGCACCAGGCGGCGGATCTCGCGCTGGCCGTCATCCAGCTGGTCCACGGCCAGCGCCTCGACTTCGCCTTCGGCCACGTGCGCGCTGACCAGGTTCCAGAGCCGCTTCAGGAAGCGGAACGCGCCCTCCACGCCGGACTCCGACCACTCCAGCGACTGGTCGGGCGGCGCGGCGAACATCGAGAATAGCCGCACCGTGTCGGCGCCGTACTGGTCGACCAGGCCCTGCGGGTCGACGCCGTTGTTCTTCGACTTCGACATTTTCTCCACCGCGCCGACGTTCACCGGCTCGCCGGTTTCGGCCAGTTTCGCGCCGGTCACCTTGCCCTTGTCGTCCTTTTCCAGCACCACGTCCGCGGGGTTCACCCAGCGCGGCTGGCCGTCATCGCCCGCTATCGAGAAGGTTTCCGCCACGACCATGCCCTGGCACAGCAGGCGCGTGGCCGGTTCGTCGCTCTTCACCAGCCCCGCGTCGCGCATGAGCTTGTGATAGAAGCGGAAATACATCAGGTGCAGGATGGCGTGCTCGATGCCGCCGATGTACTGGTCGACCGGCAGCCAGTAATCGGCGCGCTCGTCCAGCTGGGCGTCGGCGCCCGGGCAGCAGTAACGCGCGTAGTACCAGCTCGATTCCATGAAGGTGTCGAAGGTGTCGGTCTCCCGCTCGGCCGCGCCGCCGCATTGCGGACAGGTGGTCTTACGCCATTCCGGGTCGGCCTTGATCGGCGACTGCACGCCCATGAAGGTGACGTCCTCGGGCAGCACCACCGGCAACTGCTCTTCGGGCACGGGCAGCGCGCCGCAGTCGTCGCAGTAGATGACCGGGATCGGGCAACCCCAGTAACGCTGGCGGCTGACGCCCCAGTCGCGCAGGCGGAAATTGACCTTGCGGGTGCCGATGCCCTGCTGCTCCAGCCAGTCGATGGCCTTCGCCTTGGCGGCGGGCATGTCCAGGCCGTCCAGCCAGTCGCTGTTAATCGCCACGCCCTCGCCGGTAAACGCCTCGCCGTCCCAGTCTTCAGGCGGCTGGACCGTGCGGATGATCGGCAGGTCATAGGCCTTGGCGAATTCCCAGTCACGCTGGTCCTCGCCGGGCACCGCCATGATCGCGCCGGTGCCGTAGCCCATCAGCACGTAATCGGCCAGGTACAGCGGCACGGCCTTGCCGTTGAACGGGTTCTTCACGTACGCGCCGGTGAACACGCCGCGTTTCTCGGCCTGGCCGTCCTCGGCCAGGCGGTCGATCTCGGACGTGGCCGCGACGCGCTTGCGGAACGCTTCCACGGCGTCACGATGCCCATCGCTGACGATCGCTGCCACCAGCGGATGTTCGGGCGCCAGCACCGAGTAAGTCATGCCAAATGCCGTGTCCGGGCGCGTGGTGTAGACGCGGATCTCGTGCCCGCCGGGCAGCGGCGCACCTTCGGCGTCGCACACCGGCATGGCGAACTCGGCGCCCTCGGAGCGGCCGATCCAGTTACGCTGCATGGTCTTGACCGAATCAGGCCAGCCGTCCAGGCCATCGAGTTCGTCCAGCAGTTCCTGGGCGTAATCGGTGATTTTCAGGAACCACTGCGGGATGGTGCGTTTCTCGACCACCGCACCGGAGCGCCAGCCGCGGCCGTCGACCACCTGCTCATTGGCCAGCACGGTCTGGTCGACCGGGTCCCAGTTGACCTCGGAATCCTTGCGATAGGCCAGCCCCTTTTCCATCAGCCGCGTGAACATCAGCTGTTCCCAGCGGTAGTACTCCGGTCGGCAGGTGGCCAGTTCACGGTTCCAGTCATAGGCAAAGCCCAGCCGGTCCAGCTGGCCGCGCATGTGGTCGATATTGGCGTAGGTCCACTTCGCCGGCGCCGTGTTGTTCTTGATGGCGGCGTTTTCCGCCGGCAGGCCGAAGGCATCCCAGCCCATCGGCTGCAGCACGTTCTTGCCCAGCATGCGCTGGTAACGGCTGATCACATCGCCGATGGTGTAGTTGCGCACGTGGCCCATGTGCAACGCGCCTGACGGGTACGGCAACATGGAAAGGCAGTAGAACTTCTCGCGGCTCTCGTCCTCGGTGACTTCGAAGGCGCGGTCGTCGCGCCAGCGCTGCTGCACGCGGGTTTCAATCGCGGCCGGGTCATATCGATCCGCGGTGTCGCCTTGCGATGACGGGGTATCCTGGCTGGTCTGGGGGCTGGTCTGGCTCATGTCTCAATCTGGATTTCGGCGCGGCGCCACGACCGGCGCCGCCAAAACGGGCATCTTAACCCGCGCATGACCGGAAAGGTATGCGTTCGGGCGCGAAGCTGGCGCATTCACGCGCGACTGACTAAGCTGACGCGCATCCACACGGGGAGTCATCAACGATGAGCGAAATCGAACCCATCCTGATCGGCAAGGGCGGAGAGAAGCGCTACCTGCTGCCGGCGCTGGGCAACCGGCACGGCCTGGTGGCCGGCGCCACGGGTACCGGCAAGACCGTCACGCTTCAGGTGCTGGCCGAGGGGTTCTCACGCATCGGCACGCCGGTGTTCCTGGCGGATGTCAAAGGCGACCTCTCGGGGCTCTGCAAACCCATCGCGCCGCACCCGAAAATCGACGAGCGCCTTGAGGCCATCGGCATCCCCGATTTCGCCGCCAGCAGCTGGCCGGTGACGTTCTGGGACATCAACGGCCACTGGGGCCACCCCATTCGCGCCACGATCTCGGAAATGGGCCCGTTACTGCTGGCCAACCTGATGGAACTGAATGACACGCAGGAGGGCATTCTCAATATCGCCTTCCGGGTGGCCGACGAGCAGGGCCTGCTGCTGCTGGACCTGGAAGACCTGCAGCAACTGCTGCGCTTTGTCGGTGAAAACCGGGCCGAGCTGTCACTGCAGTACGGCAATATCAGCGTCGCCTCGGTCGCCGCCATCCAGCGCCGCCTGCTGGTGCTCGAAGACCAGGGCGGCGAACTGTTCTTCGGCGAACCCGCACTGGAACTGGAGGACCTGCTGGTGACCGAAGACGACGGTCGCGGCCGTATCAACGTCCTGGCCGCCAACCGCCTGATCCAGCAGCCACGGATGTACGCCACCGTGCTGCTCTGGCTGCTTTCTGAGCTGTTCGAACGCCTGCCGGAAGTCGGCGACCCCGATCACCCCACGCTGGTGTTTTTCTTCGACGAGGCCCACCTGCTCTTCGACCATGCCCCGAAGGCCTTGCTGGAGAAAGTCGAGCAGATCGTCCGCCTGGTCCGCTCGAAGGGCGTCGGCGTCTATTTCATCACCCAGAACCCCACCGATGTGCCGGACACGGTACTGGGCCAGCTCGGCAACCGCGTCCAGCACGCGCTTCGCGCTTACACCCCACGCGAGCGCCGTGCCGTGAAAGTGGCCGCGGAATCATTCCGCCAGAACCCCGCGCTGGATACCGAGACGGTGATCACGCAGCTGGGTGTCGGCGAAGGCCTGGTCTCAACGCTGGACGAAGACGGCGTGCCATCAGTGGTCGACCAGGTGCTGATCCGCCCGCCGACCTCGCGCATCGGCCCCGCCAGCGAGGAAGAACGTGCCGAGTGGATGGCCACCAGCGCCCTGGGCACCAAGTACGACACCGCGGTCAATCGCGAATCCGCCGCCGAGATGCTGAAGGCCCGTGCGGAGAAAGCCGCAGCGGCCGCCGAAGAAGCCGCGGCTGAAAAAAACTCGAAACCTGTGAAGAAGCCCACCCGCCGAGGCGATTCCCCACTCGAAGCCATGTTCAAGAGCACCGCCCGCAGCTTCGGTACCTGGCTGGGGAAGGAACTCTCGCGTGGGTTGATGGGGGTGCTGAAAGGACGGTGAGACGGTGAGACGGTGAGACGGTGAGACGGTGAGACGGTGAGACGGTGAGACGGTGAGACGGTGAGACGGAAAAGGCTGTGACCTTGCCGACCAACTGTCAAGTATCTTTTTGTTTTCCCAACCGTTTCACCGTTTCACCGTTTCACCGTCTCACCGTTCCGCCGTTCCGCCGTTTCACCGTTTCACCAAGCTACTGCCCCCGCACGCGGGCAACGTGATCCAGCAACGCCTCGAGCCCGCCGGGCGCTACGGCCTTGCCGGCCAGCGCGGCCTGGATGCCGGGCGCCAGGGTCTTGCCGAGTTCGACGCCCCACTGGTCAAAGGCATTGATGTTCCAGAGCACGCTTTCGACAAACACCTTGTGCTCATAGAGTGCGAGCAGCATGCCCAGGCGCTTGGGGTCCAGGCGGTCAAGCATGATCAGTTCCGACGGCCGGCTGCCGGCGAAGGTTCGCTGCGCCAGCATTGCGTCGTCGATCTCGCCCACTTCGGCGCGGGTCGCCTCGGCGTCTCGCCCCTTGGCCAGGGCTTCGAGCTGGGCGAACAGGTTCGCCAGCAGTTCGTTATGCGCTTCGCGGTCGTCGTGGTCCGGCCGGACGACGCCGATAAAGTTGAGCGGCACCACGTCGCTGCCCTGGTGCATGGCCTGGAACACGGAGTGCTGTGCCTCGGTGCCGGTTTCGCCGAACACGACCGGCGCGGTCGCCAGTGGCGCGGGGCGGCCGTCCTGGGTGACGGATTTGCCGTTCGATTCCATCACCAGTTGCTGCATCCAGGCCGGCAGCAGCCGCAGGCGCTGGTCATAGGCCATGACGCCCCAGGCCGGGTAGCCACAGATATTGCGATGCCAGGCGCCGATGAGGCCGTAGAGCATCGGCAGGTTTTCGTCCATCGGCGCCTCGCGGAAATGCCGGTCCATGCGCGCGGCGCCCGCCAGCATTTCGCGGAACGCGTGTGAGCCCAGCACGCCCGCGGCCGAAAGGCTGACCGGCGACCACAGGGAGTAACGCCCGCCCACCCAGTCGGAAAAGTACAGCAGGCGCTCCGGCGCGATGCCGAACTTACCGGCGCGTTCGACCTGGCTGGTGACGGCGAACAGGCGTTTCGCGCCCTGCTCATCGCCCAGGTTGCGGGCCAGCCAGTCGCGCAGTCGACGACCGTGCAACAGGGTGTCGCCGGTGCTGAAACTCTTCGACACCAGCACCACCATGGTCTCGGCCGGATCCAGTTCCCGGATCAGTCTTTCCCGCAGGACCGCGTCCACGGAGCCGAGGAAATGCACGGTCAGTGGTGAGGTGCCGCGATCGAGCGCTTCGCAGACCAGTTGCGTACCCAGCAACGAGCCGCCGATACCCACGTGAATGATGTGGCGGACTTTCTCACCTGGCGACCCGGGCAGTTCGCCTTCATGCAATTCGTCCGCCCATTCGAACATGGTATTCATGGCGGCCGTGACCCTGGCGGCTTCTTCGCCTCCCGCGTTGGCAAGCACGTCCGGGCTGCGCAGGGCCATGTGCAGCGCCGGGCGCTGCTCCGTGGCGTTGACGTTTTCACCGGCGAACAGCGCATCGCGGCGCGCTTCCAGGCCGCTGGCCCGGGCGCCTTCCATCAGCACCTCCAACGTTTCCTGGTCCAGCAGGACTCGACTGAAGTCGAACAGCAGGCCTTCCAGCGACTCGCTGAACGAGTGGAACCGGGCCTCATCATCCAGCAATGCCGGCAGGCCACCCGCGGACAAGCGGCTGTGGTTTTTATGCAACAAATCGAGCGTTTCGGGAGTCAGTTCCTGCCCCGTGTGGTTTTCAGGCGTCATGATTGGCAAATATTCCTGCTGTAGGTGAAAACGACCGGACATGATACACGCAGAATGTATACCACCACGCGCGCGCAGGCACGCGCCACGCCGGCGCACATGGCGTAAACATTTGATTAATAAGGGTTACCGAGGGTGTTTGCGGCGTTTTCAAACGCCCAAAAAAAAACCTCTCCCCAAATCTGGGGAGAGGTAGGCTTTTGGAGTGATGTATCCGTCTTTCGCGCCCTGCGGTCTTAACAAACGTTGTAAATTTGCCAAGACTGGTTGTAATAATACCACTAACTGGCAAAAAAGCAACCCACGTCATCATTTATTCTCCGGGTCGCCCTTTTGCAACGACCTGGCGCACGGTCCGCACGTCAACAGCCGACAGCAACTGTTCCACCAGGCCCTGGCCGGGGACCTCGAGCCCGGGCGCAATCTCCGCAAGCGGCACCAGGACAAAGGCGCGTTGTGCGAGACGTGGGTGCGGCACCTCCAGGGCCGGCGAACAAATCTGCAGGCCCGCGTAGACCAGCAGGTCCAGGTCGATTGGCCGTGGCCCCCAGCGCTTTCCATTCCGGCGACGCCCAAGCCCGGCCTCGATGGCGAGCAGGCGATCCAGCAGGTCACCCGGTGGCTGCGTGGTCAGCACCTCGATGACCGCGTTCAGGAACGGCGGCTGGTCAGGCTCTCCCCAGGGCTCGGTTTCATAGATCGAAGATTGTTTGACGACCTTGACACCGTCCGCTGCCGCGACCTGCCGAACAGCCTCTGCCAGCAACGCTTCGCGGTCCCCCTGGTTGCCGCCGAGGCCAATCCAGGCAGGCTTGCCGGGCACTGCTCAGCCGCCTGATGAGTCCGCGGCAGGCTTGCGCCGACGCCGGCCACCGCGGCGTCGGCGGCGACGTTTCGGTGGCGCTTCCACCTGGACCTGTGCCTGCAGTTCCGGATCGTTCTGGGCCTCAGTCCAGAACACCACCAGCTCGGACAGGCTCGCGTCTTCGTGCGCCCGCAACTCCAGGAAATCATAGGATGCACGAAACCGGGGTTGCCGCAGTATCGACAGCGCGCGCTTGCCGCGCGTGCGCCGCAACCGGGCCTGGTTCAGCCAGATCTGCCGCGTTACCGAACTGAATCGCCTTGGAATGGCGGTTCGCTGGACCTGCTCATAGACCACTTCGTCGGCCGCCCGCTCCAGCGACTGGTATTCGGAGGCGCCGTCTTCCTGGTACGCCTCGGCGCGGTCGCGAACCGGCTGCCACAGCAATGCCGCCACCAGGAACGCCGGCGTCACCGACATCTCCTTCGCGATGCGGTCGTCCGTGTTCTTCATGGCCTGCCAGGTCAGGTCGATGATGTTCGCCTGGCCGGGCTTGTTGCCGTCTTCCAGCACCGGGAACAGCGTCTGCGTCAGGCAGAACCGCTGCAGCGACTCCAGCGTGCGCATCGCGTGCCCGGTCAGGAACAGCTTGCAGACCTCCTCGAACAGGCGCGCCGGCGGAATCGCCTCCAGCGTGTCCGCCATCTCGCGGATGGGCGCCTCGGTGTCCGGGTCGAGTTCCAACCCGAGCTTGGCCACAAAACGCGCCGCGCGCAGCAGTCGCACCGGGTCCTCGCGGTAACGGGTCACCGGGTCGCCGATCAGCTTCAGTCGCCGCGCGACCAGGTCCTCGTAGCCCCCGACATAATCCTGGATATCGCCGGATACCGGGTCCATGAACAGTGCATTGATCGTGAAATCGCGCCGGACCGCGTCCTCTTCCACGCTGCCCCAGACGTTGTCGCGCAGGATGCGTCCCGCGTCGGTGACGTGGTCGTCGTTACCGCCGCTCGGGCCGCGGAACGTGGCGACCTCGACCAGCGAGCCGCGAATGCGCACGTGCGCCAGGCGGAATCGCCGGCCAATGATTCGCGCACGCGGAAAAACGTCCTTGACCTGCTCCGGCGTGGCGTCAGTGGCGACGTCGAAATCCTTGGGGGATTTGCCCAGCAGCAGGTCTCGGACGCTGCCGCCGACAATATAGGCCTCGAAGCCGGCCTGCTGCAGGCGCTCCACCACCTCGGTGGCGCTGCTGCACAGCTGGCGGGCATCGATGCCGTGCTGTTCGGGTGTGATGATTAGGGGTGTACTGATGGCGGCGTCCTGCCGTGCTGTGGCCACGACGGGGTCGCCTGGCCGGGTTGTTCGGAATGATTGATGAAGTTGGCGCGCTAGTTTACCATGTGCGCCCCCGTGCGGGCTCCCGCGCGGCAAGGTTTACGACGCTCCCTTCGTCTAGCGGTTAGGACGCGGCCCTCTCAAGGCTGAAACACGAGTTCGATTCTCGTAGGGAGCGCCACCTTTCCCGTTCCGTTATCTTTTTACCAACCGGTGCTCGTTGCTTCGTCGGCCGTCCTGTTTGGGGGTATTCGCCCTTGCAGGACACGCTGTGAACCCGTCCCTGGGCGCTTATCGGCGGCATCCGTGCCGCCGAAAGTCCTGCAAGGGCGAATACCCCCAAACAGGACTGCCGTGCAGCGAACGTTCGGGGTGGGAAAACGGAACGGGAAAGCCGCCCCACCCCCAAACATTGGCTGGGCGCTTCGTGGTTGTCGCGGGTGTCGGGCAACCGGGAACTTCGGCGGCAGGGATGCCGCCGAGGAGCGTACATGGATGTATTCACAGCGGTTCCCGGTTGCCCGACACCCGCGACAACCCCCTCAACGAAGCGCCTCAGCGCTCCAGGAGGTTGAGTTTGTCGGATTTTTCCGCCCACTCATCGGCGTCTTCGGGCGCGGCCTCCATTTCGGTGATCACGGGCCAGATGCGCGAGAGCTCGGCGTTGAGTTCGATGAAATGCGACTGGCCGTCGGGCAGGTCATCTTCGGGATAGATGGCCTCGACCGGGCACTCGGGTTCGCACAGCGTGCAGTCGATGCACTCGTCGGGGTCGATGACCAGGAAGTTGGGCCCGGCGTGGAAACAGTCCACGGGGCAGACTTCCACGCAGTCGGTATAACGGCACTTGATGCAGGCCTCGGTGACGACAAACGTCATCCCAGGTCCTCCATGAAGATCCCCAGTACGTGCTCGGCGGCGCCGGTGGAAGCGGGCTGGCCGGTGTCCTCGACCAGGTAGACGCGGGTGCCCGTGCCGTCCGGCTCGATCCGCGTGCGGTACACGCCGGAGTAGTTCGGGATCTTGCCGCCGGTCCAGAACGCCATTTTCTGCCACCAGGCACGCGGATCTGAAGGGTTGTGGCTGTACTCAAATCGATATGCGCCTTCGCCGCCCTCGGAAAGCAGGTCCATGTCGGACGCGCGAATCGAGTCGCCCAGCCGCTGGGCCACTTCGTCGGTGCCGTAGTTCACCTGCAGGTAGGCGCCTGCGGCCGACCAGGCCATGAAGGCATCGGTCTGGCCCTGGCCGCCCGTGTTCACCACGCGCGGCGGCGCCGGGTTGAGCTCATCGCCCTCGGGCTTGCGCATCTCGGGCGCGGTGATCAACACCGGGCTGGTGTACTGGGGCGAGTCCAGGCCCTCCGGCACTTCCACGCGAGGTGCTTCGGCGGCTTCCAGGTATTCAGGTGGCCGGTCCTTGAACCAGCTGCAGCCGGCCACGAGCATCGTGACCAGGGTAAGCGCCGAGGCGCGAGTCATTGTTTTCAGCATGTCTTTCTAAGATGTCCTGCCGGGCAACAGGCCCAGCGTCTCCAGGCAGGATTCGGCATCCGGCCTGTGGGTACTGTCCAGGGGGACGAGCGGCAGGCGGATGCCCGAGTCGATCATGCCCATGGCGCAAAGCATCCATTTTACAGGAATCGGGTTGGACTCAACGCCCAGTAAGCGGTAAAGCGGTCGTAATTCCCGGTCGATCTCGCCGGCCAGATCGTGATCACCCGCGGCGACCGCGTTGCACAGCCGGCTCATTCGGGCCGGGTCGACGTTCGCGGCCACCGAGATGACGCCGCTGGCGCCGCTGGTCATCGCTTCCAGGCAGGAGCCGTCGTCACCACTGAGAAAGTCGATACGCCCGCCACACACCGCCGCCTGTTCGCGGATGCGGTCGGCGGTACCCACCGCTTCCTTGTGCGCGACGATGCCGACCTCGTCGGTCAGCTCGGCCACGGTTGCCGGCAGGATGTCCACGCCCGTACGCGCCGGCACGTTATACAGCAGTACCGGCAGTCCGCCCTGGCGGGCGACGGCGCGGTAGTGGGCGACCAGGCCGGCCTGCGGGGGGCGGTTGTAGCTGGGCGCAACCACCAGCGCCGCGTCGGCGCCCAGCGCAGCGGCCCGTTGCGTGCGGGCGATGGTCCGCGCCGTCGACGGCCCGCCGGTACCGGCAATCACCGGCACGCGGCCGTCCACCTCACCGAGGGTCAGTTCCAGCAGGCGATCCGCCTCGTCGTCGGTCAACGTCGCCGATTCACCCGTGGTGCCGGCCACGACCACGCCGGAGCTGCCGTTTTCCAGCTGGAAATCAAGCAGGCGTGTGAATGCCGTTTCGTCGATCCGCCCCGACGAATCCATGGGGGTGACGAGGGCGACGATACTGCCGTAAAACATGCGCGGGACGCCTTTCGGGAAGAGGCGCCATACTACTTGCGACCCCCGGGGCTGACAAGTATCCTGCCGGTAAGGGCGCCGGGCCCGGAACAGGAGGAACCATGGTCACCGTCGGTAAGCGCGTAGACAATTTCACCCTTCCCGCCACCGGCGATACCGAACTCTCGCTTGAAGACTTCCGCGGCACCCACCTGGTCCTGTATTTCTACCCCAAGGACCACACCCCGGGCTGCACCCGGGAAGGCCAGGATTTCCGCGACCTGTACAAGCCATTCAAGGCCGCCGGCGCTGATATCGTCGGCGTCTCTCGCGACAGCGTCCGCACCCATGAAAATTTCTGCGCCAAGCACGATTTCCCCTTCCGGCTCCTGTCGGACAAGGACGAAACCCTGTGCAAACAGTTCGACGTGATTCGCGAGAAAAAGCTCTACGGCCGCACCTACATGGGCATCGACCGCAGTACCTTCCTGATTGACGGTAAGGGCGTGCTGCGCGAGGAATGGCGGAAAGTGAAGGTCCCCGGCCACGCCGAGGCCGTCCTCGAAGCCGTCAAGGCCCTGGGTTCGTGAAGATTTTCAACTCACGACTCACCACTCACCACTCACCCAACAAACGGAGACCAACCGGCACCTGATGGGAAAAAACAAGCGCCTTTACGTGCTCGACACCAATGTCCTGATGCACGACCCCACCGCGCTGTTCCGCTTCGAGGAACATGACGTATTCCTGCCGATGATGGTCCTGGAGGAGCTCGACAACGCCAAGAAGGGGTTGTCTGAAGTCTCCCGTAATGTCCGCCAGGTCAGCCGTTTCATCGGCGAAATGATGTCCAAACAGGGCGTCGACGACCTCGAGACGGGTCTCGAGCTGCGGGTTCCCGACGAACTGGACATGGAGGCCGGCCGCGGCCGGCTGTTCTTCCAGACCACGATGCCGGAAACCCATTCCAGCCTGCTCCGGGACTCATCGTTCGCCGATAACGAGATCCTCTCGACGGTGATGTCGCTGCGCGAGACCATGGAAGACCACAAGGTCATCCTGGTGTCCAAGGACATCAACCTGCGCATCAAGGCCGCCATCCTGGGCGCCCATGCCGAGGACTACTTCAACGACAAGGCGCTCGACGACCTGCAGCTGCTCTATCGCGGCCTGCGTGAAGAGGACGAGTCGTTCTGGGAACGCTACCCGGACATGGAGTCGTGGACCGAGGCCGGCGCCACGCACTACCGCATTGCGCGCACCGAGGGCGACGACTGGTTCCCCAACCAGTGCGTGGCCATCGGCCAGGGCGACGGCGTCGAAGCCATTGTCCGCGAGGTCACCAAGGATTCCGTGGTGCTGCGACTGGTGAACGACTACAAGTCCGGTAACCGCAATGTCTGGGGCATCCAGGCCCGCAACCTGGAACAGAACTTCGCCCTCAACCTGTTGATGGACCCGCAAATCGACTTTGTCACGCTGCTGGGCCAGGCCGGCACCGGCAAGACCCTGCTGACGCTCGCCGCGGGCCTGGCGCAGACACTGGACGAGAAGCGCTACACCGAGATCATCGTGACCCGTGCCACCGTGGCGCTGGGCGACGATATCGGCTTCCTGCCCGGCACCGAGGAAGAAAAGATGACGCCCTGGATGGGCGCACTGACCGACAACCTGGAAGTGCTGACGCAACCGCAGGAGGGTGGCGAATGGGGCCGAGCGGCCACCAACGACCTGCTCTCCAGCCGGGTCAAGGTCCGTTCACTGAACTTCATGCGCGGCCGCACGTTCATGAACCGCTACGTCATCATCGACGAAGCGCAGAACATTACGCCGAAGCAGATGAAAGCGCTGCTCACCCGCGCCGGCCCGGGCACCAAGATGATCTGCCTGGGCAACGTCGGCCAGATCGACACGCCCTACCTGACCGAGACCACCTCCGGCCTGACCTTCGCGGTCGACCGCTTCAAGGACTGGTCACACGGCGGGCATATCACGCTGCGGCGCGGCGAGCGCTCCAGGCTTGCGGACTTCGCTTCTGAAGTGCTTTGAGTGGTGAGTGGTGAGCAGTAAGCAGTAAGCGGTAAGCAGTGAAAGAACGTTCCGAACGGAATGAGCGAAAACCCACTCACTGCTTACTGCTCACTGCTTACTGCTTACTGCTCACCGCTTACCGCTTACTGCTCACTGCTCACCACTTCCTGCCGCGGCCATGAATTCAGCACCGCGTTGACCACCGTGGCGAGCGGAATGGCGAAGAACACGCCCCAGAACCCCCACAGGCCGCCGAAGACCAGGATGGCGACGATGATGGCGACCGGGTGCAGGTTGACGGCCTCGGAGAACATCAGCGGGACCAGCACGTTGCCGTCCAGCACCTGGATGATGGTGTAGACGATGACCACCCAGCCGAAGTCCCAGCCCCAGCCGAACTGGAAGTAGGCGACCATGGCGACCGGGACCGTGGCCGCCATCGCGCCGATGTAGGGAATCAGCACCGAGAAGCCGACGATGGTCGCCAGCAGGGCGGCATACTGAAGGCCGAGCAACAGGAAGGCGATGTAGGCGACGCTGCCGACGATGATGATCTCGCCGACCTTGCCACGCACGTAGTTGGCGATCTGCGACTCCACCTCGGTCCAGACGCGGGTGACCAGGTCGCGGTGCGCCGGCAGGAAGCCGACATACCAGCCGATGATGCGGTCCTTGTCCTTCAGGAAAAAGAACACCAGCACCGGGATCAGCACCAGCAGGATGATCAGGGCGGCGATATTGGCCACGGAGGCCAGCGACCAGCTGAGCGCCTGCTGGCCCCAGCGACCGATCTCGCCACTGAGGTTCTCGGTCACCGCGTGCACCTGGGCCTCGGAGACCAGTTGCGGATAGCGCCTCGGCAACTCGGCGAGCAGGTCCTGCCCCTGGGTAATGTAATTGGGCAACGCCCCGACCAGCTGGGTCAGCTGGCGCGACAGCATCGGCACCAGGCCGAACAACAGCAGGAACAGCGACGCCAGGAAGAACAGGAACACGATCAGCACGGCGGCCAGGCGGCTGAGCCCGAATCGCTGCAACAACTGCACCCCGCCCTCGAGCAGGTAGGCCACGACCACGCTGGCGAACACCGGCCAGAGCATCTGGCCCAGGCCGAATACGACCAGCGCGCCGACCAGCAGGATCAGCCCCAGCAGGACAACCTGCGGATCGGAAAATGTACGTTTGAACCAGGCCTTCAGGAAATCCACGTCAATCCGCCTTCAGGTCACGGGTTTATCGGGAAGGAAATGCGACGGGTACCGGCACGTGCGCCGGTGACCGCGACGATCAGAAGTCCCAGGTCCAGGAAGCCTCGACCTCGAGGTCCAGCCCGAGGTTCTCACTGGCCACGCCCAGCACGTTGCCACCAAACACGAAGTCGGCGGGTGCGTAGGCGGCATTCAGGTTCAGGCGGCTGAAGTCGCCGGTACGGCGGGAATAACCGACCATCATGGCGTGATCGGCCAGGTCGTCTTCCAGTGCGCGTTCAAGCGTGCGCGAGGTGGGCGACGGCGTTGAGCGTGAGCTCAGGTCGACGCGCCACTGGGTGTCCTTGCCGTTGTCCCAGGTGTAACCCACCGTGTAGATGGTCAGGTCGTCCCAGCCGAAGACCGGGCTGGTCGAGTCACCCAGCAGCGACAGGAAACGATCCGGCAACATCCGGCTGGGGAACGCCGCGACATCGCTGTACAGGACATGCTCAATCGACAGGCTCAGCCACGATTCCCGGTTGGCCTGGAAGGCCAGGTCGACGCTGGCGCGCGCCGGGATGTCGAAATCGGCCGGGCTGGAGTAAACACCGCGGTAGTAGGCGAACTCTTCCATGTCGATGCGCGACTGGAAGCCGGCACCAATGCTCATGCCCGGCGCGAACTCGCGGCGCAGGTTCAGGCGGACGCCGGTGCCGTAGGACGACTCCTGGTAGGGCTCGTACGGGTCAAGACTCCGCAGCATGGAATTCTGCTGGTCACCCAGTGCCACCATGCCCAGGCGGGAAGTGCCGTAACTCTGGTAGGCCAGCACCGCCTCGACGCCCAGCAGGCTGTGGGAATCGATCGCGTGGAAGAAACCCGGCGCCAGCAACTGGCGCTCAAAGCCCATGCCGGGCGACTGCAGCCCGGCGGAACCGCCGCCCTGCAACTGGAACGAATTCAGCTGCTGGACATCCCATTCGAAACGCGTCCAGCTGTCAGGATTGGTTTCAAGCCCCGAAGCGAAAGCGGGCAGCAACGACACCATCTCCGGCTCCAGCCAGGAGATTCGCACCGGCGGCAAATCAGCGTCCACCATGTAATCAGGTGTGAGCTCGCGGGCCAGGTATTCCTGCCACGGACCCAGTTCGAAACCGAGCACGTAAAACGGGGTCAGCCCGGTGCCACCAGCCGCAAAACCGGTCATGGACAGGCCCGGAACCTGGGCGGCACAAAGCCCGGGAACCATGCCCGCGCAGACAATTGCCGCTTTGATCTTGCCCAGTTTCACCGCCGTTTGGCGCTCCGTTTTTCCACCCGTTCGGGTTGACGATGGAATATGGCAGGAAAACAACACCATGTCAATGAAAAGCCCATGCCGGCGCCACCTTTTCCGCCACCTTCAAACCAGTCGTTAACGTTTTGAAATACAGTGTTTTTGAAGACACAAAACCGCACCCTGCCTGGTGCATTTTTACGCGGCGGCCACGGGTGTTGCTTCGTCGCAACAGGCCGGCGCAAAACCGGCCTGGTGCGAGGCGATCATCAGGCCTGGATGCGCTCAACAATCGCGTCCGCCATGGTGCGCGTGGAGCCGTCGCCGCCGACGTCCGGCGTGACCCGGTCGCGCTCGGCCAGCGTATCGCGGATGGCCTGGCGCAGGCGCCGGGCCTTCGGCTCCATGTCCAGGTGCGCGAGCATCTGCGCCGCCGCCAGCATCAACGCGCAGGGGTTGGCAATACCCTGCCCGGCGATATCCGGCGCGGAGCCGTGCACGGCCTCGAACATGGCGGCGTTCTTGCCGATATTGGCGCCCGGCGCCAGCCCCAGCCCGCCGACCAGGCCGGCGCAGAGGTCGGAAATGATGTCGCCGAACAGGTTCGTGGTGACGATGACGTCGAACTGCCACGGGTCCATCACCAGCTTCATGCAGGTTGCGTCAACGATCATCTCGCTGCTCTCGATGTCCGGGTAGTCTCCGGAAACTTCGCGCGCCACGTCCAGGAACATGCCCGACACCGCCTTCAGGATGTTCGCCTTGTGGACGATGGTGACCTTCTTGCGGCCTTCGCGCTGCGCCATTTCGAAAGCGTAACGGGTGATGCGCTCGCAGCCCTTGCGGGTGACGATCATTTTCGACTCGGCCTGCTGACCGTCATCGCTGACGTGCGCGTCGGCGGCCAGGTAGGCGCCCTCGGTATTCTCGCGCACCGTGATGATGTCGATGTTGTCGAAATGGGAACGCGTGCCCGGCAGGCTCACCACCGGCCGCACGTTGGCGTACAGGTCGAATTCCTTGCGCAGGGTCACGTTGATGGAGCGGAAGCCCTTGCCCACCGGCGTGGTCAGCGGCCCTTTCAGCACGATCTTGTTACGCGCGATGGAATCCAGCGTGGCGTCCGGAATCAGGTCGCCGTGGGCATCCATGGCGGCCAGGCCGGCCAGTGCTTCTTCGTACTCGAAACCGCAATCCAGCGCGTCGAGCACGCGCAGGGTCGCCTGGGTGATTTCCGGGCCAATGCCGTCGCCGGGAATGACGGTGATCTTCGTGGGCATGCGTGATCTCTCCGTTATCGCGCCGCCCGCCACAACACGCCCTCGGGCGCAGTCTCCAACGTCACGGGTCCGGCGCGGAAAACCGGCAATTATATATCAGATGCAACTGACGGGCCGCGGTAATCCGGCGTAACGGATCGCCTGCCGCGCCGCCCCCCCGGGGAACAGTGCGTAGAGCTCGCGACTGCCCATGTTTTCATTGCCGGGAAATCGCCTGAGGCGCAGGACCAGGGCCCGCACCGGGGGCTCGATACCGTGCTCGCCGAAATACTCGCGGACCACGTCCAGCACCTGCCAGTGCGCGGGCGTCAGCGCCAGGTCGTCGTCGGCCGCCATGGTCTCGGCCACCGCCGGCGTCCAGTCCGCGGGTTCGACCAGGTAGCCCTTCTCATCCAGGGGCAGGGTCGTACCGTCGGGCAGGTTTAGCGTCTCGCTCACGTCCAGCTCAGGACATGACGGTGACGGTGCACCATTCGCACCCAGTCGTCATCACCGACCAGGCGCACCGCCGGGTGCGTGCCCGGGACGCGCGCGCGGACATCGGTCTCCAGGGCACAGACGCGTGCCGCGGCGGCCAGCAGGGCCGAAAGCTGCGCCGGATGCTCGCCGTCCGGCGCCAGGCAGTGCACCCCCTCGTCCAGCAACAGGACCTCGTCCCCCGGCCCGAGCTGCGCCAGGCACGTGGACACGGCATCGCCGCGCGCCGACATCAGCAGGTGCAGTCGCGTGACGGGTTCGGTCGTCATCGCCGCTTACGCCACCAGCAGCCGGTCACAGGCGGACTGGCGTTCACGCATCTCGACGGGCGTCACGGGGATGACGTCGACCAGGAGATCATGCCCGGACGACTGCAGCGCACGGGCTCGCTCACTGTCGACGTGGAACCGCACCGGCCCGAGCTCCGGCAGGCTGGTCCAGGCGGACGCGGCGGCGGGCAGCCCGGCGTCACCGGGCGAGCGACCCGCCAGCAGCTGCAGGACGCCTTCGCCGGTGAAAAACAGGTCCAGCGTTACCCCCATGCTGGCGGCGGCGATGGCCACGTCCAGCGGTTCGCGCCCGCTGCGGCCCCGCCAGGCGCCGTGGCGCACAACCAGGCCGAGGCGCTGCAGCGGTGCGCCGGCCATCAGAAGCTGACCACGCGCGGACAGTCTTCGAGGCGCCCCACCAGCTCGGCCAGGCCGGCCTCGCGAAACTCGGCGGGCACCAGTTCCGCCATTTTCGCACTCCAGCGGCGCGCCGCGGCCGACGAACACAGCAACAGGTCGACGTCGTGATCTTCCGCCAGCGCCGCCCAGCCATCGGCCAGGTCGGTGGCGCCGGCGTCGGTCACGCGGCCCGGCAGGGCGTTGTACACGCCATCGCCCTGGAAATACACCGCCGGCACCGGCGTGCCGGCCGCCAGCGCCGCACGGGCGAAACGCAGCGCGGTATTGGCCAGGGTGGAGCCCCAGGGGCTGGCATTGACGATGAGCAGGATGTTCACGGCGTGGCGGCTTCAGGCTAAACTTGTGTCATTGCCGTGAACCCCGATGGATCCCGGCTGTCCCAGTGAGTCTCATGGAAACCCACCGAACGGTCAAGACTTCCCGATGCCGCCTGCCCCGGTGGCTGCTCGCGCTCGTGATTGCCGCGGCCGGCACGGCCAGCGTCGCGCAGGAGCGTCGGATCGACCTGCCCGACATGGGCAATTCCGCCGAAAACTTCCTTTCCGATTCCGAGGAGAAGGAGTACGCGGAGGCCATCATGATGCAGATGCGGGCCTACAACATGTTGATCGACGACCCGCTGATCGCCGGCTATTTCGCGGACATGGGCTTCCGCCTGGTGGCCATGAGCGACGAGCCGACCAAGGCGTTCAGGTTTGTCGTGCTGGACGAACCCCGGGTGAACGCCTTTGCCGCGCCCGGCGGCGTGGTGGCGCTGCACAGCGGACTGATCCTCGAGGCCGAGGCGGAAAGCGAGGTCGCGGGCGTGCTGGCCCATGAAATCGCCCACATCACCCAGCTGCACATGTATCGCACGCTGGAGAACGCGCAGCGCATGACCATCCCGATCGCGCTCGGCATGCTGGGGCTGATCCTGGCCGGCGGCGGTGGCGGCGAGGCCATTGTCGGCGCACTGACCACCGGCAGCGCGATGCAGCAGCAGGCTTACATCAATTTCACCCGCGCCAACGAGGCCGAGGCCGACCGGGTCGGCATCCGCACGCTGGCCATGGCCGGCTACGACCCGGACGGCATGGCGGACTTTTTCGAGCGCATGAACCGCATCAACCGGGCCGCGGGCCAGCAGCCACCGGAGTTCCTGCGCACCCACCCCGTTACCGTGAATCGTATCGCCGAGGCCAAGGACCGTGCCGCCGTCATGATGAAACCGGACGTTGGCAACGGACTTGACTTCTACCTGGCGCAATCGCGGCTGCGTGGCCTGCTCGAGCCGCGGCCCGCGGACGCGGCGGCCTGGTTCGAAGACCGCCTGGACGACGTGCAGGACGACGAGGCGCGTGCCAGCGGATACCGCTACGGGCTGGCCATCGCGTTGCAGCGGCAGCGTAAGTTCGACGAGGCCCGGCCGCTGGTCGAAGGCCTGCTGGCGAGTGACCCGAATCGTCTCGCCTACGCCCTGCAACTGGCGTCACTGGATACAGAATCCGGGCGTGATGAAGCCGCGCTGGAACGGCTGGCCAGCCTGTGGGAAATCTTTCCCGGCAACCACGCCATCGCCGTGCAGTATGGCAAGGCGCTGGTGCGGCGCGACGACCCGGAAAGCGCCCGTACCGCCAGCGACGTGCTGCGCCGGCAGCTGCGCAGCAATGCCGATGACCCCGCCCTATACGAACTCTACGCCCGGGCGTCCAGCCAGGCCGGCCAGGATATCCGCGCCTCGGAGGCGCTGGCCGAGTCATATTTCCTTCGCGGCGGCGTGGAAGAGGCCGTGGAGCAGCTGCAGATGCTCAAGCGCCGGGACGACCTGGATTACTACCAGCGCGCCCGCGTCACGGCACGCCTGGACGAGATGCGCATCATCCTCGCCGACTTCGAGGTCCAGCAACCCGAAGAGGGCTGAAGCACGGCGATCCCGCCACTGTCATTAAACTGTCATGTAGACCACTATAATGGGCTGTCATGGTCATGACGGCTGGGACAAACCCCGTGAACAACAATCAGGCGCAAGTGCTGGTGGTGGACGACGAGTCCGCGATCCGCGAAATGATCCAGTTCGCCCTGCGCCGGGCCGGCATGGATGTCACCGGTGCGGCGGATGCCCGCGAGGCGCTGTCGAGCATCAGCGAGCGCAAGCCCGACATCATCCTGATGGACTGGATGATGCCCGGCGTCAGCGGCATCGAGCTGACCCGGCGGTTACGCCGCGAGCCGGTGACCGCCGACATTCCCATCATCATGCTGACCGCCAAGGTCACCGAGGACGACAAGGTGGCCGGCCTGGAGGCGGGCACCGATGACTACGTCATCAAGCCGTTCTCGCCGCGTGAGCTGATCGCCCGTATCAACGCGGTGCTTCGCCGTACCAGTCCCGCGGACGACGAGGGGCGGATCGGCGCCGGCGAACTGACGCTGGACACGGTGTCCCGTCGCGTGCTCGCCAACGGCAGCGAGGTTCACCTGGGTCCAACCGAGTACCGCCTGCTGGAGTTCTTCATGAGCAACCAGGGGCGCGCGTACAGCCGCTCGCAGCTGCTCGACCATGTCTGGGGCACCAACGCCTATCTCGAGGAACGGACGGTGGACGTGCATATCCGCCGTTTGCGCAAGGCGCTGCACCCGTCCGGCCTGGACGATTACGTGCAGACGGTCAGGGGACACGGGTACCGTTTCCTGGCGGGGGAATGATCCCGCGTGACACGGCGCCACTGGAAGTTTCACGCCGCCAGGCTCGGCCTGGGCGTTGCCGCCGTGCTGGTCATCGGCGGGCTGACCGGTCACTGGTGGCCGGTCATCGGCATGGCGCTGGCGGCCTACGCAGGGTGGCTGCTGTACAACACCTGGCGACTCTACCGGTGGCTGGCGAGCGACGACACCGAGCCGCCTGAAAGCCTGGGCGCCTGGTCGGAGATTTTCGAGCAGATCAGCCGGCTGCAGCGCCGCAACCGCGAACAACAGCAGCGCAACCAGGCCATTATCAAGGAGTTCCAGAGCATGACCGACGCCTTTCCCGATGCCACGCTGGTGCTCGACGAGCAGGACGGGATCACGTGGTTCAACGAGTCGGCGCGGCGCATGCTCGGCCTGCGGACGCCGGAAGACCAGGGCCAGCCCCTGACCAACCTGCTGCGTGACCCGGAGTTCGCCAACTGGATGGCCGTGGACGGCAAGGTCGAGAGCCGCTTCGAAATGCCCAGCCCGCTGGACCCGAACGTGCGCCTGAGCGCGCACTCGGTGCGCCACCGCCCGGACCAGCGCCTGCTGATCCTGCGCGACGTGACCGACCTGCATAACCTGGAGCAGGTGCGGCGCGACTTTGTCGCCAATGTCTCGCACGAACTGCGCACCCCGCTGACCGTGCTGCTGGGTTACCTGGAGTCACTGGGCGACCAGTGTGACGACGAGATCGGCCCGGCGGTCACGCGCATGCAGGAGCAGGCCCGGCAGATGCAGGCGCTGCTCAATGACCTACTCGAACTGTCGCGCCTGCAGTCCGACAACCTGGGCGGCGAACAGGGTAGTATTGATGTCTGCGCGGTGCTGATGCAGCTCAAGGAACAGGCCGAGGAAATCAGCCAGGGCAACCACGACATCGAGATCGAGTGCGCGCCGGGGCTTTACCTGGATGGTTCCGAGGCGGACATTGAAAGCGCCTTCCGCAACCTGATCAACAACGCCATCCACTATACTCCCGAGGGTGGACGCATCACGGTTCGCTGGCGCGAAGGCGACGACGGCGGCCCGAGGTTCTCGGTGAGCGACACGGGAATCGGCATTCCCCGACGGGATATTCCCCGCCTGACCGAACGCTTTTACCGTGTCGGCGCCGACCGGTCACGCCACACCGGCGGCACCGGGCTGGGGCTGTCGATCGTCAAGCATGTCCTGAACGCGCACGGCGCCCGCCTGCACATCCAGAGTGAACTGGGCGAAGGCAGCACGTTTACCTGCCATTTCCCACCGGAGCGCCGGTCGACGCGGAACGGGACGAAGGAGAACGAATGAATTCCAGGATTTTCATCATCGGGGTGCTGTTCCTCGCCGCCCTCGCCGGACCCGGCCGCGTGCAGGCCCAGGCCACCGTGGACGAATCACTGCCGCGCTACGAGAAAGTCGCCGGCGTGTCCGGCAACCTGTCCAGCGTCGGCTCGGACACGCTCGCGAACCTGATGACGCTGTGGGCCGAGCAGTTCAAACGCTACTACCCGAACGTCAACACGCAGGTGCAGGCCGCCGGCTCGTCGACGGCGCCACCGGCACTGACCGAGGGCACCGCCAACATTGGCCCGATGAGCCGCCTGATGCGCGACCAGGAAATCGAGGCGTTCGAAGCGCGCTACGGCTACCAGCCCACCCTGGTGGCGGTGGCCATCGACGCCCTGTCGGTGTTCGTCCACAAGGACAACCCCATCGAGGGGCTGACCATCGACCAGCTCGACCGGGTGTTTTCGGCCACGCGCAATTGCACCGGTGCCGCGCCCATCGACCGCTGGGGCCAGCTCGGCCTGCCCGGTTCATGGACGCAACGCGAACTCCAGCTGTACGGCCGCAATTCAGTCTCCGGCACCTACGGCCACTTCAAGGAGCGGGCGTTGTGCCGCGGTGATTTCCGCGACACCGTCAACGAGCAGCCGGGTTCGGCCTCGGTGGTGCAATCAGTCTCGACATCGCTGAACGGCATCGGCTACTCGGGCATGGGCTATTCCACCTCGTCCGTGCGCGCCGTGCCCATCGCCGTGGAGCCGGGCCGGCCTTATATCGAGGCCAGCATGGAAGAGGCCATCGCCGGGCGCTACCCGATGTCGCGATTCCTGTACCTGTACGTCAACAAGGCGCCGGGGCAGCCCCTGCCGCCGCTGGTGCGAGAATTCCTGGCCATGGTGCTGTCCTACGAGGGCCAGTCGATTGTCGTGCGCGACGGTTACGTGCCCTTCCCGGCCGCCGTGGCCCAGCGCGAGCGCGAGCGCGTGTTGCCGCCACCCGCCCCGGCAACGGAACCGGTGGCCGGCGACGACGCGCCCGGGTCATGAAAGCGAAAAGCTGAGACCCTATACTCGTCACCATGGCTTCCAATGTCATTGAGATCCCGTCAAACAACGCCTTCCTGAAGGATCTCGACCAGTACCCGCCGGATACGCTGCGCGACCCGCGCCTGTTCGTGAATCGCGAGCTGAGCCTGCTGGAGTTCCAGAAGCGGGTGTTGTCACTGGCCCGCGACGAGGCCATTCCACTACTGGAGCGCCTGCGCTTCCTGAGTATCTCGCGCGGCCTGCTGGACGAGTTCTTTGAAGTCCGGGTGGCGGCGATGAAGCAACGCATCCAGCACGGGGCCGCCCGCCCCGGCCCGGACGGGCTGACCCCGCTGCACACGCTGGCGATGATGCGCGAATCCGCGCTGGAGATCGTCGACCGGCAGTACGGCACCTGGCAGACCGTCCTGCGCCCGGCGCTGGCGCGCGAGGGGATCCGTTTCCTGGAAACCTCCAACTGGACCGAGCGCCAGCGCAGCTGGCTGCACGGCCATTTCCAGCGTGAACTGCTGCCGATCCTCAGTCCGCTGGGACTGGACCCGGCGCACCCGTTCCCGCGCCTGCTCACCAAGAGCCTGAATTTCCTGGTCGAGCTGCATGGCCGTGATGCGTTCGGTCGCGAAGGCTCCGTGGCCCTGGTGCGGGCGCCGCGCTCGCTGCCACGGATCATCCGCATCCCGGTGTCGTATACCCGCGGCCCGTACGATTTCGTCTTCCTGTCCTCGGTGCTGCAGGCCTTCATGGCCGAGCTGTTCCCGGGCATGGAAATTGTCGGCAGCCACCAGTTCCGCGTCACCCGCGATTCCGAGCTGCTGGTGGACGAGGAAGAGATCGAGGACCTGGCCAGTGCGCTGCGGCGCGAGCTCATGGATCGCGGTTACTCCGAGGCCATCCGGCTGGAAACCCGCCAGACCTGCCCGACCGCGGTGCAGAAATTCCTGGCCACGCGGTTTGAGCTGGGTGCCGAGGATGTCTATCTCTGTGACGGCCCGGTCAACCTGTACCGCGTCAACGAGGTCATCGACCAGATCGACCGGCCGGACCTGCGTTATCCCACGATGCGCCAGAAGCTGCCGCGCCAGCTGGCCGGCAAGACCGACCTGTTCGCGGAGATCCGCCGCGGCGACATCCTGCTGCACCACCCGTACCAGAGCTTCGAGCCGGTACTGGACCTGCTGCGACAGGCCGCCGAAGACCCGAACGTTCTCGCGATCAAGCAGACCCTGTACCGCACCGGTATCGACTCGCAGGTGGTCAACCTGCTGGTCGAGGCCGCCCGCGCCGGCAAGGATGTCACCGCCGTGGTGGAACTGCGTGCGCGCTTCGACGAAGACACCAACATCAGCCTGGCCACGCGCCTGCAGGAAGCCGGCGTACAGGTGGTGTACGGTATTGTCGGTCACAAGACCCACGCCAAAATGCTGATGATCGTGCGGCGCGAACGGCGCAAGATCCGCCGCTACGTGCACCTGGGGACCGGCAACTACCACTCCGGCACCGCCCGGCAATACACCGACTTCGGCCTGCTGACCTGCCACAACGAGGTCACCGGGGACGTCCAGAACCTGTTCCAGCAACTGTCCGGCCTGGGCCAGGTGATCGAGCTGAAGCGACTGCTGAACTCACCGTTCACCTTGCATCCGGGGCTACTGGAGATGATCGAGCGTGAAGCCGAGCACGCCCGCGCGGGCCGCCCGGCACGCATCGAGGCCAAGATGAACTCCCTGACCGAGCCGAAAATCATCCGCGCGCTCTACAGCGCCGCCAGCGATGGCGTGGAGGTGAAACTGGTGGTTCGCGGCATGTGCTGCCTGCGCCCGGGCGTACCCGAGGTGTCCGAGAACATTCGCGTGCGCTCGGTCATCGGCCGTTACCTGGAACACGCGCGCGTTTACATTTTTGAGAACGGCGGCGAACGTGAAACCTGGCTGTCCAGCGCCGACTGGATGGAACGCAACCTGTTCCAGCGCGTGGAAGTCGCCTTCCCGGTGCTCGACCCGCACCTGGCCGACCGTGTCCGCCGCGAAACGATGACGGTCGCCTGGGAGTCGCGCACCGAGGCCTGGGACATGCAGCCCGACGGCCAGTACGTTCGCACCGAGGAACCCGACGGCAAGAAATACCGCCATCCACAGAAGCGCGCGCAGAAGAAAATCCCCGGCTGAACCGGGCCCGCTCCATATGACCGCAAGGAAACCCGACAACGCCGATACCTATGCCGCCATTGACCTGGGCAGCAACAGCTTCCACCTGGTCGTGGCGCGCCGTGAGCACGGCGAACTGCGGTTCGTCGACCGCATCCGCGAGATGGTGCGCCTGGGTGGCGGACTGGACCGGCGCGGCTACCTCGACCTGGAAGTCCAGGAACGGGCCATCGAATGCCTGGCGCGCTTCGGCCAGCGCCTGCGCGGAATCCCCACGGCCAATATCCGCGCGGTCGGCACCCAGACCCTGCGGCGCATGCGCAATTCCAGCGCCTTCCTGCTGGTCGCCGAAACCGCCCTCGGCTGCGCGGTGGACATTATCGGCGGGCGTGAAGAGGCGCGGCTGATCTACCTGGGCGTCTCCCAGGGCGTGTCCGGCCATGACGGCCGCCGCCTGGTCATCGACATCGGTGGTGGCAGTACCGAGCTGGTCATCGGCGAGGGGCTGGAGCCCCTGGAGCTGGAGAGCCTGCAGTTCGGCTGCGTATCACTCACGCGCTGGTACTTTGGCAAGGGCAAGATCAGCCGGCGCAAATTCGACAAGGCCAGGCGCGCGGTGCTCGCGGAAATGCAGGAGCTGCAGGTCCGCTACCGCGGCCTGGGCTGGTCCAGCGCCATCGGCTCGTCGGGCACCATCCGCGCCATCGCCGGCATCTGCCAGGCGAAGGGCTGGTGCGAGGAGGCCATCACGGCAGAGGCGCTCGACAAGCTGATTGCCGAGACGCTGTCCTTCACGCACGTCGACGCCGTCAACCTGCCAACGCTGAGTGAACGTCGTCACCCCGTTTTCATCGGCGGCCTGGTGATGCTGTCGGCCTGCTTCGACGCCCTCGGCATCGACCGGCTGCGGGTCTCGCCCTACGCGCTGCGCGAGGGCGTTTTGCACGACCTGCTGGGCCGCCTGGAGCATCGCGACCCACGCGACAAGACGGTCCAGGCCTTCAAATCACGCTACGGCGTCGACACGGCCCAGGTGAACCGCGTTCGCGACGTGGCATTGCGCGCCTTTGCCGAAATCGATGACGGCGAGTTCAATTCGACGGCCCAGGCCGAGATGCTGGGCTGGGCCGCCGATCTCCACGAAACCGGGCTCGGGGTCTCGCACAGCCACTACCAGGTCCATTCGGGCTACCTGGTCGGTGAATCGGACATGGCGGGCTTTTCGCAACAGGAACAGCAGTTCCTGGCCACCCTGGTCCGCCATCACCGCCGCGCCATCCCGGACAAGTACGCCTCCGGCCTGCCCGCTCGAATGCACGAACCACTCCGGCGCCTGCTGTTTTGCCTGCGCTTCGCCGCCATTCTCTGCCGTACACGTGACGACTCCGCCCTGCCCCGGTTCGGCGTCGAGCGGGACGGTCACCGCATCATCGTCTCGTTCGAGCCCGAATGGGCCATGGCACACCCACTGACGCTGGCCGACCTGGAACAGGAGCGCGTGCAGCTGCGCGTGCCCGGCCTGTACCTGGACGTCAGCCTGGGCCTGCCAGGCGGTGACGCGGCCTGACCACACCGGCGGCACCATGACCGATTTCACGCCATCCGCCAGCATGGATGCGCTGGCGGCCCGCGCCCGACTGCTGGGCCTGATCCGCGATCATTTCGCCCACACCGGCGCCATGGAGGTGGAAACCCCCCTACTCTCGGCCGCGGGAAACTCCGACCCCGGCATCGAGCAGGTCGGGGCCGGCGAGCGCTGGCTGAGGACCTCGCCGGAGTACGCGATGAAACGCCTGCTGTCGGCCGGGAGCGGCGACATCTACGAGCTGGGGCGCGTGTTCCGCGCCGGCGAGGCCGGGCGCCGCCACAACCCGGAGTTCACGATGCTCGAGTGGTATCGCGTCGGCGGGTCGCTGGAGCGGCTGATGGAGGAAACCGCGGCACTGGTGAGTGCCTGCGGCGCCGCGTTCGGCCATGCCTGGCCCGTCAGCACGCTGGCATATGGCGACTGGCTCCAGGCATCGGCGGGCATCGATCCCCACCGGGCCGATGCGCCCACGGCCCGCGCGTGCGTCGCCGCGCACGACATCGCCATCGACGGCCTCGAAGCCTTCGACCGCGACACCTGCCTGGACCTGCTGGTGACCCATGTCGCCGAGGCCGCGCTGCCCGCCGACGCCATCACCCTGGTACATGACTACCCGGCAAGCCAGGCCGCACTGGCAAGACTGGACGACGGCGACCCCCCCGTGGCCCGGCGTTTCGAGCTCTACCTGGGGCAGGTAGAACTCGCCAACGGCTACCTGGAACTGACCGACGCGGTTGAACAGCGGGCACGATTCGAAGCCGAAAACCGGCGCCGGCAAGCCGCGGGACAGCCGGTGCGTCCGCTGGATGAGCGCCTGCTGGCCGCGCTGGCGGCCGGGTTACCCGACTGCAGCGGCGTCGCCCTGGGCGTCGACCGGCTGCTGATGGCATGCCTGGGGGTGGCCTCGATCAGGGATGTGATTGCGTTTCCCGGGGACCTGGCCTAAGCGTGGACGTTGGGTCAGTAAGACCAGCCGAGGGATGAGGTGACACCGTAGTCGGTGGTTTCCGCGTCTTCAGAAAGCGGGTCACTGTCGTAGCTCAAGTAGGCCTGCAGTGACCAGTACAGGTCGCTGACGATCTCGAGTTTGAATGTCGAGTTCGCCTCGGCGCGCCAGCGGCCGAAGTCCGTCAGGCTGGGGTAGACGGTCAGCTGGTTGTCCCAGGTCCGTTTCGGATGCGCGTAGTGAAAATAGCGGTGGCGCAGGGCCCCGACCGCTTCCAGGTTCAACTCCGAATCGGCCTCGTCCGGATTTTCCTGGGACAGCATGAGCCCGGCCATGCCCGTGAACCACGTCCGGTTGGTCTTGGTGAAGTATTGGCCGACACCACCGCCCGCGTAGATACGCAGGTCCACGCCCAGGGCCTCGTTGCTCTCCAGGCCGGCCATGTACGTGCGGAACTTCAGGTTGGGCAGGAAATACTGGTACATCGCGTTGAGTGTCTGCCGGGTCTGTTCGTCCTCGCTGTCCTCACCCTGTCGCGTGATATAAGAGCTGCCGGTCGCTTCGAACAGGCGATTCTCGGTCATGTAGCTGAAGTTGCCGGTAAAGGTCAGGTTGGTGATCTCGGTGGACTTGGCGTAGTCGATCCCGGCGGAAAGATCCAGGTTCATCTTGTCCCAGACGGTCGCCTCCACCGGCCACGCGGCCACGACCTCGGAAGGGTCAAGCTCCAGCTCGCCCGCGCTGGTCACCAGCAGGATGCCCTCACCTTCCTGGGGCTTCTGCAGCCGCCCGAGGTAACGATCCCCGGCCGTGGTCTCCAGTGTCTGGTACTTGCTGCTGATGACATCGTCGATAAACCGCCATTCGATAAAGACCGTGCCCATGGTGTCGGTGCTGAACTCCAGCTGGCCGGCTTCAAGGTTCTTGATTTCCCCCGTCACCTTGTCACCATTGGTCAGGATGACGACGTCGGTCTTGTCGGCGAGTGCCGGGATGGTCACGGCCACGGATAGAACAAGGGCCAGGAAGGCGAGAATCAGTTGGCGGATCATCGGGACGGGTCCGGCGGTGCGTGAAACCCCGATGATAACGTGACGGCTGGTCGATTACCGAACCGTCCCTGCGCGGGCGCCTACTGGACCAGCGGCAGGGTCGCCGCCATCTCCAGGCCGGTGGGTTCACGGTTCCGCGCCTCGAGTTGCCCATGGTGACGACGCAGCGCGGCCGCGGCGATGGCGAGACCCAGCCCGTGACCACCTGAATGCCGGTCGCGGGCCTCCTGGACGCGGTAGAACGGGTCAAAAATACGTGCCAGTTCGTCCGGCGGCACCCCCGGGCCCTCGTCGGCGATGCAAACCGTCACCGCGGGGCCGTCAGCCACTTTCGCCGTGATGCGCACTTCACCCGAGGGGCCGGTGTGGCGCAGGGCGTTGCGCAACAGGTTTTCAAACGCGCGCCACAGCAGTTCCCGGTCGGCGTCCACGGGCAGCGGACCCATTTCGTCCATGTGAATGGGCGCGGCACCCTCCGGCACTTCGTACGCCACGACGTTCACCAGGTCGGTCAGCAGCTCACCCAGGTCGAACCGTTCGGTCGTCAGCGGCACCGCGCCGGACGACTCCCGCAACAGGTCGAGCACCTGGTCGACCAGGGTTTCCAGCCGCTCGCCTTCCAGCTCGATCCGGTCGAGCTCCGCCGTGACCGGTTCACCGTTGCGGCCCCGCGCCAGTTCCAGTGCCACGCGCAACCGCGCCAGTGGCGACCGCAGCTCGTGGCTGACATCCCGGAGCAGCCGGGTGTTGGCCTTTTGCAGTCGTTCAAGGCGCATCGCCATGTCATCGAAATCTCGCGCCAGCAGGCCGAATTCATCCCGGCGACCGGTCAGCGGCGGCCCGACGCGCGCGCTCAGGTCGCCCGTGGCCAGCCGCCGGCTGGCGCTGCCCAGTGATTCCAGTGGCCGGGCGAGGTATCGCGCCAGGAAAAAGCTCACCAGCGCGGCAATGACTGCCGCCAGCAACAGCCGATGCACGATGCCCCGCAGCCCGGGTTCCAGCAGGCTCAACGGCGGCGGACGGCGCAACACCACCAGTTCGTAGCGGTTGCCCTGGCCATCGGCCAGCGACTCGCGCTGCTGGTGGAAACGACGCCCGTCAAACCGTTCGCTAAACCGTTCACGGCCCAGCACTTCACGACCGCTGTCATCGAACAGGTACACCTGGCGACGCATGCCGCGTGGCAGCCCCTCGATCACGTTGCGGGCCGCCGGTTCGCCACCCCGTCGTAACGACTCGGCAATCAGCAGCCCCGCCTTACGGGCACCGCGGTCGAAGGCCACCTCAGGCGTGTCCGGCAGGTTCTGACGCGCCAGGTGCAGGTTGACCATGGCGCTGACGGCGGCAAAGCCGGTGATGCTGAGCCACAGCGCCAGGAACAGTTTCCAGAACAGCTTCGGCATCAGTCATCCCGCCCCGCGGGCACCACGTACAGATAGCCAATTCCGCGTACGGTCTGGATGCGGTCGCCGCCGCCCGGCAATGGACCCAGTTTTCGCCGCAGGTTGCTCATGTGCATGTCGATACTGCGATCAAACCGCACCGGCTCCCGTCCCAGCGCCGCCAGGTAGAGGTCACGCTTGTCGACCACCTGGCCGGCCCGCGCCAGCAGCGCCTGCGCGAGGCTGAACTCGGTGCTCGTCAGCGTGACCGGCTCACCGTCGACGCGCAGTTCACGACTGGCCGGCCGCAACTCGACGTCATCCACGCGTAACACCTCGGTGGCGAGACCACCGGCACGCCGCAACACGGCCCGTAACCGCGCCACCAGCTCTCGTGGATTGCAGGGCTTGGGCAGGTAATCATCGGCGCCCAGTTCCAGCCCCAGGATGCGGTCCAGGTCATCGCCGCGCGCGGTGAGCATCACCACCGGCAGGTTCGAGTCCTGCCGCAGTGCCTTCAGTACCTCGATGCCGTTGCGCCCCGGCATCATGATGTCGAGCACCATGGCATCGACACCCGGCCGGCGCGCGGCCGTCAGCGCAGCTTCGCCATCATGCGCCAGTTGCACGTCGAAACCCTCCTGCTGAAGGTATTCACGCAGCAACTCGGCCAGCTCCTGGTCGTCATCGGCAATGAGGATGGTATCGGTCATCGGCACCGATTCTAGCGCGCCGCCGCCAGGGTGATGCTGGCGGCCGACGCGCTCTTTACACGCTTTTACACGACGCCAAGGAATATCGACACGGGGATCGGGTCTTATGTGTCGTGAGCGCTGCGGCCACCGAAACCGAGCACCGCAGGCATTGCAACCACAGGAGTAACGACATGAATACACGACTGAACCGCACCACGCTGGCCGCCACTGCCATGGCCCTGACACTGTTCGCCGGCACGGCGCTGGCCGGCCCCGAACACGGCCACCACAAGGGCCGCAAGGGACCTCAGGGCGACCCGTCCACGATGGTCCTGCGAGTGCTTGCCCACCAGGTGGAATCGCTCGACCTGACGGATGCGCAGGCCGCGGCGATCGACACGACCTTCAAAAACAGCGAGGTCGACCTGAAAGCCAATAAGGCCGCCGCCCATGAGAACCGCAAGGCACTTCACGCGCTGCTGACCGCCGATGTGCTGGACGAAGACGCACTGGCGTCAGTCGCGCGTATCGAGGGCGACCTGGTGGCCGAACGCATCGTGATCGCGGCAACGGCGACCAGCAAGGTCAAGGCCGAACTGGACGCAGACCAGCTGGCGGCACTGCAGGCGCAGGCTGAGAAGTTCAGGGAACGCGCCATGGCACGTCGCGATGCACGCAACCCATCGGGTTAGGACCTGGCCGCAAAATAAAAGAGGGGCCGGTCGACCGGCCCCTCCTGGGTACTGCGTTTAGTGTCGGTTAAAGCCCGGCGATTACTCACCGCCACCGGGAAGGTGGGTCCAACCAACAGTCCAGTCGTTCCAGCCGTCAAACGCACCACGATATGTCGTTGTGTCGAAGAACTGGTTACCGGTGTCCTGCACCGCACCACCCAACGCCGTTGAACCCGGCATCGGCATGTAGCCATCCAGCATCGGATCGACCTGCTCGTTACCGGAGAACGATGCGCTGTTGAAGTAATCGCCCACTGTGTAGGCGCCGTTGCCATCATCGGCAAACGGGGTACCACAGTTGAGGATCACGCCCATGTAGGCGGCCACGTCGGTGTTCGGGTTTTCCGGGCTGCCGGCAGCGTTCTGGGTTGACGGGCCGTCGTCCCATTCCAGGCAGCTGGTCGGGAAACCATCAACGATGGTGTTCCAGATGCGGCCACCGGAACCGTCCTTGAACAGGATGCCGGAATCGCCGTTGCCATTGCCCAGGAAGGTGTAGTTGGCCACGGTCGGGGTCGCACGCGGATCAGCGTCGAAGCTGTCCGGGTTGCTGGCGCCCTCGACACCGTAGTCCTCACCGAAACCTTCACCGTGAACGACCAGGCCGTACTGCAGGTTGCCGCTGTAGCCGAGATCCCAGTCCACCGCGTCGTCACCACCCTCGGTGACCACCATGTACTTGACGTTGACGTTGCCACCGAAGAACTCGATGCCGTCATCCTGGCCACGGTAGGCCTGCAGGTGGTGCACCTTGGTGCCGGCGCCCACGCCCTGCATGGTGAAGGAGTTCACCTCGGCGTTGGATGCGAACTCGATGCCCGCGTAACGGACCTGGAAGTAACTGATTTCACCGCTGGAATCGAACGGGTCATCGCCGCCGAAACGCTGCGTCTGGTCAAACTCGGAGAAGCAGTTGAACGGTGCTTCCGGGCAGGCGTTGGACGGCGCGTTACCGGACACGACCAGGCCACCCAGGTCACCCGGGTTCGGGGTCGTTCCTTCGATAAAGCCGTCGTTGGGGCTGGTCAGCACGATCGGTGCCGAGGGTGTGCCGTTGGCGAAAATCTTGGATCCGGGGCTGATGTAGAGATAATCCGTGGTCTGTCCCGCACCGATAATCGTGGTACCCGGTTCAATGGTGATGCTGCCGGGGTTGGCATTGTCGTCACCGATACGCACCAGGCCATCCAGCACCCAAGTCGTGTCGTTGGTCAGAACGATGTCTTCGTTGTAGACACCGGTCAGCGTGCAGGCGCGCGGGATGGCACCAAACTCGGTGGCGAAATCGGGGCAGCCCGTGAATTCTTCCTTGTAAACGCACTGCTCACTGAAATTTCTTGACCCGGGAAACAGGTCACCGAGTTCAACGTCGGAGAAACCGGAGTCGTCATCCATGTCCAGGTTGAAATAAACACTGTTACAGGAATTGAACCGGACCGTTGCGGTTCCGATAATTTCCTGCGTGATCGACCCGGGTTCACCGGCAGTCAGGCGAATTGGGACCGACGTACTTTCAAACTGGTTTTCCAGGAACGTGTCCTGCATATAGACCCAGGTCGGCTCACCGGCATCGTTGTATGTGTAAAACGCGGCGAACATTACATTGGTACCATCCGCGCGTGGCGTGATCGTTGTCGTTATGCCCTGACCACCCGTGCCGTAGTTGTTGTTGAACAGGTCGCTCAACTTGAGCGCCGCCGTCGAGTCACCGGCGTAAAGCGCGCCGGCAGCCGCGCAAAGCGGTGCAATGTATCGTAATGAATTCATGTTCACTCTAGCTCCCTCCGGGGATTAATTTGAGTCATTGAATAAAGGACATGGCCGTTGGGCGACATGCGAACTGATACATTACCGATGGTTTGTGACAGTAATATTTCCCAGCGAAGGGAAATCAACTGGTTGTGATGGTCAGAAGCTCCATTCGAGATCCAGGCTGAAGTCACGACCACGACTGTAGGCGCGTGTAATTTCCCCGCCTTGCGTGAACTTCACGTCCGGGTCCAGAAGGTTCTTCAGCTTCAGGCTCAAGCGCCAGTTGTCGCCGATGCGACGCTTGTAGATGAAATCAAGCTGTGGAAACGGCTGCTCATAGATATCAGGCTGGCCCAGCACACCGGCCTGGGTGATGCGTTCGCCAAACTCGTTGTAAAGCAGCGTCCACTCGCTCGGGCTTTCCGGGTTGTAGTAGCCCAGCTGGACATTGAACACCCACGGTGACTGGCCCTGCAGCGGTCGATCCGGGTTGGTCTGGGTGGTCTGTGTAGTGTCGATTTCCACCGTGGAGTCGATCCACGCGTAGTTCAGCGCGAACTGGTAGTTGTCCCAGTCAAACGGGCCAATGAATCCCCAGTCCAGGTCCGCCAGCCAACTCAGCCAGCCAACGTCGCGAATCCAGCCCAGAGACTGCGAATAGTCCATCTCCACACCGGTCAGCTCGGCGCCCAGTGCGTTCTGCAAGGTGATGATTCGCGCTGAACCACCGGACGAAAAGGTTTTCTCGATGGGGTTCGTGAAGTCCTTGTAGAAGGCGGCCACGGAGAAACTTTCGCTTGGCGAGAAATAGTATTCCCAGCGCAGGTCATAGTTCTTCAGCTCGGCGGTCACCAGTTCCGGGTTACCCACGGTGACGATATCCAGCAGCGGGTCCAGGTAAGGTGCCGGCGCCATTTCGCGGAAGTCCGGGCGATTCACCGATTCGGCGTACACGGCGCGGAACTGGGCAGAGTCGCTGTAGGCCCAGGTCATGGCCACCGATGGCAGCATGTCCTGCTGGTCGATGGTACCGATCACCGGCGGCGCATCCGGGTTGGCCAGGTTGGCCGTCACCACTTCCTGGAAATTCTCCTCGTCGCGTAGCCCCATCGACAGCCGGTACTTTTCGTCGAAAAGCATCACGTCCAGGTTCAGGAACATGGCCTCCAGCGTCTGATTGGCGGTGTAGGTATCCGTTGCCCGCGTGGTTTCACGCAGTTGAAGGATCATGGGGTCGATGTACTCGGGTGTGTACAGTTCCGAGTACTCGAGGTCGCGCAGGTCGTTCGGTATACGGCCCTGGAAGGCATAGGTGCGGATACTGGCGAAGCGGTCCCGCTCCAGGTCGCTCAGGCCCGCACGCAGTACCACTGAATGACGACCCCAGTTAAGCGGTAATGCGCTGTCGACGGTCCAGTGGGACAGGTTGTCCTCCAGCGTCGACCAGGCCTGCGAGTTGCTGTCAGATCGCGTGGAAACAATGTATACACCATCCTCATCGTCGTCATCGCGGCGGTACTTACGCGTGTTGGGCTCGTCACGACCTGCGGTGGCGTCGGTGTACTGCCAGTCCAGCGTCCAGCCCTCGAGCGGCAATGCGTGGCTGCCCAGCAACTGGAACGATTCAAGTTCGTTCTCGATCCATTCGAAGGTGTAACGACGCAGGATCTGGCTGTCTTCCTCGCCTTCCTGGATCCGGGTCTCGTTCTCCGTCTGCCGTAGCAGCATGGCGTTGAAACCGATTTCCTGGTCAGTGGCGAACGCCACGCCGGTATTGGCGAACAGGCCGGTGTCGATGTAGTTCAGCGTGCGGTCGACGGTCAAGTCATCGGTCAGCTGCAGGCCCAGGTCGTCCCCGCTGCCGGTCGCGGCGTACTCGCGCCGGATTTCGTTGACGTTTCCCCACTTGTTGTCGTACTTGAACGCTGTCATGAAACCCCAGCGGGCGCTGTCCCCAAGCGCGAACGAGTTACCGAACGAGCCCGACAGGCCGAGGTCGGCCGGCAGGGTCTTTTCATTAACGTCATAGGTACTCTTTGCCGCCAGGTCCTCGCCGAACATCTCGATCTCTTCCGGCGTGAAGCCATCCGGGTTGGTGAACGAACGCGGCCGCAGGAACTCGCCATCAGCAGTAGCCTCGGCCAGCGAATCGGGCAGGTCACGGGCGCCGTCGTCATAGCCCAGCCAATCGCTGTCGCTGCCCTCGTAGCTCAGGCCTTTCTCCCCGGTCGTGCCATCGCGGTACCCGACGCTGGCACTCAGCTTCAGCGTCAGTTCCTGCGGATAGGACACCGTTCGCAGCTGCACGGTGCCGCCACCGAAATCACCCGGCAGGTTGGCCGATGCGGTCTTCTGTACCACCACGGCCTCGATAACGTCGGTCGGGAACAGGGTCAGCGGCACCACGCGGCGGGTGGGGTCGGGGCTGGGGATGACCGCGTTGTTCAGCAACACGCTGGAATAGCGCTCACCCAGGCCGCGCACGTAGATGTACTGGCCGCCGACCAGGGTCAGGCCGGTCACGCGCTTCAGCGCGCCGGCGGCGTCGGAGTCACCGGCACGGGAAATCTGTTCGGAGCTGAGCACGTCGGTCACGCCGTCGGACTCGCGCCGTTCAGCCAGCACCGAGGCCAGCGAGCCGGCGATGTAGGGCTCGATGACCACGAACTCGGGCAGCTCAGAGCCGGCCGGGGTCAGCGCCAGCGCCAACTCCTCGCGGTCGCCCGCGGGCACCTCGATGCCGTCCCGGGTCACCGTGTTGAAACTGGAGTGCAGTACCGAAATCGAGTACTCGCCAGAGGGGACCTCCACCTCGAAGCGGCCGTTGTCGTCGGTACGGATATCGCGCGACTGGCCACTGATGAACACCCGTGCGCCCGCGATCGGCTGGCCGTCGTCGGCGCTGGTCAGCTGTCCCGCCAGCGTTCCCGGGTCGCCCGCCGCCTGCTCGGCCACGCCTGCTGCCGCCGCGCCGGCCGAGGCGCCGGCGGCCGAGGATTCCACGTCCACCAGCGTGCTCAGGCCGCGGGTGATGTTGACGATCCACTGGCTGACCTCGTCCTCGTTGGCCAGGATCTGCTGGTCCAGCACCACCAGGTCCTGGTCGCGCAGTTCCAGCACGTGCAGGCCCGGGGGTACCGGGAACGTGGCCACGCCGCCGTCATCGGTGGCGCCCACCACCTGCCCGTCGATCAGCACCTCGATGTACTGCTGCGGCAGGCCCTTCTTGAACACGTACAGCGTCATGCTGGCGTCGTCGGCGAGCGCGCCGGTGGCCAGCGATGCGGCAATGACGGCCGCCAGCAGGCGGGTGCGCGCACGCGCGCGGAGGCTTACAGGCATTGCCAGCTGTCCCCTTCACAATCCTGGATGGCACTGCGCAGTTCCGCCGCCTTGCGGAACAGGTCCGGGCGGGTCAGCTGCGACAGGTTGGTTTCGGCGGCCGTGAACTGCCCGGTCTTGAACTGCGCGTAGGCCAGCGCATAACGGATATCTTCATCCGACAGCAGGCCCAGTCGCACCAGGTCCTGCTCCATCGCCGCCGCCTGGGCGAAACGCTGCATCTCCAGGAACAACGCCAGGCGCTGCTTGATCTTGGTGGCCTGGTCGGTAATTGAGCCATTCAGCAGCAACGCCCGGTAAGGCTGGCCGGCGCGCCGGTAGAGTTCGGCGGCTTCGCTCAACAGCGCGTTATCCAGGTGGCTGGCCTCGTAGATCAGGTCGGCGGCAGAGTGCATCTGGCCGCGGTCGATATAGGTGTGCGCCAGCACCTTGTTGACGTTCACATCGGCCGGATAACGGAGCTTCGCCAGTTCCAGCAGTCGCGTCGCCTCGTCCAGCTCACCGCTGGCGCGCATGGCATTGCCCAGGCCGACATAGTCGTCCAGCTTGCCGTCGCTTCGGGCAAGGTATTGACGGCCCTGTTCAGCCGCCTCCTGGTAAAGGCCCAGGTCCATCAGGAAAAACACCTTGCGGCGCTGGAACGCCGGGTCGTCCGGAAATATTTCCGTGGCCTGGTCCAGAACAGCCAGTGCCATCGCCGGTTCTTCCAGCAGCCAGTGGCACTGCGCGCGCATGTGGTAGATGGACGCGACCCGCTGCAGGTCGGGGCCGGCGCGGTCCAGCGCCGAGAGCACATCCCGGTAGCGTTCCAGCGAAAAGTACGCCTGCGCCAGGTAGACATAGACCACCGACTCGGCCTGGCCGGTGTCGACAGCCTGCTCGAAGGCGTCGGCGGCCAGCTCGTTGTCGTTGCGGCGCAGGTGGGCCATGCCACGCAGCGAGTAGTAGCGCAGCAGGTCGGTGTCCTCGGCCTCCAGGTCGACCTGGTCAAGCGCCGAGATGGCGCGGTCGACATTGCCGTCGCGCAGCATCAGCGCGGCCAGGTCAAGGAAGTTCACATCGGACGGGTCTTCGTCCTGTGCCGTGGCCGATACGGCCAGCAGGCACCCCAGGACGATGGCCAGCAGGCCGGGCTTGGAAATCAGGTTCATCACGTCATTAACTCAGGTCGAAGCGAACGCGCTGCTTGGCCCAGGCCCGCACGGCCTTGCCCTGGTAGGTGGCGGGCTCGAAGCGCCACTGGCTCACGCCCTGCACGGCCACTTCGTCGAATACGCCCTCGGGCGAGGATTCCACCACCTCGATCTGCTCGATTTCGCCGGTCACGCCGATCAACAGCGACAGCACCACGTAGCCCTTCACGCCCTGCGCCTTGGCGCGCGGCGGGTACTGCATCGGCGACTGGAAGGTCGCGCGCGGCGGATCGTCGACGGTGTCGTCGGTCATGACCATGCCGTCAGCGCCGCCCAGCAGGTCGCTGTCCAGCGCGTTCAGGTCGGACATGTCGAAACCGGGCAGGCCGAAATCGATGCCGGACAGGTTGCCGGAAAGGCCAGCCAGCGGTGGCGGCGGCGTGCGCGGCGCCCGGCGCGGCTTGGGCTTCGGTTTCGGCTGCTGCACCACCTCTTTCTTCGGCGGCGGCTTGCGCTCGAACACGATCTGGTCGCCATCGTCGCCGGCATTGCGGTCCAGGCCGTCGGCGAAATGGTTGATCAACACCACCATTCCGAGCACCAGGATCGAGCCCAGCACCATCGAGACGAGGGCGCTGGCCAGTCGTTTCATGCGGGAAGAGCGCTTCATGTCAGCCCGCCCCCGCCTCCTCGACGGTGGCCACACCCACATCGGTGGCGCCGGCCAGGCGGGCCTGGTCGACCACTTCCACCAGGCGACCGGCGGGAACGCCGTCGTCGGTGATCACCAGCACCGACTTGCCGGTACTGGCCGCCAGCAGGTCGCGGATGCGGCTCTGGATGACCCACACGCGCACGGGCTCGCCGTCCAGGTAGATATCACCGGCATTGTCGATATAAAGGCGGATGGCCTTGGTCGACGCCGTGGTTGCCGTGCTGGCGGCCGGGCGGTTCAGGTCCAGCTTCATGTCCTTGACGAAGGTCGTCGAGACCATGAAAAAGATCAGCAGGATGAACACCATGTCGATCAACGGCGAGATGTTGATGTCGTCGACGGTGTCCTTTCTTTCGCGATAACGCATGTCTTCAGCCTCCCACCGGGACGGCGCCGGCGGCGGCCATCTCGTCGGTGTGTTCGGCGCAGAGGATGTCTTTCATCTGCGCCAGTTCCAGTTGCATGTCCTGCTGCTTGCGGTTCAGCATGCCGTTGACGATCAGGCCCGGGATCGAGACAGCAAGGCCCATCTGGGTGGTGAACAGCGCCTGCGAGATACCGCCGGCGATACCGCCCGACTGCGAGTACAGCGACATGTCGCCGAGCGAATCGAAGGTCTCGATCATGCCGATGACCGTGCCCAGCAGGCCCAGCAGCGGCGCCACCATGACAATGGTCTTGATCAGCACGTCGAAGCGCTTGATGTCGCGCTCCTCTTCCCAGAAGGCATCGTCCAGGAAGCCGCGCAGCTCGATCACGCCGCTGCCTTTCAGGCGCAGGCCCTTGCGCGCCGCGCGTACCATTACGCCATCGCTTTTCGGCGGCTTGCCTGCGGCCAGGCGTTTCGCCGTCTTGTCCAGCAGGTTGCGCGCGCCGCGTGCGGTGCCGCGCTGCAGTGCCGCGAAGCGGTAGCCGATGGCGAACCACAGCACCACCATCAGCACGATCAGCGGCGGCATCACCCAGCCGCCGGCCTCGACGTACGACAGCAGTTCAGAGATGAACGAAGCGCCCATGGGTCAGGCCGTCCGCCGGTGTTCCTTGAACTGGTTGATCACCCGCAGCGCGCCCTTCTCCATGCCGTCCTTGATGGACTCGGCCCAGCCGGACAGCACGTTGCCGAACAACAATGCAGGGATGGCCACGGCCAGGCCCAGCTCGGTGGTCACCAGGGCGATGGAGATACCGCCGGACAGCAGCTTCGGATCACCGGTACCAAACTCGGTGATGATGTCGAAGGTGGTGATCATGCCGGTGACGGTACCCAGCAGGCCCAGCAGCGGTGCCACCGCGGCGATCACCAAGATGATCGCGCCAAAACGGTTCAGGTGCGAAGACTCGTGCAGGATGGCCTCGGATATGATGTCCTCCAGGTGGTCACGGTCGCGCTCCAGGTTGCGCACGGCAGCGCCGACAACGCGCGCCGTCGAGCCCTTGAAGTGCTTGCAGGCCTCCAGGGCGCCATCGATATCACCGGCGCGGACCTTGCTGCCGACGCTGTCGACGATCTTCGACGTCGAGGCGCTGGCGCCGCGCAGGAAGAAGAAGCGCAGCACGACCAGCACCAGGGCGAGAATGCCCAGGCCAACGATGATCCAGCCGATGGTGCCGCCGGAGTTGATGACGCTGAGGATGGTCTTGCCTTCCTTCTCCTCGATCGCCTGGGTCTCGTTTTCAAACAGGAAAATGCCCAGCTGGCCAGGCGGGTTGCCGGCGGCCAGGGCCTCGGCCGTGGCCTCGGCGGGCGTCGACCAGACTTTCAGGCGACCTTCGCCGGCCGGCGCCAGTGCGCCGCCGCCCTGCGGGCTGGCACCATAAGCCGCGACGTTACCGACGCGAATGATGTCGCCCTGCACCTCGGTGCCGTCACGCAGAAAGTACGCGCCGGGCTGGCGGTACAACGTGCCGACGCGGTCCAGCAGTGCCACCGCGTGGCCGAACACCGTCTCGATGCGCGCCCCATCCGGGCTGCCCAGGTAAGCCTCGGATTTCAGTTCTGCGACACCGTAGGGCTCCAGCGTGGAGTCGGCCTGCAGGAAGGTCGCTTCCAGCGTGGTGCGGGCGTCGTCGACGCCTTCCAGTTCGCGCTGGGCATCGGTAATCAGGGTCTGCAGGCGCTCGGACTCGGACTGCAGGCCGATCCACTCACCCTCGACCCGGTCGATCTGCGCCTCGCGGCCGCGTTCGTCGCTGCCGGACTGCGCCTCGAAATCGGCGACACGCGTCTGCAGGTCGCGCAGCTGCGCGGTCAGGAAGGCATATTCCTTCTGGTACGCCGCTTCCAGCTGGTCCAGCGCGTCCGCCTCGTTCACCGGCGGTACCGGCGCCGGCGCCGGTTCAGCGGGTGCCGCTTCATCCTGCGCGAACGCCGGGGCCGCAAACACCAGCCCGAACACGACGGTCGAGCGGATCATGATTTTAAATGTGTGCTTCATGATGCCTCTCCTTCCACCGGCAGCGCTTCGGGCAGTTCGAAATACCCCTGGCGAATCTGCTTGCGCAGCGAGTCGAACAGGCGCGCGACCAGGTCCTGGTCCTTCGCCGAATCCAGCCGTTCCCAGCGCCACCCCTGCGGCGTGGCCACTGCGCGGCCGTATTCCAGGTCGCGGGTGCGGAAATACATCATCACGCTGCCCAGCTTGGCGACGTCCACCAGGACGTTGTCGCCGTCCAGCTCGATGGATTGCGAATAGATGGCGTTCTCGCGGGAAATGCGGAACTCGTCCTCGATGAAGGCCCAGAGCCGGTTCACACCGCGCTGGGCCGTGATCACGCCATTATCAAGCTGGGTTTCCAGTTCCTGCAGTTCGGCCAGCCGCTCGGTGACCTTGAACGGGAACCCGCCGCGCACATGTTCGCGCAGCGCGGAAATCTGATTCTTCAGGAACGGCGTCAACGACTCGGAACTGACACCCGCCTCGGCAATCTCGGCGCGCATTTCGTCCAGGTCCTCGCGCAACTGCTCGACCCTGAGGGTCTCGCGGTCGCGGTTGGCTTCCAGGTCGGCCAGCTGGGCCGACAGGTAGGCCATGCGGTTCTTGTGCTCCTCGCGCCGCAGGTCGAGTTCGTTCTGCAACTGGTCGACCTGTCCACGCAGGGAGATCAGTCGCTCGGTCAGGGCATTGGCATCGTCCTGCGCGACAGCAGCAACAGGCGCCATCAGCGCCACGGCCAGGAAAACGCGGGGCGTCAGCTTGTTCAATTGGGTCATCACTTGGTTCCGATCGGCTCACGAACAGGCGCGGCCAACCCGACCGGCACCCAGTTCGCGGCATTTTAGGAACCGTGTGTGACAGGGATATGACAATCCCGGCAGAACCCGTCACAAGGCTGTCACATTCCCGTCACACCATTGCAACCTGGCCTGCTTAGGCTGATGGTCCGCTCATCACGAACCCGCTTTTGAACAGTTCCGGGGGGAGTAAGGAGAAGGTGCGCCGCGGCGCGCCTTTTTCTTTGGGTGACGGGTGACGGGTGACGGGTGACGGGTGACGGGTGACGGGTGACGGGTGACGGGTGACGGGAAAGCGTCTCGCGGTGGGGTCGGGTTGTCTATACCCCGGACCTTCGGCGGCAGGGATGCCGCCGATGAGCGTAAAGGGATGTATTCACAGCGAGTCCGGGGTATAGACAACCCGACCCCGCCCCCGCGGAAAGCCTAACCGCCGCGAGCCTCGAGTTCCGCAAGTACGCCCTCGAGCCCCGCGTGGCGCACGTCTTTCCCCATGACCAGGTAGATCACGTACTCGGCGATATTCTGGCAGCGGTCCCCCATGCGCTCGATGGCGCGCGCCGCCCACATGATGTTGAGCACGGTGGGGATGGTGGTGTGGTCCTGGGCCATGTAGGTCATCAGCTGGCGGGTGATGGCCTGGTACTTGATGTCGACCTTCTCGTCGGCGCGGGCCACGCGCACGGCTGCCTTGACGTCGGTGCGGGCGAAGGCGTCCAGCACGTCGCGCAGCATTTCCTTGACCTGGCTGCTCATGTGTTCGATTTCCAGCCGCACCGCGTCATCCAGGGTGCCGTCGAGTTCCTCGTGCACCATGCGGGCGACGCGCTTGATCTCGTCGCCGATGCGCTCCAGGTCATTGATGGTGCGGATCACGGCCATCACCAGCCGCAGGTCGGTGGCGGCCGGCTGGCGCAGCGCGACGATGCGGGTGCACTCCTCGTCGATTTCCACTTCCAGCGCATTCACGCGCTGGTCGTTGGCGATCACCTCTGCGGCCTGGTCGCGGTCGCCGGTCAGCAGGGCCTGCACGGCGTGCGCCAGCTGCTCCTCGACGATTCCGCCCATCTGCAGCACCTTGCTGCGCACGTCCTCGAGTTCCTCGTTGAACTTCTGCGAGATGTGCTGGCCCAGGTTCAGTTTGTCCATTGTTCCGCTCCTCCCGAGCGCCGGCTCAGCCGTAACGCCCGGTGATGTAGTCCTCGGTGGCCTTCGCACGCGGGTTGGTAAAGACCTGGTCGGTCTCGCCGAATTCCACCAGTGAGCCCATGTACATGAAGGCCGTGTAGTCGGACACGCGCGCGGCCTGCTGCATGTTGTGCGTGACGATGATAATCGTGAATTTCTCGGCCAGCGCGTGGATCAGCTCCTCCACCTTCAGCGTGGAGATCGGGTCCAGCGCCGAGCAGGGTTCGTCCAGCAGGATCACCTGCGGCTCGACGGCAATGGCGCGGGCGATGACCAGGCGCTGCTGCTGGCCGCCGGACAGGCTCAGGCCGGAATCGTCCAGGCGGTCCTTCACCTCGTCCCACAACGCGGCGCCCCGAAGCGCCCATTCCACGGCCTCGTCGAGTTTCCGGCGGCGCTTCATACCCTGTACGCGCAGCCCGTAGGCCACGTTTTCGTAAATCGATTTCGGGAACGGGTTGGGCTTCTGGAACACCATGCCAACGTTGCGCCGCAGTTCGGCCACGTCGACCTCGTCGGCGTGGATGTCCTGCTCATTGAGCGCGATGTGCCCCTCGATGCGGCAGTCGTCGACCAGGTCGTTGAGCCGGTTGAAGCAACGCAGCAGTGTGGACTTGCCGCAACCCGACGGGCCGATAAACGCCGTCACCTTGTTCTCGGCGATGTCGAGGTCAATATCGCGCAGGGCCTGGTTGTCGCCGTACCAGAGGTTCAGGCCGCGGGCCGTGAATACGGCCGGGCCCATGTCCAGCCCGGGGTCCATCACGGGCGGGGCATCGCGGTCGGTCGGCAGCACGGGGCTGGCGTCGTTCATATCAGGTCTCCAGGCCGCGATAGCGTTCGCGCAGCCGGTTTCGAAGGCCAATGGCCACCAGGTTCAGCAACAACGTGATCAGCACCAGCAGCAGCGCGGTGGCGTACACCAGCGGCCGGGCGGCTTCGACATTGGGGCTCTGGAAGCCGACATCATAAATGTGAAACCCCAGGTGCATGAACTTGCGGTCCAGGTGCAGGTAGGGAAAATCGCCGTCCAGGGGCAGCGACGGCGCGAGTTTGACCACGCCGACCAGCATCAGCGGCGCCACTTCGCCGGCGGCACGGGCGACGGCCAGGACCATGCCGGTCAGGATGCCGGGCGTCGCCATCGGCAGGATGGTCCGCCACAGGGTCTCCCAGCGCGTGGCGCCCAGCGCCAGGCTGCCTTCCCGCACGGCGCGGGGAATGCGCGCCAGGCCTTCCTCGGTGGACACGATCACCACCGGCAGGGTCAGCAGCGCCAGCGTCAGTGATGCCCAGAACAGGCCACCCGTGCCAAAGGTCGGCGCCGGCAGCGCTTCCGGGAAAAACAGCCGGTCGATGCCGCCGCCCACGGTGTAGATGAAAAAGCCCAGCCCGAAAACGCCGTAAACGATGGACGGCACGCCGGCCAGGTTGTTGACCGCGATGCGCAGAAAGCCGGTGAACCATCCCTGGTGGGCATACTCACGCAGGTAAACGGCGCCGATGACACCCAGCGGCGTCACGAACACGGTCATCAGCAGCACCATCAGGATGGTGCCGTAAAGCGCCGGGAAAATGCCGCCCTCGGTATTGGCCTCGCGTGGGTCGTCGACCAGGAACGACCACGCCGCGCCCAGCCAGTGCCGCACTTTCTCCCGCGACCCCATCGTGTTCGGTCGCCAGGCGTCGAGTACGCCGGACAGTGGGTAACGGTATTCCTCGCCGTTGGCCGCGCGCATGATCACGGTGTCGCGTGCGATATCGGCGTACAGGGCCTCCAGGCGCGCGGCGGCCTCGTCGAAATCGGCCTGGAGTTGCGTACGTTGCGTGACGATGCCTGCCAGCGCGTCTGTATCGAGCCTGTCCTCCAGGGCCAGCTCACGCTGGCGCAGCCGCAGTCGCTCCATGCGGTAGTTGATGCTGCCGATCTCGTCACGTTCGACGGTGTCGATGCGCTGCCGCAGCTCATTCGCGCGCGCCAGTCGCTCGTTGAAGAGCCCCCAGGCATTGTCGGTGGAAATCGGCACACCCGATTCCTCGACCCCCACCAGGCGGCCGTAAAACTCGCCCCAGGCCTCACGCTCCAGCACCACCAGCGAGCGGGGTTCGGAGTCGGCCAGGATGTTCGGCGCCAGCACCCAGGTGAAATCCTGGCCGGTAATGTCGCGATTGCCGACTTTCAGCAGGTGCCGGGTGACGGTCTCGGCGTCGCCGGGCAGGTCGTGGCCGGCTTCGCGCAGACGCTCGGCCGATACGCTTTCGCTGCGCCGGACCTGGCCCACCAGGACCTGCTGGCCGCCGTCGTCGCCGCGCACCACCCACTCGTGCAGCGTCGACGGCCAGAAATGCCCCAGGCCGCGCCAGGCGATCAGGGTCAGCAGCCCGGCCACCAGCAGGATGCACGCGGCCACGGCCGCGGCCTGCAGCCAGACCCAGGGCATGCCGCCGGACAGCCATTTTCGGAAGGCGTCCATGCCGGCCTCAGAGCGAGCTGTACCGCGCACGCAGGCGCTGGCGGACCAGCTCCGCGCCGGTGTTGACGATGAAGGTGAAGATAAACAGCACCAGCGCCGAGGCGAACAGGATGCGATAGTGCGTGCTGTGCACGGCCGACTCGGGCATTTCGACCGCGATGTTTGCCGCCAGCGTGCGCATTCCTTCGAACAGGTTCCAGTCCGTGATCGGCGTGTTGCCGGTGGCCATCAGCACGATCATGGTTTCACCGACGGCGCGGCCGAACCCGATCATCAGGCCGGAAAAAATACCCGGGCTGGCGGTGGGCAGCACCACCTGCACCAGGGTCTGCCAGCGGGTCGCCCCCAGTGCCAGCGAACCGTCCGACAGCGATTTCGGCACGGCAAACAGCGCGTCCTCGGCGATGGAGAAGATTGTCGGCACCACCGCGAACCCCATGGCGATACCGACCACCAGGGCGTTGCGCTGGTCGTAGCTGACGCCCTTGTCCTGGGTCAGCCAGGTGCGCAGGTCGCCGTCGAAGAACAGGGCCTGCAGCGGGTCGGCCAGCACCAGCGCCAGCGCACCCAGCGCCACCAGCACCGGCAGCAGCAGCAGCGGCTCCCAGCCCACCGGCAGCTTCAGGCGGTTGCGCAGGCCGACCCGGTGCCAGCCCCAGGCCAGCGCCAGCACGCCCACGGGCAGCACCAGCAACATCGCGAACACACCGGCCAGGTGCGCTTCCAGCCACGGCGCCAGCCACAGGCCGGCGAGGAAGCCGAGAATGACGGTGGGCAGGGCCGCCATGATCTCGATCATCGGCTTGATACGCCGGCGCAGCGCCGGCGCCATGAACACGGCCGTGTAGGCCGCGCCCAGCAGCGCCAGCGGCACCGCGAACAGCATCGCGTAGACGGCGGCCTTGAGCGTGCCGAACACCAGCGGCGCCAGGCTGAACTTGGGTTCAAAATCATTGGTGGCCGCGGACGACTGCCACGTCAGCCGGGGTTCAGGATAATTTTCGTACCAGGTCTCGCGCCACAAGGTGCCCCAGGACACTTCCGGGTGCGGGTTGTCGATGGTCGTCCAGCGGGCCTCGCCGCCCGGCCCGAGGGCCAGCAGGCCATTCGCGCGCGGGGTCAGCGCCAGCGCCGGCAACGTGTCGCCGGCCACGGGCAGTCGCCAGTCCAGCAGTGTGCGCCCGGACGTGCTGTAGTGCACGCCGACTCCGCCATCCGCATCCAGCCCGACGAAACCGCGCCGGCGATACTCGGGCAGGATGGCCATGACGGCGCCATCGTGACCGGCAAATTCGCGGATCACCTGCAGGCGCGTGATGCCGCTGGCCTCGTCGCGCACCGGGAACGCCTGGCGAATCACACCCTCAGCGTCGCCGGTCAGCACCGACGTGCCACCCAGCAACATTCGCATCGCCGTGACCGGGGCGTCGCCGGGGCGGGTCAGGCCCGAAGATACCAGCGTGGGCAGGTCAAAACGGTGAATCGCACCGTTGATGTCGGACACGTAAACCCATCGGCGTTGCCCGTCCAGGGCCAGTGCGGTGGACACCGACGACAGCGCCAGCGATTCGGCCTGCCATTCGGTCGTGGCCTCGCCGGTCAGGAAGTTTTCTTCGCGGTGCTGGTAGCGGACATGCAGGCGTGGGCCCGCCAGCGCCGCCAGCACCAGGCCGTCAGGATGGTCGCGAAACGCCAGCTGGTTTATCGGCCGGTCCGCCACGCGCATGGCGTCAACGCCATGGGGAAACTCGAGCTCGCCCCGAATGGCCGTCTCCCCCGCTTCCAGGTCCGCCCTGAACCGGTACCGCGCGACAACAACGCTGCCGTCATCGAAGCCCAGCGCGAACATGCCGGGCGCGTCCAGGTCCTCGGCCGCGGCCGTCACGCCTGTTGCGCCTTCGGGTCGCAGGTCGATGGCCTCCAGGGTCTCCAGCGACGGCAGGCTGAAGAACTCGCCCTGGCCGTCGGCGCCGACCCGGAAACCGGCCTCACCGCGTTCGTCCAGCACCAGCAACCGCGTATCCGCCGCCGGCCAGTCCGCCCGCGCGCCCAGCTCGACGGTCTCCTCGCTCGCATCCGAGAACAAGGGCGCGGTTTCCCAGACCAGGTACACCAGGATGGCCACCATCGCCGCGAACACGGCCAGGCCACCCACGGTGATCACCCAGCGGGCGACCCGGTCCTTGCGACCCCGCCAGGTATGGAATCGGGAGTGACGCGTGGCGGCGCGATCGCCGCCCGCGGCCGGAGAATCATTCATTCGGGCATGGTATGTGTGAAATATGACAACTTTGTAACAACCCTGTAACAGTCGCGGTTAAAACTGCTACGCTATTGTCCGCTTCATTTTCTAGCGTTCCCCAGGATACAAACACCATGGTAGGCGGTTACCTCAGCGGCATTTTTGCGTCATCCCCGATCGGCCCCCTGCAGACCCATATGAAGCAGGTGGTCAAGTGCGTCCGGCAGCTCGTTCCATTCCTCGAGGCCGTCATCGTTGACGACAAGGCCAAGCGGGACGAATACCACAAGCTTATCGTGGATCACGAGCACAAGGCGGATGATCTCAAGAAAGAGCTTCGCCTGCAGTTGCCGACCAGCCTGTTCATGCCCATCGACCGGCGCGACATGCTGGAAATCCTGGCGATGCAGGACGGCGTCGCCGGCAAGGTGCGCGACGTGGCCGGTATCATTGCCGGGCGCGACATGCAGATCCCGGAGCCCATGATCGAAGGTTACCGCAAACTGGTGGAAACCTGTGTCGAGGCCTGCGAACAGGCCCTCACGGCCATCAGCGAGCTGGACGAGCTGATCGAAACCGGTTTCGACAACGCGGAGCGCAAGCGGATTTCCAACATGCTGGTGGAACTGGACGCCACCGAACACGACACCGATGTCATGGTGGGCGACCTCTACGACCAGTTAATGGCGATCGAGGACCAGCTCAACCCGATCAGCGCGATCTTCCTGTATCGCGTGCTGGACAGAACCGCGGCCATCGCCGACCGCGCGCAGCAGGTGGGCAGTCGCCTGCAGCTGACGCTGGCGCGTTGATGGTGAATTGCAGATAGCGACTTAAAGAGGAAGAAGAAGAATGGACCACGCCACGATTTACCTGGTGCTTGCCGCCGCGTTCGGGCTGTTCATGGCCTGGGGCATCGGCGCCAACGACGTGGCGAACGCGATGGCGACCTCGGTGGGCGCCAAGGCGCTGACCATCAAGCAGGCCATCGTCGTGGCCGCGATCTTCGAGTTCGCCGGCGCCTTCCTGGCGGGCGGCCAGGTCACCTCGACCATCCGCAAGGGCATCATTGATTCCGAGCAGGTGGCCGGCAACCCCGAATACCTGGTGTTCGGCATGCTCTCGGCGCTGCTGGCCGCGGGTATCTGGCTGGCGATCGCCTCGCGGCGTGGCTGGCCGGTTTCGACCACCCACTCCATCGTCGGCGCCATTGTCGGCTTCGCCATCGCCGGCATCGGCATGGAAGCGGTGAAGTGGGGCCAGGTGGCCTCCATCGCGGCCTCATGGGTGGTGTCGCCGCTGATGTCCGGCTTTATCGCCTTCCTGATTTTCCAGAGCGTGCAGAAGCTGATCCTGCGCACCGACGACCCCATCGCCAACGCGCGGCGCTACGTGCCCATGTACATCTTCCTGGTGGGCTTCATCCTGTCGCTGGTGACGCTGTTCAAGGGCCTGAAACACATCAACCTGGAGCTGTCCATCGCGCAGTCTTATGGCATCGCCGTGCTGTGCGGCGTGATCACCATGTCCATCGGCATCATGTTGATCCGGCGCCTGAAGATCAAACCGAAAGCGGACAAGAACTTCCGCTTCACCAACGTCGAGAAGATTTTCGGCGTGCTGATGATTTTCACCGCCTGCGGCATGGCCTTCGCGCACGGCTCCAACGACGTCGCCAACGCCATCGGGCCGGTGGCGGCGGTCGTCAGCATCGTTTCCTCGGGTGAAGTGGCGCAGAAAGCCGCCCTGCCCACCTGGGTCCTGCTGCTGGGCGCCGGCGGTATCGTGTTCGGCCTGGCGACCTACGGTTTCAAGGTGATCCGCACGGTGGGCCAGCGCATTACCGAGCTGACGCCGTCGCGCGGCTTCGCGGCGGAGCTGGCGGCGGCCACCACGGTGGTCATCGCGTCCGGCACGGGTATCCCGATTTCCACCACCCACACGCTGGTGGGCGCGGTGCTGGGCGTGGGCTTCGCGCGCGGCATGGAGGCCATCAACCTGCGCGTGGTCGGCAATATCTTCCTGTCGTGGATCGTGACGCTGCCCGCCGGCGCCATTCTCGCGGTGTTCTTCTTCTACACGCTGAAGGGCATGTTCACGCCCTGAACGGGCGGCACCGGCTGGATTACCCGGTTCAGGCGTCCTCGTCCGCGGCCGGGTCTTCCAGCGGCTTCATCAGGTCTTCCAGGCCCTTGTCCATGGCCTCCGCCTTGCGGTCCGGTATCCGGTAGGCCCAACCGGCAGTCCGGTCGTTGATGCGACCGGCCCGGTCAGCGGCGGACTCGGCCGCCGGGATGTCGGCCTCGTCATCATCAGCCGCTGCATCGACCTCTTCCGCATCTTCCAGGTCTTTTTCGAACGGCGCCTCGGCGGAAAGCCTCAGCCAGCGGCCATCCTCGTCGCCGGCCAGCTCGGCCGTGACCTGCACCCCGGTAAACGTCAGCACCTGGACGTTGGTCGCGTCGGCCCAGTCCAGTTCATCGGCGGGCCGGACGTCCTCGAAACGCACGCCAGCCAGCGCGCCGCCCAGCGAGTTCATCGCCCAGATGGATTTCAGCTCGCGCCCCTCGGGCAGGCCGCCGTCGAGCACGAAATCCGTGTCATCGGCGGAGCGCTTCCACACGCGCAGCGGCGCGCCACCGGGTTGGGTGATGCGCACCTCGGCCACGTTGTCGGCGGCCAGGTCGACCACGGTGGTGTCGGCCCAGCCCGCGGCGTCGCGGGGAACGTCCGCGTCGAAATCGGCAAGCACGCTGGCGGTTTCACCGAGCACGCGCAGGTAGCGACCTTCCCGGCCCGAAGCCGCCTGGCCGAGGATGACGCCCAGCGGCTCGCCCTCGGCAAACCCGACCGTCAGCAGCACGCCGGCGGCGCTGGCGCTATCGACGTCCTCCACGCCCAGGCGCGGGTAGTAATCCGGGTTGGCGGTCTTCGGCTCGATGACGGTCGCCTCCGCCAGGCCGGCGAGCACCGCGCGGACCTTGTCCCAGTCCGCCGGGTAACCCGCCAGCTGGTCGATGACCCACTGGTCATCGCGGCGTCCCAGGCGCGCCACGGTCTCGTCGCCCGCCGCGATCACCTCCAGCGCCACCGCGTCATTCACACGCGCGGCCAGGTCCGGCAGGAATGTTCCGGTGCCCGCCGCTTTATCGCGGTTGATGTCGCCGGGCACCAGCAGGGCGACGGCGCCGACCACCACGGCCAGCGCGATCGCCATCCAGGTGAGGTGCTTGCCACTCATGATGCGCCCTCCTCGCGTCGACGGCGGCGTACGTGGCCAAACCAAAGGGCGACCACGATCACCAGCGCCGGCACAATGACGATGTTGAAGACTTTCAGACGTGTACCCAGCGCATCGATATCGCGGTCCAGGTTGTGCTGCACGGCCCGCAGGTCGCGGCGGATCTGGATGCGCTGGTCGATGAAGCGCTGGATTTCCCCGGACTGCGCCTCGTTGAGAATGGCCAGGTCGTCACCGCCGCGCTGTGACTGCATCTCGGCCAGTTTGCGCTCCGTTTCCGCCAGTTCCGCGTTGAGCTGTTCCTCGGTGGCGCGGTACTGGTTCTCGGCCTGCAGTCGCAGGCGCTCGACGCGATCGAAGGGCCGCGCCGAGGTGCTGCGCGCGCGGATGCTGATCAGGTCGGATGAGCCCAGCAGGTTGTCGACCGCGTTCACGGCCAGCGTGCCGTTATCGGCGAAGGCGCTGGCGATGGACTGGCCGAAGAAGTTCTGGCGGCTCACCCAGAGGCGGTCGCTGAGCATGTCGGTATCGGCGAACAGGATGACATTGATGCCGTCACCGGATGACCCGGCCAGGTGCTCGCCCGCCGCCGCGCCTTCCGGTGCGGCTTCAAATGCCGAGGTGGCCGGGCCGGTCACGCGCGCGGCCAGCGTGTAGCGGTCGCCGGTGGCGTGCAGGCCGGTGGCCAGCTCCGAGGGGTCCGCCAGGAACCGCAGCCGGCTGGCGTCCAGCGGCGCGGCGGTGTCGCTGGAGCGCACCAGCGGCGCCAGCGTGGTGGCGGCGCCCTCGGCCGCTTCGAACCAGCCGGTCGAGGCCAGGTTCACCGCTTCCAGGTCGGCGCTGACGATGTCACCCCCGTCCAGGCCGTCGGCCGGCACCGACAGGATCGCCATGTGCCGGGTGACCTGGCCCATGCCGGTATTGACCTGCAGGGCATACAGCGGGTCGCCCACAACCTTCGCGGTGTCGAATTCAACGCCCCAGGCGTCCAGCAACTCGCCCAGCGTGGAACTGCCGCCGGCGTTCATCTGCGCCATCGGGTCGTTCGGGTCGCCGCCCGTATCGGCCTCGGCGAACGGGTCCATGAACGCCACCAGGCGCCCGCCGCCCAGCACGAACTGGTCGATGGCGTAGCGCATGGGCGCCGACAGTTCTTTCGGGTGCACCACCATCAGCAGGTCGATGCCCTCGGGTAGCGTGTCCGCCGAGGCATCGATCGCCTCGATATTGAAGAGCTGCTCGAGCTGCTCGTAGATCACCCAGGCCTGGGTCGGCTGCCGCGTATTCATGTCGAAGCCCGGCCCCATGTCCAGGCCGCTCAGCAGCCCTACCGTCATCGGCTCGGGCCGCGACAGCGTCGTGATCATCTTGATGACGTCGTACTCGAAAAACGCCTGCTTGTTGGGCTGCAGGAACGGCATCACCTGCACGTCGTCCAGCGTATTGGTGCCGGCGATGCCCAGGTAGAGCGAGTCACCACCGGCGCCCACGGGCACCGATTGCAGGCCGAAGGTCGCCGCCTCGTCCTCCTCGGGCGAGAACGGCGCGGGGTCGACCCGGCGCACGGTCAGTTTGCCCTCGGCACGGTCTTCCATGTCCTCCAGCATCTCGTCCACCCAGCGCGCGTAGTCGCGAATCTGCGGCAGCTCGCGGCTGGCGTCCTCGGAGAAAAAGTAATACAGCGTCACCGGCTCCTCGAGGTCGCCGAGCAGGTTGATGGTGCCGTCGCTGAGCGTGTACTGGCCGTTCTCGGTCAGGTCCACGCGGCAGCCCTTCAGCAGCCCGCCGGACAGGATCACCAGGCCGATGAACAGCCCGGCCAGCAGGGCCAGAGAGCCGGTTGAATTCAAGTGTGTCCGGTTCATTCGCCTTTCCTCATGTCCAGCACGATCATGTTCGCCACCAGCCAGGCGCCGATGACCAGCGCGAAGTAGACGAAATCACGCAGGTCGATCACGCCCTTGGAAATGTCGGCGTAGTGCGACAGGAAACTCAGCCCCGCGATGGCGTCCAGCAGCACCTGCGGCGCCCAGCCGCTGAACAGGTCCATGACCATCGGCAGGCCGCTGAGCAGGAACACGAAGCAGGCCACGACCGACAGGATGAACGCCACCACCTGGTTGCGCGTCAGCGCCGACATGCAGGCGCCGATGGCCAGCATGCCACCCGCCATCAGCCAGCTGCCGATGTAGGCCGCCAGGATCACGCCGTTGTCCGGGTCGCCCAGGTAATTGACGGTCAGCCAGGTCGGCACCGTCAGGACCAGGCAGACGCCCAGGAACACCCAGGCCGCCAGGAACTTGCCGACAACCGCCTGCGGCAGCGAAATCGGCAGCGTCAGCAGCAGTTCGATCGTGCCAGAACGGCGTTCCTCGGCCCACAGGCGCATGGCGATCGCCGGCACCAGGAACAGGTAGAGCCAGGGGTGGAAGCGGAAGAACGGGTCCAGGTCGGCCACGCCGCGCTCGTAGAACCCGCCCAGGTAAAACGTGAACACGCCGGTCATGACCAGGAAAATGACGATAAACACCCAGGCCACCGGGGTGGCGAAATAGCCGGCCAGTTCGCGCCGGAAGACAGTCCAGATCGCGTTCATCAGGCGGCCTCCCCTTTCGTGATCTCGCGGAACACCTCGTCGAAGCGACCGGCCTCCAGGCGCAGTTCGGCCACGTCCCAGCCCCGCTCAGCCACCACCCGGGACACCGCCGGCAACAGGCCTTCACTGGCCGGGAATACGGTCAGCTCGCCATCCCGGATCTCGGCCTTACGCACTTGGGGCAGTTCGCTCAGCACGCTGGCGGCCTGCTCGGGCGCGTCCAGCACCAGGGTCACCGCGTTGTGGTAGCGCGAGCGCGCCACCATGCCGGCGGGCGTGTCGTCGGCCAGCATGCGGCCATGGGCGATGACCATGACGCGGTTACAGACCGCCTCCACCTCTTCCAGGATGTGCGTGGAGATGACGATGATCTTGTCGCTGGACATGTCCTCGATCAGCCGCCGCACCTCGTGCTTCTGGTTCGGGTCCAGACCGTCGGTGGGCTCGTCGAGGATCAGCACCTGCGGGTCGTGCAGGATGGCCTGCGCCAGGCCCACGCGGCGCCGGAAGCCCTTGGACAGGGTCTCGATGGACTGGTGCAGCACGCCCCCCAGCGCCAGCCGCTCGACCGCCGCACCGCGCGCCGCGGCCGGGTTGTCGATCTCGCGGGCGCGGGCGACAAAGTCCAGGAAGGCCCCGACAGTCATCTCGCCGTAGCTGGGCGCGCCTTCGGGCAGGTAGCCCATGCAGCGGCGCGCAGCGAGCGAATCGCTGCCGATATCGTGGCCGTTGATGCGGGCGGTCCCGGCGGTGGGCGCCAGGAAGCCCGTCAGCATTTTCATCGTGGTGGATTTACCGGCCCCGTTGGGTCCGAGAAAGCCGAGCACCTGGCCCGGCTCAACCGTGAACGACAGGTCGTCCACCGCCGTGAATCCACCGTATTCCTTGCGCAGGTCGATCGCTTCGATCATGCGAGGTGGTCCTTTTTTGTTCGTTTCGGGCGGAATGCCCTGGTCGTCGTATTCTACCGGCCGGGTCGCGGCGGCACCGGCCGGACAGCGCGATATTTTGGAACCCTGCCGGAAAATTTCAAGCGTTCGGGCCCCACACGCATGAAATGACCGCGGTGACTCACATGGGTTCCCCCCGGCCCGCACGATGCCGTGCACCCTAACCGTACATGACTTGTCACACTGGCGCTTTAGGCCCCAAAACCTCATGATTAAACAGCAAAAATACTGGAGGGAAAAAAATGGGATTCTGGACTGCCGTCGTCGCACTGGCCGCCATTGTCATGTTCGGCCTGATCGCCATCGCGCGCACGAACTCGAAACAGCAGGACCACTCGGAAGAACGCCTCAGCGCGCTGGAAGACAAGTTCGACCGCCTGGACGCTGATATCCGCCACCGGGTCGAAGTGCTCGAGCGTATCGTCACCGATGGCAACGCCAGCCTGAAACGCGAGTTCGAAGACCTGGAAAAGGCGTCCTGAACCCGTTCCGGTGCATAGCCATGACTTGTTGCACTTTCGTGCAGCCACACGCAGCCCCATCCTTTAAGGGCATGATCAGTGGAGGGAATGACCCATGAGTTTCTGGACAGCCATCGTCGCCATCGTATTCATCTGCACCATCGGCGAAGCCATTCGTTCGCGCCGTGACTCCAAGCACGACGCCGCCGCCGACGAAAAGCTGGATGAAATCTCCAGCAAGCTCGACCGCCTGGACGGCGACCTGCGCGCCCGCGTGGAAGTGCTCGAGCGCATCGTCACGGACCGCAAGGACGACCTCAAGTCCCGGATTGACGAGCTCCGTCGCGCTTCGTAGCCGTGTCGCGTGACCGGCGCGGCCTGTATGGGTCATCACCGGGCACGCTGTGGATACATCCTTGTACGCTTATCGGCGCCATCCATGGCGCCGATAGCCCGGTGATGACCCATACAGGCCACGCCGGTCATCGGAACGGAGACGCATGGTGAAAGCAGTTACGAAGGGGTTTCTAGGTGGGTTAGTGGTTGGTGCTGGGGTGATGCTGGTGGGGGCTGTCTACTCGGTCAACTCTGTTAGCCGCATGCATTACGCACTGGATGCAATCAGTGCCAACCCGAGCTATTTCGCCAACGTCCAGGCCGCCATCGAGGCGGGTGAAGACGAGGCCGCGATCGCCAGCCTAAAGGCATATTCAATGTCCGAACTGGCCAATACCCGGTACGCCGCCTGCGCGGCCGAAGTCACCTGGCACCTGTCGACCCAAACGATCATGGAACAGTGTGGACACCACTTTTCCGACTTCAGCGGCACCCGGCCGGCAGATTTCGAGATCCCCGGTATCGACCGCGCGCGCGAACTACGCGCTAAACGCCAGGCCGCGGTCCCGTGACGCGACGAGGCTCCAGCCCACGACCACCCACGTCAACAACCTTTGCGCCCTTTGCGTAATCTGCGAAATTTGCGGTAAAAAAGCCCCCAGCCCGGATCAAACGATCCCCAGTTCGAACGCCTTGAGGACGGCCCGCGTCCGGTCCCGCACGCCCAGCTTGGACAGGATGTTCGAGACGTGGTTTTTCACGGTGCCCTCGGCGACACCCAGCGAGCCGGCGATTTCCTTGTTGGAGTAGCCGCCGGCCATCAGGCGCAGGATCTCGGTCTCGCGGTCGGTGAGCGGGTCGGGACGGTCCAGGGCGGAAAAATCGGTCTGCATGTTCTCCAGGCCTTTCAGCAGCCGCTCGGTGACGGCCGGCTTCACGATGGAGCCACCCTCGGCGACGGTGCGGATGGCGTCCACCAGCTCGGCCAGGGCCACGTCTTTCAGCAGGAAGCCCTTGGCGCCGTTGCGGATGCCGGCCAGCACCAGCTCGTCGTCATCGAACGTGGTGAGGATGATCGTGGGGGGCAGCTTGTTCTCATCGTTGAGGGTGCGCAGCACGTCGACACCGGACAGCCCCGGCATGCGCATGTCCAGCAGCACCACGTCCGGGCCGACCTCCGGGATCATCCGGATGGCCTCCTTGCCGTCGGGCGCCTCGGCCACCACCTCGATTTCCTCGGACAGTTCCAGCAGGCTGCGAACGCCCTTGCGGACGAGGTTCTGGTCGTCCACCAACATGACCCTGATCATTCCTGTTATACCTCCATGGACTCCTGGGGCAGCCAGGCGTGGAGCGTGAAGCCCGCGCCCTTCCCCGATTCGATTTCAAGTTTACCGCCGACGGCATGCAGGCGCTCGGACATGCCGGTCAAACCGTTGCCGCGCTCCAGCCGCGAGGTGCCGCGGCCGTCGTCGCGGGCGCTCAGGGCCAGCCCGTCACGCGAGGTCGACAGGCGGATCCACAGGTTCCGGGCGCGGGCGTGGCGGACGCTGTTGGAGATGATCTCCTGGGCGCAGCGCAACAGCACCTGGGCACGCTGCGGGTCCGTCCTGAGCGTCGCTGACGGCAAATCAAGATGAATTTTCGGCTTCGGCACGCCTTCCACCAGCGTGTGCAGCGCGTCGGCCAGGTCCACCTGGTCGGACTGGCGCATGTCACTGACCACCTCGCGTACATCGGCCAGCAGCAACTTGGCCAGGGAATGGGCCTGCTGCACGTGTTCCAGCGCCTTGCCTTCCACCAGGTGGGTCACGACCTCCAGGTTCAGCGTCAGCGCGGTCAGGTGGTGGCCCACCAGGTCGTGCAGGTCGCGGGCGATGCGCACACGTTCGGCGATGCGGGTGTTCTGCGCCAGCAGCGCCTGGGTGGCCATCAGTTCGTAGTTGAGTTTGCGCAACTCGTCGCGCGCCTCGCCCTGGCGGACGGAGGCGACGGAGCCCATGAAGATAAACAGCGAGACGGCCAGGAACAGCGCGGCTTCCACCGCGGCATCCGCCGGCGCCAGGCCCGGCATCCGCGCGATCAGCCCGGCCAGCACCAGGTTCTGCCCCACCAGCCATGCCGCGGCCGGGATGGGGGGCAGCATCCAGGGCAGGATGCCGGCCACCACCAGCAGGATGACCCCGCCGATGGACGTCACGCTGACCCAGCTGGTGCCCAGCGCCAATGCCGTCATGGCGGACAGGTAAAACAGTCGCACGAATAGCGTGGGTCGCCCGGAAAGCTGCCGCAGGTAATGCCAGTACACCGCACCGAAGGCCAGGTAGATCACCAGCCAGGTCACGTATCGTTCGGTCGAGATCGGTTCCTCGTACAGCATGCCGGGCATCAGCAGCGGCATGCCGGCGCAGAACCAGATGAACAGCCCGGCGTAGCGGAGCAGTTCGATGGGGCGGTGTTCGCGTTTGAAAAACGACATGGAGCGGCGGTGACGACCTTGCGCGCGCGGGTTCACCGCGCATAATAGCCCAGTCCCCGAGCCTGTCCACCACCCGCTGCCCGTCCATGAGCCCGACAACTGACGCTTTCGAACCCGGCGCCGGCACCGACGTGCCGATACTGCGACTGGCTGATGCCGACCAGGACGCGCTGTCGGCCCTGCTGGCGCGCTACGGCATGACGCTTGAACGGGTGGATGACGGCGCCGCCATCCCCGGCAGTTTCTGGGGTGACGAGGAGGCCGGACTGGTCGGCGATCGCCTGCTGGCACGCACCGACACGCCGGTGCACTCGGTGCTGCACGAGGGCTGCCACTACATCTGCATGGACGGTCGGCGCCGCGACGGCCTGGACACCGACGCGGGCGGTGATTACGACGAGGAGAACGCCGTCTGTTACCTGCAGATCCTGCTCGCCGATCAACTTCCCGGCTTGGGCCGCGAACGCATGTTCGCCGACATGGACGCCTGGGGCTACAGCTTCCGGCTGGGTTCGGCCCGGGCCTGGTTCACGCAGGACGCCGACGACGCCCGCCGGTGGCTGCGGCATTACGACATCATCGACGACCAGGCCCGCCCGACCGGGCGAACCCGGCCGTAGCGAACCCGGCCGTAACGAACGCGGCGGCCGCCAACCGGAAGCGTCAGCCCGGCAGGAAAGGCTATTCCGGCTTGCGGAACTTCAGGGTCATGCGATTGGACTCGCCGATCTTTTCCATCGCTTTCTGCTTTTCCGGGTTTTCCTCCGCACCGTTCAGCGACGGCGGCAGGCGCCAGACGATGTCGGTCTCGGAAGGCTGGTCTTTCGGGTTCTGGTTGATGTCGGACTCGGCGACAAATTCAAACCCGGCCTGCTCGAACGCCTCGATGACGAAGGCCTTTTTCAGGTAGCCGTTGGCGCCCGAAGCGAACTCGTCGGACATCTCCGGGCGCGCTTCGTGCTGCACCACGCCGACGATTCCGCCCGGCCGGAGCACCGCCAAGGCATCCGCGAGTGCCGTACCCAGGTAACCGCCTTCGCTCTCGAAACGCCGCAGGTTATGCAATGCACGGATGAACAGCATGGCATCGGCCGTGCCGGCCATGTCTTCGGGCATTTCACCGAACTCGAACGCCGACACCGTGGCGGCGCCGGGCGCCCACGTCGAGGCCTCCTTCGGCCAGTCTTCCACCCAGGTCCCCATCTGCGCGATGAAATCCTCGCCGAAGAACCCGAACAGCGGCCACATGTCGTGGGCGTAATTGGCGCCGATCAACTCACCTTTCGCGCCCAGGTACGGGATGATGATCTGGCTGTACCAGCCGCCGCCGGGCAGGACTTCGACGACGGTCATGCCGGGCTCGATGCCGAAAAACCCGAGCGTTTCGGCCGGGTGCCGGTACCGGTAACGCGCTTTCACATCGTCGGGCTGGCTGGCGAGCACGCCGGCCAGCTTGGCTTCACCGGCGAAAGTCGCGACGCCGGGGGCCAGGCCCAGCGACAGGCTCAACAGGACGGCCGAAAGGCCAACAGGCGATTGGAATACTTTCATGCGGGCACCTCGCTGCAGGTCGTTTGGACGGCCGTGACAGGCCGATGACCCCAGTATAGGCGTCCGGCGTCAGGTCTGCGGCGGGTCCGCGGCATCTCCGCCGGATGGCGAATCCTGCTTATCGACCGCGGGTGCCGGCGTTGGCGCGTCAATCCACTTGTCGAACCAGCCCAGTCGCCAGCCGGCGACCGCGAGGGCCGCGATGACCAGCGCCAGCGCGATGACCCAAGGCCATGGCGAGCGGCGCGGGCGCACGGCGTCCTCGGTCAGAATGCGCTCCGGGCGCAATCCCGGCGCCTGCACCATGAAACGACAGCCGGCCACGCGAATCTCGTCACCGCCCACCAGCTGCGCGGTGTCCACGGCCTCGCCGTTCACCTGCACCGGGGTATCACCCTGGCGGACCAGCGTGATCCGGCCGTCGGCGAACACCACCTCCGCAGCTGCATTGCCGCTGGGTGGAATGCTGCCATCGGCGCCGATCCGGACCGGGCGCTCAAGGTCGAAATTGCGATTGATCACCGCGCCGGCGGTGCCTTTCAGGCGGTACAGGCTCATGCTGACTCCAGCAGGACCACGGCCGTGGCGGCAATGCCCTCGCCGCGGCCGCAGAACCCGAGTGTTTCCGTGGTGGTCGCCTTCACCGACACCGCGCCGGTGTCCAGGCCAAGGTCCGCCGCGATATTGGCGCACATGGCGGCCACGTGCGGCCCCACGCGCGGCGCTTCGCAGACCACCGTGACGTCCGTGTTGACGGCGCGCCAGCCCCGCTCCGCGGCCATGGCATTGACGGCGCGCAGCAACGCGCGGCTGTCGGCGTCGGCCCAGCGGTCATCGCCGGGCGGAAAATGACGGCCGATGTCGCCCAGCGCCAGGGCGCCCAGCACCGCGTCGCAAAGGGCGTGCAGCACCACGTCACCATCGGAATGCGCGGCCAGTCCACGATCGTGGGCGACGCGGACGCCGCCCAGCATCACGTGGTCGCCGTCGCAGAACGCGTGCACGTCCAGGCCCTGGCCGATGCGAAAACTCATCCGCTGCCTTCGTCCAGCCAGGCGCGGACCACGACCAGGTCCTCGGGCCAGGTGACTTTCAGGTTCATGCCCGAGCCCATGACCAGCTTCGGCCGGGCGCCGGCGCGTTCCATGGCCTGGGCCTCGTCGGTGGGCGTTTCACCCGCCTCGACCTGGGCGCGGAGCGCGTCCAGCAGGGCCTGGACGGGAAAAAGCTGCGGCGTCTGCGCGGCCCAGAGCGTATCCCGGTCGACGGTCGCCTCGACGCGATCATCCGCGTCGGCGCGTTTCAGGGTGTCGCGCACCGGCATGGCCAGCAGCGCGCCATCGGGCGAGGCCAGGCCGGCCTCGAGCAGGCGGTCGATGGCGGCATGGTCCAGGCACGGACGCGCCGCGTCATGCACCAGCACCCACTCGGCATCGTGCTGCTCGCGGATGTAGGCCAGGCCATTCAGCACCGAGGCCGCGCGGGTGTCACCGCCGGCCACCACGCCGATGGTCGGGTCGGCGCCCAGCGCCAGCTCACCAAAGCGATCATCATCGGGTGCCAGCGTGACCGTCACGCCGGCCACTGCGGGGTGCGAGGCCAGCACGCCCACCGCGTGCTCGATAACCGCGCGGCCGCCCACGTCCAGGTACTGCTTCGGCACCTCGGCGCCAAAACGCGAACCGGCGCCGGCGGCGGGCACCAGCGCATGAATTCTCGGGGTTGTGCCGTCAGCGTTCAAAGGTGATTCCTCAGGCGCCGCCATCCTCGTCCAGCGCCGGCGGAGCGCTTTCGCCCTCCGGCACCACCTGGTAGAAGGTTTCGCCGTCCCGGATCAGGCCCAGCTCGCTACGGGCCCGTTCCTCGATCGCCTCCAGGCGCTCGCGCAGGTCGTCGACCTCGGCCCGGAGCTCCTCGTTGCGGGCGCCCAGCATTTCGTTCTCGGCCGTCTGCGCCTCGACGCGCGCCTGCAGGCTGGCGATATCGCGATAACCGCCCTCACCGAACCACAGCTTGAACTGCAGCAGGGCAAGCACCAGCAGCAGGACGACGATGAGGACGCGCATCGCGCGTCAGATATCCAGGCCCGGTACGTTGCCAAAGGCGTCGCGGCCGCCGTAGACGGCCTTGTCGCCGAGCGCTTCCTCGATGCGCAGCAGCTGGTTGTACTTGGCCACGCGGTCGGAGCGCGACATCGAGCCGGTCTTGATCTGCGTGGCGCTGGTGGCCACGGCCAGGTCGGCGATGGTGGAGTCCTCGGTCTCGCCGGAACGATGCGAGATCACCGCGCCGTAGCCGGACGCCGCCGCCATGTTGATGGCGTTCAGGGTCTCGGTCAGCGTGCCGATCTGGTTGAACTTGATCAGGATGGCGTTGGCGATGGACTCGTCGATACCGCGCTTGAAGATCTCGGTGTTGGTGACGAACAGGTCGTCGCCCACCAGCTGGCAGCGGCCGCCGGTCAGGCGCGAGTGCGTGGCCCAGCCTTCCCAGTCGTCCTCGGCCATGCCGTCCTCGATGGAAATAATGGGGTACTGCGACACCCAGCTGTCCAGGTACTCGGCAAAGCCGTCGGCGTCGAAGGAGCGGCCCTCGGAATCGAGGTGGTAGCGGCCGTCGCGGTAGAACTCGGTGGAGGCGACGTCCAGGCCCAGGTAGACATCTTTACCGACGGTGTAGCCGGCTTTGCCGATGGCTTCCAGGATGACTTCAACCGCCGATTCGTTGGACGGCAGGTCCGGCGCGAAGCCGCCCTCGTCGCCCACGGCCGTGCTCATGCCGCGACCCTTCAGCACCTTGGCCAGGGCGTGGAACACCTCGGCGCCGCAACGCAGGGCCTCGGAGAAGCTCGGCAGGCCGACGGGCAGGATCATGAACTCCTGCATGTCGACGGAGTTGTCGGCGTGCGCGCCGCCGTTGATGATGTTCATCATCGGTACCGGCATGCCCACCTTGCCGTCGCCGGCCAGCTGCGCCCACAGCGGTTTGCGGTGATGGTCGGCCAGGGCCCGGGCGGTGGCCAGCGACACGCCCAGCAGCGCGTTGGCGCCCAGGCGCGCCTTGTTCGGCGTGCCGTCCAGTTCGATCATCTTCTCGTCCACGGCCACCTGGTCTTCGGCGTCCAGGCCTTTTACGGCGCCGGCGATCTCGCCGTTCACGTTGGCCACGGCCTGGCGCACTCCCTTGCCGCCATAACGGCCGGCATCGCCGTCGCGCAGTTCAATGGCTTCGCGGGTACCGGTGGAGGCGCCCGAGGGCACGGCGGCGCGACCAAACGCGCCCGAATCCAGCGTAACTTCGGCTTCCAGCGTGGGGTTGCCGCGGGAATCGATGATCTCCCGCGCGTGTACGGTCTTGATGGTCGTCATGAATGATTCCTGTTGAATTTTTTCAGTTGAAGTTCAATACGTTGAATTCTGTCGAGCAGTCACGGCGCCCGGCGTCAGAAGCGCGATTCCAGCCACGGCGAACGCTTGCTGACCGCGTCCAGCGCCATCAGCGTTTCCAGCAGTTCCTCCATCATGCCCAGCGGCCACGCGTTCGGGCCGTCGCTCAGCGCTTTCGCCGGGTCCGGGTGCGACTCCATGAACACGCCGGAAACGCCGGTGGCCACGGCTGCGCGCGCCAGCACGGGTACGAACTCGCGCTGGCCGCCGGAGGTCTCGCCCTGCCCGCCCGGCAGCTGCACCGAGTGCGTGGCGTCGAACACGACCGGCGCGCCGGTCTCGCGCATGATCGCCAGCGAGCGCATGTCGGACACCAGGTTGCCATAGCCGAAGCTGGCGCCGCGTTCGCAGACCATGATCTGCTCGTTACCGGTGGCGCGGGCCTTGTCGACCACGTTGGTCATGTCCCAGGGGGCGAGAAACTGGCCTTTCTTGATGTTCACGGGCAGCCCGGCCTCGCAGGCGCGGGTGATGAAATTGGTCTGGCGGCACAGGAACGCCGGCGTCTGCAGCACGTCGACCACCTCGGCCACGGCTTTCATATCGGTGTCTTCGTGTACATCGGTGAGCACCGGCACGCCCACCTGTTTTTTCACTTCCCCCAGGATGCGCAGGCCCTCGTCCTGGCCCAGGCCGCGGAAGCTCTTCAGCGACGAGCGGTTGGCCTTGTCGTAGGACGACTTGTAGATGAACGGCATCCCCAGCCGCGCGGTGATCTCTTTCAGCTGCCCGGCGGTATCGATGGCCAGCTGCTCGGACTCGACCACGCAGGGGCCGCAGATCAGGAACAGCGGCTGGTCCGGGCCGACCTCGAAGCCGCAGAGTTTCACAGCTGCGCCACGTCCGCGGGCACTTCACCGCGCTGGTGCTTCAGCGCCGCCTCGATAAAGCCGGTGAACAGCGCATGCCCCCCGCGCGGCGACGACGTGAACTCGGGATGGAACTGGCAGCCCAGGAACCACGGGTGGTCGGGAATCTCGACAATTTCCACCAGGGTCTCGTCCATGGACATGCCGGACAGCCGCATGCCGTTCTTCTTCAGCGCTTCGCGGTAATGGTTGTTGAACTCGAAACGGTGACGGTGACGCTCGGTGATGATGTCCTCGCCGTAGGTCCGGCGTGCCAGCGAGCCTTCCTGCAGCCGGCAACGCTGGCCGCCCAGGCGCATCGTGCCGCCCAGGTCGGAGTCCTCGTCGCGGGTTTCGACCTTGCCGCTGCGGTCCGTCCACTCGGTGATCAGGCCGATGACCGGGTGCGGCGTCGACTTGTCATTCTCGGTGCTGTTGGCGCCTTCCAGGCCGCAGACGTTGCGGGCGAATTCCACCACCGCGGCCTGCATGCCGTAGCAGATGCCGAGATAGGGGATGCCGTTCTCGCGCGCATGGCGAATGGCCGCCACCTTGCCCTCGAAACCGCGCTCGCCGAAGCCGCCCGGCACCAGGATGGCGTCGGCGCCGTCCAGCACCTCGATGCCTTTCGTCTCCAGGTCCTCGGACTCCACCGCCATGATGTTGACCTTGATGCGCTGGCGCAGGCCGCCGTGCACCAGGGCCTCGGTCAGCGACTTGTAGGCGTCGGCGTGGTTGACGTACTTGCCGACCATGGCCACGGTCACCTCGTGCTGGGTGTTGACCATGCGGTCGACGACCTCGCGCCAGTCCGACAGGTCGGCTTCCTTTTCCACGTCCAGTCCCAGCTTCTCGATCAGCAGGTCATCCAGCTTCTGCTCGTGCAGCAGCATCGGGATCTCGTAGATGCCGTGGCGGGCGTCCAGCGCCGAGATGACGGCGTTTTTCGACACGTTGGTGAACAGCGCGATCTTGGCGCGCTCCTCGTCGGTAATCTCGTGCTCACAGCGGCACAGCAGGATGTCCGGCTGGATACCGATGGAACGCAGCTCCTTCACCGAGTGCTGGGTCGGCTTGGTCTTGGTCTCGTTGGCGGCCTTGATGTACGGGATCAGCGTCAGGTGCATGAACAGCGTGTCGTGCTCGCCCTCGACGTCCAGCTGGCGGATGGCCTCCAGGAACGGCATCGCCTCGATGTCACCCACGGTACCGCCGATCTCGATCATCGCGACGTCGTAGCCCTCGGCGCAGCGCTTGATGCAGGCCTTGATCTCGTCGGTGATGTGCGGGATGACCTGCACGGTGCCACCCAGGTAGTCGCCGCGGCGCTCCTTGTTGATGACGTTCAGGTAGATCCGGCCAGTGGTGACATTGTTCACCTGGCCCATGCGCGTGCGCACGAAACGCTCGTAATGGCCGAGATCCAGGTCGGTCTCGGCGCCGTCCTCGGTGACGAAGACCTCGCCGTGCTGGAACGGGCTCATCGTGCCCGGGTCGACGTTGATGTAGGGGTCGAGTTTCATCAGCGTGACCTTCAGGCCACGCGATTCAAGAATGGCCGCGAGCGACGCCGAGGAAAGGCCTTTGCCCAACGAGGAAACAACGCCACCAGTGACGAATACGAGAGATGTCATGCCAGGTCCGCAGAAGTGAATCGGTCTGGGCGAACATTATAGGGCCCGGGGCAGGGTGACGCGAGAGCGGGGCGGCACTTCGATGATGATTCTGACACCCGGGACCCCTCAGAGCGACGTGCGTTTCAGGCGCAACGCGTTGCCGATCACCGACACCGAGCTGAATGACATTGCCGCGGCGGCGATCATCGGTGACAGCCCGATGCCGAAGAACGGGTACAGCACACCAGCGGCCACCGGCACGCCCAGCGCGTTGTAAACGAAGGCGAAGAACAGGTTCTGCCGGATGTTACGCATGGTCGCGCGGCTCAGGGCACGCGCGCGGACGATACCGTTGAGATCGCCCTTGACCAGCGTCACGCCGGCACTTTCCATGGCGACGTCGGTGCCGGTGCCCATGGCGATGCCCACCTGTGCCTGGGCCAGTGCGGGCGCATCGTTGATGCCATCACCCGCCATCGCGACGACGGCGCCTTGGTCCTGCAGGCGCTTCACGTTCTCGGCCTTCGCTTCGGGCAGCACCCCGGCCATGACATCATCGATGCCCAGCTGTTGCGCCACCGCGCGGGCCGTGGTTTCACTGTCGCCGGTCATCATGACGATGCGCAGGCCATCGGCGTGCAGCGCTTCAATCGCGGCCGGCGTGGTGTCCTTGATGGGGTCGGCCACCGCCACCAGGCCGGCGACCTCGCCGTCGATGGCGACGAACATCGCCGTCCGGCCTTCGGCGCGGAGTGTTTCAGCCTGCCCGGTCAATGCATCCACGTCGACGGACAGCGCCTCCATCAGCAACGGGTTCCCGAGCGCCACATCGCGGTCGTTGATGCGCCCCTTCACGCCCTTGCCGGTGACCGAATCAAATGCCGAGTACTCGCCGGGCTCGATATCCCGCGACTTCGCACCCTCGACGATGGCCGCCGCCAGCGGATGCTCGCTGCCGCGTTCCAGCGTGGCGGCGAGCCGCAGGACGTCGGCTTCGTCGAATCCTTTCGCCGTGATGACGTCCACCAGCCGCGGGCGGCCCTCGGTCAGGGTGCCGGTCTTGTCCACCACCAGCGTGTCCACGTCCCGCAGGGCCTGGATCGCCTCCGCGTCCTTGAACAGCACACCGGCGGACGCGCCCTTGCCGCTGGCGACCATGATCGACATGGGCGTGGCCAGGCCGAGCGCACACGGGCAGGCGATGATCAGCACCGCGACCGCGTTGATCAGCGCATAGGCCATGGCCGGCTCCGGCCCCAGGGCGGCCCAGGTCGCGAAGGTGATGACCGCTGCCAGTACCACCGCGGGCACGAACCACGAGGCCACCACGTCGACGAGATTCTGGATCGGGGCGCGGCTGCGCGCCGCGGCCGCGACCATGTGCACGATCTGGGCCAGCATGGTGTCACTGCCCACCCGCCGCGCCCTGATGACCAGCGAACCCGTGCCGTTCACCGTGGCGCCGATCACCTCGTCCCCGGCAGATTTTTCCACCGGGATGGGCTCGCCGGTGATCATGGATTCGTCCACGGAGGAGCGACCTTCGGTCACCTCGCCGTCGACCGGCACCTTTTCACCCGGCCGCACGCGCAGGCGGTCGTCGATCGCCACGTCCGCCAGCGGGATGTCCGTCTCCTCGCCATCGTCGCCGATCCGGCGCGCCGTCCTCGGCGCCAGGCCCAGCAAAGACTTGATCGCGGCATTCGTCGAACTGCGTGCGCGCAACTCCAGCACCTGGCCGAGCAGCACCAGGGTCACGATCACCGCGGCGGCCTCGAAATAGACCCCGACTTGCCCGGAATCACCCCGGAACGAGGGCGGAAACACGCCCGGCGCGACAGTCGCGACTACGCTATAGACATAAGCCACGCCCACGCCCAGCGCGATCAGCGTGAACATGTTGAGGTTCCAGCTGATCACCGAGCGCCAACCGCGCACCAGGAACGGCCAGCCGCACCACAGCACTACCGGGGTCGCCAGCGCCAGTTCCAGCCATACCCGGATGTCGTGCGCGACGATGGCATCCATGTCGACGCCGGGAACCATCCCGCCCATGGCGAGGAACACCAGGGGCAGCGAGAGCGCCGCGGCCCCCCATAGCCTTCGCCGCATGTCCTGAAGTTCGGACGTGTCCTCTTCCTCGAGACTGGCCGTTTCCGGCTCCAGCCCCATGCCGCAGACCGGACAGGAACCGGCCTCGGTCGAACGCACCTGCGGGTGCATGGGGCAGGTATACACCGTGCCCGCGAAACCAGCCGGGACGTCATCGTAACGACCCGCCGATTCATCCGGCTTGCTCGAGCCGTGGTGGCCGTCATGCTGATGATGATGTTCGTGCGTCATCTTCAAACCTCCGGTTCCGGATTCTGTCGCGCAAGGGTACGCCGTTGCCGGTACAATGCGCATTTTTTGCGATGGCCGTTTGCGCGCCCGACTTCACGACAGCGATTCCCGATGCCGACAACCCGACTCGTATCCCGCACCGTGAGTGCGATTCGCAGGACGATGATTGCCTGCATCCTCGCATTTACCGTAACACCTGTCGTGGCGGACGAATGGTTCCCGCCGGTCGACTGGTCCGTCGACCACTGGCGCTTCCAGACGTCGCTCTACACCAAACATTTCGACCCCGACCCGGAACACGACAACACGCAGGGACTGATCAATTTCGAGGCGTGGAATGCCGACGGCTGGCATGCCGGTTTTGCCTGGTTCGATAACTCGTTCGGCCAGGACTCGCAATACCTCTACGTCGGCAAAGCCTGGGAGCTGGGCAAACCGGACCATTTCTACTGGCGCGTCACAGCGGGCCTGCTGCACGGCTACAAGGACGAATACGAGGACAAGATCCCGCTCAACAGCCTGGGCGTGGCGCCGGCCATCGTGCCCACGCTCGGCTACCGCTACAAGCGCGTCTTCGCCGAGTACCAGCAACTGGGCCTGGCCGCCGGCATGATCACCGCCGGCTTCACCTTCGGAGCGAAGGGGTCGGAGTAGGGTCAGAGTCAACTCTGAGTCGAACCTGGGTCAATACCTTTGACCGTTCAGGACCGAATTCCGCTGACCTGTTCCCTGAATTTTTCCGACCCCAGAATCAGGCCCGCGTTGGCACACTGACGAACCCTCACGAGCGTCTCGATGTCCAGCCCTTCATCAACCAGCGCACGCCATGCCTGCTGTCGTTGCCCTTGCTTCTTCCCCAGGTTCAGGTAAAGCGCATGGGGCGTCCACATGCGTGCCCTGACACCTAGCGCATGAGCGTTATAACTGGACCAGTGATAATCACCCGGAGCGGCCACCATGCCCGCCCTGACCGGGTTTAACTCGATGTACCGCAGGCAAGTCAGGAAATACCTATTCTCCTGCACGACACTTGCCCTGAACCTGCCTTCGAACAACGCGCCGCTACGACTGTACGCGTTGTTGAAATAGCGGACATACAGTCGACCCAGCAGCTGCATCAGTCGAGAAACACTGTCGTCCTGAGACGGTGTAACCAACAGATGGACATGATTGGTCATGAAAACCCAGCCATGCACAGCCACACCGAAGCGGGCAGCACCTTCCGCCAACCAATTGGCAAACGCGGCGAAGTCCGTTTCAGATGCGAAGATCGCCTGGCGGTTGTTCCCCCGCTGGATAACATGGACGGGTAATCCAGATGGGCAGAATCGAGCTCGTCTAGGCATTAACGTTCTCCTGGCGTGACCTTAAACAAAACCCTGTGCGATCACTCCTGCCTGCTGCTACTGCAAATTTACTCATAGCGCTGTAATCAGGATGTGTACGTCTTGGAAGGACGACTCGGAATCGACTCAGAGTTGACTCTGACCCGACTCTGACCCCACAACTCGTGCAATTCCGGCTATGATTCGGGGCCAAATGAAGTTCTTTCTTTTGGCCCTTGCACCACGGAGCACCCCGCTGAAATGAGTTCAGCCCAGTACCAGGCCCGGGACATCGAAGTCCTGTCCGGCCTCGAGCCCGTCCAGCGCCGGCCGGGCATGTATACCGACACCACCCGCCCGAACCACCTGGCCCAGGAAGTGATCGACAACAGCGTCGACGAGGCGCTTGCCGGCCACGCCAAGGCCATCACCGTCACCCTGCACGAGGATGGTTCCGTCGAAGTGGCCGACGATGGCCGCGGCATGCCGGTGGACACCCATCCCGAACACGGCATCCCGGGCATCGAGCTGATCCTCACGCGGCTGCACGCCGGCGGCAAGTTCTCCAACGACAACTACCAGTTCTCCGGCGGCCTGCACGGCGTGGGCGTCTCCGTGGTCAACGCGCTGTCCACCGACCTGGAAGTGTGGGTGAAACGCGACGGCAAGGAATGGCACATCAGCTTCCGCGACGGCGAGCGCCACTCGGAACTGAAGGAAATCGGTGAAGTCGGCCGCCGCAACACCGGCACGCGCGTCAGGTTCTGGCCCGACCCCAAGTATTTCGACAGCGCGAAGATATCAGTAAGAAGCCTGCGCCACCTGCTGCGGGCCAAGGCCGTGCTCTGCCCCGGCCTGCAGGTCACCCTCATCGACGGCAAGTCCGGTGAAAAGGAAACCTGGCAATACGAAGACGGCCTGTCCGAGTACCTGGTCACCGAGCTGGACGGCGCACCGCTGCTGCCGGAGACCCCGTTCACCGGCGACATGAAAGGCGAGGACTCGGAAGTGGCCTGGGCGCTGGCCTGGCTGCCGGAAGGCCAGGCGGTCACCGAGAGCTATGTCAACCTGATCCCGACTGCCCAGGGCGGCACCCACGTCAACGGCCTGCGCACCGGCATCGTCGAATCGCTAAGAGAGTTTTGCGAGCTGCACAACCTGCTGCCACGCGGCGTGCGCCTGGCGCCGGAAGACCCCTGGGAGCGCGTCACCTACGTGCTCTCAATGCGCATGGCCGACCCGCAGTTCAGTGGCCAGACCAAGGAACGCCTGTCCTCGCGTTCGGCCGCCACCTTCATTTCCGGCGTGGTCAAGGACGCCTTCAGCCTGTGGCTGAACAAGAACGTCAGCGAAGGCGAAGCCATCGCAAGGCTGGCCATCGAGAACGCGCAAAAGCGCATGAAGAAGTCGAAGAAGGTGGCGCGCAAGAAGGTCACCTCCGGCCCCGCCCTGCCCGGCAAGCTGTCCGACTGCTCCAGTGAAGACCTGTCAGTGACCGAGCTGTTCCTGGTTGAGGGCGACTCTGCCGGCGGCTCCGCCAAGCAGGCGCGCAACCGTGAATACCAGGCCATCCTGCCGCTGCGCGGCAAGATCCTGAACACCTGGGAAGTGGACTCCGAAGGCGTGCTGGCCAACCAGGAGGTCCACGACATCTCCATCGCCGTTGGTGTCGACCCCGGCTCGCACGAGATTTCCGGCCTGCGTTACGGCAAGGTCATCATCCTGGCCGACGCCGACTCCGACGGCCTGCACATCGCCACGCTGCTGACGGCGTTGTTCCTCAAGCACTACCGGCCGCTGGTCGAGTCCGGCCACATTTTCGTCGCCATGCCACCGCTCTACCGCATCGACGTGGGCAAGGAGACTTTCTACGCCCTCGACAAGGAAGAGCGCACCGGCATTCTCGAACGCATCGCCGCGGAAAAGAAGAAGGGCAAGATCACCGAGACCCGCTTCAAGGGCCTGGGCGAGATGAATCCGCTGCAACTGCGCGAGTCCACGATCGACCCGAACACCCGCCGGCTGGTGCAGCTGACCATCGACGACGACCAGGCCACGCGCGATGTCATGGACATGCTGCTGGGCAAGAAACGCGCCTCCGACCGCAAGGCCTGGCTGGAGGACAAGGGCGACCTGGCGAGCGTATGAGGCCCAACAGGAATCCCAACATGAAGCCCAACGCGATCAAGCGCTTCGCGAAACTCGCGCTGCTGCTCACGACCGCCGCGTTCACGCACGGCTGCGCCTACATCACCGCAGAAGCCCCCGTGGGCGACCAGCCCGTGCACCTGGCCACCGAAGACCTGGCCGGCGCCTGGCACGGCGACAACGTGACCATCACGTTCGAGTCCGTCGACGTCGCCGCCGGCCGCTACCGCGCCCAGTGGACCGAGGACGGTATCCAGAAATCCCTGGGCCTGCTACTGCGCGCCTACACACCCGCCGAAGGCAGCGCCGGCCAGCCATGGCGGTTCTGGAACGTGAAAGTGGCTGATTTCCAGGCCAGCGAAGGCACCGCCCCCGACCTGGACGCGGCCGAATCCGACGGCGAAGACGCCAGCGGCGAGCGTCACGATCACTACTACTGGGGCCGCTTCCGCCTGGAAGGCGACCGCCTGGTCGCCTGGGCCCCCAGCGCCGAACGCCTGGCCCCGCTGGTCACCAACGGCACGCTGCCCGGTGAACTCGACGGCGACAACGTCCGCCTCGGCCCCCTGGCCCCCAAACACCTGGACCTCATCACCAGCAATGCCGAAGGCGTCCTCGTGGATTGGGAATACCCCCTGGTCCTCTACCGAATCATCCAGGACTAGCGGTAACGGGTGACGGGTGACGGGTGACGGGTGACGGGTGACTGAAAACCGGGTATCCACATCGACTATCGAACCGAATTGAAATGACTGAACTGACACAAAGCTTCACCGACCACGAACAGGTCCCCCTGCGCGACTACGCCGAACGCGCCTACCTGGATTACTCCATGTACGTGGTGCTCGATCGCGCCCTGCCGAACATCGGCGACGGCCTGAAACCGGTGCAACGCAGAATCGTCTACGCCATGAGCGAACTGGGCCTGTCGGCCGCGTCCAAGCACAAGAAATCGGCAAGAACAGTGGGTGACGTGCTGGGCAAGTTCCACCCGCACGGCGACTCGGCCTGCTACGAGGCCATGGTGCTGATGGCGCAGCCATTCAGCTACCGCTACCCGCTGATCGACGGCCAGGGCAATTTCGGCTCACCCGACGACCCCAAGTCGTTCGCCGCCATGCGCTACACCGAATCGCGCCTGGCCCCGTACGCCAAGGCGCTGCTGAGCGAACTCGGCATGGGCACGGTCGATTTCCAGCCCAACTTCGACGGCACACTGAAAGAGCCGGTGATCCTGCCCGCGCGCCTGCCCAACGTGCTGCTGAACGGCGGCACCGGCATCGCCGTCGGCATGGCCACGGACATCCCACCGCACAACCTGAACGAGGTGGTCACCGCCTGCATCCGCCTGCTGGACGAGCCGAAGGCGACCGTCGAGCAGCTGTGCGAGCACGTCAAGGGCCCCGACTACCCCACCGACGCGGAGATCATCACCCCGCGCGATGACCTGCTGAAAATCTACGAGACCGGCAACGGATCGGTGAAGGCGCGTGCCGTGTACACGCGCGAAGACACCGACATCATCATCACCGCCCTGCCCCACCAGGTCTCGCCCGCCAAGGTGCTGGAGCAGATCGCGCAGCAGATGCGCGACAAGAAACTGCCGATGGTCGAGGACCTGCGCGACGAGTCGGACCACGAGAACCCGACGCGGCTGGTGATTACGCCGCGCTCGAACCGCGTCGATATCGAACAGCTGATGAACCACCTGTTTGCCACCACGGACCTGGAGCGTAACTACCGCGTCAACCTGAACATCATCGGCATCAACGGCAAGCCGCAGGTGCTGAACCTGCGCGAGCTGCTGAAGCAGTGGCTGAAGTTCCGCACCGACACCGTTACCCGCCGCCTGGAGTTCCGCCTGGACCAGGTGGTCGACCGCCTGCATATCCTCGAAGGCCTGCTGGTCGCCTACCTCAACATCGACGAGGTGATCCGCATCATCCGCACCGAGGACGAGCCGAAGCCGGCGCTGATGGCCGCGTTCGGCCTCACCGCCACCCAGGCCGAGGCGATCCTGGAGCTGAAACTGCGCAACCTGGCGAAGCTCGAAGAGATGAAGATCCGCGGCGAACAGGAAGCCCTGGAAGAAGAGCGCCAGTACCTCGAACTGACGCTGGGTTCCAAGGCCCGCATGAAGACGCTGATCAAGAACGAACTGGCCGAGGATGCTGAAAAGTACGGCGACGAACGCCGCTCACGCATCGTCGAGCGCGAAGCCGCCCAGGCGCTGAAGGAAGAGGACCTGATGTCCTCAGAGCCGGTCACCGTGATCCTCTCCCAGGCCGGCTGGGTCCGTGCGGCGAAGGGCCACGACATCGACGCCGGCGCGCTGAACTACAAGGCCGGCGACGAGTTCCAGGACGCCGCCCGCGGCCGCAGCAACCAGCAGGCCGTGTTCCTCGACTCCGCCGGCCGCGCCTACGCGCTACCGGCGCACACGCTGCCCTCGGCGCGCGGCCTGGGCGAACCGCTCACCAGCCGCTTCAACCTCTCCGAGGGCGCCCGCTTCACCTACGCCCTGGCCGGCGACGCCGACCAGAAGGTGCTGCTGGCCAGCACCTTCGGCTATGGCTTTATCACCGCCACGGAAAACCTCCACAGCCGCATGAAGGCCGGCAAGGCCATGCTGACCGTGCGCGACGGCGCCGAACCGGTGCGCCCGGCCGTGCTGACGAAAGATGCCGACACCATCGTCTGCGCCACCTCCGACGGCTACCTGCTCGCCTTCCCACTCTCGGAGCTGCCCGAACTTGCCAAGGGCAAAGGCAACAAGATGATCCAGGTCCCACCCAAGCGCCTGAAGGCCGGCGAAGAACACATGGTCGGCATGGTGGTCATCGGCGAAGGCCAGGACGTCCTTGTCTGGGCCGGCAAGCAGTACCTGCGCATGTCATCGAAGGACCTGGAGCACTATCGAAGCGATCGGGCGAAGCGGGGGCGGAAGCTGCCGAAAGGTTACCAGCGGGTGACGATGCTCGAGGTGAGTAGTGAGTAGTGAGTAGTGAGTAGTGAGTGGTGAGTGGTGAGTGGTGAGTGGTGAGTGGTGAAACTCAGTGGAGCGGGGAGGTTTGCTCCAGTTTGGTCACCAGACCGCCCAAGAGTTTGAAAAGCTGATCGATCTGGTCCTGTAGTTCTCCGGAAATTGGCGGGTAGCCCAGATTCGGACAGACCAGGGCCTGCGTTTCGAGTTCTGCCAACGAGCCGCGAGCAATCAGGAGAAACCGCCTGAAGTCCGCTTTCGACCCTCGCGCGGCACCCTCGGCGATATTGGAGGGTACCGAAACGGCGGCGCGGCGCATCTGGGCCTGTAACCCGTAACGCTCTTTTTCCGGCAGTGCGGAGGTTTCCCTGTATACAGTCTCAACGACCTCCATGGCCACCTGCCACGCCTTGAGTTTGTAGTGCCCCTTATGCAAAACCCGACCCCTGTCGTTCAGAACCATCTCCCTGAACTATGCAGCCTTCTCGCGCCCACGCCTATCGCAAATCCCCCAAAATCCCGTAAGAAAATCCCCCAAACACAGCGATTCACCAATCCCTAATCACCACTCCCTACTCACCACTCCCTACTCACCACTCACCACTCTCCACTCTCCACTCACCACTCACCACTCACCACTCACCCAAACTCCGGCCGAGTAGGCACCGGCGGATGCAAGGTATCCAACGGCAATGACAACCCATTCGCACTGACCACGCGCGCATGGTGCCGCCGCAATTGCCGTGGTTCGGGCACGCCGCAGGAATGCGCGATCATGCAGACTTCGTGCGCCATGTTCTGGGCGTAATGCTTCACGCGCACGGCCTTGTCTTCCGGGTCCAGGCCGCGCTGCAGGCGCTTGTCGTGGGTGGTGACGCCGGTGGGGCAGGTGTTCTTGTTGCAACGCATGGCCTGGATGCAGCCGAGTGCGAACATGAAGCCGCGTGCGGCGTTGACCGAGTCGGCGCCCATGGCCAGCGCCCAGGCCACGTCGGCCGGGGTCACGCGCTTGCCCGAGCAGATCACGCGGATGCGGCCGCGCAGGCCGTACTCGTTCAGCTTGTCGACCACCATCGGCAGCGATTCGCGAATCGGCAGGCCCATTTCGTCCATCAGCGGTAGCGGCGCGGCGCCGGTGCCGCCGTCGCCGCCGTCGATGGTGATGAAGTCCGGCGCCGACTCCAGGCCGCGGGCGTGGACCAGCTGGCAGAACTCGTCCAGCCAGCCGGCGGCGCCGACCACGGCCTTGAAGCCGGTAGGCAGGCCGGAGACCTCGCGGATATGGGCGATCATGTCCAGCAGGTCGTCCAACGAATCGATTTCCGGGTGGCGGTTGGGGCTGATCGAGTCCTGGCCGGCCGGGATATGGCGGATGCCGGCGATCTCCTCGGTGACCTTGGCGGCCGGCAGGATACCGCCCTTACCGGGCTTCGCGCCCTGCGACAGCTTCAGCTCGATCATTTTCACCACGGGGTTGTCGGCGATGATCCGCAGCTTGTCGTCGTCCAGGCGCCCCTCGTTGTCACGGCAGCCGTATTTCGCGGTGCCAATCTGGAACACCACGTCGCAGCCGCCCTCGGTGTGCCACGGCGCCAGGCCGCCTTCGCCGGTGTTCAGCCAGATGCCGGCCATGGCCGCGCCTTTCGACAGCGCCCGCACGGCCGGCCGCGACAGCGCGCCGTAGCTCATGGCCGAGATGTTGAAAAACGACCGGGTCTCGTACGGCCTGCGTGCGTGCGGGCCGTAGACAATGGCGGCGGGCGGCTGTATTTCGTCTTCCAGTGGCGGGAACATGCCGTTGGCGAACATCACCGTGCCCTCGATGTTCAGGTTCTTGGTCGAGCCGAAGGCGCTGGTGATGTCGCTGTTGCGCGAGGCGTGCTCGGCCCAGTTGCGCTGGGCGCGGTTGAACGGCAGTTCCTCGCGGTCCATGGCGAAAAAGTACTGGCGGAAAAACTCGCCCAGGTGGCTGAAGAAACTGCGGAAGCGCCCCACCACCGGGTAGTTGCGGCGGATGGAATTGGTGGTCTGGTACTTGTCGAAAAAGTACATGCCGATCAGCGCCAGCAGGCCAAGGCCGACGGCCAGCACGAACAGTGTCGACATCCATTCCAGCGCGTGCAGGACGATGGGCGGTACGGTGAACATCAGTGATTCCCCCCGGGTTTGAGCCAGATGGTCGCGGCCATGCGGCCGGTGACGCCGTCGCGGCGATAGGAAAAAAACCGCTCGCGCTCAGTATATGTGCAGTAGCCGCCGCCGAAGACATGTTCGACCCCGGCGCCGGCCAGCGTATCGCGGGCCAGGCCGTACAGGTCGCACCACCATTTGCGGCGGCCGTCGTCGCCCGTCGGCGCGGGTCTGAAGTGGCGCGCCGGATCGACGTCGGCTGGCCCACTCCCCAAGCCTGCTGTCGCCCTGGCTTCGAAGGCCTCCAGCACATCGTCGCCCACCTCGAACGCCGCCGGGCCGATGGCCGGGCCCAGCCACGCCATCAGCGAAGCCGGCTCGCAATCCAGCGCATCCACGGTGGCCTGCAGCACCCCGCCGGCCAGGCCGCGCCAGCCCGCGTGCGCGGCGCCCACGCGGGTGCCGTCGACATCGCAGAACAGCACCGGCAGGCAGTCGGCCGTCATCACCGTGCAGGGCCAGCCGGGTTCAAAAACGACCACGGCGTCCGCGCGCGGCGGGCTGTCGGCGGTGAAGTGTTCGCGCCGCGCCACGTCGATGCCGTGGACCTGGTGGACCCAGCCGGGCGGCCCCGGCAGCGCGGCGCAAAAACGCGCGCGGTTCTCGGCCACCACGGCCTCGTCGTCGCCGCAGCCGCGGCCCAGGTTGAAGCTCTCGAACGGCCCGGTACCGACGCCGCCCACGCGCGTGGTGGCGAAGGCGCGGACATTGTCCGGCCGCGGCCACTTGGGGCGGACGCGGCGGAACATCAACCCGCCCCGTCCCGTGGCCCGGCGCTTCCGGCCCCGGCCGCGGCGGGCGGTGGGTCGGCCTCGGCCAGCGCCGCCAGCAGCCCGGCCAGGTCGTCGGGGACCGGCGCCGTGAACGACACCACCTCGCCGCTGTCCGGATGCTCCAGTCTCAAAGTGCGCGCGTGCAGCGCCTGCCGCGGAAACGCCTCGACCACGGCGCGCGCGGCGTCGCTGACATCGGACTTCTTCGGAATGCGCTGCCCGTAAACCGGGTCGCCCACCATCGGGAAGCCCAGGTGCTGCACGTGCACGCGAATCTGGTGCGTACGCCCGGATTCCAGCGCCACCTGCAGGTGGCTGAAGTGCCCAAAATGCGTCCGCCGCCGGTAATGGCTGACCGCGGGCTTGCCGTTCTTCACCACGGCCATGCGCTTGCGGTCGGAAGGGTGGCGGCCGATCGGCGCATCAACGGTGCCGCGCGGCGGCGTCAGCCCATGCACGACGGCCTCGTAAACGCGCCCCATGCGCCGGTCCTGCAGCTGCGCCACCAGGTGCGCGTGCGCCTTCAGCGTGCGGGCCACCACCATGACGCCGGAAGTGTCCTTATCCAGGCGGTGCACGATGCCGGACCGCGGGACCGATTCCAGCTCCGGCCAGCGGTGCAGCAGGCCGTTCTGCAGCGTGCCGTCGGCATGGCCGGCGGCGGGGTGCACCACCAGGCCCGCCGGCTTGTCGAGCACGATGACCTGCTCATCGGCATGCAGCACCTCCAGCGCCATCGGCTGCGCGATGACATCGCCCTCGGGCTCCAGCCGCGCCTCCAGCCGCAGCCATTCGCCGCCCGACAGGCGCTGCGCCGGCCGCCCCGGCGCGCCATCCACCAGCAGCGCGCCATCGCGGATCCAGCGCTGCAAACGCGCCCGCGAGAAATCGGAAAACAGCATGGCCGCCACCTGGTCCAGGCGCTCCCCGGCCTGGTCGGCGGCCACCTGCTGCTCGAGCACGAGCGGTTCGGGCATGACGGTATTCATGGAACCGGCATTGTAGGCGCGGGTCGGAAGTAGTGAAAGCGGCCCCGTTGGGCTATCATGCCGGCGCGAACCACCCGAGTTATTCCATGTCACCCAATTCAAAGCTATTCAAAACCGGCCTGCTGCTGTTGGCCCTCGCCCTCTTCCTCGGCGGTTGCCGCAAGGACAACGACGAGTGGGACAACCGCACGGCGGACGAAATGTACGCCGAGGCCAAGGCCTACCTGGAAAAGAACAACTGGCGCGGCGCCGTGCGCACCTACCGCGAACTGCAGACGCGCTACCCCTTCGGCCGCTACGCCGAACAGGCCCAGCTGGAAATGGCCTACGCCTTCTACCGGGCAGGCCAGCCCGAGCTGGCGCTGTCCACGGCCGACCGCTTCATCCGCATGTACCCGGCGCACCCGAACCTGGACTACGCCTTCTACATCCGCGGCCTGACCAACTACGACCAGCGCATCGGCTTCCTCGAAAAACTTATGCCGGACCGCGTCCGCGACCGCGACCAGTCGGTGGCCCTGGAGGCCTTCCGCGACTTTGACCAGCTCACACGCCGCTTCCCGGACAGCCGCTACGCGCCCGACGCGCGCCAGCGCATGGTCTACCTGCGCAACGCCATGTCCGCCTACGAGATCGACGTGGCCAATTACTACCTGCGCCGCAAGGCCTACGTGGCCGCCGCCAACCGCGCGCGCTACCTGCTCGAGACCTACCCCGGCTCACCCGAAGCCGGCAACGCCCTGGTGGTGCTGAACAAGGCCTACAACGAGCTGGACCTGCCGCAACTGGCCGACGACTCCATGCGCGTGCTGGAGCACAACAATCCGCAGCATCCTTACCTCACCGGCGAGGACGACGAAGGCTTCTTCAGCAAGATCTGGCCCTTCGACTGAGTGAGCAGTAAGCAGTGAGCAGTGAGCGGTAAGCAGTGAAAACCTTAAAAAAACCCGGGCCCTTACTGCTTACCGCTCACTGCTTACCGCTTACTGCTTACCGCTTACTGCTCACTGCTTACTGCTCACCGCTTCCCGCCAGCCTGACGTCATCGGATAACGCCGATCGCGCCCGAAACCGCGTGACGTGACGCGCGTGCCGGGCGCGCCCTGGCGCCGCTTGTATTCGTTGCGTAGCACCATGCCGGCCACGCGGCGCACCATCGCTTCATCGTAACCGTCAGCGACGATGTCGCTGATCGACCAGTCCAGGTCGACGAAACGGTGCAGGACTTCGTCCAGCACGTCGTAAGGCGGCAGGCTGTCCTCGTCCAGCTGGTCGTGGCGCAGTTCGGCCGAGGGTGGGCGTTCGATGACGCCAGTGGGCACCGCTTCGGCACCATTCGCCGTAGTTGCCAGACTCATCCGCGCCACCGCGGCATCGTCCCGGTTGGCCTCGTTGCGCCAGCGGCTGAGCGAGAACACGTGCGTTTTCAGCACGTCTTTGAGCGGTGAGAAGCCGCCGCACATGTCGCCGTAAATGGTGCTGTAGCCGACGGCCAGCTCGCTCTTGTTGCTGGTGGCCAGCGGCAGCCAGCCGAACTTGTTCGACAGCGCCATGACGATATTGCCGCGGATGCGCGCCTGCAGGTTTTCCTCGGTCAAATCGACGGCATGGCCCTCGAACGACGGCGCCAGGACATGGGTCAGCGCCTCGAACGACTCCTCGATCGAAATGGTCCGGTAGTCGACACCCAGCGCTTCGGCCTGCTCGGCCGCCAGGTCCAGGCTCAGCTGCGAGGTGTAGCGCGAGGGCATCATCACCACGTGCACGTGCTCAGGGCCCAGCGCGTCGGCCGCCAGCGCCAGCGTCAGCGCCGAGTCGATGCCGCCGGACAGGCCGAAGACCACGTCGGAGAAGCCATTCTTGCGTACGTAATCGCGCAGCCCGCGCGCCAGCGCGATGTACAGCTCCGCCATCTCGTCGACAGGCGGGGCCGGCCAGTCGGCGGCGGTAAACGCCTGGGTGGCAGGGTCGAAATCGGCCAGCAAAAGGTGATCCTCGCACAGCGGCCCCAGCGCGACGATGTCGCCGCCCCCATCGACCAGCGCGCTGCGGCCGTCGAACACCAGGTCGTCCTGGCCGCCGACCAGGTTGCAGTACACCATCGGCAACCCGGTCTCGCCGGCGCGCTCGCGGAACATCCACTCGCGGTCTGTGAGCTTGCCGTCGCGGTACGGCGAGGCATTTGGCGCCAGCAACAGCTGCGCCCCGGCCGTCTTCGCCTTCGCCGCCGGGCCCTCGGCCCAGGAGTCCTCGCACACCAGCACGCCCACGCGGCAGCCGCCCAGTTCAACCACCAGCGGCCTGGTGCCGCGCGTGAAATAGCGCGCCTCGTCGAACACCGCGTAATTGGGCAGCTCGTGCTTGAAATAGCGCCCGGCGACGCCGCCGTCGCGCAGCCAGCTGGCCGCGTTGTAGCGCTCGCCATCGGCCATCCACGGGTGGCCCACCACCACGTCGATGCCCTCGACCGCGGCGGTGAGCTTTTCCATCGCGCGATGCACCGATCGCATGAACCCCGGGCGCAACAGCAGGTCCTCGGGCGGATAGCCCGTCAGCGCGAGTTCCGGAAACACCACCAGGCGGGCACCGGCGTCACGCGCGGCGGCCACGGTGGCCAGGATCTTCTCCAGGTTCCCCGGCATGTCACCGACCAGGAAATCCTGCTGTGCCAAAGCAATTTTGATCATGGGAGGAATGTAGCAAATCGCTTACGCGAGGTCGCCGGGTTTTGCGATATCACTAGCGCGTTTCTTGTTGTCAGCATAGACAACAATCATTTTTGTTGCCAAAATGAACAACAACGAGGTTACATTACTCCACAGTTCGAAAGTCACCGAAGGCCGGTATACACGCGAACTGAAAATCTGGGCCGTTCCGCCGTCGCGGCATTACCCGGACGGGTTGTCCTATCGGCTTTGGTTTGGCACCCACACCGAGACGCTTGTCCTGTATGACATCCACCACGGTAAGCCCTATCACGTGCACATACGGGGCCAGGAGTTTGAATACGAGTTCCAGGACATTAACACCCTGATCAGGGACTTCTTACGGGACACAAGGAGGTTCAGGTGAACACTATGACCATAAAGCTGGGTACGCTTGAAGTCGAGTTGGACGCATTTCGCACCGCCGCGCGTACCCGCCAACCAACAGGCAGTACGGTGACGTTTGCCGCATACGATGATTTTGCCAGGGTCATTACCAGCAACCGCCTGCGAATGCTGGAAACGCTGATCAGTTCAAGCGTCGGCCTCACCGTTCGGGCTCTGGCGGAAAAGCTGGGGCGCGACATCCGCGCTGTTCATGATGACATCAAGGCGCTCGAATTCTATGAGTTGCTTGTGAACGAACGCGGCAACATCCACGTGCCCTACGACGACCTGCACATCGACGTCCACATCCGTCGCGCGGCGTGAAGGGCTTTCGCTCAGCCGGGGCGGGTTTGTCACCTGGGGATGTGGTCGCCTGGCCTTCGGCTTCCCTCGCGGTGGAATTCTTGGTGTGGTCGGCCTGACGGGGCTTCCTGCCCCGGCAGTCCTCAGCGCGCCATCCCTGGCGCGCTGACCCCAGTCGAATCCCACCACTCGGCAGGCTCCGACACATCCCCAGGTGGCAAACCCACCCCGGCTCGGAAACGCCTTAACGGCCTGAAAGTGAGGGCTAAAGAAAGGGGTCAGAGTCGACTCAGAGTCGACTCTGACCCTACTCTGACACCACTCTGACCCCTGGCGAACCGGCCGAAGGCCGGGTGGGGGTTTCCTGCCCGGGCCGTGTCGGAGCCAGCCGAGTATTGGGGGGATTTGCGGGGTCCGCGCGCCAGGGATGGCGCGCGGAGCGCCGACGGGCCAGGAAAGCCCGCCGGCGCGGCCGCGGAAATCACGTCAATGCGAGGGAAGCCGAAGGCCTGGCGACCACGGCCCGGGCAGGAAACCCCCACCCGGCCCCGCGGAAGCGTTTAGCCCAGGGCTTCGGTAATCGCCGACCCCAGGTCCGCCGGAGACTTCACGGTCGACACGCCCGCTTCCTCCAGCGCCGCGAACTTGGCTTCCGCCGTGCCCTTGCCGCCGGCAATGATGGCGCCGGCATGGCCCATGCGCTTGCCCGGGGGCGCGGTGACGCCGGCGATGTAGGCCACCACGGGCTTGGTCACGTAGTCGGAGATGAACTCGGCCGCTTCTTCCTCGGCCGAACCGCCGATCTCGCCCACCATGATGATGCCCTCGGTGGCCGGATCGTCCTGGAACATGCGCAGCACGTCGATAAAGTTGGTGCCGTTGATCGGGTCGCCGCCGATGCCCACGCAAGTGGTCTGGCCCAGGCCCGCCTGGGTGGTCTGGTAGACCGCCTCGTACGTCAGCGTGCCGGAGCGCGAAACGACGCCCACGCGACCCGGCTGGTGGATGAAGCCCGGCATGATGCCGATCTTGCATTCGTCCGGGGTGATCACGCCGGGGCAGTTCGGGCCCACCAGGCGGCAGCCCGGGATGCCGTCGATCATGGCGCGGGCACGCATCATGTCGTGCACCGGGATCCCCTCGGTGATGGCGACGATCAGCTCGATGCCGGCATCGGCCGCTTCCATGATGGCGTCGCCGGCGAACGGCGGCGGCACGTAAATCACGGACGCGGAAGCGCCGGTTTCGGCCACGGCCTCGGCCACGGTGTCGAATACCGGCAGGTCCAGGTGGGTCTGGCCGCCCTTGCCGGGCGTGACGCCACCAACCATCTTCGTACCGTACTCGATGGCCTGCTGGGTGTGGAACGTGCCCTGCTGACCGGTCAGGCCCTGGCAGATCACCTTGGTGTCCTTGTTGATCAGGATGCTCATGCGGAGGCCCCTTCTTTTTTATCAGTTGCCGCTGCGGCCACCGCTTTCTGGGCGGCGTCGTTCAAATCGTCGGCGGGAATCACCGCCAGGTCGGATTCGGCCAGCATTTCGCGGCCCTGTTCGGCGTTGGTGCCCTGCAGGCGCACCACCACGGGCACTTCCACGCCCACTTCCTTCACCGCCTTCAGAATGCCCTCGGCGATGAGGTTGCAGCGCACGATACCGCCGAAGATGTTCACCAGGATCGCCTCGACGTTGTCGCCGGACAGGATCAGGCGGAAGGCCGCGGACACGCGCTCGGCGTCGGCGGTGCCGCCCACGTCGAGAAAGTTGGCCGGCTCGCCGCCGTTCAGCTTGATGACGTCCATGGTGGCCATGGCAAGCCCGGCGCCGTTCACCATGCAGGCAATGTTGCCGTCCAGGGTGACGTAGTTCAGGTCGTGCTCACTGGCCTCGACCTCGGTCGGGTCTTCCTGGCGCGTGTCGCGCATCGCGGCCAGGTCCTTGTGCCGGAACAGCGCGTTGCCGTCGGCGTTGATCTTGGCGTCCAGCGCGACCAGGTCGTCGTTGCCGTCGATGATCAGCGGGTTCACCTCGACCAGTTCCAGGTCCTTGTCGATGAACAGCTTGTAGATGCCGGCCATGATCTTGCCCAACTGGCGCACGTGCTTGGGCGACATGCCCATGCCGAAGCCCATCTTGGCCGCGTCGTAGCTGCGGAAACCGGCGGTGTTGTTCACCTTCACGGTGATGATCTTCTCGGGTGAGTTGGCCGCCACTTCCTCGATATCCACGCCACCCTCGGAAGAGCCCATGAACGTGACGCAGCGGTTGCCGCGGTCGACCAGGGCCGAGAGGTAGATCTCGGATTCGATGTCGGTGGCCTCGGCGATCAGCACCGAGTCGACGGGCAGCGCCAGGCCGCCGGTCTGGTAGGTTTCGATGGTCATGCCCAGCATGCGCTCGGACTCGGCGCGAACCTCGTCGAGGGTCTTCACCAGCTTCACGCCACCGGCCTTGCCGCGGCCGCCGGCGTGCACCTGCGCCTTCACCACCCACATGTCGCCGCCCAGCGCCTTCGCGGCCGCTACGGCCTCGTCCGGCGTGGTGGCGTTCTGCCCCGCGGGCACGGGGATGCCATATTCGGCGAACAGTTCCTTCGCCTGGTATTCATGAAAATTCATCGGGTCTCCCGGATTGAATCAAGTCGTTGAAAGGGTCGAATACGGCTAATGGGCATGTGCCGCGACCAAGTTCTCCATTTTCGCCCGAAACGGCGCTGGACGCAAAGTGCGGCGGCGAATGACCACGTCCTCGGTCCGGGCCAGGTCGAGCAGCCTGGCCAGGTTCTGTCGCGCTTCAGAATAAGTAAAGACTTTCATTACGAACGCTCCAGGCAACGAATGCCAAGTGCCCCGGCCACGCGGCGCATCCGCCGGTCCAGTGTGAGCAGCGCGCAGTTCAATGCCTGTGCGCAACGCAGAAAATAAGCGTCGTACGCATAGATATCGTGCCTGACCGCAATGTCCAGCGCGGCGTGAACATCAGTCGCCTGCAGGCTGACCGGAATGCTGGCAGCCCGCGCCTCGATTTCCAGGGCCTTTTCCGGGGCCAGGCCATTGCGCTTGACGATGGCCGAGAGCGCGTTGCCAATCTCGTACGGTAAAACTTCGGGCGCAAGCAGCTCTGCACCGCGTGTCACCTCGAGAATCCAGTGCTTTTCGGGCTCGTTCAGCACCACGGCCAGGACTCACCTAACCATAAGACCGGAAGCCCCACCTCGCTGTCGGCATTTCACCCGTCTCTGTGTAGGACATCACCACCAAAAAAAACCGGCGCCCCGAAAGGGACGCCGGTTGTGCGGCCGCCCGAAAAGGCGGTCGCGGGGGAGAGCCTACTTGCAGCTCTTGTTGCCGTTGGGACCCTTGCACTTGCCGGAACAGCACTCGCTGTCAACGGTGCAGGCGGCACCCTTGGGTGCCAGCAGGCAGGCACCGGAATCGGCGTCCTGCAACTGCAGCTGGGTGTCACGGAACTCGCACTGGTCCAGTCCGAAGCTGTCGGACGTCTGCAGGTTGCCGTGCTTGGCATGGGCCGTGTACTGCGAACCGTGCTTGCCGGTGCTGTCGGCCTGCGGCAGCGTTTCCAGGTTCACGTGGTACGCGACGGTGTTGCCGCACACGTCGGTGGTGACCACCGGCACATCGGTGAAGTCCAGGTTGATCGGACCAGGACGGTTCTTTTTCTTCGACGTCACGTTCAGTCGCTCCAGCCCGTCCACCACCAGCGGAATGCCGGTGCTGGTCTCGGTGACCAGGATGCGCGTGCCGCTGCCCTGCGCGCTCTCACCGCACAGCGCCGCTTCGTGGCTGGCATCCGGGTCATTGCTGTTCACCACCAGCACGTCGGTCAGTTCACCGGGTGCCAGCGGGTCGGCATCGGACTGCGGTGTAAAGCGCACCACCGTTTCCAGTGTTTCCTCGCCACCCGGCAGGATGATCGGGAACACCGTCGGTGCCATCACCTGGAAGTCCACGCCACCGGTGGTGATACCGTCGATGGTCAGCGGGCACAGGCTCTCGTTGCGCAGTACCGCGGTGCGCTCGGAATGGCAGCCCAGGCTGCCGTCGGTGTCGACCACCGTGGCCGGGAAGGCTTGCAACCCCGTCAGCCCCACCGGGTCGATGACCAGGTTCGGGCAGTCGGTCTCACCGCTGAGCGGCACGTTCACCTGGGTCTCGCCCGGCGAATCGCTGTGGACCTCGACGTGCGCGGTATAGGCCGCATCCGAGCAGGCATCCGGCGAAAACCGCACGGGCACGGTGAAATCACTGCCCGCGGCCAGCTCCAGCGGCAGGTCGAGCACGGCCGGCAACTCAAACTGGCTGGCATCAGCACCACCCAGCTGGATGTCGTCCACCGTCAGCAGGCACTGCCCCTGGTTGGCGATCACCAGGTCCATGTCGGCCTGGTCACCTTCGCAGACATTGCCGAAGGCGCCGGAATCGGCAAACGACACGTTGATGTCCGGCGCGCCGACCACGGCCGAAACCGGTATCGAAACGCTCGGCTCATCGACATCGTTCGAGACGATCACCACTTGCGCGTTGCGCCCGCCGAAGCCACCGCCCGGCTCGTGGTGAACGGTGAACTCGACGAAATCGCCGGCGGCCACCACCACGGGTACCGAGGGTGACGGATCGAGCGAGAACTCGCCCGCGTCAGGCCCCTGGAACTCGATGGAATCGATCAGCAGGTCGCCGGTACCGGTGTTGAAGATCTGCATCGGGATGATCGTGTCATCGCCCAGGCACACCAGGCCCACGTCGGCGGTGATGTTCACCTCGATGTTGGGCGAACACTGCGGCGGCGTGTCGAAGGCCTCGATGACGTTGATGTCGCCACTGCCCAGGCTGGAGGCCGAAACGCCCATACCCATGCTGGCGAATGCGTCCCAGAGCAGGCACTGGCCCGCGCCGGCCTGGAAATCGAGGTCTGCCACCAGGATGGCGTCACGCATGTCCAGGAAGTCCGGGAAATCCGGCGCGCCCTTCAGGCCGTCGACCACCAGTTGGTGGAACATGGTGCGCGCGGCGTTGTAGCCGAACTTCTTCACGAAGCTGGTGTAGGCAATCCACAGCGTGTTGGCCCAGATCTCGCCGGCGTCGTGCTCCTCGGCGCGGCAGGGCCCTTGCGAAATGGTCGTGTTGGGCGGCTCACACTGGAACTGGAAGCTGCACATGGCCACGTCGCAGGTATTGCCGTCACCGCAATCGTCGTCGGTGCCGCACGACATGGTGTCGTCGTTGCTGCACACCCGGACGTTACAGAAGGAGCCGTCGACAATGTCGGCGAAGCGGCGCGTGAACACGCCGGGGTCGGTGCTGTAGAACTCGCGACGGATGGTGCCGTCGGGGTTGCCGCCGAACCAGCCACCAATGCCGTACTGGCCGTCCAGTTCGTCGCCGGCCTCGGCATAGATGGTCAGGCCGAACAGGTCGGAAAAGCCCTCGTTCATGCCTGAACCCTGCGAGACGTTGACGTTACCTTCCAGCAGGCGGCCCACCAGCAGGTGGCCGAACTCGTGCGCGACCACGGAGTTGTCAAAGCCCGAATCACGGATTCCGCAGACCAGGAACCGCGAGACCGGCGAGTTGCCATCCGTGTCCGCGCGCATGAAGGCGTTACAGCTGTCCGCGTCGGCCGGGTCGGCCGGCGTGGAGTTGTCCTGCGCATCGACGATGATCGGGTCGCCGTCGTTGCCGCCCAGTCCAAAGTTGTCGACCTGGGCGTTGCCGGCAGCCTCGTCAAAGCCGTACGAATACCAGAAGTTGTGCAGGCGGTTGTACCAGTAGAACAGGTTCACCACCGAGGCATTGATATAGGTATTCGGCTGCTGCGTCAGGTCGACGTCAAACGCCGGGCTGACACTGTAGTCGCCGGTCGGATCGGTGGTCACGACCTGCGGCATGCCGTCGCCGAAACGATCGTCGCGCGCGGTGACGTTGTTGCTCACCGTGCGGCTGTAATCCGCCTCGCCGCTCCCGTTCCACCAGTCGGCATGATCATCGTCGTGGGAGAAAAAATCTTCGCCGTCGAACGGGACCAGTTGCCTCGGGTCGGCGCCGTCAGGGTCCGAACCGGGCGTCATACCGGAACTGGTGCCCGATGGCGTGCCCGGGTCCGGGCTGTCACTGGTATACGCCAGGCCAACGGCGGTCTGGTGTGCGTACGCCGTAAGGTTCTGGCGCCACAGGACGCGGCCGTCGAAAGCGTCAACCAGGCTGCGATAGGCGTTGGGACTGTCCGCGTCGCCGGTCACCACGTTCCACGCCAGCCGCAACTCGGTGGCGCTTAACGGGAACCAGACCAGGCCATGCTCGCGGCTGAACTCAAGGTTTTCGAGCCGCGCGGCCACGCTGGCCAACGCGATGGCCTCGTCCGCCGGCACCAGTGGAACGGTGCCGTTGACGATCTTCTCCGCCCCGGCGATGGGCTCACCGGAGACGCTCCGAATCTCGCCCTTCGGGCTGATCGTGAACTTCAGGCGACCACCGAACACGTCAATGCCTGCCACCTGCTGCTGCAGGGTCACGTAGCTGGCGCCGGAAGCACTGGAATCCAGTTCCCGGGACACCTTCATGGCATTGATGTCCGCCGCTTCCAGCCCGAACAGCGAAGCGTTGGCCCCCAGGAATCCGAACGCCACCGCCTGTGGCGACTGGCCACTGGGGCCCGTCAGCGCACCGGTTGTGGTGGCGATGCGGCTGGGTGCGCCGGTGAGCGCGCTCCAGCGTACCCGCACCCCGGGCGCTGCACGCTCCAGGTCGGCCATCGCGCGGGACTGGGCCAGTGGCACCGCATTGAGCAGCTGCCGCGCGGCCAGGCCGGACACCAGGCCACTGTCGGCCCGCATGTCGATGTCGTGTACCGGTGTGTACGCGCCCCCGGGTTTATCCTGGGCGCCGGCGGTCGCGCACACGAGCGCCGCCACGCAGGCCGACAACACGCGGTCGCGGGCCTTGAACTTCAGTTGATCAATCATGACTCCCTCCTTCCAGTGAAATGCTTCTGGCTTTGAAGGGGCGCGAGTACGGATACCGTTCAGACTCGCTGGCACGGGGCCGTGAAGAGGTTTGGCTTGGTTGGTATCGGCCCGAAGGTGCACCCGAAATATAGGAGAGGACCCGCGGTTTTGCCATGTCGACTTGTCGCAGGCGTTCAGCGCTCGCGCGAAGGTGACGGGCCGGCGAGCCCCATGAACACCAGCAGGGCCCGGTCGAGTTGCACCATCACCCCTGTGCCCAGGTCACCGATTGGCCTGCCCAGTTTTTCCCGGCTGACCGTGGTGACCTTGTCCACCATGATGTGACAGGTCTGCCGAAGCCCGTTGGTTTCATCCGGCTCAACCTTGATCGAAGCAGGGGCGCCTCGAGTGATTGCGTTGTGAAGGCACACACGGTGACCGAACGTGTCGCGTCAAAACGGTCGTCCTGGACGATCACCGCGGGCCTTGGCTTACCCGTGTCGTTCCGCCCGCCGGATACCGTCCAGATTTCCCCACGCCTCATTCATCTTCCCAGTCGGTCACCGCGTCGATAAACGCCTGGTCTTCCGGCTCGGACGCCAACTGCGCCACGGCCAGCGACTGCGCGTGCGCCTGCGCCATGAAGGTCGACGAACGAACATCCGGCACCCAGACCTGGATCGGCCTCAGGCCCTGCTCACGCAGTCGCGCGCGGTGCTTGCGCACCCGGTCACGGGACGATTCTCCACGGGTAGAAACAGGCATGTCAGTCCAAAGGTCAATGCGTTACATGTAACATAGCACAGCGTGCTCACACACGCGATCGGCAATTCACCCGTTAAGCTGTCAGCCAATTGCTATACTGCCGCCGCGGCACGTCGAAGGCCGCACGCGGGGGCGACTGGCGCCGCAGGCGAGCCCCCGCCCGCACAATGGAGTAAAGCTTGCAGAACATCGCCGACTTCACCGGCTACCCGCTGTCCCCGGCCTTAACGCGCAGGGTGCTGCGTTACCTGAACGGTTTCCGCCTGTTCGTGGCCATGGCGCTGGCCGCCGCGTTTTTTACCGGCGCGCTGGTGCAGGGCATCAACTTCACCAACACCACGCTGGCCGCCGCCGTGCTGCTGGTCTACTTCGCCTTCAGCGTGGTGTTCATCCTGCACCGCCCGCAGGACGAGCAGGCGGTGCGCGAAATGGCGCTGCAGTCGCTGCTGATGGACGTGCTGCTGATCGCGCTGCTGCTGAACACCTTCGACGGCCTGGCCGTGCTGCTGGTATTCACCGGCGCCGCCGCCGGCATCGTGCTGCCGCTGCGCCTGGCGCTGCTGGTGGCGGGCCTGGCCTCGCTGGCCATCCTCTCCGGCCCCACCATCGCCGCGCTGGACGGCCGCGACAACGTCGACGCTTTCGTCGCCGGCGGCCTGTTCGGCATCATCCTGTTCGTCATCACCCTGCTGACCCACGTGCTGGCCAACTGGGCGCGCGAGTTCCGCCTGATTGCCGAGCAGCAGCTGATGACGCTCACCCGGCTGGAGCAGATCAACGAGCTGGTCATCCGCCGCCTGCGCTCGGGCGTGCTGGCCGTGGGCCCCGACGGCCATATCAAGATGATGAACGAGAGCGCGTGGTTCCTGCTGGGCAGCCCGCCGGCGGCGCGGCGCGCGCTGGAGGAAATATCGCCGGAGCTGAAACGCGCCCTGGACGAATGGCTGGGCGACCCGCGGCTGGAGCCGGAAACCCTGAACCTGAACGCCAGCCAGGCCCAGGTGGTACCCAAGTTCGTCGGCGTGCCGGCCGGCAACGAGGTCTCGGTGGTGGTGTTCCTGGAAGACAACGACGTGGTCAGCCAGCGCGCACTGGAAATGTCGTCCGTCAGCCTGGCGCGGCTGTCCACCAGCATCGCCCACGAGGTGCGCAACCCGCTCAGCGCCATCAGCCACGCCGCCCAGCTGCTGGAAGAAGACGAGGACCTGGCCGAGGACCAGTCGAAGCTGGTGACCATCATCCGCAACAACGTCAAGCGCACCAACGGCATCATCGAGAACATCCTGCAGATGTCGCGGCGCGAGAAGAGCCAGCACGAGATCTTCCCGATCGCGCCCTGGCTGGCCGAGCTGCGCGACGAATTCAATACGGCGCACCCCGATTACCCCTTCCGCCTGGAACTGCCCCGCGGCGCGGACGGCGAAACCGCCGCAGACGTGGAGCGACTGGCCGTGATGTTCGATCGCAGCCAGCTGCACCAGGTGCTGTGGAAACTGATGGAAAACGCCCTGCAGCACCTGGGCGACAACCGCCACCGCCCGGAACTGGTGCTGCGCCTGGGCCACGAGAAGGATTCGGGCTTCTGCAAGGTCAGCGTCGAGGACAACGGCGACGGCATCCCCGAAGAAAAGATGGTCGACATCTTCCAGCCCTTCTACACCACCCGCAAGGAAGGCTCGGGCTTAGGGCTGTACATCGCCCGGCAGCTGGTGGAAGCCAACCAGGCCGAACTCACGGTTGACTCCAGCCCCGGCGAGCGCACACGCTTCCACGTGCGCATGACGCTGGCCGGCGGCGGCGCCCGCATCATCGACCTCGACGCATTCAGGGAGACCCCATGATCGACAACCAGCATGTCCTCATCATTGACGACGAGCCCGACATCCGGGACCTGCTGGTGATGACGCTGGAACGCATGGGCCTGCGCGTCACCGCCGCGGCCGACCTGGCCGAAGCCCGCCGAGCGCTGGGCGGCCACGATTTCAGCTTCTGCCTGACCGACATGAAACTGCCCGACGGCAACGGCCTGGACCTGGTCCAGCAAATCGGCCGCGACCACCCGGAGCTGCCGGTGGCCGTGATCACCGCGCACGGCCGCGTGGAAGACGCCGTCCAGGCCCTGAAACTGGGCGCATTCGATTTCGTCAGCAAGCCCGTCGACTTAGGCATGCTGAGAAGGCTGGTGAACACCGCGCTGAAACTGCGCGCCGGCGACGATCGCGCCAGCGCCGAGGCGGATGACGGCGACAGCAGCGCGGGCTCCGGCCAGGACGCCCCGGCCCGCCCGCCTGAAGCGGAGGGCGACCTGGCGCGCCTGATCGGCACCTCGCAGGCCATCCAGAAATGCCGCGCCATGATCCGCAAGCTGTCCCGCAGCCAGGCCCCGGTGCTGATCTCCGGCCCCAGCGGTTCCGGCAAGGAGCTGGGCGCAAGGCTGATCCACGACCTGGGCCCGCGCGCCGGCGAACCGTTCGTGCCCGTCAACTGCGGCGCCATCCCCACCGAGCTGATGGAAAGCGAGTTCTTCGGCCACAGGAAAGGCAGCTTCACCGGCGCCGCCGCCGACAAGGAAGGCCTGTTCCAGGCCGCCGACGGCGGCACCCTGCTGCTGGACGAGGTCGCCGACCTGCCCCTGCACATGCAGGTAAAACTGCTGCGCGCCATCCAGGAAAAAGCCGTCCGCCCCATCGGCGCGCGCGAGGAAGTGGGCGTGGACGTGCGGATCGTTTCAGCCACCCACCAGGCCCTCAAACCACTGGTGGAGGACGGCAAGTTCCGCAGCGATCTCTACTTCCGCCTGAACGTCATCGAGCTGCACATGCCCAGCCTGGCCGAGCGACCCGAGGACATCCCGCTGCTGGCCGAACATTTCCTGGGCGACATCACCGCCGAGTGGGACACAAAAGCCCCGTCCATCTCGCCGGCGGCCATGGAAACCCTGCAGCAGCACGACTTCAGCGGTAACGTCCGCGAGCTGATCAACATCCTGCAGCGCGCGGTGACCATGTGTGAAGGCACCGAGATCGGCCCCGACGACCTGATGCTGGAGCAGTTCGACGACCCCCACCTGGGGGGAAACGGCCACGGCCAGAACGGCGACGCCCCCCTGCCCGGCCTGGACGACGACCAGTCACTCGACACCTACATGGAAGACATCGAGAAACAGATGCTGGAAGAGGCGCTGAAGAAGGCCCGCTACAACAAAACGCGGGCGGCCGATGCGCTGGGGATCAGTTTTCGGTCGTTGCGGTACAAGCTCAAGAAATACGGAATAGATTAATGAAGGGGTCGGAGTAAAGTGCCAGGGTAAAAATTACCCTGGCACTTTACTCCGACCCCGTCGCTCACCCTTCGCGCAGCGCGTTCAGAACCGCCTGCGGATCCCTGGCGAGCACGTTCAGCAGCACCCGTGCCGGACCGCGGGGCTGGCGATCCCCACGTTCCCAGTGACGCAAGGTCCCCAGGCTGATGCCAAACGACGTGGCGAATTCACTTTGGGACATACTGACATTACGACGGATCGCCTTTACATCCAGTGGACCAACCTCGTGCACCCTTGCCTTGACGACTTTTCCCCGGGCATGGTCGATCGCCTGCTCCAGCCCTGCCTTGATACTCTCGAATGCTTCACTCATTTTCAGTCTTCCCAAGCCTGAATCAAAAACCTGACCAGTTTCGCAAGTTCATTTCGCTCTGCCTTACTTAAATTGCCCTTCTCGCCCTTGCCAAAAAGGGTCAGCAAGTAAAGCGGAAGCTGATCATTATGAAAGTAATAGACAACCCTAATGCCGCCACTCTTACCTGTCCCGTCGCGTTTCCATCGTAGTTTTCTGACGCCACCGGCCCCTTTCAAAAGGACACCCTTTTTGGGGTTAGCCGCCAAGTGTGCGAACAATTCACCCCGTTGCTCCGGGGAAAGAAGTTTGTCGACACGACTGATGAATTCCGGCATCTCCGTTATGGTAAGTAATTTCACAGCTATACGCCATTGGATTAGTGCCCAAAAATGTTCGCACTTCTCCGATGAGTCGAGATACGGCAAAACTCTGCTAAAACGCGTAGGAAATGACTGTGACGACCAGCGATTGGCGCACTGAAGTCTGTCCAACGAGGAAAATACGTTCCCCCAAACACGCGGTCACGACTCGAGGAGATTGCGCTTTATGAAAGCCAAAGACTTTGAAGAGAAATTCGACGCGGGAGAGGAAGACATCATCGACGATCTGGACCTGTCGACGGCCCGCCGCCCTGCGCGAACGCATAGGCACACGCCCGCCATGACATCCGATTGACGTACAGAAACACGTACAGGTAGGATGGCCACATGAAAACCATCACCTACACCGACCTGCGCCAACAGCTGGCCAGCGCCATGGACCAGGTCAACGAAGACCACGCGCCGCTCTACATCACGCGCCAGAAGGGCAAAGGCGCCGTTCTGCTTTCGGCCGAGGACTATGCATCGCTGGAAGAAACGCTGTACCTGGCTTCCAGCCCGAGAAACGCGGAACGCCTGAACCAAGCCATCGAAGGTCTGCGCCAGGGCGAAGGCCAACCCCGGGAACTGGCTGACTGATCCCGCCAGGTGGAGATCTGCTTCCATCCACTGGCCTGGCAGGACTGCCAGCACTGGCATAAAACGGACCGCAAAAAGCTAAAACGCATCAATGAGTTGATCCGCGACATCGTGCGCGAACCGCACCAGGGCCCGGGCAAACCCGAACCACTCCGCGGTAACTGGTCCGGGTACTGGTCCCGTCGTATCGACCGCGAACACCGCCTTGTCTACACCGTGGAAAGGGACAGGCTGTTGATCGCGCAATGTCGGTATCACTACTGAACCTGAACCTGTCCAAAATGGAGCCACCTCGAAGATCACGGCGCCGATTGCTACATTTGTGGTAAATTACCACACTACAAACGCTACCAAACCCGAGGAAGCCACCATGGCCACCAACAGCATCCGCCTGGACGAGAAACTGGTGGAACGCGCCACCATCATGGGAAAGGCGCTGAACCGCACGCCGCCAAAGCAGATCGAGCACTGGGCGAAGATCGGCGAGATCATGGAAGACAACCCGGACCTGCCCTACGAGTTCGTCCGCCAGGCCATCATCGCCCAGGCCGAACGCGACGCCGGCAAGCTGGAAACCTACGAATTTGGCTAACGTCAGCCAGGTTCTGCAGACCCCCTCGTTTCGCAAAGCGGCAAAGAAACTCAACGCCCGGCAGAAGAAGGACCTGGATACCGCGGTCAGAACCTTGATGGCCCAACCGGAAATCGGCGAACGTAAACGTGGGGACCTGGCGTTCCTACGCGTCTACAAATTCAAAATGAACAAGCAACAAACGCTGCTGGGCTACAGTTTCAATGACGACAAACTGGTCCTGGAGCTCATGGCACTGGGCTCACATGAGTACTTCTACCGGGACATCAAGCGGTAACAAATCGGCGCAAGGCCGCACATGTCACCCGACGGCGCGACTACCCCACGCCTCCGCGAAACCAACGCCGGATATGGAGGTCAGGAGGTCGATACGATTGGGAGGATGCCCCAGTTGCAAGATCCGATCGGGTTCAGTCAGGTCGCCTGTGCGCAGCTTCAGATCCCCGAATCCGAACGCCTCCAGTGCCTGCAATACGCGCTCCACGTTTTCGGGTGTCGTCCGAATGAATACGTCTATGTCACCGGTAAAGCGCGGGTATCCATGGAATGCGACCGCGTGGCCGCCAACAACGAGGTACTCAACTTTCGTTGAGTTGAGTAAATCGATGAACTCGCTCAAATCGCTCTGCAGCCTGGCCAAGGGAGCTCCGGTACCGTTCAATCAGCTCAAGAAGTATATCGACCCGTTCCCGGGGCGAGAGCAAAGCGTAGTACTCCTCATCCGCCCGCTCCGCGTCCGGAAAACCGTGAAAAACCTGTGCCACGCGTTTCATCGTGTGCCAGTTTACCACCTCGGACACGAAACGACTGACGCACCGAACGCGCATCACCGCCGCTTCCGGCTCTCCGCCACATCCTCCGCAAGCATAGCCTTTGTCGACCGCTCCAGGTTGGACATGCTCACGGGGCACGTCGAGCATCACTCACGACGAACTGGTCCCCCGCGCCCAGCCCGTAACATGTTTAGAAATTCAGACTTCACACGCCTGAACAAACCCGGTGGAATGAATCCAAAGGCATAAGTGCCCCGTGGCTGGCCCGGTATGGGTGAAAGTCCGGCGTTCGGCCAGGAATCAACATTATGCTCAGAGACGATGATCCAGCTGGGCATGTCATCAAGCCCCAAATGCAACTTCACCTTCGCAGGAATCTCGATGCCCACTGAATCCCCGGTTGGCGGCCGGTGCGTTATTGGGAGAATGACCACTTGTTGTGCGAGCGTTGGCAGATCAACCGCCGCAACAAGACAGGCAGGGCGGTCCTTACCCTGGACACGACCGGCCCGTTCCTCGTGGGACCAAAGATAGTCGTATCGAAAAACCAGGCCGGGCCTGGGTTCTGGCAAGGCCATCAAATTGCTCAATCAAGAAGCTCATCCAGTGAATCGTGTTCCGGGTCCATTTCCGCGCGCTCAACGGCAGCGGCGACAACGGCCGGGGCATCCGCCGTTCGATGAACGCGCTGGGCCGCCGCTTTCAACCAGTCGTACTGCTCAGCGGACAGCAAGACGAACTCGCGCCGCCCATGGCGCGTAATCTCCACCGGCTCACGTTGCGCCTGGTGCTGGAAGTACCCGAACTTTCGCTGGAACTGTAGTGCAGTCGTTCTGGCCATAAGGACAACTCGCCGCTTAAAAAACGTAATATACGTATTATACATAGCCGTAGCGACCTCACCTTTTCCAACCCGAAAATTCTCCCATCACGCAAACAGAACGAATACATCAAAACCTCCCAAAAACGTGTAGGAAAATATCGTTTGACGCACAGAAACCCGCACCCAGAGAATGTCGCACATGAATGCCAAGGACCTGCTCGCCCAATACCAAACCACCCGCGCCCACACCGAGGCCCTGGCCGCCCCGCTGAGCGCGGAGGACCAGATGATCCAGTCCATGCCGGACGCCAGCCCCACCAAGTGGCACCTGGGCCACACCACGTGGTTCTTCGAAACGTTCATATTGTGCGAGCACCAACCCGGCCACAAAGAATTCGACCCCGCCCACCGCACGCTCTTCAACAGCTACTACAACGGCATCGGCGAACAGTACCCGCGGCCAAAACGCGGCATGATGTCGAGACCGCCGCTGCAAAGGGTGATGGAATGGCGCCACCACACCGACCAGGCCATCGAACACCTGCTCACCCACGCCACCGAAGCCCAGCTGGCCACGATCGCCCCCCTGCTGACCCTGGGTATTCACCATGAACAGCAACACCAGGAACTGCTGCTGACCGATATCAAACATGGCCTGTGGCAAAACCCCACCTGGCCCGCCCTGTTCCCGGCCACCGACACCCCGCCCCGGGACGCGGCGGACACAACCCACAACAACGACAGCGCCCACCACTGGCAACCCCTGGATGAGGGCGACTACACCATCGGCCACGACGACCACGCCCCGAACGCGCAAGGCTTCGCCTTCGACAACGAACGCCCCGCGCACACGGTGCGCCTGCAGGCCGCCGAACTCGCCCCCCACCCCGTGACCAATAAGGAGTGGCAGCAATTCATGGACGAAGGCGGCTACCAAGACCCCCTGCACTGGCTCTCCGACGGCTGGGCCTGGCGAACACGGGAAGGCATCGAAGCCCCCCTCTACTGGCGAAAGACAAAGGAAGGCCACTGGCACTACTTCACCCTGCGAGGCGACAAACCCGTCGACCCCACCGAGCCCGTCACCCACATCAGCTACTACGAAGCCGACGCCTACGCCCGCTGGCGCGGCGCAAGACTGCCCACCGAATTCGAATGGGAAGCCACAAAGCCAGAAAACGTCGCCAACTGGGAATGGACCGCCAGCGCATACGCCCCCTACCCCGGCTTCCACCCCGCCAAGGGCGCCGTCGGCGAATACAACGGCAAATTCATGGTCAACCAGATGGTGCTACGCGGCCACAGCGGCGCCACCCCACCCGGCCACGCAAGACCCACCTACCGAAATTTCTTCTACCCGGATGCGCGATGGCAGTTCACCGGCCTGCGACTGGCCCGAAACAGCACCCCTACAACCCGAAAAGGGTGACAATTTTTGTCACTTTCTGACGCTCAACCGTCATGTCGCCGCATTCCGAGACCACCCCACCGCCCCCAACCCCCTGTTTAAAGCCAAAAACCCAACTTGGCCCACAACTTGCATCTAAGACCACGCATCCCATGACATCTTAGGGGTCATAAGGCGACTTGAAAGAAATCAGGCGCCGAATTTTCAACACCATTGGAGGGTAGAAAAGTGTCTAAGCAACTTCAAAAGGGTTTCACCCTTATCGAACTGATGATCGTCGTGGCGATCGTCGCCATCCTGGTCGCGCTGGCCGTGCCGGCTTACAACGACTACACCATTCGCGCCAAGGTAAGTGAATGCATTAACCAGGCCGCCCCTGCTAAGCTTGCGATCTCAGAGTTTTTCCAGTCTGAAGGCAACTTCGCCACTGCCGCAGAAGACTATGGTTTCGATTTCGCAAACAGCGAAAGCCAATACTGTAATGACCTGCAGCTTACTCCTGCCAACGGTTACATCACGGTTACCGCTGTAAACACTGGTGCGGGCACCAACATCACTGCACAGCTGCAACCTGAGACTGGTGCTGGTACTGATTACAACCCGACGAGTAACAACGGGCCAATTACATGGGACTGCGTTGGCACGATGAGCGCTGGTGAGTCTCGCTGGCTGCCTTCAACCTGCCGTGCTGGTGACTAATTATTGATTGTCGGCACATCTTTAAGCTTGATCAAAAACCCCGCCAATTGGCGGGGTTTTTGTTAGTGTTTGAATAATACTTATTTGCCCAGAGCCAATACTGCCCTAGTTTACTTCACAAAATTTCAGCAACTTTATTACTAAGACAATGATGTTCAAGTATAATTATGCCAAGGGGAATGGAGTGAGCCGCGCATGAATACGGAACTCAAGGTCTCAAGCCAATTGCGCGGATTCGCGCGGCGATTGGTTGCGGAAGGCCTCATGGAAGAACAAAATGCTCTGCAGGCTTGTGACAATGCGAGCAAAAGTGGCGTTACTGTACTGGCTTGGCTTAGCAAAGAAGGTAATCTTGATCCAGCAATGCTAGCCCAGGCGGCATCCGTTGAATACGGTGTGCCGTTATTAAATGTTAACGCAATGGACTTGGGGCAAACACCTACCAGTTTGGTGAGTGAAAGTCTGATCCACAAGCACAAGGTGCTCCCATTGTATCTGCGTGGCAATTCGATTTTTGTCGCACTTGCAGACCCCACCGACCACACAATCATTGACGAGATTTCTTTCAGTTCCGGATTTCACGTCGAACCAATTCTCGTCGCATCCGACCAATTGGAGCCAGCCATTCAGCGGGCCCTTGCTGCTGCAGATGAAGAGTTTGACGATTTTGATGCTGAAGAAGGTTTTGAAGACATTGGCTTTCAGATCGACGACGATCAAGCTGATGAAGTCGATCTTGAAAACGCGATTGATGAAACCCCAGTCGTTCGATTTATCAATAAAGTGCTCCTTGATGCAATTCGCAAAGGAGCGTCCGATATTCACTTCGAGCCCTACGAGTCCAAGTACCGAATTCGCTATCGCCTGGATGGTGTACTCAAATCCATAGCCAGCCCACCCGTGCAAATGGCCCGCCGACTCACCGCACGTCTAAAGGTGATGGCGGGACTGGATATTGCTGAAAAGCGAGTTCCTCAGGATGGGCGCATCAAACTCAACATTACTCGTACTCGGAGCATCGACTTCCGAGTCAGCACTTGCCCAACACTTTTTGGGGAAAAAGTTGTTCTTCGAATTCTTGATTCCGCCTCGACCCACCTTGGTATTGAAGGACTTGGGTTTGAAAGTGGCCAACATGACCTCTACCTGGAGTCTGTCAAAAAACCATATGGCATGATATTGGTGACCGGTCCTACCGGTTCCGGCAAGACAGTCACCCTTTACACGGCGCTCAATCTGCTGAACGATGAAGGCCGTAATATTTCAACAGTTGAAGATCCCGTAGAAATTCGTGTTCACGGTATCAATCAGGTTCAGCAGAACACTAAGCAGGGCATGACGTTTGCCAGGGCACTTCGCTCGTTCTTGCGACAAGATCCCGATGTCATAATGGTGGGTGAGATTCGTGACTTGGAAACCGCTGAAATCGGTATTAAAGCCGCTCAAACAGGTCACCTCGTATTGTCAACCCTGCATACTAACGATGCACCTCAATCCATTACACGACTAATGAATATGGGTGTTCCGAGCTATAACATCACTTCAGCTGTAAACTTGGTCATCGCACAACGCCTGATCCGAACGTTACACAAGTGCAAAACAAAAGAAGATTTACCGGAGGAGGCATTATTGCGGGCCGGGTTTAAAGAAGACGAATTAAAGGACATTGAATTGTTCAAGCCCGTTGGTTGCTCCGAATGCAACGAAGGTTATCGAGGAAGAAGTGGCATTTTCCAGGTCATGCCTTTGACTGAACCCATTCAGCAGATCATTCTCGAAGAAGGAAACTCTCTGAAGATTTCAAAACAGGCCACCAAGGAAGGTGTCCTCGATTTAAGACAATCCGCCTTACTCAAGGTCGCAAGAGGCGTCACAGACCTTGTCGAAATTAATCGTGTCACCAAGGACTAGGTTATGGCTACGATACAAGCAGAAAACACTATTTTTCTCTGGGAAGGTCGAGATAAGAGAGGCGTTCGACTTAAAGGTCAGCAAGTTGCACCTACGCCTAATCTTGTTCGTGCTGAACTACGTCGACAAGGCATTAGCCCAATTCGGGTTCGCAAAAAGCCGAAGCCCCTGTTTGGTAGCGCTGGTCGCCGTATTTCCTCCAAGGAGATCACCAACTTCAGCCGCCAGCTTGCAACCATGCTGAAATCAGGTGTGCCGCTTGTGACCGCATTCCAAATTATTGCGGGTGGTACCAAGAATCCGCGCATGCGCACGATGGTCGACAGAATTCGAGCCGACGTCGAGTCGGGTGGGAGTCTGTATGAAGCATTAAGCGCGCACCCGATTCAATTTGATGAGCTGTATACAAACCTTGTTAAAGCTGGTGAAAGTGCCGGCGTGCTCGATACGATTCTCGACGAAATCGCTTCATATAAGGAGCGTATCGAAAGCATCAAGGGAAAAATCAAGAAAGCTCTTTTCTATCCTGCAGCCGTTGTAGCAGTGGCTGTGATCGTCTCTGCGATTCTCTTGGTCTTTGTCATTCCACAATTTGAGGCAATATTCCAGAATTTCGGAGCTGACTTACCCGGTTTTACTCAATTAGTCCTCAATGTCAGTAATTTCGTTCGAAGCAATGGAGTCCTCATACTGGTAGCGCTAATTCTGGGCATAACTGCATTGGTTATGGCGAAAAAGCGCTCCTTGAAATTCGCTCACTGGCTGGACCGCGTTAGTTTACGAATTCCAGTGGTAGGCAGCATTCTTCAACAGGCGGCAATAGCTCGCTTTTGTCGTACGCTCGCCATAACATTTGCAGCAGGCGTCCCACTTGTTGAAGCACTTGGAATCGTAAACGGAGCGACAGGCAACCAGGTTTACAATGATGCTGCAGGCCGAATTCGGGAGGATGTTGCAGTTGGGCATTCCTTGCAACTTGCAATGCAGCAAACTGACGTGTTTCCCAACATGGTCATTCAAATGGCCTCCATCGGCGAAGAGGCCGGCTCGCTTGACGAGATGCTGATTAAAGTTGCTGAAGCATACGAAGAAGAAGTCAATAATGCCGTTGACGCACTGAGCAGTCTGCTCGAACCCGTAATTATTGTTTTCGTTGGCGTCGTGGTAGGCGCTATGGTCATCGCCATGTATTTGCCGATCTTTAAGATGGCCGCGGTTATCTGATTCGGCGTGTTAATCTTTCAGCCAAACGGATGGGGCTGATGTAATGATCCCTGAAGCTTTGATAATGACGCCCCTGCTCACTGCAGGGGTGTTTACTTTTGGCTTACTGATAGGCTCTTTCCTTAATGTCGTAATTGTCAGGGTTCCCCCGCGACTAGAGTATGACTGGCGTTGTCAATGCAACGATTTACTTGATTTACCTGCGACCAATCTAAAGGAAGAACAGCCGCCAGGGCTAGTTATTTCGCGTTCGCGCTGCCCTCATTGTGGTCACAGAATAACTGCGCTAGAGAACATCCCCTTAGCAAGTTATTTTTTCCTCAAGGGAAAGTGTTCTTCATGTCACGAAAAAATCTCACCCCGATACCCAATTGTTGAACTCATTACAGCCGTACTATTCCTGTTCGCATTTCTCCGATTTGGATTTTCACCACAATTGTTTGGATCACTGGCCTTAATTGCCGGCCTTATCGCATTGTCTTTCATTGATATTGACCATCAATTATTGCCAGACTGCATTACACTCCCGATGCTTTGGCTTGGATTAGTGCTGAGCTGTTTTGGGGTCTTTACCAACGCAGTTGATGCTATCGCTGGTGCCGTACTTGGCTACGGGATTCTGTGGTCAATCTATCACCTCTTCCGATTGGTAACGGGTAAGGAAGGTATGGGCTATGGTGATTTCAAGTTACTCGCGGCTCTAGGTGCTTGGTTCGGGTGGCAACTGATCCCCCTGACTATTTTATTGTCTTCGTTTGTCGGAGCATTAGTTGGAACCACCTTGATCGTAATGAAGCGAAACCCCAAAGGACAGACCATCCCATTTGGTCCTTATATCGCGATCGCGGGGATTGCGAGCCTACTCTGGGGGCACGCGATTGTTGGGGCATATCTCGAATATTCCGGGCTCTAGTATTAGCCGATCAACACAAAGCTTGTTAAGCAGTTTTGAGGAATGTGCATGCTAGTAGTGGGCCTAACGGGGGGAATTGCATCGGGGAAGTCGGTAGTTTCTGGTGAATTTGAGAAACTGGGGGTTCCTGTAATTGATACAGATATTATTGCCAAGAGGTTGGTAAAGCCTGGTGCTCCCGCCTTAGAAAGAATTGTCGATACTTTCGGAAGCGTGGTACTTGAGAAAAACGGGGAACTTAATCGCCGATTGCTCCGAGAACTAATACTCAACGACGACAGCAAGCGAAAAAAACTGGAATCGATACTCCACCCAATGATACTCGAGGAAGTACAACGCGAACTGGGAGGCCTTACCGAGAACTACTGTATCGTCGTTATTCCACTACTGGTCGAGACCGGAATACCGAATTGGATCGACACGGTTCTGGTTGTTGATTCAGATGTTGAGGTTCGAATTCAACGATTAATAGAAAGAGATAATGTTTCTCACGAGTCAGCCTGCTTGGCAATAAAAGCCCAAGCTCCCGAGTCCTACCGCCTCGCCATAGCCAATGATGTAATCAGTAACAACGGTACTATTAAAGAATTGCGTCAATCAGTAGCGCACCTTCATAAAAAATATTCTAGACAGAGTTTTGCGGATCATCGAGGCACCCATTCCCCATGAATAACAATTGGCTTTCAAACCTAAATTTAGTGCTTGAGGAGCATCGAACGAAAACCATCTTGGTGGCGGCATTATTTTGCGCCGTCATTTTATCTTTCTCCGCCAACTATACCTGGTTGAACTATGACAGTTTCTGGCTGCTTAGAACTGGCCAAGACCTGATAGAAAATGGGTTGTCTCCATGGATTGACCACTACAGCTTCACTCAAAACGGAGAACCAATCGGTGCGCCACGCTATATTTTCAGCTCAATTTACTATGGGTTTGTCAAACTATTCGGAGAGCAGGGTGGTGCCTACGCCATGCGACTCTCAGCATTTTTACTCGCGCTTGGGTTCATGTTGCTTTGGATGCGGCAGATCAATGCGCCCGCCATTGCATACCTTGTCGGACTACCCATTCTGCTAGTGGCGCTGCAACAACGGCCGCTTATCCGGCCGGAAATGCTCAGCTACACATTGATCATTATTGCGTTAATGTTTTACCAGCGAGCCAGGTTGGAATTTAGCTGGAAGAGCATCCTCCCCATTGCGGTTTTGATGATCATCTGGTCAAACTACCATTCTTCCATATTTGGATGGGTGATTTTCTTCGGGCTATTTGCAGATATTGGTTGCAGGTTGTTAACCAATAGGGCACCAGTTAAGTCCTGGGTTAACTGGTTCGCAATGGGCATGATTGTCCTGGCATGTGGCTATTTAAATCCTGACTTCCGACATGATGTCTTTGGAATGATGCGATTTCAGGAAGAATGGAAAGCACTGATCAGAGAGTACGAGCCACCAGTCAAATATTTCGAGTTTGCCTTTTTTTATGTCTATGTAGTGATGGCTTTAGTCACACTATTCATGTCCGTGCGGCAACGAAAAGTCGGCTACGTCATCTCTTTGATCATATTCCTGAAAGCTTCTACAACAACCTCAAGAATGATCTCGCCTACAGCAATTCTATGTGTGGCGATGTTCGTCCATTTGCTCGCGGATTTTTACAAGACCGCAGATCTGGCCGAGATTCCCCGGTCTGCCAAACGAATTGCAGCAGGTGTCGGCGTCATAGCAACTTCCATCATGCTCTGGCATTCCATCGAGTTAGCCCATGCATTCACAACCAAGAACATTCGACCCAAAACCCAGTATCCTGATCAAATGATCCAATATATGAAAAACAAGGGGATCAACGGGCGCTTGTTTAATGAGTACCATCTCGGCGGATACTTACTTTACAAACTCGCACCTGATAGCAAAGTTTATATTGATGGCCGAACAGGAATTCTCTACCCACTGGATTTCTCCAAGCAGTATTTCGAAGGAAAGAAAACTGCAGCAGGCATGGCAGACATTTTCAGAGAATATGATGTTGAATACGCAATCTTGGCCAACGAGGCCACAAACGCGCGAAACTTAGCCTACCTTGACTTTCAACTCGAATATTCTGATGTGGACTATTCGCTTTATAGGAATGGAACCGGCACATTCGAATCAACTGGAAGAATCTGGGCTATGCCCTACTGTTGGGATGCTTCCAATACTGATCGTTTATTTGATGAATATTCAAAACTAAATGATAAAGCGTACACTGAAAGTTATATAAAACCGCTTAGTCAGGTCATAAATGAATACCTTGGTGCGGAGTCACCAGAACAATTCCTGGAATATTTTGAAGTTGACGCGTCTACAAGTGATCCCGTAATCAGGTTTCTTGCGTATCGTGCAGTTGAAGAAAAAAAGTATGACATCGCAACTAACCTAATGGCTCATCTCGGTGAATGGGAGTTGAAAGATGTGTTGCTCGTCTCGTTCGCGAAGTACGCCCGGGGCGAGTATGAATCGGCGCTACAGCAACAAGTTAACGCAATCAGAAACCCTCCCAAGCAGGTCGAGTTCACAGATCTGGCCTTTCAATATGTGTTGCTAAAAAGAATCAGCCAGCACGTTAGGTTCGGAGAGTTTCTCGAAGGGTATCTAAACAGGCTCGAGAAATCCGTAGGCAAACAGACGTTCTTCACGCCTGATGAACCCCTGGACATCGAGGTGTTTTGTCAATTTAAGTAGTTGCCTACAAACAAGAACAAGCAGGTTAATGAACCCGTGGCCATTGAGTGAAAATCCCGTTCAATAAGCCCTACATGACCGGTCGCGAACTCCACTACATCGCGGAAGCCCACGCGCGGGGTCAACTCGCCGGCGACGGCGAGTTCACCAAGCGATGTCACCGCTGGCTGGAAGAGAGCACCGGGTGCACAAAAGCCCTTCTCACCCATTCCTGCACCGCTGCACTGGAAATGGCCGCCATCCTGGGCAACATTGGCGAGGGCGACGAAGTGATCATGCCCTCGTACACCTTTGTATCGACTGCCAACGCGTTCGTGTTACGTGGCGCCACTCCGGTATTCGTCGACATCCGCGAAGATACGCTCAACATCGACGAAAACCTGATAGAGGCCGCCATCACACCACGAACCCGCGCCATCGTGGTCGTCCACTACGCCGGCGTCGCCTGCGAGATGGACACCATCATGGACATTGCGCGACATCGCGACCTGCTGGTAATTGAGGACGCTGCCCAGGCCATTATGTGCACCTACAAGGGCCGCCCCCTGGGCAGCATTGGCGATATCGCCACGTTGAGCTTCCATGAGACCAAGAATGTGATTGCCGGCGAGGGAGGTGCGCTGCTCATCAACCGCCCGGAGCTCGTCGAACGCGCCGAGATCATCCGCGAGAAAGGCACCAATCGCAGCCAGTTCTTCCGTGGCCAGGTCGATAAATACACCTGGGTGGATATTGGATCCTCATTCCTCCCAAGTGAAATGGTAGCCGCGTTTCTTTGGGCCCAGTTGGAAGACGCAGGGTCAATCACCGAGAAACGACTGAAAATCTGGGAGACCTACCACCAAGCGTTCGCCGGGTGGGAAAAAGCGGGCGATTTGCGGCGACCCCAAGCGCCAACTCACTGCCAGCACGGCGCTCATATGTATTACCTGTTACTTAAAAACCTGGAAGACAGAACTAATCTGATTCACCATCTCGACGAATCAGGCATTAACGCGGTTTTTCACTACGTTCCCCTTCACAGTTCGCCGATGGGAAGGCGTTTTGACCGTACCCAAACCAAACTCGAAATCACTGAATCCTACAGCGAACGACTTGTGAGGTTGCCGCTCTGGGTGGGTCTTGAGGCGCATCAAGAAGGCGTTATCAATGAAGTCGGCGCATTTTTAAAGAAACCGTCACTTTACTGACTTTGAATATCCGAGAGTTCTCCTCGGTTCGTTTGGCTCATGCAAGAGATTGTCATTCAGTCTTTTTCGATCTCGCTCTGATTCCATCTCCACGTGGCCTACACTGCTGAAGCATCGCCTTGTACGCATCCGTCCTGAATACAAGACTAACTCCGAAATACAAGGCTGCAAAAAATATTGCAGTCAAAGCAACGCTAGTTACTCGATCCGCGGATAATGCTTGAGGCAATCGAATAGATGTGACCAACATGACACCTCCCACAGCGATTAAACACTGCGTCACTAATGGACGGGTAATCACCTGCACATTGAGGCCGACTTCCCTTGCCACGGAAATTGCAGCAATCATTACCGCGAACGCCGACTGAACGATCAACCCATAAAGAAAAAAGTCAATTCCCCAGAAAATTAAAATAAGCAGATTGCACGCTAAAAGCGCCTTCTTGATGATTTCCAACCTTAGGAACTCGTCAGATCGCCCCCTCCCAGCCAATACGTTTAGCAAAAACGCACTTAATGGGTACCCAAACCCACTGATGACAAGAATCTTGAAAATCGAGGCAGCATACGTCCAGTTTTCCCCGTACAACAAAAGAACCAGGTCGCTTGCAACCAAAAACAACCCGCCAATCAACATGAATGTGATAAAACCAAGTACTTTCAGCCCAGTCAGCACGGCGATACGAGTCCGGCCCAAATCGTTTTGTATCTGACTGAATACCGGGAAAAGCACATTCATCAAGGTTACCGATGAATTCTGAACCAGAACCTGACTGGTCGCTTTCGCTCGTTCATAGTGCCCTAGGCCGACGGGTGAATAGAACTTGCCGATGATGAGAATATCCAGCCGAGTAAACGCAACATCGAGCAGGTTTGAATAGTAAATTCGCGATCCATATGCCCACAATTGGCGTAACGCAAATATGGACGGCCTACCAGCCGGCCGCCAGGAAGACGCTAGCCATGTCACAACCGTAGTCGAAAAACTAATCGTTACCATCTGAGCAACGAGCGCCCAGGCCCCAGCACCTAGCAAAGCAGCCGAAACACCGACCACACCGCCAAGCACGGCAGCAATGACATCGATTCTCGCAATCAGCCGATAATCTAGTGCCCTACGTAGGGTGGATAATTGCACGACGTTAAGCGAATGGATGAGAAAGATGACCGACAGGGCTTTAACGAAACCGACTAACTCAGAACTCTCGAAAATCCAACCGACCGCGCCCGCTAAGCTGAAGACTATCAGTGTCAATAACCCGCCACACGCCACATTGAAATAGAACGCCGAAGTTGCGTGTAGTTTTCTAAGATTTTTTCTCTGAATCAGTGCCGCACCCATGCCGAAATCCAGGAAAATCTGTCCGATTCCAACCAGGGCCATGGCAATCGCCATCAACCCAAACTCATAAGGCGAAAGTATTCGTGCAAGAAAAAGTGTTACAAGGAAGAGAATTCCTTGAGAGAATGATTTGCCACTGAATTCCCATCCAAGTGCCCGAAGGCTTCTCGACCTCAGCTGATCATCTTTGCCCGATTCAGTGCTCACGGGTTACGTGGACCACTCAGTGTTTTCTGGCAATGAGTTCGCAAACCTTCGACACTTCACTTGGGCCAATCGCAGTACCCGTCGGCAAAACGAGTATTTTTCGAGCGACCGCTTCCGTGATATCCAGTTTGTAGACTGAATCCGGGCGCATGGACCTATATGGTTCCATTCGATGACAACCCGGCCAAAAGTAACGACGCGCCCTCACTTTTTCACTGTGGAGGAACTCCATCAGTTCGTCCCTGGACAGCGGGTAAGAATCCCCTACTTCAATAACAATGTACTGCCAATTGCAGTTCTCATTCTCATCGAAACTTATCAGCTTAATGCCCGGGACGACCGCCAACTGCTCACGATACTGATCATAGTTCCGTTTATTGATATCAAGAAAAACGTCGATGTTTTCGAGGTTTGTCAATCCCATGGCCGCACAGACCTCCGTCATCTTTCCATTGGTTCCGATGTGAATGACGTTATCTAAGCCGGCAAAACCAAAGTTCTGCATCAATCGAACCTTTTCGGCTAAATCATCATCGTTCGTCGTGACAGCACCACCTTCAAATGAGTTGAAAAACTTAGTGGCATGGAAACTGAGTACTTCACAGTTTCCAAATCCACCGATCATCTTCGAACGATACGAGCATCCAAAAGCATGCGCCGCATCAAACAATAGCTTCAACCCATGCCTGTCTGCGATTTCTTGGAGTTGTACAATTTCGCAAGGGCGACTGTACAAATGGACGCCCATAATCGCGGTTGTTTCCGGCGTGATCAGAGACTCGACTTTCTCAGGGTCAATGCAATAGGAATCTGGATCTATGTCGCAAAAAACCGGAGAAATTTCCTGCCATTGCAAAGCGTGAGCAGATGCGATGAATGTGAATGAAGGCAATATAACCTGCCCTTTCAATTCCAGTGCCCGAATTGCAATTTCCAATGCAACGGTGCCATTACACATCGAAATACAGTGCTTTACACCAAGGAAATTCGCCAACTCACGTTCAAGCTCCTGGACCAGCTCCCCTCTGTTGGTTAACCAACGTTCCTCGAACAGGAATTGAACACGCTCCCAAAACTTTTCAAGTTCCCCAATATTCGGGGCTCCCACATGCAACGTGTTTGGAAACTTCAAAGACTTGGTACCCCTCGAAAAATTCTGATTGTACTCGGTAGTCGCTCACCGCCAGCCAGGGTGTTGCTATTTGAGTTGATCGACCCTCTGCCCTGTCACCAACCTGAGCGCCAGCAGCTTTAGCGCCCTACCAGTTGTGGCGAGGCTTTGAACAGGATCGCTCAAAACGAAATTCACGGCATATCTTGGAATTTGCCCATACTGTTTCTCAACAATACACAGCCAGAGAATCCATCCATATTGTTGTGACCTCTGCTTTCTCGTGGCTTTCTCAATCTCTAGTTGACCAAATAATTCGTCCAAGCGATCCCAGAAAACCAGCATGGTCTTGGCTGTATCCAATCGTCGAACCTTGGACTTGATCATACCCGTGGTAAGCACCCGATACACTGCCGAAACTTTGTCCCGGTAATGAACTTGGCCAAACTGAGCGAGATGCAAATACAGCGGCAAGTCGCCATATGGCAGGTCTAAAATTTTTGGATAAAGTCCACTCAGATCCCTGTTCCTAAAAAAAACAGTTGCCGTAGTGACGATCCAGCTATTGACAAGCTGCCGTGGCTCAATCACGCCTTCCTGCAAATTCAGGTTAAACCTTCGACGCTCAGTTACCTCGCCATTGATATCACACTCCAGGAGAATGGAGTTCTCAAAAAGCATTGCTACATGATTGTGACGTTCCATGTAATCAAACTGTGCTTGCAGCTTATTATCGTCAATCCAAAAGTCATCCCCATCGCACATTGCGATGTATTTTCCAGTCGCCAAAGAGGATACGACTGAAAATGGCTTTACACCCTTAGAGTATTGATTACTTGATTCAAGTCGTAGCTTGATAATGTTTGGAAACTTGTTTTTGTATTTCTTAAGGATTTCAGTAGTTAGATCACTCGAACAATCGTCCCGTACAACGACTTCAAACTTAAAACTTGTCCTTTGCGCCAAAAATGAATCAAGAGCATCACTGATGTACTTTTCATGGTTGTAGCAAACGCAACAAATACTTACAGCTGGCGCGTTGTGATTCGCCCAACCTTGCATAACGTCTGACTCGGATCGCTTAATCATCTGTCTATTATTATTCGCACCACCTAGTGAACGAAATCATAAGTGGGCTAATAGACCCAATTAGGCTCCAGAGCTTCGCTCAAGTCCCTGCGGCCCAACTCAAATCGAGCATTGTAGAGGTAAGATTTGAGCTTATAGTTTACTTTTGTCCGTAGAGTATGGATCTCAGTCACTGAGAAGTGGGTTTGGATTAGCTGGAAGATGTATCGATTAACTTTGAGCTATGCACACCATAAAATCCTGCCGTTATCATAAACAGGCAGGCTTCTTGTGTTTATAGACTAGTATTTTAAAAAGTCTTGGTTTCAGATCGCGACAAGTTTTTAGCGCCACTAGGAGAGAAACATTTTCGACTTGAGAAAGTAAATCGGCCTATTCAGAAACTCACCGATTTTGTCATTCCGCGCAATATTTTTTTCATTTAGAGGAAAATACTTGACTATTCCATTTTTGACTTCTGGTACATAAATTCGCTCAATGTCCCAAAAGTCAGCCACTCCTTTGGTAATGAACCCAATTTGTTCACGCTTCGTCCCTTCTGAGAGTAAGGGTGTCTCTGTATTACCTTTCCAGCAGTATCCCAATTGAAATACCAGATTCTTTGTAATCAGTGACAATGAATTTAACGCTTCAAGTATTTTTACTCTTGCTTGTTCGACATTGAGATTTGAGTCGCCAAAATCATCGCCTAAATGATGAAGCACGTTAAGCAGAAAACACACGTCAAATACTTCATTTGTGCTTGATTTATTAAACTCATAATATGAATCGAACACCCTCAATTGCTCTTCAAATTCCAACACTTTTCTCGCAAGCACCAAGAACTCTGAATGCTGAGGATTACCTTCAAACGCAACTACAGTATCTGCACCCTGTTGCAAACTTTCGAACACAAAAAAGCCCGTATTTGCGCCAATATCCAACACTTTTTTGTCCCGAAAATCTAATTCAGAACTAAAGCACTCAAACCTCTCCCGTTCATACTTAAAAGGTTGACTTTCGGAAACGCCTAAACTGGCACATAACGCATCAGGCGGGCATTGGTAGTTTGAGTGTTTACTTACATTCAAATAGAGGTCAGAAAGTCGCTCAACATCACTTTTGTTCAATTTTCTCCACCTGCCTCTTCACGAAAGATTGAAATAGTATCGGGTCGCCGGTACACGTCTATAGACTGGAAGTCGCCATACTGTCTTGCAAAATCTTCTTGGTTTGTGCCATGGAACGCTAACTTTGGGTCGTTTAATCCCCGCCTTCCAAACCCGCCAGACCAAAAATACTTTACGAACCCCGGTTCTGTGTTTGAACCTACTTGATCATCTTTTTCGCGCTCTGAAAGCAATCCCAAATCTGATAGCAACCGATCAAAAATTGGGATATCCGCATCAACAAAGAGTTGCGATGGCCCCCATAAACGTGGATTTGCCTCTATCACAAACTGCCCCTCCTTAGCATCTCTTATTTCAATCATTATAAGTCCCTGAAATCCAGCCGAAAGAAGCATTTCCTCAAATTTCCTTGCAATTTCACTCTCGTGAATCTCGGCACCTTGCGCGGCAACAATTGATCCACCACCAGGTTGTTGAATCAAATTCTTCTGGGAAAATGAAATTACTTCTTTATTTTTTGCGAAGTAAAAAAGCAGATAGTAACTTTCCCCATAAATGAATCGCTCAAAGTAAAAGTCTTCTACTTCCTGATCATCAAGTAGGTTCGATAGTTCGGATTCAGTATGAATTAGCTTAGGCTTGAACTGCACCTTTCCTAAGGGCGAAAAATATGACTTTGGCTTTACAACAATTGGTAATTCATCTGCCACTCCCCCAACTTCGGGGGGCGCCAAAAGGCCATGATTTTCACAGTGGTTTCTAAACCGAAACTTGTCGGAAAGCTGCGAATAAAGCTCTTTATCGACAATTGGCATGAAAATGCCTTCACTTTCGAACAACTGACGTTCCGAAAGGAATTTCCGATTTAGATATTCACTGCTTGGGAGAATGTGTAGTTTCGAGTAACCATATTCTCGTTTAATCATTTGCAGAATTGGCAAAACTTCGTCGATGTCAAAATCCACAAACTTTCGTTCAGCGAAAATTATGTTCTTGTATTCAGTTAACGAAATAGGATCGTTTTTAGCTGACGAAATAATATGAGTTGAAATGTTTTTACTTGTCGCTACTCGTAAGAACGCAATCACCCCCCTTTGGTTAAACCCCGAAAAAACTATAACTGCGGAATTTTCCATTTCAATTTTTTCCTCTAATGCAGTTTTTGCAGCCAACAAAGCTGGAAATTTCGCTCAGACAACTTTAGAGGCGAAGGTTTACCATATTGGCCTTGAGCTTTTCTAAATTGAAAAACGACTCACCGTCAATTTATGAAAATAATAAACTCCAGCACACTCAAGGCAGATTACTCAGATGTCCAACATGCATGGACCTCGAAAAACGCTTTCTGTTTGGTAAGTGACACGGGCTCACGTATCTCCGTTAAGAAATTAATATTCGCGCAAGAACCATTTCTTCAGAGCAACCATTTTGCGTTCCTAACCTCTGGGAGCACCGGTGAGCCTCGCTTAATAGTAGGTGACAAAACACGCTCAGAGTCACTTGTTAAAACCATTCATACTGCACAGAGTGCTGACGAGGTTAAGACAACAATTTGCACTTTGCCGATAAGCTATTCCTACGCCTTCATTAACCAGTGGCTTTGGGCGTTCGTTATGCAACGAAATTTCGTTGCCACATCCGGATTCAGCCGACCCGATGCGCTTAAAGAGGTGATTCAAAACTCTGAAAATTCAATGCTTTGCCTGGTTGCGAGTCAGCTTTCAATGTTCCGAAAGTTTTTCGAGAGAACTTCGTTTCCTAAAGTTATACGCGTCAATTTCGCAGGAGAAAGCTTTCCACAAGAACAAATGAATTTTGTCTCCTCGCTATTCCCAAATGCACAAGTATTCAATAACTACGGCTGTACCGAAGCGATGCCACGCTTAACGATTCGGCACGCGATGGCCAGTGGCGACTCTTCAAACATCGGGCGGCCTTTGCGAGGAGTGGAATTGCGAACCGATTCACACGGGCGACTTCTGTTCAGGAGTCCGTACTCAGCTGTTGCGTCCGTAGGACCGTGTGGTGTGCATAAATACCAAGACTGCGACTGGATCGAGACTGGCGACATGGGCGAGCAACTACCTGACGGCTCCTGGCGCGTGAACGGTCGCTCGAATGAAGTGTTCAAACGCTTCGGTGAAAAAGTTTCTATTGCTCAGGTTGTGGGTGAATTGCGTTTTGGTTGGGATGGTTCAATTGTGGGCTACGCCTGTGATGATGCCAATGGCGAGCCTGGATGGGTTTTGGTGGCGTCACCGGAGCCCGACAAGGCGCAGGTGCGGGCGCTTCTGCTGGCGTTGAGGGAGCGGTACACTCGGGCGCATTGGCCGATTCGGGTGGAGAGCATGGAGAGCATTCCGCGGTTGCCGAATGGGAAGGTGGATTTGGTGGGGGTACGGCTGGATGAGAATAAGAAACTGCATTGGAGGCAGCGGATTTAGGTGAGTAATCGAGAGAAGTTGCGGGAGCTTTTGATGGATGTGCTGCTGCTGGATGAGTCCGAGTTTGGGTTTGGGATGGGGCGGGACGATATCCAGACTTGGGATTCGTTGGCGGTGGTGGCGATTTCAGTGGGGATTGATGAGGAGTTTGGGTATCACTTCTCGCCGGAGGAGGCGATGGGGATCAAGGGGGTGCCGGACATCATTGCCTTGCTGGAGAGCAAGGGCATTTCTTTTGCCGAGTGAGCAGGAAACCTGGGGGGTTGGCCAGCTGCTGGAGGCTGACCTGGGGCGTGCGGTGTTGCTGTGTACGCCTTCTGTTCTTGATCGTGTGGCGGGTTGGCCGTTTGAGCGCGTTGAATCCATTTCTGCTTTGCCTTCCGGGCTCGACACGCTGGTCGTGGTGGGGGGTGGTGGGCTGATCGACCGGGCCAAGGCGTGGCGGGTCGATGATTCGCCTTCTACGCGCCTTGTTGCGGTGCCTTCCATCTGGGGAAGCGGGGCGGAGGCTTCGCCGGTCGTCGTTCTTGATGGTGAATCTGACAAGCACATTCGCATGGGGCCTGAGTTCCTGCCGGAGGTGCGGTGTTACTGGCCGGCGTTGGCGGACTCCTTGCCTGGGGACCTGGCGCGGTTTGCCTGTGGGGATGCGTGGTCGCATGCGCTTGAGGGCTTTTTGTCGCCGTTGGCGGATGATGCTGTTCGCGCCGACCTGGCGGGTGTTATTCGTACCCTTTCCGAGTTGCCCATCGGGGCGGACGCGCGTTGGTTTAAGCCCAGTGGGGATGCCTGCGCCGGGCAGGCGCGGGCCGGGGTGGGCCTGGTCCATGGCATTGCGCATACGCTGGAGCCTGGATTACGACGCGAAGACGCGGGTTGGGGGCATGCGCGGTTGTGTGCGAGTTTTGCCTGGCCGGTGATGGCGTTCAATCGCCGGCAGGGGGACAAGTGGTATCGGTTGTTCGCCGAATATGACCTGGATGCTGCGGCCGTGTTTGAGCGGTTGCGGGAACTTCATTCTCCTTCTGACTTTGACGTTGCCCTGCCCTTTCTGGCGGCGCGGTGGATGGACGTTCTCCGGGACCCCTGTACGCGCACCAACTCTTCGCTGGTTCGGCGCGATGCCCTGCATTTTTTCACGGAGCGCGAGTTCCAGTGACTGCCCTGCTCCACGAGAACGCGCCGTTCGGGCCGCGGGATGATGCGGCGTTCCTGGCGGAAATAAATGCGCTGACAGCGGCGCATATTGCGGGCTGTGGGCCTTATGCACGGGTGTGGCCTGCCTTCGAAGCCGCCGATTCCGTCGAACAATTGCCGTGGTTGCATGTGGGCCTGTTCAAGTCGCTTGAGTTCCGGACTGAATCAGCGGAAGTTCAGCATGAGCGTGTGCTGAATTCCTCGGCCACCAGCAGCGGGGTGGCCAGTCGCATCGTCCTTGATCGCGAGAGTTCGGCGCTGCAGGCGGCCAGTTCGCTGGCCATCCTTCGTGACTTCGTTGGTGACTCGAAGCGCCCGTTGGTGGTGCTGGACTCGGCGCGGTCGCTGGTGTCGCGGGATGTGTCCGCGCGGGTGGCGGCGGCGATGAGCCTGAAGCCGTTGGCGTCTGACCTTCACTTCATTTTGGCCGACGCGGGCGATCCGGGTTCGGTGAAGTGGGATGTGCTTTCCGGCTTGCTCGACGAGCATGACGAGTTGCTGGTCTATGGGTTCACCTGGATGCTGTGGCTGGCCTGGGCGGATGATGTGCTGCCGGATTCCATTCGGCGCGCGCTGGCCGGCAAGCGGGTGCAGTTCGTGCACAGCGGCGGCTGGAAAAAGCTCGAGTCGCTGAGCGTCGACCACGCGACCTTCAATGCACGCCTGACTGACGGGCTGGCGGCGGGGTCGCGGGTCACGGATTTCTATGGCCTGGTCGAGCAGGTTGGCATCGTATACCCGCTGTGCGAGGCGGGGTGGCGGCATGTGCCGGTCTGGGCCGACGTGCTGGTGCGTGACCCGTGGACGCTGGCATCGCTGGTGGACGCGCCCGGGCAACTGCAGCTGATGAACACTTTGGCCCGCGGGGCGCCGTATCACAACGTGTTAACCGAGGACCTGGGACGTATCGTGCCGGGCGCGTGCGAGTGTGGCCGCGCGGGCAAGCGCTTCGAACTGCTGGGGCGGGTACCGAAGGCCGAGGTCCGGGGGTGCGCCAATGTCTGAGGCATTGCACCGCTTTGCCGGGCCGGGGGGCGTGGTGGCCGTGGCGCTGCCGGTGCCCTATGGCGACCTGATCGAGGGCTGGGGCGAACTGCGCCGGCGCATGTTACGCGATGTCGCGCCCGGGTTCAGCCGTGATGAGTGGGCCTACCTGGCGACGTTTCTTGATCCTTCGAGCCTGCGCGGCCACTTCGCCCGCAATTTCGGTGAATCTGTCGAGGGGGACGGGGCTGCGGTATCCGCGCTGTACCGGCCGCGTGGCGAGATCGCGGTGTGGCTGCCCAACAACGTCTCTTTGCTGGGGCCTTTGACCTTGGTGCTTTTGAGCCTGACAGGGCAGCCCGTGCGGCTGAAACGGGGGTCCTCTGCCGAGGACCTGGCGGGGGCTTTCGTGCGCTACGCCATCGACAAGCTGGATGACGGGCCGTTGCGGCGTTTGCTGGAAAGCCGGGTGACCGCCGAGACGTTTGGGCGGGATGACCCGCGTAATGCTGAGCTGGCCGCTTCGGCCGCGGTGCGTATCGTATTTGGCTCCGACGCCGCTGCACGGGCCGTGCATGCCCTGCCCCATCCGCTGGACAGCGTCGGCTTTTCGTTTACGGACCGGCGCTCCGAGGCCTGGCTGGACCGCGATTCGCTGGATGACGACACCCTGGCCGACCTGGTGCGGGTGTTCACCATTTACGGCCAGGCGGGCTGTACCTCGCCCCGGCGCGTGGTGCTGCTGGATGGTAGCGAAGGCGAGGTGGCCGCGCTGGCCGGGCGGCTGGCGGAAGTCTGGGCGCGTGTCGCGCAGGGACGGGTGCCGATGAATATCGCGTCCGACACCGTGAAAGCGGACCAGTGGGCACGGGCGCTGGGCTGGCAGACGCGCGTGGTCGGCGAGAACGGTGGGTTGCTGGCCTGGGGATCCGCAGGGCTGGGGGAATTTGAAGGCCACATGGCGCTGTCGGTGCAAGGCGCGACCGTGGCGCAGGCGTTTGAGCAGCTGCCCGCGAATATCCAGACCGTGGGTCACGCCCTGTCCTCGCCCGACGATCCTGACTTGCTACGGCGGCTCGCGCGTAGCAAGGTATTGCGGTTCGTCCCGCTGGCGACCATGCACCACTTCGACAGCACCTGGGACGGCCAGGCCTTCTGGAAGGGGTGTTTCGAAGTGACGGAGACGGGTTGATGGGGGAAACGGCGAAACGGGTCTCGTTGGTCGTGCCGGTGTATTGCGGCGCCGCCACCGTCGGCGAACTGGTCGAGCGGGTGCTGGCCGTGTTCGCCTCGCGACCGGAGAAGTGCGAGGTCATCCTGGTCAACGACGGCAGCCCGGACGACAGCTGGTCGGTCATCGAGGGCCTGGCGGATCGTCATCCCGAGGTCGTTGGCCTGCGACTGATTCGCAATTTCGGCCAGCACAACGCGCTGCTGGCGGGCATCCGCCGCGCCCGCGGCGAGGTCATCGTGACCATGGACGATGACCTGCAGAACCCGCCGGAGGAGATTCCCAAGTTGCTGGAACGGCTCTACCAGGGCCATGCCGTGGTCTACGGCGTGCCGGAGAAAGGGCAACACGGCATGTTTCGCGACTTCTCTTCATGGTTCGCCAAGCTGGCGCTGCGGTTCGGACTGGGGTTCCGACATGCCTCGGACACCAGCGCGTTTCGGGCCTTCCGCACCCAGTTGCGGGAAGCCTTCCAGCAGTTCGGCGCCAAGTTTGTCTCCATCGACGTGCTGCTGACCTGGGCCACCAACGATTTTGAGCCTGTCGAGGTCGCGCACGCGGAGCGCGCGCGGGGGCAGTCCGGCTATTCTTTCAGCAAGCTGGCGAACCACACGCTCAACATGGTCACCAGCTTCAGTTCCCGGCCGCTGAAGATCGCCATCGTCATCGGCTTCCTGTTCATGATGTTCGGTATCGCAGTGCTGTTCTACGTGGTGGGTGGCTACCTGTTCTTCGACCGGGTGTTGCCCGGCTTTACGTTTATCGCCTCCATCGTCGCGCTGTTCTCGGGCGTACAGCTGTTCTCGCTGGGCATCATCGGCGAGTACATCGGCCGTATTCACCAGAAGGCACTGGAGCAGCCCTGCTACGTCATCGCCGAGCAGGTGGGTGACGCGGTCGAGCCATGATCAAGACCCACGAGTTCAATACCGACTGGTGGGGCTCGCCCGTCGGCATTGTTACCGACAGGGCGTTTTTCGATCTGCCTGCTGACGAACGCGCGACGCTGTTGGCGCCGTACGAGTGGGTGGAGTTCAAGGCGCCGCTGGAAGACAGCGGCATCGACTTTCTTTCGCTGCAACGGGCGGGGTTCTTCCTGGCCGACACGCAGATCCCCTACCGCCTGAAGCTCACCGGCATGGATTCACCGCCCAGCCTTTCGAACCTGGATGTCGAGTTCGCGGACGAGATGCCCTTTTCCGTGAGCGCCGAAGAGCTGATGCCGTTCGACCACGAGCGCTACTACCGGCTGCCCGGCGCAACCCGCGAGAAAGTCACCGAGCGCTACGCCACCTGGAGCCGCCAGCAGATCGAGCGGCACCCGTCGACCTGCCTGCGGGTGCTCTACAAGGGCAAGGTCCAGGGCTGGTACCTGGGCGACGATTCCGCCGGTAACGGCCTCAACCTGACGCTGGCCATGCTGTGCCGCGAGCCGGAGATTTCCGGGCTGCTGCTGTTCCTGCGTGGGTATCACGCGTTTGCGGGGCGGGGGCATCGGATGGGGTGGGCGTCGTTCAGTGTGGCCAATACGCCGGTGCACAACATGTACGTGGCGTTTGGGGCACGGATATTGCCGGCGGTGGGGTGCTGGTTGTGGGTCGGGGCGGGTGGGCGGAATCTGTAGCTGCTTTTCGTTCCTGGACGCTTCAAGTTAGGCCCAAAACTCACTCAAGCCGTTTTCCGACAACATGTCGGGATCATTGTCCATTGTCTGCTCGGTCTGTTCAGCGCATTGTGTGTGTTCATTTTAAATGCACATACATTGTAGTTATAATGGCATTCAAGGACACACTGAGATTCGAATGGGAGCCTCAGAAAAACGCGGCAAACGGCATGGAATGCCACCAATGAAAGGTTCCAGCATGCGTAAACGCTACGACTTCTCCAACTCCGTCCCTAATCCTTACGCCAAGCGCCTGAAGAAGCAGATCACCATTCGCCTGGATGAAGACACCATCGAGTACTTCAAGGCCATGGCGGAGGACAAGGGCATTCCGTATCAGAGCCTGATCAACCTGTACCTGCGGGATTGCGCGGAAACCCGGCGCGAGTTGCTGCTCGACTGGGGGTAGATCAAGTTGAAGCCAGCTGGCACTGGCGGCGAATCGCCTGTTCCACGCGCTGCAGTGCGGGCAGGTCGCCGTGGCGGGACTGGAGCGTCCGCTGACACCCAATACTCACTCAAGCCATTTTCCGACAACATGTCGGTGTAAATGCCCATTGTTGGTTGGGTCTGGCCAGCGCAACATGAGCGATGTGTTGAAAATATTGCTTAACTCCCGACCTGAAAAGGGAGAGTATCAAGGGGATAATGCCGGTGAATGATCGACTGAACAGCGCTCAAGGGCTGTATGAATTGATTTTGCAAACGGCTAACAAATTTCTCCGAAATGCCAGGCAGTTTGAAATATCGGTTCTTGCTGACCACAAGCCGTCGTATGCAGAGATTGCCGATATTATGGATACCGTGGCCCATATTGTTTTTGAGCTGGCCGACGATTTCGATCCCATGCTCGCTCAAAAGGCAAATGATTACGTGTACTTAATGCGAAATATGGGCATTGCGATTCGCAATAACGACAAGGTAACATTGTCCAACCTTGTCAAGGAACTTGACGCCAAACCGTTCCTCTAACAGGTACCTGTGTAAAGCTAGGAGCAGCGCCATGAAGACTCTCGCAAAACGGCGCTTGTACGCAAAGGCCGAAGCCTTGCTCAATCGAGCAAATGAACTGTTGGACAAGGCTTACAAGGATCACGCCAAGCGTGACTCATCGACCAAACAACAAAAGAAAGCGGCCTGACAGCCCAAGCCCGAAAATGAATCGACAGAGTCCCCGCAATGGGGGCTCCGTTTTTTGCGGCCCTTTCTTATTTCATGGACATAGCTTCAAGATCTCGCCAATCGGCATTGGCGGCGTCGCGCCATAGTCGCCCGACCGGCTGGTCACCGTACCAGGCATGCAGGATCTTGCCCACCTGGGCCGTTTCCTTGCCTTTCTCGAAATCGCCCGTGCTCACATTGCTCAGGCTGGCGAGCTGGTCCTGGCGCAGACCCCTGGCCTTGCGGTGGCGGCGCACCAGGGCACCCAATGCTTTGGTGGTGGCGACCTGCTGGGCGGTGGGGGTTGGGCTGGTCATTTTCGGATCCAGAATATACACGTACGTATATATTTTTTACGACACGGCATTCCTGAACCGCCAATTACACGTTCGTGCAAGACAGTCCCGTCATTGGGTTGACGATCAGAATATGCCAGACATATGCTTTCTTATGTCGATAAGCCGGGAACGCCATCATGGAAACCGCAAAACTTTTCATCAACGGTCGCAATCGAGCGATTCGCCTACCCAAATCGTTGTGTTTTTCCGACGACATCACCGAAGTCGAGGTTTATCGTGAGGGTGACATGATCATCCTGAAACCACACCGACCGGGTTGGTCGACTTTCGCCGACGAGGCGCCGGCCGTCCCGGACGACTTCATGGACGCGCGCGAACGCGACCAGGGGGTGCCGCAGGAGCGCGACGACTGGCCATGATGCGTTACATGCTGGACACCGATATCGCCAGTGATGTCATTCGGCGGCGGCCTGAACGGTTGTTGGCGCGGTTCGCGGCCGAGGCGGGCCACCTGTGTGTCTCCGTGATCACGGAAGCGGAACTGCGTTACGGCGTCGAAAGGCGACAGTCGCGTGCAATCGAGACGGCGGTCACGGCTTTCCTTGCCCGGCTTCCGGTACTCGACTGGGACCGCGCGGCGGCTTCCGCCTATGCGCGTTTGCGGGCCCGGCTGGCCGCCGAGGGCCGGCCCATCGGCAACATGGACCTGATGATCGCCGCGCACGCGCTGGCGTCTGGCTCCGTCGTGGTCACGAATAACGTCCGTCATTTTTCCGGCATCGATGAGCTGGTCGTGGAGAACTGGGCCAGTTGACGGTCCCGTGAACGGCACACTAAAATCCTTACCAGGTAATACTTATGATGCTGACCATGGATGAATTTTCGGTGACGCGGAAGGGTCAGGTGACCATACCGAAGCACATTCGCCAGGCGCTGGGTATCCGCGCGGGCAGCCGGGTCACGTTCCGGCTGGTCGACGGGCGCGTGGAGATTGCGCTGGCCAGGGCCACGGCACCGGCCATGGAGAGCGGGTTTGGCCTGCTGAAAAGCCCAATGTCCGCGGTTCCGGCTGATTTCGACGCGGCCACCCTGGCCACGGACGACTGATCCATGATCGGGCTGGATACCAATGTTCTGGCCCGCTACTACGTGGATGACCAGCCCGACCCGACAACGGGCCGACAGCGACGGGCGGCACGCAAGCTGATCGAATCCGGACAACCGCTGCGGGTGGTGAAGTCGGTACTGCTGGAACTCGAATGGGTGCTGCGGGGCTACTACCGCTTCGACCGCGACCCTGTCGGCCGGGTGTTTGCCCACCTGCTGTCGATTCCCCACCTGGATGTTGAAGACCGGCCAACCGTCGAACGCGCGTTGGACGCGCACGCGGCCGGGCTGGATTTCGCCGACGCGCTGCACCATGCGGGCTATTGCCGATGCGATAAGATGGCCAGCTTCGACGACCGCGGCTTTGCCCGTCGTGCGCGGCGACTTAACCTTTCACCGGCCGTGACCATACCTCGGTAGAACGTTGCGCCGTACCTGGCTTCACCTTTATCGCCTCTATCGTCGCGCTGTTCTTGGGCCTGGGTGATGGCGTCGCTATCATGGTCGATGTGGTCGATGGCCATGGTGCAAACCAGGTCGTAGAACGGGGCCAGGCGGACGCAGTCGGGCAATTCGCCTACCCAAATCACTGTGTTTTTCTGACGACGTCACGGAGGTCGCGGTGTACCGTGAAGGGGACATGATCATCCTGAGACCACACCGGCCGTGTTGCCGACCCAGGTTCGAATTGATAGCATATGTTGAACTTAAACTTAAACTACAAGCTGATGCGGGATCAGGAAGTGACGATGCTGGAGTTGCGCCAGGATCCGCGGCGTGTGATTGAGCGCGTTGCGGCAGGCGAAACGCTGACGCTCACCTATCGGGGGCGGGCCGTGATGCGCATGGCGCCCATCGAGACGGCAGGCGCGACCGATGACGGTTACAGGCGCCTGCTGGACCTGGTTGGCGCGGCCGGCGAGTCAGCAGGAGCGCTGTCGGCGGATGATCCTGATCGCGCGATTGACCGCCTGGTCTACGGTGACTGACCTGTACCTCGATACCGGCGGGTTGTTTGCCCTGCTGGTGCCCAAAGATCCCCGTCACGCGGCTGCCGCTGCGCATATTCAGTCAGTCGCCGAGCGACGCCGGCGTCTGCTGGTCACCGATTACGTGCTGGACGAGGCCGCCACGCTGCTCAAAGTCCGGGGGCTGGGGCACGTGACACCCGCGCTGTTCAGCGCGACGATGGACAATCCTGTCTGCGAGATGGCGTGGACCGGACCGGAGCGCTTCAGGCGCGCCCGCCAGCTGTTCGAGTCGCACCACGATCATGGTTACTCCTTCACCGACTGTGTCAGCTTCACCGTGATGCGCGAGGCGGGCGTCGATACCGCGCTGGCCAGTGACCGGCACTTCGTGGAGGCCGGCTTCCGCGCCTTGCTGGTTTGAAAACAGGCCGCATCGGCGCACCGTACTTGCGAAATGCCTGGCATACGTTATAAGGAACAACACGTGTTAAAACGAATTTACGTCGCCCTGGTGCGCGCCCTGGGCCGGATCGCCGGCGCGCTGGGCATCCTGGGCTGGCTGGAACGGCGGGCCGCGAAAGGTTCGCGGTTTGCCCTGTGGTTGCGCAGCCTGTTCGCCATTTACGACGTCGATGCGCTGGTGGCGCTGGACCTGCCCTGGTGGAACCTGGTGGCCGTGGACCGCGTGGATGCGTTCCTGCGCGGGCGCGACGGGGCGCGGGCCTTCGAATATGGCTCCGGGGCGTCGACCGTGTGGCTGGCGAAGCGCTGTGCCGAGGTGTTCAGCGTTGAGCACGACCGCGAGTGGGCCGGCGTGGTCGCCGGGCAGGTTGCGGCTTTCGATGGCGCGGAGTTGATGGTGGTGGAGCCCGGACCGGTGGCCGAGGGGCTGGATCCGAAATACGTCACCGGCAAGCCCGGGCAGTCCGGCGACTTTTCCGATTACGTGCATGCCATTGACCGGGTGCCCGGCGTGTTCGACATCGTCGTTGTCGACGGGCGTTGCCGCGGGGCGGCGCTGCAGGCGGCGCTGGCGCGTCTCGCCGACGACGGGCTGGTGGTGTTCGACAACCCCAACCGCGCGCGCTACCGGCCGTGCCAGCAGCGTGATGACATCACCATCGAGAAGCACACCGGGCTGACCGCCTGCCTGCCCTACCCCGACGCCACCTGGCTGATTCGCCACCTGAACCCGGCCCGGCCGGGCGACGACGCTTGAAGAAACTGCTGAACATCGCCGGCGCGGTCGTTTTCGTGATCGCGACGGCATTGCTGCTGGTGCAGGCCTGGCGGTACCGCGAAACCCTGGCCGCGGCGCTCTCCGACCCGGCCGTGCTTGCAGGCGTCATCGGCGGCTCGCTGGCCTACGCGGCGCTGCTGGGCGTGCTGGCGCTGTCTTGGTCGATCGTGGCACGGCAATTGGCCGACGGGGCTGCGCCAGCACCTGCGGGCGGAGCGCCCGGTGTGCGGCGGCACCGCGATGTCCATGTATACGCGCTGTGCAACATCTACAAGTATTTGCCCGGCAATATCTTCCACCTGGTCTCGCGACAGGCACTGTTCGCCAATGCCGGCCTCGGCCAGGGCGTCATCGCGCGGGCAACGCTGGTCGAGGCCTGCCTGCACGTCGCGGCGGTCACCACGGTAGCGGCGCTGTTGCTGGCCATCGGTGGCGACACGGGCGGGATCGAGCTGGTGGGCATCCGCCTGTCGCTACCGCTGATCGTGGTGGCGATGGCGGTGCCGGCCGTGGTCGGGGTTTCGCTGGCGTGGACGCAACTGCGCGGCGGCGGGCGCCTGCGCCCGGTGGCGCTGCAGTTGCTGTTTTTCGCCGGCTATGCCGCCATCGTCTACGTCCTGTTCGGCCTGCTGGCAGCCCTGCCGGCCGACCGGCTGTTACGCCTGACCGGCGGCTACCTGGTCGCCTGGCTGGCCGGGTTCCTTACGCCCGGCGCGCCCGGCGGCGTGGGCGTGCGCGAGGTGGTGTTCATGGCCTTCGCGCACGATGACCCCGCGTTTGCGGTGGAGGCGGCGGTGGCGGGACGGCTGGTGACGACGGTGGGGGACTTGTTGTTGCCGGTTTTGACGGCTGGGTATGGGCGTTTTGTTCCAGGCGGCGGACTTTTTCGAGGGTGAGTTCGATGAGTTTGCGGTTGAAGCCGACCAGGTCGGCGAGCAGGCCCATCAATAGCGCGACGAAGCCCAGTGTGGTGAACATGCCGCCCAGCACCAGCGACTGGATGTGGCCTTCGCCCTGGCCGATGAACCAGAAGTACAGGAACCGCACGATGGGCACCGCGCCCACCAGCAGCAGGACCAGGCCGATCACGACGAACACCCGCAGCGGCTGGTACATGCTGTACATGCGCACCATCGTGTTCAGCTGGCGCTCGATAAACCTTGGCAGGCTCTTGAACAATCGTGATTCGCGCGTCTTGGGGTTCGTGCCCACGGGCACGGATGCGATGGCCAGGTGGCGGTTGCCGGCCTGGATGATCGATTCGATGGTGTAGCTGAACGTCGAGACGATATTCAGGCGCATCGCGGCGTCGCGGCTGTAGGCGCGGAAGCCGCTGACCGAGTCGGGCACGGTCGTGCCGCTGAGCTTGCGGACCACGCCGCTGCCCAGTTTCTGCAGCAGCTTCTTCAGCGGCGAGAAATGTTCGATGCCGTCGGTCTGGCGGTCGCCGATGACGATGTCCGCCTCGCCGGCCAGGATGGGCTGCACCAGGCGGGCGATGTCCTCGCCGGCGTACTGGTTGTCACCATCGGTGTTGACGATGATGTCGGCGCCCAGCGACAGGCCGGCCTCGATGCCGGCGGCGAAGGCCTGCGCCAGGCCGAAATTCCGTTTCTGCCGGACGATGTGGTCGACGCCCAGCTCGCGCGCCACGTCGATGGTGCGGTCGGTGGAACCGTCGTCGATGATCATGATCTCGACCGTGTCGATACCGTCGATGGCGCGGGGAATATCGCGCACGGTCTGCGGCAGGGTTTCCGCCTCGTTCAGGCAGGGAATCTGGACGATGAGCTTCACGTCGGGCCTTTTAATCCAATGGTCGTCAGAGTGTGCACAGCCAAAAGCCGCCCACGCGCTCACAGGATAACGGATACTCACCCGCAAGGCGCTCCAGCAGTGCCGGGTGCACCTGCTGTCGGGTCATGAGCAGGTGGGTCACGCCCAGTTTCTCCGACCGTTTGATCAACTGCCTGAAATGAGGCGCTTCGATTCGCTTGCGCCGGAGGGTCCTGGACAGCCCACGCACCTCGTCGCGACTGACACGATCCGTTTCGGGTGGAATGAGCATGAAGTAGTAGCGCCGCAGGTACAGCTGCCGGGGCGCATCGGGGTAGTGGTTGACCAGGCGGGCGATGTTTTCCGGTGCGGCCAGTATGATCTCCTGGTCGGCGTACGCCGCGCGCCGGGACTTCAACCGTTCAACCACCATGCCCACGTCGGGCCGCACCTTGGTCAAGTTGAAGTGCGCGGCGGTCATCCGGTCTTTCCCGACGATGACCGCCAGCGTCGCGGCCGCGGCCAGCAGCAACACCGACAACCCCAGTATGGGCGCCAGGCCCGCACCACCCGGGCGCCGATGCCCGGCCACCGGGAGTAATCGCCCGACAACCTCGGCCCCCAGCACCATCAACAATATGCCCACGGGCGCCAGCCAGAAAATTCGCCAGTAGAGGTTCATCACCCCGGTCAATGCGCCCAGCAGTTCGCCCCACCAGGGGTTCAACCCCAGCAGCAGCGTGACCAGACCCAGCCGGATAATGGCGGAGTTGCGCCGGACCACACCCACGACGGTCACCGCCAATGCGGCAAGGGCGTAGATGCTGTATTGCACCAGCCCCTTCCAACCCTCGCCGAAGGCATCCAGTGCGTCGGGAAACCGGAAACGGCGGTAGTCGTAATTTGCCATGAGATCACCGGTGTCGCGCATGACGTGGAACACCAGCAAGGCCAGCAGGCAGGGCAGGCCCGCGATCACCAGGCCGATGGCTGTCCTGGACAGCGCGGCCAGTTTCAGCTGCAGCCCCATCAGCGCGCCCATACCGGCGGCCAGCGGCGCCATGTACAGGCCGGTGCTGGATGTACCGGCGGTGCCCAGCACGGCCACCAGCAACAGTGCCATGGAACCCGTGGACCGCAGCCTCGCCAGCAGCATTCCTGCCAGCATGCACAGGGGCAGTCCGGCCAGGATCATCGCCGACTTGCCCTGGAACAGGCGCATGAACTGGAACTTGGCCGCCAGGGCGCCGCCGAATTCCGCCAGCAGGTAGACCCCCACGACGGCCACCACGGCGCCAGGGGCCACCCGTGACAGGCCCAGGAGCTTGCCGAACAGCACCGTCACCAAGGGCACCAGCAGGGCCGTGAACAGCGGCAGGACGGTGTAATAGACCACGAGCAGGTTGATGCCCGTCACCCTGGCGACAAAGCCTGTCAGGGCGTCCCAGCTCTGCCCCAGGTTAAGCGCGTAAACATAATTGGGTCGTTCATGAACCTGGAACAAGGTGTCGGTGGCGAACAACGGCAGCCCGGGTTCCACCAGGAACGACGCCGCGGCGTCCAGGAAATGCGTATCGTCGGGGTTGGGCCACTGGACCAGGCCGTTCATCGTCCACATCAGCGTGGCGAGGCCCGCCAGGATGACCCAGTCGCCACGACTGACCATGGCCGCGGCACCAGCGCCGGGCGGCCCGGTGCGTACCGATGAAGTGGTGTATTGCGGAATGACCACCATCGCCAGCGCCGCGCTGGCAACGCCGGCAAGGAACAGGAACGCGATGACCGGTATTCGCCAGGCGTACAGCCCGGCGGGGGGCCAGTGCAGTCCGATCGCGAACCAGGTCAGCAGGGTCCAGGCCGCGAAAGCGCCGACAAGCCCGAAGACCAGCGCGGCGAGTGTCTTCACCCGGCTTGCCCGCGCAGGTGGGTCACGGCTGGCGGATCAGCTCAACCGCCCGTGACACTGCTTGTACTTGCGCCCCGACCCGCACGGGCACGGCTCGTTGCGGCCCACTTTCTTGCCTTCGCGGATCACGGGCTGTTCCGGCGGGGCGGGCGGGCGCTGCGACGGCTGGCCACCGGCGGGCATGCCACCCTGGGCGCCACCGAATCCACCGGCGGGCTCGGCTTCGGCCGGTGCGGGCATGCCGCTGGCCTCGGCGTGCTGGAACTGCATGTTGGCGCCGGCACTGCGACGCTGGGCGTCGACGGCCTCGACGTCTTCCTCGGCGCGCACCTGCACGCGCGCCAGCAGGCGCATGACATCGTGCTGCACGCTGTGCATCAGGCCGGAGAACATCTCGAAGGCCTCGCGCTTGTACTCCTGCATCGGCTGCTTCTGGGCGTAGCCGCGCAGGTGGATGCCCTGGCGCAGGTAGTCCATGCTGGCCAGGTGGTCTTTCCACTGCTGGTCGAGCACGTTCAGCATCAGCGCTTTCTCGAAGTGACGCATCACCTCGGTGCCGGTCTGGGCTTCCTTGGCCTCGTAGTGGTTGTCGACGGTCTGCTGCACGCGCGAGCGGATGGATTCCTCGTTGGGCAGTTCGTCGTTCTCGGCCCAGCGGGTCAGCGGCACGTGGATGCCGAACTCGCCGTCCAGGGCCTGTTCCAGTCCGGCCAGGTCCCACTGCTCGTCGATGCTGCCCGGTGGCACGAAGCGGTCGATGACGTCGTTGAAGACCTCGCCGCGGAATTCGACGATGGTGTCGTGGATGTCGTCCAGCTCCATCAGGTCCTCGCGCTGGCCGTAGACCACCTTGCGCTGCTCGTTGGCCACGTCATCGTATTCCAGCAGGTGCTTGCGGATATCGAAGTTGTGGGCCTCGACCTTGCGCTGGGCGTTCTCGATGGCGCGGTTCAGCATGCCGGCCTCGATGGCCTCGTCTTCCTTCATGCCGAAGCGCTTCATCATGCCGGCCATGCGGTCGCTGGCGAAAATGCGCATCAGGTTGTCTTCCAGCGACAGGTAGAAGCGCGAAGAACCCGGGTCGCCCTGGCGGCCGGAACGGCCACGCAGCTGGTTGTCGATACGACGCGATTCATGCCGCTCGGTGCCGATGATGTGCAGGCCGCCGGCCTCGATCACCTGGTCGTGCAGCTTCTGCCATTTTTCCTTCGCGCCGGCCTTCGCCGTCTCGCCGGCGTCCTCGCCCAGGGCCGTGATCGCCGCCTCCAGGCTGCCGCCCAGGACGATGTCCGTGCCGCGGCCGGCCATGTTGGTGGCGATGGTCACCGAGCCCGGCGCGCCGGCCTGCTCGACGATGTGCGCCTCGCGCTCGTGCTGCTTGGCGTTCAGCACCTCGTGCGGAATTTTCAGCTTGCGCAGCTTGTTGCTGATCAGCTCACTGGTCTCGATGGACGTGGTGCCCACCAGTACCGGCTGGCCGCGCTCCATGCAATCACGGATGTCGTCGACGATGGCGTCGTACTTGTTGGCCGCTTTCAGGAACACCAGGTCGTCGCGGTCGTCGCGGATCATCGGCCGGTGCGTGGGGATGACCACCACTTCCAGGCCATAGATGGTCTGGAACTCGTAGGCCTCGGTGTCGGCGGTACCGGTCATGCCCGCCAGCTTGCTGTAGAGGCGGAAGTAGTTCTGGAAGGTGATGCTGGCCAGCGTCTGGTTCTCGCGCTGGATGGGCACGCCCTCTTTCGCCTCCACGGCCTGGTGCAGGCCCTCGGACCAGCGGCGGCCGGCCAGGGTGCGGCCGGTGAACTCGTCGACGATCACCACCTCGTTGTCTTTCACGATGTAGTCGACGTCGCGCTGGTACAGGTGGTGGGCGCGCAGGCCGGCGTTCAGGTGGTGCACCAGCGACAGGTTGTTCGACTGGTACAGGCTATCGTCTTCCTTCAGCAGCCCTTCCTTCACCATCAGGTCCTCGACGTGGGCCATGCCCTCTTCGGTCAGGTAGACCTGTTTCTGCTTCTCGTCCACGGTGAAGTCGCCGGTGGGCGCCTGCTCCGGGTCGTCCGGCATCTCGCCGCGCTCGAGGTGCGGAATCAGCTTGTCGATGCGCACGTACAGCTGCGGCGCGTCGTCGGTGGGGCCGGAAATGATCAGCGGCGTGCGGGCCTCGTCGATCAGGATCGAGTCGACCTCGTCGACGATGGCGAAGCTGCGGTCGCGCTGGGCGCGCTGGTCCATGGAGAACGCCATGTTGTCGCGCAGGTAATCGAAGCCCAGCTCGTTATTGGTGGCGTAGACGATGTCGCAGGCGTAGTTCTCGCGCTTCTCGGCCGGCTGCATGCCCGGCACGGCCACGCCCACGGTCACGCCCAGGGCTCCGAACACCGGCTTCATCCACTCGGCGTCGCGGCGGGCCAGGTAGTCGTTGACGGTGACGACATGCACGCTCCCGCCCGCCAGGGTGTTCAGGTAGGCCGCCAGCGTGGCCATCAGGGTCTTGCCCTCACCCGTCTTCATCTCGGCGATCTTGCCGTCGTGCAGCACCATGCCGCCGATCATCTGCACATCGTAATGACGCAGGCCCAGGGTGCGAACACTGGCCTCGCGCACCGCGGCGAAGGCCTCGGGCAGCAGCTGGTCCAGGGTCTCGCCCTTCTCCGCCCGCTCGCGGAACTCGTCGGTCTTGGCGCGCAATTCGTCGTCGCTGAGCGCCTGCATCGCGGGCTCGAGTTCGTTGATGGCGTCAACGGCCTTGCCGAGCTTCTTGACCACGCGGTCGTTGCGGCTGCCGAAAATCCTGGTGGTAATAGCGTTCAGCATGTTGTCTGCGTCTTTATATGTTGTCGAAAACGGCCCACATGATCATGGCACGGGGACCCGGGTACGAAGTGGGGGCTGGGCGGCGCGGATGCAAGGCTAGCACATCGCCAGAACCCGGCACCGGCTGCAGTTTCGGATCGCCTTGAACCGTAGCAGCGAATGTACGATGTATATTGTGACGCATGACGCTAAAGACTTTCGAATTCGCAACTCAACTTTCCGAACATCCGGGTCGTAACACCGGCCCAAATACTGGAGGTAACGTGACATGGGAACCCTGACGGTAAGACTGCCGGATGAGCAGCACCAAAGGCTTAAAGCGCTGGCCAAGCGCAGACGAATCAGCGTTAACAAGTTGATGGAAGAGCTGTCGACGCGCGCCATCGTCGAGTTTGATGTCGAGACCCGGTTCCGGGCCATGGCCACACGCGGTTCCGTCGATCAGGGCCTTGACGCCCTGCGCCAACTGGATGAAGCCTTTGAGCGTCAGGCTCGATAGCCAGGTGACAATTCTCTTATGAGTGGTACCCACTGGAAGGCAAAACGCCTGGCCCGCCCAGTCAGCGAACTGATGGACAAGCCCGGCTCCGGCCTGGCCGGCCTGCTGCAGCGCGCCGAAGCGCTGGCGAAGGTCGATGCCGTCGTTCGGGACCTGCTGCCGGGAAACCTGGCGCCGCACGTGCGCGTGGCCAATGTGCGCGACGGCAAGCTGATCCTCTGCACCCCGGTGGCGGCCATCGCTACCCGGCTTCGAATGGAAGCCCCGCAACTGCTGGCGCGGCTACGCAGTCACGGCGTGGCTGATATCGGTTCCCTGGAGGTGTTAATCACGCCCGACCTGCCGGCCTGAAACGCCGGACTAGACCGCCTGCGCGGGATAGGCGTAGGAAATCGGCGCGCCTTCGGGCGCGTCGAAGGTCACTTCCTCGTACGTTTCCGGGTTTTCCAGCAGCTTGCGACACAGCAGGTTGTTCAGCTCGTGTCCGGACTTGTAGCCGGAGTACGCGCCGATCAGCGAGTGGCCCAGCAGGTACAGGTCACCGATGGCGTCCAGCATCTTGTGCTTCACGAACTCGTCTTTGTAACGCAGGCCGTCCTGGTTCAGTACGCGGTAGTCGTCCAGCACCACGGCGTTGTCCAGGCTGCCGCCCAGCACCAGGTTGCGCTCGCGCAGCATTTCCAGGTCTTTCACGAAACCGAAGGTGCGCGCGCGGGCGATTTCCTTCAGGAAGGACTGGGTCGAAAAATCGATGGCGGAGAACGAGTGATGTGACTCGAAGGCCGGGTGGTTGAACTCGATCTTGAACGAGACCTTGAAGCCCTCGTGCGGCTCGAACTTCGCCCACTTGTCACCCATGCGGATCTCGACGGGTTCCTTGACGCGGATAAAGCGCTTGGGCGCGGACTGTTCCTCGATGCCGGCGGACTGGATCAGGAACACGAACGGGCCGGCCGAGCCGTCCATGATCGGAATTTCAGAAGCACTGACGTCAACATAGGCATTGTCGATGCCCATGCCGGCCAGCGCCGACATCAGGTGCTCGACGGTGCCCACGCGAGCGCCGTCCACCACCAGGGCCGTGGACATGCTGGTGTCACCCACGTTCTCCGCGGTGCCGGGCAATTCCACCACCGGGTCCATGTCGACGCGGCGGAAAACGATACCGGTGTTCACTGCCGCGGGTCGCAGCGTCATGAACACTTTATCGCCGGTATGAATGCCCACGCCGGTGGCGCGGATCACGTTCTTGAGGGTGCGCTGTCTTATCATTTTAGACGCCCCAAGTGCTTGAATGGCGCGCAGTCTACCACAGTGGACGGGCGCCCAACAGTCACTTTCGGCATTTCTGCCACGTATTTGTTGTTTTTTAACAACATGTTAACGCCTCCTTTCAGTGAGTCGCCGCGCTTTGCGCGGCTGGTGAGTCACTCGTCGCTTCGCGACTCGTTGGTGAGTCGTTCGCCGCTGCGCGGCTCACTGGTGAGTCGCCACGCTTCGCGTGGCTGGTGAGCGGCCCGCTCCGCGGCCCGCCAAAAACCGTCTCTCCGATTAACCGTTTCACCGTCTCACCGTCTCACCGTCTCACCGTCTCACCGTCTCACCGTCCCGCCCGGCACGCGCCAGCCGGCCCCGCAGCCGGGCCGGCAGTGCAATCAACGGCGAGCGACGCGCGCCGGGCGTTCCGGTTAACGCGTCCTCAGTCCGCCTGCCTGCGCAGGAAGGCCGGGATATCCAGGTAGTCCAGGTCTTTCGGCGAATCGAACAGCGCGCCGTTCTCGGGGGAGCTGCTTCGACCACTGTTCGCCGAAGAAGATCCATGGTCGGCGCGGCCGGTTTCGACCCGACCGGAATCACCGTTGCCGGCGTTCGCGGCGTGACCGCCCGTGGCCTGGCCACTGTCGGCGTCGTCCCACGGGTCGGCGATGGGCTCGGCCCGGCCGGTGGTGCCGTTACGCACCACCTCAAACGAGCGGCGGCCGCGGTTCTTGCCGGTGTTGCGCTGGATCTCCTCGCCCAGGCCGGTGGCGACCACGGTCACGCGCAGTTCGTCGCCGATGTCCGGGTCGATGACGGCGCCCACCACCACGGTGGCGTCGTCGGAGGCGAGATCGGTGATCTGCGTGTTCACCTCGTCGAACTCCTTCATGTGCAGGTTCATGCCGGCGGTGATATTCACCAGCACGCCGCGCGCGCCGGACAGGTCGATGTCTTCCAGCAGCGGGTTGCCGACGGCTTCGTGCACGGCCTGCAGCGCGCGGTCCTCACCGCTGGCGCGGCCGGCGCCCATCACCGCGGTGCCCATCTCGGACATGACGGTGCGCACGTCGGCAAAGTCGACGTTGATCAGGCCCTGGCGGGTGATCAACTCGGCGATGCCCTGCACGGCGCCGTGCAGCACGTCGTTGGCCACCTTGAAACAGTTCAGCAGCAGCGCGTCGTCGCCCATCACCTGCAGCAGTTTCGAGTTCGGGATGGTGATCAGCGAATCCACCTGGCGCTGCAGTTCCTCGATGCCCTGCTCGGCGATGTCCATGCGCCGCTTCTGCTCGAAGGCGAAGGGCTTGGTGACCACGGCCACCGTCAGGATGCCCAGCTCCTTGCTGGCCTCGGCGATGACCGGGGCGGCGCCCGTGCCGGTGCCGCCGCCCATGCCGGCGGTGATGAACACCATGTCGGCGCCGTCGAGAATTTCCATGATGCGGTCGCGGTCCTCGAGCGCGGCCTGGCGGCCGACCTCGGGGTTGGCGCCGGCGCCCAGGCCCTTGGTGACCGTGGAGCCCAGCTGCAGCGCGGTGTTGCCCTTGAAGGCCTTCAGCGCCTGCGCGTCCGTGTTGGCCGCGATGAAGTCGACGCCCTCGATGTTCGCGTCGATCATCTGTTGCACGGCGTTGCCGCCGCCCCCGCCTACGCCGATCACCTTGATCTTGGCGCTTGGCATGTAGTTTTCCACCAGTTCAAACATTGTCGTTTCCTCTCTCGCTCGCCGTTGATGTTGATGTCTATGTCGTCGGTCTTGCTGCTTGTATTGCGATTAGAACTCGCCCCTGAACCAGCTTTGCACCCGGCTCAGCCACGAGTCGCCTTGCGCCTGGCCGGACAGGTTGCGTGTCCCGTCGGCCTGGCTGCCATAGATCAGCAGCCCCACGCCGGTGGCGTGTACCGGGTTGCTGACCACGTCGGAAAGCCCGGTCACGTACTGCGGCGTGGCCAGGCGCACGGGCATGTGGAAGACCTCTTCGGCCAGTTCCACCGCCCCTTCCATCATGGCGCCGCCACCGGTCATGGCCAGACCGGAGCGCACCATGTTCTCGTACCCGCTGCGCCGCAACTCGGCCATGACCAGGCTGTAGAGTTCGCGGTAGCGGGGTTCCACCCACTGCGCCAGCGTCTGCCGGGCGAGGCGTTTCGATGAACGCTCGCCCACGCTGGGCACCTGGATGGTTTCGTCATGGCCCGCGAGCTGCTCGAGCGCGCAGGCGTACTGGATCTTGATGTCCTCGGCGTGCTGCGTGGGCGTGCGCAGGCCGACGGCGATGTCGTTGGTGACCTGGTCGCCGGCAATCGGGATGCAGGCCGTGTGGCGGATGGCGCCGTCGATGAACACCGCCATGTCCGTGGTGCCGGCGCCGATGTCGATCATGCACACGCCCAGTTCCTTCTCATCATCACTGAGCGCCGAGTAGCTCGAGGCCAGCGGCGTGATGATCAGCTCGTCCACGGTCAGGCCGCAGCGCGACACGCACTTGCCGACGTTCTGCGTGGCCGCCAGCGCGGCGGTGACGACGTGCACGTGCGCTTCCAGGCGTACGCCGGCCATGCCGATGGGCTGGCGGATGCCGTCCTGGTTGTCGAGCACGTATTCCTGCGGCAGCACGTGGAGGATCTTCTGGTCAGCCGAGAGCGGGATGGCGCGGGCGGCTTCCAGCACGCGGTCGACGTCGTTCTCGCTGACCTCCTTGTCCTTGATGGCCACGGTGCCGTCGGAGTTCTGGCTGCGGATGTGGTTGCCGCTGATGCCGCCGAACACCGAGTGGATTTCGCAGCCGGCCATCAGCTCGGCCTCTTCCACGGCGCGCTGGATGGCGTGCTCGGTGCTGGCCATGTCCACCACCACGCCGCGGCGCAGGCCGCGCGAGGGGTAGGAGCCCAGCCCGATCACCTCGACCGTGCCGTCGTCCTGGATCTCGCCGACGATGGCGACGATCTTCGAGGTGCCGATGTCCAGCCCCACCACCAGTGATTTTTCCGGCTTCTTCGCCATGTGTCTCCCTGTCTACCGGTTCTGCGCGAGCGTCCTGGCGGGCGCCGCGTCGTCATTGTTGTCGATGTCCCCGTCGACCTCGGGCCAGCGCACCGCGAAGCCGTTCGCATAACGCAGGTCGACGTCCTCGGGCACGCCCAGGCCGGCGCGCGCCAGCGCGTCCCAGCCCGCCACGAAACGCGCCAGCCGGGGCATCGGGTCGTCCCTCCCGAGTTCCACGCGCGTGCCGTTGTTCAGTTCCAGCCGCCAGGCGCCACGGGCGTCCAGGCGGATGCGGCGGGCTTCCAGGCCTACCGTGTGCAGCTGGTCGTTGACCGTCTGCCAGGCGGTGATCAGCTTGTCCAGGCTGCCTTCCGGCCCTTCCAGCCAGGGCAGGCCCTGGATGCCGTCGGCGCCGGGCACGGTGAACGGCCGGCCGTCGGTGGCCAGCAGCCGGCCCCCGGTCCAGTGCGCCGCCGGCACGAATTCCACCACGTGCACTTCCACGCCGTCGGGCCAGTTCTTGCGGATCACCGCGTCGGCCACCCACGGCAGGGCTTCCACCGAGGCCTCCGCCGCGGCCATGTCGACGGTGAAGTAGCTGCCCTCGATCATCGGCGCCACGCGGGTGCGCACCTGCTCGGCGCTGACGCGCTCGAACTCGCCCGCAACATCAAGCCAGCGAATCGGCCAGCGGTCCTGGGTGGTCATGCCCATGTAGACCCAGAACACGGCGCCGACCACGGCCAGCAGCAGCAGGCCGAACAGCAGCATGCCGAGGCCGCGGCCGTCGTCTTCATAGCGCTCCGCCTGGGCGTTCACAGGCTTGTCTCCAGGATGCGCCACACCAGTTCGTCGAACTCGACGCCGATGACGGCGGCGGCCTGCGGCACCAGCGAGTGGCCGGTCATGCCGGGCACCGTGTTGGCCTCCAGGAACCAGGGGCGGTCGTCGGCGTCGAGGATGAAATCCACCCGGCCCCAGCCCTCGCCGCCCAGCGCGCGGTAGGCGGCCATCGACTGGCGCTGCAGGCGCGCCTCCAGTTCCGGGTCCAGGCCGCAGGGGCAGAAGTAGCGCGTGTCGTCGGATTCGTACTTGGCCTCGTAATCGTAGAAGGCGTTCGGCGTCTCGACGCGGATCAGCGGCAGGGCCACGCCGTCCAGCACGCCGGCGAAGTACTCGCCGCCGCTGATGCCCTGCTCGATGATGACGGTGTCGCTGTAGCGACGCGCCAGCGCCACGGCCGCCTCCAGTTCATCCATGGCGGCCACCCGCGACACGCCGATGCTGGAGCCCAGCCCGGCCGGCTTCACGAACAGCGGCAGCTCGAACCCGCTGACCGCCGCGGCGTCGATATCGCCCGGGCCCTGCACGTGGAAGGCCGCGGTATCGATACCCAGCCGCTGCCAGATCCACTTGGTGCGCAGCTTGTCCATGGTCAGCGCCGAGCCCAGCACGCCGGTGCCGGTGACGGGAATGCCCATCAACTGCAACGCACCCTGGATGGCGCCGTCTTCGCCGCCGGGGCCGTGCATCAGGTTGAAGACGCGGTCGACGCGCCCCTCGGCGATGGCCGCGAACAGTGCCGGTGCGCCATCGAAGACCTCGTGGTCGACACCGCGTTTCGCCAGCGCTTTCGCCACGGCGCGGCCGCCGTCCAGCGACACCTCGCGCTCGGCGCTGTCGCCGCCCACCAGCAGGCCGACATGGCCGAAGCCGGCGGGGTCGTTCATTTTCAACGGGGCCAGGGCGCTCATGCGGCGTCCTCCCCGGCGTGGTCGTCGTTGACCGCGGCGCGGGCGCGCAGGTCGGCGGCGACGCGGTCCATGGAACCGGCGCCCAGCAGCAGCACCAGGTCGCCGGGGCGGGCCAGGTCGTCCAGCGTCTCGGCCAGGTCGTCGATGTCCGGCACCAGGATCGGGTCGACCTTGCCGCGGGCGCGGATCGACTGGCACAGGGCGGCCGCGTCGATGCCCTCAATGGGCGCTTCGCCGGCCGCGTAGATTTCGGTCAGCACCAGCACGTCGGCGTCCGCCAGCACGCGGCTGAAGTCGTCGAGCAGGTCGCGGGTGCGCGTGTAACGGTGTGGCTGGAACACGGCCACCAGGCGCGAACCGGGCCAGCCGCCGCGGGCCGCGGCCAGCGTCGCCTCCAGCTCGGTCGGATGATGGCCGTAGTCTTCGACCACGCGAACCGGGTGCCCGCCCAGGGGCACGTCACCCAGCGAGGAAAACCGTCGGCCCACGCCCTCGAACACGGCCAGGCAGCCCGCCGCGGTGGTGACATCCAGGCCCAGCTCCCAGGCGACAGCCAGTGCGCCCAGGGCATTGCGCACGTTGTGCACGCCGGGCAGGTTCAGCAGCACCGGGAACGGCGACTCGCCACCGGGCAGGTGGACATCGAAATGCATCTGCCGCCCGTCCTGGCGGATGTTCGTGGCGCGGACATCGGCATCATCGGCCAGGCCGTAGGTGACCACGGCGCGGCCGACCTGGCGGGCCAGCGCGCGGGTCTCGGCATCGTCGATGCACAGCACCGCGGCGCCGTAGAACGGCAACCGGTTCAGGAACTCGCCGAAGGCCCCGCGCAGGCGGTCGAAACGGCCGCCGTAGGCCTCCAGGTGATCGCGGTCGATATTGGTGACCAGCGCGACCACCGGCTGCAGCAGCAGGAAGGAGCCGTCGCTCTCGTCGGCCTCGGCCACCAGGTACTCGCCCTGGCCGAGGCGCGCGTTGCTGCCCCAGGCGTTCAGCACGCCGCCGATGACGAAGGTCGGGTCCTGGCCGGCCGCGGCCAGCAGGCTGGCGACCAGGCTGGTGGTGGTGGTCTTGCCGTGGGTGCCGGCGATGGCGATGCCGCGGCGGAAGCGCATCAGTTCGGACAGCATCTGCGCACGCGGCACCACGGGAATGCGTGCGTCACGCGCGGCGGCCACCTCGGGGTTGTTCGCGGGCACGGCGCTGGAGGTCACCAGCACATCGGCGTCACCCAGGTTGTCGGCCTGGTGTTCCGGGTACACGGTCACGCCCAGCGTCGCCAGGTGGCGGGTGGCCGCGCTGTCGGCCAGGTCGGAACCGCTGACCTCGAAGCCCAGGTTGACCAGCACCTCGGCGATGCCGCACATGCCCGTGCCGCCGATGCCCACCATGTGCACGCGCCGCACGCGGCGCATGGGCTGCAGGTGGGAACCGCGGGTGCGGTCGGTGGGGACGTTGTCACGGGCCACCATCATGCCGCGGCCCGCCGTTCCGAGTGTTCAAGACAGGCGCGGGCGACGCGCTCGGCGGCGTCGGTGACGGCCACGGCACGCGCTTTCTGCGCCATGTCCAGCGCCGCGGCGCGATCCAGCAATAGCGGCGCCAGCGCGGTGACCAGGGTTTCCGGGGTCAGCGTCGCTTCCGGGCACAGCACGGCGGCGCCGGCGTCCACCAGGTAACCCGCGTTGGCGGTCTGGTGATCGTCGACGGCGTGCGGGAACGGCACCAGCACCGCGCCCAGGCCGACAGCGGCCAGTTCGGACACGGTCAGCGCGCCCGAACGGCAGACCACCGCATCGGCCCAGCCATAGGCCTCGGCCATGTCCTCGATAAACGGCGTGACCTCGGCGTCGATACCGGCTTCGCGGTAGCGTGCCTGCGTGTCTTCGGCATTGTTGCGACCGGCCTGGTGACGGACCACCGGGCGACGGTCGGCCGGCACCTGGGCCAGTGCCGCCGGCACGGCCTCGTTCAGTGAACGCGCGCCCTGGCTGCCACCGGTGACCAGCAGGCGGGCGGGCCCTTCGCGCCCTGCCCAGCGTTCGGCCGGTGGTGGCACCGCGACCAGTTCATCCCGTACCGGGTTGCCGCAGGCGACCGCGCCCATGGTCGCCGGGAACGTCCCCGGAAAGGCCTCGAACACGGTGGCCGCGACCTTCGCCAGCGCGCGGTTGGTCATGCCGGGAATGCGGTTCTGCTCGTGCACGACCAGCGGGACGCCGCCGAGGCGCGCGGCGATGCCGCCGGGACCGGCCACGTAGCCACCGAAACTGACCGCGCAGTCCGGCCGGTGGCGCCGCAGTACGCCGCGGGCCTCGCCCACCGCGCGCGCCAGCCGGAACGGCAGCTTCAGCCAGCCGGCCAGGCCCTTGCCGCGCAGGCCGGTCACGTGAATTTCGTCAACGGTATAGCCGCGGGCCGGCACTTTCTCACATTCCATGCCGCCGGCCGCGCCCAGCCAGTGGACGTTGGCGCCTTCACGCCGCAGCGCATCGGCCACCGCCAGCCCGGGGAAGATATGCCCACCGGTGCCGCCGGCCATGACCAGGACGGTCGCCGCGCCGCTCACAACGCCATCCTCTTCTGGCCCACGCGCGACGGGATACTGCTGGCCTTGTCCACGTCCAGTTCGTAGCGGATGCGGAACACCACGCCCAGCGCCAGGCAGGTCATCAGCACCGAGCTGCCGCCCGAGGAAATCAGCGGCAACGTCAGGCCCTTGGTGGGCAGCACGCCCAGGTTCACGCCCATGCTGACCATGGCCTGCAGGCCCAGCCACAGGCCGATGCCGAAGGCCAGGTAACCGGCGAACGGCTTCTCGGCGCGGTGCGCCATGACGCCGATGATGAAAATCCGCGTCACCAGCAGCATGAACAGCACGAGCACCATCAGCACGCCGAAGAAGCCGAACTCCTCGGCCAGCACGGCGAAGATGAAGTCCGTGTGCGCCTCCGGCAGGTAGAACAGTTTCTGGATGCTGGCGCCCAGCCCGACGCCGAAGGCTTCGCCGCGACCCACGGCGATCAGCGCCTGGGTCAGCTGGAAGCCGCTGTTGTACGGGTCCGCCCACGGGTCCATGAAGCTGACGATGCGGCGCAGGCGATAGGGTTCGATGGCCGCCACGGCGAACATCGGCAGGGCCATGGCGCCGAGGGCGGCGATGTAGCGCCAGGCGGCGCCCGCCAGCCACACCATGCCACCGGCGACCGCCGTGATCACGGCCGCGCTGCCCATGTCGGGCTGCAGCAGCAGCACGCCGGCCAGCGCGCCGGCCAGCAGCAGCGGCTTCAGCGTATCAATAAAGCTGATCCGCACCTGCCCCGATTTGCGCACCAGGTAGCCGGCCACCCAGATGATGAACATCAGTTTCACGGCCTCGACCACCTGGAACTGCATGAACCCGAGCCGGACCCAGCGGTAACTGCCGTTGACGCTGTGCCCCAGCCCCGGCACGAACACCAGCGCCAGCGCCAGCAGCGCCAGCAGGAACATCGGCCCGCAGATCCGCTCCAGGAACGCGATGGGAATGATCCTGAACGAGGCCGCCAGCCCCAGCCCCAGCAACAGGTAGATGACGTGGCGGACCAGGTAATGCTGCGGCCCGGCCCCCAGTGACTCGCCCACGGCCACCGAGGAGGAACCGACCATGACGATCCCGATGGCCGTCAGCAGCAGCACGGGCACCAGCAGCCACGGGTCCACCTGGAACGGCGGCGCGTGCCGTCCCTGGCGCATTGCCTGGCCGTTTTTCGCCCTGTGTGCCGCGGTCGCCATCAGCGGATCTTCAGGGTCGCGAGACCCACCAGTACGAGGATGACGGAGATGATCCAGAAGCGCACGATCACGCGTGGCTCCGGCCAGCCTTTCAGTTCGAAATGATGGTGGATGGGCGCCATGCGGAAAATGCGCTTGCCCGTGAGCTTGAACGAGGCCACCTGCATGATCACCGACAGCGTCTCGATGACGAACACGCCGGCCATGAAGGCGAACACCAGTTCATGGCGCACCAGCACCGCGATCAGGCCCAGCGCGGCGCCGACGGCCAGCGCACCGATGTCACCCATGAACACCTGGGCGGGATAGGTGTTGAACCACAGGAAACCCAGCCCGGCCCCGGCCAGCGCGGCGCAGAACACCACCAGTTCGCCCATGCCCTGCACGTAAGGAATGGCCAAGTACTCGGCGATCACGGTGTTGCCGGTGGCGTAGGCCAGCACGCCCAGCGCCACGGCCAGCAGCACCGAGGGCATGATCGCCAGGCCATCCAGGCCGTCGGTCAGGTTCACCGCGTTGGAGAACCCGACGATGTAGAAATAGGTCAGCGCCACGTAACCCACGCCCAGCGGCAGTGCGAAGTTCTTGAAGAAGGGCACGATCAGCGCCGTTTCTTCCGGCGTGGCGGCGGTCTGGTACAGGTAGACGGCCGCGGTCAGGCCGACGACGGACTGGCCCAGGTACTTCCACTTCGCCGGCAGGCCGCGTGAGTCTTTCAGCACCAGCTTGCGGTAATCGTCGATCCAGCCGATCACGCCGAAGGCCAGGGTCACGCCCAGCACCAGCCAGACATAGCGGTTGCCGAGGTCCGACCACAGCAGCGTGGCCAGCGCCAGCACGAACAGGATCAGCGCCCCGCCCATGGTGGGCGTGCCGGCCTTTGAAAAATGCGATTCCGGGCCCAGCTCGCGGATCGGCTGGCCCACCTGGCCTTTCACCAGGCGGCGGATGAATGACGGCCCCAGCAACAGCGACAGCGCCAGCGCCGTCAGCGCGCCCAGGATGGCCCGCAGGGTCAGGTAGCCGAACACGCTGAAGTCGGGGTTGAACCCGGCCAGCCATTCGAAGAATTTCAGTAGCATCCGCCCTCTCCTCAGCCCGCTTCGCGCCGTTCCGGCGGCGCCGTCACGGCCGCCACCACGCGTTCCATGGCCATGCTCCGCGAGCCCTTCACCAGCATGGCGACCCCCGGGTGCAGCTCATCCTGCAGGGCCGCCACCAGCGCATCGATGTCGCCGAACGCTTCGCCGCCATCGCCGAAACCGCGAACGGCGTGTTCCGCCCGGTCGCCCAGGGCGAACAGGCGCCGGACCCCCAGCGACGCCGCGGCCTCGCCCATCTCGGCGTGCAGCGCGTCGGAATTGCGTCCCAGTTCCTTCATGTCGCCGAGCACCAGCCAGGGCTCGCCGGACTCGGCAGCCAGCACCTGCAGCGCGGCGTACAGCGAGGCCGGATTGGCGTTATAGGTATCGTCGAGCACGGTCCAGCCGGCATCGGTCTCAACCCGGTTCAGGCGGCCGGGCACCGGCACGGTCGCCGCCAGGCCTTCGCGGATGGCGTCGATGGAGACGCCCAGCGCCAGTGCCATGCCCGTGGCGGCCATGGCGTTCATGACGTTGTGCTCGCCCGGCAGGTGCAGCTTCAGGGCGATGTCGCCGCCGGGTGTGCGCAGGTGGCGCGGGCCACCGGGTGCGCCGGTGACCGTGATGTCGGCGTGCTCACGTGCCGCCTCGCTCATCCCGAAGGTGAGCGTCTCACCGGCGGTGTTCAGTTCGCGCCACAGCGGCGCCCAGGGTTCATCAATGTTCAGAACGGCAAAGCCTGACGTTGGCAGGGCGGCATAGAGCTCACCCTTCGCGCGGGCCACGCCTTCTTCATCACCGAAGCCCCGCAGGTGTGCGGGGCCAACGTTGGTGATAACGCCCACGTCAGGCTTTGCAATACCAGCCAGGTAGCGGATGTCCCCGGCTTTGCCGGCGCCCATCTCCAGCACGGCGTAACGATGTGTGCGGGCCAGCCCGAACAGCGTCAGCGGCAGGCCCAGCTCATTGTTGAAGTTGCCTTTCGTCGCCAGCACGCGCGCGTCCCGCGACAGGATGCTGGTGAGCATCTCCTTGGTCGTGGTCTTGCCGTTGCTGCCGGTGATCGCCGCCACCCGCGGGTCGACGGCATCGCGCCAGGCGCCGGCCAGCAGGCCCAGCCCCCGTTGCACGTCATCAACCCGCAGGACCGGCGGCACCGGGTTCTCCCGAGTGGCGATTACTTTTTCGACCAGCACGGCCACGGCGCCCTGCGCCGCCGCCTGGTCAATGAAATCATGGCCGTCGACGCGCGCGCCGGGGATCGCCGCGAACAGCATGCCGGGCTCGACCTGGCGGCTGTCGGTGACGATGCCCTTGAACACGGACTCGGCGGCGCCCGCGGGCGTCTCGATGCCCAGCGCGGCGGCGGCCTCGGCGAGGGTCATGCGGATCATGCCGCCACCCCCAGCAGGGCCCGGACGGTGGCCTCGTCGCTGTACGGCAGCCGCTGGCCGGCCACTTCCTGGTAGGCCTCGTGGCCCTTGCCCGCCACCAGCACGATGTCGCCGGGGCCGGCGTTGCGGATGGCCTCGCGAATGGCGATGGCGCGGTCCGGCTCCACCGTGACGTCGCCGGGCCGGTCCATGCCGCGGAGCACGTCGTTAATGATTGAGTTGACCGATTCGTGGCGCGGGTTGTCGCTGGTAATGACGACGGCATCGGCCAGTTCCTCGGCTACCTGCCCCATCTGCGCGCGCTTGCCGCGGTCGCGGTCGCCGCCGCAGCCGAACACGCAGGTCAGGCGACCGGAGAGGTGATCGCGCACGGCCGCCAGCGCGGCGGCCATCGCGTCCGGCGTGTGTGCGAAGTCGATCACCACCACCGGCTGGCCGGGCTGTCCGCCGTAGCGCGTCATGCGCCCGGGCACCGGCCGGATGTGTTCCAGTTCCCGCAGGGTCTCGTCCCAGCCCAGGTCCAGCAGCGCCAGCGCGCCCGCGGTCGCAAGCAGGTTGGAGACGTTGAAGGCGCCGATCAGCGACGTCCGGACCTCTCCCCGCCCCCACGGACTTTGCAGCTTCAGCGTCATGCCGTCCGCGTCCTGGCCGGCAATACTGGCCCGCAACTCGGCGCCGGGCGCCAGGCCGTAGGACAAGACCTGCTGTTTCGCTTCGAGCTGGCGAATCCAGGCGCGACCGGTCATGTCGTCGTGGTTGATCACCGAGAAGCGCGGCGCGTACTCGGTGAACAGCCGGTACTTGGCCGCGGCGTAGGCATCCATATCGGCGTGGTAATCCAGGTGGTCGCGCGACAGGTTCGTGAACACGGCCGCGTCCACCTGCACGGTGTCCATGCGGCCCTGCTCCAGCGCGTGCGACGAGGCTTCCATGGCCACGTGGTCGATGCCGGCGTCGATACAGTCGGCCAGCACCCGGTTCAGCGTGAACGGGTCCGGCGTGGTGCGCATGGCCGGCTCCATGCGGTCCAGCGGGCCGTAGCCCAGCGTTCCGACCAGGCCGGCGTCGCCATGGACGCGCTGCCAGGCCTGGGCGATGAAATGCGCCACCGACGTCTTGCCGTTGGTGCCGGTGACGGCGGCCACGGTCATCTCCTCGGATGGCGCCGCCCAGAAACGCGAGGCCAGCTCGCCCAGCTTTGCGGCCAGTTCCGGGAAGCAGACCATCGGCACGTCGATATCGCCGTTGTCGTAGCGGCCGTCGTGCAGCACCGCCACGCAGCCGTTGGCGACAGCCTCGCCGGCGTGCTGCAGCCCGTGGCCGGTGATGCCCTTGACGGCCACGAACACCTGGCCGGGCTCGGCCTTGCGGGAATCCAGGCAGATTCCGGCGATGGCGACGTCCGGCACGTCGGTCACCCAGCCTTCCAGCAGCACCCGCAGGCTCATTCCGTAGGTCATGGCGCGCCTCCCGCCGGCGCGGCGCCGGCGGCGACGGCCTGCATGCCCGGCGGCGCAGTCCCGACCAGTGTCGTTTCGTAGTTGTCCGGGGCAATGTTCATCAGCCGCAGCGCGCCTTCCATGACCGCCGAGAACAGCGGCGCGGCCACCGCGCCGCCGTAGTAGGCATCGCCACCCGGATCGTCGATCACGGCGACACAGACCAGTCGCGGATCGCTGGCCGGCGCAAAGCCGGCAAAACTCGACACGTAGCGCGCGGCGTAGCCGGCGCCGCTGGCCTTGCGCGAGGTGCCGGTTTTCCCGGCGACGCGGTAGTTCTGCACCCGTGCCTGCTTGCCGGTGCCTTCCGGGCCGGGCACGGTCTCGAGCATGGTCGCCACCTGGCGGGCGATGCGGGGGTCGACCACCGACATCGGCGGGTTCTGGACCCCGTGGATCAGCGTGGGCTGGCGCAGCCGGCCCTCGTCGGCGATTACCGCGAACGCCTGCGCCAGTTGCAACGCGGTCACGGAAATGCCGTAACCATAGGAAATGGTGGCCTGCTCGACGGTCCGCCAACGCTCGTGATTGCGCAGCACGCCGGCGGATTCGCCGGGAAAACCGGTGCCGGTCGCTTCACCAAATCCGACCCGCGTGTAGGTGTCCCACATGCGCTCCGGCGGCAGCTGCAGGGCCAGTTTGCTGACGCCGACATTGCTGGACTTGGTCAGCAGGCCGGTGACGTCCAGCACGCCGTAGTTGTGGTGGTCGCGGATGGTGTAACCGGAGATATAGACGTAACCCGGGTTCGTGTCCACGGGGGTGTCCGGGTGCACAAGCCCGTTTTCCAGCATCGAGATCACCGCGAACGGCTTCATGACCGAACCGGGCTCGAAAACATCGGTGATGGCGCGGTTGCGCAGGCCCTTGCCGGCGCTGGCGGGCTGGTTGGGGTTGTAGGACGGCAGGTTCACCATCGCCAGCACTTCGCCGCTGTCGACATCCAGCAGCACCACGGTGCCCGAGGTGGCCGCATGTTCGAGAATGCTGCGCTTGAGCTCGCGGTAAGCCAGGTACTGCAGGCGGCGGTCGATGGTCAGGCGCAGGTCGTTGCCGGGCTGGGATTCGCGCAGCAGCTCGACCTCCTCGATGGTGCGGCCCTTGCGGTCGCGGATGATCCGCTTCAGGCCGGGCTCGCCGGACAGCCAGTCGTCGTAGGCGTACTCCAGGCCTTCCTTGCCGACGCCGTCGATATTGGTGAAGCCGATCATGTGCGCGGCCACTTCGCCGGCCGGGTAGAAGCGTCGGTACTCCTTTTGCATGAACACGCCCGGAATGCCCAGTGCCTCTACCTCTTCCGCCAGGCTCGGGTTCAGGCGGCGCTTCAGCCAGACGAACTCGCGTTGCGCGCGCTGCGTCAGGTTGCGCTCCAGCGCATCGGCGTCGGCGCCCAACACCGCCGCCAGCTCGGGCAGCCGTTCGGGCTCCTGCAGCAGTTCCTGCGGATTCACCCACACCGAATCCACCGGCGTGCTCACGGCCAGCGGCTCTCCATTGCGATCGCTGACCACCCCGCGGGTGGTCGGCAGCGTCACGTCACGCAGGTAGCGGGCTTCGCCCTGGCTCTGCAGGAAATCCTGGTCCAGGAACTGCAGGTCGAAGGCGCGCCAGACAAGGAAGGTGGACACCAGGCCAAACAGGATCACGAGCGCCAGGACGCGGCGCGGCGCGAAGCCCTTGTCGTCGGCGCGGCTCATGGCCGGATCACCAGGATATGGGGGTTTTCGGGCTCGACCATGCCCAGTTCACGACGGGCCCGTGCTTCCACCTTGCCCGCATCGGCCAGGGTGGCCTGTTCCAGCTGCAGGCGGCTCCACTCGGCCATCGCGTCATCGCGGACCTTTTCCAGCTGGCCCAGTTGGGCGGCCAGGTGACGGCTGTCATGACGTGCATAGACCACCGCGAGCGCGCTGCCCACGTTGGCCAACAGGACGATGATCAGTGTCGTGACGAGTCGATTCACCCGAGTCTCTCCGCTACCCGCATGACCGCTGAGCGCGCCCTGGGATTCGCGGAGAGTTCGTTCTCGGAGGCACGAACGGCTTTGCCGACAAGTCGCAGTTTCGGCGCCAGGTCCGGATGATCCGGTAAATCCCTGCGGACACGGCCTGGTCGTGCGGCTTCTTTCAATGTCCGCTTGACCAGGCGGTCCTCTAGGGAGTGAAAGCTGATCACAACCAGCCTCCCCCCCGGGCGCAACTGCCTTATCGCGGCATCCAGGCCTTCGGCCAGGTCTGCCAGTTCGTTATTGATATAAATCCGGATTGCCTGAAAGCATCGCGTGGCCGGGTGCTTTCTTTCCTTACGGCCGATCGTGTCTTCGACCAGCCGCGCCAGCTGTGATGTTCGGGTCAGCGGCTGCTGCTCCCGTGCCATCACGATACTCCTGGCAATCCTGCGCGCATGGCGCTCCTCTCCGAACTCCCAAATCACGCGGGAAATTTCCCGCTCCGGTGCCTCCGCGAGCCATTCGGCCGCCGAAACACCCTGCGTTGGGTCCATCCGCATATCCAGAGGGCCGTCCTCCATAAAGGAAAAACCGCGCTCCGGGTCATCCAACTGGGGGGAAGAAACACCGAGGTCGAGTAGTACGCCGTCCAGGCCGTCCGCGACCCCCCAGTCTTGGATCCATTGCTCCAGTTCCGCAAAACTCCCCTGGACCATGGTCAGCCGCCCATCCTCGGCGGCCATTCCCCGACCCACTGCAATGGCTTGCGGGTCCTTGTCCAGGGAAAGTAAGCGTCCCTGCTCATTCAGTCGCTGTAATACCGCGCGACTGTGTCCACCCCTGCCGAAAGTGCCGTCCACGTAAAGCCCGTCTTCTCGGGTTACGAGTGCCGATACCGCTTCCTCCAACAGCACGGGTTTGTGCTGGTCAGCGTTCATCGGCTGTGGCATTCACTCCTTCGGCGTTATTCATCCGGCCGGCGCCTTACAGCACCAGGCCCCTCATCTCATCGGAAACCGTGTCGCTCAGGCTCCGCTCTTCGTCCACGCGCCGCTGGTTGAGTACGTTCTCGTTCCAGATCTCGAAACGTTTGCCGATACCCATCAGCACGGCCCGCTTTTCCAGCCCCGCCACCTGCCGCAGCGTCTGCGGCAACAGGATGCGGAAGCTGCCATCCGGCTCCACCGGCGTGGCGCTGCCGACCAGGCGGCGCTGCAGGCCACGATGCGCTGAATCAAACGTGCTCAAGCTCATCACCTGGTCGCGCATCGTTTCCCAGTGTTCCTGCGGTGTAAGCCACAAAACGCCGGAATCGAAGGCACTGTAGGTGAGCACCATCTTCCCGCCATCCTGGGCGGAGATATCGTCCCGGTATCGCGTTGGAATCGCGAGGCGACCCTTTGCGTCCAGGTTGATGGCTGTTTCACCGAAGTACACTTCATTCCCACTTATTTGTCACTTCTTGCCACATATTCCCACATAAATGCACGATAGGGAAGTCGCGGTGCAATGTCAAGGAGGACAGCGACTTATGTCGCGGGATGGGGCTGGGGCTTCCGGTCCGCCCGGGTGTGGTCGCCTGGCCCTTCGGGCTTCCCTCGCGTTCACGGTGTGACCGGGGTCGGGCTGGCGGGACATCCTGTCCCGTCAGCCCTTGGCCCGCCTTCCCTGGCGGGCCAACCCCGGTCACACCGTGAACGCTCGGCAGGCTCCGACACACCCGGGCAGACCGGAAGCCCCAGCCCCATCTGAGACACAGTCGCGTGCTGAAGGGGGCAGCATGCTGGACGCGCGCCACGTTCCGGAACCCTTTTCAGCGTAGAAGTGCCGCCGGGTGATCGGCCTGCGACCTGGTTCGGGGCGGGCGGGGTGTCTGCGTGCCGTGGCGCGTCGAAGTCTGCCGAGTGGTGACGACCGACTACGGTCAGCGCGCCAGGGATGGCGCGCTTAGGGCCGCCGGAACAGGATGTTCCGTCGGCCCGACCGTACCAAGGGAGTCACCACGAGGGAAGCCGAAGGCCAGACGACCGCGCCACGGCACGCAGACACCCCGCCCGGCATTGCGAAATAAGTTGGAGTCGGCCGATAAGCCGGGTTCTGTCGTGGGCAACCATTCATCTGCGACCGCCGTCACCGGCAGCCTGAAGCGACCTACCCGAAGGCACCGCGGGCCGCGGCATTGCCTTCCTATTTGGTCTTGCTCCGGGTGGGGTTTACCTTGCCGCAGCGTGTTGCCACCTGCGCGGTGCGCTCTTACCGCACCATTTCACCCTTACCTGGCACCGAGGCGCCGGGCGGTATCCTTTCTGTTGCACTTTCCGTAGGCTCGCGCCCCCCAGGCGTTACCTGGCACCCTGCCCTGTGGAGCCCGGACTTTCCTCCCCCGCTTGCGCGGGCGCGGTTGCCTGGCCGACTCCACCTCGTATTTTCGCCGATTAGCCGCCGTTTGGGAACGTATTTCAGGTTCCCCGGCGGGGTATGGCCTCGGCAAACAGTTGCCCGGCCTGCGGCTACCCTCGTTCTGGATTCCTTTGCGGGGTCGAACTGACGGGGCTTCCTGCCCCGGCAGTTCTTGGCCCGCCATCCCTGGCGGACCAACCCCGGTCGGCATCCAGCACTCGGCGGGCAACAAGAGTTTGCCGAGGCCATACCCCGCCGGGGAAGTCGAAAGGTTTCAGTAACGGCGGCTAGTCGGTGAGGGCTTCGTAGATTGTTTTGCGCTTGGTGTTGGTGAGGTTGGCGGCGATTCGGGCGGCCTGGCTGGTGGGGAGGTGTTCGGCGAGGGCGGTGGCGAGTTGGAGCGCCTGGGCAAGGTCGGCGTCCGGGGCGTCGGGGGCACCGGCGATGACGACGACGAATTCGCCCTTGCGCTGGTCGGGGTCGGCGTTGACCTTTTCGGTGATGGTTTCGAGCGTGCCGTCGAGGACGGTTTCGAAAGTCTTGGTGAGTTCGCGGCACAGCGCGGCGGGGCGGTCGGCGCCGAACACTTTGGCCATCGCGGCCAGGGCGTCCTGGATGCGGTGGCTGGATTCGAAGAACACCATGGTGCGGGGCTCATGGGCGAGCGCGGCCAGCTGCTTTGATCGCGCGGCTGGTTTTGCGGACAGGAAGCCTTCAAACGTGAACCGGTCGGTGGGCAGGCCGCATACCGAGAGCGCCGTCGTCAGGGCGCTGGGGCCGGGCACGGCCTGGACCGCCAGGCCGCGCTCGCGGGCGAGGCTGACCAGCCGGTAGCCGGGGTCGCTGATCAACGGCGTGCCGGCATCCGAGACCAGGGCGACGGCGCCGCCCTTTTCGACGATGTCGAGCAGGCCGGCCGCGGCACGGGATTCGTTGTGGTCGTGCAGCGCGCGCATGGGCGTGTCGACGCCCAGGTGCTTGAGCAACATACCGGTGCGGCGCGTGTCCTCGGCGGCGACCAGGTCGACCTCCGCCAGCACCCGCGCGGCCCTGTAGGAAATGTCCTCCAGGTTTCCGATCGGAGTTGCCACGATAAAAAGCGTTGATTGCCCCATGACCCGTATGCTCCCGGTGCTATGCTGGGTACCGGAACATTGCCCCTGGACAGTCACTTTCCGGCAGGAGCCATAGGTTATCATCCGCCCGATGAACGCTGAATTCATGCATCGCCCGAACATCGTCCGGCGCGCCCCCATGGCGGCCGCACTGGCACTGGCCGCTGTGCTGGCGGCCTGTGCCGCGCCGCAGCGCCCGGATCCCCTGCCGACAACCCCGGACGTCTCCGCCGCGCAGGCGGCACTGGCCAACGGCGACTTCCCCGCGGCCGCAATGGCGTGGGAGGAAGCGGCAATGGAGAACCCGGGCAGTGCACCGGTGTTCTGGCTCAACGCCGCGGAAGCCTGGCTGAAGGCCGGGGAACGCGACAACGCGGCGCAGGCGCTTGACCGCGCGACCCCGCTGCCGGCCGAGGGTCGCGATGCCGCGCGCCTGGCGCTGTCGCGCGCCGAACTGGCGTTGCTCGACAGCGACATCCAGATGGCCGAGTTCTTCCTGGATGCGGCCGCCAGGGGCCTGCCGTCATCGCTGCAGTCACGCTACGACGCCGACCGTCGCCAGCTGGCCGCGCTGCGCACCGACCCGGCCAGCCAGGCGTTATCGTCGGCGCGCGAATCGGCCGCCGGCATCCGCGCCGGCAATGTCAGCCAGCAACTGGCGCTGTTACGCGAACTTGAGCAGGTGCCCATCACCCGGCTTGAGTACGAGTCCCGCAGCGGATCGCCGCTGGCGCCCTGGGCCGCACTGGCCCTGTCCATCCGCCAGGCCCTGGTGCACAACGACGACCTTGCAGCGGCCTCGGAGGCCTGGCAGAAAGCCAACCCCCGCCACCCGGTCGACGCGGCGGGCTACATGGAACTGTGCTGGCAATACGGCCAGTCCTTCGCCCCACCCGCACGGGTGGCCGTACTGCTGCCCGAGGGTGACAGCCTCGCGGCGGCGGGCGCGGCCGTTCGCGACGGCATCATGTCGGCCTGGATGGCGCGTCCCGGGCGCTCGGAAGTGACCTTCATGAACGTGGACGAAGACCCCGCGTCGGTCACACGCGCCTACCAGGATGCCGTCGCTGGCGGCTACGAGTGGGTCATCGGCCCCCTGCGACGCGAATCCGTCAGCCTGCTGATGACCGAGGGCGCCGTGCCGACGCTGGCGCTGAACTGGCCCGAAGCCGAGGACGGCGAGATCGTGCCCACGGCGCGGGACAATTTCTACGGGCTGACGCTATCCCAGTCCGAAGAGGCGCGGGCCGTCGCCCACAAGTTGCTGGACCTGGGACACCGGCGGGTAATCGTGATGCTGTCCGACAGCAGCTGGTCCGATCGCGCCGAGGCGGCATTTACCGAGGCCTTCGAGGCCGGTGGCGGGCGCATCGTCGACAGTGAACGATTCAGTTCCGCCGAGGCCGACCATTCGGGCCGGCTGACCCGCATGCTGCGCATCGAGGACAGCCGCCAGCGTCGCCAGAAACTCCAGGGCGAGCTGAACCTGCCCCTGGCCTTCGAAGCCACCCGCCGCGACGATTTCGACGCGTTTTTCATGGCGGTTGAACCACGCATGGCGCGGCAGCTGAAGCCCCAACTGAAATTCTACGACGCCGGCAAAGTGCCGGTATTCGCCATGAGCCGCGTGTTCACCGGCCGTGTCGACCCCGGGCAGGACCAGGACCTGAACGATATCGCTTTCCCGACCACCGACTGGTCACTGGGTCGCTGGAGCGACACGCCGCTGGAAGACCTTGAAAGCCTGCGCGGCGGCACGTTCGGCTCACTGTACGCGCTCGGCCGGGACGCCTGGGCCGTGTTGCCCTGGCTGGGCATGATGGCCCGCGACCCGGCGTTTCACTTCCCCGGCGCCGTGGGCGCGCTGACCGTGCGCCCCGATGGGCGCATCTCGCGTGAGCCCGTGTGGGCCCGGTTCGAACGCGGCCGGCCCGCGCCCTGGCCGGAAGCCGAGCCGACGCTGACCAGTCGCCGCTGAGGCCATGAAACCGCACCCACGTGGCGCCGAGTGGGAGCAGCGCGCAGAGCGCTACCTGCAAGCCAACGGCCTGGCCACGCTGGAGCGGAACTTCCATTGCCGGCTGGGCGAACTTGACCTCGTGATGCGCGACGATGACACCACGGTGTTCGTCGAGGTGCGTTATCGGCGCGGCGACGGTCATGGCGGCGGCCTGGGTTCGATCACCGCCGCAAAGCGCTTGAAGATCATCCGCGCGGCGGGCATATTCCTGAGCCGCCGACCCCGGCTGGCGCGCGGACCCTGCCGGTTTGACGTCGTCGCCATCGGCGGTGATGCCAGCCGGCCCCGTTACGAATGGGTGCGCGCGGCATTCGACGCCATCTGAAACCTGGAGGACATGCTTCCGTGATACCCGCAAGACGACTGCAACCGCGACGCCCGGCCCGGGCCGGCCTGGTCACCATTTTCGCCCTGCTCGCCGTGCTGGCAGCCGGCGGCTGTACGCACAACCGCAGCATGGGCACGGTGCTCGATGACCACACCATCGAGGTGCGCGTCATCGACGCCATTTACGCCGCCCCGGAGATCGGCCAGGAAAGCCATATCAAGGTCGAGGCGCACGAGCGCATGGTGTTGCTGATGGGTGAAACCGACACCGAGGCCAAGCGGCAACTGGCCGAGCGCCTGGCCGGTAGCGTCAGCAACGTCGAACGCGTGGTCAACGAGATTGTCGTGGCCGAACGTGCCGACATCGGCACCCGTGCCAACAACAGCTGGCTGACCGCCAAGGTGACCACCACGCTGCTGACCGACAATACCCTGCCGGGTTTCGACCCCGACCGCGTCAAGGTCGTGACCTCGGCCGGTACCGTCTACCTGATGGGTACCATCAGCCGCGACGAGGCCACCGCGGTCACCGAGGTGGTGCGCAATATCGGCGGCGTGGACAAGGTCGTCACGGTCTTCAACTACACGGACTGAAGGGCTGTCGCCCGGCGCCGGGTGGTGGGTCTGTGCGCGGTACCGTCTCGGTGGCCTTCGGCTTCCCTCGCGCGGCCCGGCTCGGCACCTCAAAAGGAACCCCGCACAGACCCACCACCCGGCGCACCGGACGCCTGGCCAGCTGGAGGGATTCCGGTTTAAACGTTAACGCCCACGGGGGCGGTTCACGGGCGGGGTGAGGGTTTGGGTTCGGTGGGCTTCGGACGGCCGAGCGTTGTTGGCCGACTGCGGTCGGCGCGCCAGGGATGGCGCGCCGAGGGCTGACGGAACAGGATGTTCCGCCAGCCCGACCGCACAAAGGTCAACACAAGCGAGGGAAGCCGAAGGCCCGGCCGCAGCCCACCGAACCCAAACCCTCACCCCGCCCCGGCGAGCCGCTCCGCAGCGAAGAGGACGAGGGCCGCGTAGCCCCCGGCCACGAGGTCGTCGAGCATGACACCGAAGCCGCCGTGTACATGTCGGTCCGCCTGCCGGATCGGCCAGGGCTTGAGAATATCGAACACGCGGAAGGCCACGAAGCCGGCCAGCAGCCACGCCCAGCCGGGCGGTACGAACGCGATGGCGAACCAGTAGCCAACGAACTCGTCCCAGACCAGCGAACCGTGATCCGACACGCCCAGGCGACGACCGACCCGGTCGCAGATCCAGGTGCCGAACGCGAACGTGACGGCGACAATGGCCAGCATGACCCAGGTGCCAAGCGGCTGCATCAGCCATGCCAGGGGCACCGCCACCAGGGTGCCGGCGGTGCCCGGTGCCTTCGGCGACAGGCCAGAGCCAAACCCCATGGCCAGGAAGCCGTCCCAGCTGCGGAACACGCGTATGGGGTTCACCGGGCGATTCATGCGGATTTTCCGGCGAAGTGGTCGAAGCCGCCGAACATGGCGGGGTCCAGGGGATGGCCGTCCGGGTCGGTCACCACGAGTCCGGCGGACGGTGTGATTTCACCCATGACCGTTAACGGCACGTCGGCGTGTTCGGCGAGTTGCGCCAGGTCTGCGCGGTGTTCCGGGGGCAGCGTGAAGCACAGCTCGTAATCATCACCGCCGGTGAGCTGGTAACGGACACGTTTCTCGAAGGACAGGGCGCGTATCGGTTCGGACGCGGGCAGGTCCCCGGCGGCCAGGCGGGCGCCCACCCCGGAGGCCGACAGGATGTGGCCGAGATCGGCCGCGAGCCCGTCGGAGACATCGATGCAGGCCGTGGCGACGCCGCGCAACTGCTGCCCCAGCGCCAGTCGTGGGGCCGGATAGTCCAGGCGCTGTTTCGTCACCGGGTTGGTCGGTGAATGCAGCGCGTGGGCGGCATCGCCCAGCGTGCCGGAAACGACCACGAGGTCGCCCGCGCGGGCACCGGCGCGGGTGAGCGCGCACCCGGTGGGGACAAGCCCCAGGGCGGTGACGGTCACGGACAACGGGCCACGCGTGGTGTCGCCACCGGCGAGCACGGTACCGGTTTCCCGGGCGAGTGCGGCGAGCCCCGCGGTGAAGTCATCGAGCCAGGCCGGGTCGGCGTCGGGCAATGACAGGTTCAGCAGCGCCCAGGCGGGGCGGGCGCCCATCGCGGCGAGGTCGCTGAGATTCACGGCCAGGGCCTTGTGGCCGATGGCCGCGGGCGCGGTGTCGGCCGGAAAATGAATACCCGCGTTCAGCGTGTCGGTGCAGGCGACCAGTTGCAGGCCGGCCGGCACGTCGATCAGCGCGGCGTCGTCGCCGATGCCCAGCGCCAGTCCGGGCCCGGCCGCAGGCGCGGCCGCGCGCAGGCGTTCGATCAGGTCGAATTCACCCACCGGGCGCCGGGCTGGGCAGCGCGCCACAGGCACGCGCGGCGCGGTCCAGCACCGCGGTGACGTAGGTATGGGTCTGCGCGGAGCCGAAACGGTTGGCGAGATCCGCGGCCTCGTCCAGCACCACGGCGCCGGGCGTTTCGGGCTCGTTGCGCAGCTGCCAGGCGCTGATCAGCAGCACCAGCTGCTCCATCAGGTCACAGCTCGACAAAGGCCGGTCCATGTGGGGTTCCAGTTGTTCCGCCAGCTCGCCGGATGTCCTTTCCACGCCGCGCAACAGCATTTCAAAATAGGCCTCGTCAACGCCACTGAAGTCCTGGGTTTCAAGGAACTGGGCGAGGATGTCGTTGATCGCCTGGTCGGTCATGCGCCACTGGTAGAGCGCCTGCAGCGCCCGCCGGCGCGCCCGCGAGCGTGGTTCCCAGTTGGTCTTGTCGTTCATGGCGCACCCCCGATGGCGTCACCCAGCGCGATCATCTGCAACAGGCCGGTCGCCACATCGTAACCCTTGTTGCCCTCGTCCACCGAGGCGCGCTCCAGGGCCTGTTCGACCGTGTCAGTGGTCAGCACGCCGAACATCGCCGGCCGGCCATGGTCCAGGCCCACGCGCATTAGGCCGCTGGCGCATTCGCCGGCAACGTAATCGAAATGCGGCGTGCCGCCGCGGATGACGGCGCCGAGCGCCAGCACGCCATCGCAACCGGCCGCCAGCAGGCGGTCCGCGGCCAGCGGTAACTCGTACGCGCCGGGCACCCAGGCCAGCGTGATATCAGCCGGGTCGACGCCGCTACGCTGCAGTGCGTCCTGCGCGCCTTCCAGCAGCTGGTCGGTGATGAACTGGTTGAAGCGTGCCGCGGCAATGCCGATCCGCACGCGGCGGGCCGGTCGGTCTGGAGACAGTTCGGTGATGCTCATGATTCGGGTTCCGTCGGCTCGTCGTAGCCCACCACTTCCAGGCCGAAACCGGACAGGCCGGACATCCGGGTGGGGGCGCTGAGCACGCGCATGCGCCGAATGCCCAGGTCGGTGATGATCTGCGCGCCGATGCCGTAGGTGCGCAGTTCGCGCGACTGGCGGTTATCGCCGGTGGGCAGGATATCCGGCTCCGGTTCGGCCTGGATGCGCCGCAGCAGGGCGTCGTCGTCGTTGTTGCCGCCCAGCACCAGCACAAGGCCGGCGCCGCGGCGATCGATTTCGCGCATGGCGTAGCGCAGCGGCAGGCCAAAATCTTCGCGATGGACACCCAGCACATCGTTCAGCGGGTTCTGCACATGGACACGCACCAGCATCTCGTCGTGTTCCGACGGATCGCCGCGCAGCATGGCCAGGTGAACGCGGTTCTCGATGGTGTCGCGGTAGGTGTGCATCGTGAACGGGCCGAAATCGGTGTCGACCTCGTGGGAGGACAGGCATTCGACGGTGCGCTCGTTCTCCAGCCGGTAGCGGATCAGGTCGGCGATGGTGCCGATCTTCAGGTCATGCTCGGCGGCGAAGGCCTCCAGTTCCGGACGTCGCGCCATGCTGCCGTCGGCATTCAGCACCTCGACCAGCACGGCCGCGGGGCTGAGCCCCGCCAGCGCGGCCAGGTCAATACTCGCCTCGGTGTGGCCGGCGCGGGTCAGTACGCCGCCGGGGCTGGCCATCAGCGGAAACACGTGGCCGGGCTGGGAGAGGTCTTTCGGCCCCGCGCCCGGCGCCACGGCGGTGCGCACCGTGTGCGCGCGATCATGGGCGGAAATGCCGGTGGTGATGCCCTCGGCGGCCTCGATCGACACCGTGAAATTGGTGGAGAAACGCGCCTCGTTGCGGCTGACCATCAGCGGCAAGCCCAGCTGCCGGCAGTGATCGACGGTCAACGGCAGGCAGATCAGGCCCCGGCCGTGGGTGGCCATGAAGTTGATGTCTTCCGGGCGGACTTTCTCGGCCGCCATGATGAGGTCGCCCTCGTTCTCGCGGTCCTCGTCGTCGACCAGGATGACCATGCGGCCTTCCCGGATATCGTCGACCAGCTCGGGAATGGTGTTGAAACTCATGCGCCCTCCCCCGACCGGGGTGCGTCGAGCAACCGTTCCAGGTATCGCGCCACCATGTCCACCTCGATATTCACTTCGTCTCCGGGCGCCAGCTGTCCCAGCGTGGTGACCGCCAGCGTATGGGGAATGATACAGACTTCGAAGCGCTCGCCGGCGACCGCGTTGACCGTCAGGCTGACGCCGTCGACGCAGATCGACCCTTTCGTGGCGATGTACTTCGCCAGCCCGGCCGGCACCGTGAAACCGAAGCGCTCGGCGCGGCCGTCAGGCGCCCGGTCGGCCAGGCGTGCTATGCCGTCGACATGGCCGCTGACCAGGTGGCCGCCCAGTGGGTCGCCGGCGCGCAGGGCCGGCTCCAGGTTGACCGTCGCGCCCGGCACCAGCGCGCCCAGCGTGGTCAGGGCGAGCGTTTCCGCGGAAACGTCGGCGTCGAAACGGCCGTCCGCCGGGGCCAGCATCGTCAGGCAGGCGCCGGACACGCACATGCTGTCACCGTCGCGGGCGCCTTCGAGTGCATCGACCGGCACCTCGAAGGTCATGCGGCGATCGCCGCCGATCGTCTCGCTGGCGGCCAGTCGGCCCTGGTGGGTGATGATTCCGGTGAACATGTGCGCTCCGCGTTCGTCGGGCCCGTCAATGGGCCTGGCTGTCCCGATATTGCGGCCGCAGCCGGATTCTCAAGTCATCGCCGAACATCTGGCGATCAATCCAGGCAAACGTTGGCCGGCTGTCCATGGCCTCCAGCGGCCCGAAGGCGAATGACGGCAGGCCGTCCTGTCCCAGAAGGCAGGGGGCCACGTACACCAGCAGTTCGTCGACCAGGCCGGCTTCCAGCAGCGCGCCGCAGAGCCGGCCACCGGCCTCCACGTGCACCTCGTTGGCCTCGCGAGCGGCCAGTTCGCGCATCAGCGCGTGCAGGTCGACGCGGTCAGTGGGCGAGGCCGTGGTCGACGGAAGCTGTAACAGCTCGGCTTCCGTCGTGGCCAGCAATTCCGGAATGGGCGCGTTCTCGCAACCGGCGATGACGACCTGACCGGGCAGGGACAGGGTCCGCGCCGCCACGGGCGTGCGCCAGCGACTGTCGACGATCACCCGCAATGGCTGTGGATCGGCGGCGACATGCGCCGGCGCGACATCTGCCGGCAGGCGGACGTTCAGCGACGGATCGTCCATGGCGACGGTGCCGATACCGGTCAGGATGACGGATGCGCGGGCACGCCAGTGCTGGACGTCGGCACGCGCCGCCGCACCGGTGATCCACTGGCTCGCACCGCTGCCCAGCGCGATGCGGCCGTCCAGGCTCTGCGCCAGCTTGACCCGCACGAACGGGCGACCGGTGCGCATCCGCTGGTTGAAGCCGGGGTTCAGTTCGTCCGCCTCCGCCGCCATCAGGCCGGTGCGGCAGGCAATGCCCGCCTCGCGCAACCGCGCGATACCCTGGCCATTGACCTCGGGATTCGGGTCGCCGGCCGCGATCACGACATCGGTGATGCCGGCCTCGACCAGCGCGTCGGCGCAGGGCGGCGTGCGGCCATGGTGAGAGCAGGGTTCCAGCGTCACGTAGGCGGTCGCGCCACGGGCGTCGCCCGGCGCTTCCAGGGCAGCGAGCGCGGCGATCTCGGCGTGCGGGCCGCCGGCGTGCGCATGCCAGCCCTCGGCCAGCACCTGGCCGTCGCGGGCGATCACACAACCGACCCTCGGGTTGGGTGACGTGGTGCGCATGCCGCGCGCGGCCAGTTCGAGGGCCCGGGCCATGCACGCGCGGTCGAAATCGGAAAAACTCACCCGTCTTGCCGCCGGCCCCGTGACGGCTTCTCGAGCAGGGAAAACTGGCGCGCATCCAGGGCGGCTTCGCCCTCGCGCTCCAGGGTTTCGATCAGTTCGCGAAAGGCCTGCAGGTCTTCGAAACGCCGGTACACGGAAGCAAAGCGGACAAACGCGACCTGGTCCAGGCGGCGCAGCTCGCGCATGACCCATTCGCCGATCAGCGTCGATGGGATCTCGGCTTCCTCGGCGCTGCTGATCTCGCGCAGCAGGCGACGGATGGAACGTTCAACCTCGCGGGTTTCCACGGGGCGCTTCTCCAGCGCGCGCATCATGCCGCGCCGGAGCTTGTCCTCGGAAAAGGCTTCGCGGCCGCCGTCCGACTTGATCACCCGGGGCGCCTTCAGTTCGGGCGCCTCGAAAGTGTTGAAGCGGTTGGCGCATTTCAGGCATTCGCGCCGGCGCCGGATCTGCATGCCGTCCCCGGTCAGGCGGGAATCCACCACCCGGGTTTCGTCATGGTTGCAGAGCGGGCACCACATGCATCACCCCGAGATCAGGCCCTGGCCCCGCCGTACACCGGGAAACGTTCGCACAGCGACGTAGCGACTTCACGTGCGCGGGTCTCGGCGCCCTCGTCGCCCACGGCGTCGAGCAGGTCGCAGATGGCTTCTGACAGCACCGCGCACTCGTCCACGCCGAAACCGCGCGTGGTGACGGCGGGCGTACCCAGGCGCAGGCCGCTGGTCACGAACGGCGAGCGCGGCTCGCCCGGCACGGTGTTCTTGTTGACGGTGATGTTGGCGCGGCCCAGTGATTCCTCCGCGTCCTTGCCGGTGAACTCGCGGCCGATCAGGTCGACCAGGAACAGGTGGTTGTCGGTGCCGCCCGAGACCACCTTGTAGCCGCGCTCGGCCAGTTTGCCGGCCATGGCGCGGGCGTTGTCCACCACCTTGCGCTGGTAGTCGGCGAAATCCGGTTCCAGGGCCTCCTTGAAGGCCACGGCCTTGGCGGCGATGACATGCATCAGCGGCCCACCCTGGGTACCCGGGAACACCAGTGAGTTCAACTTCTTCTCCACGTCGGCATTTTCCTGCGCCAGGATGATGCCGCCACGCGGACCGCGCAGCGTCTTGTGCGTGGTGGAGGTCACCACGTGCGCGTGCGGCACCGGGTTCGGGTACAGCCCCGCGGCCACCAGTCCGGCGACGTGCGCCATGTCGACCACGAACCAGGCGTCGACAGAGTCGGCGATCGCGCGCATGCGCGCCCAGTCGATCTCGCGCGAGTAGGCGGAAAAGCCGCCGATCAGCATCTTCGGGCGGTGCTCGTCGGCCAGGCGCTGGATCTCGTCGTAGTCGATCAGCGCGGTGTCCTCGTCAACGCCATACTGCACGGCGTTAAAGATGCGGCCGGAGAAGTTCACCTTGGCGCCATGGGTCAGGTGCCCGCCGTGTTCCAGGCTCATGCCCAGGATGGTGTCACCGGGCTGCAGCAGCGCCATGTAGACCGCGGCGTTCGCCTGCGAACCCGAGTGCGGCTGGACATTGGCGTAGTGCGCGCCGAACAGTTCGCACACCCGCTCCTGCGCCAGCCGTTCGGCGATATCGACGTACTCACAGCCACCGTAGTAGCGACGCCCCGGGTAGCCCTCGGCGTACTTGTTGGTCAGCACCGAGCCCTGCGCCTCGAGCACGCGCGGGCTGGCGTAGTTCTCGGAGGCGATCAGCTCGATGTGGTCTTCCTGTCGGCGCGCCTCGTCGGCGATGGCGGCGGCCAGTTCCGGGTCGAAATCGGCGATGGTGCTGCGGCTGTCAAACATGGGACGGCGGATCCTTCTGGCTGGAGGTTAAACGTGGGTCAGGAAAAGGTGCATTCTAGCACCGTTGCGCGCCTCAACCGGCGTTCACGCCTGACGCCAGCGCTTCCAGCCGCTCGCGGGATGGCGGGCTGAAATCATCGGCGCCTGGGCGGTACCCACGCGGGTGGATGCCCAGCGCTTCGCGGGCCTCGGCATCGTCAAACACCAGGTCGATGGCCTGGCGTTCAACCATGCCCGCATTGGCGCCGCCGCCGGCCAGCCGCGCCACGGCTGACAGCAACGGCGTCGGTACCGCCGCCAGCCTCCGCGGCCGGTCCAGCGCGTCAAAGACCCGGCCGGCCATTTCGCGGTAAGTCACCGTTTCGCCCCCGGCCAGCGGGGCCAGCAGGTCCACGCCGCGCACGAGACCGGCCACCAGCGCGGCGGCCAGGTCTTCGGCATGCAGGGGCTGGCGCAGCCCGCCCGACTGCCGCGCCAGCGGCAGGAAGCCGAACCGGCGAATGAACGACGCCAGCCGGGCCAGGTTGCGGTCAAGACCCGCACCGTAGACCAGGGTCGGTCGCAGCAGGCAGAGGCCGGCGGCGCGCGCGGCGCACGCTTCGGCGAGGCTTGTCTCGGCCTCGAGCAGGCCTGTCATTTGCCGGCGCTCTGCCGGCTCCCGGGAGTCGCGCTTGGTGACGACGCTGGTCGAGGATGTGGCGGCGACACGATGCACGGCCGGGCAGCGCGCCAGCCACTCGATGGCCAGCGCCAGCGGCCCGCCGGAAAGGATCATCGTGACCCGGTCGGCCAAGCCGATGGCGTTTTCCGGCATTACCCAGTCGACGCCTTCCCAACCGGGGTACCGGGGCGGGCGCCCGCCCCGGCTCACGGCGATGACGTCCGCGCCGTTCGCCAGCAGCAACGGCACGGCGAACCGGCCGACCTGGCCGCTGGCGCCCAGCACCAGGACCGTGGCGCCGTTCAGCTTTTCAGCCATACCCAGGGTGCGGTGACGGCCCAGTGGCCCCAGATGCCGGCCTGGACCAGCCAGCGCACCGGCGCGGCGTGCCGCCCGGCCTGGAACTTGCGGTAAAAGCGCTGCATGCCGCGGTGTTTCTGGCGATGCACCCACAATGGCCGGCTGGCGGACGAGATGCCCTGGTCATGGACGGCCTCGGCGCCGGGGACGAAGACGCGCCCGTGCCCGGCCGCTTTCAGCCGGTACATCAGGTCCAGGTCCTCGCAATGGAAGGGATAGTGGGTGTCGAATCCGCCCAGCCCGGCAAACGTGGCTGCGTCGACCAGGAAGCAGGCGCCCGAAACCGCCTCGGCGGGGGCGTTGTCCGTTGGCCACGCGTCGGGCGACAGGCGCACGCCTTCAAGCGCGCCCCCATCACCCGCCAGCCGGGAAAGCCCCGTGAAATGCACGAAGGATCGCCAGGCATCGGGAAAGGGCCGGAATGCCGCGGGTTCCGGCGTACCGCCGGCATCGCGCACCAGCGGCGCGGCCAGCGCTACCCCGGGCGCCTGGTCCAGGGCCGTTTCCAGGCGAGTCAGCGCCCCGGGGCACAGGTGGGCGTCCGGGTTGATCACCAGCAGCCGCCCCTCGCCGACGCGATCGGCCGCGGCATTCACGGCCTTCGAGTAGCCGACATTGGTCGTATTCCGGGTGACCCGCAGCGAAGGGTGGCCGGGGAATGCCGCCTCCAGAATTTCGATGCTGCCATCCGTCGATGCGTTGTCGACCACGCGCACCTCGGCCACGCCCTCGTCCAGCAACGACGCCACGCAGCGCCGCAGGGCGCGGCCGGCGTTGTAGTTCACGACGATGGCGGTGGTGTGCAGTGGAATGACCCTCGGTCAGCGACGGTCACCGGAAGCACCGAACAGGCGCCGGTACCAGGGTGCGCGCCGCTCCAGCTGGGCCACGCGCTCGCGCAGGCGCTCGATTTCCGCGTCCCGGTCGGCGATGATGCCGCCGGCCGCCATGTTGCGCCGGATCTCGCCGATGTAATGGTCGTAGACCGTTTCGTCCTGGTCGTCGAACAGCCAGAGTGCGGCGCCCGGGTCCGGCAGGTCAGCATCATCCGCCGCGGCGAAGACCAGGTAATAAACCGGTTCGCGGTCGACCTGGTCATGGTCGCGCAGGCGCTCACCATCCCAGCGCTGGAAACGTGCGCCCTGCCCGCCATCCAGGTCCCAGATGACGGACTGGAACTGCAGCCGCTGGCCCATCAGCCGCCAGGCCGGGAAATGCCGCGACACCAGTGCTTCCAGTTCATCGCGATAAAGTTCGCGCACATGCCAGGGGTTTTCGTTGCCCATCTGGTCGGTGTACACGGCCTTGTCCGGGGACGACAGCAGCAGGTATCCACCCGGCGCCAGCAGGCGGCGGAAGCCGGCGAGCATTTCGTCCTGCGCCTGCAGGTGTTCCAGCGTCTCGAAAGACACGATCACGTCGAAGGCGCCGTCTTCGAACGGCAGCCGGGTGCAGTCGCCCTGCTGGAACGACAGCCCGTCGATGGCACCATACCGCGCTCGCGCGTGATCGACCGCGTCCTGCGACAAATCGACGCCGGTGACCGATTCTGCTGCGGCCGCCAGCACCGCGGCGCCGTAACCCTCGCCGCAGGCGGCGTCGAGCACGCGCTTGCCGGCCACGAACCGCGCCGCCAGTGCATAGCGGTGCAGGTGTTCGTACCAGATTTCGCGGACGCATTCGGGTGTGAAGCGTTCGCCGGTGAATTCGAGATCGTCGGACACGTTCTGGGTCGCCTGGAATTTCGGTTGATTCTAACCCAGCGCCGCCACGACCTCGCGCCGGCGTCCGGCCAGCGGGTCCGCAGCAATCCAGGCGGTGATCATGTCCAGGTAGCCCGGGTGCTTGCCCAGCAACCGGCGCATGGTCGCCTCGCCCGGCGCCAGGCCGACGGCGCCGAAAGACTGGCCGCCGACATGCACCACGTAAGCGTCGTCGCAGAGCACATTGCGAAACCCGGCCGCCGCCGCCCGCAGGCTGAAGTCGTTTTCTTCGCCATAACCGCGGCCGAATGTCGTCGCATCGAACAGGCCAATCCGCTCAATCGCGCGCCGTGACACGGCCATGCAGAAACCGACGGCCGTGGGGAGCTCGGGGTAGCAGGGCGTGCCCGCCCGGGCAATCGCCGCGGCGATGGCCGGCGGGTTTTGCGGAACCGGGTTCGGCTGACAGAACTGCGGCAGTGATACGATCTCACCGTTGTTGGTCCACGGCGTTGCCGAGGCGATTTTTGGGTCCGAGGCCAGGCACCTCGCCAGGGCTTCCAGCCAGCCCGGCGTCACCACCGTATCGGAATTCAGCAGCACGATGTCACCGCCGGCACATTCTGCGCCCAGGTTGGCCGCGCCTACGAAACCGACGTTGGCGCCAAGCCGGATGCACTCGCGATCTGCCGATCGGGCACACCATTCACCGATGAGCGGCGCCACACGCGGGTCGGTCGAGGCGTCGTCCACGACCAGCACCCTCGCATCCCGACTGCAGGTGTCCAGCGACGCCAGGCAATTGACCAGGCAATCGTGGGCGTCGTGCACCGGCAGCACCACGGTGGGAAGACTTTTCGAAGTTTCAGGGTTCATGCGTAACGCGGGTCGGCAAACGGGCGCGAAAGACTATACGATACCCGACCATGCCGCCAGTCCGCCCAAATTTCCTGGTGATCGGTGCCCAGAAATGCGCCACCAGCTGGTTGTTCCGGCATTTATCCGCGCACCCGGATATCTTCATGCCGCCCGTCAAGGAAACGGCATTTTTCGCCTACGAATCCCATCTCCAGGCGCCCGGGACGGCCGCCTATTTCGACTACTTCCGTGACGCCGGAACCGCCACCGCGGTCGGTGAAGCCACGCCCGCGTACTTCTGGTCACCCGGCGCACCAACCGGGGGTGGCTTGCCCGATGGGTTCCAGCCTGACATCCCGGCCGCGGTTCGCGAATTACTGAGGCCGGATGTCAGGTTGTTGCTGTGCCTGCGCGACCCGGCGAGACGGGCCCTGTCCGCGTGGGCGCACTATGTCGCCCACGGTGAACTGGACCCCGATACCCGTTTTCGAGACGCAATGGCCTACGGCGGGGCGGTCGCCATGGGCTACTACGCCCATCACCTGGCGCACTGGCGACGGTGCTTCCCGGCAGCGCAATTCCGGGTGATGACCGTGGAAGCAGACATCCGCCCCCGCCCTGCGAAAACGCTCAGGGACGTGGCGCGGTTCCTGGGTGTCGATCCGGATGGCTTCCCGGAAACCGCACCCGGGACACCGGTGTTTGCCGGTACCCGGATCGAGGCATCCGGCGATGGGGGCATTCGCTTCTTCCCGCCCGCGGACGACCCGGAACGCCGTATTCCCGTGCATGGTGCCACGGCCGATGAGCTGCACTGGCTGCGGTCGCTGTATCGCGACGACATCGTGACACTGGGCCGGATGCTGGATCGGGATTTCGCTTCGACCTGGGGCTACGGGAATACCCGGCCAAGCAAGGCCCTGAACTGATCCGGCGCCCCCCAGTCGCGACCACACACGAACCGCGGCAGGGTCCAGCGCGACTCCGCACGGGTCACCGGGCGCGGTGCCGTGGTCCAGGCCGCCGAGAACCCGTGGCTGGACTGGCGACCGGGCAGGTATTCCTCGACCATGTATGCGCTGAATTGACCGTAGGGAAACGCGTAGTGCGCCGGGCGACTGCCTCCAAGCCGGGCGGCAATGTAGTCACCCGCCTCGCGAACCTGCTGTTCACAGTCAGCCAATGTCGCCACGCGGCTGAAATCACCCCGGACGTTTTCGGCCTGGGCCACTTCGTCCACGACCGTGTGAACATGGTCCCAGCTGTGACAGCCGATCGACATGAACCCACCGGAGCGCACTTCCGGCCACCAATGCTCACCCCACCAGTCGCGTCCGACCAGGCTTCGTTCATCGAGTTGACGACGGGCGCCGGGTGAGGCGATCACGAACGTGGTCGCAGTGACGCTCCGCCCCGTGCGGTCATGGTGATCTTTCATGACCCCCAGGAAGGAGCGCTGTGGCCCGCAGGTCGGGTGCTCGATATCGACCGCGTCAAAATCCGAACCATCGTCGAACGTCAGGGCCACGCAGGGACCGCCCGCGATAATCGCGTCATCACCGTGATACCAGGCCGCCACGTCGTCCAGGCTGACAACACGGACACCCCACGCGTGCAGCGCCTCCAGGTCGCTGGCCAGGGCCACATGGTCATTTCCGGCATAGGTGTTGTCGACGATATTGGTCGAATGGTAGGTCAGGACCGGGATTGTCACGTTCAGTCTTCGGGTTGCCATTGATGTTGCAGGCGCACCATGCCCAGTTCATGGCTCTGTCCGGTCACGCGCAGTTCACACTCCGCCGTATCGCACACGCGCAGCCCCTCGGGATCCAGCGCATGTCCCCTGACCCGGTACCGACCGGGTAGCAAGGCGAGTTCCGGAAAACGAATGCGATAGCGGAACAACCCGTCGCCCAGGGCTTCCGCCGCGGTAGGCGCACGCTCGCTGGATACACCGTAAACCGCGGTTTCATCGGCCCGCACGATACCGAACATGCCAACAGGGGTGCGGCCATCGGGAGACCGAAGCACCAGTTCCGCGACCAGGTCGTCACCCACCGGAAGCTCATGGACCGACTTGTCGAGGACACCTTCCAACGGGCGGTCACCGTTTTGACCCAGCGTCAATGTCTCCACGCGGTAATGGCCATTGTCGCCCGAGACCCTGTCGCGCGAGCGACTCTCTTCCTGGTCCCGTGATTCGTGCCAGGCCAGGTATTCCTGGGTCACGGCGTGTGACTCGCCACACGCGCGCACCCGGCCGTCATGCAGCCACATGGCGTTCCGGCAGAGCTTGTTCACGAGGTACATGCTGTGGGAAACCAACAGCAGCGTTCCACCGCCGTCGAGAAACCGGTCGATCCAGCGCACACACTTCTTCTGGAACGATTCGTCGCCCACGGCCAGCACTTCGTCGGTGATCAGGAGTTCCGGGTCGGATGCGGCCACCACGGCAAACCCCAGGCGCACGACCATGCCGGACGAGTAATGTTTGACCGGCTCGTAGATGTACTCGCCGATATCGGCGAACGACAGAATGTCGTCGAGCCGGGCCTCGAGCTCACGTCGGCCGATCCCCAACAGGGAGGCCTTCATCCGGATATTGTCCAGTCCACTGAAATCGGGCTGGAAACCGGCACCCAGTTCCAGCAGCGCCGCTGTCCGGGCAGCGAGTGAGACGGTGCCGGTGGTCGGGCGGATGACCCCGGTCAGGATTTTGAGCAGCGTCGATTTACCCGCGCCGTTCTCGCCGATAATGCCGAGCGACTCACCCTGGCGGACTTCCAGGTCAATATCGGACAGGACGTGGGCGCCCTCCCGCGGCGGCTTACCTGCCAACAACGAGCCGAAGGCCCGCAGCCGCTCTCTCGGGTGGTGTACACGGGGGTAAACCTTGCCAACGCCCTGGAGTTGAGCCAGCGGACGCATTAGAGGAAGTCCTCGAAATGCCCGCTGAATCGACGGAACCACTTCAGGCCCAGGACAACCAGCAGGGGTACCGCGACCAGCATCACCAGGCCGGCCAGCGAGAAACCCAACTCGCCCCCAAGGAGGGCCGAGCGCAGCGTGCCCACGAACCAGGTCATCGGGTTCCAGTTCATGACACCGGCCAGCGAGTCGGGAAGAATCGCCGGGCTGTACAGGATCGGGCTCATGAAAAACCAGAATGTCATCAACGGCGGCAGGATCTGCGCGATATCACGCAGGAAGACCTGGGTCGAGGAAGCAAAGAGCGCAATCGCGCAAGCCAGCAGCCACAACAGCACGAGAACCGGCACTACCGCCAGCAGGAAGAGCCAGTGCAACTCCGTTCCCATTAATGCCAGGACCACCAGCACCGCCAGGTATCCAATCATGTGCATCAGGAACGTTGCCGTCACGGTCGCCAACGGTAGCTGCTCGGTGGCAAACGCCACCTTTGACACCAGCGCCGCATTGGCGGTAATCGACCCGGATGCCCGCAGCACAGACTCGGAAAAGGCCGTCCACGGCCAGAACGCGATGGCCAGGTAAGGTACGAACCCCACCCCGCCATCATCCGGAATCCGGGCCCGGAAAATCTGCGTAAAAACGAACGCGTAGACCGACAATAACATCAGAGGCTGTAGTATCAGCCAGGCGAAACCGGTGATGTTCTCCAGGTAATCCTGGCGAATCTGCCGGGCGACCAGGTTACGGAAGAAGACCGGGTCGAACCGGGCGTTCCGCTGCATGGACATACCTCAATCAGGTCCCGGATGATCGCACGAGGCCGTCATTAATCGTGGCCCGGATGCGCTCACGTGTCACTGCAGCACCTCGGAGAAATTGCGCTCGACCATGGCTTCCAGGTCTGCTTCTTCCAACTCGATGGGCTGGTTCTGCAGTGAACCCAGGTACTCGGTCCTGATGCGAGCTTCATGCTGCTTCTGCATCTGCCTGACCAGTGAATCACGAACGTCGTCAAACGACTGCAGTTCCGCTGGCCGGATCTTGTCGACCCGGATCAGGTGATAGCCAAACCGGGTCTTTACCGGCTCGGATATCTCGTTGACGTCGAGCGAAAATGCCGCGGTTTCGAACGGCTTGACCATGTCGCCTTTCTTGACGCCCTTGAAATGTCCGTCATTGCCGGCGGCACTCGGGTCATCAGAATACTCAAGCACCATGCTGTCGAAAGCAGAGGGGTCCTCCATGATACGTGCACGCAGATCCGTCACTCGCGCCAGGGCTTCCTCGTCTGTTCGGTCCTCGGTCCCGACCAGGATATGTGTGACATCCACCGTAGGCTCCGACATGTAGCGATCCTTGTTGACCATCCAGTTCTCACGCGCCATCGCCTCGTAATCCGCCGGCTCGGTGCTGGCCACGTAGTGATCCAGCCAAGCATTCGCAAGTTCCTGCTCGGCGGCCAGGCGCAACCGTGCCTGGACAGCGGGGTCATCTGCAAATCCGGCTTCCCGTGCGTCCGCAGTCAACTGGGCGATTCGAAGCGTATCGTTGACCAGCTCGGTCAACCGCGCCTGGTTGCGAACCACCGGAAACCGGTCTTTCTCCGGGATCCTTGCGATGCGGGCATCGAACAGGTCGTTGGTCACAACGCCCTTGCCTCTTTTGGCGAAAACGTCCTGGCCTTCATCGGCATTCGCGTACTGGCCAGACAACAAGGCGAGAACACCCAACGTTAAGCACAATTTGATTTTCAACATTTTCAGTATCCGCTCATCCCTCAGGACAAAAAAAACCCGGGCATCATGGCGATGCCCGGGTCGTATGACATCAATCAGACCCGAAAGGTCAGTTTGCCAGCTTTGAGTGCCTCAGTTTTGTATTACATACGCTATACAAAGAACTCAGGCACCGGCTTGTATCCGGATCTTCACCATCGGTGAACGTCAGGTTCAGGTAATAGGTGGTGTTGGGCTTCAGCTTGCAGCGTGGGCCGCCGGTGACGCTCAAGGAACCATCCGTTTCCCACTGGATACCACCATTGTATCCCCAGGACCATTTGCATTCCGGCGCCACATCAAAATCACCGGGGCATTCGCTGACGGCACCAAGACGTCCGGCCGGGATCGTTTCGATCGTCGCGATCAGGCCATTGTCCTCGATGCTGTTGCTGTTAAAGCTGACAGCACGGTAACCATCACGCGGGATTCCGAAGTACACCTGCGTTGAGTGCGGCTCCGGGAAGTTTTCACCGAACACAGAAGCCCACGTATCGGTGTAGCCGTCCAGGCTCGGGTCCTGGCAGGATGCCTGCGTCTGTGACGGGTTCACCACAACGGTGGTATGGCGATAGATCCAGGTACCGTCGGTGCCGACACAGGCAGCGCGGTAGACCTGTTCGCCGGCGCTCGACGGTGTGACCACTAACTGGCCACCGGACGTCGAAATATCCGCCGCCATCCATTCGGGCGTACCGACTCGCGGTTCACATGATTCAGCATTGCTGGCGACCCAGCTGATCGTCGTTGACTCGCCCAACTCAATCTCGTTGGGGGACGCCATCAGTGAAAGTGACACCGGTCCGCCCGTATTCACAGGCTCGATGACATTGACCGTGGCGTGACGGTACAGTCGATTGCCGTCCGCATCTTCACACATTGCCCGGAAAATGTTCTCACCCAGAGCGGTCGGCATCACGTCTGCCTGTCCACCCGTAGTGGTGATATCGGTGGCCATCCACTCCGGCGTGCCCACACGGGGCTCACAGTACTCGGCGTTGCTGACCTGCCAGGCGATGGTCGCCGTACCGCCCAGTTCAATCTCGGACGGGTTGGACGTGACGCTGAGTGAGAATTCGCCCGCGGGTGGCGGCTCCGGTTCGTCGGGAATTGGCGCCAGCGTGTAACCACCCTGCACTGTCTTCATGCGGAAGACGCTTCGGGTGTAATCAAAATAAACCTGCTTGACCTCTACGCCGGGCACTTCGACGCCGTCAATCACCGTCCGCGGCGCATTGGGATCGGTGACAGGCTCTACGCCTTCCTGGGGTACAAGCGTGTAGCCTCCCGCAACGGTTTCAACGTAAAACGCGTTGTTGGGGCTGTAAAAATAAAATGACTTGAAATCAACACCGGTCACCACCGCATCATCAACAATCACTTCTGCTGAAGACGACATGGCAGCAACCATTGTCAATATCCCAATTGACAACCTGGATACTTTACGCATGTCCGTGCACTCTCCTAAAACCGCCCAAATTGAAATCAACCTGTTCCTCTGTTGTTTATCGCGGGAACATGATTGTTAATTTTATATAAATCCGCTATTTCGGAAATGAGAGGGGGCCGATACCGGCCCCCTCTCGGTCTAGCACTTGCGAAGCAACGCCTCCGTTAAGAGGACGCCACCTTGCGGGTGCCCTTGTGCTGGAAGATACCGCCATAGTTGGCCAGTACATCCGCACCGTCACCCAGGGTAGCGTTGCCGAAACGCTGGGCAGCGAAGCCCGTGATCGGCAGACCTTCGAGGCCACCCAGAGCGTCACGTGACAGTGCCGCTTCGGTGCCGTCGATGTTGCCGTCAGCGTTGGCGTCGTGCGGGTAGTCGTCCAGCTGCAGACGAACCCAACCGCTGTGGAAGCCCAACTCTTCGTTGTTGATGTTGTGGAAGTTGGCAGAACCCAGGACAGGGGTCATACCCGTTTCCATCATCTCGGTCGGGTCACCGAACGCGATCACGCTCGTTTCGAAGCAGAGCTCGAACGGAATGATCGGGTCAGCAGGCGGAGTCGGCGGTGCCGGTGAGACGATCGGCGGAACGGCCTGGCCGGGCTCGTCCAGAGGGGTTGCCTCTTCACGATCCCAGATGCCGTCCAGGCTCACGACCTCACAGGGCCAGCCTTCCGGACCCATCGCAGAAGCGGAATCCCACACGGTGGTGAACGGCGCAACCGGCGGCACCAGCGGCAGAGCGCTCGGCTCGTACACGTAGAAGTGCTTCGTCGGGAACGTGATCACCCACTCGGTCTGGGCGTTGATGCCCGGAGCGGTGATGTACTCGTTCATCAGCTGGTCGTGCATGAACACGAAAGACACGGCGTCAACACCGCGGGTCAGGCCGGATGAAGCCAGCACAGAACCATCGTCCATGAACACGAAACCGTCGGTCACGTCGCCAGAGTCAAGGCTCGGGAAGACGCTGCCCGGCTCGGCGTGCAGAGATTCGCCGAAACGGTCAAAACCGGTCTCGGAGAAGCCGTTGATGGCCTTGGCGTCGTAGCTGACCATGAAACCGCCAGTCACGTCGACAACCGCGGCGCCACCGAACAGGCCGCCAGACGGCGGATCGATGTCAACGGTTGAATCCTGCAGCCAGTAACCTTCGTCACCCACCACGGTGTTGTCCGGGTCGGTCCACGCAGCGATCAGCTGGGTACAGTTGGCCGGCACGCCGGAGTCATCATGGGTTGCCGCGGTGGCAGAACCCTCGGTGGTGTCCACCAGGGTACCCATTTCGATGATTTCGAAGTGACCTTCAGCGCCACGGGACAGGTCGGTCGGGCCGCCGTCGATCAGGGCGTACGGCAGGAATTCCTGCACGTGGTCTTCGTTCAGGTACAGGTACGGAACCGTGCAGGACGTGTCCGTGGTCTTCAGCTGCGGGTTGCCGTCAGCGTTTTCGCTCAGGGCGGCAGTCCACACGTCGTACGGAGACAGGTACAGGTTGAAGTCGAGGACTTCGCGCGTGTTCATGCCTTCCAGGAAGCGCACTTTCACCGCCTTGGCGTTATCCGTGGTGTTGACCACAGACAGCAGGGTGGCGTTGCCACCGTTGGTGGTGTAGTACGGGTAGATCAGCACCTGACCAAGACCGTCAGGGTTGATGTTAACTGCCTGAGCGGTAGCCGCGATACCCGCGACGCCCGTCAGACCAGCCAACACCGCTGAAGTCAGATTTTTTCTGTTCATTACAACACTCCTATTGTGTACACAGGGCTAGCAAAAATTAAGCGTTCAAGTGCATCAAAGCGGCCACTCCAGACCCCTGGAATGCGACTCTCACGCACAATTGCACGGCAATACTACGATAATTGCCATCCATTGGCAACGCATTTTATGTCATTTATTCGGGAGGTAAAACCACTCTCCACCGGTCCTGATCCAGTTCTCCCGGGCCATGGAATCGCTTTGAAACTCCTTCACCCCCGGCAGTGTGCCGCGGACGACGTAATCAATACTGACAACGGTGGTACAGACGTCCTCGCTTTCACATTCGACACGTTCCACCTGCGCCCCGGTCCAGCGCACCTGCTGCAACAGCAGTTTGCGTTCCCAGTCCCGACGCGAGACGCTGGAACGGTAGCCGGGCGTGAAATAGGCATAGGCCTCGTCCAGCTCATCGGCCAGCAGCAGGTCCCAGCGCGCCTGGGCGCGTTCGCCGACATCTCGTTCGACGCCGCCACCACCGCCGGTGGTCGCGCAGCCCGCCATTACTATGACGGCAAGCACACACAGTACTTTTCGAAGCTTATAAATACCCATTATTGTTGATCCTGTGTACTGTCTTGCAGCGTTGGTATTTTAATCGGGTTAACCCGAATGAACTCGTCACGTAAATCATCGGTAACTTCACGAAGGTCGTTAGAGTTCACAAGTACCGTCGGCGTAATCATCACGATGGTCTCAATACGCTGTTTAAGTGAGGTCTTGCGTCCAAACAAACCGCCCAGGCCCGGAATACGGTTCAAGTAAGGCAGGCCACGAGTACCCTTGTCGTCCTGTTCTTGGATCAACCCGCCCAGGAAAATCGTTTCTCCTGACTGGACTGCAACCTGGCTCGACACCGTTTTGTTGTTAATCGGTGGATTGGGGTTTGAATCCGAAACGTTTGTAAAGTCGGCATTGCTGACTTCCTGCGAAATATCCATGTAGACCAGCCCACCAGGGTTGATGCGAGGGGTTACGGTAAGCGTTACACCGGTTGAAACATACTGTGCACTGGACACCACGTTATTGTTCCCGGTGCTGATACTGGATGATTGCACTGGCACTTGCTGCCCCACCGTAATCGTTGCACTCGAATTGTTTCTCACCACCAACGAGGGCGCAGCCAATGCGCGAACATCGGTGACCTGATCCAGCGCCGAAACCACGGCACTGACAAAGGTCTCACCTCCGGAAATAAAATCCGACAGGTTGAAAACCGTCGAAGCGCCGGTAACTTGAGCTGAATCAATGACACGTCCGAATGGATTTCCGGCATCACTTGGGATCAGGTCCGGATTGTTAGTCAGAAACCAGTTTACCCCGTACTCAAGCTGCTCACGCAAAGTGACATCCATGACCTGGGATTCGATCAACACCTGGAGTGGCTCTTCATCGATACGACTAATCGCAGCCTGGAGACTTGAATACTGCGACTGCGTCGACTGGATCAACAGGGAGTTGGTTTCCGCCACGGACGTGATACGAATTTCACCCTCATCCGTTTCGATGACAGTTGAACCGCCGCGGCGATTGTTTCGCCGGTTATTCCCCTGCAGACCTGCGTTGTTGGCTTGCTGGCGGTTGTTATTGAAATCCCCAACGGTTCCCATGGTCACGGGCTCCAGCCCAGGGGCCAGGTTGTTGTTACGTTCACCGTCGCCTCCGTCCAGCGACTGGCCGGCAAACAGCTGGCTGAGGTAGCCTGCAAGCACCTGGGCCTCCAGGTTCTTCACCCGGTAGACGAACAGCTGTACGCCTCCGCCGGCAGCACCGCGGTCGAGGCGCGTGATCCATTCCTCGGCCTTCGCCAAGTATTCCTCATGCGGCGTGATGACCATGACCGAACCAAGCCGTTCCAACGGCACGAAACGGAAAAGGCCGGCCAACGGGCTTCCCTCCTCCATACCGAACACTGCCGTGAGTTCGGCGGTGATGGATTCCACGTCCACAGTCATCAGCGGGTAAATACCTACCGACATGCCAGCCAACCAGTCGACATCGAAAATTTCGATGGTCTGCAGGTAATTCCTGAGCTCCTCGCGAGTACCCGCCAGAAAAATCATGCCACGCATGACATCGACGTTGACAATCGCATTGGGGCGTACGTAGGGCTCAAGAATCTTCGCCATTTCGGTGGGCGAGATGTACTCCAGCGGCACGGCCTGCACCTCGTAACCGCGCACCTGGTCAACACCACCCAGGCGCGGCACGGTGTGGCCTGGAATGGCCTGTTCAACCGGCAGCACGTGATAGCGGTCTTCGTGCCAGACCAGGGTGGCACCGTTCCAACGTAACAACAGCTCCAGGATCGGCATCAACTGATCTCTGGAAACAGGTTTTGATGTTGCGAACGTAACCTGCCCACTAACCCCAGGACCAATGACGAAAGTTTCGCCCAGTACCTCGCCCAGGATGGTGTGTACGACTGATTGGATCGACTCACCCTCAAAATTGAGCACGATCTCACCGTCAACGGCCGTCGGCGATGGGCGTCGGCGAGCCGCATCTTCGTCGATCATTGCTTGCTCACCCACGTAGAACTCATTCGTGGTCACACCGGGGTCACCGGCAGCTGCATCATCGCCAGACGCATACACGCCTTCAACGGCCTGCATGCCTTCGGGCGTTTCCTTGGTGAGTCGCGGATAGGGATCCTCAACCGGTCTCTGGGTGGTGGTACAGCTGGCCAGCGCGACGAACGCCACCAGCAAGGTCACTCGAAAATTCATGAGCGGCTACCCACGTGGATATTATTCATCATTGCTGTTTTCATTCTCTTCATTGGGCCTGTGGCGATTCATCATGGCGCGCATGGCCTCCTGGTAGTCATTTCGCTGTGCCGAGCGCTGGTCCTCGGCCTGTTCGGCTTCCTGTTCGGCTTCCTGCCTGAGCTGCTCGCGGCGCTCGGCGATCCGCTGGCGGATTTCCTCGGCGCGGGAGAGTCGCTCGCCGTCCTCTTCGGGCATCTCGCCTTCCTCGCCGGGCGCTTCTTCGCCGGCCAGGCCCGGCACCGGCCGGGGCTCGGGTTCCGGTGGTGCCTCGATCATGGTGTCGTAAACCGCGAGCTCGAGGTCGAACTTCTCGCCGCGCGCGGATGCCAGGTTGACCTGGCGTGCGCCGACGGCCTCGACTTTCCAGCCGACGTACTTGTCTTCCAGCGCCGTTCCGGGGCTGACGGTGACCGGCTTGCCGTCACCCTGGTTGGGCGTGAGGGTAACAAAGCGCGCCTCGGGCGTAATCACGACGCCGGTCAGGCGGACATCGGGCCGGTTGGCCACTTCCGCCTCGACGACTTCGACCGCTTCTTCATCGCCATCATCCTCGATCACTTCGATCACCTCCGGCCGGCGCGACTCGTTGAACAGCGGCCGGTCGTTGATGACCTGGTACTGCTCTTCGTCGCCCAGCACGAGGCTGGCCATCGCCGGGCCGGCATTGTCATCCACGTCCTGGCCGGTCGTGTCCACGTCGACCTGGCCCGGTGAACGCCAGGCCACGGCCAGCACCAGGGCCACCAGCACCAGCACGCCGCAGATGGCCGACAATGCCATCCCGACCGGGTTGTTCTCCAGCCACTTCACGGTTTCAGGTACCCGGACATGTTGAACCGGACATCCATGGGCTGGGCCACTTCCTGCACCTGGCCACCGACACGGCGTCGGGTCCGCGGGCGGATGATATTGAGGTCGTCGATGAGCACCATCGGCACCTCGGACTCCAGCCGGTACAGCACACGCAGCAGGTCTTCGCCTTCACATCGCATGCGAACGTTGACCGTGACCCTTTCGAATCGTTCCTGTACCCGCGGGCGGACCGGTTGCCGGCTGATGATCTGGCAGTCGCCCTCGGCCTCGGCGCTGACCATCTGGCCCAGCCGTTCATTCATGGCCGCGGCGGCCTCGTTGAAACCGCTCTCGGCGAGGAAAAGGTCGGTGTCGTCACGTGATTCGCGAATTTCCCTGAGTCGTGCCTCCAGGGGTTCGCGCTGTGCCGCGACGGCCTGGAAACGGCCGAGCTGGCCGCGCAACTCCGACAGTTCCTCCGAATAGGCCACGTGGCGCTTCACGAACCAGTGAAACCCCAGCATGTACACGAGGATCAGCGCCACGAGCAGCAGCAACACCGCGGTCAGCTTTCCGTTCTGCTGTTCGGATACGAGCTGCATCAGGACTCCGCCTCCGCCGCCGGGACGTCGAGTTCCAGGTTCGCACGCAGGTCGAAAATCTCTTTGCCGCTGCGGGTGTCAAGCCGCGTAGACCCGCGGAACGAGCTCTCACCGAACAGTGGTGAACCATTGACGATCTCGATCAGCTGCTGGGCGTTCTCTGATTTGCCCTGCAGCTGGACGTTGCCCTGCCAGACCCGGAACCGGTCCAGGAAGGTGTTGTCAGGCACGATGCGCGTCACTTCGGCCAGGATCGCCACCGACGGGGGCGTCTCGGCGCGCCGGCTGGCCATGAAACCGGCCGCCTCGGCGGCGTCGTCAATCTGGTTGCGGATATTCTGCACACGGCGGGCTTCGACCCTAACCTCCTCGATGGATTCGTTCACCATGTCCAGCTGGTGTTCACGCAGCCAGAGCGACTGCAGCATCACGCCGACGAGCAGCACGACCGCGCCCAGCGCCAGCAGCAGGTTCATCCGGGACTTGCGGTTGATGACCCGGTAGCGCTGCTCCACCGGCAGCAGGTTCACGCCCAGCGGCAATCCGTCGCGCTCGACGTCGACGCCGCTGGGCGCCAGCCCACGTTCACGCAACACCTCGAGACGGGTATCCACGTCCGCCTTCGGAATCACGAGAAGTTCGGCCTGCAGCTGCGACTTTTCGCGGTCGCGTTCGAGCACGCGGTAGTCGAAATACACATCGGCGGCCCTGAACGGCGTGTTCCGGTCCATTTCGAAGGCAAGCGCCTGTCGCAGGTTGCTCTCGGTGGCGAGCGGCATGTTCACGGTCTTGGCCAGGACGTCATCACTGCCCAGCACCAGGTCGCGCTGGGCTTCGTCCAGTTCCTTGGCCTGCAACAGGTCGGCGATCTGCTGGCGCTGCACACGCACATCCTGGTCGGTGCCGTGACGCTCCAGCGGCGTGGTCTTGCCGGACTCGTACCAGCCCAGGACCAGTTCGCCGGGAGTGACGGACATGACGACCTTACCCTGGGCGTGCGACATCCTCGCCTGCATGGAACCGGGAAGCAGCTCGAACAGCTCCGCGCCCCACCAGCGCATGAACTGGCCAAAGCGGCTGGCCTGGGCGCGTAGCCGCCAGTTCTCAAGCCGGGTTTGCAGTGCCGATGCCATTGATGCTCACTTCTGGAAGCCTTCTTTCCAGCGCAGAATGTGGAATGGCCGGCCGGACGGCCCGCCGCCCAGGCGGATGGTGGCTTCTAGTTGTTCCCACACGCCATTGGGCATGGTCGCCTTGACGCGGATACTATACGTCAGCCCCCTGCCCTGCGCCATGATCGGCTGGCCGTTGGGCATGGTCATCTGCGACAGGTCGACCCCGTCCGTGGACCGCCGGTTGGCAACGAAGTTCAACGCATCCTCCTGGGTCATCTCGGGGAAAGCCAGCAACGCCTCGGGCGGCGCGAAGGCGATATCCGGCAGGTCGGTGTTGGAAAACACCGAGATGCCCGGCTCCATGCGCCGAAACAGCTCGTAGGGCATGCCGATCACCTGCAGCAGCTCTTCAAGCAGCATGAAATTCCGGTTCGCCGGGCCGACGGCCAGGCCGGCCGCTTCGTAGGTTTCGAGTTCCGCGCCGTCCACCCGCTGGACCGTGTCTTCATCCCGCCAGTCCAGCACGGCGGCGGCAAGCAGGACAGCCTGGTCTTCGGGCATGCCGTGATTGATGAACAACGTGACCAGCATGGTTTCATCCGCCATGTTGATGTCGAGCTTGCCGCGTTCATCCGTGATTCTTGTCTCCACGACCACGTCGCCGATGAGCGCGCGGTAGGCGCGCCCGTCGGTCATGGGCCGCGTCGTATCGTCGTGATCGCGAAGCCTGACGGCCGCCAGGTGCAGGCCCGCTTCGGCCCACAGGCGCGCCTGGGTGCCGGACAGCAGCTGGTTGGCCTCAAGCTGGTCCATGCGCGCCATCAGGGCGAAGGCCCCGGTGGTCACTGTCAGCAGGACTAGGATCCACAGCACCAGTACCAGCGCGATGCCACGTTGCCTAGCCATTGTGACCACGGCCTTCAATTGTTGTCCCCCGGCGACTGCCGGCGAATCAGGTCACGAATGGCCTTGCCGTAATCCTGGTCCATGTTCGCGCCACCCAGCGCGGCGGGGTCGAGGCGGGGCGCCGCGTACAGCGTCGGCCAGCTGACCTTCGAACCATCGGCGTAGGCGATATCCAGGCGCACCACCAGGGGGATCTGGTCCTCGAGCGCCCATTCGGTGACCCACTCGCCGGGCATTTCGTTGTTCACATCCTGGGCGGCGACCGGATTGGCGGGGCGCACACCCAGGTCTTCGGCGGGCTCCAGGAACTCGAAGTTCACCGACGCCAGGCCATCCAGCAGGACCACGGGATCACGCACGAACAGGTCGTCCGGCTTGAAGTTTTCGAGCAGGGCGTGGCGAAACGTCAGCGCCAGGCCGTTCTCGCCCTGGGCCACTTCCAGGTACTGCACCTGTGGACCGCCGGTGCCGAGGTAACCCGGCATCGGACCGACAAACTGGATCGACTCGGCGCTGCCGGTAAACATCCGCCGATAGCCATCGTCCTCGTCCTCACCCTCGGACTCATACGCCAGCGGCAGCATCAGGTTCAGCTGCCGGCGCAGGAACTGGTGGGTGATCCGCAATCGACCCGACTGTTCCAGCTGCGCCTGGCCGCTCTCGGAAGCGCGCGTCGCCGCCCGCATGCCGCCATAGGCCAGCCCCAGCAACAGGCTGATCAGGGTCACGGCCAGCAACAACTCGACCAGGGTGAACCCGGCCTGCGGACGAGCTGCGCTGTGACCGGGCGCCATCACGGGTAGGTCCCTTCGCGAATGGTGCGCACGGTACTGAAGGATGCTTCACGGGACCGGTTCCCTTCGCCCCATTCGATGTAAAGGTCCACCTGGTAAATCAGGGTCGCCTCCACCTGCGCAATCTCGAGCACGCGGACGTCTTCGTCGATGGGCTCGTAGTCGTAAATGTCGATGGCCCAGCGGTAGCCGTCGAACTCGCCTTCATAGCCGCCGGGAATCACCGGGATCTCGGTACCGACCAGTTCCATGATCGACTGGGCCGTGAGCGCCGCCTCGGAATAGTCCTTCGCCCGAATCGTGCTGCGCACCGAACCGCCCACGATCTCCAGCACCGTGGCAAACGCCAGCGCGAAAATCACGAAGGCGAGCAGGACTTCGAGCAGGGTGAATCCGGATTGTTGGCGGCGCGCCATCATCCTTCGGGCATTTCCAGGCTGGCCTCGCCGGTCAGCCAGGCCACGTTGACCACGTAGAGCCGGTCGTTCACCGACAGGTCAACCCTGCCGCCGGTGGAACCGCCATCAGGGAAAAAGCGAATGCCGCCCACCTGGTCCGACATCATCTCGGACCGCGCAGTGGTGAGCTGGATTTCGATGCCTTCGGGCAGCTGGACGGATTTGCGCCCGGGCGCCAGGTAGCTGCGCTCGTCGACATTGACCTCGAAACGCATTTCGTCTTTCTTGAGGATGGCCTGCGTCCGGGTGTAACTAAGCGCGGCGACAATCTTTCGCGCGGCCTGGCGCTGTTCGGCGCCCGAGATGCTGCGTGACAGCGAGGTCGCCACCAGCCCCATCACCAGGGCCACGATGACCAGCACCACGACGAGCTCCACCAGCGTGAATCCGCGCTGCCGCGAGGCGGCCTGTACGGGCGGGTGGATGTGCATGACGGTTATCCCCGGGCGATCATTCCCAGGAAGTGATGTCCGCGTTGTTGCCGTCGCCGCCCTGCTGGCCGTCGGCGCCAAAGGAATAGATGTCGAAATCACCATGCTCGCCCGGGCTGCGGAACTGGTATTCGCGACCCCACGGATCCTTCAGCAACGAAGGCTTGACGTACGGGCCGTTCCAGCCGGCTGCGCTCTGCGGCTCACGCACCAGGTCTTCCAGCGAATCCGGCGTGCTGCCGGTATCCAGGTAAAACGTTTCCACCGACATGGACAGCCGGCTGATCTGCGACGAGGCCGCGCGCACCTTGGCACCCTCGGCCTTGCCGATAATGCCCGGCAGCACCAGGCCCGCGATCAGCGCCAGGATCACCAGCACCAGCAGCAGTTCCACCAGCGTGAAACCGGCCATCTTCGGACCCCGTATCGGGCGCTGAATTCGATTGTTCATATTCACAGTGTTCATACCTCTAAGTTTGTGGGTGAGACGGGGAATCGGGGAATCGGGGAATCGGTAAAACCGAACCACACCAAACCCATATCACCCACTCACCGTCTCACTGACTCCCTGATTGACCGTCTCACCGTCTACTGATTCCCCGATTCACCATCTCACCGTTTCACCGTCTCACCGCCTCACCGTTTCACCGATTCACCGATTCCCCGACTCACCCCACCAGGTCGTTCACGCTGAGTATTGCCAGCAGCACCGAGAGCACGATGGTGCCGATCATCACGGCCAGCAGCAATGTCACCACTGGTGTGAATACGGACAACAGTCGATCGATGGTGTTCCGCACCTCGCGGTCATAGGTGTCGGCCACTTTCAGCAACATGCCGTCGAGCTGGCCGGTTTCCTCGCCGACGCTGATCATCTGCAGCGCCAGTCGCGGGAAATTGCCCGCACCGGCCAGGTTGCGCGCCAGTCCGCCACCGGTTTTCACTTCGCGGGCGGCGTCTTCCACCTCGGCACGAAGCTGGCTGTTGCCGACCACTTTCGAGCCGATGGACATGGCCGAGAGCAATGGCACGCCGTTGACCAGCAGGGTGCCCAGGGTTCGGGTCAGGCGGGCGGTTTCCAGCTTGGCCACCAGGTCGCCGATCCAGCGCGTGCCGAGTACGCGCGTATCCCATTTCAGCTTCTTCTCCGGGTCGGCCAGCATGCGCCGGAACAGGACCACGGCCAGCACTGTGATGCCGATCAGGCCCCACCAGAAATTCTGCAGCACGCCGCCCACGGCGAGCACCATCTTGGTAATCAGCGGCATGTCGCCGCCGAGTTCCTCGAAGATGGGGGTGAACTGCGGGATGACGTAGACCAGCAGCAGGATCAGCGAGCCGGCCGCCAGCAGGATCAGCAGTACCGGGTAGATCAACGCGGAAATGATGGTGTCGCGCAGTTCCCGCGAGCGTTCCAGGTAGTCGGCCAGGCGCTCCAGCGTCGTGTCCAGGGTGCCACCGAGCTCACCCGCACGGACCATGTTGACATAGAGACGGCCGAAAGCGCCGTGTTGCGCCTCCAGGGCATCGGACAGCGAGCCGCCACCGCGAACACGGTCGCGGATATCGCCGACGGTACGCTTAACCCGCTCCGACTCGGTCAGGTCAAACAGCACACCCAGTGAGCGGTCCAGCGGCAGGCCGGCGGCCAGCAGCGTTGAAAGCTGCTGGGTGAATTCCATGACCTCGCGACCGCTCATGCCGCGACGGCCCAGCCGCAGGCGCGACAGGCTGAAGCCCTGCCCCGCCAGTCGTGCGCTCAGCGGAATATTGCCCGCTTCCTGCAGCTTGGCGATCACCATGTCGACGCTGAGGGCTTCCATCTCGCCCTGCACGGTTTCGCCGGTGGGCGCCACGGCCTTGTATTCAAATAACGGCACGGCCTGGCGCCTTTACGCTTCCTGCGTCACGCGCAGGACTTCTTCAACGGTGGTGACGCCCTTCAGGCACTTCAGCAGGCCGTCCTGGTACATCGTGCGCATGCCCTCGCTGCGCGCCTGCTTCAGCAGCTCGCCCGAGGTGGCGTGCTGCATCACCATGCGCCGCAGCGGGTCGGTCATGCGGATCAGTTCGACAATGGCCTGGCGACCAAAGTAGCCCGTTGAATTGGCCTCGGTCGGCACCGGTTTGTAGACGCGGTACGGGCCACCCGGCACCAGTTCCGCCAGGCCGATTTCCGCCGCCACCTCGGGCGCCAGTTCAATCGCTTCGCGGTGATCGGCGTCCAGGGTTCGCACCAGGCGCTGGGCCATGATGGCGTTGACCGTGGAGGTCAGCAGGTAGTCGTCCACGCCCATGTCCAGCATACGGGTGATACCGCTGGCGGCGTCGTTGGTATGCAGGGTGGACAGCACCAGGTGACCGGTGAGCGCCGACTGGATGGCGATGCGCGCGGTTTCAAGGTCGCGCATTTCGCCGATCATGATCACATCCGGGTCCTGTCGGACGATGGCGCGCAACGCGTGTGCAAAGTCGAGTCCGATGGACGACTTGGCCTGGATCTGGTTGATGCCCTCGAGCTGGTACTCCACCGGGTCTTCCACGGTGATGATCTTGCGCTCGGGCGTGTTGATCTGGCTCAGCGCCGTGTACAGCGTCGTGGTTTTACCGGAACCCGTCGGGCCGGTGACCAGGATGATGCCGTGCGGCATTTCCAGCGCATGGATGAAATGGTTGCGGGTGTCTTCCTCGAAACCCAGCGCGTCGAAATCCAGCACGATGGCTTCGCGGTCGAGGATACGCATGACCACGCTCTCGCCATGCGAAGTGGGCACGGTGGAGACACGCAGGTCGAGCTCCTTGCCCTGCACACGGTGCATGATGCGGCCGTCCTGCGGCAACCGCCGCTCGGCGATGTTCAGGTTGGCCATGATCTTGATACGGGAAATCACCGCCGCCGTCGAGCTGGCCGGGGGCGATTCCACTTCCTGCAGCACGCCGTCGATGCGGTAACGCACTTTCAGGCGGTTCTCGAACGGCTCGATGTGGATATCCGAAGCGCGCGCTTCCACCGCGCGCTGCATGATCAGGTTCACCAGGCGGATGACCGGCGCCTCGGAAGCCAGGTCGCGCAGGTGCTCGACGTTCTCGAGGTCGTCTTCGGAACCGCCCAGGCTCTCGACGATCTGGCCCATCTGGCTGCGGCCACCGCCGTAGAGCTTCTCGATGCCGTTCTCGATTTCAGACGCGATGCCGACTCGGGTATGGATGTGTTTGCCGCTGGCCATGCCCAGCGCCTTCAGCGCGAAGGCGTCGCGCGGGTTGGCCATCACCACGGTCATGGAATCCTCATCGGCGGCCACGGGCAGCAACAGGTTCTGCTTCATGTAACGCACCGAGAGGTCGCCGATTTCCGGCGTCTCCTCGGGGAAGTCGCTTTGCGTCACCAGCGCCAGGTCCAGCAGTTTTGACTCGGCCTCGGCCACGTCGCGCTCGGACGCCAGGCCCAGTCGCACCAGCAGCGTGATCAGCTCGCCGCCGTGCTGTTCGCGGTAGGCGACCGCCCGCTTCAGGTCGTTGGCACGCAACCGGCCACTGTCCAGCAGGTACTGGCAGACCGGGTCGACGGGCGGCGTCGTATTCTCCGGCGAGGTTTCGCCGGGCGCGGCCGTGCCAGCGTCGGTGGTGTCGTCTTCGGGTTGGCGGGTAGGAGTTTCCATCGTCTTCATTATACGGCTTTCATGCCGGTTTCCCGCGGGGAGCGATTTCCCTTCGCGTCACGCTACAGACCGCCCATGTCGTGGCGGGTTCCCGTCATTCAGCGGATTCCAGGCGGATGAACCGCTCAATTTCCTGCCGCGACCCCAGTACCCAGACCATCACCGGCGCCAGCGCCGGTAGGATCAGTGCGCCCAGCTGGTAACACAGCGCAATCAGGGCTTCCGAAACGCCCGCGGCGAGCACGGCGTCGCGGGCGGGGCCACCGAAACTGAAGGCCAGGGTTTTCAGGCTCTCCCAGAACACGCCCCATGTCTGCACACCGACAATTACCACCCAGCCCGCGGCCAGCACCACCAGCTTGTGACGCAGCTTCTGGCCGGTGGCCATGATCAGGCCGAACAACAGTGGCAGGCCATAGCCGTAGACGAGCGGATTGACGATGAAGCCCAGCGGCCCGGTACTGCCGTCGGGGAACGTGAAATTGATGCGGGTCTGCACCTGGAACAGGTAGTGTTTATCCGGGTTGGCGATGATGTTGTAGAAATCGTCGCCGAGCACCGCGGCCAGGCCCTGCTCGGCCAGCCACCGCGCCGGAACGCCGTGAAAGGCCGACAGGTAATACCAAAGCATGAAACCGAACAGCATCCAGAGGGCGGCGAGGATCAGCAGTTCGCCCAGCCGCATGGGTGGCTCGCTCCCCGTTTGACGCGCCCCTTCGCTCACCGGCCTAGCCGACCCAGGCGCGGGCGTTGCGGAACATGCGTTGCCAGGGCGAAGTCTCGGACCAGCCGTCCGGCGCCCACGAGAAATTGACCGTGCGCAGCGTCCGTTCCGGGTGCGGCATCATCACCGTCACGCGGCCGTCGTCGTTGCAAAGCCCGGTAATGCCCTCCGGCGAGCCGTTCGGGTTGCGCGGGTAGGTGACGGCCGGCAGTCCGGTCACGCCCGAGTAGCGCAGCGCGACGTTCGCGGCGGAGCGGTCACCGTCGCCAAAATCGGCCCGGCCCTCACCGTGCGCCGTGGCCACCGGCAGCAGGCTGCCCGCCATGCCGCTGAAGAACAGTGACGGCGACGCCTCCACCCGGACCAGGCTGAGCCGGGCTTCGAACTGTTCGGACTCGTTGCGGACGAAATCGGGCCAGGCGCCCGTGCCCGGGATGATTTCACGCAACGCGGACAAGGCCTGGCAGCCATTGCACACGCCCAGCGCGAAACGGTCTTCACGGGCGAAAAATGCCTCGAACATCGCGCGCAACGGCGCGTTGAACAGGATCGACTTGGCCCAGCCGCGGCCGGCGCCCAGCACGTCGCCGTACGAGAACCCGCCACAGGCGACCAGGCCATTGAAATCCTCCAGCGTCCGGCGACCGGCGGCCAGGTCGGACATGTGCACGTCCACCGACTCGAAGCCGGCCAGGTGAAAAGCGGCCGCCATCTCGACATGGCCGTTGACGCCCTGCTCGCGCAGGATGGCCACGCGTGGTTTCGCACCGGTGGCGATCATCGGCGCCGCGGGATTGTCATCGACATCAAAGGTCAGCGCGGGGGCCAGTTGCGGCAGGTCCCACTCCTCCAGGCCGATGTATTCCTGGTCGGCGCAACGCGGGTTGTCGCGCAGGCGCTGCACGCGGTGGCTGGTCTCCGCCCAGGCCTTCAGCAGTGCGCCCAGGTCCTGTTCAAGCACCACGTTGTCACCGTCACGAATCACCAGCTGTCGGCCGGTGACCGGCTGGCCGATCTCGCTGACCAGGGCGCCGATGCCGGCGTCGTTGAATCGGGCCTTCACCGCCTCGGCGTCAGCCGACCGCACCTGCAGCACCGCGCCCAATTCCTCGCTGAACAGGCGGGCAGTCAGCGCCGTGCCAGTCAGGCCCAGGTCGAGTGCCAGGCCGCAGCGTGCGGCGAACGCCATTTCACACAGCGTGGTGGCCAGGCCGCCGTCGGAGCGGTCGTGATAGGCCAGCAACAGGCCATCGGCCGCCAGCGCCTGGAGGGTTTCGAAAAAGGCTTTCAGCGCGACCGCGTCGTCGCAGTCCGGCACTTCGTTGCCGAAACCACCGTTCACCTGCGCCAGGATGGACCCGCCGATGCGGTCGCGCCCGGCGCCCAGGTCGACCAGCAGCAGGCGCGTGGCCTCATCGCCGGTGTCGAGTTGCGGGGTGAGCGCACGGCGGGCGTCGGTGACCGGCGCGAAGGCCGAGGCCACCAGCGAGACCGGTGACAGCATCCGGGTCTCTTCGCCGCCGCGATCCCAGACCGTTTTCAGCGACAGCGAGTCCTTGCCCACCGGGATGGCGATGCCCAGCGCGGGGCAAAGCTCCAGGCCCACGGCCTGCACGGTGTCATACAGCGAGGCGTCCTGGCCGGGCTCGCCGGCGGCGGCCATCCAGTTGGCCGAAATGCGCACATCGGAAAGCTTCGCGATCGGTGCCGCGGCAATGTTGGTCACCGCCTCGCCAATGGCCATGCGGCCGGAAGCCGGGCCGTCGACAATGGCCAGCGGCGTGCGTTCGCCGATGGCGAATGCCTCGCCGGCAAAGGAATCGAAGCCATTGACCGTGACCGCCGCATCCGCCACCGGCAGCTGCCAGGGCCCGACCATCTGGTCGCGCGCGGTCAGGCCACCCACGGTGCGGTCGCCGATGGTGACCAGGAAGGCTTTGCTGCCCACCGCGGGGTGGCGCAGCACCTCGGCCAGCGCCTCGCCCGGGTCGATGCCGGCGATATCGAACTCGCCGCCATCGAAGGCCTGGCGCGTCGCGTCGCGGTGCATTTTCGGCGGCTTGCCCAGGATCACCTTCAGCGGCACGTCCACCGGCGGCTCGCCCAGCAGCGGGTCGTTGACGGCCAGGTGGCGCACCTCGGTGGCGTGGCCCAGCACGGCCACCGGGCAGCGCTCCCGCTCGCACAGGGCGCGGAAACGGTCGACGTCTTCGGCGCACACGCCCAGGACGTAGCGCTCCTGCGCCTCGTTGCACCAGATTTCCATCGGCGCCATGTCCGGGTCGGCATTCGGGATGTTACGCAGGTCCAGTTCACCACCGCGCTCGCTGTCGTCCAGCAGCTCCGGCAGCGCGTTCGACAGGCCGCCGGCGCCGACGTCGTGAATCGAGACGATGGGGTTGTCGTCACCGAGCGACCAGCAGGCATCGATGACCTCCTGCGCGCGGCGCTGCATCTCGGGGTTACCGCGCTGCACCGAGGCGTAGTCGAGATCCTGGTCGCTCTGGCCGCTGCCCATCGACGAGGCGGCGCCGCCGCCCAGGCCAATCAGCATGGCCGGACCGCCCAGCACGATCACCGCGTCACCCGGCGACAGGCGGTTCTTCTCGACGTGCCGCGGGCGGATGTTGCCCATGCCGCCGGCCAGCATGATGGGCTTGTGGTAGCCCCACAGCTGCCCGCCGACCTCGGCCTCGAAGGTACGGAAGTAACCCCCCAGCGCCGGCCGGCCGAACTCGTTGTTGAACGCCGCCGCGCCAATGGGGCCCTCGATCATGATGTCCAGGGCGCTGACAATGCGCGCCGGTTTACCGGAGTCGATTTCCCAGTCGAGTACGCGACCCGGGATGTTCAGGTTGGAAACGGTAAACCCGGTCAGGCCCGCCTTCGGCTTGGCGCCGCGGCCCGTGGCCGCCTCGTCACGAATTTCACCGCCGGAACCCGTGGCCGCGCCGGGGAACGGCGAAATGGCGGTCGGGTGGTTATGGGTTTCCACCTTGATCTGGATGGCGACCGGTTCTGTCGTAAACCCGTAAACACCGTCCGCGACCGAAGGGAAAAATCGGGCGGCCTCGAAACCGGCCAGCACGGCCGAGTTGTCGTGGTAAGCGGACAGCACGCCGTCGGGCGATACCGCGTGGGTGTTGCGGATCATGCCGAACAGCGAATGCGGCTGCGCCTCGCCGTCCAGTGTCCAGTCGGCATTGAAAATCTTGTGGCGGCAATGCTCGGAGTTGGCCTGGGCGAACATCATCAACTCGGCGTCGCTGGGGTCGCGGCCCAGTTCGCCGTAGGCGCCGACCAGGTAGTTGATCTCGTCGTCGGAAAGGGCCAGGCCAAGCTCGCGGTTGGCGGTCGACAGTGCGTCGACGCTGGCCTGGACGCGGCCCAGCGGGCGCGGCTGCGAATGCCGGAACAGGCCGCGGCCGTCCTGGTGCGCGCCCAGCACATCCTGGGTCATGCGGTCATGCAGCACCGCCGCAACGGTTTCATGAACCGACGTATTCCAGGCCGACCCGGCGACGCGGAACGCGACCCCACGCTCAATACGCTGGATACCGGGCAGGCCGCATCCGCGGGCGATATCGGTGGCCTTCGTGGACCACGGCGACAGGGTGCCCAGGCGTGGCACCACCAGCAGGAGATTGTCGTCATCACCGAGATCGCCGGGTGCGCCCGCATGCAGCAGGTCACGCAGGCGAACCAGGGTCAGGTCATCCAGCGCGCCTTCGGATTCGACGAAATAGACATAATCGGCCGTCAGTGACAGGGCGTCGGTGTCTTCGGCGTCGCGGCCCAGGGCACGCAACGCGGCGCGGATGAATTTACGTTGCCGGAACCCGGATAAGGCGGGTTCGCCCGGCAGGCAGGTGAACTCGGACAAGGGGCTTACTCCCGATGCTGGTCGCGCGTGGCGACGGCCCAAACGAATGGGTCGGGATTATACCGCCTGCAAGGTCAGTTGGCCGCCGCCAGCGAGTCCAGCCGCGCGCGCAGGTCTTCAGGCGACATGTAGCCCGGGATCAGCTGGCCATCCGGGGTCAGCAGTGCCGGGGTACCGGTCACGCCCACCTCGCGGCCCAGCTCATACTGGGATTCGATCGGGTTGTCGCACTGCATTGGCACGGGCTCGTCGCCGCCCTTCGCCAGCGTCAGCGCGGACTGCTGGTCATCGTTGCACCACACGGACACGAACTTCTCGAAGGAGTGTGAGCCGACGCCGGCGCGCGGGAACGCCAGGTAGTGGATGGCGATGCCCTGGTCGTTGTAGGCCTCGACCTGGTCGTGCAGCTTACGGCAGTAACCACAGTCGATATCGGTGAACACCAGCAATTCGTAGTCGGGATCTTCCGGCGTGAATGTAATCTGCTGCGCCGGGTCAAGGTCGACGATCAATTCCTTGCGCAGGACCGACTTGGCCTGGTCGGTGACGTTCTCGCGCGTATCCATGTTGAACATGGTGCCCTGCAGCAGGTAGGTGCCGTCGCGTGAAACGTAGACAAACTCGTTGCCGATCTGCGCCTGCAGCAGGCCCTCGATGGGGGTCTCCGAAAGGGCGATGGACGTCGCGCTGGGCGCCAGCTCGCGCAACTTGGCCTCGACCGCTGAATAATCGGCCTCTTCGGCCAGGGTGACCGCCGGCGCCATCGCGCAGGCCAGCAGGGCGATGGCCCCGATCCTGATGGTTGAAAACATGGTTGTGTGTCCCGGTTACCTGTTGTGCCTCGCCTGCTTTGACCCGCCTTGCCGGGAAAGTTCCGCGGCCGCGGCTGCCCTGTCGTTTCATCGAAACGGCGTTCAGCCGCGGGGATGATGGCGTTCGTGCAGGCGTTTGAGCCCCTCACGGGCGATGTGAGTATAAATCTGGGTGGTCGAAAGGTCACTATGCCCCAGCAACAGTTGCACAACGCGCAGGTCCGCACCGTGGTTCAGCAGGTGGGTGGCAAACGAGTGGCGCAGGCCGTGCGGCGAAATCGCCTTGCTGATGTCGGCGCGACGCGCGTGCGCCTTCACGCGGTGCCAGAAGGACTGCCGGGTCATGCCCGCCCTGCGCGCGGTGATAAAGACTTCCGCCGGGGTGGCGCCCTGCGCCAGCGCCGGGCGCGCATCGGCCAGGTAACGGCGAATCCAGTCGGCGGCCTCGTCGCCCAGCGGGACCAGCCGCTCTTTGCCGCCCTTGCCCATGACACGCACCACGCCGCGGTCGAGGTTGAGGTTGGCCTGGGCCAGGCCGACCAGTTCAGACACGCGAAGACCGGTCGCGTACATGAGCTCCAGCATGGCGCGGTCGCGCAGGCCCAGCGGGTGGTCAACATCCGGCGCGGCGAGCAGGCGCTCCACCTCTTCCTCGGTCAGCGCCTTCGGCAGGCCGCGGCCTACCCGCGGCGCGTCGATCAGTGCCGACGGATCGCTGTCGAGTCGGCGCTCGCGCACCATCCAGCGATAGAACTGGCGAATGCCGGACAGGTGCCGCGTGACCGTGCGCGGGCTGAGGCCCGCTTTCATCTGCTTCGCCAGGAAGGCCATCAGGGCGTCGCGACCGGCGTCGGCCAGGCCCGAACGGCCGCCGCTGCGCTCGCGCAGGAAAACCGCCAGCTTGCGCAGGTCGCGGCGATAGGCATCCAGGGTATTGGCGCTCAGGCCGCGCTCGGCCCAGGCGGCGTCGAGGAAGGACTCGATCAGCGGATCATCGGGCCGTGTGTCGATGGGGCCGGGTCCGGACAGTGATCAGGACTCACGCGCCCTTTCTTCACGCAGGTGATTCATCCACTGCTGAGCGGCGTCGCGGGCCGACGCGTAACGGCTGGCCCGGCCCCAGCTGGTGCTGGCCTGGTCCAGGTTGCCCAGGTTGAACTGGCTCATGCCCTGCATCAGGTAGGCGCGGCCGGTTTCCGAGTCATCGAGACCACCCTTTTCCAGCGCCGCGGTCAACGCCTGGGCGGCCTCTTCCCAGCGCTCCATGTCGACCAGGATATAACCGCGGCGGAGGTCAATCTGGCCGTCCAGGGCGGCGCTGCCGGCACGTTCGAACGCGGCCAGCGCGTTGTCGTACTCTTCTGCCGAGTACCAGGTGTCGCCCGCCAGGGTCCAGTGCCGCTCGGTGGGCTCGACGATGCCGTCCTCGATACCCTTCTGCAGCACCTGCGCCGCCTTGTAGGGCACATCCTGCATGGCGTAGAGGTTGGCCAGCATCAGGATGTCGGCCTGGGTGGTCAGCATGCCGCGACGGTAGGCCAGCGCGCTCACCGACAGCGCTTTCGCATTGTCTTTCAGCTGCATGTAGATATTCGACAGCTGCAGCCAGTAGTCCTTCTTCTCCGGCCAGTTGGCCACCAGGATTTCCAGCGTTTCCGCGGCGTCGGCGTAGCGCGTGAGCTCGAACAGCGCGGCCAGCTTCAGGCGGTACCAGTCCTCTTTTGGCTCATCGGACAGGGCAATGGCCTGGTCAAGCGCCTCGACCACGCCCGCCCAGTCTTCTTTCTGCGCCATGATCGAGGCCTTCAGCACGTAGGCCGTGTCGACGCGTTTTTCCTCGGGCACCTTGCAGAACCACAGGTCCAGGCGATCCAGGGCGTCGTCGTAGCGTTCCTGCATGAAGTAGAGCTGCGCGATCTGGTACATCAGCGCGTAATGCGTTTCATCCGGCAGCCCGTTCAGCTCGACCGCCCGCTCAAGGTTTGACAGGGCCGAGTCATAGTTGCCACGGGCCCACTCGGTCTGGCCGATGGCCTGGCCCAGGATCGACTGCACGTAATCACTGCTCGCACGGCCCTGCAGGCGCGTAAAGATTTCGTACGCGTCGTTGTAGCGTTCCTCGCCCACCAGTTCGTAGGCCTGGTTCAGCTGCCGGTATGTCGCTTCATCCAGCGCGCCCTGCTTCACGTCGCGCTTTTCGCCACAGGCGCCCGCCTGGGCGTGTGCCGGACCCGTCGGCACGGCCGTGATTGCCGCCACCAGGGCCGCGCAAACCATTATTCGGAGTTGCGGGAAGGTCATGGTCTATCCACCCAGCTTGAAGTCGATGGTGTAAGTGGCCACCCGTTCCACGGCCTCGCCGTCCACCACGCGGGGCTTGAACTTCCACTTCAGGATCGCCCTCAGGGCTTCGCGGTCAAACACGCGGCGCGGTTCGGCCTCGATCACTTTCGGGCTCTTGACCGAGCCGTCCGGCAGGATCGTGAATTCCAGGCGGACCCAGCCCTCGGTGCCGTCGATGGCGGCCTGGCGTGGATACTGCGGCTGGATCACCACCATCGGCACGGCGTCGCCCTCGGCGGTCTTGTCGATGGTGCCGAAATTGCCCAGGAACATGCCTTCACCGCCCACCAGCGGATTATCCAGGCTGGGAATGTCGACATTCGGCATGTTCTGCACCACGGCCTGCGGTTTGCTCACTTCCATCTTCGGCGGCGGTGGCGGCTCCTCCGGCGGCGGCGGTGGCGGCGGCCGGCGGCGTGAACGGGTGGTCACCTCGTCCGGAATGTCCACCGGGCCAAAACGGATGCCCGAAATCGGGTCCAGCTGGTCACGCGTGCCATCACCCGACGACACCAGCTTGTACATGAAAATGAACAGGCCGAAGGTGACGGCGATGGCGCAGACAGCAGCGATGACGGTGCGGAATCGGCCCATGCTCAGTTGCTACCCGGCGGCTCGGCGGAAATGGCGATGCCCTCGACACCCGCCAGTTTCACCTGGTCCATGACCTGCGTGACCACGCCGATGCGCGAACCCTTGTCAGCGACGATCACGACGCTGCCCTCGGGGTTCTCGGCCTTCGCACGTTCGACCATGGCGCGTACCTCGCGAATTTCCAGCTGGCGCTTGTTCATCCAGATATCGTCATTAGGCCGCACGCCGATCAAAATGGTTCCCTGCTGGATGCGCACCGACTGGTCCGCTTCCGGCTTGATGATTTCCGCGCCGGTCTCCTTCGTGAAGGAGGTGGTCACGATGAAGAAGATCAGCATGATGAACACGATGTCCAGCATCGGCGTGATGTTGATCTCGGTATCGTCTTCTCTGGCGTGCCGTCTGGCCACGGTTCAGTCTCCGGTCAGTGGTGCTGGAGGTGGTCTTCCAGCTCTTCGGTCGCCGTGGCGGCCTTGTGTTCCAGGAAGGTACCGAAATAAACGCCGGACAGCGCCGCGACCATGCCGGCCATCGTCGGCACGGTGGCCTTGGACACGCCGGCCGCCATGGCGCGGGCATTGCCGGAGCCGGAATAGGTCATGACATCGAACACCGACACCATGCCCGTGACCGTGCCCAGGAGGCCCAGCAGCGGGCAGATGGCAATCAGCGCCTTGATGACACCGACGTTGCGCTTGAGCGCGATATTGGCGCGCGAGATCAATTCCTCGCGCACCCGCTTGGCGTACCACGACGTGGTGTCGGCCCGCTTCTCCCAGTCGGCGTAGATCTCGCGGGCGTGCTTCGGGTGAACCCGGTACACGTACCACAGCCGCTCCAGGATGAAGGTCCACATCAGGATCAGGGTCAGGGCGATGGCGTACAGCACATCGCCGCCGAGTTCCATGAAGTCCCGGATGGACGCAATGGCGTCGTAGAACCAGATCATGCCGGTGTCAGCCCTTGCGCTCCGCGATGCGGGCGATGATGCCGGCCGCCTGCTCCTCCAGCACCTGGATCAGCGACTTGGCCTTGCCGGCCAGGAAGCTGTGCAGCAACGTCAGCGGGATCGCCACGACCAGGCCCAGCACCGTGGTGACCAGCGCGGTGGAAATACCACCGGCCATCATCCGCGGGTCGCCGGTGCCGAACAGCGTGATCATCTGGAAGGTGGCGATCATGCCGACCACGGTACCCAGCAGGCCCAGCAGCGGGGCCACCACGTACAGCACCTTGATAAAGCTCAGGCCCGACTCCATCGGCGCGGTCTCGCGCAGGATGGCCTCGTCCAGCTTCAGCTCCAGTGTCTCGATGTCCGCCTCCGGCGAGTCGGCATGAATGGCCATCACGCGACCCAGCGGGTTGGTCTTGGCCGGGGTTTCGGTCTTCAGCTGGCGACTGATCTTGGCGCCGGTGGCGTACAGCGCGAAGGCTTTCCACGCGCACAGCAGCAGGCCGAGAAGACCCACACCGATAATGACGTAGCCCACGGGACCACCGTCTTCCTGGACGCGCTCGATGGGCGACTTGCTCTGCACCACCGCACGCAGGATCTGGCCACGGGAGAAGTCCACGGCCATGTCAGTCATCTCCCCGGGCGCGGCGGCCTGCAGGTCGGACGCCATGGCCTGGACGCGGCCAGAAGGCTGGCGGGCCAGCTCAATCAGGTGCTCGCGGCTCTTGGCCGGATCCCAATCCAGGAAGGCGCCATCAGACACGGCGTTGAACACGCCGACGCGGACCACTTCCTGGTCCTGCTGCTCGCCGTTGGCCATTTCGACCGGGGCGTTGAATTTCACCACCTTGCCGGACTGCGCAATCTCGGTGACCATCGCCGACCAGATGCGGCGCAGCTCGCCGACATTCGGCAACTCCTTGCGCTGTGCAATCTCGGACAGGAAGTCACCCCGGCCCGGGAACTGCGCAGAAACCATGGAATCGTCCAGCGACGACTGCAGGTCACCGGCAGCCTGGCGGACGATGCCGAACAGCTCGCCCAGGTTACCCATGCGCTCGGTCAGCACGGTTTCCAGCTCGGCCAGCTGGCGCTCGTTTTCGTCGTACTCGGTTTTAAGCCTGTCGCTGCGGGCTTCCTGGTTCGCCAGTTCCTGGCGGGCCTGGTTCAGCAGCGCCTGCTGGTTGTTGCGGTCACGCTGGAACTCGGCCTCGCGCTGGGCATTGATCTGCCCCTCTTCGCGGGCAGCCTGTTCGACCTGGCGGGCCAGTTCTTCCAGCGTCTGCGCCTGTGCCGTCACGGCGAACAGCGCGGTGGCGGCGATCATGATTTTTAACCGTTTCATTGCGCCACCTCCGGTCCGGGCACGGGAAGGGTTACCAGGTTCGGCGCCTTCTCGTTACGGGCGATGGACAGGCCTTCTTTCACTTCCAGGCGGAAGCGCTCGGGCAACGTCTCGAATTCACGGGTGACCGGGTTGAACCAACCGGTGGTCTCCTGGTCGCTGGTCTGGTAGACCAGCAGGGTGCGGCCGACACGCAGGAACTCGACGGTCTGGCCCGTGGACGGCAGCGCCTCGGAGTAAGCTTCCGTGGTGCGCCCGTATTCCAGCTCACCCTGGTAGGCCTCCATGATGCGGCGGTATTTCTCCGACGTGGTGACGTCGGCCTGGTCCATCATGTCACGCAGTCGCTGGACGCGGGCGCGGCGTTCCTCGAGCCGGAACGGCATATCGCTCTCGACGACCTGCCCGAGCGCGTCGATCATCTCCAGCATCAGGGGGACGACGCCACGGTTGGTGTCTTCCAGCCCGGCAAGCTGGTCGTTGATGGAGGCGACTTCATCGCGCTGGTCCACCACCACCTTCTCGAGCTGGTCGTTGTAAATGGCGAGGCTCTCGGCCTGGCGAACCACTTGCCGGTATTCGGCCAGCAGGTCAGCGGTCTGCTGCGCCAGGCGGGTGACCCGCTGCTGCGACGCGGCCGCGTCCTGGTTGATCCTGGACTCCCGGGCCACGGTGCTGTCGAGGTCCTGGGCCTGCGCCCCGGTCGCCAGCGCCGCGACCACGGCCACCGCCGCCAGGCGGGTCGTGAAAATTCGTGTCTGCTTTGGCATCGCCTTAATTCCAGTTTGAAGGTGGTACGCCCGTCAGCGCGCCCGGTCGACCGCCGGTGTCATGAGCTGGCTGGAGACGGGGCGAGTCAGGATACCCGAAGCCATGCAGTCAATTCCATAGTGGAGTGGCCCGGGCGGGCGCGGAACGCGATAATGCCGGGATGCCAGATTCCATTCCAGGCCGGCCTGACCCGGCGGAGCATTCGACCGCGTGCGGCATGCCACGCCGGTTGCTGGTCATGCTGTACGACGCGCTGCTGGTGGTCGCGTTGCTGATCATTGCCGGCATTGTCGCGCTGCCTTTCACCGGCGACACGCAGCAGGCCGGTCGTGACGTGCCCTACACGCTCTACCTGGTGGCCGTATGGTTCGTCTACCTGGGCGGGTGCTGGATTCATGCCGGCCGCACGGTGGGCATGCGGGCATGGAAGGTGCGGCTCGTGGATGTGACGGGAAGCCCTTTCGGCTGGCGCAGGGCCGGTATTCGCTTCACGATGTCGCTGCTGTCCGCTGCCCCCGCCGGCGCCGGCTTTATCGCCGGCCTGTTCCGCGCCGACCGGGCCTGCTGGCACGACCGCGCCAGCGGCACCCGGCTGGTGCGCACGACACCTTCGTCAGGCCGAGCGACGCAGGACCAGGATGACGGTCGCGGCGAGCAAGAGTGACGGCGCGGCCGCACCGACAATCGCGGGAAGCCCGTAGGCGTCGCCAAAATTCTGCGCGGCGCGGCTGACGATCATGAACAGGCTGCCGACCGCCATGCCGATAAAAATCCTGAGGCCCATGCCCTGTTGCCGACCATGCCCAAACACGAACGGCATGCCGGCGAGCACCAGCGCCAGCACGGTCAGCGGAAACAGCAGCTTCGCCCAAAGCGCGGATTGATACACGCGGTCGTCCAGCCCGTTCCGGTCGAGGTAGGTAATCTGCTCGCCCAGGTCGCGCGCCGACATGTATCGCGGCCGCACCACGGCGGACTCCAGCAGTTCAGGCAGGAAGCCGGTGTGCCAAACCCGCTGGCTCCAGCGCTGCTGCTCCACCCCCGCCGGTGAAATGTCCAGGTCGGTCACATCTTCCAGGATCCAGCGCCCTTCGCGATGCTTCGCCGAGACTGCCCGGGACATCCGCTCCAGGTCACCGTTTTCGCCGAATCCGTAAATCACCACGTTATGGAAACGCAGTTCACTTTCACCCGGCGCACCGCCGACAAGCGGTTTCCGGATGAAAGCGAACTCGTTGCCGTCGCGCAGCCACATGCCGACATCACCACTGGCCGCGCCGCGGCCCACGGCCTGTTGCAGCTTGAAATTGCGGGCCTGCGCATCAGCCGGCGGCGCCACCCATTCACCCACGGCCATCACGCCCAGCGTTAACAGGAGGATGGCGCCGAGCACCGAGCCGGAAATCCGCAGGCGTGAGACACCGCTGGTGCGGAACGCCACCAGCTCGTTCGCCGCAGCCAGTCCGCCGACGCCAATCAGCGACCCCAGCAGCGCCGACACCGGGAACACCATGTAGGCCGCGCGTGGCACGCTGAGCAGCACGTACCAGAATACTTCGCCAAGGTGAAAACCCTGCTCGCCCGGCTCCAGTTCGTCGAGCAGGTTGAACAGTGTCATCAGCAGGGTCAGCGCCAGCCAGACCGCCAGCGTACCCAGCAGCGCCGTGCGGCCAATATAGTGGTCGAGCCGCTTGATCATGAACGCCCCACCATCCGGCCCTGGCGGTGCAGCCACCACAGGGCGGTGACGAACATGACGCCATGCACCCACCACAGCCCCAGCGCCGGCGGTAATTCCCCGTCGGCCACCCAGGCGCGACACAGGTAAAGGGCGTTGGCATAGAGCGCATATGCCAGGATGCCAAGCACCACGCGCGACGAGCGGCCTTCCCGTGGGTCGGAATGCGCCAGCGGGATGGCGAGCAACCCGAGCACGATAATCGCCAGCGCCGGCGACAGTCGCCATTGCAGCTCAGCCTTTGCCGGGGCGCCGCCGTCGCCCACCAGTTCCAGGGCGCTACGCGCTTCAAGACGTTCGGTATCCGTCCGCAAAGCGGGTTCAGGCAACATGATGTCGTTGCGCTCAAACTTCAGTATCCGCAGGTCCCGCGCGTTGGGCAGGCTGTCCGTAATCTGTCCGTCGGTCAGCTTGAGGAATCGGTTGCCGGTGTCCGCATCCACCCAGTATTCGCCGGTTGCCGCCTGCCAGATCTTGGTGCGCAGGCCATCCTGCTGGCGGACAAACACGTTCTCGAGGTTGCGGCCGTCAGGGTCCAGCGATTCCACGTAGATCACGAAATCGCCATCCTGCAGGATCTGGAACCGGCCTTCCTGCAACCCCCAGAGCGCGGCGGAACGCAGCGCCTCGGCCAGCGCCTCGTCAGATTCGCGCGCGGCGCGCGGCGCGACCAGGAAGGTCAGCACCAGCAACAGTATTGCCACGGGAATCACCAGCGTCGCCAGCGGCCGCAGCAGCATGCGCCAGCCGAAACCGCTGGACCGCATCACCACCATTTCATGGTCCCGGTACAACCGCCCCAGGCCCCACATCACCGCGACGAAACCGGCCAGCGGCAGGATCTTGCTGAGCGCGTCGGGCAGGTTCAGCAGCAACTGGATGCCCAGCAGGCCAGCCGGCACCCGGCCGTCGGCCATGTCGTTCAGCAGTTCGCCCAGGAACACGCCCATGAGGACAATCAGCAACACGGCCGTCACCGCCAGCAGGGTCCAGAACCATTCCCGGAAAATGTAGGCTTGCAGCAGGCTCACAGCTTCAATACCGCACCATCGGAATCCGGTCGCCACGTTAGCCCCGCACAGGGGCCAGCGCAAGGCACGCGACATCATCGGTTTCGACAATCCGGTAGAATGGTACGATTTCGCGCGGGACATGGCCCTGCTGGCCGCGCCCGCTGAACAACGAACCGGGGGGAGACGGCTCAAAACCTTATGGATATTCAACTCAAAGATCAGTCGCCGGTGGAACTGGCGACGGCATGCCTGGTCATCGGCGTGCATCACGAAGCGCCGCTCGAGGGTCCCGCGAAACAGGTGGACGACGCCAGTGACGGCGCCATCGGCAGGCTCATCGAATCCGGCGACATCAAGACCGACCGCGGCGCGACCGCGTTGCTGCATGGCGTGGATGGCGTCACGGCCGAACGCGTGCTGGTGGTCGGTTGCGGCGACGCCGAAAAATTCGACCGGGTCCGTTTCCATGAAACCTGCATGGCGGCCGGGAAATTCCTGCGCGAACACACCGTCACCGAGGCCCATGTCTGCCTGCACACGCTGCCGGTCGAAGACCTGGACGCCTCCTGGCGGCTGCGCCAGGCCATCGTGGCCATCGACATGGCGAATTATCGCTACGAAGCCACCAAGGCGCCGAAAAGTGACGACCCGAAACCGCTGGCGACGGCCACGTTTGCCGGTGACGACACGCTCGAGGCCGCGCTGGAACAGGGCAAGGGGCTGGCCACCGGTTACCGCGCCGCGCGCGAACTGGGCAACCTGCCCCCCAACATCTGCACGCCGGCGCACCTGGCGCGTTACGCCGAGGGCATCGCCGATCGCCATGACAACTGCAGCGTCGACGTGCTGAAGCGCAAGGACATGGCGAAGCTGGGCATGGGCGCCCTGCTCGCCGTCGGCCAGGGCAGCGCCAATCCGCCGCGGCTGATCGTGCTGCGCTACAACGGCGCCGGCGATGACCAGGCGCCCTACGTGCTGGTCGGCAAGGGCGTGACCTTCGACACCGGCGGCATTTCGCTGAAGCCGCGCCTGGGCATGGAAGAAATGAAGTTCGACATGTGCGGCGCCGCCGCCGTCATCGGCACCTTCGAGGCCGTGGCCAGCATGGGCCTGGCCATCAACCTGGTGACCGTTGTCGCCGCGGTGGAGAACATGCCGGACGGCAAGGCCTATCGCCCGGGTGACGTCATCACCAGCATGGCCGGCAAGACCATCGAGATCCTGAACACCGACGCCGAGGGCCGGCTGGCGCTCTGCGACGCGCTGACCTACAGCGAGCGGTTCGAACCCGCCGCCATTATCGACGTGGCCACGCTGACCGGCGCCTGCGTGGTCGCCCTGGGCCACCACGCCACGGCAGTGATGACCCGCACCGACGACCTGGCCGACGAGCTGGTCGCCGCCGGCAGCGCCGCGGTCGACCGCGGCTGGCGCCTGCCCCTGTGGGAAGACTACGACAGCCAGCTGAAGTCGCCGTTCGCCGACATGAAGAATGTTGGCGGCATGCCGGCCGGCGCCATCACGGCCGGTTGTTTCCTGGCCAAATTCATGGGCAAGCAGCGCTGGGCCCACCTGGATATTGCCGGTGCGGCGTGGAAGGGCGATGGCCGCGAAGGCGCGACCGGCCGCCCCGTCGGCCTGCTGACGCAGTACCTGGTCGACCGGGCAGGCTGAACATGGCCGGGGACGCGCAGTGCAAGGTGGATTTCTACCTGCTCGGCTCGCCCCGGCTGAGCGCCGAGCACCTGGCCTGCAAGCTGTCGATGATGGCCTGGGAACGCGGTCACCGAATCCACGTGGTCGCCGCCGATGACCGGGTCGACGCGCTCGATGAACTGATGTGGTCGTACCCGGAAGACCGGTTCCTGCCGCACGGCCCGGCCGGGAAAGACGCCGCGGCGCCGGTACGCATCGGCGGCGAACCGCCGGCCGACGCCGACCTGGTCATCAACCTGACGCCCGAGCCGCTGACCGTCTCCGCCCGCTGGCGACGGCTGCTGGAAATCGTCCCGCATGACCCGGCCGAACGCGAGGCGTCACGCGAGAAATTCCGCGCCTACCGTGCCCACGGCCTGGCGCCCGACACCCACGAGATGAACTGAGGATCACCTCCGAGATGGACAAGAATTACGCGCCGGCGGATATCGAAGACCGCTGGTATGGCTTCTGGGAAGACAGCGGCTACTTCGCCCCGGCGGGCGACGGCGAGCCCTTCTGCATCATGCTGCCGCCGCCGAATGTCACCGGCAGCCTGCACATGGGCCATGCCTTCCAGGACACCATCATGGATATCCTCACCCGCTACCAGCGCATGCGCGGGCGCCGCGCGCTGTGGCAGCCGGGCACCGACCACGCCGGCATCGCCACCCAGATGGTGGTGGAGCGGCAGCTGGCGGCGAAAGACCAGTCCCGCCATGACCTGGGCCGCGAGGCCTTTGTCGACGCCGTCTGGGAATGGAAGGAGAATTCCGGCGGCACCATCACCCGCCAGATGCGCCGCCTGGGCGCCTCGGTGGACTGGGCCAACGAACGCTTCACCATGGACGAAGCGCTGTCGGAAGCAGTTCACCGTGTCTTCGTCGAACTGTACGAAGACGGCCTGATCTACCGCGGCAAGCGCCTGGTGAACTGGGACCCGGTGCTGCGCACCGCGCTGTCCGACCTCGAAGTGCTGTCCGAGGACCGCAACGGCCACCTCTGGCATATCCGCTATCCGCTCGAAGACGACCACGGCTACCTGGTGGTCGCCACCACGCGCCCGGAAACCATGCTCGGCGACACCGCCGTCGCCGTGCACCCGGAGGACGAGCGCTACCAGTCGCTCATCGGCTGCAAGCTGCGCCTGCCGCTCACCGAACGCACGATTACCGTCATCGCCGACGAGTATGTCGATCGCGAGTTCGGCACCGGTTGCGTGAAGATCACGCCGGCCCACGACTTCAATGACTACGAAATCGGCCAGCGCCACGACCTGGAAATGATCAACGTGCTGGAACCGGACGGCCGGCTGAACGACAACGCCCCCGAAGCCTACCGCGGCATGGACCGGTTCGAGGCCCGCAAGCAGATCGTCGCCGACCTGGAAGCCGCCGGCGCGCTCGAGGCGGTTGAAAAACACAAGCTGAAGCTCCCCATCGGTGACCGCTCCGGCGCCGTGGTCGAGCCCTACCTCACCGACCAGTGGTACGTGAAGGTGGAATCGCTGGCCAGACCCGCCATCGAGGCAGTCGAAGACGGCCGCATCAGTTTCGTGCCGGAGAACTGGAACAAGACCTATTTCAACTGGATGAACGACATCCAGGACTGGTGCATCTCGCGCCAGCTGTGGTGGGGGCACCGCATCCCGGCCTGGTACGACGACGAGGGCGGCATTCACGTGGGCCATGACGAGGCCGACGCACGCCGTCGCTCCGGCCTGGGTGACGACGTCGCACTGCGCCAGGACGACGACGTCCTCGACACGTGGTTCTCCTCGGCCCTGTGGCCCTTCAGCACCCTGGGCTGGCCGCAGAAGACAGACCGCCTGGACACGTTTTACCCGACCAGCGTGCTGGTCACCGGCTTCGACATTATCTTCTTCTGGGTTGCCCGGATGATCATGATGGGCCTGCGGTTCATGGATGACGTGCCGTTTCACGAGATCTACATCCATGGCCTGATCCGCGACGCCCAGGGCCAGAAGATGTCAAAGTCGAAGGGCAATGTCCTGGACCCGATCGACCTGATCGACGGCATCGAACTGGACGCACTGGTGGAGAAACGCACCACCGGCCTGATGCAGCCGCACATGGCGCCCTCGATCGAGAAAGCGACCCGGCGGGAGTTCCCGGACGGCATCCCCGCTTTCGGTTGCGACGCGCTGCGTTTCACTTTCGCCAACCTGGCCACCAACGGCCGTGACATCAGCTTCGACCTGGGGCGCGTGGAAGGCAACCGCAACTTCTGCAACAAGCTGTGGAACGCTGCCCGATACGTCATGATGCAACTGGGCGACGAACCGCTCGCAACGCCTGCCGAACTGTCGGTGACCGACCGCTGGATCCTGTCCCGCGCCGGGGCCACCCTGACTGATGTAGCCGCCCACATCGAGGGCTACCGCATGGACCTGGCCTCGCATGCGCTGTACGAATTCGTCTGGAACGAGTACTGCGACTGGTACCTGGAACTGTCAAAGCCGGCGCTGCAAAACGGCACCGATGCGGAAAAGGCCGCCACGCGTCACACCCTGGCCACCGTGCTGGAAATGATGCTGCGTGCGCTGCACCCGTTCACCCCCTTCATCACCGAGGAAATCTGGCAGCGCACCCGCTTGCCGCTGGGTATCGAAGGTGACAGCGTCATGGTGCAGCCGTGGCCGGAATCGCCGGCGCGTGACGAGGATGCCGAGGCGCACGTCGCCTGGATGAAGGACGTCCTGGGCGGCATTCGCCGCATCCGTGCGGAACTGAACCTGGCGCCGAACCGGACGCTGCGCGTCGAACTGCAACAGGGTGATGACGACGACCGCAACCGGATGGGCCGTTTCCAGCCGTTGCTGTCCGCGCTCGGGCGCGCCGAGGGCTTCGCATGGCTCGATGACGATGCCGACATTTCAAAGTCGGCCGTGGCCCTGGTCGGCGACCTGAAGGTGCTGATCCCGCTCGCCGGACTGGTCGACCCGCAGGCCGAGACCGAGCGCATCAACAAGCAGCTGTCGCGCGAGGAGGCGGAACTGGACAAGGCGAAAAAGCGCCTTTCGAACAAGCGGTTCGTGGACAATGCACCGGCCGAGGTGGTCGAGGACATGCGCGAACGGCTGGCCACGCACCAGGCCCGGGTCGACAGCCTGCGGGCGCAGAAGGAGCGGTTGGCCCGGCTCTAGGTCACGGTCAGCGACCGGCGCATCACCACCGCGTCTTCACGACCCTCACCGGCCCGGTAATAAGCGGGGCGCCGGCCGATCTCGGTGAAACCACGGCGCGCGTAAAGCGCCATCGCCGCCACGTTGGATGGACGCACCTCAAGGAACATGACCTCGGCACCGCGCCCGCGGGCGTGGGTCATGGCGTTGTCCAGCAAAATGGCGCCGAAACCGCGGCGCTGCCAGTCCGGTGAAACACACAGGTTCAGCAGGTGACTCTCACCGGCCGCCCAGTTGTGGATGGAATACCCCGCCAGTTCCGGACCGGCCTGCAGGCCGAAACAGCCGTAGCCGATTTTCAGGCACTCGCTGAAAATGCCCCGCGTCCAGGGAAAAGGGTACGCGCGGGTTTCGATGGCGTAGACCGCGTCCAGGTCCCCGGGGGCCAGCGCCCTGAGCACCGGGTGGAACGGATTGGGTTCGGCGCTCACGGCGCCGTGATGACGCCTGACTCGCGCAGGACGCGCCAGCACTCGCGCCGGGCGTCGGCGTTGGATTTCAGTTCCGCCATCGATGGCGCGACAACGACCCTCGCCGCACCGCAACTGACCGGTGGCTTGCCACCGAAAATGGTACGCGCCAGGCCGGCGCCGAACACCACCAGCGCGGTAAACATCCGGGCCTTCGATGCGTCTTCGACCGGTTGCGCGGCGTTACCGCTGTCGGGCCAGGCCCACGCGGGCTGTCCGCCCAGCGTCCGGCCGAGGTCGCCCGCCAGGGCGCCGGAGGCTTCGCCCGGGCCAGCGCAGATCAACAGGCCGGGCCCCTCGCCGGGGCTAAGGCGAACACTGCGCGGTTTCCGCGCGACGGGCGCGGCCGGGACGACCGCCGTTTCAGGCACGGTTCCGGGTATGGCTGATGCGGGTGCCGGGCTGAAAGCCGCGAGCTTTTCACGCCGGACCCACAGCGGAATGCCCAGCGCCTCGAGGTAGGCCAGGCGGGCATCGGGCGTCATTCGCCGGGCTCCTGTTTCTGGGCTGCGGCCTCTGCCTGGCGGCGGCGCTTGAGGCGGCGACGACGGGCACGGCGTTCAAGCCGGCTGCGCCGCCCGGCCAGGGTCAGGACGATGCCCGACACCACGTAGATGCCGCCGGCCACCATGCCGACCGCGGGCGGGTCGGCCGCAAACAGCACAATTAAGAGCACCAGGGCGAAAATCCAGGCCATCGGCACCTTGTCCGAGGCGCCGACGGTCTTGAAGCTGAAATAACGCACCCGCGAAAACATCAACAGGCCGAGCGTCACCGTCACGAACCAGATCAGCCAGCTGACCTGCTCGCCGTCAACGCCGCGATCGACGAAAAACCAGACCGTCACCGCCAGGGTCAGCGCCGCCGCGGGGCTGGCAAGCCCCTGGAAATAGGTCTTGTCCTCTTTGCCCGCCTGGGCATTGAACCGGGCCAGCCGCAATGCGCCGCAGGCGATGTACACGAAAGCCGCCAGCCAGCCAAGTTTGCCGGCCATCGGCCCCAGGTGCCCCAGGCTCTGCAACGACCAGTTGAAGGCCAGCATCGCGGGCGCCAGGCCGAATGAAATCATGTCCGACAGGCTGTCGAACTGCACCCCGAACTCGCTCTGCGTATTGGTCAGCCTTGCCACCCGGCCATCCAGACCGTCCAGGATTCCCGCCACGCCGATCGCCACGGCCGCGGCCTCGTACTCACCGTTGATACCGGAGATGATCGAGTACACGCCCGCGAACAGGGCGCAGGTGGTCAGCAGGTTGGGCAGCAGGAACGCGCCCTTCTGGGGATTTTTTCCGTTTGAATCCATGGGTTGCCGTACGGGTCGACCAGTCATGACGATGATATCACGGGCACGGTGCAGCACCTCACTGCGCACCGCATGCGACATTGGGGGCTGTCGGCGCATATGCTATAAGAACCACTTGGTTTTCCAGGAAGGAAATAGGCCATGAAACATTCGATTCGAATCGTCGCCGCAAGCGCTGTTTTCACCGCGATGGTGGCCGTGATGCCCGCCATTGCCCAGAATGCCGAACCGGACACGGACCCCGGCAGCGGCATTTACCAGTGGACGGATGAAAACGGCACCGTGCATTTTGGCGAGCTACCGCCCCCCGGGGTTGACGCGAAAGCCGTTGAGGTGGCGCCGGCACCGGCCGTTTCGACGCCTGCTTACCGTGAATCCGATTCCGGCGGCGCCGATGCCGGTGCTGAAGGGGAAGCCGCGATGACCCCGGGTGCAAAGGCACGGGCCGAACGCCAGGCGCGGGCGGAACAGGCGGCGGCAGCCGCCAGTGAGCGCGAAGCGATGGAAAGCCTGTGTGCAAGGGCCCGGGAGCAGGTGATCAACCTCGAATCCCGCCCCAACGTGCTGGTGGACGATGGCAGCGGTGGCACCCGGCGGCTGCCCGACGAGGAGCGGCTGGAAATGCTGGCCGATGCCAAGGCATTCGTCGCCGATAACTGCAACTGACGCACGCCGTCAGGCTAGAATAGCGCCCCGATTATTTTTCCGGCGGCCCCGGGGGTCGCCGCAGGACTGTTGCGACCGCATTTATGAGAACTTCCGCATTCCACCTCGTCACCACCCGCGAAACGCCTGCCGATGCCGAGATCGCCAGCCACCAGCTGATGCTCCGCGCCGGCATGATCCGCAAACTCACCGCCGGCATCTACACCTGGACGCCGCTGGGGCTGCGCGTTCTGCGCAAGGTTGAAAACATCGTCCGCGAGGAAATGGACCGCGCCGGTTACCTGGAAATGCTCATGCCCGCGGTGCAGCCCGCCGAGCTGTGGGAGGAGTCCGGTCGCTGGGAGCAGTTCGGCGGCCAGTTGCTGAAGATCACCGACCGCGGCGGCCGCGACTACGCCTTCGGCCCCACGCACGAAGAGGTGATCACGGATTTCGTTCGCAACGAGCTGCGCAGCTACAAGCAGCTGCCGATCACGTTCTACCAGATCCAGACCAAGTTCCGCGACGAAATCCGGCCTCGCTTCGGCGTGATGCGGGCGCGCGAGTTCCTGATGAAGGACGCCTATTCCTTCCATATCGACACCGCCAGCCTGGAAGAGACCTACTGGCAGATGTACGAGGTCTACTCGCGCATCTTCGAGCGCGCCGGCCTGGCGTTCCGCGCCGTCAACGCCGATCCGGGCGCCATTGGCGGCAACCAGTCACACGAGTTCCACGTGCTGGCCGACTCGGGCGAGGACCTGATCGCGTTCTCCACCGGCTCCGATTACGCCGCCAACGTGGAACTGTGTGCCGTGCCGGCCCCGGCCGAGCCACGACCGGCGCCGGCGGAGGAACTGCGCGAGGTCGACACCCCGGAAGCGCGCACCATCGACGACCTGGTCAGCGGTTACGACCTGCCGATTGAGAAGACCATCAAGACCCTGGTGGTTCACGGCGACGAGGGCCTGGTCGCGCTGCTGGTGCGCGGCGACCATACGCTTAACCAACTGAAGGCGGAAAAACTGGACGGCGTGAAGTCACCGCTGGTGATGGCGGAAGAGGCCGAGATCCGTGCGGCCATCGGCGCCGGGCCGGGTTCACTGGGCCCGGTGGGCCTGGGCCTGCCCGTCATCGCCGACCACGCGGTCATCGCGATGGCCGACTTCGCCGCCGGCGCCAACATCGACGGCAAGCACCTGTTCGGCATCAACTGGGAGCGCGACGTCGCCCTGCCCCGCGCCGCCGACCTGCGCAATGCCGAGGCCGGCGACCCCAGCCCGGACGGCAACGGCACGCTGGAACTGGCACGCGGCATCGAGGTGGGCCATATCTTCCAGCTGGGCACCAAGTATTCGGAGGCGATGAACGCCGTGGTGCTGGGCGAGGACGGCAAGTCCCATGTCATGCCGATGGGCTGTTACGGCATCGGCGTGTCGCGTATCGTCGCCGCCGCCATCGAGCAGAATCACGACGAGAACGGCATCATCTGGCCGAAGCCACTGGCGCCCTTCGACCTGGCGCTGTTGCCGATGAACGCCAAGAAATCACCGCGGGTGGCCGAGGCGGCGGACCGGCTCTACCAGGAATTGCGCGATGCCGGCGTCGAGGTTCTTTACGACGACCGCGGCCTGCGTCCGGGCGTGATGTTCAACGACATGGAACTGATCGGCATTCCGCACCGCGTGGTGGTGGGGGAACGCGGCCTGGACGCCGGCACGCTGGAGTACCGCGCCCGTGGCGCCGACGCCAACGAGGACCTGCCGCTGGACGGCGCCATCGACGCCATCCTGGCGAAACTGGCCTGAGCGGCCCGTAAGTCAACCCGGTCACGGGGCGCCGGCTAGTCGTCGGTGTCCCCACCGTCATCGACAATATCCGGCAGTTCACGCCGAATGTGCACATCGCGCTGCGGGAACGGAATCTTCACGCCTTCCTCGTTGAAGCGGCGGTACACGGCCATGAACAGCTCGTGCAGCACCTTGCCGCGCAACACCGGTCGCTCGACCCAGCCCAGCAACTCGAAGTCCAGTGAACTGGGGCCGAACGCGCGCATCCGGACGCGCGGCGAGGGCTCATCGAGCACGTCCGCGTGGTCCGCCGCCACACTTTCCAGGATGTCCACCACCTGGTCCAGGTCGCTGCCGTAGGCCACGCCCACCGGCACCCGGATGCGGTGCTTCTCCCAGGGGCCACCGCTCTCGTTGGTGATCTTGGCGTTGGCGATAATGGCGTTGGGAATGGTGACCTCGATGTCGTCGCGGGTCAGCAGGCGCGTCGAGCGCAGGCCCAGGTGCGTCACTTCACCGCGCTCACCGGTGTCGAGCACGATGTAATCGCCGATCTTGTAGGGCGCATCGGCGACGATGAAAATGCCCGAAAACAGGTTCGCCAGCGTATCGCGGGCGGCGAAACCCACCGCGATACCAATGACGCCCGCCGAGGCCAGCCAGGCGGTGGGATCGATTCCCCAGATCAGCAGGAAGGCGTACCCGGCGATCGCCACCAGGATCACCTTCATGCTGATTTCGAACATCGGGATGGTGCGTGCCTGGATAATCTCCGCGCTGTCCTGCCGACGTGCCAGCACCTCCAGCACCGCGTGTGAGCCCGCCAGGGCCGCGCGAAGCAGCGAGAACAACAGCACGGTGGCGAGCACGCCCACCGTGAACCGGTGCAACAAGGAAGGCAACGGCGACAACGCCGTGACCAGCAGCAAGGAGAGGATCACGGGAATGGTCAGGACCGGCCGCCGCAGCACCTGCAGCAGGCGGTCGTCAAGATCCGTCCGGGTGCGACTGGTCAGCCGGTTGCCGACAACCCCCAGGAGCAACTGGGCCAGTTTGCCGACCAGGTAGCCTGCCGTCACCGCCAGAAGGATCAGCAGCAATGGGTAGTCGGCCATCGCCTCCATCGGGCCGCTGATGCTTTCGGGCAGCCATTCGAACAGGACCGTGTCGATGGTCTCGATCGGCGCTTCTTCGTCTTTGCCGGCAGACGCCTGCTGGCCGTCGCCGGTCGCGGTTTCGGTGTTCTTTTCGTTCGAATTCGGGTTGTTTATACCCGGGATCGGGTTCTGCAATGGACTGTCAGGCCTTTCGTGGAAGGCCTACATGGTAATAAGCCGTCCGCGGATGCGCCACCGCAATGGCCCGGCATCATGGCCGGGTCAGCGACTGCCCAGGTGTTTCTCACCCCGCTCGGCGGCCAGTTCAATCTGTCGCGCCCGTTCCAGCAGGCCCTCGCGCCGCTCCGGCGTCAGCCGGTCGAAACACTTCGGGCAGGAGACGTGCAGTTCGAACTTCGGTGATTCGCGGTCCTCGGCGGTCACCGGCATCCGGCAGGCCGGGCAGACCTCCAGGTCACCCTGGCGCAGTTCATGATCGACGGTCACACGGTTGTCGAAGACGAAACAGTCGCCGCGCCAGAGGCTGTCTTCCGGGTCGACCTTCTCCAGGTAGTTCAGGATGCCGCCGTCGAGGTGGTAGACGTTTTCGAACCCCATCTGTTTCAGCAGGGCCGTGGACTTCTCACAGCGGATGCCACCGGTGCAGAACATGGCGACATTGCGGTCCTTCGCCGGGTCCAGGTGTTCTTTTGCCCAGGCCGGGAAATCGCGAAACGAGCGCGTGGCCGGGTCCTCCGCGCCCTCAAAACTGCCCAGGTGTACCTCGTAGTCGTTCCGCGTGTCGATGACGCGGACATCCTCGCGCGAAATCAGGTCGTTCCAGTCTTCCGGCGCGACGTACTCGCCCACTTCGCTTCGCGGGTCGATGCCGGGCACGCCCAGGCTGACGATTTCCTTTTTCAGGCGCACTTTCATGCGATAGAAAGGCTGCTCGGCAGCGCGGGAGAACTTGGCCTGCAGGTCGGCCAGGCGGGCATCGGCACGCAGGCGTTCCAGCAGGCGGTGGACCGAGCGGTCGGGGCCGGCGACGGTGCCGTTGATACCCTCGCTGGCCAGCAGGATCGTCCCCAGCAGGCCGAGGTCCCCACAGGATTGCTGCAGGGGTTCGCGCATGTCGCGATAGTCGTCCAGCGGCGCGAAACGGTAGAACGCCGCCACCAGCACGCCGTCATGTTCCACGGGAGCGCTCACCTTCAGCCCAGCGAGCGGATCCCAACGGCGGCGCGCACCTTGTCCAGCAGGGCGCCGGCGCTGGCGCGGGCCTTTTCCGCCCCTTTCTTCAGCTCAGCCTCGACGGCGCCCGGGTCGGCGACCAAGGCCTCGTAACGTTCACGAGCGTCTGAAAGTTCGTCATTGATCAGCTCGAAAACCTGCTGCTTGGCCTGCCCCCAGGCAATGCCGTCGGCGAAGGCCCGGCGCATCTCATCGCGCTGGTCCGCGCTGGCGAACGCGGCAAAAATGGGGAACAGCGCGCCTTCACCGGGGTCTTTCGGCTCACCCGGCTCCAGCGAATTGGTGACGATTTTCATGATCGACTTGCGCAGCTTTTTCTCGGGCAGCCACAACGGAATCGTGTTGTTGTAGCTCTTTGACATCTTGCGGCCGTCATGGCCGGGCAGCGTGGCGACATGTTCCTCGACGACCGCCTCCGGCAGTACGAACAGTTCACCGTAACGGTGGTTGAACCGGGCGGCGATATCGCGGGCCATTTCCAGGTGCTGGACCTGGTCGCGGCCGACTGGCACCTTGTGGGCGTTGAACATCAGGATGTCCGCGGCCATCAGCACCGGGTAGCTGAACAGGCCCATGGTGATGGCGTGATCCGGGTCTTCGCCGGCATCGACATTGTCCTGCACCGCCGCCTTGTATGCGTGCGCGCGATTCATCAGGCCCTTGGCCGTCGAGCAGGTCAGGATCCAGGTCAGTTCGGTGATTTCCGGCACATCCGACTGGCGGTAAAACGTGACCGCGTCCGGATCCAGCCCCAGCGCCAGCCACGTGGCGGCGATCTCCAGGGTCGACTGCCGCACCCGTTCCGGATCCTCGCACTTGATCAGCGCATGGTAATCGGCCAGGAAGAAAAACGACGCGGTCTGCGCATCGCGGCTGGCGCGGATGGCCGGCTTGATGGCGCCGACATAGTTACCCAGGTGGGGCGTGCCGGTGGTGGTGATACCGGTCAGGACGGTGGTTTGAGTCATGCTTCGGGGCCCGTTGGCCGTGACGTTGTCGAAACCGCCATTTTACGGGAATCGCCCCTTCATTGCGGGGGTTTGGGCTTCCCACCGCCACGTCAGGTGGGGCAACGCGCCTCGTCTTCGGCTTTCACGTCCACCGGCGACGACCCCGATTGCGCACGCAGGCAGGCAACCATGTCCGGCAGGTCGCGCTCCAGCACACGTCGCACCCACCAGCGCGGCATTGGCAACCCCGGCTGGACATGGATCTCGTGCGTCACGACGAACCCGCCGCCCGCCAGCGGATCGAAGCGCCAGAATCCTTCCAGCGCATCCAGGTCGCCCCCGGTCAACCGAATTCGAAGCCATTCGGGCGCCACCCTCGCGGTTTCGAATTCATAGGTGCGGCGTGGCATGTACCACGCCCGTTTCAGGACATGCCGCGATTGCGCCGAGCCCGGCGTCGACGCCAGCACCTCGCATTCCTCGAGCCCGGGCACGAACGAAAGGTTCGCCTCGCAATCCTGCAGTATCCGCCAGGCGCTCTCGACATCACCAGCGAACCACGCCTGCACCCGCGCCGCGCCACCCCGTGAATACTCGCGCAGGGTTTCCACGATGACCTCGCCCGCCAGCAATCGCTGGCGCACCTCGCCTGACGGCATTTCGACCACCGGTTCCGTGGCCCACGACGCCAGCATGATGAGGACGATCAGGTGCATGTCTGGATTATAGGGGTGAGCGGTAAGCAGTAAGCAGTAAGCAGTAAGCAGTAAGCAGGGAGGGGGCAGGATCAAGGTTGGATTTGCAAGGCCTACGGGGCCTGGTGTGTCCACGGGCCCTCCAGAACGAGCTTTTCACTGCTTACTGCTTACTGCTCACCCAATTAATAGAAATTGTTTATTGATTAATAAATGTCAATATAGTTTAATAATCGAATGAACCTCCGAGCCCTTCAGTACCTGATCAAACTCGCGGAACTGCAGCACTTCAGCCGCGCGGCGGATGCCTGTTACGTCAGCCAGCCGACACTGAGCACCCAGATTCGCAAGCTGGAAGATGAGCTGGGCGTTCAGCTGGTCGAGCGCGCGCCGCGCAACGTCCAGCTCACGCCGGTGGGCAAGGAAGTTGTTGCCCGTGCGAAGCATGTGTTGCGCGACGTTGAACAGATTCACGCGGCCGCCCGGCGCAGTCGTGACCCGGAGACCGGCACGTTGCGGCTGGGCCTGTTCCCGACACTCGCGCCCTACCTGCTGCCACACGTTGTACCGGGGATCCGGGCGCGTTTTCCAAAGCTGAAACTGGAACTGGCCGAGGAAAAAACCGCCGATCTCCTGCGCATGATCGACGACGGCGAACTGGATGCAGGCCTGGTGGCCTTGCCGGTCGACGATGACGGGCTGGAGAAAGAAGTGCTGTTCGAAGAACCGTTCGTGATGGCGCTGCCGGAAAACCACCCCCTGGCCGCCAGGCAGACCATCGACGTTCATGATCTCGACGGTACCGAGTTGTTACTGCTGGAAGACGGCCATTGCCTGCGCGACCAGGCGCTGGAGGTGTGTTCGATGGCGAATGCGCGCGAACGCGTGGATTTTCACGCCACCAGCATGGAAACGCTGCGACAGATGGTGGCCGCGGATGTCGGTGTCACCCTACTGCCGGTCATGGCGGTTCGGCCGCCGATCGCGAGCACCACGGGCATCGCCTTGCGCTCGTTCAAGGACCCGGCGCCGCGTCGCACCATTGCCCTGGTGTGGCGCAAGACTTCGCCGCTGGGTGAACTGATCCGGAACCTGGCGGATTGCTTTCGCCACCTGCCGGACGAACTCCTCGCGGCCTGAACCGGCCGCGAGGTCGGGCCGGACCCGGGTCAGACGGTGTCTGATTCCTCGGTGATGCCTTCGAACAGCGGCGTCGACAGGTAGCGCTCACCGGTATCGGGCAGCATCGCCAGGATGGCACTGCCGGCCTCGGCCTGGGCCGCCGTCTTCAGCGCGGCCGCAAACGTCGCGCCGCTGGAAATGCCGCAGAATATGCCTTCCTTCTTCGCCAGCGCGCGCGAGGTCTCGATGGCCTCTTCGTCGGACACGGGGATATTCATGTCGGCGATGTCGCGGTCCAGCACTTCCGGGATGAAGTCCGGGGTCCAGCCCTGGATCTTGTGGGGCGCCCATTCCTTGCCGCCCAGCAGCGCGGCGCCGGCGGGCTCGGTGATGACGATTTTCACGTCGGGCCGGGCCGCCTTGATGACCTGGCCGGCGCCGGTGATGGTGCCGCCGGTACCGTAACCGCTGACGAAGTAGTCCAGTGACCGGCCGGCGAAATCACGCAATACCTCGGGGCCCGTGGTGTTGCGGTGATACTCGGGATTGGCCTCGTTCTCGAACTGGCGGGCCAGGAACCAGCCGTGTTCCTCGGCAAGCTCCGCCGCCTTGCGGACCATGCCGGTGCCACGCTCGGCCGCCGGCGTCAGGATGAGTTTCGCGCCCAGGAATTTCATCAGCTTGCGCCGCTCGACCGAGAACGACTCGGCCATGACCGACACGAAGGGGTAACCCTTGGCCGCACAGACCATGGCCAGGGCGATACCGGTGTTGCCCGAGGTCGCCTCGACGACCGTCTGGCCCGGCTTCAGCGTGCCGCGACGCTCGGCGTCCTCGATAATGGCGACGGCCAGGCGATCCTTGACCGAGGACAGCGGATTGAAGGCCTCGATCTTGACGAACATGTCGATGCCTTCCGGTGCCAGCTTGTTGATCTTGACCACCGGCGTACGGCCGATGGTTCCCAGGATGCTGTCGTAAATCATTTGACTCCCCGTAAATCCAGTGTGTAAGTGACGTTCGGGCGCCTGTAGCGCATTAACGTGTTATAGCAGGATTTCAGGCCGCGAGCAGGGATTTCAAGGTTTCGCCCCGGGCCAGTCGCGGCGCATCGGGGCCAAGACCCGCGGCGCGCACGACGAATGCCTCGCGCGCCAGCCAGCTGCGACCGGCAATGCCCAGGCCGATCCGGCGAAGCGGGCCCAGCCATTCCGGCGTGAACAGCGCACCCAGGCCATGAATGCCGCGGGCCATCAACTCGCTTTCGGACCGGCGCCAGCGCTCCCAACGGGGCAGCACGTCCGGATCGCCCGGCGCACGGCCGGCGGCCCTCGCCTGTAACAGCGATTCGACCAGCGCGGCGGCGTCCGCGAGGCCCAGGTTGACGCCCTGCCCCGCCAGCGGATGGACCGTGTGGGCGGCATCGCCCAGCAACACGGTGCGAGGACCCACCAGCCGGTCACTGAGCTGCATCGACAATGGGAAAGACGCGCGCGGACCGGTGGTCACGACGCCGCCCAGCCAGCCGCCGGCGGCATCGTCGAGCCGGGCGGCGAATGCCTCGTCATCGAGGGCAAGACAATCCTCGGCCAGGTCCCGGGGCAACGTCCAGACAATGGAGGACGTGCCGTCGGCCAGCGGCAGGAACGCCAGCGGACCGGTGTCCAGAAACCGTTGCCAGGCCGTGCCGGGGTTCGCGTGTTCACAGCGCACCACGCAGACGACGGCGGCCTGGTTATAGGTCCACGTGGATGCCACCACGCCCAGCGCAGCCCGGATGGCCGAACCGGCACCGTCGCTGGCCACCACCAGCCCGGCACGGCGCGAATCGCCACCGGCCAGTTCAAGCTCAATAGCATCCCCGATGCGATTCATCGCGGTGACGCGGTCGCTGACGATCCGGACGCCATGGTCCTCGGCAGCGCTCCAGAGCGCCGCGCGCACGGCCTCGTTCTCGACGATCGTTCCCAGTCGCGCCAGGCCGAACGCCGGTGCCTCGAACTCGATTCGCGCATCGCCATGGCGGTCCTCCACCACCATGCGTGCATAGTCACAGGCCCGCTTGCCCGACAACGCGGCCGCCGCGCCGGCGGCGCCCAGGATGGCGGCGGAACCCGGTGACACGGCGGATACCCGGAGATCAATTTCGCCTCCCGGTGCCGTTGGCGGCGTACCCGGGTCGACAAGGCTTACGGGCCATCCCGACTGTGACAACAGGCTCGCGGTGGCCGCGCCGACCATGCCGCCGCCGACGACGACGATGTCGTTCATGTCGCCCTCACCGGTTCAAGCCGCTGGCCCAGCGCCAGGGCCGGCACCGGCGCGCGATAGCCCATCGCGGCCGACACCAGGCGGCGGCGCAACGGCGGCGCCATGGCGTGGGCCAGCAACCCCGCGGACCGCAGCGCCCGAACCGGGCCCAGGCGGCTGGAGAACAGCCCGACAAGACCATCGGTCAATGCTACCGTGGCTTCACGGTCGGCGCGTCGCGCCCGGGCATAGGCCTCCAGGCGCCAGGCGGCACCGGCGTCCAGCCACTCGCCGGGCTCGCGCGCCGTCGCCCCACGGTCCAGCGCCGGGTTGCCGGACAGGACCTCGGCCAGCGCGGCGACGTCACGCAGCCCCAGGTTGAAACCCTGCGCGCCGGCGGGGTGGATGGTATGCGCGGCATTCCCCATGAAGATCACGCGACCGACGACGTCCTGCCCGGCCACGGCCAGTGACAGCGGCCAGCACCTGCGGACACCGGCCTCTGAGAACTGCCCGAGCACGCCACCGGATCGCCGGGTCGCCCGCTCCAGAAAATCATCGTCCGGCGCGTCCATCAACGCCTGGGCATCCGGCGTTTCAACGCACCACACCAGCCCGACGCGACCGCCGGGTAACGGCAACATCGCAAACGGACCCGTGTCGGTCATGCGCTCGAACGCGCGGCCACCGTGAGCATGTTCTGGCGTCACGTGACACACAATCGCCACCTGGCCGTAGTCCCGACGCCGGACGGGGACATCCAGGGCTTCACGCAACGGCGAGTCGGCGCCATCGGCGGCCACTACCAGCGAGGCCTCCAGCCGGGCCGGCGTTTTCTCGCCTTCAATGTCCAGCACCACGCCTTCACCGGTTTGCCGGGTCCCGGTCACCCGCGCGGGCCGAATGACCGTCACGCCGTCCAGGGTTTCCAGCCGGGCCGCGAGCGCCCGGCCCAGTGCCGGCGCGGGCACGACCTGCCCGAACGCGGCCATCCCCAGTTCGGCCGGGTCGAGGTGAACCCGCCCGGGCCGGCCAAGCTCGGTGACCAGGATGTCGCGGATCGGGGACGCGTGCGACGCCAGTTCCGGCCAGGCGCCCAGGCCCTGCAGGATCCTGCACGAGGCGTCGGCCAGCGCGAAACATCGCGGGTCCGGTGGAAGATTGTCAGCGTCCGGCGCTTCGTCGCCCTGCCCACCAGGCGCCGGCGCGGGACTGGCCTCGACCAGGGTGATGCGCCATCCCAGCGGCGCCAGGGCGCAAGCCAGCGCGGTACCGACCAGCCCGCCACCGACGATGGCGATGTCAACGGGTTCGTGGCTGGCGTCGATGCCGGTCATCCCGCCATCAGGGCCTCGATCTCCGACGCGACCTTCGGCACTCTCGAGGTGAGAATCTCGGGTTCATCACGCGTCACCACCACGTCGTCCTCGATGCGGATGCCGATGCCGCGCCAGCGCGCGTCCACCCGTTCATCGTCGGCGCGGATGTACAGCCCGGGCTCGATGGTCAGGACCATGCCCGGCTCCAGCTCGCGCGAATGACCGTCGACCTGGTAGTCGCCGGCGTCATGCACGTCCAGCCCGAGCCAGTGCCCGGTCTTGTGCACGTAGTAGTTGTCGACCAGGCCCTGTTCCAGCGCCTCGGCGCGGTTGCCCTCCAGGATGCCCAGGTCAAGCAATCCGTCGGTGAGCACCGACACCGCCGCTTCGTGAATATCCTCCCACTGGCTACCGGGGCGCACCTGGTCGATGGCGGCCGCCTGGGCCTCCAGCACCAGGTCGTAAAGCTCACGCTGGGGCGAGCTGAAAACACCGTTGACCGGGAAGGTGCGGGTGATGTCGGCGGCATAGCCGTCGTATTCGGCGCCGGCGTCGATCAGCAACAGGTCGCCGTCAGCCAGCGGCGCGTTGTTGGCGATGTAATGCAACACGCAGGCGTTGGCGCCGCCGCCGACAATGGGCGAATAGGCGGTTTCACAATGCTCACGCATGAAGTGATGCACCAGCGTGGCGTGAATATCGGCCTCGTTCAGCCCGGGCTTGCACGCCTGCATGGCGAGGATGTGGGCGTCGGCGGACACGCGGGCGGCGCGACGCATGGCCGTCAGCTCACCGCGACTCTTGTACAGGCGCATGTCATGGACGATGTGCCCCAGCTCGACAATCTCGTCGGGCGCGTGAAAATCACGCCGCGGCTTGCCGCGAAATTCATTCAGCCAGCCGATCAGCCGGGTGTCGAACGCGGGATCACGCCCCAGGTCATGGCAGATTCGCACCCGGTCGCGCAACAATTCCGGCAACCGCCGCTCCAGCTCGCCAATCGGGTAGGCCTCGTCCATGCCGTATTCTTCGACGGCCGCTTCCAGGCCAATCATGGCGCCGTCCCACATCTCCTTGACGGGATCCTTTTCACGGCAGAACAGGATGCTGCGCCCGTCCCGGTCACCGGTGACCATCACCAGCATGGCCTCGGGCTCGCGGAAACCGGTCAGGTAGAGGAAATCACTGTCCTGGCGAAAGGGGTACAGCACATCATGGTTGCGCACGCGCTCCGGCGCGGCGCGCAGGATGATGACGGCGCCCTCCCCCACGGTGCGCATCAACTGGCGACGACGACGGGCGTACTCGCTGGCTTTAATCATTGGCGAAGCGCGCTCAGTGAATGCTTTCGCCGGCGGCGGGACCGCGCAGGTCCTCGCGCAGGATCATCACCGACACGCGGATGTACTCGACAATCTCGGCGAAGGCCTGCTCGTCCTCCTCGATATCGGCGATGCCGGGTGTCTCTTCCGGGGCGGCGTCGCTGACTTCCGCCAGCGCGATCTCCTTGATATCGGCCAGCGCCTCGCCGGCGTCGTCGGACAGGGTGGACAAGCGGTCGTCATCGCCGGCACCCACCGAGGCCAGGAAACCGTTGCACCACTGGGCAATCGCCTCGGTGCGGTCTTCCAGGGTCTCGCTGTCATCCGGCAGCCAGATCACCAGGCCCATTTCCTCGTCCGCGAGCTGCGCCGCGGCGGCGGTGAACAGCTCGGAGAGTGAATCGCGCAGCGCCGCGCCCGGGTTGTCGATGATCTGCAGCATGTCCAGCAGGCCTATGAAGGCGTCCGGACCGCTGCCGGGCTGTCGCACCAGCAGTCCACAGGCCACACCGTGGCACTCCGAAAGGCCCGCAGCATCAAGATTGCCGTGGCTGAGCGCAAGGGTGTGGTCGAAATCGGGCAGATCTGGGCTGGACATTGGGTGACTCCGATTGACCGGTATGATGGCGCAAATTATAGTGGCGGCATGGACTCATTAGAACAGTCAACCCGCGACCTGGAGCGTTTGGAAGCCAAGCTGCGCCAGCTTCTGGACCAGGTGCGCCGCCTGCGTGAAGAGAATGAGTCGTTGCAATCCCGCCAGGAGTCACTGGTGAGTGAGCGCGCAGCGCTCGTGGCCAAGAACGACGAGGCCCGCACCAAGGTCGAAGCCATGATCCATCGCCTCAAGGCGCTGGAGCAGATGTAAGGGGCGGCTGACGCCGATGTCTACCGAAAAAGAACCCATCTCGGTCATCATCCTCGACCGGGAATACCAGTTTGCCAGCGCACCCGAAGAACGCGCCGCGCTGAAGGAAGCCGCGGAACTGCTGGACGGGCGCATGCGCGAAATCAAGGCCACCGGCAACCTGATGTCGCTGGAGCGCATCGCGGTGATGACCGCGCTGAACATGTCCGACGAGCTGATCCGGCTGCGCAAGCAGGGCGTGGCCCGTGAAGAACAGGTCGACCGTCGCATCCGCATGCTCGCCGACGAACTCGAAGATGCGCTCGAAGCGCCAATCGACTAAAATGAACCTGCCCTCTGCGGTGTTTGCCAGCGGGCCCGTATAATGCCTTGTCCCTAGTTTTTGACCTAGGGTCGGCAGCGTCGGTAGTCGGTGTGCATGTTCGCCATGGAGCGAAAAGCCTGAGACCCGGCAAGCCCACCCACCTGAACCACTGGTTCAAGGTCACCGGTCCCGCAGCGGCATCCGTGGAGGGTTTTTTCACCACTCGCGTCGCCAACACCGCCCGCTTTCATCGATTCGGCTGAATCCGTGAACGAGAAACCCACCCTGCGCCGTCAATTTCGTGCCGCGCGTCGTGCCATTGACAGCGACACCCGTTCACAGCACGATCGCGCGATCCGCGACCACCTGGGCGCCCACGAAACCATCGCCGGCGCGAAAGTCGTCGCGGCCTACGCCGCCTTTGACGGCGAGCCCGACCTGGCCCCGCTGCTGGCCACGCTGTCCGCCACCGGCACCACCATTGTCTTGCCCGTTGTGGATAGCGGCCTACCCCCCGTAATGCATTTTCACGAATGGAAAGCCGGCTGCGCGGCCACGCCGAATCGATTCGGCATTGATGAACCGGCAGTCGGCCAGGCCTGGCCGCTGGATGCGATCGACGTCGTGCTGCTGCCCCTGGTCGCCTGGGACAAAGCCGGTGGGCGCCTGGGCATGGGCGCAGGCTATTACGACCGCGTTCTGGCGCCTTACCGTGACGTGCCCAGCCCCATCAGGGTGGGCGTGGGTTACGACTGCCAGCGCGCTGAGCGCGTGGCGATGACGACGCTGGATGTTCCCCTGCACGCGATGGTGTCGGAATCCGGGTGGTTTACCTGCCCGGCGCAACACGCAACAATGCCCCCATCACATGACCCGGAGTAACCGAATGAGCCAGGACAGGCTGAAAAGGGACGCCGCCCACGCCGCGCTGGAGTGGGTCGAGCACGACAGCATCATCGGCGTCGGCACCGGCAGTACCGTCGAGGCCTTTATCAGCGCCCTGGCCGAATCCCGCCGCCAGGTCGAGGGCGCTGTTTCAAGCTCGGAGGCCACTTCGAAACGACTGCGCGAGATCGGCATTCGCGTGCTCGACCTCAATCACACCGGTGACATTGATGTCTATATTGACGGCGCGGACGAGTTTGATCCGCACCGCCGGCTGATCAAGGGTGGCGGCGGTGCCCTGACGCGCGAGAAGATCGTCGCCGAGGCCGCACGCACTTTCGTGTGCATGGTGGATGAATCGAAACGGGTGGGTGTCCTCGGTGCGTTTCCCCTGCCGGTTGAAGTGATCCCGATGGCGCGCAGCCTGGTGGCGCGGAAACTGGTGGGCCTGGGCGGCCGGCCGGAATGGCGCGAAGGCCTGACCACCGACAATGGCAACCTCGTCATTGACGTTCACCAGCTGGACCTGGTCGACCCGGTGACCATGGAGCGCGCGCTTAACGACATCCCGGGCGTGGTCTGCAATGGCCTGTTCGCCATCCGGCCGGCCAATATCGTGCTTTGCGCCGCACCAGGGGGCGTGGACACGATTCGCTGAATGCGACGAAGCGAATTAGACTTTTTTGGCTAATTTGCGTTATATTCAGTATGACGCACTATCACACCGGCACGGATAGCCGTTGGGTGCGCGACCTCCAGCAACCAGGAGCAAACATGGACGTAGCAGACCTGAAACCGACGCTGTTACTCGCACTGGCCATCTTCCTGGCCAGCGCGCCCAATCCCGATTCAAAGGCCATCATGGAAATGACGGCGAACTTTATCGTGCCGAAGTCGGAACGTGCCCTGCAGGCCAGCGAACTGGCTGCCGAGCCGACGCTGACCCCGGCTCGCGAAGCGCGCCTGACGGCCGTGAATTCGGACGAGAACCAGGCACTCTCGCCGGACGCCTGACACCACGCGCCAGGGTCTACTGGGACGTGGGCCAATACCGGGTCCACGGCTAAGCCTTTTCGGCTAGAATTCCCGCTTTCCGTGCCAACCGCTGGCACCCGAGAAAGCGAGGAAGTCCATGAAAGTCATTCGCACCACCCTGGCCGTCGCGGCCGTTTTTGCCGCAAGCACGGCCATGGCCGCCGATCCCGAGGCCGGCAAGGCCAAGTCCGCCACCTGCGTCGCCTGTCACGGCGCCGACGGCATCAGCCCCAATCCACTGTGGCCCAACCTGGCAGGGCAGAAAGACCAGTACCTGGCCAAGCAGCTGAAAGCCTTTCGCGACGGCGATCGCAAGGACCCGCTGATGTCACCGATGTCCGCGGCGCTCAGTGACGAGGATATCGAGAACCTCGCGGCGTATTACTCAGGCCTGTAAAGCGCGGTCATGCGGTTGTCCGGCAGGCGCCGGATAACCGCATCGCGCGGACATTTTCGTGGCAAATGAGGCCGCACCACACTATACTGGCGGCCTGTATCCGGGGGGGAACAGATAACAACCCGGAGGCACAAGCCTGCCATGCAGTTGACGCGTTTTACGGACTATTCCATCAGGGTCCTGGTTTACCTTGCCCAGCATCCCGATGAATGGGTCACCATTCGACAGATTTCCGACGATTACGCCATTTCCCGTAATCACCTGATGAAGGTTGCCAGCTTCCTGGGCAATCACGGCTACCTGCGTTCACAACGCGGTCCCGGTGGCGGCATCCGCCTGAAAACCGAGCCCGCCGATATCATCCTCGCAGACGTGATTGTCGATGCCGAGGGCGACATGACGCTGCTTGAATGCATGGATGGCGCCGTGACCGACATCAATTCCCCGCAGTCCCGGCTGCGCGGCGTTCTCACCAACGCTGTCCAGGCTTTCGTGGACGTCCTTGGGTCGCATACCCTCGAGGACCTGCTGTCTCCCCGGCCGGCCATTTCCGAACCCATTCGGAAGGCCAGCGTCGCCCGCTAGGGCCGATACCCGGTACCGCGAAAAACAAGGGGCGCCCGAAGGCGCCCCCTGCAAACCAGGTCAATGTGAGTTCAGCTTACTGCTGGCGCGCGAAGCGCAGTGCGCCACCGAGCAGCAGGAACATTGAACCGATCACGGCCAGCCAACCGAGGTTGCCCGCGGTCGTCGGCATTACCGGCTCCGGCTCCGGCTCAGGTGCCGGCGGCGGAGGCGGAGGCGGCGGGGTCGGTGCGGCTTCGGCCACTTCCGGCTCCGGTTCCGGGAACGCGCGCTGAGGCAGGTAGACGTTCACCTTCTGGCGCGGGTTCAGGTCCTTGAACAGGATGTCCTTGCCACCAATGTGGGCCAGGAAGCCCTCCGGCGGATCGACTTTCCGGCTCGGTGTCTTGGAACCGTCCTTCAGCGTGTAGCGCACGTAGGTGCCGCTGGGGCTCTGTGAAACGATTTCAGCCTCGAAACGGGCGTACTGGTTGCCGTCATCACGGGTGACAATTTCAAGACACGCGTCGTCCGCATGGGGCCAGCGCTCGTAGACCGCCGGTACAAACATTCCGTCTTCACACGCTTCCTGTGCCTGGACGGACACCGAATACCCGGTGCACATGAGTGCAGCCAGGCCTAACTTCAGGGTCATCTTCTTCATACTCTCCTCCTCTATGAATTGACCTGATGGTTTATGGCCTCACCTTTGACGATGAAGCGTTTTGGTGCGTGACCGACATAGTAAAAAGGATAACAGGTTACCAACGTAACCGTGGGCGCGTCGGTGGGCGCCAGGACATGAAGGTCGGCCGGGTCAACGATGTCGATCGATGACACGGCATAGGTCTGGGTGCCGAAGTAAGTCTCAAGCTCAAAGGTATCACCCACCTGGATATCTTTCAGCGGCCGGAAAAAGCCGTCGCGGTGGCCCGCAATGCCCAGGTTGCCCACCTCGCCGATACGCCCGGTGCCAATGATGCGCGCCACGCCACGGTTCAGGTTGAACTCGTCGGCGCCGTTGTAGACCGGCACGCGGATATTCAGGTGGTCGATATCCAGCACCGCGTGCGGCGCGTCGCTCTCGACCTTCAGGCTTTCCTCGAAATCCTTGACCCGCTTTTCGGACCAGGTGCTGAAATCCGGCTCCGTGTACCAGGCCGCATTGGTTGACTCGCGTGTCGCCCTCAGCGCGGCATCGGCGTCAATCTCGGCGACGGCGTTGGCCGTGTCCGGTTCGAAATCGTGGGTGGGACGGGGCGCGGGCGGTGTCGCCTGGCGGTTCGCCTGCAGCGCGGCACGGTTGGCCTCGAATGCGTCCAGGCCCGACTGGCTCTGCGTGGAACTCCAGCCCTTCGCCAGCCCGAAACTGGCCAGCAACACCACGCCTGCGGCCATCAGGCCGTTGCCGAGGAGTTTGCGGGAGCGGGAACCGTTTGAAGTGCCAGTCATCAGGTCGTTCGTTACTCGATGCGCCATGGGCGGATATTGATATTACCGTAAATGCCCGCGCGTACATACCCGTCAATTTACGAGACCGTCGACGCCCACTTCGCCGTTTCCGGGGATTGGCGAGCGGGCCCGCGTGGTGTACATTCGCTCACCGCTCCGGGAAAGCACGATATTGCAAACCCTTACATCCGCTGAGCTTCAACCGCGCACCGAGCTTGAAACGCTCGCCACGGCGCTGGAACAACAGGGCTACGTGGTCCTTCCCGAGGGCTTGCCTGTCGATGTCGCCGGCACGCTGATGGCCTACCTGGAACAGGTAGACGATGGCGCCTTCCATTCCGCCACCGTCGGGCGCGGCGATGACCAGCAACGCAACCGTTTCGTCCGCCGCGACGCCATCCACTGGCTGGATGAGCACCACCCGGCGCTGGCGCCCTGGCGGGAATGGACCGAATCGCTGCGTGTTCACCTGAACCAGCGCCTCTTCCTCGGCCTGTTTTCATTCGAAAGCCAGTTGGCCCACTACCGGCCCGGTGATTTCTATCGCACCCACCTGGATGCGTTCCGGGGCGAGGCCAACCGCGTGGTGTCGCTGGTGACCTACCTGAATCCGGACTGGCAGGATGGCGATGGGGGTGAGTTGGTGCTGCATACGGACTTCGGCGCGGTTCACGTGCCGCCGGCCTACCGGACCGTGGCGCTGTTCCTTTCCGAGGAGATGCCGCACGAGGTGCTGCCGGCCAGGCGTGACCGGTTTAGCGTGGCGGGGTGGTTCCGGCTGAATAGCACGGTGCCTGGGCGGGTGGATCCGCCTCGGTGACAGGCATCAATAGAATAATGCACAAAAATAATTGGGCTACACAGCTTCGCGAGGAGAGGGATTGATTCGGCGCATCCTGCGCCTCACCCTGCGGGCGCCCGGCTCTGCCGGGCGTCCAAATCGGCTTTCCTGCCGATTTGTCGAACCCCGTCGCGCTTTGCGCGACAGGGGTTCTGCATCGGCCTCTCCGCCGGACAAGCACAAAAAAGCCCGCGCGAGGCGGGCTTTTTTGTGCTTGGCTGGGGGAGAGGGATTCGAACCCCCGCTGGCGGAGTCAGAGTCCGCAGTCCTACCACTAGACGATCCCCCAAATCCGGATCGCGGCGGGTTGTATCAGCGCTTGCTGTACTGGGTCGCCTTGCGGGCCTTGTGCAGGCCGACTTTCTTGCGTTCGACTTCGCGGGCGTCGCGCGTCAGCAGGCCGACGGCGCGGAGCGGCTTGCGCAGCTCTTCGTCGTATTCCAGCAGCGCACGGGACAGGCCCAGGCGAATGGCGCCGGCCTGGCCGGTGGTGCCGCCGCCGGAAACCTTGGCGTTGATGTCGAACTGGTCGTTCAGTTCCAGCTTCTCGAGCGGCTGGCGCACGACCATGCGGGCCGTTTCACGGCCGAAGAATTCATCCAGCGGGCGGTCGTTGACCATGATCTGGCCGGTGCCCTTGGTGACGTAAACGCGGGCGGCGGAAGACTTGCGTCGACCGGTGCCGTAGTACTGTTCAGTTGCCATCATTCAGTTCCTTGTCTCGCCCGCTCAGATGTCCAGCGCTTCGGGCTGCTGGGCGGCGTGCGGGTGTTCGGGGCCGGCGTAGACGTGCAGCTTCTTGAACATGGCACGACCCAGCGGGTTCTTCGGCAGCATGCCCTTGACGGCGCTCTGGATGACGCGCTCGGGATGCTCGTCCAGCTGCTTGCCCAGCGGGATTGACTTCAGGTTGCCGATGTAACCGGTGTGGTGGTGGTACATCTTGTCCTTCAGCTTGTTGCCGGTCACGCGGATCTTGTCGGCGTTAACCACGACAATGTGATCGCCCGTGTCCACGTGCGGGGTGTATTCCGGCTTGTGCTTGCCGCGCAGGCGGCGTGCCAGTTCAGTGGCCAGCCGGCCCAGCGTTTTGTCCGTCGCATCCACCAGGTGCCATTCGCGCCTGACGTCCTGCGGCTTCGCAGAAAAAGTTTTCATAATCCGTAATTCCTTGAACCCGATTCTGGAGTTCGTACCGCGAGCGATTCACACGTCACTCGACCATGCAAAAACACCCACGGCGGGGTGAAGGGCGGGAATTCTACTGGCAACCGGCCCGGGTTTCAAGCGTTGTGACGGTCTAATTTCATCGCCGGGCGCACCCGACCGGCGTCAGATTTTCAGGCGCTCTACCGGTACGCCTTCGACCAGGTGCGAATCGACGATCTCGTCGATATCGAATTCGTCCACGTAGGTGTACCAGACGCCCTCCGGGTAGACCACGCAGACCGGGCCTTCCTCGCAGCGGTCCAGGCAACCCGAGGTGTTGACGCGGACCTTTCCCTCACCCGTCAGCCCCAGCGCCTTCATGCGCTGCTTGGCGTGGTCGCGAAGGGCCTCGGAGCCGCACTTGCCGCAACAGGGCCGGTCGGCGTTGGGGCCGCGGTCGTTGGTGCAGAAGAAAATGTGTCGCTGGTAGTAACTCATTGGCCTGATGTGGGGTCGGTGGCGCGAATTGCCAATATACTATGCGAATGGAACGACAGCTGACCCCCATCGACCGCGCCATCGCCGTGCTCGACGAGGCCCTGCGCCTGTCCGCCGGCGTGACCCCGGCCGCGACCCGCCCGAACCCCGCCGCCGCGACGCCGGACGCCACGCTGGACGAGGACACCCGCCGCCACGTGGCCGGCCTGATGCGCATCAACCATACCGGCGAGATCTGCGCTCAGGCGCTTTATGCCGGCCAGGCCGTGACCGCCCGGGACCCGGCCGTGCGCGACGAAATGGCCCATGCGGCCAGCGAGGAGATCGACCACCTGTCGTGGTGCGCCGAGCGCCTGGTGGAACTCGACAGCCACACCAGCGCCCTCAACCCGCTGTGGTACGCGGGCTCATGGGCCATCGGCGCGACCGCCGGCCTGGCCGGCGACGCCTGGAGCCTGGGGTTCCTGAAGGAGACCGAGCGACAGGTCGAGGCGCACCTGGCGGACCATCTTGGCCAGTTACCGCCGGAAGACCGGCGTAGTGGCGCGATACTGGCGCAGATGAAGATCGACGAAGCCCAGCATGCCGCGACCGCGGAGGCCGCCGGCGCCCGCGACCTGCCCGGCCCCGTTCGCCAGGCGATGCGATTCGCATCAAGCGTGATGAAAAAAGTGGCCTACCGGGTCTGAAGGGCTTCTTCGCGCAGGCCGGCAACCGTTAACCCGCTATCGGCCGGGTGGGCCACGGTTTCATTCCTGGAAATCCACTGCACTTTCCAGCCTTCCAGCGAGGTCGACTCGTGCAGCGGAAAAGCGCCGGGGCGGTAGTCCTGCCCGCCGGAAAACGTGATCACGCTCTCGTCCTGCCCGCCCAGCTCGTCACGGAGCGTAAAGGTGAACGCCATTTCGAAGCGTCGGCGACTTTCCGCGCCGGACCAGGTCTCGCCCTGCACTTCCCAGGGCGCGCCGAAAGCGCCGGTGTAGCGCGCCGACTCCAGCCGGTAGGTGTTCAGCTTGTCCCCGGCGGAGAATTTGCGACGGTCTTTCCCGACCGCCGACGGCCCTTCCGGCACACCGCGTTCCAGCAGCCCGAATGACAGGTGCAGCATCAGCAAGGGCGCCTGCAGCATGGTCTCGAGGTCTTCCACCTGGGCGACATCGCCGCGTGCCGCCAGGACCTGGCCGTCGATCAGCAGCATCTCGCCGGTCGTGACACCTTCGGGCGCGCCCTGCTCAAAACGGATCAGCACGTCGCCGCATTCGCAGTGGAAATACTCCCAGCGCGCGTGGAAGCCGGAGCCGTCGCCGAAATCGACATCCAGGATATTCGCCACGGGCTCATGCCAGCGGGTTTCCTGGTCGATGTTTTCCGCCACCGCGTCATCCATTGCGATCACCGTTGCCGCCATGACCAGCGCCGAGGGCGCGGCCCGCATCCAGGTCGCAAGTCGCCTCATGCGTGCACCTCCGTGTCGTCGAAAAACAGCTTTTGCAGGGCCCGGCCCGGATCCGTTTCGCGCATGAACGCCTCGCCCACCAGGAAGGCGTCGATACCGTCCGCGCGCAGGCCGTCGACATCGGCGCGGGTGCGGATACCGCTCTCGGTGACCAGCATGCGCCCCGCCGGCAGCATCGCCTGCAGGCGCGTGGTGGTGTCCAGTGACGTCACGAAACGATGAAGGTCGCGGTTGTTCACGCCCAGCAAGGCGTCGCCGGGTAATGCCAGCGCACGGCGCATCTCGGCTTCGTCGTGTACTTCCACCAGCACATCCATGCCCTGCTCCCGGGCCAGGCCGAACAGCTCGTGCAAGCGGGCATCGTCCAGCGCGGCCACGATCAGCAGGATGCAGTCGGCGCCCAGGCAGCGCGACTCCGCCACCTGCCAGGGGTCGATGATGAAATCCTTGCGCAACACCGGCAGCGCGCAGGCCGAACGGGCCTCGGCCAGGTATTCGGGCCGGCCCTGGAAATAGTCCGTGTCGGTCAGGACCGACAGGCAGGCCGCGCCGCCACGCTCGTAGGCTCGGGCGATCCCGGCCGGCTGGAAATCGGGCCGGATGACGCCTGCGCTGGGCGATGCCTTCTTGACCTCGGCGATGACGGCCGGCCCATTTTCCGCCGCGGCCTCGAGGGCCGCGACGAAGCCACGCACGGGTGACATGCCAGCAGCGCGGGCTTCCAGCTCGGCCAGGCCATGTCGGGCTTTGCCGGTTTCAATTTCCTCGCGCTTGGTGACGAGGATACGTTCCAGGATGGTGGGCAGACTCATGGTAAAACGTCCGGAAATCAGGCCGACGGTGGGAACCCGGTCGTCAGTGCAGCCAGTTGCTCCAGTCGCCGTAAGGGTTCTCCGGTACTGATGACTTCCAGCGCCCGGCTGACGCCGTCCTCGATGTCATCGGCCAGGCCGGCCACGTGGATGGCGGCGCCGGCGTTCAACGCCACCACGTCGGCGGCCTTGCCGGCGGAACCGTCACGATCGCCGGACAGCGCGGCGCGGACCAGCGCGAGCGAATCCGCCGCGCCTTCCACCTGCAGGCCATCCAGCGACTGGCGCTCGATACCGAAATCGGGGGCGTCGATGACATACTCCTCGATGTCACCGTCCAGGTATTCGGCCACCGAGGTCGGCGCCGCAATGCTGATTTCATCGAGTCCGTCGTCGGCACTGACCACCAGCGCGTGTTCCGCGCCAAGACGCCCCAGCACCTCGGCCATCGGCGCGCACAGCGCGGCGCTGTAGACGCCGATCACCATGCGCTTCACGCCGGCCGGGTTGGTCATCGGCCCGAGAATATTGAAGACGGTTCGCAGGCCCAGCGACTTGCGCGGGCCGATGGCGTGGCGCATGGCCGAGTGATGCATCGGGGCGAACATGAAACCGACGCCGACCTTGTCGACGCACTCGCGGACCTGCTCCGGGGCCAGGTCCAGGCGCACGCCCGCCGCTTCCAGCAAATCGGCGCTGCCGGATTTCGACGACACCGAGCGGTTGCCGTGCTTGGCCACCTTCGCGCCTGCCGCCGCGGCCACGAACGCCGCGGCCGTGGACACATTGAACAGGTTGGCGCCATCGCCACCCGTGCCGACGATATCGACGGCATGCGGGTCGTCCAGCGTCACGCCAGTGGCCAGCTCGCGCATGACCTCCACCGCGCCGGCAATCTCGTCGATGGTCTCGCCCTTGGCGCGCAGGCCCATCAGGAACGCGCCCACCTGGGCGTCGTCGCATTCGCCGGTCATCACCTGGCGCATGACGGCGGCCATCTGTTCGGTTTCCAGGTCGTCGCCGGCGGCCAGCGCGGCCAGTGCGTCACGGATATCCATCAGGCAGTCACCGGTTCCGGCCGCGCCTCGCGTTGGCGGCAGCGGTCAAGAAAGTTGCGCAGCAGGTCGTGCCCGCTGCGGGTCAGGATCGATTCGGGATGAAACTGGACGCCTTCGACATCGAGTTCGCGATGGCGCACGCCCATGATCTCGCCATGGGAGCCGTCTTCGCGGACGGTCCATGCCGAGATTTCCAGGCAATCCGGCACACTGTCGCGTGCCAGCACCAGCGAGTGGTAACGCGTCGCCTCGAACGGCTGCGGCAGGCCGGCGAACACGCCACGGTCGTCATGATGGATCAGCGAGGTCTTGCCGTGCATGACCCGCGTCGCCCGCACCACGTCGGCGCCGAACGCCTGGCCGATGCACTGGTGCCCCAGGCAGACGCCGAAAATCGGGATCTCGCCCGCCAGCTCGGGAATCAGCGACAACGACACGCCCGCCTCGTCCGGCGTGCAAGGCCCCGGCGAAATGACGATGCCATCAGGCGCCCTGTCACGGATGCCCGCGGGCGTGATCGCGTCATTGCGCACGGTCTCGACATCCGCACCGAGCTCACCCAGGTACTGCACCAGGTTGAAGGTGAAGGAGTCGTAGTTATCGATCATGAGAATCATGAAACGGAATGTAGCGCAGATACCGGCCCGGGGCGACCACCTCTTTCATGGCCGGCCCGCATGGCGCAAGATGACCCACGGTTTTCCATACGGATGAAGGCATGACAACCGCACTGACCATCACCCTGGTGCAGCCACGGCTGGAGTGGCGCGAAGCGGATACCAACCGGGACCACCTGGCCACCATGGTGCGCGCCGCGGCGCCGTCGGGGCTGTACCTGTTGCCCGAAACCTTCACCACCGGGTTCCAGGGTGGCGAGCGGGTTCAGGGCGAGTCCATGGACGGCGATACCGTGCACTGGATGCAGGCGCTGGCGGCTTCGACCGGCGGTGCCATCGGTGGCAGCGTGGTGATTGACGACGGCGAAGCCGGCCTGCGCAACCGCTTCCTGCTGGTGCACCCGGACGGCCGCGTCGACCACTACGACAAGCGCCACCTGTTCAGCTACTCGGGCGAGAACCAGCGTTATGTGCCGGGACAGGAGCGCAGGGTGTTCCGCCTGGGCGAGTGTCGGGTCTGCCCGCAGGTCTGCTATGACCTGCGCTTCCCGGTCTGGTGCCGGGTTCGCGACGACTACGACCTGCTGCTGTTCGTCGCCAACTGGCCAGATACCCGTATCGCCGCCTGGGACGCGCTGCTCAGGGCGCGCGCCATCGAGAACCAGTGCGTGGTCGCGGGCGTGAACCGGGTCGGCAAGGACAACCGCGGTCTGCACTACAACGGCCACAGCGCACTGTACAACCCGCTGGGCGAGGCGGTGATCGAACCCTGGGAAAGCGAAGACGTGCGCACGATGACGGTCTCGCTGGACGAGGTGCGCCGAGTGCGCACCGAGCTGCCGTTCCTGGCCGAGGCGGACGCGTTCCGCCTTGATGAGGCCTGAAGCCAGGCCCTAGAGCCCGCGCGAGGCCCGGTCCACGGCCGTGATCAGCGCCCGGCCCTTGTTCATGCACTCCTGCCACTCGGCCTCCGGGTCGGAGTCGGCGACGATGCCGGCGCCGGCCTGCACGTGCAGCTGGCCGTCGCGGATGACCGCGGTACGGATGGCGATGGCGAGATCCGTGTCGTCATGCCAGCTGATGTAACCCACCGCACCGGCGTAGATGTTGCGCTTCACCGGCTCCAGCTCGGCGATGATCTCCATCGCGCGAATCTTCGGTGCGCCGGAGAGCGTGCCGGCCGGGAAGGCGGCGCGGATGGCGTCCATGCCGGTCATGCCCTCCGCCAGGTCGCCCTCCACCTGCGAGACGATATGCATGACATGCGAATAGCGCTCGATGACCATGTTCTCGGTCACCTCCACGGTGCCGGTGGCGGCGACGCGACCGACGTCGTTGCGGCCCAGGTCGACCAGCATCAGGTGCTCGGCCAGCTCCTTCGGGTCTTCCATCAGCTCGGCGGCCAGCGCGCGGTCGTCGGCCACAGTGGCGCCGCGCGGGCGCGTGCCGGCGATGGGCCGGACCGTCATGCGCCGGTCCTGCACGCGCACCAGCACCTCCGGCGATGATCCGACGATCTGGGTATCGCCCAGGTCGATGAAATACATGTACGGCGACGGGTTCAGCGCCCGCAGCGAGCGGTAGACGTCGATGGGCCGGGCGCGGAACGGTACGCTCATGCGCTGGCTCAGCACCACCTGGAAAATGTCACCGGCGAGGATGTACTCCTGGCTGCGGCGTACCGCGTCCAGGAAATCGTCTTTCTCGAAACCGTAGTGGAAATCCGGCTCGCCGACGGCCTCGCCGTCCACCGCCAGGCCGTAGCCGGTGCTGCCCGAGCGCAGGCGATGCTCCAGCTGGTCCAGGCGGCGCTGGGCGCGCTCGTATGCGCCGTCCTCGTTGGGGTCGGCGTTGACGATCAGCCACAGCCGCCCTTCCAGGGCGTCGAACACGGCCACTTCTTCGGCCAGCAGCAACACGATATCGTCGGTGCCGATCTCGTCGCGCTTGCCGCCCTTCGCCAGCCTCGGCTCGATCAGTTCCACCGTCTCGTAGCCGAAATAGCCGACCAGCCCGCCGGTGAACACCGGCAGCTCGTCCAGGTCCGGCACGCGGTAGTCGGCGCGGATGGCTTCCACGGCCGTCAACGGGTCGTCGAGCTCTTCGGCCGAGACTTCGCGGCCGTAATCGAAGCAGGCCAGCCGGTGGCCGTTGATGGTGTAACGACGCCGGCACGGCAGGCCGATGATGGAATAGCGGCCCCAGGTCTCGCCGCCTTCAACCGATTCGAACAGGAAGGAGTCCTGGCCGTCGGCCAGCTTCAGGTACACCGACAGCGGCGTATCCAGGTCGGCCAGCACCGTGCGCCACACGGGAATGCGCGTGTGGTGGCCGTCGTTCAGATGATCGAATTGCCGCTTGTCCAAGTGCCCGCCCCGGCGGTCCGCGAAAGGAGGGATTCTAACCGCATCCGCGCCGCATTATCAGGCGGGTTCAGGCCGATTCGACTGATGTGTCCGGACCGGCGGGCAGGCTCAGCACAAACTCGACGCCGCCATCGTCCGGCAGGTTGCGCGCATCGACTTCGCCGCCGTGCGCCTCGGCCACCAGCCGGACGATGTAGAGGCCCAGCCCCAGGTGCGTGCCCACGCCGCCGGGTTCGCGCACCGACACCAGCGAATCGAACAGCTGGTCCTGGAAAGACCCGGGCAGGCGGGTGCCGGTGTTGCGCACGCGCAGGTGCCGCCAGTTGCCCCGGGCGACCAGTTCGAGCGTCATGCTGTCATCGGTCGTGGTCAGCCCCAGGGCGTTGTCGACCAGCTTGTCCAGCGCCTGCGTCAGCAACTCAGGTGCGCAGCGGGTGGGCACGGGTGATTCCGGCACCTGGACGAGTATCGCGCGACCGGGGTGGGCCGAGCGGTAGGCGCCGGCGCATTCCCGTAGCCAAAGGGCCAGGTCAACGCTTTCCCAGTCCGCGCTGGCCACCGAAGCTTCCAGCCGGTTCGCCTCGCTCATGGCGCGGACAATGGCGCCCTGGCGGTCCAGGCCCTCGCGGGCGCGTTCCAGGTATCGCCTTGCGTCATCGTCCAGCGCGCCCGTGGCCAGGTTATCCAGTGATGAGCGGGTAATGGCCAGGGGCGTCTTCAACTCGTGCGACAGGCGCCCGGCCAGCTGTCGCAGGTAGCGCGTGTAATCCGCCACGGCGCGCAACAGCCGGGCGTTGTCGCGGGCGAGGTCCCCCAGTTCGTCGCGATCGTCGGTGAGCGGCAGCGTGGCCGGGTTCGCGGCATCGTCCATGGCGGCGCTCACCGCGGTGCTCAGGCGCCGGACCCGGCGCGACAGCCGGGTGGCGAAAAACCACAACCCCGCGGCGAGCAGCACGGTTACCGCCACCGTCACAAGTAACAGCCGCCCGAGCGCACGGTTGGTGACCAGCAACAGGCCGTCACTGCGGGAATCCATGACCACGGCGCCGACCACGCGGCCGTCGGTTTCAATCGGCACCGCGACGGAATGCCGCACCACCGCGGTTTCCGGGTCCTGGCCCCACTGCTGCGAGGTCTCACCCGCCAGCGCGGCCGTGACCGCCTCGTCCCGGAACCGCACGACTTCGCCCGGCCGTTCGTCGCGCAGCGCGGTCCGGTCGCCGGCGATCGCACGGTAAATGGCCCGGCCCGCCCACGACAGGTCTTCCGGGGTGCCCGTCGGCAGCACCCCCGTGTCCGCCACCACCCAGCCCGAGCGGTCGACCACGAAGGCGCGGGTGTCATCGGGCTGGACCGAGGCCAGCCACTGCCGAAGCGGACCCAGCGGCGGCGCCGGGTCCAGCCAGGCAGCCGGCCGGCCTGCCGCGAATGTTCCGGCCGTCCGGGCTTCCCGGCTCCCGCTACGACCGATGTACACATCGTTGGCGGCGATGGCGATATCCACCGCTCGCCCACCAGGTGGCAGCGCAATCTCGACGTCGTAGCCGCCGGGGCGCTCCGTCCACCAGGCCTCCAGCTGCCCGCCACCCGGGTCCTGGCTGGTCACCAGCAACTGGCCGGGCGCCGCGGTACGCAGCGACCAGGTGTTCAGGCCGCGGGCGCTGCGGAGCGCAATCTCGATGCTGTCGGCCAGGCGGCCGCTGCCTGGTCCCGGCCCGGCCGGCGGCACGTCGCGCACCGGGGTGGCGTCCTCGACCCGGCAGAACAGGAACAGCTGGCCGGCGTAGCGTCCGCCCATCACGCGCAGTTTCAGCACGCCGTCCGCCGAGGCGAACTCGACCGCGCTACCGGGTTCGATCCAGTCATCCAGGTAACCGTCCAGGAACGGCGGCCGGCTGAACTCGCGCAGCGGCAGGACACGGTCACGGCCGAACAGCAGTTCACCGCGGTACTCGGCCGGCAGCGCCTGCGCCACCGTCCGCGCCGACGCCAGCAGGGCCGCTTCCTGGCCCGCGCGCAGGAAACGCTCCAGCTCCTGCACCAGCTTCCAGCCGAACCACGGCACCAGCACCGTGGCGAGCGAAAGCGTCAGGACCTGGTTGCGGAGCTTCAAGTGGGGGGCTTCCAGCAGTAGCCGGCGCCGTAGCGGGTATCGATGTGATCAAACGCCGGGTCGATGGCGACGAATTTGCGCCGGATGCGCTTGACGTGGCTGGTGATGGTCTGGTCATCCACGAGCACGTTGGCGTCGTCCATCAACTGCTGGCGCGAACGCACGTGTCCCGGGCGGCGCACCAGCGAATGGACGATCCAGAACTCGGTCACGGTGAGCGGGATCTTGACACCGTTCCAGTGCACTTCCATGCGCTCGATGGAGAGCTTCAGCGGGCCGCGTTCCAACGCGTTCTCCTCGCCCGACTGGCCGGACAGGGCCTCGACGCGACGGAACAGCGCCGCGACGCGGGTCACCAGGTGCGGCAGGCTGATGTCCTTGGTCAGGTAGTCGTCCGCGCCCAGCCGAAGCCCCGAGATGACGTCAAAGTCGGAATCACGCGCGGTCAGGAAGATAATCGGCAGGCTCTTGGACATGGCGCGCAGCTCGCGACAGAGTTCGTAGCCACCCTCGACATCCTGGCCCAGCCCGACATCGATAATGACCAGATCCGGCAGGCGACGGCGGAAGGCTTCCAGGGCTGATGGCCGGTCACCATAGCCGTGCACGCCATAGCCGTAACGCCGCAGCGCGTCTTCGTAGTTATGGCGAATGGCGGCCTCGTCCTCGACGATGGCGACCTGGCGTTGCATGCTCATGCTGGTACTCCCCGACCGGTTCTGGCTTCCGCCAGCATGATACCGAAGCACAGCGATTTCCGGTGCTGACTGCCGGGTTGCCGGCCTTCGCGCCCGAAGTTCGCCCGATTTCCGCCCGATTCCGGGCCGTCGCCGCCATCGCCAACGCACATCACGGCGTTTCAATAGGCACCGTCAACCCATGCCGGAGCCAACCTCATGCACGCCGAACCCACCACCACGCCACGCGGCGACGCCTCCATCCGCCACGACCTGGAGCGCGACGCCCTGGCCCAACATCCCCGACTGGTGCTGGCGCGGCAACGCCGCCACCGCGCCCTGGCCCGCGCCGAGGCCCGGGCGACGCGGCGCGCAAGGGAGTCTGCGGCAACAGGCCAACCCAGGCGCAACCTGCGCTGGCAGGACCGCGTGTTGCTGTGCCTGGCCGTCGCCCTGATGCTGATGTTGATCCTGCGACTGGAGACCGCCCAGGCCGATGCAGCGTTCGGCCTGGAACTGCAACCGCTTGCCGATGCCGTCACCGCCGTGGACACGGCGCTCGGCAACGGCACGGCCAACCCGGCGGCCTCGGTGCAGCCGGATGTGCAACTGGCGCTCGACACCCTGGTTCACGTGGAGGTGACCGGCCTGGTGGCGCGGGTCCGCGTTGCCCAGACCTTCACCAACGACAGCGCGCAGTGGGTGGAAGGCACCTACCGTTACCCGCTGCCGGACGGCGCCGCCGTCGACCGGCTCTGGATCCGCGCCGGCGAGCGCGTGCTGGAAGGCGAGATCCACGAACGCGAGCAGGCCACCCGCGTCTACCAGGCCGCGCGCGACGCCGGCCACACGGCGGGCCTGGTCACCCAGGAACGCGCCCACCAGTTCAGCACCCGCATCGCCAACATCGGCCCGGGCGAGGACATCCACGTGGTCATCGCCTACTTGGTGAATGTCGATTTCAGTGACGGCCGTTTCGGCCTGCGGCTGCCGATGACGTTTACGCCACGGTTCGAGACCGGGCCATCGTCGCTGGCGCCGCGGCCGACCTACACGAGTGTCACCAATTTTCCAACACAACCCGGCGCGCCCGACCGTCGGCTGCGGCTGCAGGTGGACCTGCTGACGGGCATCGACCTCGACGCGATCCGCTCGCTGCACCACGACGTTGACATCGAACCGCGCAAGGACGGCTACCGGGTCACGCTCAACGACGGCCTGGCCACGCCCGATCGCGATTTCGAGCTCAGCTGGGCGCCGATGCTGGATGAAGACGCCCGCGCCGCGCTGCACACCTGGGACGACGGCGAGTACGTGTATGCCCAGCTGATGCTGGTCCCGCCGCGCGACGAGGCGCTGGCGCCGCAGCCCCGCGAGGTGATTTTCATCATCGACACCTCGGGCTCGATGATGGGCGCCTCCATCGACCAGGCCCGCCTGGCGCTGGCCCGCGGTATCGAGGGCCTGGCGCCCGGCGACCGGTTCAACGTCATCGAGTTCAACAGCGAGACGCGCTCACTCTGGGACAGCAGCGTCAGCGTGACCGACGCCAATCGTGAACAGGCGCTTTCATTCGTCAAAAGCCTGGACGCTGACGGCGGCACGATGATGGCGCCGGCCCTGCGCGCCGCACTGCGGCAACCGACCCATCCCGGGCTGTTGCGCCAGGTGGTGTTCGTCACCGACGGCGCGGTCGGCAACGAACAGGACCTGCTGGCGCTGGTCGCCAACGAACTTGGCGAGGCGCGGCTGTTCACCGTGGCCATCGGCTCGGCGCCGAACAGCGGCTTCATGCGCAAGGCCGCCGAGATCGGCCGCGGCCACCCCACCCACATCGGCCAGCTCGACCAGGTGGGTGAACGCATGACCGCGCTGTGGAACCGCATCCGCCTGCCGGCCGTGTCCGGCATCCGGCTGGACTGGGGCGCCGGCGTGGAGTACTACCCGGAGATCATTCCCGACCTGTACGCCGGCGAGCCGCTGTGGGTGGTCGCCCGCCTGCCACGCATGCCCTCCGGCGTTGAAGTGGTGGGCGAACTGAACGGCTCGGAGTGGCGCCACTTCGCCACGCCCGCCGTCACCGACGGCGGTGAGACCCTGGCCACGCTGTGGGCCCGGCAGAAAGTCGAAGCGCTACAGGACGCCACGGTGTTCGGCGCCGACCCCGAGTGGACCCGTGCCGCGGTCACCGACCTCGCGCTGGACTACGAACTGCTGACCCAGTGGACCAGCCTGGTCGCCGTCGACAAAACACCGTCGCGGCCGCAGGGCGCCACGATGGCGGCGGGTGAAGTCCCCAGCCTGTTGCCGGCCGGCAGTGCCGCCCGGACGGCCGGGTTCCCCGCCACCGCCACCGGCTGGAAAACCCAGATGCTGCTGGCGTTACTGGTCCTGGCGGTCTCGGGCGGCCTGTTCGCCCGCCCCTTCTTCCGGTTCCCGAAGTTCCGCTCACCGGCGAAATCCCTCCGGGCGCTCTCCGTCGCGTGGAAAACACGTTGATCCTTCGCCGGTATTGCGCGGCGGCCCTCGCGGTCGCCGCGCTTTTTCTCATCGCCCAGGCCGCCTGGATCCCCGCCAAGGCCTGGCTGGGCCAACGCCTGCTGGAAAACGCCTGGCAACGTGTCCTCGCCGGCGAACCCGACGCCCGCCCCTGGCCATGGGCGGACACCTCGCCCGTGGCCGAACTGCTGATCCCTGCGCTGGGCACCCGTCACCTGGTCGTGGCCGGCGCTTCCGGCCGTAACCTGGCCTGGGCGCCGGCCGCGCTGACGCCCGTGAACGGCCGCGACATCATTGTCAGCGCCCATCGAGACACCCATTTCAGCGCCCTTCGCGACCTGGAAGACGGTGCGATCATCGTGTTGCGAACACCAGCAAGCGAACATCGTTTCCGCGTCACGAAGCAGGAAGTCATTGACAGCCGCGACACGCAACTGGTCATCGACGACACCCGCAACCGCCTCACGCTCGTCACCTGCTGGCCCTTCGACGCCCTCGACCCTGGCGGGCCACTGCGCCGCGTGATCACCGCGCTCCCCGCGTGAATCGGGGAATCGGGGAATCGGGGAATCGGTGAGACGGTGAGACGGTGAGACGGTGAGACGGTGAGACGGTGAGACGGTGAGACGGGAAAGCGTCTCGCAGCGGGGTCGGGTTGTCTATACCCCGGACCTTCGGCGGCAAGGATGCCGCCGATGAGCGTACAGGGACGTATTCACAGCGTGTCCGGGGTATAGACAACCCGACCCCGCCCCCGCGACACGCTCACCCGCTCGAGTCGATCTCGGACTTCATCGCCGCGATGGTCTTCGCGTAGTCCCCAGAACCGAAAATCGCCGACCCGGAGACGAAAGTATCGCAGCCCGCCTCGTACAGCGCCCCGATGTTGCCGACATCGACCCCGCCGTCGACTTCCAGCCGGATATCGCGACCGGAGTCATCGATGATGGCACGGGCCTGGCGAATCTTGTCCATCACGTAGGGAATGAACTTCTGGCCGCCGAAGCCGGGGTTTACGGACATCAGCAGGATCATGTCGACCTTGCCGAGCACGCAGGTGATGGCGTCCAGCGGCGTGGCCGGGTTCAGCACCACACCGGCCTTGCAGCCGGCATCCCTGATCAGTCCGATGGTGCGATCGACATGTCGGGAGGCCTCCGGATGGAAGCTGATCAACGACGCGCCGGCACCGGCGAAGGCCTCGGCCAGGTCATCGACTGGTTCGACCATCAGGTGCACATCGATGGGCGCGGTGATGCCGTGGTTGCGCAGCGCCTTGCAGATCATCGGCCCGAAGGTCAGGTTGGGCACGTAGTGGTTGTCCATCACGTCGAAATGCACCCAGTCCCCGCCCGCATCCAGCACAGCCTGCGCATCGTCGCCCAGGCGCGCGAAATCCGCGGAAAGTATGGAAGGCGCGATGACGGGTGACTGTTTCATGGACAAACCCTGGGTGAGTAGTGAGTGGTGAGTGGATAAAAGCGATTCTACTACTCACCACTCACCACTCACCACTCACTCACTTAATCCCACGCGCGGCCTTGATCGCGTCCCAGGCCACGTTGATCTCGCGCGCGCGGTTCTTCGACTGTTCGATCATCGCATCCGGCATGCCGCTGGAGGCCAGGCGATCGGGGTGATAACGCGCCACCAGCCGGCGGTAGGCGCGTTTCAGGTCCGCGTCGCTGGCCGACGGCTCCATGCCCAGGGTCGCGTACGCCTGGTCGAGCGAGGACGCGGTCGCCTGCGGGCCGCGATAGGCGCCGCCGCGGCCTGCATGCGTGGCCCGATAGGCATTGACCATGGCGACGAAGGCCATGGTCGGAATACGCAGTGCCCGGGCGACGCGGAACAGCACCTCCTGTTCGGCCTGGGTGATGTCGCCGTCCACGGCGGCGCCGTTCAGCAGGTATTCCAGGAACATCTGCCGGACCTGCGGGTTGGCGTGCGTGACCTGGACGAAATCATGCATGCCGGCTTCGAGGTCCCATTCGCGGGCCTTGCCCTCGTTGAATCGGCGGATCGCCGCGCGGCGCTTCTCGCCTTCCAGCCCCAGCTGGCCCATGAACTGCTCAATGGCGGCGATTTCCACCTCGGTGACGCGGCCGTCGGCCTTGCAGACATGGCCCAGCACGGCGAACAGCGTGTCCAGGAACAGGTCGTTCACGCGCCCCTGGTCCCGCAGCCCGCCGATAAACCGGTCAATAAAATGACCGGTGATGACGCCGAGCACAAGGCCGGTCATGCCGCCTTTCAACATCCCCAGCACGCCGAGGATGATTTTGCCCCACCAGTGACGGGGCAAGGGGAAGTCGGAAGATTTCATCGTTGTGGGCTCTTGTCGGTGCGGGCCGGAAAATCGCGAGGCGGAAGTATATAATTGCCGGCCACATTGAGCAGAAACAACCCCATAGGATTGACAACGTGGCCCACGATTACCGTACCGACCTGATTACCGACCTGCCGCTGCTGCACCAGGGCAAGGTCCGTGACTGTTTCGCCGTTGGCGACGACCACATGCTGATGGTCGCTTCCGACCGCATTTCCGCTTTTGACGTGATCCTGCCGGACCCCATTCCCGGCAAGGGCGAGATGCTGACACAGCTGTCGAACTTCTGGTTTGGCATGACCGAGGACATCGTCGCCAATCACCTGTCACCGATGAGCATCTATGACGTGTTCGACGACACCGGCCTGGCCGCGCAGCTCGAAGGCCGCTCGATGGTGGTGAAGAAGCTGGAACCGCTGCCGCTGGAAGCCATCGTGCGCGGTTACATCATCGGCTCGGGCTGGAAGGACTACCAGAAAACCGGCGAAGTCTGTGGCATCCCGCTGCCGGAAGGCCTGCGACAGGCCGACAAGCTGCCGGAGATCCTGTTCACGCCGTCCACGAAGGCCGCCATCGGCGAACATGACGAGAACGTCTCCTTCGACCACATCGTTGGCCTGGTCGGCGAGGAAATGGCCAATCGCGTGAAGGACATCAGCATCCAGCTGTACAAGGCGGCCGCCGACCATGCCGAGGCACGCGGCATCATCATCGCCGACACCAAGTTCGAGTTCGGCCTGGACAAGGACGGCACGCTTTGCGTCATGGACGAAGTGCTGACGCCGGATTCGTCGCGCTTCTGGCCGGCCGATTCCTATGCCCCGGGTTCATCACCGCCGTCCTTCGACAAGCAGTACGTGCGTGACTACCTGGAAACGCTGGACTGGAACAAGAAGGCGCCGGGGCCGAACCTGCCGCACGAAGTGATCGAGGTCACGCGCGACAAGTACGCCGAGGTGGCGCGGCGCCTGACCCAGAACTGACCGGGAAGCCGGCCGCGCAGCACCCACGATGACCACGCTGACCGAACTGCTCGACGAGTACGGCGAAAGCCACCGCAATGCGGTCAACAAGGTCATTCACTGGGTCTGCGTGCCGGCCATCGTCTGGACGGTGGTCGCCCTGCTCTGGGCGATCCCGTTCCCGCTGGACACTCGCGGCTGGCCGGTACCGTTCAACTGGGCGGTGATCGCCCTCGTGCTGGCCCAGGTCTACTATTTCCGCCTGTCGATCCCGCTCGGTAACGCATTGCTCGCGTGGAACCTGCTGATGATCGCGCTGACGATGTGGGTTGAAGCCATCTCACCGTGGCCGCTCTGGACGGTGGCGCTGACCGTGTTCGTCGCGGCCTGGATCGGCCAGTTCATCGGCCATCATATCGAGGGTAAGAAACCCTCTTTCTTCAAGGACCTGCAGTTCCTGCTCATCGGCCCCGCCTGGCTGATGGCCTTTGTTTTCCGGGCGCTGGGCCTGAAGTACTGACGTCGCCCGTGCCCCGGGCGCTGCATCGCTGGAACCTGGATATCGCCGCCGCGCGCGCCGTGCAGTCGCGTCTCGCCGATCGCGTAGAGACTCAAGACCGACTGGGTCCGGTCCATACCGTCGCGGGGGTGGACTGCGGTTTCGAACACAATGGCACGGTCACCCGGGCGGCCATCATCGTTAAAAGCTGGCCCGGCCTGGAGACAGTGGGCTCCGCGCTGGCACGTGTTCCGACCACATTCCCCTACGTTCCCGGCTACCTGTCATTTCGTGAAATGCCCGCGATCCTGGCCGCGTTTGAAACCCTCGACACGCTGCCTGACCTGCTGCTTTGCGACGGCCAGGGCATCGCCCACCCGCGTCGGCTGGGCATCGCCTGCCACCTGGGGCTCTGGCTGGACCGGCCCGCCATCGGCGTCGGCAAGTCGCGGCTGGTGGGTGAATTCGACGAACCCGGCCCTGCAAAGGGCGACCGCTCTGCGTTGCGTCACAACGGCGCCAATATCGGCACCGTGCTGCGAACGCGCGACAACGTTCGGCCACTGTTCGTGTCACCGGGGCATCGGGTGAGTACCGAAACCGCCACGCAATGGGTGCTGGATTGCGCCACCCGCTACCGGCTGCCTGAACCCGTGCACGCCGCCGACCGGCTGGCGTCCTCCCGTGGGCACCGAAAACCGGGATGAGTCGATGGCAGCGCCTATACTGGGGGTGAGGGGTCACTTCGAAATTGAGGTGCTCATGAATTGCCTGAAACAGAATTTCATTGCGCGACTGCTGTTGGCCACCGGGCTGTTGGCCGTCGCTTCGGACGCCGCTGCGGAAGTGCATGTTGTTGAAGTCGGCGACAGTTTCTTTTCCCCCAGCCAGCTGACCATCCAGGCGGGCGACACGGTCCGCTGGGTCAATGCGGCCGGCGGCCTGCAGCACGACGTTGAATCCGACGACGGATTATTCAGTTCAGGCCCCACGGCTTCACAGTTCACCTACGAATTCACATTCGACACACCGGGCACCTATCGCTATCACTGCAGCGTGCATGGCGCTGCCGGCGGCATAGGTATGAGCGGGTTGATCGTGGTCGAGGCGGCGCCGGCGGCGCCGTTCGTGATCAACCCCGGCCTTAACGACGCCTGGTACGAACGCGAGACTTCCGGCCAAGGAGTGCTGTTCGCCGTCTTTCCGGATTCGGAGCGGATGTTCCTTGCGTGGTTCACTTTCGATACCGAACGACCACCGGATGATGTGACCGCGATACTGGGCGAGCCCGGGCACCGCTGGGTGACCGCCCAGGGCGGCTGGCAGGATAACGTCGCGATCATGGACATCGTACTGACCACGGGTGGCGTCTTCGACACGCGGGCGCCGGAGCAGGAAACCACGACCGGCTACGGCAGCATCACCATCGAGTTCCACGACTGCATCACCGCGACGATGGAATACGCCATTCCGTCCATACCGGTTTCGGGAACCATCAACCTGGAACGGATCGTGAAATCCGGCGAGAACGTTGCCCTGTGCGAAGCCTTCCAGGACATGGAAGGCCAGGAATAACCGGGCGTCAGTCGAGCTGCTGGGCGTAGGTCTCGGCGTCGAGCAGGTCGTCGAGGTCGGACGAATCGCTCAGTTCGAGGGCGAACAGCCAGCCGTCGCCGTATGGATCGTTGTTGATGATGCCCGGGTCGCCTTCGAGATCTTCGTTGATGGCGACGACTTCACCGGCCAGCGGCGAATAAATGTCACTGGCGGCCTTGACCGATTCCACCACGGCGCATGAATCGCCCTGGTCGATCTGGTCGCCAATGGCGGGCAGTTCGACAAACACCAGGTCACCCAGCGCTTCCTGGGCGTGGTCGGTGATGCCCACCCTGACGGTGCCATCGTTCTCGGTGCTGACCCATTCATGGGACTCGGTGTAGCGCAGTTCTTCGGGTACGTTGCTCATGGGTCTCACCCCCGGTTGGCCTCACGCCTGATTCTAGACGCAAGGCATCGATTAGGAAACGGCTGCGACGAAAATTCAGAGAATCCCGTCGCAGATTTCGCCGTTGCGTGCGAACGGCGGGCGCACCACGCGCGCCGGAAGCGCCTTGCCACGAATGTCGACGGAAACCGTTTCGCCGGTGTCGGCGGGCACGCGCGCCAATGCGATGGCGCGCTCCAGCGTCGGCGAAAAACTGCCACTGGTGACTTCGCCGTCGCCGGCGTCGGTCAGGACCTTCTGGCCGTGCCGCAACACGCCGCGGCCTTCCAGCACCAGGCCCACCAGCTTCCTGGGCACGCCGTCCTCGCGCTGGCGTTCAAGGGCCTCACGACCGATGAACTCACGCTCGTCGCCCATGGCCACCGTCCAGGCCAGGCCCGATTCCAGCGGCGTGACCGTGGTGTCCATGTCCTGTCCGTACAGGTTCATGCCGGCCTCCAGCCGCAGCGTGTCGCGGGCACCCAGGCCACAAGGGGCGACGCCATTGGCCACCAGTTGCTCCCAGAAGGCCTGCGCCTCGTCCGGTGGCAATGCGACCTCGAACCCGTCCTCGCCGGTGTAACCGGTACGGGCCACGAACAGCGCGCCGCACTCGGCCGCGCTGAATGGCTTCAGGCTCGATGCACGCTCGGCATCATCGCTGGCGAGGATGCGAATCACCGCCTCGCGGGCCCCGGGGCCCTGCACGGCGACCATCGCCAGTTCGGCACGCTCGGCCAGTTCCAGGTCGAACCCCTCGGCCTGCCGATTCAGCCACGCCAGGTCGTTCTCACGGGTCGCCGCGTTCACGACCATGCGGTACCAGTGTTCATCCATGCGATAGGTGATGAGGTCGTCAATCACGCCGCCCTCTTCGTTCAGCATGCAGCTGTACAGCGCCTTGCCCGGCGTGGCCAGCTTGCCGATGTCGTTGGCCAGCAGCCGCGACAGGAACGCGGGCGTATCGCGCCCCCGCAGGTCGACGATGGTCATGTGCGAGACATCGAACATTCCGACGTCACGGCGAACATGGTGGTGCTCCTCGATCTGCGAGCCATAGTTGATGGGCATTTCCCACCCGCCGAAGTCGACCATACGGGCGCCGGCCTCGATATGCGCGTCATAAAGGGGGGTTCTCTGGGGCATTTCCGATCCTCGGTGTGCTTCCGGGGCGAAGGGGGGTCACTATAGCCACGATGGGTCAAAAATCAATGGTCCGGCCCGGATGACGGGCGCAATCAAATCGTCTACCGTTGTGGATAACCCCCCTGGAGCGTTATCAATGACCGGCTTCGCCCAGAAGGCCCGCGGCCTGTTCATGGCGATCATCCCCATGGCGTTTTTCGCGCCCGGCGTTGCCGCGGACGATGGCTGGGTGGCGGAAAGCGACGCGGTCAGCCTGCGGGTCCTGGAAGTGCACGGCCAGTACACGCCAGAGTCGATTGCCGCCGTTGGCCTGGCACAGTTCGATGCGGAGGTCATCGACCTGGGACCGGGCCTGCACGAACGCAGGATGGCGGACCTGCAGGCTGCGCGCGCATACGTCGCTTCCGTGCGCGAGACGACGAAAGATCCGCGTGTCCTGCAGGACCTTTTCATTCTTGAAACGTCACTGGCGGATGACCTGGCCACCCACGCGATTGATCATGAACACCTGCTCCCCTGGTACAACCTGCCGGAACTGTTGCTCGAAAGCTTCCAGTCGCTGCTCGACCCGAGGAACGACCCGTCGCGCTACCCCGCCGCCCTGGTCCGCCTGGAAAAATACACCGGCGCCGCGGCAGGCCACGAGCGCCTGGCGACGCTGGCCATGGCGCGGACACGCGAGCGCTTCAGTGCCGCCGGACTGGCCGGACCCTACCGGGGAGAAGTGGAGCGGGCCCTGGAAAACCTGCCCCGGTACCTGGCCGGTATCCGGAACCTTTTCCAGTCCTCTGAACTCATCGACTGGGAGCCGGAGTTCGGGCAACTCGAAACGCAACTCGAGGAATGGCGCGACTGGGTCCAGGAAGAGATCCTGCCCCGGACCCGTGACGATCACCGCCTGCCGGAAGCCGTCTACGCCAACAACCTGCGTGAATACGGCGTCCGCGACACACCGGAACAGCTGATCCGAAACGGCCAGTTCGCCTACCAGGAGATTCGCGCACAGATGCGCACGGTCGCGCGGCAGATCGCGATTCAGAATGGCTGGGAAGACACCCGCCTGGCCACGGTCATCCAACGGCTGAAACGAAAACAGATCCCCGAAGACGAGGTGCTCCCGGTCTACCGGGAACGGCTGTCGGTCATCGAAGACATCATTCGCCGCGAAGACATTGTCACCCTGCCCGACCGGCCCGCCGGGATCCGGCTGGCCACCGAGGCGGAGATGGCGTCCAGCCCTGCGCCGTTCATGAGCCCGCCACAGCTGGTCGGCAACACGGGGCAGTACGGCGAGTTCGTGCTGGTGACGCACAATCCCGCCCTGGACGGCCCCGCCGCGCACATGGATGACTGGACGCACGAGGCCATGACCTGGGCACTGACCGTGCACGAGGCGCGCCCCGGCCACGAACTGCAGTTCGCGGCCCTGGTGGAGAACGGCACGTCGCTGGCGCGCGCACTGTTCGCGTTCAACAGCGCCAACGTCGAGGGCTGGGGACTCTACGCCGAGGCCCTGATGCTGGAGTACATGCCGCCCGAGGGGCAGCTGTTCACCCTGCTGGCCCGCCTGCAGCGCGCCGCACGCATGTTCATGGACCCGATGATCAACCTGGGTCGCCTGGCGCCTGGGCAGGCGGTCACTTTCATGACCGACGAGATCGGGCTCTCCAAGGCGATGGCGCAATCGGAGGCCGACCGTTATGCTTTCCGGGCGCCGGGCCAGGCCACCAGCTATTTTTATGGCTACATGAACCTGGCGCGTCTGCGAACGGAAACCGAGCTTGCGCTGGGTTCGCGGTTCAACCCGCGCGCGTTCCACGACTTTGTACTTTCACAGGGGCTGCTGCCCCCCGAACTGCTGCGCCGCGCCGTGCGGGAAGATTTCCTGCCGGCCGCAGAGCGCGCAATGGATGCACACTGAGTACCCATGGGAAACCGACTTTCGAAAATCTACACCCGAACCGGCGACGCCGGAGACACCGGCCTGGGCGATGGTGCCCGGGTCGCCAAGGATGACGCGCGGGTCGAGGCCTACGGCACCGTCGACGAGCTGAATTCGGCCGTCGGGCTGCTGCTGTCCTCGGAACTGCCCGACGACGTCCGCGCCACCCTCACCCGCCTGCAACACGAACTGTTCGACCTGGGCGGCGAGCTGTGCATGCCGGGCTTTACGCTGGTGCCCGACGACTACGTCGTGGCGCTGGAAAAAGACCTCGACCGTTTCAACGAAGACCTGCCGGCGCTGAAAGACTTTATCCTGCCGGGCGGCTCCGAAGCCGCGGCCCGGTGTCACCTGGCCCGCACCATCTGCCGGCGCGCCGAGCGTCGCGTGGTCACGCTCGGCAAACACGAAGACATCAACGCAACCGCCGTGCGTTACCTGAACCGGCTGTCCGACCTGTTGTTCGTCGTGGCGCGCGTGCTGGCGCGGCACGACGGCGGTACCGAGGTCCTCTGGGTGCACGGTGACCAGCGCTGACGGGGTTTCGCGGGGGCCGGGGTGGGGTTGGCTTTCCCCGGACTCGCTCAAGTGCATCCCTGCATCGCTCGACGGCGGCATCCCTGCCGTCGACGGTCCGGGGAAAGCCAACCCCACCCCGGCCACGAAACGTCGTCCCGGCGCGCCACTCACCGCTTCACCGTTCCACCGTTTCACCGTCTCACCGTTCCGCCGTTTCACCGTCTCACCGTCTCACCGATTCCCTGATTCACCGATTCCCAGGAGAACCCGTATGACCCGATGGACCACCCTGCTGATTGGCCTCCTCGCCGTACCGCTGGCCAGTGCCGAAGTGTTGAAGAATGTCGATATTTTCGAGATGGAAGTGGCGTCAGACCCGCAGATCTCGCCGGACGGCGAGCGCGTCGCCTACGTACGTCGGTCGATGGACATCATGACCGACCGGCCGAACGGCGATATCTGGGTGGTGAATTTCGACGGCTCCGGACATCGACCGCTTCTGTCAGGCCCTGATTCATATGGCAGCCCGCGCTGGTCGCCGAACGGCGATCGGCTGGCGTACGTGTCGCGTGTCGAGGGGCGAGGTCCGCAAATCCATGTGCGCTGGATGGATTCCGGCCAGACCGCGGCGCTGAGCAACCTGCGCGAGGGCCCGGGCGCGCTGAGCTGGTCGCCCGATGGCGCATGGATCGCATTCACGATGTTTGTCCCCGGCGACACCGAGCCCCTGGCAAGGCCGCCGGCGAAACCGGACGGTGCGGAGTGGGCGCCACCGGTGAAGGTCTTCGACAGCCTGCCGTTCCAGGTCGACGGCCGCGGCTTTGTCGAACCGGGCTACCAGCACGTGTTCGTCATTTCCAGTGAAGGTGGCACGCCGCGACAACTCACCTCCGGCGACTACGACCATGACAGCCGCCTGGCGTGGCGCCCGGATGGCCAGTCACTGATCATCGCCGCCAACCGCCAGCCTGGCGCCGAACATGACCCGCTGGAAAGTGACCTCTGGACCGTCGACGTAGCCACCGGCGCCATGAACCGCCTGACCGACCGGGACGGCCCGGATTTCGCACCGGCGGTGTCACCGGACGGCAAGACCATCGCCTGGCTGGGCCACGACGACAAGTTGATGGGTTATGAAAACGACGCGGTGTACCTGATGGACATCGACGGCGGCGACGTCCGCCGGATCAGCGGCGATTTCGACCGCAGCATCGACGATGTCCAGTGGGCCGGCAGTTCACGTGAATTGCTGGTGCGCTATGACGACCATGGCCGCACCCATATCGCCCGCCTGGATACGGGCGGCGACCTGGACTCGCTGGTCGATGACGTCGGCGGCGCGATCCTGGGGCGCCCCTACACCAGCGGCAGCTTTTCCGTGGCCGGCAACGGCGCCTACGCCTATACCGCCGGCCGGCCGGATCGCCCGGCCGACCTGGCCGTCGGCAGGGGCAGTCGCGATCCACGTCGCTTGACGGCACTAAACGAGGACATCCTCGGCCACCGGGAACTGGCGAGGATCGAGGAAATCAACTGGACCTCTTCCGCCGACGGCCTGGAGATCCAGGGCTGGGTGGCCTATCCGCCGGGGTTCGACGAATCGAAACAATACCCGCTGATTCTCGAGATCCATGGCGGCCCGCGCGCCGCCTATGGCCCGCAGTTCTCCCCGGAGATCCAGCTGTTCGCGGCGGCCGGCTACGTGGTGCTGTACGCCAATCCCCGCGGCTCCACCAGCTACGGCTACGACTTCGTCAACGAGATTCACCACAACTATCCCAGCGCCGACTACGACGACCTGATGTCAGGCGTCGACGCCGTGATCGAAATGGGCTTCATCGACGAGAAGCAGTTGTTTGTCACCGGCGGCTCCGGTGGCGGCTTGCTGACCGCGTGGATCGTCGGCAAGACCGACCGGTTCGCCGCCGCGGTGAGCGCCAAGCCCGTCATCAACTGGGTCAGCCATGTGCTGACGGCCGACTTCTCGCGCTTCTTTACCCGTTACTGGTTCGAGAAAATGCCCTGGGAAGACCCGGAAACCTACTGGGCGCAGTCGCCGCTGTCGCTGGTCGGCAACGTCACCACGCCCACCGCGCTCCTGACCGGCGAGTCGGATGTGCGCACGCCGATGACCGAGTCAGAACAGTTCTACCAGGCCCTGAAACTGCGGAAGGTCGACACGGCGCTCATTCGCGTCCCCGAGGCCTACCACGGCATCGTTGCGCGGCCGTCGCACCTGATCGCGAAGGTGGACAACATACTCGCGTGGTTTGAGCGCTATCGGAGCGGTGAGTGAGCAGACATCACGGATGGCGCTGCTGGTGAGCGCGTGCATGACGCACGCTAGTGAGTCGGATCTCGCTACGCTCGCCCCTGGTGAGTCGCCCGGCGCGACGCGCCGGGCTGGTGAAATGGTAATGGTCGCGCAAAGCGCGACCATACCGCTCACTGCTTACCGCTTACTGCTTACTGCTTACTGCTTACTAAATCTCCGAGCCGGGAGGGGCTGACTCGAGCGCAGCAATACGCTCCGTCAGCGGCGGGTGGCTCATGAACAGTCGCTTGAAACCCTGGCCGATGCTGCCGGAGATGCCAAAGGCGGCCATTTCACCGGGCAGGTCTTTCGGTTCGCTGGTGCGTTGGAGCGCACGCAGCGCATCCGCCATGTTCTGGCGGCCGGCCAGGCTCGCGCCACCTTCGTCAGCTCGGAATTCGCGGTGGCGGGAAAACCACATCACGATCATGCTGGCCAGGATCGACAGGAAGATCTGGGCGACGATGGTGACGATGAAGTAGGCCGGGCCGTAGCCCCGCTCGACCTTGAACACCACCCGGTCGACCACGTGGCCGATGACGCGCGACAGGAAGATCACGAAGGTGTTCACCACCCCCTGCAGCAGGCCCATGGTGACCATGTCGCCGTTGGCCACGTGCGCGACCTCGTGACCGAGCACCGCCTCGACCTCGTTGGGCTGCATGTTCTGCAGCAGGCCGGTCGAGACCGCCACCAGCGAAGAGTTGCGGCGCATGCCGGTCGCGAACGCGTTGGGCTGCGGTGACTGGAAAATGCCGACCTCGGGCATGCCGATGCCGGCCGCCTCGGCCTGCTTGCGCACGGTGTCGACCAGCCATTGCTCGGTACGGTTGGACGGCTGTTCGATGACATGCACGCCCATGCCACGCTTGGCCATGAACTTGGACATCGCCAGCGAGATAAACGAACCACCGAAGCCAATTACCGCCGACATCACCAGCAGTGCCTGCAGGTTCAGGTCGACACCGTTTTCGGCCAGGACCGATTCGATACCGAGCACACGGAAGACGATGCTGATCAGCACCAGCACCGCGGCGTTGGTGGCCAGGAACAACAGGATTCGGGTCATGCGTGTCTACTCCGGAAATGGAGGTCAGATTCTATCCAGCAATTCCCCCAGTGTCTCGGTCGCGCCCTCCAGCTGTTCGGTGTTGATGGTCAGCGGCGGGCTGAACGCCATGGTGTCGCCGGTGATCCGCACCATCAGGCCGGCCTCGAACGCCGCCTGCAGCATGCGCATGCCGCGCGCGCCCGGCGCGCCCTCGTCCGGCCGCAGTTCCACCGCGCCCATCATGCCGTAGTTGCGGATATCGACCACGCCTGGCGCGTCCCGCATGGAATGCAATGCGTCTTCGAACACCGGCGCCATTTCGGCCGCACGTTGGTACAGGCCTTCCTCGACGTAGACCTCCTGTGTCGCCCGGCAGGCCGCCACGGCCAGGGGATGGGCCGAGTACGTGTAGCCGTGAAACAACTCGATGGCGCTGCCCGGCTTGTCCATGAACGCGTTATAGACGTGATCGGCGACGAAAACGGCACCCATGGGTACGGCGCCACCGGTCAGGCCCTTGGCCGTGGTGATCAGGTCCGGCTTGACGTCGAAGGCCTGCGCCGCGAACGGCGCGCCCAGGCGGCCAAAAGCGGTGATGACCTCGTCGAAAATCAGCAGGATGTCGTGCCGGTCGCAGATTTCGCGCAGGCGCTTGAGGTAACCCACCGGCGGCACCAGCACGCCGGCAGAGCCCGCCACGGGCTCGACGATCACGGCGGCGATGTTGTCGGCGTGATGCAGGGTAACGATACGCTCCAGTTCATCGGCCAGTTCCGCGCCATGCGCCGGCTGGCCGCGCGAGAACGCGTTCTTTTCCGGCAAATGCGTGTGCGGCAGGTGGTCGACGCCAGGCAGCAGCGCACTGGAGAACTGCATCCGGTTGTAGGGAATACCGCCCACGGAGATTCCGCCGAACCCGACACCGTGATAGCCGCGCTCGCGACCAATCAGGCGAGTCTTCGTGCCCTTGCCGCGTTCACGCTGGTACGCCAGGGCGATCTTCAGCGCGGTGTCCACCGACTCCGAACCGGAGTTGGTGAAGAACACGTGGTCCAGGCCCTCCGGCGAAGCGGCCGTCAGCTGTTCCGCCAGGTCGAACGCCGCCTCGTGGGCGAAGTTGAAATGCGGCGCATAGTCCATCTTCGCCGCCTGGGCCTGGATGGCCTCGACCACGCGGGGGTGACCGTGGCCGGCATTGCAGCACCACAGGCCCGCCACCAGGTCCAGGACCGGGCTGCCATCCGGCTTAAAGTAGTGGACACCCTCGGCGCGCTCGACCAGGCGGGGGTTCTGGCCGAACGCCCGGTTACTGGTGAACGGCATCCAGAACCTGTTGAATTGGTCGCTCACGGATTGCTCGCTCATGCGGGCGCCGCCAGTGCCTCGCGGGGGTCGGTGTAATCGTAACCGAGGTCATGCGCGACCTCCTCGCAGGTCACCATGCCACGGTGCACGTTCAGGCCGTTGAGCAGGTGCTCGTCGTCCAGCAGCGCGACCTGGGCGCCCTTGTTCGCCAGTGCGATGGCGTAAGGCAACGTGGCGTTGTTCAGCGCGAAGGTCGAAGTGCGCGGCACCGCGCCCGGCATGTTGGCCACGCAGTAATGCACGACGTCATCGACCACGTACGTCGGTTCGGCGTGGGTGGTCGGCTTCGAGGTTTCGAAACAGCCGCCCTGGTCGATGGCGACGTCGACGACGACAGAGCCCGGACGCATGGTCTTCAGGTGCTTGCGGGTGACCAGCTTGGGTGCCGCGGCGCCGGGAATCAGCACACCGCCGATGACCAGGTCGGAATTCACCACGTGGCGATCGATGGCGTCGGCGCTGGAGTAGACCGTTTCGACCTGGCTGCCGAAGGTGGCGTCCAGGTAGCGCAGGACCTCGGCGCTGCGGTCGAGAATGACGACGCGCGCGCCCATGCCGACGGCCATCTGCGCCGCGTTGAAGCCCACGGTGCCGCCGCCGATGATCAGCACTTTCGCCGGCTGCACACCGGGAACGCCGCCCAGCAGCACGCCGGAGCCGCCCCGGGCCTTTTCGAGGCAGGCCGCGCCGGCCTGGATGGACAGGCGTCCGGCAACCTCGGACATCGGCTGCAGCAGCGGCAGGCGGCCCTTGGCGTCGGTCACGGTTTCGTAGGCGATGCAGGTGGCACCGGATTTGACCAGGTCAGCGGTCTGTTCCGGGTCCGGGGCCAGGTGCAGGTAGGTGTAGAGCACGTGGTCCTCGGTCAGCATCGCGCGCTCGACCGCCTGGGGTTCTTTCACCTTGACGATCATCTTCGCGGTTTCAAATACCGCGGCGGCATCCGGCAGGATGGTCGCGCCGGCCTGCTCGTAGTCGGCATCGCTCATGCCGATGCCTTCACCGGCCCCGGTTTCCACGAACAGGTCGTGGCCGCGGGCGGCCAGTTCGCGCACCGACGCGGGCACCAGGCCAACACGGTACTCGTGATTCTTGATCTCTTTTGGCACACCAATCTTCATAGCCGGTCTCCGGTAAACTGATTCACCAGTTTATCGAAAGCAATCCGGTGTTTTATGCTGTATAAAACGTCTTTTCAGTATTTACACCTAAAGCTAAGCGGAAATCCCCATGCCTGGAGCAGAACGTCGCCCCCGCCCCCTTGACCGCACCGACAAGCGCATCCTGGAGTGCCTGCAGCGTGACGGCCGCCTGTCGAACGTGAAGCTGGCCCGCGAGGTCAACCTGACGCCCACACCCTGCCTGGAGCGCGTGAAACGCCTGGAGCGTGACGGCTACATCCGCGGTTATACCGCCCTGCTGGACCCGGTGCTGGTCGGCGCCGGCCTGCTGGTGTTCGCCGAGATCAACCTGACCCATACCGCGGGTGACGTGTTCAAGGAGTTCCGCCGCGAAGCACGACGCCTGCCCGAGGTGCTCGACTGCCACCTGGTGTCGGGCAACTTTGATTACCTGATCAAGGCGCGGGTCAGGGACATGCAGGAATACCGCGAGTTCCTGGGCGACAAGATCCTGTCGCTGCCCGGCGTGAACGGTTCGCGCAGCTACGTGGTGATGGAGGAAGTGAAAGAAACCACCGCGCTGCCGCTACGGTAGCCACGCGATTACGTTATCCTGCCGCCATGTCCACACTGGTCATCCACCACGGCGACTGCCGTCGTCACGACCCCGGCCCGCGCCACCCCGAACAGGTTCGCCGAACCGAGGTCGTGCTGGAGGCGCTGGGAACACTGTCCGGCATCGAGCGGATCCCGGCGCCGCTGGCTACGCCCGAACAGGTCGGCCGGGTACATGGCGACGACTTTCGCCGGTGGCTGGCCTCGATGGAGCCGGAAGAAGGTCGTGTCCCGGTGGGCGAGGCGGACAACCTGGTCAATCACGGTTCCCTGGATGCCTCGCTGCGGGGCTCGGGCGCCATCTGTTACGGCATCGACGAGGTCGTGGCCGGCAAGGCGGCCAACGCCTTCTGCGTGACCCGGCCGCCCGGCCACCACTCCGGCACCGATTTCGCGATGGGCTTCTGCCTGTTCAACCACGTGGCAATCGGGGCGCGGCACGCCCTGGCCCTTGAAGGCGTGGAGCGTGTGGCGATCGTTGATTTCGACGTTCATCACGGCAACGGCACCCAGCAGGTCTTCGAAGACGACCCCTCGGTGATGTTCGTGTCCAGCCACCAGATGCCGCTTTACCCCGGCAGCGGCCACCCCGAGGAAACCGGCCAGGGCAATATCCTGAACCTGCCACTTTCACCGGGCGCCGGCGGTGACGCCTTCCGCGCCACCTGGTCGCGCGTGGGCCTGCCGGCGATTGACGCTTTCCAGCCCGACTTCATCCTGGTCTCGGCGGGTTTCGATGCGCACATTCGCGACCCGCTGGGCGCCCTGGAGCTGGTGGAAGACGATTTCGAATGGATCACGCGGGAACTGGCGACTATCGCCGCCCAACACGCCGCCGGGCGCATGGTCTCGATCCTGGAAGGGGGTTACGACCTGGAAGGACTGGCCTTTGCCGCGAAGTCACATACCCGGGCGTTGGTGGATGCGCACTGACAGGGTAGAATCCCGGTCACCGAAGCGGGTGTAGTTCAATGGTAGAACCTCAGCTTCCCAAGCTGATGACGTGGGTTCGATTCCCATCACCCGCTCCACCTTCCTCGCGGCGCTGTGGCGCATCCTTTTCGGTCACGTAATCGAACAGGCGGTCTTCCGCCCAACTGTGCAGGCGCCAGTTTTTCAGGTAGCCGCAATGGCCGCCATAGCGCGTGATACAGACATCCAGCGCCTCGATGTCGGGTAAAGCCCGGGCGTCGGTAGCGGGAATCACGGGGTCGTCTTCCGAGGTCAGCAGCAAGGTGGGTACGTCAAGGCCGACCAGGCGTTCACCGGCCACGGAGTAGCCGTCCAGGTAGTCTTCCAGGCTGCCGAAATCATAGTAGCGGGTCGCAAACCAGGCCGTGCGCGCACGTAACCCTTCCAGCTCAAACCACTCTTCGTAGTCGTACAGGTCCGGGAACAGTCGCTGCTTGATACGCACCGACCGGGCCCACTTGCGGATGTAATAGCTGTTGTAGAACTTCGGCCCGGATTCCATGGCGGTCAGCGCGCTGTGCGGGTCGATGACCGGGCAGACGCTGAACACGCGACCAATATCGAGGCCGTTTTCCGGGCCGTGCCGGGCCACGCGCAGCGCAAAATTACCGCCCAGTGAATAGCCCGCCAGGGTCCAGTTGCGCGCGCCGGCGCGTTCCTGGAAGTCGCCCAGCGCGGAAATGACTTCACCCAGGCGGCAGGAATGGAAAATGCCCGGGTTGAGTTCGTGCGAATTGCCATGGTCGCGGAAGTTGAACCGCAACACCTCGAAACCGGCGTCGAACAATCGCGCCCCGGCCGACATCACGTAGTTGGAGCGGGAACTGCCTTCCCAGCCGTGGAAGAACACCACGGTGCCTTTCGAAACGCCCTCCGGCTTCGAGAGGTGACCGATCAGGCGCACGCCGTCGCCGCCGTCCAGCAGCCATTCCTGCTCGGCCGCCACCATTTTGCGTGCGTGGCGCATGACCACCCGGCGGCGCAGGCCGCTGCTGTTCAGCAGCGACTGTGAATGCGGGTTCCGCAGGCCCGGAACCGGTAAAAAATCATCCAAAATCCAATCTCCGTCAGCGCACCGGCCCCTCGTAGGCCGTCCTGATCTCGTTTTCGGCGATGGCCGCGAGTTCCCTTCGCGATCGCCGCTTCGTCTCGTAAGGCGCGAGAAACTTAAGTTCCGCATCGCAGGCCGGCCGCCCCATCAACCGGATGGTATTGGTGACGAAACTCTCGCCACGCAGGAACGTCGTTCCCGGGTCACGCTCACCCTTGCGGGTGTAACGGATCATCACCGGTTGCACCGGGCAGTCCGCCTCGATGGCCACCTTGAACAGCCGCGCGTGGAAACGCTTGATGTCCTCGCCCGGCAGGATACCGCCTTCCGGGAAAATCGCGACCCGCCCGCTTTCGCCCAGCTTCGCCGTCATCGCGCCGGCCACCCCGGTGGCGGAATCATGACTGCCGCGCTGGTGGAAAATCGTACCGCCACGCGCTGCCAGGAAGCCCAGCAGCGGCCAGCGCGCGATCTCCGCCTTGCCGACGAAACTCATCGCCCCGGCCGCATGCAGCAACTCGATATCCAGCCAGGCGATATGGTTGGCCACGATCAGCACCGGCCCCGGCATCGGCCTGCCATCGACTTTCGGACGCAGCCCGAAGACACGGCAGGCACCGCCGGAAAATGTCATCAGTGACCATTCGGCCCAGGAACGCCCGCGCCAGCGACGCGACTGGCCAAAGCGGCCCTGCAGAATGACCGTCGGCGCCAGCGCGACCACGCACAGCAGCAGCAACAGCACACCGCGGTACAGCCAGCGAACCGGCGTCAGGAAATCCGTCCACATCACGGGGACCCGGCAAAACCAAACCCCGAAGCCTACCAGTTTTTGACACCCCGGCGCGACGCAAGGATTGCGCCACGCGGTTAAAATACCCCGATGAGTGAATTCCAAGTCAGGCTGGCCGGCAACGGCACCACCTTTACCGTGCGCACGGGCGAGTCCGTGCTGGACGCCGCGCTCCGCCAGGGCGTGATGTTGCCGTACAGCTGCAAGAACGGCACCTGCGGCAGTTGCAAGGGCACCCTGGTCGACGGCGAGGTCCATTACCCGTTCCATCCGCCGCTGGCGCTCGAGCGTCACGAAATCGCCGACGGCAAGACCCTGCTCTGCCAGGCCGAGCCGCTGGAAGACCTTGTGGTGGAGGCCCGCGAGATCGAGGCCATCCGCGACATCGAGATCCGGCGCATGCCCGCCCGGGTGATGGAAAAAGCGCTGCTGGCGCCGAACGTCATGAAACTGACCCTGAAGCTGCCCGCCGCCCAGCGCCTGCAGTTCCTGGCCGGCCAGTACATCGAGGTGTTGCTGGCCGGAGGCAAGCGCCGGGCCTTCTCCATCGCCAGCCCGCCGTCACGCGAAAGCGAGATCGAACTACACGTGCGCCACGTGGATGGCGGCGACTTTACCGGCTGGGTGTTCAACGAGCTGAAAGAAAGCGACATCCTCCGGCTGGAAGGCCCGCTGGGCACGTTCTTCGTTCGCCACGACATCGAAGACCGTCCCATGATCATGATGGGCGGCGGCACCGGCTTCGCACCGCTGAAATCGATGATCGAGGACCTGCTGGCCCACGATGATCGCCGCCCGATCCACCTGTTCTGGGGCGCGCGTACGCCCGGTGAACTGTACCAGGAGGGCCTGATCAGGGAGTGGACCCGCGATCACCCCCACATCCGCTATTCATCGGCCATCTCGGAACCCGATGACGAACGCGGACAGAAAGGCTTCGCCGGCTTCGTCCACGAGGCCGTTGTCGACGCCTATCCCGACCTCTCGGCCCACGACGTCTACATGAGTGGCCCACCGGCCATGATCGATGCCGCCAAGCAGGCGTTCGCGAAACACGGCGTGGACATGGACCGCTTGTTCTATGACTCGTTTGAGTTCGGTGCGGATGTGCCCGTCAGGATTTTGGCTCGGCCGCACTAGGCAATCTCACCGCCTGCACCGGTAGCGGCTCGGGCTGCCGCCCCTGGGTGACCCTCAGTGCGTTGCGGAAGCAAACCAGTGACGGCTCGAGTTCGCCCAGGCGTTCGAGCAGCTGGCCCAGGGCGTCGTAGCCCGCGGCCGTGGGCTCGATCTCCAGGCTCCGGACCAGGTGGTGCCGGGCCTTGCCCCAGAGTTCCTGGCCCGCGCAAAGCCGGCCCAGCGCCATGTGCAGCGCGGCGTCTTCCGGGTGTTCCTTGAGCCATTTTTCACACTGCGCCAGCCGTTTCGCGGCATCGCCGGCGCCCGGATCACCGTAGCGGAGCACCAGCGCGGGGCTCCAGGTCTTGCGCAGCCACTGGCGCAGCAGCGGTTCGGCCAGTTCGGCATGCTTGAGCTGCCCGGCCCGTTCGGCGTATCGCTCCAGCACCGGCGCCTGCTTCTGCATGGCTTTCGGCAGTGATTTCCAGGCTGCTTCGAGCGCCTCGACGTCTTCGGCCTCCAGCAGCCGGTGCCGGGCGACCTCGGACTGGAATGCGTCCAGCTGGGGCTCCGGCAGGGCCTCGATACGGCGAAGCGTGGGTAACAGCACCTGCACGGCATCCCAGTGATCCAGCTCGGCCTCGCACTGGGCCAGCATGCCCAGCACCTGCGGATTCTGGCCCCGCCGCTCGTTCAATGCCTTGAGCACTGGCAGCGCTTCTTCGAAGCGTTCGTTGGCCATCAGCATCCGGGCGCGGGTGAGTTCCACCAGGAAGCGCCGGCGACGGCCACCGCTGTCGGCCTGTTCCAGGTACTGGTCGCGGCGGTCTTCTGCATCCTGGCTGTCGGCGGCCTGCGCGGCGGCCAGGTAACGCGCCGTCGCGCGGCCGGGTCCGACCGTGGATTTCTGCAGCGCCCGCTCGGCCGTGCGCCAGTCGCCCTCGGTGAGCGCCAGCAGGCCCTTCTCCAGTTGCGCCAGTCCGCGGCGTTCAGCCACGCGGGCCGCCGTGCGCGCCGGCAATCGCCACAGCCACAGCACCAGCTGGAAAATGCCCCAGGCCAGCAGCACGGCGCCGGCGAGCACCAGCACGGTGGTCTCGATGGTCCAGTCGAGGAAATGGATCTGCACCAGCCCGGGATCTGACTTGAACAGGGGCGCCAGTGCCGCGGTCAGCAGCAGCAGCGCCAGCAGGGTCAGCCAGACAACAGCCTGTCTCACGGCTCAGGGTCCCCCTCGGTGACGGGCGCGGCTTCGGCCCCCGCGGCCGTGGACGACGCGTTGTCTCCCGATTCGGTGACGGGCGCCGGGATCGCGGTCGCTGTCACCCGAAGCCGCTGCAGCCGGGTCCAGGGAGCAGACAGGTCCGGCAGTTCCGGCGCGATACTGGCCCGGGACAACACTTCAAGCTCGGCGCCGGCCTCGCGCACCGCCCGGCTACCGGTATCGAAGTGCTCATCCAGGGTCTGTTCGGCGCGGTCGAGGGCCGCGCCGTACATTGTCGCGTCGCGGCGCATTACCGCGAGCCTGGCTGTTTCCAGCTGCAGCCACAACGCCTGCCGCAGCGCGTCACGGTCGGCCAGGCCGAGTGCCGTGTCATCGGTGGTCCGGCGAACCGTGACCAGGCCGGCCACGGTGGCCTTGAAGCGGGCCCAGATGCCGGGCTGTGATGCCTCTTCACCAGCGGTCGCGGCCACGGGCTCGTCGCCGGGGAACGGCAACGCCAGCAGGGATCTTTGCACGGCAGCGAGCTGCTCGTTCAGCGCCACGGTATCGGCGATATCCAGGCCCGCGAGTTCCTGGCGGGCGTTGGCGATGGCCTGGCGAACGGGAATGTAGAGCGGGTCGTCAATGGCCTGCAGCTGCGCATCCGCCAGCGCCAGCGCGGCATTCGCGGATTCCGGGTCGGCGAACAGGCGCGCGCGCTCACTGGCCACGCGGAGCAGGTGATCGACCTCGTCCAGCTCGAGTACGCGGGTCGGTGACTGTTCACGCGCCAGCACCGCGGAGAACCCTGACTCGAGGCCGGCAATCCGTTCCAGTGAACCCGCCTCGGCCTGCTCGGCCAGGGTCAGGCGGGCGTCGAGTGTCTCGAGACCGGCGCCAAGATCGGCCAGTTGCCGTCGCAACTCACGCAAGGCGGCGCCATCATCCTTGCGCTCGGCCGCATCGACCCGCCCATCCAGTGCACCCTGTCGGCGTTCAAGCGAGTTCAGCTCGTTGCGAAGCTCAACCACGGACGCCTGCAACGCGGCATCCTGGTCGGCGCGCCGGGAATCCAGCCACCACTGCCAGCCGGTGTAAGCGGCCACCACCAGGGCCAGTAGCAGCGCGATCCAGGCCACCCCATGGCCGCCGCCCTTCGGCTTGTCCAGCTCGGTGGCGAAGGGATCGAATTCCTGGTCTTCGGGTTCAGTATTCAAAATCAACCTGTCGGGTTCGTGGTGATCATTACGATGCTATCCCAAATCACGCGCCGCTTTCATGTCGACGCCTTCGCCGCGGCTCCGTCCGGACGCTGCCAGAGCGCCCTGACGGCATCGACCAGGGCGCTGTTGTCCGCACCATCGGCGATCGTGACTTCGTGCAAACCATGGTCACGCGCGAGATCGGCCAGCCTGGGCGAGGCCACCACGCCATGCCCCGCACGCAGGTTCTCAAGTGGCTTGCCGCTGAGCCCCCGGAAGACCACCTGCATGGCCTGGCCGCTGGTCCAGGTACTAAGCACCTTGCCGGCGGCCGCGATCTCCCGCGCGGTTCCGTCATCGGGGGAACACGGAATGCGACGATAAACCTCGAGTGTCTCGCATCGCCAGCCGAGCGCTTCCAGGCCGGGCGCCAGCACGCCCCGCCCGCCCGGCGCCGTCACGACCACCGCGGTACCGGCCGACCGACGTATTTGCGGGTGGGCCAGCAAATCCTCGCTGGTGTGATGTCCTCCGGCCACGGCGAGCGGCTCATGACCGGCCTTGGCCAGCGCCCGCGCCGTGGCCGGCCCAATGGCCGCGACCAGGGCGTCATCGATCCACGTCCGTGACAGGGCCTGCAATCCGTACTGGACCGCGCGCGGCGACGTGAACACCATCAGCCGGGTAGACGCGGCCTGCGCCTCGCCAGACAACGTGACCGAACCTGGAACCGGCTCAAACCGGAAGGCCGGCGAGACGATGGTGGGGATGCCGGCATCTGCGAGCAATTCGGCCAGGGCCGACGCCTGCGGTTCCGGGCGGCTGACCAGGACGGTGTTGAATTCACCCATCGCCGGTCAGGCCGAAGCTTTCAGTGCGGCAATGATATCGCCGGCGCCCTGCGCGAGCAGGTCATCGGCGACAGCGCGGCCCAGCCGCGCAGGGTCCGACGTGGCCCCGGTGCCTTCGGCTCGGAGCACCTGCCGTCCATCCGGCGAACCCACCATTGCACGCAGCGCCAGCGTATCGCCGTCCACAGTGCAGTACCCCGCCAGCGGGACCTGGCAGGAGCCTTCCAGCACAGCGGCCAGGGCGCGTTCGGTTTCACTCTGGATGCCGGCTTCGCGGTCATGCAGCGGCTGGATGTACTGCAGGACCGTGTCGTCACCTTCACGACACTGCAGGCCGATGACGCCCTGGGTCACCGCGGGCAGCCAGTCCGGCGGGCGCAGTTCCATGCTGATCCGCTCGCCCAACGCCAGCCGCTCGAGACCCGCGCAGGCCAGGATGACGGCGTCGTACTCGCCCGCGTCCAGCTTGCCCAGCCGCGTGCCGACATTGCCCCGGAGCGGGGCGATCTCAAGGTCCGGGCGGCGCGCGGCCAGCTGGCAGCCGCGCCGCAGGCTGGACGTCCCGACCCGGGAACCGGCCGGCAGGTTGTCGGGCGTGTATCCCGAGGGACAGACCCAGGCGTCGAACGGGTTCGCGCGCGCCAGCGCGACGTCCAGGACCAGTCCGGGCGTGTCTTCGGCCGGCATGTCCTTCATCGAGTGAACGGCCAGGTCAGCACGACCGTCGAGCAGTGCCTGCTCCAGCTCCTTGAGGAACAGGCCCTTGCCGCCGATCTCCGACAATGGCCGGTCCAGCACGACGTCGCCACGCGTCACCATCGGCACCAGCTCCACGGCCAGGTCCGGGTACGTGGATTCCAGCAGCCCGCGCACGTGATTGGCCTGCCACAGGGCGAGTGCGCTTTTCCGGGTGGCAATGCGAAGGGTCTGGTTCATGTCGCGGCTTTCCTGTTCTTGATTTCACGACGCACGGTGGGCAGGCACCGTCGGCTGATCTGGGGTCGCTCATCGCAACCTTCCAGCAGCACGGACACGACGCCGCCATCGCCGCGCTGAAGGCCGCGGATGCGCTCCCGCGCCACCAGCGCGCCACGATGGACCCGCAGCAAACGGTCGCCAAACGCCTTTTCCAGTTCGACCAGCGAATCGCTGATCAGCGATTTTCCACCCTCATGATGCACGGTCGTGTATTTGTCCTCGGCCAGCAGGCAGATGACCGCGCCCATTTCGATGACCTCGGTTCGATGGCCGGACGTGGCGGTAATCACCGCCTCTTGCGACGGATCACGACGGACGAAACGTGCGGCCTTGTCGAGCGCGGCCGCCAGGCGTTCGGCGCGCACCGGCTTGACCAGGTAATCCACGGCGCCACTGTCAAACGCGTCCAGCGCCTGGCCCGGCCACGCCGTGCAAAAAATCACCACCGGCGGATGTGGCTGCTTTTCCAGCGTTCGCGCAAGACTCATGCCATCCAGGCCGGGCATGGAAATGTCCAGCAGCACGGCGTCCGGGCCCAGGCTGCGGATATCGGCCAGGGCATCATCACCCGAAGCGGACTCGCCCACGACCCGCCAGCCCGGAACCTTCGCGAGCATTCGGCGCAGTCGCGCGCGCGCCGGTTTTTCATCGTCAACGACGAGAACTTTCAACATGGGGCACCGTGAGCACGGCATAGAAACGATCGCCGTCGAGGTTTGTGAGCAGGCTTGCGCGTGAGCCATGGGCCAACGCCAGGCGGGAGCGGATGTTGCGTAACGCCATGCCGGCACCCGTATGGTCACGCGGCGGTCCCACCGGATTGCTGATGGTGATCACCAGGTTCTGGCCCTCGATGCGGCCGAACACCTGGACTTCGCCACCCTCCGGGCGTGGCCCGACACCATGACCCACGGCGTTTTCCAGCAACGGCTGCAGGATCATCGGCAACACGCTGGCACCTTCCGGCAGCCCGTCAACCGACCATTTCACCGACAGGCGGTCGCCGAGCCGGCGTTTTTCCATGGCGATGTATTTGCGCGCCAACACCAGCTCATCACCCAGCGGTATGGACTGGTCGGCGCGACGCATGCTGCCGTGAAACAGGTCGGCCAGGTCCTCCGTGGCGCGTTCGGCACTTTCCGGGTCATCGTGAATCAGGCTCGCAATGGTGTTCAGGCTGTTGAAGAGGAAGTGCGGGCGAATCCGGGCCTGCAGGGCCTGTACCCGCGCATCGGCCTGCGCAACCATCTCGGCGCGCCATTGCGAGCGGATGAACAGGTAACGCAACAGCGCCATCGACACGATGGCGGTGGCCAGTACGCTCTGCAACATGAACATGGCAAGGCCCTCCGGACCGGGACCAGCGCCGTGGACGCTGCCCACCACGCCGACGCCATAGCTCAGCGCCAGTGAAGCGATCACCACCACGACCCACCCCGTCACCCAGGCGCCGCGCGTGGACATTCGCGCCAGCAACGCCCGGCACACGCAGACCGCCAACGCACAGAACACCCCCATGGCCACCCCGTAGGCCAGCACCGGCAGAACCCGCCCGGGTGCCAGCACGTCCAGCCTGCCCAGCAACACCAGCGATGTCGCCAGCAGCGCCACGGCGGCAACGCCGGTCAGCGCCCGCCAGTGACAGAAGCTGGGTGGCAGGACGACACGGGCCGCATCGTGGGCGTCTTCGTTCAAGCCAGGCATTTCCTCAGCCAGTGGCCGATGTCCACCAGCTCATCCATCGAAACCGAGTGTGGAATCGGGTACTCGTGCCATTCCACCGGGCACCCCAGCGCGGTCAATTGCTTCGCCGTGGCGTCTCCGGCCGCAAACGGCACCACCGGGTCCATGCGGCCGTGGGCCACAAACACGGGCGTCCCGGTATTCGCCGCGGAGCGCTCCGCGGCCAGCCGGTCCGGCGCGAGCAGGTAGGCGGACAATGACATGATGCCGGCCAGTCGTTCGGGGTAGCGAAGGCCCGAGTGCAGCGCCATCGCCCCACCCTGCGAAAAACCGGCCAGGACGATTCTCTCGGCGGGAACGCCACGGGCGACTTCTTGCGCGATCAGGGCATTCACCAGTTTTCGCGAATGTTCGATTCCCGCCATGTCCAGGTCCCGGCTGGCGGAAATACTGACAATGTCGTACCAGGCGCGCATCGGCATGCCGCCGTTGAGTGTCACCGGCCGTACCGGCGCGTGCGGGAAAACGAAGCGCGTGGGCGGGCCGCCGCCCATCCCCAGCTGGGGCACCACGGGTTCGAAATCGTGGCCGTCGGCGCCAAGGCCATGCAGCCAGATGACACTGTGCGTCGGCTCGGCACCGGAAAGAACCTCGACCGTTTCCGGCAGGTCCACCTGCGTTTCCGGGGCCGCTCCCCCGGTGGCTGAAGTACCCGTATTCATGGCGTATAGTCTACCAGTCCGGACCCACTGGAAATGACGTTTCAGCCCATGCGCGTAAGCTCCACCAGACTGCTTGTCACTTGCCTTGCGTTCGCCCTGCTCGCCGCCGGCTGCGGCAACAAGGGCGCATTGTTCCTGCCTGAGGACGAACCTCGTCCCGAAGGCGCGCCCGTGGCGCCGGGTGACGACAGCGACGTGGCGACCGGCCCGGATGACCAGGGCGACGGCGACGAAGACGACGACCTTTGAGTACGGTCTTCCACAAGATGCATGGCAACGGCAACGATTTCGTGCTGCTGGACCTGCGCGAGCAGTCGTTCGACCTGGGGGAGGAGCGTGTGCGCATGATTGCGGATCGTCACCGGGGCGTGGGCTTCGACCAGTTGCTGGTGCTCCAGCCCGCCGACAGCGCCGGTGCACTGGCGCGCATCGAAATCTGGAACAGCGACGGCAGCCGGGCCGAGCAGTGCGGCAACGGCATGCGCTGCATCGGCGAATACCTGCGCCGCCGCGGTGATGCCGGTGACCAGCCGTTCAACGTTATCGGCCCGGTGGACACCATCCGCATGACCTGCGTGGCCCCCGGCCAGGTCAGCGTGGACATGGGCCTGCCCAGGTTCGAACCTGCGCAGGTGCCGACATCCCTGTCACCTGCAGACGGCGAATACCACCTGCAGGTTGACGGCTCAGACCACCGCTTCGGTGCAGTCTCGATGGGCAACCCACACGCCGTCTTCCGCGTCGACCATGTGGCCACGGCGCCGGTGGCGCTGCTGGGCCCGGCCATCAGTCATCACCCCGCCTTTCCCGAAGGCTGCAACGTCGGGTTCGCGGAGGTGGTCGACGAAGGGCGAATCCGGTTGCGCGTGTTCGAACGCGGCGCGGCCGAAACCGCCGCCTGCGGCTCCGGCGCCTGCGCGGCCGTCGCGGTGCTGCAGCGCGCCGGCCAAGTCGGCGACACCGTCGAAGTGGTGCAGTCCGGCGGTACGCTTATAATAGGGCGGCACGCGGACACCGGCGCCATCGAAATGACCGGCCCGGCCGCCTACGTATTCGAAGGGACGATTGAATGACCGACACCCCGCTGGACGACAACGCCGTCGCGAAATTCCTGCAGGACAACCCCGGTTTCCTGGTGGACCACCCGGAACTGCTGGCCGAAATGCAGCTGCCCCACGACAGCGGCGAGGCCGTCTCGCTGATCGAAAAGCAGGTCAACCTGCTGCGCGACCAGAACCGCAAGCTCACGCGCCAGCTCAACCAGCTCATCCGTGTCGCCACCGATAACGAGGCATTGATGGACCGGCTGCACGGCCTGACCCTGGACCTGATCCTGGTCGACGATACCGGCGCCTTTTTCGACCGGCTGGCCGAAGTACTGCTGGAAGAGTTCGACGCGGATATCCTCAACATCTCGCTGTTCGGCCGCGACATCGACACCGCCGAAAACACGCCGCTGTTCAATGTCGACCGCGACGACCCGGAACTCAAACCGTTTGCCGGCCACCTGGAGAAAGGCAAGACCGTCTGCGGCCGCCTGAATCGCACCAAGCTGGAATTCCTGTTCCGCAGCCGCGCGCAGTGGGTACAGTCCTCGGCCCTGGTGCCACTGGGCGACGCCGGCCTGATGGCCATCGGCAGCAGCGACCCGGCGCGGTTCTACCCCGGCATGGGCACCCTGTTCCTGGACCTGCTGGCGCGTGTCATCGTGCGCAAGCTGGCCATGGACGAGCCGGAGCAGCAACGGCGCAGCGCCTGATGCCATGAGCCTGGACGCCGACGTCCGGCTTTTCATCGAACACCTCGCCAGCGAACGGGGCCTCTCCCCCCGCACCGTCGAAGCCTACCAGCGCGACCTCAACGCCTTCGTTTCCGGCATGGCTGACGCCGACCATAAGGACCCGCGGCGGATCACCGAGCATGATGTCCGTGCGTTTGTCGCCCGCCGCCACCGCCAGGGCCTGGGCGGGCGATCCATCCAGCGCCTGCTGTCATCCATTCGCACGTTCTATCGCTACCTGTTGCGCGAGGGCCGCGTCGAGATCAACCCGGCGACCGGCGTCCGCGCACCAAAATCACCGCGCAAACTGCCGGAAACCCTGGACCCGGAAGCCATCGACACCTTGCTGGCGTTCCCCGCGGACACACCCATTGCCATTCGCGACAAGGCTATGATGGAGCTGTTCTATTCCTCTGGCCTGCGCCTGTCCGAACTGGCCGGGCTGACCTGGGAGCGTCTGGACATGTCCTCGGGCCAGGTGACCGTCACCGGCAAGGGCAACCGGCAGCGCATGGTGCCCCTGGGCCGGAAAGCATCGGAAGCGCTGTTGGAGTGGCGCAAGGCTCGCGCGGAACTCGCCGACTTCAACGAACCCCACGTGTTCGTCAGCCAGCAGGGCCACCCGATCTCGGTCAGAAACATCCAGGCCCGGATTCGCCACTGGGCCCGACACCAGGGCCTGCCCCGGCATGTCCACCCCCACCTGCTGCGTCACAGCTTCGCCAGCCACGTGCTGGAATCATCCGGCGACCTGCGCGCCGTGCAGGAGATGCTCGGCCACGCCGACATTTCGACGACACAGATCTACACGCACCTGGATTTCCAGCACCTGGCGGAGGTGTACGACAAGTCCCATCCACGCGCGAAGAAGAAGCGGTGAGCGGTAAGCAGTGAGCAGTGAGCAGTGAGCAGGATTTTCGCAATCACGCCATAAGCCAGCGCACTTACTTTCTACTGCTTACTGCTTACTACTTACCGCTTACCGCTTACCGCTTACCGCTTACTCCTCACCAGAATCTTGCTGCTGATCAAGAAAAGGCCAGCCGGACGCCATGCCATAACCGATCACTTTGAGGCCCGCCCAGTAGCCGCCCCATCCCACCAGGAACCATATCCACAAGTGCGCGGTATTGGAGTTTGACACCCAGTACACCGGCCAGGTGACAGCGGCAACGAAGTTCATGATGGACTCGATAAAGAAGCTGATGGCGGCCTGGATGAGCGCGCCGATGTCAAAACTGAAAAGGGCCTTGAGGGCCACCATGAAATCGAGCGCTTCATCCCACTCGATCCTTAACCAGGTATACAGCGCGACCATGCCATAGAAACCTCCACCCATCTTCGCCCACTTGCCGTGAAGCCCTTTTTCCCCTGGCAGCTTCTCGCCGTCCTTCTTCGCCTGCTTGCGCTGCTTGTCCAGGGCCTCGATCTGCTTGTCCAGGCCGCCAATTTCTTCCAGGCCATCAAACCGGCCGCCACGAACGCCCCAGCCCACGACCACGAACGTCAACACCGCGACAGGCAACCCCAAAATCAGGATTGCCCTGAACACTTCACCCATGAAATCCACCATGCTCCCCCTTCCCAACTGCGCTCCAGCGGAAACTATAGACCAGGCGGCTCCCGCACCACAGTGCCGTGAGTCAGGCCGGGGAATCGGTGAGACGGTGAGACGGTGAGACGGTGAGACGGTGAGACGGTGAGACGGTGAGACGGTGAGACGGTGAGACGGTGAGACGGAAAAGCGTCTCGCGGCGGGGTCGGGTTGTCCATACCCCGGACCCTCGGCGGCAGGGATGCCGCCGATGAGCGTACAGGGATGTATTCACAGCGTGTCCGGGGCATGGACAACCCGACCCCGCCCCCGGCGATGACCTTGCGTTGGAGACGTACCCGCCCCATCTATTCCCTCACGGAAGACAAGCGGAGACGCAATCGTGGAACAGTACCGGGGCACGACCATTTGCTCCGTCCGGCGCGGGGATACCGTGGTCATGGGCGGCGACGGCCAGGTGACGCTGGGCAATACCGTCATGAAACACAACGCGCGCAAGGTGCGGCGGCTGTACAAGGGCCAGGTGCTGGCCGGGTTCGCCGGCGCCACCGCGGACGCGTTCACGCTGTTCGAGCGTTTCGAGGGCAAGCTGGAGAAGCATTCCGGCCACCTCGTGCGGGCCGCCGTGGAGATGGCGAAAGACTGGCGCACCGACCGGGCGCTTCGCCGACTGGAAGCCCTGCTGGCCATCGCGGACAAGAAGGATTCGCTGCTGATCTCCGGCAATGGCGATGTCATTGAGCCCGAGAACGGCCTGATCGCCATCGGTTCCGGTGGGCCGTTCGCGCAGTCGGCGGCCATGGCGCTGCTGGCCGAGACCGAACTGGGCGCGGAAGCCATCGTACGCCGCTCGCTCGGGATTGCGGCCGATATCTGCATTTACACCAACGACAACATCATCATCGAGACGCTGGAGACCGACTGACATGTCCCAGATGACGCCCCGTGAAATCGTCCAGGAACTGGACCGCCACATCATCAGCCAGCAGGACGCCAAGCGCGCCGTGGCCATTGCCCTGCGCAATCGCTGGCGGCGGATGCAGGTGGACGAATCGCTGCGCAACGAAATCACCCCAAAGAATATCCTGATGATCGGCCCGACCGGCGTCGGCAAGACCGAGATCGCGCGCCGGCTGGCGCAGCTGGCGAACGCGCCGTTCATCAAGGTCGAGGCCACCAAGTTCACCGAGGTGGGCTACGTGGGCAAGGACGTGGAAGCCATCATCCGCGACCTGGTCGACATGTCCTACAAGATGACGCGCGAGCAGGCCGTGGCACGGGTGCAGTCCCGGGCCGAGGATGCCGCGCGCGAGCGCATCCTGGATATTCTGCTGCCGAAACGCCAGGGCGTGGGTTTCGCCAATGAACCGCAGGAAGCGACCGAATCCGATACCGCCACGCGGCAGAAATTCCACCGCAAGCTGGTGGACGGCGAGCTGGACGACAAGGAAATCGAGTTCGAGGTCTCCGCCCAGCTGGGCGTCGAGATCATGACGCCGCCGGGCATGGAGGAAATGGCCAGCCAGCTGCAAAACATGTTCCAGTCGATGGGCAACCAGAAAAAGCAGTCGCGCAAGATGAAAATCGCCGACGCGATGCCGTTGCTGATCGAGGAGGAATCGGGTCGGCTGGTCAACGACGAAGAGATCAAGCAGCAGGCGCTGGACAACGCCGAGCAGAACGGTATCGTCTTTATCGACGAGCTGGACAAGGTGGCGAAGCGGTCTGAATACGCCGGCGCCGATGTTTCCCGCGAAGGCGTGCAGCGTGACCTGCTGCCGCTGGTCGAAGGCTGCACGGTGTCCACCCGTTACGGCATGATCAAGACCGACCACATGCTGTTCATCGCTTCCGGCGCCTTCCACCTCGCCAAGCCCTCCGACCTGATTCCAGAGCTACAGGGTCGCCTGCCGATCCGGGTCGAGCTTCGGGCGCTGGATGCCGACGATTTCACTCGCATCCTGACCGAGCCGCACGCGTCGCTGACGCAGCAGTACAGCGCGTTGATGGATACCGAGGGCGTCGACCTCGAATTCTCGGATGACGCCGTCCGGCGCATCGCGGAGATCGCCTTCCGGGTGAACGAAACCACCGAGAACATCGGCGCCCGGCGATTGCACACGATCATGGAACGGCTGCTGGACGTCATTTCCTACGAAGCGCCCGACCGGTCCGGTGAGAAGATCGTGCTGGACGCCGCTTACGTGGACGAACACCTGGAAGCGCTGGCCGGCAACGAGGACCTCAGCCGCTACATCCTCTAAGCCCGTACAATAGCCCCATCCGCCCGGCCACCGCCGGGCCCGGGGAAAGAGGAGCACCCATGCCGCCAGCCGACGACAACCGAACCGGCACCACGCATTTCGGCTTCCGCGAGGTCGCCACGGGCGAGAAAACCGCCCTGGTGCGCGGCGTTTTCGATTCCGTCGCCAGCAATTACGACGTCATGAACGACCTGATGTCGATGGGCGTTCACCGGCTGTGGAAGCGGCATTTCGTCGACACCGCCGGCATTCACCCCGGCGACCGGGTGCTGGACCTGGCCGGTGGCACCGGCGATGTCGCCGCGCTGCTCAGTCGCAAGGTGGGCGGTTCCGGCCGCGTGGTGCTCAGCGACATCAACGCCGCCATGGTCGAAGTTGGCCGTCGCCGGCTGGACGACCGCGGCATCGTCGCCAATGTGCGCTACGCACTGGCGAATGCCGAACAGCTGCCGTTCGCGTCGAAGTCTTTCGACGCGGTAACGATCGCGTTCGGCCTGCGCAACGTCACCGACAAGGACGCCGCGCTGCGCGAAATGCGCCGCGTGCTGCGCCCCGGCGGCCGCGTCCATATTCTCGAGTTTTCCGAGGTGCGCGCCGAGCCGCTGAAGAAACTCTACGACACCTACTCATTCAGCCTGCTGCCGACCATGGGCAAGTGGGTGGCCGGCGATGCCGACAGCTACCAGTACCTGGCCGAGAGCATCCGCAAACACCCGCCCCAGAAAGAACTGGCGAAGATGCTGGAAAACGCCGGCTTCAGCACGGTCACCTACCGAAACCTGACCGGCGGCGTGGTCGCGATTCATCGGGGGCAACGTGGCTGAGGGGACACAGCACCAGTACCGGACACCGTTGCCCGGCATGCTGGCGGCGATGGTTGAATCAGCGCTCAACCAGGCCATCGGCATGGACCAGACCGGACCCGAGCGCCTGCGCCGACTCGACGGACGCCTGCTGGCGGTGGTGCTCGACGGACTCGACATTACCCTCTACCTGGGCTTCGAATACGGCGCGGTAAACGTCTCACTGAACGCCGACCGTGAACCGGACACCACCGTCACCGGCACACCGGTGGCGCTGTTTTCCATGGCCGGCGGCGACCGCTGGGGCCTGCCCGGTTCCGGCGTGACCATCGAGGGCGACGCCGGCCTGGCCCGGGACCTGGGCGAGTTTTTCAAACAGCTTGAGCCGGACTGGGAAGGCCCACTGGCCGCCCTGTTCGGTGACACGCTCGGGTTCCAGGCCGCATCCGGCATCCGCCGCGGCGCCGGGACAGCGCGAAAAACCGCCGCGACGGCGGCTGAACAGGCAGGGCATTACCTGCGAGAAGAATCCGGCCTCGTGGTCGACCGGCCCGAGCTGAAAGACTTCGCCGATTCGGTCGACGACCTGCGTGACGGTGTCGGCCGCCTGGCCGCTCGCCTGCGACGGCTGGAAGCCAGGACGGAATCGTGATCAACACCATCCGCCAGTTCCTCAGCCTGTTACGGATCAGCGCCATCCTGGCGCGCTACGGACTGGACGACCTGCTGCATGCCACGCACCTGTACCGGCCGATGCGCTGGCTGCTGGCGCTGGTGCCCGGCGCGCGCGCCAACGCTTCAAAACCTCGCGGTGAACGCCTTCGACTGGCGATGCAGGAACTCGGCCCGGTCTACGTGAAATTCGGGCAGATCCTGTCCACGCGCCGCGACCTGCTGCCGCGCGACGTCGCCGACGAACTGTCGCTGTTGCAGGACCGCGTGCCCCCGTTTCCCGGCGAACAGGCCCGCGACATTATCGAGAAAGCGCTGGGCCAGTCGGTTGACGAGGTCTTCAGTCATTTCGACATCGAGCCGCTGGCCTCGGCCTCCATCGCGCAGGTCCACCCCGCAACCCTGCACGACGGCAGCAAGGCGGTCGTCAAGGTCGTCCGACCGGACATCGAACATGACCTCCGTCGTGATATCGACCTGCTGAAATACATCGCGTCGCTGGCCGAGCACTACTGGGATGGCGCGAAACGCGTCCATCCGAAGGAAATTGTCGCCGAGTTCGAGACCACCATTTTCGATGAGCTCGACATGCAGCGCGAGGCCTCCAATGCCTCGCACCTGCGACGCAACTTTACCGACTCCCCCGACCTGTACATCCCGGAGGTCTACTGGCCATACACCAAGCGGCGCATCCTGGTCATGGAACGGGTTGAAGGCATCCCGGTGGGTGACGTCGACCGTTTGCGCGAGATGGGCGTTGACCTGCAGCGCCTGGCGCACCGCGGCATCCGCGTGTTCTACCAGCAGGTGTTCCGCGACAACCTGTTCCACGCCGATATGCACCCCGGCAACATCATGGTCGACGCCACCGACCCGGAGAACGCGTCGTACATCGCGCTGGATTTCGGCATCGTTGCCAGCCTGTCGCCGGACGACCTGTTTTACATCTCGGAAAACTTCATCGCCCTGTTCAACCAGGACTACCGCCGCGTGGCGCAGCTGCATATCGACGCGGGCTGGGTACCGGCAGACACCCGCATCGACGCGCTGGAGTCGGCCGTTCGCACCGTCGGCGAGCCCAACTTCACGCGGCCGCTCAACGAGGTCTCGTTCGGCGAGCTGATGATGAAACTGTTCCAGGTGGCCCGCCGTTTCGACCTGGATATCCAGCCACAGCTGATCATGCTGCAGAAGACCCTGCTGAATATCGAGGGCATCGGCCGAGAGCTGTACCCGGAGCTGGATATCTGGGGCGTAGCCAAGCCGGAACTCGAAAGAATCATGCTCGAGAAAAATAACCCGCTTACCGCGCTCCGCGACATCGGTGAAAAAATTCCGAAGTGGCTGACGCAGTTCCCGGAAATACCCGGGATGGTGCACGACTACCTGCGCGACGCGAACCGCGGCGATTTCACCACCCGGATCACCTCCGAAGACCTGGCCGCGCTTCGCGCCGAGCATGACATTTCGCACCGCCGCACGCTTTCTGTCCTCAGCGCGGGCGCCATCGGCATCGCCGGCGCACTGCTCACCGGCCTGCAGACCGGCCCCTGGTTTGTCTACGGCCTGTCAGTTCCCGGCCTCAGCCTGATGGGCCTGGCCGGCCTGATGTTCCTGCGCGCGACCAGAAGACGGTGAGTCGCCGCGCTACGCGCGGCTGGTGAGTCGCAAGCCGCTCAGCGCCTTGCTGGTGAAACGGTAACCCCTCACCCCCGACCAGTTCTGCCCTTTTCACCGATTCCCCGATTCCCCGATTCCCCGTCTCACCGTCCCGCCGTCTCACCGTCCCGCCGTCTCACCGTTTCACCGTCCCACCGTCCCGCCGTCTCACCGTTTCACCGTCCCGCCGTCTCACCGCCCCACCAGCCGAAACCCCTCCAGAACCAACGCCCGATTCCGCACCGCAATCGCGCCCAGGTGACGCTCACCCGGCCGAAACACGGCCATCCGCCACTCGGCAGGCTCGTCGTCGTCCATCGCGGTAATGGCCGGCGGTGATTCCGGGCTCACATTCACCGTGAAACGGCACAACCGATTCGCAATGCCATGGCCCGCGGCTTTCACCACGGCCTCCTTGCAGGCCCAGGCGTACAGGAAGGCTTCGTCCTGGCGCGCGGCCTCGATGGCGGCCAGCTCGGCCTGTTCAGGCTCGCTGAAATAGCGCTTCGCCAGGGACATGGGTTTTCCGGCACGCCGGCCCAGCAGTTCCAGGTCCACACCGATCAGGGCGCCGCTGGTCACGCCGACCAGGCAACAGCCGTCGCTGTTGGCCAGCGAGAAATCCAGCACCGGCTCATGCACGCGCCGATCAAGCATCGGCTTGCCGCGGACGGCGCGGGAAATGGAAACGTCCTTGCCCGGCAGGCCCATGTAGGCACCGAGCAATAACCGCAGGTAAAAACGACGCAGGGTGCGTTGCTGGGGCGGGGTAAACCGGGCCCGGTCGATGCCGGCCGTCGGGTCCAGCGGATTGCCCAGTTCAACCAGGTCCATGAACCACAGGTGCACCACGCCCGGATCGGGCAGCGCAAGGTCCTGCAACGGCAGCGACCGCGGCTGGAAATCCGGATTTTCGGGCGGCTCGGTTTCGCTCATTTCTTCTGCGCCGAAGGGTGTCACGGGGCGTGCCTGCCCCGGCCTTGGCCTGCAGTCTAACCAATCCACCCCGGTGAAACATAGCCACGGGGCGGCGCCTGGAGACTTGAAGCCGGCCCCCACGCCCCCATTTATGCTTGATTCGACCCGAAATGGGCAGTAGTGTTAGCCACCCCTTGCGAGACCCCAGCCATGCTCTTCGAAAACGTTTCAGTGCACTCCCTTGCCGCCGTCGAGGCCCCCCATCGCCTGACCTCGAACGAAATATCCGCCCGACTGGCACCGACGATGGAACGTTTCGGCATCCGCTCGAACCTGCTGGAAGAACTGTCCGGCATCGGCGAGCGCCGCGTGTGGGATGAAGGCACCCAACCCTCGGATGCCGCCACGCTGGCCGCCGAGAAGGTACTGGCGGAATCCGGCGTCGACCGCAAGGACATCGGCATCATTATCAACACCTCGGTCAGCCGCGACTTCCTGGAACCCTCCACTGCCTGCATCGTGCACGGCAACCTGGGGCTTTCCGGCGAGTGCGTGAATTTCGACGTCGGCAACGCCTGCCTGGCGTTCCTGAACGGCATGGACATCGCCGCGCGCATGATCGAGCGTGGTGAAATCGGCTACGCGCTGATCGTCAACGGCGAAACCAGCGGCCCGATCACTGAATCCACCATTTCCCGCCTGTTGCAGCCGGAGATCACCGAGCTCGAGTTCCGTTCCGAGTTCGCCTCGCTGACGCTGGGCTCCGGCGCCGCCGCCATGGTCATGTCCCGCGCCGACCTGGCCCCGGAGGGTCACACCTACCGCGGCAGCATCACCCGCGCGGCAACCGAGTTCAGCCACCTGTGCCGTGGTAACATGGACAAGATGGTCACCGATACCAAGACCCTGCTCACCGAGGGCCTTAAACTGGCCACCGGTACGTTCCACGTGGCCCGCAAGGCCATGGGCTGGGTCGCGGATGAACTCGACCAGTTCATCATTCACCAGATCAGCAAGGTCCACACCGAGGCCATCGTGCAGCTGCTGGGCCTGGATCCGTCCCGCGTACAGAGAATCTACCCGCAGTTCGGCAACATCGGCCCGGCATCCGTGCCCATCGCGCTGGCCAAGGCCGTTGAACTGGGCCGGGTGAAGCGTGGTGACCGCATTGCCCTGCTGGGCATCGGCTCGGGCCTGAACTGCTCCATGGCGGAAGTGGTCTGGTAACGGGCCGCATGCCCGCGCCGAAAGACGCCGAACACGCCCACGCGTACCGGCCACCCGAACACCTCTACCCCTTCGAGTCCCACTGGCTGGACCTCGATGGGGGCCGAATGCACTACCTGGACGAGGGGCCCCGCGACGCGCCCCCCGTGCTGATGGTGCACGGCAACCCGACCTGGTCGTTCTACTACCGCAACCTCGTGAACGCGCTGCGCGGGCGTTTCCGCTGCATCGTGCCCGACCACATCGGTTGCGGCCTGTCCGACAAGCCCGGTGACGACGACTACCCCTACACGCTGGAACGGCGCATTGCCGACCTCGGTTCGCTCATGGATCACCTGGCCCCCGACCAGCCGCTGACGCTGGTGGTGCACGACTGGGGCGGCATGATCGGCTTCGGCTGGGCGACGGGCTCAAACGCGAACATTGACCGTTGCGTGGTCCTCAACACGGCCGCGTTTCCCTTGCCTGAAACCAAGAATTTTCCGCTGGCGTTGTGGTTCGCCGGCCGCACAAAGCTGGGCGCCTTCACCGTCCGCGCATTCAACGCCTTTTCCGGCGGCGCGGCCCGGCTGGGCTTTAAAAAGCCGGTCAACGCGGAAGTCCGCGCCGGCTACACCGGGCCATACGACAGCTGGGACAACCGCATCGCCACGCTGCGTTTTGTACAGGACATCCCGCTGAAGCCCGGCGACAGCGGCTATGACATCGTCGAGCGTACCGAACGAGCCCTGGCCGGCTTCGCCGACACGCCGGCGCTGGTGGAATGGGGCATGAAGGATTTTGTCTTTGACGCGCATTTCCTGCGGCGTTGGGAATCGCTCCTGCCCAATGCCGAAGTGCATCGTCACGAAGACTGTGGCCATTACATCCTCGAGGACGGCGGACCGGAACTGGTAGCGCGCATCGCCCGCTTTATCGGTGAACGGGCCCCGGAAGGCCATGACGCGGTGGCCGGCGCCTGAGCCCTGCAATGTCGCCGCGGCGCTGGGTGAGCAGGCCCTGCGGCGTCCGGACGCGGCTGCGATCCATTTCCCCATCGGGTTGCGCGGCGGCGAGGTGCTTTTTGAATCCTGCAGCTACGCTGAACTGCACGCACTGAGCAACGACTGCGCGCGTGGGCTGCTGGCGCTGGGCATCGCTCCCGGTGAACGGGCCGCGCTGATGGTGCCGCCCGGCCGCGAGTTCTTCGCGTTGTTCTTCGCCCTGTTCAAGGCGGGCATCGTGCCGGTGCTGATCGACCCCGGCATCGGCCCGAAACACCTGAAACAGTGCCTGGGTGAGGCCGCGCCGCACGCGTTTGTCGGCGTCACGCGTGCGCAGGCCGCCAGCGTGATCCTGCGCTGGTCACCGGGCACCATTCGCCACCGCGTGACGGTGGGGCCGAGATTCGTATGGGGCGGCGTATCGGTCGACCGTCTCGCGACGCTGGGGCGCTCAGGCGAGTTCGCATCCGCCCGGTTGTGCGACACACGAGCCGAGGACATCGCCGCCATCCTGTTCACCTCCGGCAGCACCGGCCCGCCGAAAGGGGTGGTCTACCGTCACCGCCAATTCCACTACCAGGTGGAAATGCTGCGCGACCACTTCGGCATCGGGGCCGGCGAGGTGGACCTGGCGACATTCCCGCCATTCGCGCTGTTCGACCCGGCGCTGGGCATGACCACGGTGGTGCCTCACATGGACCCGACCCGTCCCGCCAGGGCCGACCCCGCATTGCTGGTACAGGCCATTGAGCGCTTCGGCGTCACCAACGTGTTCGGCTCCCCGGCGCTGCTAAAAAACCTGGGCGAATATACCCAGGCGAAAAATAAGGGTCTGCCGACCGTCAGGCGGGTGCTTTCCGCCGGCGCGGCGGTCCCTACACAGACCGTGCGGCGCGTGGCGGCCGCGCTGTCCGGTGGCGGCCGCGTGCACACGCCATACGGCGCCACCGAATGCCTGCCGGTGGCCAGTATCGACAGCGAATCGCTCAACGAAGATATCACCGACCGCGCCGCGGCGGGCAATGGTATCTGCGTCGGCCGCCCCGTCCCGCCGAATATTGTCGCCATCATGGCGATTACGGACGATGCCGTACCCGAACTGCAGCCAGAACAGCTGCTCTCTCACGGCGAGGTCGGCGAAATCATCGTCCACGGCCCAACCGCCACCGCCGGCTACTGGCACCGCGACGAGGCGACTACGAAAGCCGCGACGGTGGATGCGGAAGGCCGTGCCTGGCACCGCATGGGCGATATCGGCTACATCGACCCGGATGGCCGGATCTGGTTCTGCGGGCGGAAGTCCCAACGGATCACGACCAGGCACGGTGACCTGTTTACCGACCAGCTGGAAGCCGTTTTCAATACCCACCAGGATGTCGCGCGAACCGCACTGGTCGGCGTTGGACCGCCCGGTGAACAGCAACCCGTGCTGTGCGTGGAGCCCCGGGATCCGAAAATGGTCCGGGGTGACGCCGGTACCGCGCTGAAGACCGCGCTGCTGGCGATGGCAGCCGCCAATCCCGCCACGACCGCCATCCGCACGGTCATGTTTCACAAGTCGTTCCCGGTCGACATCCGCCACAACTCGAAGATTGGCCGGGAAGCGCTCGGCCAATGGGCGACGGCGCAACTCACGAAGGATAAGCTGCGATGAAAGTCCTGGTCACCGGCGGCGGCGGTTTTATCGGCGGCGCCGTCTGCCGGCAGCTGCTGGCACGCGGTGACCAGGTGGTCGCCTTCCAGCGCAGTGAGCCACCGGGCCTGGCGAACGCCGGGGCGATCGTCGCGCGGGGCGATATCGCCAGTGCCGGCAGCGTGCTGGCGGCCGCCAGGGGTTGTGACGCCATCGTCCATACCGCTGCCCGCGCCGGCGCCTGGGGGCCCACCGCGGCCTACGAAGCGGCCAATGTCACAGGCACCGAGAACGTCCTGGAAGCCTGCCGCACTCACGGTATCGACCGCCTGGTATTCACATCGTCACCCAGCGTCGTCCACGGTGGCGGCGATATCGAGGGCGGTGATGAGTCCCTGCCCTATCCCCCGGAATTCCATGCGGACTACCCGAGGACCAAGGCGATTTCCGAACAGGCCGTGCTCGCGGCGAACGGCGATGCGCTTCGCACCGTCGCCCTGCGGCCCCACCTGGTCTGGGGCCCCGGCGATAACCACCTGTTACCGCGAATGGTCGAGCGCGCGCAAAAAGGTCCGATTCGCCTGCCGGCGCCCGAGAAACTGATCGACACCATCTATATCGACAATGCGGCGGCCGCCCACGTGCTGGCGCTGGACGCACTGGACCGCAACCCGGACTGTCACGGCAAGCCGTACTTCATCAGTAACGGTGAACCGCTGGCCACGGCCGACATCATGACCCGGCTGCTCGCCGCCGTGGGCCAGTCCGTCGAGATCAGGACGGTCTCTCCGCGTTTTGCGCATGTGGCGGGTGCAGTCTGCGAATGGGTGTGGACCCTGGCCGGCCGCGACGATGAACCCCCGGTCACGCGCTGGGCCGCTGAACAACTTTCGACGGCGCACTGGTTCCGGCTGGACGCCGCGGAGCGGGACCTGGGCTACCGGCCATCGGTCAGTATCGATGAAGGCCTACGACGCCTTGCGCTGTCGGCGTCGACGTAGCCAACGCTCGATCACCCCGTACTTCAGCAGTGCCGCGTCTTCACCGCTCGCGGCCTCGTAGTCGCCGTTGTACTTGTGCTTCACCCAGGCGTTGAGGTCCAGTTGGCAGGCGTATTCAAACAGCCTGTTGTTGATGGGGTGAAAGCCGTCACGTTGCAGCACCGTGGTGCCGAAATCGATCACCCGCGGCGCGCCGTTACTGGCCACCATCAGGTTGGACTTGGACTTCAGGTCGCCGTGGGCCACGCCGAGCGAGTGGAATCCACGGATAATTTCCAGCAACCGCGTGAACCAGGCTTCGCGGTCGGTGATCCCGGCATCCCGGTACGGCTGGCCATGGACATACTCCATCACAAGGTAGCGTTCGTCGATCATGCCGTAAAACTTCGGCACACCGCGCAGGTCTTTCATCCTTGCGTAGGCCCGGGCCTCGCGCCGCAGCGTCGCCTGTCGCGCGCGTAAAACGGCGCCCTCACCCATCGCCACCTTCACGACGAACTCCATGCCCGCCTCGTTGAACAACAACACGGTGCCCTGGTTACTGGTGGCCAGGATATTCTGGCCGGACGCCAGCGAGGCACGGGCCCAGCTGGCGAGGTGTTTGGGAAGACGGAAATCGGGCATCCCGCGATTCTAGCCGAATGCACGGGCCGGCCGGTGGCTTCATCCCCATGCCAGCACGTGATCGTGAAGCGTCTGTTACTATCGCCCGGTCAAAAATCACCAAGAGTCACTCGCACGTGAAACCCATTAATACGCTGATGACGGCCCTCGGCCTGCTGGCGCTCGGCGCACACGCCGCCGAAGCGCCTTTCCCCTCGACCTACGAACCCCTGCCCTCGCAACCCACGCTGATCACCAACGCCACCATCCTGACCGGCACCGGCGAGCGCCTGGAAAACGCCTCGATCCTGCTGGACGGCGGCGAAATCGCCTGGGTGGGTAGCGGTGATGCGCCCGCCAATGCCGTCACCATCGATGCAAACGGCGGCTGGGTCACCCCCGGCATTATCGACGTGCACTCGCATTTGGGCGTGTACCCGAGCCCCGGTGTGTCGTCGCACGCCGACGGCAACGAGATGACCAACCCGGCCACGCCCAATGTCTGGGCCGAGCACAGCATCTGGCCGCAGGACCCGGGCTTCTCGCGCGCGCTGGCGGCCGGCGTCACATCGCTGCAGATCCTGCCGGGCTCCGGCAACCTGATCGGCGGCCGTGGTGTGACCGTCAAGAACGTCTACAGCACGTCCTACCAGGGCATGAAATTCCCGGGCGCCCCGCATGGCATGAAGATGGCCTGCGGCGAGAACCCCAAACGGGTGTACGGCCAGAAGGGCCGCCAGCCCATGACCCGCATGGGCAACGTGGCGTCTTACCGCGAAGAATGGATTGCAGCGCAGGCCTACCTGGAAAGCTGGACCGAGTACGAGCAGAAAGTCGCCGATGGCGATGAAGAGGCCAAGGCGCCGAAGCGTGACCTGAAGCTGGAGACGCTGGCCGGCGCGCTGAAAGGCGATATCCTGGTGAATATGCACTGCTACCGCGCCGACGAGATGCTCACCATCCTCGACCTCGCCGACGAATTTGGCTACAAGGTCACCACCTTCCACCACGGTGTCGAGGCCTACAAGATCGCCGACGAACTGGCCGAGGCCGGTGTCTGCGGTGCGCTCTGGGCCGACTGGTGGGGCTTCAAGATGGAGGCCTACGACGGCATCCAGGAAAACATCGCCCTGGTCGACCGGCCGGAGGGCAGCTGCGCCATTGTCCACTCAGACTCTTCCGAAGGCATCCAGCGCCTGAACCAGGAAGCCGCCAAGGCCATGACCCATGGTCGCCGTGCAGGCCTGGAAATTACCGAGGAACACGCGATCAGCTGGCTGACTTCTAATGCCGCCAACTCGCTGGGCATCGGTGACCGCACCGGCACACTGGAGCCCGGCAAGATGGCCGACGTGGTGCTCTGGAACGGCACGCCGTTCAGCGTCTACGCCAAGGCCGAGAAGGTCTTTATCGATGGCGCCCTGCTCTACGACCGCGAGAACCCGGCGCTGCAGCCGGTCTCGGACTTCGAACTCGGCCAGCTGCAGGAGGTGAACTGATGCACCCGGTCAAATTTGCTTTCGCCGCGCTGGCGGCCACCGCGACCCTGGTCGCACAGGGCGTCGCCGCCGACGCCATCATGATCCGCAACGCCACCGTGCACACCATGACCGAAGACGGTGTGCTGGAAAACACCGACGTGTTCGTCTCCGGCAACGTCATCCGCGAGATCGGCCAGGACCTGCCCGTTCCCGCCGACATCCGCGTGTTTGACGCCGAAGGCCGACCACTGACGCCCGGCCTGTGGGCCGGCGTAGGCGCCATCGGCACGGTCGAGGTTTCGGCCGTGGAAGAATCCTCCGACGCGGCCGAACAGTCGCTGGACATGCGCCCCGAGTTCGACGTGTCGACAGCCTACAACCCCAACTCCTCGCTGGTGCCCATCGCGCGCGTGGAAGGCCATACCTTCACGCTGCTCGGCGCCTCGGGCGGCGGCACTATCATCAACGGCTCCGGCCGCGTGGTGGCGCTGGACGGGGGTTACACCTCTTTTTATGGCGACCCAGTGCTGTTCATCGACCTGGGCGGTTACGCCTCGTCGAAGAGCGGTGGCTCTCGCGCGGGCCAGTGGATGCTGCTGAAGCAGGCGTTCGACGAGGCCGAACTGAAATCCGGCGACGACGGCGACGGTGTACTGACGCGCGCCGGCCGCGCAGCGCTGAAGCGCCTGGGCGACGGTGGAAAGGTGGTGTTCGGCGTCAATCGCGCCAGCGACATCCTGCAGGCCCTGGCCTTTGCGAAACGCCGCAACCTGGACGCCATCATCTCCGGCGGCGCCGAAGCCTGGCTGGTCGCTGACCGGCTGGCCAGCGCCGGTGTGCCGGTCATGCTCGACCCTTTGCAGAACCTGCCGTCCAGCTTCGACTCGCTCGGTTCGCGCCTCGACAACGCCGCGCTGCTGCATGCGGCCGGCGTGACCGTCATCGTCGACGAGGCGGGCAGTCACAACGCCCGCAAGCTGCGCCAGATGGCCGGCAACGCTGCCGCCAACGGCCTGGACCACGAAGCCGCGCTGGCCGCGCTGACCATCAACCCGGCAAAAGCCTTCGGCGTGGACAGCCAGTTCGGCACCATCGAAGAAGGCAAGCGCGCCGACCTGGTGCTCTGGACCGGCGACCCCCTCGAAGTCACATCGGTGGCTGAGCGAGTGATCGTCAACGGCAAGCTGGACTCGATGAAGTCACGCCAGACCGAACTGCGTGACCGCTACCTGGTGGAAGACCCGGCGATGCCGCGCGCTTACGTTAAGTGAATCGGGGAATCGGGGAATCGGGGAATCGGGGAATCGGTGAGACGGTGAGACCGTAAAGCAGCAGGACCGTGAAACCGTGAGTTGGTGAACCGGCCTTCCCACGCGCTACAAAGAAAAACCCGCCAACCGGCGGGTTTTTTCACCGATTCCCCGATTCCCCGATTCCCCGTCTCACCGTGTCACCGTCTCACCGTTCCGCGTCCAGGTACGTCACCACCATGTCCACGAAAGCTTTGACGCCAGTTTCAAGCCACTGCTCTTCCATGTTGAACTCTGGCGAGTGATTCGCCGGTAGCGTCGTGGGGTCGACACCTTCCGGCCCCGCGCCCAGGAACACGAACAGGCTGTCGGTCACCTGGCCGAACTCGGAGAAATCCTCGGCCACGGTCTGCGGGTTGACGGCGGATAACGGCTCGCCCGACGCACGCTCCAGCGCCGGTTTCATCATCGAGTAAAGCCGGTCCGTATTCACCACCGGCGGTGCGCCGCGTTCAACTTCGAAGTCGATGGTCGCGTTCGAGGCCGCGGCGATGGATGTCGCCGTGCGTTCCACCGCCTCGATGATCTGTTCGCGCATCTCGTTGTCGAAGGCGCGGATGGTGCCAATCAACTGCACCGAGTCCGGAATCACGTTGTTCCGGATGCCGCCATTGATACGACCGACGCTGATGATGGACGGCGCCTTCGTGACATCGACCTGCCGGCTGGCGATCGTCTGCAGCCCCAGGATGACCTGTGCGGCCACCGTGATCGGGTCGACCCCGTCCCAGGGCCGCGCGCCGTGGGTCTGCTTGCCATGTATGTTGATCAGGAATCGATTGGCCGAGGCCATCAGCGGCCCGGGCCGTGTCGCAAACTGCCCACCCGGCACGCCGATGCCCACGTGGATGCCCAGCACCGCCTCGGGCGTACCCGCGTCGAAAATGCCCTCTTCAAGCATCAGTAACGAGCCGCCCGGCTCGCCCGGCGGCGGTCCTTCCTCGGCGGGCTGGAAGATCAGCATGACCGAGCCGGCCAGGTCGTCTTTGCGGTCGTTGAGGATTTTCGCCGCGCCCAGCGCCATCGCCATGTGGTTGTCGTGACCGCAGGCATGCATCACCCCGGTTTCCTGGCCGTTGAACTCGGTCGTGACCGTCGACGCAAACGGCAAACCGGTCTGCTCGGTCACCGGCAGGCCATCCATGTCGGCGCGTATTGCCACCAGCGGTCCGGGCTTACCACCCCGGATCATGCCGATAACGCCGTGACCCGCAATGCCGGCTTCATAAGGGATCCCCATTTCATCGAGAATTTCGGCGATCTGCTGGCCCGTACCTGCCTCGCGGTTGCTCAGCTCCGGATTCTGGTGGAACCAGCGGCGCCACTCGACCACCTGGGGCTGGACCTCTGCGGCAGCTGCGTCGATATCCGACCCGGATAACTCCGCGAAACTGGTCGATGGGAGGGCAACACAGGCCAACGAGACGAGAATACCTGTAAGACGCATGAGCGAAATCCTGATGCTGAAAACATCAGGGTAGCACCACCCGCTACCCGGATGTATTGACGGCCACGGCTTGCATTACTCGACACGTGGGACTACAGTTGTAGTCCGTTGGACTACAGGCGTAGTCTGTCAATCGGACCTGCACATGACACTGGATATCACCGACGCAGAACTTGTACTGATGCAGCTGCTCTGGACAGAGAGCCCCCTGACCGCGCGCGAACTGACCGAGCGACTGGAAAAGGATAAGGGCTGGCATCGAAAAACCGTCAACACGCTACTCAGTCGCCTGGCCCGCAAGAATGTCATCCAGCGCGAAAAGGGTCCGGGCGGTATCTCGAACTGGCACCCCCTGGTCGACCGGGAAACCTATCGCAAAACTGTGACGGCCTCGTTCGTCGATGAGCACTTCAACGGAGAGATCGCGCCGCTGGTCGCCAGCTTTGCGAAGGGTCGGAGCCTTGATGATAGCCAGGTTGCTGAGCTCCAGGCCCTGCTCGACAGCATGTTTGAAGATGATTGACCGCCTCGGCGAATTCGCGGTGCTGGCCACCATACTGTCGAGCGGCTGGATCCTGCTGGTGCTGGTCATCCGCCCATTCGCCATCCGCCAGCTCGGCGCACGGTGGGCTTATGCGCTTTGGGCAGTGCCGCTGATCGGCCTGCTCGCAATGATGCTTCCGGACGATGCCTTAAAAGCGGCTTTTAACTGGCCAACCCTGACCTTTCCATTCCTGCCGGGATTGCTGAGCCGCACCGCGGCAACCATGGATGGTGCCGTGCAACGGCTGGGCGGCAATGGTGGCTCGCCCGCCACCCTTCTCAACTGGGCCGTCATGGCAACCTGGTGCTGGTTGGTGATTGCCCTGGGTTTCGTCGCCAGGTTGATGACGCAATGTGTCCAGGCGCACCTGCGTGCGACCCGCAGCAGCCGTGAGCTGAGCAGTCCAGAGCGGGATCTTCTCAAGTTGCGACTGGAAACGCTGGCACGTCGTTACGATGTCGATATCCGGATGCTGACAACGTCCGAAGGGCCCGCCGTCACCGGCATAGTCAGCCCCAGGCTCTACCTGCCTTCAGACTTTTTCGATCGATTCGATGCGCAGCAACAATCACTGATCCTGGCCCACGAACTGCACCATATCTGCCGCCGCGACGTCATCGTACAGATGCTGGCGCGGCTGCACCGCTGCCTGTTCTGGTTCAATCCCCTGGCCTGGGTTGCGGAGCGCGGTGTGTTGCTGGACCAGGAGCTATCGTGTGACGAGCACGTGCTGCGTTCCACCGACCTGGCGACCCGGCGTCAGTATGGACAGGCGATGTTGATGGCAGCACAAGGCGCCCGGCCGGTGGCCCATGCGGGCTATTCATCTTTCAGTCACATGCGCCAACGTGCCGCACTGCTGCGTGCGCACAAGCCCGCGCCATTACGGAATGCGCTGGGCGCTGGTTTATTGGCGCTGGTGATGATTCCCAGCCTGGTGTTCGGCCTGCTCGGCAGTTTCGAGCCACAACGACAGGTCCGCCCGCAGATGAATACCGCCATGGTCGAAATCATGAGCCAGTTGCAATGCGCCAAACCCGACCAGGCGACTCTGCAAGTGCTGCTGTCCCGCATTGACGAACTCCGGTCAATCTCCCCGCCCCTGAGCGGGGATGAACTTGCAGGGCTGCACGGCCTTTCGGCGCTTACTCATCATCGGCTCGGTAACACCCGTGATTCGCTGGCGGAGTTCCAGCTGGTGACAGAACTCTCGCGAGGCACACTGAATATTCCGCCCACATCACTCTGTGAGCTGAACTACGTCTACCTGGCTGACCAGGGCAAGGCCCTGGAAGTGGAGACCCGATGAACGCAACGATTGATACCCGCCTGCGATCCCGAGGCACCGGACCGCGAATCACCACGGGCCTGGTATTTGGCCTGGGGGTCACGCTTGCCCTCTTCTGGTCAATGCAGAAGCTCATTGAAGGGGGTGAGCCTGCGCTTGTCGAAGAACCCCGCCGAACATTGCTTGATTTTGTCCGGGTGAAACGCGAGCCAACGCCGCCAAAGACCGAGCGCGACGTCATAAAACCACCTGAACCCCAACCACAACCGCGAGTCCCGGAGCCCACATGGGACGGACCCGAAGTCGGCGTCATGGACCCGGGACTGGAAGCGCCGAGCGGCGGCCCGGACATCAATCCTGGCCCCGACTTTGGCGGCGCCTTTGCCGAGGGTGATTACCTGCCCATCGTCAAGGTTGCCCCTGTTTACCCGCAGCGCGCACTGTCGCGTGGCGTCCAGGGTTATTGCACCGTCGAGTACACCGTCACCCGCCAGGGCACCATTCGGGACCCGTTCATCGTTCCCGGTGAATGCACCAGCAGCCTGTTCGAACGCGCGTCAATCCAGGCGGCGATGAAGTTCAAGTACAAGCCACGGGTGATCGATGGTGTTGCAGTTGAGGTGCCAGGCGTTCAAAACCGTTTCACTTTCGAGATCAACGAGTAATCAACATGAAAGGTATTCTTCGTACAGCCGCCCAGCTGGGTACCACGGCCCTGGTCGCCAGTTTTGGTTTCGCCGCAGCTCCCACCGGGTTTGCCCAGCAGAACAGCGAACGGCAAACGCAACAGACGGTCGCCATGAGCCAGAAGGTCTACGAGGCCCTCACCGAGGCGCAGGCCTTGGTCGAGGCCAAACAGTACGAGCAGGCCCAGACCCGACTCGATGTCTTGCTGGAAGAGGACAACCTTGAGCCTTACGAAATCGCCCAGGTCTGGAACCTGACGGCGTACGCCCTTTACCAGCAGGAACGTTACGGCGACGCCATCAACGCCTATGACCAGGTTTTGGCGCAGCCGGAGCTGCCCGTGGGCCTGCAGCAGACCGTGCTGAAAACGAAATCGCAACTCCAGTTGAACGTCGAGGACTACAAGGGCGCGCTGGCAACAGTTGACCGGCTCATGGCCCTGGTACCGGAGCCCGCAGCGAATGTTTACTACACGCGGGGTGCGGCATTGTTCCAGCTGGGTGAGTATTCGGAAGCGCTGCAGCCGCTTCGCCAGGCCGTGGATATGACCAGCGCTACGGGTAGCATTCCGAAAGAAGGATGGCTGCTTCTCCTGCGGGGCTGCTACTACGAATTGAAAGACTACCGGAACATGGTCGCCGTGCTCGAGGAACTAATCCGGCACTATCCCAAGGACACCTACCTGCTCACACTGGCGGGCGCCTACTCTGAACTCGGCGACACCGCGAAGCAGCTGGTCATCATGGAATCGCTTTACGAGCAAGGCTTCATCAACCAGCCCGCGCATATCACTAACCTGGCCAATCTGTACCTGTTGCACGGCGCGCCTTTCAAAGCGGCCGAATTGCTCGAAAGTGATATCGCGGCCGGTAAGGTGGAACGCAATGAGCGGAACCTGCGACTGCTTTCCCAGGCCTGGTTTGCCGCCCGTGAGAACGAAAAGTCCATTCCGCCGCTGCGTGAGGCCGCCGAACTCGCAAACGACGGAGAGCTGTACGTCCGCCTGGCCCAGGCCTACATGAACCTCGAGCAATGGGATCAAGCGACGAAAGCGCTGCAGAACGGACTGAAGACCGGCGACCTGTCACGGGAGGACACCGCCCACATCATGCTGGGCATGGCGCACTTCAGCCAGCGACACTTCGACGCCGCACGCCGGGCTTTCGAGGCCGCGATGCGCGACGAGCGCAGTCGCCGCGCAGCCCAGCAGTGGATCAACTACGTTGACAGTGAACTGCGCAGGATCGAGATGATGAAGCAGGAAGTTCCTGAGCCTGCGGCTACCGAACGATCGCCTTTCCTGCGTCTGAACGAGGATCCGAACCCGCGCTGACCGCGCCGGTTTCCTGGTTCCACAGCACGCCGTGCATGTTGCCCCAGCGGCGGCTGCTGACTTCCACGGTGTGGCCCATGGCCTCCAGCGCGGCGACCTCTTCGGGCGTGAAGGCGTCCGGTTCGGCGGAGATGTGATCCGGCACGAACTGGTGATGGTAGCGCGGCAGCGACACCCAGTGCTCCGGGTCGTTGCCGTCCATGAAGTCGAGGATGCCCAACAGCACCATGGTGATGATGCGTGAGCCGCCCGGGGTGCCGATCACGCCCACCTTGTCCTGGCCGCGGATGATGGTCGGCGACATCGACGACAGCGGGCGCTTGCCCGGCTGGATCTCGTTGGCCTCGAAGCCGATCAGGCCGAAAGCGTTGGGCACGCCCGGCTTGGCGGAGAAGTCGTCCATCTCGTTGTTCAGCACGAAACCGGTGCCTGGAACCATGAAGGCGTTGCCGAACGCCAGGTTCACGGTCAGCGTGGCCGCCACCAGGTTGCCCTCGGCGTCCATGATCGAAAAGTGCGTCGTGTCCTCGCGCTCGGTGCGGTCGGCGTTGCCCGGCAGCATGTCGCTGGGGGTGGCCTTGTCCGGGTGGATGGAGGCGCGCAGGCCGTCGGCGTAGTACTGGTTCGTCAGGCGCTCGACCGGTACGTCGTAGAAATCGGGATCGCCCAGGAACAGCGCGCGGTCGCGATAGGCGCGGCGCATGGCCTCGGCCACGCGGTGTGCGCGCGGTACGCGGTCCATGTTCTCCAGGTCATAGCCTTCCAGGATATTCAGCATGGTCGCGATGGCGACGCCGCCCGATGACGGCGGCGAGGCCGTTACCAGTTCGTAGCCCAGGTACTCGGTTCGAATGGGCTCGCGCTCGACGACGTTGTAGGCGGCCATGTCTTCCATGGTCCAGATGCCGCCCGCCTCGCGGACGCCGTCGACCAGGCGCTGCGCGATCTCACCACGGTAGAACACGTCCGGGCCATGTTCGGCCACCGCTTCCAGCACCTCGGCCATGTCCGGCAGCTTGATGACATGGCCCATGGGCGGCACTTCACCGTCCAGCAGGAAGGCCTCGGAGGCCGCCGGCCAGCGCTTGATGACGTCCTTCTTCCAGCCCAGCATGGTGTGGAATTTCTCGTAAACCGGGAAACCCTCGCGGGCGATGCGGATGGCCGGCTGCAGGCTCTCGGCCAGCGACAGGCGGCCATAGTTTTCCGCGATGTGGGCCAGCGCCGCGACTTCTCCGGGAATGCCGGCCGCCAGCGGACCATTCACCGCCAGGTCGCGATCGACGTTGCCCTCGGCATCCAGGTACATGTCGGTGGTGGCCGCGCCCGGCGCCTTCTCGCGCCCATCGATCATCACCTCGAAATCGTCCTCGGCGCGGTGCAGCAGCCAGAAGCCACCGCCGCCGATACCGGAGCTGGTCTGCTCGACCACGGCCAGCACGGAGCTGACCGCGATGGCGGCGTCAAATGCATTGCCGCCGGCGGCCAGGATCTCGTGGCCCGCCTCGGTGGCCATGTAGTGCGCGCTGGCGATGGCCGCCTTGCCGGGCTTCGCTGCCGAATCCTGGGCCTGCGCCACCGGCCAGCCGGCCAGCATCGCCATCCCGGCGATGAGCAGGAATGGCAGCGTACGCGCCAGCCACCGGGCCGCACTTGTGTTGGTGGCCGTTTTGGAGCGCGCGCTCAAACGGCGGCCGCGTCGGTCAGTCGACGATATTTTTCCCACAGCTGATCCTCTGATTCTTCGTTGTCGGGGTCTTTCGGGATGCACTCCACCGGGCAGACTTCCACGCATTGCGGCTCATCGTGATGGCCGACGCACTCGGTGCACAGGTTCGGGTCGATCTCGTAGATCTCCACGCCCTGGTAAATGGCCTCATTCGGGCACACCGGCTCGCAGACATCACAGTTGATGCATTCTTCGGTGATCTTCAGGGACATGTCGGGATCTCGTTTAGCCCTTAATGCCCAAAGCGGTCGTTCAGCGCCTGTTCCACTTCCGGCGCGACGAACCCGCTGACGTCACCGCCCAGCCGGGCGATCTCCTTCACCAGCGACGAGGAAATGAACGAATACTTTTCATCCGGCGTCATGAACAGCGTCTCGATCTCGCTGTGCAGGCGGCGGTTCATGCTCGCCAGCTGGAACTCGTACTCGAAGTCGGAAACGGCGCGAAGGCCGCGCACCAGCACGTTCGCACCCTGCTCCATGGCGAACTCGATCAGCAGGTTGTCAAAACCCACAACATTCACGTTATCCAGGTGCTGCAGGCAATGCGCCGTCATCTCGATACGATGATCCAGGCTGAACAAAGGCGCCTTGTGCGGACTCTCCGCGATGGCCACGATGACCTGGTCAAACACGCGCGCAGCCCGCGTCACCAGGTCCGTATGCCCCTTGGTGACCGGATCAAAAGTGCCCGGGTAGATGGCGGTGACTTTGTCCACGTTTCGGTGCCGAAGTTGGTTGGTGGTTATTTTAACGTGTCACGGCTCTGGAGTGAGTGGTGAGTCGGGGAATCGGGGAATCGGTGAATCGGTGAATCGGTGAGACGGTGAGACGGTGAGACGGTGAGACGGTGAGACGGTGAGACGGTGAGACGGTGAGACGGGAAAGCGTCTCGTCGTGGGGTCGGGTTGTCTACTGCCCGGACCTTCGGCGGCATGGATGCCGCCGATGAGCGATACACGGACGTACTTGAGCGAGTCCGGGCAGTAGACAACCCGACCCCACGCCCGCGACACGCCTCCCGATCACGATCGGCGGAAGAGCTGAAGACGTGACTCCCCGACCACCTTGTCGCGGGCCAACGAAAACGGCGGCCGCATCACCAGCTCGGGAAACTTCGAAGGCGATTCCGCATAGACGCAACCACCGGGCGCCACGCAATCGAGTTCGAGCAGGCGTTCCAGCACCCGCACGGCCAGGCTGGAGTCGAATGGCGGGTCCAGGAAGACGATGTCCAGGCTGCCGGGTTCGACACCGCGCAGCCAGTCGAGCACGTTGGCGCGGTGGACATCGACCTGCTTCGCGCCCAGCGTGGCGCGTGACTCGACCAGGCTGCTGACCGCCAGCGGGGCGACCTCGACCATGTCGACGTGCGCGGCGCCCCGGGAGGCCGCCTCGAAACCCAGCGCGCCGCTGCCGGCGAACAGGTCGGCGCAGCGCGCGCCGGGAACATCTGCCTGCAGCCAGTTGAACAGGGTTTCGCGGCTGCGGTCGCCGGTGGGGCGCAGCCCCGGCAGATCGGGCACCGGGAGCTTGCGGCCACGCCATTCTCCACCGATGATGCGCACCTGTCCGGGCGGTTTACGGTTCATTGCAGCTCCGTTCGGGCTTGAGTTTCCACAGGCTGATAGCATATCGCGTTCATGTTCAGGATATTCCGCAAGAACAAGGCCAAAACCGGCGCCGTGCAGGATGTGCAGCTGCGGCCGGTTGAAAAGGATGGCCAGGAGGCGCTGGACCGGCGGCTGGAAGATTCCCGTCGGCAGTTCGGCCGCCAGTTGCAGGCGCTGATCGACGGTTACGACAGCATCGACGAAGACCTGTTCGACGACCTGGAAACCACCCTGCTGACATCAGACGTGGGCGTGGCCGCCACCACCCGCATCATGGACGCGCTTCGCGCCGCGGTCGACAACGGCGTCATCGCCGAGCCGGCCCAGGTGCTGCCCGCAGTGCAGGCCGAGCTGTTCGAGATTATCGAGCCCTGCGAACAGTTCCTGGACGTACCCGCCGGACACAAACCCTTCGTGCTGCTGATGGTGGGCGTCAACGGCGCCGGCAAGACCACCACCATCGGCAAGCTGGCGCAACGTTTCAAGGAAGACGGCCTTTCGGTGATGCTGGCCGCCGGCGACACGTTCCGCGCCGCCGCCGTCGAGCAGCTGAAATCCTGGGGCGAGCGTAACGAGGTTCCCGTCGTGGCGCAGGCCACCGGCGCGGATTCCGCCGCCGTGATTTTCGACGCGCTGCAGTCCGCCCAGGCCAGGGGCGTGGACGTATTGATCGCCGACACCGCCGGACGCCTGCACACGCAGGCCAACCTGATGGACGAACTGCGCAAGATCCATCGCGTGCTGGGACGGCTGGACGACACCGCACCGCACGAAGTCATGCTGGTGGTCGACGCCGGCAACGGCCAGAACGCGCTCAACCAGGCGAAGGAATTCAATGCCGCGGTGCCACTGACCGGCATCACGGTCACCAAGCTGGACGGCACCGCCCGCGGCGGTGTGCTGTTCGCCATCGCCGAGTCACTCGGCGTGCCGATCCGCTTTATCGGCGTGGGCGAATCCGCCAAGGACCTGCGCCCCTTCGACGCCGGCACCTTCATCAACGCCATCCTGCCGCTTGGCTGAGGTCACACCCTTCGCCGATCGCCTGCTGGCCTGGTGGGACGTCCACGGCCGCCACGACCTGCCCTGGCAGCACCCGCGCACGCCGTACCGCGTGTGGGTTTCCGAGATCATGCTGCAGCAAACCCAGGTGGCCACGGTCATCCCCTATTTCGAACGCTTCATGACACGTTTCCCGGACTTGCAATCGCTGGCGACCGCGTCCATCGACGACGTGCTCGGCGCCTGGCAGGGCCTGGGCTACTACGCCCGCGGCCGCAACCTGCACCGTGCCGCGCAGGTTTGCCTCGAGGCGCATGACGGCAAACTGCCGGGCAGCGCCGAAGCGCTGACCGCGCTGCCCGGCATCGGCGAGTCCACCGCCAACGCGATCGTTTCCCAGGCCCATGACATCCCCGCCACGGTGCTGGACGGCAACGTCAAGCGGGTGATGGCGCGGCACGCCGCCATCGAGGGCTGGGCCGGAAAGCCAGCGGTCGCCCGGGAACTCTGGGTCGAAGCCGAAACCCGGCTGCCGGCGAATCGCGGCGCCGATTACACGCAGGCCGTCATGGACCTGGGCGCGACGATCTGCACGCGTCGCAACCCGCGCTGCCCGGAATGCCCGGTGCGCATGGACTGCCGTGCGCGCGCGGAAAAGCGCGTCAGCCAGCTGCCGACCCCGCGCCCGAAGCGGGACATCGGCCACAAGCGCCTCTACCTGCTCGTCCTGAACGACCCGAAAGGTCGCGTGTTACTGGAGCGGCGCCCGCCAACCGGAATCTGGGGTGGCCTGTGGTGCTTCCCGGTGGCTGAACACCCTGACCTGCTGGCGGAACGTTTCGGGTTTGACGAAGACCCTTTCCAGGCACTGGAGCGGGTCAGCCACACCCTGACCCACCTGAAACTGGACCTGGTTCCATTGGCCGCTGAAGTCGCACGCCCCGACGCGCCGCACGTGCAGCCCTTGTCGCTCACGGTAGAATGCGGCGAGCACCTGGACTGGTTCTCGCCATTGCAGTGGGCCAGCCTGGGCATACCAAAACCGGTCCTGGGCATCCTGGAGAAGACGTTCAAATGAGCCGTACCGTCAACTGTGTCATCCTCGATCGCGAGGCCCCGGGTCTCGCCAAACCACCCTACCCCGGCGAACTCGGCCAGCGGATCTTCGAGAACGTGTCCACCGAGGGCTGGCAGAAATGGCTGGCGCACCAGACCATGCTGATCAACGAGAACCGGCTTAGCCCCATCAACCCGGAACACCGAAAGTTCCTGGAGGGTGAGATGGAGAAGTTCTTTTTCGGCGAAGGCTCGGCCGCACCGGACGGCTACGTCCCGCCGGAGGACTGAGCCATGCACCTGGCCGGCCAGCTCTTCGCGACCCCCGGCCACACCTTCACGCGCGCCTGCCGCGACCTCTCGGTCGAGACCCCCATCGGCCGCTGGAACATGATCGAGGCCCAACCCGCACCGGACCTGGTCGACGTCGTCGACTGCTACTGGGAAGGCTGGGGTGACATCCCGCCGATGCGCGAGAAGATCCTGCCGCGCACCAACATCGAACTGATGTTCAACCTGAAGGGTGAACATCGTGTGCTGTCGATGGACGGCCAGGACTGCAATATGAACTACGGCGGCGGCTGGCTGTCGGGACTGCAGCGGCGCTGGCTACTGATTGAAACCACCCATGGCTCGCACTTCGTCGCCGCACGGCTGAAGCCATGGGGCACTTGGCGCCTGTTACGCACGCCGATGAACGAAATCGCCTGCCGGGTACCGGAAACGGCTGACCTGTGGGGCGGCAACGGACAGTTGCTGCACGAACGCCTGGTCGAAGCACCAAACTGTTTTGCCCGATTTGACCTGCTCGAGGCCGACCTGCGCGCCCGGCTGGACCTTCGGGCGCGCCAGGACGAGACGCTGGTCGAGGCGTCCCGCCGCATTCGCCGAAGCCTGGGGCGACAGCGCATCGATTCCCTGTGCAGGGAACTCGGCACTACGCGCGGCACGCTGGGCCGACACTTCCGTGAACAGGTGGGCCTGACGCCCAAAACCTATGCCCGAGTGGTCCGCATCGAAGCGCTCATGGCGCACCTGGGCGCTAGCGCGCCCGATAGCTGGGCCGCCGTGGCCGAAGACTTCGGTTACCACGACCAGGCCCACCTGGCGCACGATTTCCGCGAGTTTTGCGGCGCCACGCCGGAGGAATACCTGCGCCGCGCATCGCCGGGCGGCGGCGCAACAATGGAGGACTGGTGAGTGGTGAGTGGTGAGTGGTGAGTGGTGAGCAGGATCTTCGCCAATAGCATCCGGCAAGTGCTCTTCCGACTCACCACTCACTACTCACTACTCACCCAAAGCAACATTTTTACAATACGCCTCAAAACGAAAGGCGTAGATTCAAGGCTCGACTGAAACAACAAAGGAGAAACCCATGCCCCCTATCGAATGGCTACCCACCATCGTCGCCGCCGTCAGCGCGTTTATCGTCGGCGGCATCTGGTATTCACCGCTGCTGTTCGCCAAGGCCTGGCAACGTGAAACAGGCCTTTCCGACGAACAGCTGAACGCTGCCAACAAGGGCAGAATCTTCGGCGTCGCCTTCGTGCTCTGCCTGTTGGCCGCCATGGCATTCTCGATGTTTATCGGCCTGTTCGGCGCGCGCTCTGAAAACCTGTGGATTCCGCTGCACTCGGGCCTGATCATCGGCATCGCCTGGGTGGCGACCTCGTTCGGCGTGAACTACCTGTTCGAGCTGAAGAGCCTGAAACTGTGGCTGATCAACGCCGGCTACCACGCGGTGCAGTTCACCGTGTACGGCCTGGTCTTCGGCCTGATGTGAGGGGACTTTGATGGATACCGACGCCTACCTCGCCACCATGGAAGCCAACATCGCCGAGAAGACCGGCCGCCCCGTCGACTACTGGCTGGACGTGGTCCGCAAGTCAGGTCTGGAAAAACACGGCCAGCTCGTGAAGATGCTGAAAGACGATCACGGCTTTACCCACGGCTACGCCAACATGGTCGTCCACCGCGCGCTGAAATCCAGGGCCGGCGAAGCCTCCGACGACACCGACCTGGTCGCCGCGCAATACGCCGGCCCAAAAGCGGGACTGAAGCCTATCTATGACAGGGTCATCGGCATTGTCGAGGGTTTTGGAGCCGGCCTGGACATTGCGCCGAAGAAGGCCTACGTCAGCCTGCGCCACAAAACGCAGTTCGCACTGGTGCAGCCGTCGACGAAGACCCGCGTGGACCTGGGCATCAACCTGAAGGGCCGTGAGCCGGAAGGCCGGCTCGAAGCCTCGGGCAGCTTCAACGCGATGGTCTCGCACCGGGTCCGGCTGGAAAAACCGGCCGACGTCGACGCCGAAGTGAAGCGCTGGCTGAAAGACGCCTTCGACGCCGCCGGCTGACCGCTAGTTGGCGGCCACGTTCGGCAACAACTGCCGGACCAGCGACTCGAGCAACACCACCCGCTCTTCCAGCGCCTGGTTGCGCTGTTCCAGCTTCTGGTTCAGCGCCTGGATCGCCGCCATGTTCACCCCGGCCATGTCGCGCGCCGATATCTGGGTCTCGCCACTGGCCAGGCCGAAGGCGGCGTAGAAGTCCTGGGCCATCGGACCGATGTGGCGCGAATCGGCGGCCTCGCCCTTGTAAGACCACTCCGACACCGGCACCTGGGCGACTTTCGCCAGCACCGTCTCGCCGTCCAGCGGCACGATGGCGTGTTTCTGGTTGCGGTCCGACATCTCGGTCAAGCTGCCGTCCAGCACCAGGTCGCCCGCCAGCGCCGCGCTTCCGTCGTTGAATACCTGGAACTCAACTTCGCCGGTGCCGTACTTCGAAATCCGAAACGCGTCGCCGCTGTTGGTGAACTGCCAACGGGTACCGGTACCGGTCTCCTTGATCTCGAACTTGGTGTTGCCCCGGTTAGCCAGCGTGAACAGCGTCCGGCCCGCCGGGTCCGGGTGGTTTTCCTGCACCAGGAGGCGTGCAGTGCCGTCGTCGCGGTAGATGTGTACCGGGGCCAGGGGCACGCTGGTACCGATGCCCACCTCGTGATATTCGTCCCGGTTGTTCAGGCTCGGGTCGCTGCCCAGGACGATGGTCCAGGGTTCCGTCGCGCGCGCGACCGCGCCCAGCGCGACGCTGCCCTCCGCCATGGCCCAGGACGAAGCGCCCAGCGCCGTGGCGGAGTTGCCTTGCGTTCGCGTGCTCGCACCCAGGGCCACGCCGAAAAGCGATTCGTCCAAGGCGTCCGCCTGTCCGCCAATGACGACCGCACCCTGGGGAACAGCGCTGGCGTACAAACCCACCGCGATGCTCTGGAATCCACCGGCTTCGGCGTGATCGCCGATGGCGACACTGCTGCTCGCCGTCGCGTCGGAGTTGGTGCCCAACGCGACGCCATCCGCGCCGGTCGCCGCGGCCCCCGGCCCGAATGAGACGGCGTCCGTCCCCTTGTCGTAGAACAGCAACTGTTGCCCCGCATCGACATCGGTTATGGCAAAGAACTCGTCCCGGCCACGAACGTACCATTCGTACTGGCCGTCCAGCACCGAAGTGTCGTTGAACAGCAGGACGGGCGCCGTCGAGTGGATTGCCGGCGCGTAGTTGAAGGTCAGGATGTCCTGGGAAGGATCCGCGTAAATGACGTCTGTACCGCCAGCGACGTCCACCAGGGAAAAGTATTCATCCCGGCCTCGGAGATACCAGTTGTCGGTACCGGAGCCCGTGTCATTGAAGATGATGGCCGGTGTCGCGTCAGTGAGTTTCAGGTCTTCGTTGATGTTCTGGATGGCGTGGGCCGCCGGGTGAAACATTGACGACGTTATGGCGACAGCGGCCGGCAGAAACGGGTTGCGCAGATTCATCGGTCTCCCCCTGTGGTGAAAAATTGGCCACCAGTATACGCAGACGCCGATCACGCCGGGCAGGATAGCCGTCGTGCCCTGTACCCCGAACCGGCTCAGTTTTTCACCGTCCGCGGCAGCAACTGCGTCACCAGCGACTTCAGTTCCTCCAGTTCCGCCCGGAATTCCCGGTTCTCCCGGGCCAGTGCCTGGATCGCCGCCATGTTCACCCCGGCCATGTCGCGCGCCGATATCTGGGTCTCGCCACTGGCCAGGCCGAAGGCGGCGTAGAAGTCCTGGGCCATCGGACCGATGTGGCGCGAATCGGCGGCCTCGCCCTTGTAAGACCACTCCGACACCGGCACCTGGGCGACTTTCGCCAGCACCGTCTCGCCGTCCAGCGGCACGATGGCGTGTTTCTGGTTGCGGTCCGACATCTCGGTCAAGCTGCCGTCCAGCACCAGGTCGCCCGCCAGCGCCGCGCTTCCGTCGTTGAATACCTGGAACTCAACTTCGCCGGTGCCGTACTTCGAGATCCGGAACGCGTCGCCACTGTTGGTGAACTGCCAGCGCGTGCCGGTACCGGTTTCCTTGATCTCGAACTTGGTGTTGCCCCGATTGGCCAGTGTGAACAGCGTCCGGCCCGCCGGGTCCGGGTGGTTTTCCTGCACCAGGAGGCGTGCAGTGCCGTCGTGGCGGGCCACGTGCAGCGGTGCCAGCGGGGTCGTGGTACCGATGGCGACATCATCGTATCCCGAGGCGAAGTTTTCGCCGTCGGTTCTTCCCAACACGATGGTGTTGGCATTGGGGGCGTATGCTTGGTATCCAATCGCTGTGGCGGCGTTGTTGGATGCGGCAGCAAATGCACCAATGGCGGTGCTATCTCTGCCAGCAGCCAACGATAGCTGCCCGATTGCGATACTGCTTTGATTTGTCGAATCGGCGCTATTGCCTATTGCAACGCTACTGTTCCCCGATGACACTGCAGAATAGCCCAACGCAGTGGCGTTAGGGCCAGCCAATGCACTACTACCAAGCGCGACAGACCAAGCTTGGGATACACCTGCCCCTTGACCGATGGCCACGCCACGGTTAAAAGCCGATGTTGCCGAATGCCCGATGACGATACTGCCGGTACCCGTGGCGGAAGACTGCTGACCAATCGCAATCGGGCTGAAACTCCCCGTGGACACCGCCCCATTGCCGATCGCGATGGTGCCGCCACCAGACGTAGAAGCGCTATTGCCCAGCGCGACGCTGTTGTTTCCAGCTGCCGCGGTCCCGGTGCCCAATGCTGTAGCGTTGTTGCCGGCTGCGCTGGCCAGGTGCCCCAATACCGCACTGCTAAAACCGGCACCGGTCGCGTAAACCCCCAGCACGGTGCTCTGGTCGCCCGCAGCGCTGGCGCTAAAGCCAATCGCCGTGCTTTCTTCACCGCCCGCACTGGCGTCACGGCCAAACGCACTGCCACCGTCGCCGGTCGCGGACGCGAGCATGCCCACGGCGACGCCTCCCACATTTGAAGCACCGGACCCCGCGCCAATCGCGATGGCCGCCAAACCGCCGGAATCCGATTCCGAGCCAATGGCAACCGACTGGTCCGCAGTGGCGGCAGCAAATCGCCCCAGGGCGGTACTGGACTCGCCCCTGGCTTCTGACAAGTTGCCGAACGCGGTGCTGCCGAGGCCGCCATCGGAAATCGAGCCGTTGCCGACGGCGACACTGCTGGCGCCGGACGTAACGGCCCCGTTACCGATGGCGATATTGGTACCGCCCGCTGCGGAAGCGCCGTTTCCCATGGCGATGGAATTGGCGCCGGCGGCGCTGGCGGCGACACCCACGGCGGTACTGTTCGAACCGCTGGCCACGGCACCGTCACCGCACGCCGTCGCGTTGGCGTCCCCGGTATCGTCCGGTGCGGTTGCCCATACGGCGCCACCGGCCTGGTTGGCGCACTCCAACGCATGTGCGGACGTCACCGGCATGATCGTGACCGCCGCCAGGGCGGCCACCGTAAACCATCCACCATTGCTTCCCTTAGTCCGTGTGAAGACATCGACCCCCTTCATAAATTGCTCCTTCTGATGTACGTGACACCGTAGCGGCGTCCACTGGTGTGGATGGATCATGTGTTATTCAGCAGGCGCGACTCAAGCGTCAACATGTGAAATTGGACGACAATGCGTGACAAGCCGCCCGTGAACCACGCATGGTTGACTTGGCACGCCGCAGCGGGTTTAATACCGCGCCTCACGGTCACCCGCGACCCCTTTCGGGGTACAATGACCGACTGCACGTTCCAGTGCCCGGGTAGCTCAGTTGGTAGAGCAGCGGATTGAAAATCCGCGTGTCGGTGGTTCGATTCCGCCCCCGGGCACCATTCCCCCAGATTTTAAGATCACGCTCATGAAAATGTCGTTCGGCATGCGTATGCTTGGGTGTGACATTCACACTCGGGGGAATTCCATGTTGAACCGTCTGATCGTCGCCGCCGTCGCGGCCGCCGTGCTGGCAAGCTGTAAGCCCACAAACGATGCCGAATCCACCACTGAAGCGGCGTCCACACCGGCCGCTGCCCAGGAAGCCGCGTCGACTGCAAATGAGCCCAGTGACGGCCTGACCGCTGAGCAGGCGCGCCAGTACGCACGCGATGCTTACGTCTTCACGTACCCGCTGGTGCTGTACTACCGCACCATGCACTCGCAGGCCATTGAAGGCGACGCCGAGTTCGGCAAGTGGCTGCACCTGGGAACCGCCACGCCGCAAGATACCGACATCGTGACCCCAAACAACGACACGCCCTACTCGTACGCCTGGGTCGACCTGCGCGCCGAGCCGTGGGTGCTGACCATGCCGGAGATTGACGAAGGCCGTTACTACACCAGCCAGTGGGATGACCTGTGGGCCTACGTGCTCGACAACCCGGGCTCGCTGAAAGACGGCAACGGTGGCGGCAGCTACCTGCTGGCCGCACCCGGCTGGGAGGGTGAGCTGCCCGAGGGCGTTTCCCGGGTCATCCAGGGCGAGAGCGATTTCCTGGGCACGCTGACCCGCACCCAGCTGCTTGGCACGCCGGGCGATATTGAGAATGTCCGGGCCATCCAGCAGCAGTACCAGCTGCAGCCGTTAAGCGAATACCTGGGCCAGCCGGCGCCGCCGGCCGCGCCGGCAATCGATTGGCCGGAGTGGACCGAGGGCGACGAAAAGACCGACAGGTTCTGGGACTACGTCGAGCTGATGCTGCCGTTCACCACGCCGCACCCGGACGATGCCGGGCAGTATGAAACGCTGGCGGCGCTGGGCATCGGCGAGGGCTTCGACATGGACTCGTTCGAGCCCGCCATCCAGGACGCGATTCGCAATGGCGTGAAAGATGCCTGGGCCGAGTACGCGGAAGCCGGTAACGACCCCAACGTGGATTCCGGCAAACTGTTCGCCAGCCGCGAGAAAATCGGTGACGACTACCTTTCCCGCACCCTTGGCGTCGTGCTGGGCATTTTCGGCAACGTCAATGAACAGGCCGTTTACTTCTCCATTCCGCTGGGCGCCGACGGCCAGCCGCTGGACGCCAGCAAAAACAACTACTCGGTGACCTTCCCGGCCGGTGAAACACCACCGGTGAAGTACTTCTGGTCGTTCACCATGTACCGGCTGCCAGAGCGCTGGCTGGTGGACAACCCGATCGACCGCTATTCACTGTCGAGCACAACGCCGGGCGTCAAGCAGAACGAAGACGGGTCCACGACCATTTACTTCCAGCACGAATCGCCCGGGCCGGAGAAAGAAAGCAACTGGCTGCCAACACCGGACGGCCCGTTCTGGACCGTACTGCGTAATTACGGCCCGGACGCGTCAATCATCAACGGTACGTATCCGAAACCGGCGCCAGTGCCTGAACCGAAATAATGGCAGGAACCCGGCTTCCAGGTCAGGGCCGGCAGGATTAACATCTTGCCGGTCCTGACACAGGTATTGCTTGAAACCGGCCCCGACGGCCGCGCCAGGTTCGTGGAGCGCCCTGTTGAGTTGGACCAGGGGCAGGAGATGGTGCGCCTTTCCACTGTTCAGCCTGTCGAAGGAATGCAGTGGCGCCGAAGCCCGGTCGGGTACCGCAGCGCGGTGCACTGCACGACGGATCCTCAGTGGGTATTGATCCTGTCGGGGAAAATGGAAATCGGGCTGCCCGACGGCACAAGCCGCACGTTTACGGCCGGCGAGCACTTTTTTTCGAACGACACCCTACCCGAAGGCAGCGAATTCGACCCCTCGATCCACGGCCACTGGAGCCGCCAGGTGGGCGACGAGCCGCTGGTGACCTTGTTCGTCAAAACGTAGCGACGCCCAGCGGCTCAGTTCACGCTGGAAAGCTCCGAAAACGCGAAACTGTCCGGCGCGTCGCCGTACACGGAAAGGCTGCATTCACCGCTTTCAGCAGCATTCGCGAGGCTGTAGGTCTTGCCGGGTTGCGCGGCGAATGTGACTGAGTGCTCGTCACACCAGACTTCGACCTCGTCGATCGATGCGGGAACTTCCCCGAAACTGAAACGGCTACGCGCCAGCGTGTGGTGCCAGGCCAGTTGCCCGGGCTTCTTGCAGTATTCGCAGGGCTCCAGGCTTGCCGCCAGTTCAATCGGCTCGTTGCTGTCACGAAGTTGCTCCAGGCGGGCCGCAAGCTGTCGCGCCGGGTCATCATCGGGCAGTTTGCCGGTGACCTCGATAAGTTCGTCGTAACTGGCCAGGGCCGCGCCCACATGATTGACCTTCGCATCGAACTCGATCGCGGAACGCAGCATGTGTTCATGGACCGCGGGCGACACGGCGACATCGGCGATCACCAGTGCACGATCGAAGTGCTCGGCGGCCTTTTCCAGGTCGCCGCTGCGCCGGTAGTACTCTGCCTTCCAGAAGTCGACGTAACAGGTTTCGGCCAGGGTCCGCTGGCGACGGCCATCCAGTTTCCCGATCTGCTTCCAGGCCTTTTCCAGCTTGTCCCGCGAAAGTGAGTGACCAATGAATGTCGCCTGGCGGGCAAAACCGTTGGAAACCGCGTCTTTCTGGCCGCTCATGGCGTAGATCATCCGGGTCTGGTGGCGCGTGGCAACGGGCTCCCCATCCAGCGTGGCGGGATCGTAGGTCCAATTGCTCACACTCCGCTGGGCGGCATCCTCGAAAATGCCGTCGATGCTCCGGCTGCGTATGACCACATCGCTCGTGGATCCGTCCGTGTCCACGGTGAACTCCACGACCAGCCAGCCCTCGATCCCTGCGGACTGCGCGTTGTGCGGATACTCGATGGGTGGTTTTTCATGGGCGACCGGCTCAGTTGCCAAGCCCTGTTCGAAAAGGGTGATCTCGTCGGCTGCGTGTAGCGTAGCCGAAGACACCAGTACCCACAGGCATATGGCCATCCATCGTGTCATCATCATTGGTTCAACTCCCGTTCGATATGTCAGCGGCGAACTTTCGGTGCGGTCATGGCGGCGAGTAAAGACAGAACCGCCGTTACTCCCAGCGGGATATAGGGAAAATAGGTAAATGGTGAGCCGGTTTCGGCCGCCGCGACGGCCATGAACAACCCGCAGGTTGTTCCGAACGCCCCTGCTGCCAGCAGACCCACCATGACGCCCGCCGGTCGTGGTAGCCAGGCGGAGAACAACAGCCCGACGGCGAGTAACCCGAACACCGCGGTCAGTGCGTGCCAATTGATAATCACGACGCCGCGGATGGCGTTACCTTCGAGCGCGGACAGCAGGATCGCGAGATCGCCCGCGCCGCCGGCGATGGCGCGAATCAGCGTGACCGCGAGTGCCGCAAGACCGGCCAGGATGAACAAGAAACGATTCATGACGCGCGACTCCCTGTCGTTGCCTCGTTCTCATCTTACCCACAACCTCGTGGAAAACGCGAATGCATTGGTCCGCGCTACACTGGCCGAGGCGACACGCCGGAAACGATGGGGTTTTTCAGGTGCCAACCGGGCGATCTGACATTCAAGAGGTACTCGACTTCTGGTTCAGGGAACTGACGCCGAATCAATGGTTCCAGGGCGGACCGGCACTCGATGAAATGATCGCGGAGCGATTCGGAGAGCTGGTAGATCAAGCCCGTAGTGGGATGCTCGATGACTGGGCCGACACGCCACTCGGCCGCCTGGCACTGATTATCGTCCTCGACCAGTTTTCCCGTAACGTGTTCCGCGGCTCACCGAAGACCTGGGAAATGGACCCGGTCTGCCAGCAACTGGCGGTTGAAGGCATCGAGGCCGGCATGGACGAATCCCTGGCCCTGTCACAGCGGCAGTTTTTCTATATGCCGTTGATGCACGCCGAGGACCCGGAGCTACAGGCGCTGAGCGTCAGGAAGTTCACGCAATTGCGGGACGAGGCCGTGACGATTCTCGACTTTGCCCGGGAACACGCGGAAACGATCCGGGCGTTTGGCCGGTTTCCGTACCGCAACAAGGTGCTGGACCGCGACACGACAGACGCGGAAGCCCGGTACCTGGCCTCGGACAGGAACCCGTTCAGCTGACGGGCCGGCGGACGCCGGTCCAGAGCCCCGGTTCAGAAACCCAGTTCGACGCCCACCCGCAGGCGACGGCCCGGTGCCGGGAAGCCCGGCGCATCCTGCCAGTCTTCGTCCAGGGCGTTGTCGAGCGCTGCCCAGGCGGACCAGCCGTCGGTGCTGCCGTAACGAAGAGTGCCATCGAGCAGCCAGTAGGTGTCGTCGGTGACATCGCCGGTGGGAATCGACGTGATCAACCGCTCGCCCACGTAACGTGCCGAGGCGGCCAGTGACCAGGGTCCGTCCGGCGCCCAGGCCAGGCCCAAGCCACCGGTGGTTTCCGGGCGACGGCGCAGCGGGCCGTCGTCGCTGTCGATATCGGCATTGACCAGGTCGGCGTCCAGGCGCCAGTCCGGCGAGATCTGCCAGCTGCCGCGCAGTTCAATTCCACGGATGTCGATCTCGCCCCGGTTCACGTTGGTGAAGTTCTCGAAATCGAAGTCGACAAGATCCTGGTAGCGGCTGGCGAACAGGGCCAGGCCGATGCTGAACGTGTCGTTGATGTCACGATCCCAACCGGCCTCGATGCTGCGAACGGTTTCCGGCTCGAGGTCCGGGTTGCCGTACAGCGGGTTGCCCAGCGCGAAAAAACTGGGCAGTTTGAAGCCGTTGGCCGCGCGGACCCAGGCCTGGCCGCCGACCACGTTGTCATGGCCCAGGCCAATCTTCCCCGAGACCTTCGTGTCGCCCTCGGTATGGTCGCCGCGGACGGCGACGTTGGCGGTCCAGCCGTTGCCCCAACGGCCGCCGAGTTCGGCGAACGCGGAGAGCGTTTCCCGGTCCAGTGTCCAGCCATTCGGCAGCACCACCGGGCCCAGGTCGACGACGCCATCGTCGCTGCCATCCTCGTCGATAAACGCCAGGCCCAGCGCCAGGGCGGGCGCGTTGGCGTCACCCAGCGCCAGGCGATTGACCCAGCGCAGTTCACCACGGCGGTAGTCCGTATCGCTGGTGAAGGCCGGCTGGCCATCCAGCACACCGGGCGCGACGGCTGGCGTCTTGATGTCATCTTCGATCTGCGACCAGCTGGCCAGCCATTCGGACGACCAAAGGTCGGAGTGCTCGGTGTTCACCCGTAGCGAACCACCGAATTCCTGACCGTCACCGGTTTCCAGCTCGCGCAATACCGCGTATTCGGGACCGCCGCTGACCTCGGGGAAGCTGGTGCGCTGGCGATCGGCGGCGCGCAGCACCAGGCGCCAGTCGATTGCAGCGCCCAGGGTGCCGTTTAAGCGGGCGGCCAGGGTGGTCAGGTCCAGTGATGCGCCTTCCACCGCGTCACCGGCTTCTTCGCGGGTGGCGCGAAGCGCGACGCCGGTCCCGCCGACCGCGCCACCCAGCGACGCGCCCGCACGCCAACCGTGATCGGTCCCCAATTCGGCATCGACCCACCCTTCCCCGGCATCCGCAAAACGCGTCTCGACGCGGATCACGCCGGCCATGGCGTCGGGGCCGTATACGGCCGACATCGCACCGGTGGCGATATCGATGCGCTCGATTTCCGAGCTGGCCAGGGTCGAGAAATCGAACGCGCCACCACGCGTGTTCGCGGGGTCATTCAGGCGCATGCCGTCGACCACCACGGCGGTGAAGTTGGACTCGGCGCCGCGCAGGAATACCTCGGAAACGCCGCCCGCCCCGCCGGCACGGCTGACCGACACGCCCGGCAGGCGTGCCAGCAGCTGCTCCGGGTCGGCCGGCTGGCTGCGGCGCAGGGCCTCTGCGTCAACACTGACCTGCTGGCCTTCAGCGGCGCGGGTTTCCGGCAACCACGTGCCGAGCACGTGGACTTCTTCCAGGATGGTATCTTCGTCGTCGCTGGCTTCAGCCGCCAGCAATACCGGGCAGCAGCCAAACGCGATGAACGCCGCGCCGGAAAGCCGGCACAGCGAGGCGATTGAAATAGTCATGGCGCTCAGATTGAGGCGACGGCCCCGCGTTTCAAACCCGGCCGCCCATGCGCTCCAGCAACTTGCGGGTCGCGACGATGCCGGCGGGCTCGTCCAGGCTGTCGCCCTCCCATTCGATGCCCACGTGGCCTCGATAGCCGGCGGCGCGGACGATCTCCATCAGGCGCGGGTAGTCGAGGTCGGCCTCGTTGCCGTTGGCGTCGAAATTGAAGGTCTTGGCGCTGACACCTTTCGCGAACGGCATCAGCTGCGCCGTGCCCAGGTAGGGGTCGTAGTCCTCGCCGGTTTCGCGGTCGATCACGAAGTTGCCGAAGTCCGGCAGGGTGCCGCAACGCGGGTGGTTGACCTGCCGCATGACCGCCGCCAGCCAGGCGCCGTTGCTGGACAGGCCGCCGTGATTCTCGACGATGACGTTAATGCCGTAGCGGTCTCCGATCTCGGCCAGGCGTGACAGGCCATCAGCCGCCAGTTTCATCTGCTCGTCGAACTCGCCCTCCGAGGCCGCATTCACGCGGATGGCGTGGCAGCCCAGGGCGCGCGCGGCTTCGATCCACTTCAGGTGATTGTCGACGGCCTGCGTGCGTGCGGCTGAATCTGGGTCACCCAGCCGGCCTTCGCGGTCGCACATGATCAGGACATTATTCACGCCCTCTTCGCGCGAGATTCGCGCCAGCTCGGTGACGGTCTTTTCCGAGAAGCCTTCCTGGTAGAACTGGTTCACGTATTCCACGGCGGTGATCCCGAACTCGCCGCGGGCAATCTGTGCAAATCGCATTCGGTCTTTCTCACCGCTCCAGAACGCCTTGTTCATTGACCACTGTGCCAGCGAGATATCGAACCAGGTGGCGTCGAATTTCGCCCGTGCCGCCGTGGACGCCAGGGCCAGGCCGGCCGTACCGGCCAGGAAGTGTCTGCGTGTCGTCATGTGATGTGAGCCCGTGTTTCTTGTTTAAAGACAGCGCTGGCATGGCGCCCCGTGGCCACGGATAATGCCGTACCTGGCTCAGCTTTGTCACATCCCCAGAACAAGAAAGGTCTTGCGCACATGATTCACACGCCCCTGCTCCGCTCCCGGAAGTTCCGCCACCGTTCCCTCGCACTTTCGGTCACGCTGTTCGCGGCGACCCTGGCGGGTGCGGCCGATGAATGGCCGGAACTGACCATCGAGGACCAGGGTCGGCAGGCGGCGGCGAAAATCGACGCGGCGACTGATCAGACCCGCGAAGCGGTCGACAAGCTGGAGTTGCCCGGGGGCAGCGGCCTGGAGGCGGAACTGTGGGCCGCCGAGCCGATGCTGGCCAACCCCGTCGCCTTCGATTTCGACGAGCAGGGCCGGCTGTACGTAGCCGAGACCTACCGCTACGGCACCAGCACGCTGGATATCCGCTCCTACATGCCGATGCTGGAGCATGACATGGCGTTCCGTACCATCGAGGAGCGCGCGGCCGGCATCGAGAAGATCTTTGGCGACGATGCGCGCAAGCTGGAAGTGGAAAGCGAGCGCGTACGCCTGGTGCAGGACACCGACGGCGACGGCGTGGCCGATGCATCGTCCGAGTACGCCACCGGTTTCAACACCACGCTCGATGGCATCGCTTCCGGCGTGCTGGCGCGCAATGGCGAGCTGTACCTGACCAACATTCCGTCGCTGTGGAAGCTGGAAGGCATCGACGACGAGGGCCGCGCGAAGAGCCGAACCGAGGTCCTGCGCGGCTTCGGCGTGCATTTTTCCTTCACCGGCCACGATTTCCACGGCCTGGCGGTCGGGCCCGACGGCAAACTGTATTTCACCATTGGCGACCGCGGCGCGGTCGTCGAGGGGCCGGACGGTTCGCGCGTCGACCTGCCCGACACCGGCGGCGTCATGCGATCGAACTTCGACGGTACCGGGCTGGAGCTGGTCCACACGGGCCTGCGCAACCCGCAGGAACTGGCCTTCGACGAACTCGGCAACCTGTTCACCGGCGACAATGACGGCGACATGGGCGACCGTGAGCGCCTGGTGCAGGTGGTCGAAGGCGGCGATTCCGGCTGGGTCATCGGCCACCAGCACCCGCCGATGGGTGATGGCGGGGTGTGGATGTCCGAGGGCTGGTGGGAAGACGACAACGCCGCCTTCCCGCGCTTCGCCCTGCCGCCGCTGTTCCTGCTCGAGGACGGCCCGTCCGGCATCGCCTATTACCCGGGTACCGGCCTGTCACCGGACTACCGGGGGCATTTGTTCATCACCCATTTCCGTGGCAACACCACCACCAGCGGCGTGTGGTCGTACACGCTGGAACAGGCAGGTGCGAGTTACCGCCTGGGTGAAAAAGAAGCCTTCGTGAAAAACCTGCTGCCCACCGACGTCACTTTCGGCCCGGATGGCCGTTTCTACGTGCTGGACTGGGTCGACGGCTGGCCGAAGTCGAATCGCGGCCGCGTCTACGCCATTTCCCACCCTGATCATCGCGACAGCGCCATCGTGCGTGAAACCCAGGCATTGATCGCCGGGGGCATGACCGGCCGCGATGACGCCGAGCTCGCGGCCCTGCTGTCACACCCCAACTGGAATGTGCGCCTGGAGGCCCAGCTGGAACTGGCGTCACGCGGCGCCGGCAGCGTCGACCTGTTCGCCGATATTGCCGCCGATATCCCCGCCGATGACACCATGGACCTGTATCCGCGGCTGCATGCGACATGGGGCCTGGGCATCCTGGCCGGGCAGGGCGTCGACGATGCCCGGGACGCGATGATCGCCCGACTGCATGACGAAACGCCCGAGGTCCGCGCCCAGGCCGCGAAACTGGTTGGTGACCACGGCATCGACGGCCAGGTCCAGCGGCTGGTCGAACTGCTGGCGGATGACGAGGCCCGGGTCCGCTTCTTCGCGGCCCAGGCACTGGGCAAGCTGGGTGACGCCACGGCCGCGCCCGCATTGCTGGAAGCCGCGCGCGCAAACGACGGCCAGGACCGCTACCTGGAACACGCCATCATCATGGGCCTGGCCGGCAGCGCCAGCGACGATGTGCTGGAGGTCGCCATGAGCGACAGTTCCGCCGCGGTTCGCATGGCCGTGCTGCAGGTCTTTCGCCGTACCGGCGACGCGCGGGTGGCGGCCTTCCTGGGTGACATCGATGAACAACTCGTTTTCGCCGCCGCCCGCGCCATCAACGATGCCCCGGTCACGGCCGCCTACCCGCAACTGGCTGCCGCACTGGAAGGCACGTACGCCGACCAGGAAATCCTCGCTTTACGGGCCATCAACGCCCACCTGCGCCTGGGCCAGCCGGACAACGCCGCGGCGCTCGCCCGCTATGCCGCCAACCCGGATTACCCGGTCGCGTTGCGCGTCGAGGCACTCGACCAGCTGGGCAGCTGGGCCACGCCGTTCGACCGCGACCGCATCATCGGCGTGTACCGGCCGCTGGATGACCGCGACCCCGCCCCGGCGCGCGAGGCGCTGGCCGACGTGGCCAGCAACCTGCTGGCGTCGGGTGACGGCGACATCGTCGGCAGCACGATCGCCGCGGCCGGCGCCCTGGGCGTGACCGGCATCAATGACGCGCTCGCCGCCGTGGTACTCCATGACGAGGCCGACGGCGAGGCCCGCGCCGCTGCGCTGGACATGCTCAACGAAGCCGATGACCCGCGGATGCTGGAACTGGCCGAGGCCGCCGGCGAAGCCGATGCACCCGCGCTGCGCCTGGCCGCGCTGCCCATCATCACCGAGCGCCTGCCCGAAAAGGCCGAGGTCATGCTGCGCGAACTGTCGCACGGCAGCGTTGAAGAGCAGCGCACCGCCTACGACACCCTGGCCGGCGCTGACCAGCCCTTCGCCGCCACCCTGCTGGTCGAAAGCCTGGAGCGCCTGGCCGCGGGCGAAGTGCCGGCCGCGGCGCAACTGGAGCTGATCGAGGCCGCCGAGGCACGTGACGAAGAAGAAGTGACCGCCGCCCTGGCCCGCTGGGAAGCCGCGGCCGCAGAGGCCGACGACCCGCTGGCCCCTTACAGCTACGCACTCGAAGGCGGCGATACCCAGGCCGGCTGGCGGGTCTACTGGGGCAACTCGGCCATGCCCTGTGTGCGCTGCCATGTCATGGACCCCGAGGCCGAGGCCGCCGGTCCCAGCCTGCAGGGCATCGGCTCGCGCATGGACCGCCGTGAACTGCTGGAAGCCATCGTTGACCCCAGTGCGACCATCGCCGAGGGCTTTACCTCGCCCTCCAGCATGCCGGACATCTTCGACTCGCTGCTGTCACGGGCCGAGCTGCGCGATATCGTCGAGACGCTGTCGACCATGAAGGACGACGCGGGCAAGGAAGACGAAAGCAAGCACGGCGAGTGACGCCGCGACGGATGCACGTTCACCTGCTATAACTGGACGTACACCGACAAGGAGTCACACACATGCTTCAAGCCAGGCACCTCAAAACTTCCGTCACCCGGGCCAGCAAGCTTGTTACCGCCGGCCTGCTGGCCACAGCCGCGTTCTCGGCAACCGCCCAGGACCTGGTCGGCACCTGCGGCGACCTGCCCGACCGCCTGGAAGCCTGCGAGAAGTTCGAGTGCACCTTCACGCACCCGTTCACGGGCGGCGAGGAAACCCGCGCCGTGATCGGCATGAGCGACGGGGCCTGCCAGTACCAGGAATCCATGCCGAACGATGGCGAAATGAACTGCGCCTATGACGAGCCGACCCGGAAGAAAATGGCCGCGTACTACCGCAGCTACTTCACCACCGGCGGGCCGCCTGACGGTGAAGATGCGTTCAACAACGCGCTCAAGGACGGCACCTGCGAGGTCAGCGGCTACTAACCGGAGTGCCGGCTCAGCCGGACAACAGTTTCATACCGACCTGCAGGATCTGGCCGCGGTTCATTTTCCGGACGACCAATGCCATGTCGCCGACACGCAGGCTGTCGCCGACCACCGGCAGGTGGTGGACCTTTTTCCGAATGATCGCATCGAGATCCAGGCCTTTCAGCTCGTCGGGTACCTGCACACCGTAAGCCGCGCACAGGTCGTCGATATTGGTCTCCGGCCGCAGGGTGAAGTGACCGAAGAACGCGCTGCCATCAAGGTGTGGCGGTAGCGCGATTTCGGTGAACAGCGCCGGCAGCTCAGCGGCCTCGTGGGCGGACACCAGCATGACCAGGTAATCTTCCGGCGCCAGCACCAGGTCGTCCTCGGCCGGCAGGATCGCACCCTTGCGCACCACGCCCATCAACCGCACGCCCGGGGGCAACGGCAGGTTGCCCAGCCGCCCCGTTTCGGCAGGGCTGCCGGGGTGAATGCGGTAGGCGCTGAGCTCCATGACCACGTCACCCGGAATCGCGAAACCCAGGTGCTGGTGGTCTTCGGGGTGCGGCGGCACGTCCAGGCCCAGGCCACGGGCCAGCGGGGCGATGGTCCAGCCCTGCAGCACCAGCGATAACAGCACAACGAAGAACGTGATCTCGAAATACGTGGCGCTGTGCTCAAGCCCCGACAGGAACGGGAACAGCGCCAGGATAATCGGTACCGCGCCCTTCAGCCCGACCCAGCTGATGAACCAGTTCTCACGCGCCGGGAAACGGAACGGCAACAGGCACAGCCAGACGGCGACCGGGCGCGCGACGAACATCAGCACCCCGGCAATCACCAGCCCGGGCACGATCACGTCCAGTAGCGTCGAAGGCGTCACCAGCAGGCCCAGGATCAGGAACATGCTGATCTGGCTGAGCCAGGCCAGGCCATCCATCAGCCAACGGATATCATGCAGGTAGTTCAGCGGCCGGTTGCCCAGCATCAGGCCGATCAGGTAAATGGCCAGGAACCCGCTGCCGCCCCACAGGTTGGTCAATGCGAACACCGAGAGTCCGGCCGAGACCGCCAGCAAGGGGTACAACACCCGCGACAGCCGCATCCGGTTCAGCAGCTGCTGCAACAGCCAGCCACCGGCCAGCCCCATGGCGGCGCCGAGCCCCATCTGGTGGATGAACTCCAGCCCCATGGCCGAGCCGAAGCCCTGTTCGCTGGACGTCAGCAGGGTCAGCAACGATACCGTCAGGAAAATGGCCATCGGGTCGTTGGTGCCCGATTCGATCTCGAGCGTCGCGCTGGAGCGCTCTTTCAGCTCCAGGCCCGCGGAGTGCAGCAGCCCAAACACCGCGGCCGCGTCGGTGCTGCCGACAATCGCGCCCAGCAACAGGCCATTGATCAGCGGCCAGTCGAGTACCCATGCAGCGGTCAGTCCCACCAGCCCGCTGGTGATGGCCACCCCCAGCGTCGACAGCGACAGCGCCGGTTTCAGGCCGACGCGGAAGCTGCTCACGTGGGTACGAAGGCCGCCATCCAGCAGGATGACGGCCAGCGCGATGTTGCCCACCAGGAACGCCACGCCGACATCGTCGAAACTGATGCCACCAGGACCGTCCTCGCCGGCGAGCATGCCGATCACCAAAAACAGCAGCAGCGAAGGCGCCCCCAGGCGCTGGGAAAGCCCCGTCAGGACAATGCTCAGCAGGCCCAGGAAGGCGCAGAGCAGGATAAGCTGGTAGCTGTCGGCGATCATGGGGCTCCGGTCGGTGACGGCAACGCGATACCGGGTTCACCCGGCAGCTTTTAACGATAGCAAACCCGCCCGGCCCTACGCTGATTTTTTCAGCGCCTGCACCTTCGATCGCCCGGCGAACAGGGCGACGATGGCTTTCCGCTTGTGTTTGCGCGCATCGGCCAGCGGCGTCGTTCCCCAGCGGTCCTTCGGCGCATCGCTCACGCCCTGGTCCAGCAGGTATCGAACGGCCTCGACGCGATTCTCCGCGCAGGCCAGGTGCAGCGGCGTACGGCCATCGTAGTCCGCCGCGTCCAGGTCGTGACCGTGGGCCACCAGCCGTTTCAGTTCGGCCACGTCACCTTCACTCGCGGCCTGGATGGCCAGGTAGGTAAAACTGGTTTCGCCGGCAGCCGGCAGCCGCCGGGGATCCTCTTTCCTCGACGCCACCAGGCTGTCGTAGTTGTGAAAGCTGAACCGGCCGACCAGTTCGCGCAGGAACGAAACACCGCGAACGCTGTTGCCGCAGGTGTCCAGGCGTGGCGACCAGACGGCGATGCCCATGACGTTCGGGATCACCGCCAGGATGACACCGGACACCGACGATTTCGCCGGGATGCCCACCGAAAACGCGAATTCGCCCGAATAATCGTACATGCCGCAGGAGTACATCATCGACAGCCCGTTCTTGACGTTCTCTTCGCCAAAAACCCGTTCGCCCGTGAGCGGACAGACGCCGCCATTGGCCAGGGTCGCGCCGATGGTGGCCACGGCCGGGGCCGTGGTTTCGATGGAGCAGGCGGAAAAATAGTAGTCCAGGGCGGTGGGTATCTCAGTGCCCGCCGGGAAGGCCCCGCGTTCGCGCATGTGGTGCGCGAGCGCGTAGTTGCGATCCGCGGTCTCGCGTTCCGAGTGCCACACGGCATTGTTGAAATGACAGGGCCGGTTACCCGAAAGCGCGGTGACCAGGTCGGTCAGGAACTCCATGCGATCGGCGGTCGCCAGTTCACGGCGGATCAGGCTGCTGGTCATGATGGCGCCGGCATTGATCATCGGGTTGTGTGGCAGCCCGCAATTGTTCAGCGCCAGCTCGTTGAATGACCGGCCACTGGGTTCACGGCCGACATGCGCGTGCACCTTCGCCTCGCCGTACTCCTCGAGCGCGGCGCAGTACAGCAACGGCTTGCAACTGGACTGCAGTGTGAACCCGGTACTGACATCACCCAGCTGCAGGGCCTGGCCATCAATCGTGCACATCGCCACCGCGAACCGTTCACCCGGCACGCGGGCGAGTTGCGGAATGTAATCGGCCACCCGGCCGTCATCGATGGTGCGCACCCTGTCGAAAATGGCTTCGACCTGTTCGGCGAACCGGTTGAAGCCCGGAATGACCAGCTCCCCGCGCTGGGCGCGGGCAAACAATTGCCCCGTACCGCCCAGCAGGGTCTCCAGGCCCTTCGCGTCGACCGTCTCGTCGCCGAGCTGGTCCAGCCGGGCCCTGAGGCCCTGGAGGCGGATATCGTCGACGGCGATGCCCGAGCGCGACAGCACCTCCAGGATGTCATGTTTTCCGATACGGCCGTTGCCGGTCGCATCGAGCGACCGGAACAGGCTTTCCTTGCGTGTCGTTTTCATGTCGCCCCCTACAGGTTGTAAGCCCGCAGGCCGACCTCGACCAGGTCGCCACCGGTATCTTCGTGGTGATGCTTCAGCCGGATGCCGACCAGGCGACGCAGAAGCGCCCAGGCGATAAACGCCGCCGTGAACGTGAACGCGCCGATGGCGAGCACGCCACTCAATTGTGCGTAGATATTCGCCTCGTCATTGGTGAACGCCACCGCGATGGTCCCCCAGGTGCCCGCCGCGAGATGAACCGGGATGGCGCCGACAACATCGTCAAGCCGCGCCCGCTCCATCAGTCGCGTGGCGAAGATCATCAGGATGCCGCCCGCAGCGCCGATCATGACCGCCTGCGGCATGGACGGCGCCAGCGGTTCCGCGGTGATGCTGACCAGGCCGGCCAGCGCGCCATTCAGGATCAGCGGCAGGTCCAGGCGCCGGAATGCCAGGCGTGAGAACACCAGCACGGCCGCCACGCCACCGGCCGCGGCGGCGTTGGTGTTGACGAAGATTGTCGCCACCGCCAGCGCATCCTCAACGCTCGAGAACGACAGCTGCGAGCCGCCGTTAAAACCGAACCAGCCCAGCCAGAGGATGAACGTGCCCAGCGTCACCATCGGCAGGCTGGACGGTGAAAAGTCCTGACTGGCGCTGCCCGAGTCGAAACGTCCACGCCGTGCACCCAGCAGGATGACGCCGGCCAGCGCCGCCCAGCCGCCCACCGCGTGAACGATGGTGGACCCGGCGAAATCCGAGAAGCCGAGCCCGAACAGCCAGCCGCCGCCCCAGGTCCAGTGACCGACCACGGGATAGAGCACCCCGGTCAGCAGCATGGTGAACACCAGGAAGGGCCAGAACTTCACGCGCTCGGCCAGTGCCCCGGAAACAATGGAGGCCACGGTGGCTGCGAACACCATCTGGAAGAACCAGGTAGCGGCCGACGGCTGCCCCATGGCGACATCCACGCCGAGCACCTCGGCGGGCGACCACGGCGCCAGCCGGCCAAACAGCGAAGCGCCCCCGGTGCCGTACATCAGCTCGTAGCCGACCAGCAGGAACATGATGGATGCGATGGCATACAGCGAGATGTTCTTCGCCAGGATCACGGCCACGGACTTGCTGCGGACCATGCCAGCTTCCAGCATGGCGAAACCGGCGGCCATGAACATGACCAGGACGCCACAGGCGAGCAGGAGGACCGTGTTGAGCATGTAACGGACCTCGATGTTGATCGCGCCGTCAGCAAAAGCCGATGGTGACAACGCGATCGCGGCGGCCGTCACGGCCGCGAGCAGTTTGAATCGTTTACACATGATGTTTCTCCAGTCATCACGACATTCAGCGGGCGAAAAAACGGGGGCGAACGATGCCGCCCCCGTGCTTCCCCCCTTCCCCTTGTCAGGCCGCGATTTCGGCGGCCACTCCCTTTTGGATTCGATTGACGGCGCCGACCAGGCAGCTGCCCACGCGGTACGGGTCCGCGTTGGCACCCGGACGGCGGTCTTCCAGGTAGCCGTAGCCCTTCAGCGACACCGGCTGCGGAATCCTGATCGACGCACCCCGGTGGGCGACCCCGGACCGGAACGTATTGATGTCGCAGGTCTCGTGCAGGCCGGTCAGGCGCTCGTTGAGCCGGTCGCCGTAATGACGGATATCGTCGGCGTGGCTTTCACCCAGGGTCGCGACGATGGCCTCGACGGCGTCCAGGCCGATCTGCTCATCACGGGTCTGGCGGGTGGAAAAGTTGGTGTGCATGCCGGCGCCGTTCCAGTCGCCCTTGACCGGCTTGTTGGCCAGGGAAACCTCGATACCATGGCGCTCGCCGACGCGGTGCAGCAGGTATCGACCCACCCAGACGTCGTCACAGGCGCGCAGTGCATCGCCGGTTTCACCGTCGATTCCGCGGTAGCCCACCTGGAATTCCCACTGGCCCGGCATGACCTCGGCGTTGATGCCGTAGAACTGCAGGCCCGCCGCGACACAGGCCGCCGCGTGCTCTTCCACCATGGCGCGGCCGAAGATGTTGTCGTGACCGGCGCCGCAGTAGTAGGGCCCCTGGGGCCGGGCTTCACCGGTTTCCGGGAACCCGAGCGGCCGGCCGTTGCGGTACAGGGTGTACTCCTGTTCGAAACCCAGCCATGGGTCCTGCTCACGGCCCACTTCGGACAAGACCTGCCGCATGTGTGCACGATGGTTGCTGGTGTGCGGCTTGCCATCCGGGTTGAACACTTCGCACAGCACCAGGTAGTGCCGGCCCTCGCGCATGGGGTCGTTGTAGACCACCACCGGTTTCAGCAGGCAGTCAGAATCGGCGCCATCGGCCTGGCCGGTGGACGAACCGTCAAAGCTCCACTCCGGGAAATGTGCCGCGGTGGGCAGATCCGGCACGGCTACCATGCGCGCCTTGGAACGGACGGCCTGGGTCGGCGCGGTGCCGTCCAGCCAGATGTACTCTGCGAAACTGATATTCTTCATCGTCTTTCTCCTCGTTAGCTCACGCCACGCCCGCGAACTGGGCAATGGGGATGATGTAGGCCAGCGCGATCAGCACCGTGCCCATCAATGGAAGTACCCGGTCGATGTGGCGTGCCAGCGCCTCCATTTCCGATTCGGTTTTCATCACGTTCTCCTCACTTTCTGATAGGGTTTGACCCAGACGGGCAACACGCCCGGGGTTCGGAACGGTGCGCATTCTGCGGGCCGTACGTTGAAGGGGGCGTGGTCGTACCGTGGTAATCTGCGTGGAAATTCACCGCCCGGAACTCTCCCAGGACACCCTGACCGTGAGTAACCATGGCCCGGATTGAAATACAGACACTCGGCGAACTGGCCGTTCTTCGCGACGGCGAGCCCGTCAAGCTGCCCGCCTCGAAACGCACCCGCGCCCTGCTCGGCTACCTGGCACTGACCAGCCGGCCGCACCGGCGCGAACGGCTTTGCGAGTTATTCTGGGAAATTCCGGATGACCCGCGCGGGGCATTGCGCTGGTCATTGAGCAAAATTCGTCCGCTGGTCAACGACACGACCGTCAAGCGGCTCGAGGCTGACCGCGAGCGCGCCGCGCTGAAGGGTCCCGACCTGGTGGTGGACCTGCACGAGATCGCCACGGAACTGGACGTCGTTTCAACCCCGGTCGAACGCCTCGAGGCCCTGGCGGCACGGCTGGCGGACCCCGTGCTGGATGGCTGCGACCTGCACGACCAGCCGCTGTTCCAGGACTGGCTGACCGCCGAACGACTGGAGGGCGAACGCCTGCGGGCCCGCGCATTGCAACGGCTGGGCTCACACCCGGACCTGTTACCGGACAAGGCCCTGGTGGTCCTGCGCGCCTGGAGCGAACTGGAGCCGTTCAGCACCGATGCGGCCACGCACCTCGTCAACCGGCTGCAGCAGGCCGGCCGCGACATCGAGGCCACCACGGCGCGCGAGGAATACGCCGCCCGGTTTCACAAGGCCGGTATCCAGTGGTCTCCGGACACCATGCCCGCAGGCACGTCCGTGGCACCGGAACCACCACCCACCACCGCCCGACAGTTCCAGGCGCGCCAGAAAATCCAGTTTTGCACCGCCGCCGACAACGTGCGCATCGCTTATGCCACGGTGGGAGAAGGGCCACCCATCATCAAGGCGGCCAACTGGCTCAGTCACCTGGAACTGGACTGGGACGCGCCGATCTGGAGCCCGCTGCTGCGTGAACTCGCAATGGATCATCGTGTCGTGCGGTACGACGAGCGCGGCAACGGGTTATCAGACTGGCAGGTCAGGGACATCGGCTTCGAGGAATTCGTCGCCGACCTGGAGACCGTGGTCGAGGCGACCGGGGTGGAGAAATTCGCCCTGCTGGGCATCAGCCAGGGCGCGGCGGTCTCCATCGAATATGCCGTGCGCCACCCGGAACGGGTGTCGAAGCTGATCCTGTTTGGCGGCTACCCGGCCGGCTGGCGTATCGACGCGTCGGAAGAGCAGTTGCGTGAGCGCGAGGCGATCATGACGCTGACGGCCAGCGGCTGGGGCGCCGACAATCCCGCCTACCGGCAGATTTTCTCATCCACGTTTATGCCCGATGCCACGGCCGAGGAACTGAACTGGTTCAATGACTTCCAGCGCGCCACCACCTCGCCGGAAAATGCGGTGCGTTTTCTGTCGGCGTTCGGCGATATTGATGTCCGCGATCGGCTGGCCGAAGTCCAGGTCCCCACGCTGGTGATCCATTCACTCGGTGACCAGCGCATCCCGGCCGCCACCGGCCGGGAGATCGCCGCCTGTATTCCGGATGCCGAGTTCCTTGGGCTGGAATCCGATGGCCACCTGCTGCTGGGCCGCGAACCCGCGTCCCGAACGTTCGTGGAGGCCGTGCGGGCATTCCTGGCCCAGGACTGACCGACGGACGGCTTACAGGACGATGTATTGAGCCGGCTTAGCGCTTCCGGCCATCAATGCTCAACGGACCCGGCCCAACCGCCAGCAACAGCACCAGCCCACCGATCATCGAGATTTCCTTCCAGAACGTGTTCCATTCACCTTCGACCCAGAACGGGTGGAACAGGAAGGCCGTGCCCAGCGTGAAGGCGATCAGGCCCAGCGCGGCCAGGCGTGTCTGGAAGCCGATGATCACGGCCAGGCCGCCGAACAGCTTTATCGCGAAGCCGATCCAGACCAGGATCGCGGGCACGCCCTTGGACGCGGCGTATTCAACGGGAACGCTGCCCTTGAGCAGGGCGAAGCCGCCCATGAAATAGATCAAAACCAGCAGCACGCGGCCGATGAGCATCAACAGGCCGTTGTTTTTCAATGCAGACATTATGGTTCCTCCTGACCGGTTCTTTTTCCGCGTACAGCATAGCATTCAGCAGCCGCTCCCCTACCCCACGGCGACAATCTGTTGGACAATGGTACGGATGCGTTTTTCCCTGAATCTCCTGGTCAGCACCCTGATCCACGCCGCGCTGCCGCTGGCTTGCGTGCTGATGTTCGGCGCGCCCGTGCTGTGGGTGCTGTCGGGTGTCCTGTTTGCATTCGGGCTGAGCGTGGGAATCACCAGGCCGACGCCGCCATGGGCACGCGGTGTGCTCGTCGCCCTGTCAATGCTGGTCATGCTGGGCAGCCAGTTTTTCGCCAGTTCCTGGTACATGCAGGGCGGCGGATTCAACGACGCCTTCATGTATCACCTCGATGGCCCGACATTCAGCGTGGCATTCGCCAGTTTTCCGGTGCAGATGGGCATCGCCGTGATCCTGCTGTTGGCCTCTATATTTTGGCCATTGTTTGCGCGGCCCGACTGGTCACGTCCGGTAAGTGCCCCACGATTCCCGGTTTGGCTGGTGCCCACGGCGGTTGGCCTGGCACTGCTGACCTGGTCGCCGGTGCACTCCTACCTGGGCTACCGACTGCAGGCCCAGGCAGATGACACCGTGGTCCCGGGGGTCGTGCAGGAAGTCGGTGAATCACCTCGCGTGGAAAGACCGACCGGTATCGACCGTATTGTCCCGGTCGGCACGCACAAGAACATCCTGCTGATCTACGCGGAATCGCTGGAGCAACTGTACTTCGACACCGGCATTTTCGGTGACCTGTTTCCCAGGCTCACGGCGCTGGGCACGAACGCGCAACGTTTCACCAACCTGAGGCAATTGCGCGGGACGGGCTGGACCATTGCCGGCATTGTCGCCAGCCAGTGCGGCTTTCCACTCATTTCCGGCCACCACACCACCAGCAACAGCACCATCGCCTCGGCGGAACGCCCGTTTCCGGACAGCACCTGCCTGGCCGACGTGCTCGCGGCGAACGATTACGAGACCGTTTACCTGGGCGGCGCCGACCTCGCCTTCGGGGGCAAGGGCAACTTCCTGCGCGCACATGGCTACGGCACCGTGCTCGGACGCGACGAACTGGAACCCCGTTTGCCGGAAGGTGCGGAACTGACGGGCTGGGGGCTTTACGACGACCAGCTGCTGGGCTTCGCGCGCGAGGAGCTGCTGCGCCTGGAAGCGGGCGATGCGCCGTGGCTGCTCACTGTGCTGACCCTGGATACCCACCACCCGACGGGTGAGCCCTCGGAAAGCTGCACGCCGGTCCCGGATAATGACGACCGCATGATCGATGCATTGAACTGCTCCGACCAGCTGCTCGGCGAGTTCCTGGATTTCGCGCTGGAGACCGTCGACCTTGAAGAGACGATCATCGTGCTGTTTTCGGACCACCTGGCCATTCGCACGTCGCTGTCCGCGATTGTCGATGACCACCACGAAGACCGGCGGCTGACACTGATGCTGTTTGATGGCCGGCCCGGCAGCGTTTCCGCGGTACCCGGCAGCCATTTCGACATCGCCCCCACCATCCTGGATGCCGCCGGCGTCGCCGATGACGTTGCGATTGGGCAAGGGCAGTCCCTGTTCTCAGGTGACACCGCCTCCCGAACCCGTCACGCCGAACGCCGGGACTTCGCGCCGCCGCCCCGGGTCCTGGACAGCGGTGCCAGTGCGCTCGACACCGGCTTCGTCATCACCGCGGAACCGCTGGCCATCCAGGCGGGTGACCTGGACCTGGTGGCGAGCGAGAATGGCCGGCCGTTCAGCGTGGGTATGTTCCTGGCCATCCTGGCGGAGGACGGTACGGTACGTGACACCCTGTACACGGACGATTTCGGGCAACTGCTGCGGGATTTTCCGGGGCGTCCCGTGATCGGGGTCTCCATGTTCGAGGGCGCGCCCGGGCCGACCTGGTTTGCCGGGCGAATCAGCAATAACCCGGCCACCATCGTCAACCAGCCGCTGCTGGGCGAGGCGCGCATGAGCGGGGCCGAACTGCGCGAGTTGCTGGCAAGGGGCACGGGGAGCACCACCAGTGAATAACCGCAAACTGGTTCGTGGCCTGTTGCTGGTCGCCGTGATCGCGGTGGCCGGTTACAACACGCTGCGGCCACCTGTCGAGCCTGGGCATGTCCCGGGCCCGGCGACCAGCACCCAGTCCCGCACCGGCAACCCGGCACTCGAGCAGGCATTCGAAGCGCGGGCCAGCGATGTCCAGGTCGAGGGCAGTGGTGTCGTCGTCCGCGTGCTGGCCGACGACACCCGCGGCAGCCGCCACCAGCGGTTTATCCTGCGCGTCGCCGATGACCAGACCGTGCTGGTGGCCCACAATATCGACCTGTCGCCGCGTATCAATGGCCTGCACGAAGGCGACCGCGTCGCGTTCTACGGCGAGTACGAGTGGAACGACCGCGGCGGGGTGATCCACTGGACACACCGCGACCCCGCGAATCGCCACCCTCACGGCTGGCTGCGGCACAACGGCCGGCAGTACGACTGAGACCCCATGATCCAGCTATCTGATGTCACCCTGCGGCGCGGCGTGCGCGTCCTGTTCGAAGGCGCCACGTTCCAGGCGCATACCGGCCAGCGGCTCGGGCTGGTGGGCGCAAACGGCAGCGGCAAATCGTCGCTGTTCGCGCTGCTGCGGGGCGAACTGGAAACCGATGCCGGCGAGGCCAGCATCAGCCCCGGCCTGGTGATGGCGCACGTCAAGCAGGAAAGCCCCGACGGTGAACAGTCCGCGCTGGACTACGTGCTGGACGGTGACGCCGAACTGCGCCGCGTGCAGGCGGGCATCGCGGCTGCGGAGGACGGCTCGGCGCTGTGCCAGAACGAACTGCATGCGCTGTACGAATCCATGGAGCGCATCGACGGCTACGGCGCGGAAGCGCGTGCGGGACGATTGCTGCACGGCCTGGGCTTTGCCGCCGACGAGGTGGGCAACCCGGTCAGCTCGTTTTCCGGCGGCTGGCGCATGCGGCTGAACCTGGCACAGGCGCTGATGTGCCGCTCGGACATCCTGCTGCTGGACGAGCCCACCAACCACCTGGACCTGCCGGCCATTCTCTGGCTGGAGCGCCAGCTGAAGGCCTACGAGGGCATCCTGGTGGTGATTTCGCACGACCGCGACTTCCTGGATGGCGTCTGCACCCGCATCCTGCATATCGAGCACCAGGCCATCACGGCCTACACCGGCAACTACAGCGAATTCGAGGCCCGGCGCGCCGAGCAACTGGCGCAGCAGCAGGCCATGTACGAGCGGCAGCAGAAGGACATCAAGCACCTGCAGTCCTTCGTCGACCGCTTCCGTTACAAAGCCTCGAAGGCGAAACAGGCGCAGAGTCGCCTGAAGATGATGGAGCGGATGCAGAAGATCGCGCCGGCCCATGCGGACTCACCCTTCCGGTTCCATTTCATGACGCCGGACCGCCAGCCCCAGCACCTGCTGAAGCTGGGGGACGCACGGCTGGGTTACGGCGAGGCCACCATCCTGGACGGTGTCGGCCTGAGTATTTCCGCCGGTGACCGGCTTGGCCTGCTGGGCGTCAACGGCGCGGGCAAGTCGACGCTGGTGAAAGCGCTGGCCGACGGTGCCACCGTGCTGGGAGGCGAGCGCGTCGCCCACCGCGACACCCGCATCGGCTACTTCGCCCAGCACCAGCTGGACCAGCTGAACCCGGAAGAAAGTGTCTTCGACCACCTGCAAAGGCTGATGCCGAACGAGCGCGAGGCCGACCTGCGCAACTACCTGGGCCGGTTTGGCTTCAGCGGCGACCGGATCTTCGAACCGGTGGCGCCATTCTCGGGCGGCGAGAAGGCACGGCTGGTGCTGGCGCTGATGATCCGGCAACAGCCGAACCTGCTGCTACTGGACGAGCCGACCAACCACCTGGACCTGGAAATGCGCCAGGCGCTGAGCGTGGCGCTGATGGAATACGAGGGCGCGCTGGTGGTGATCGCCCATGACCGCCACCTGCTGCGCAGCGTCTGCGACGACCTGCTGATCGTCCACGACGGCGGCGTCATGCCCTTCGACCGCTCGCTGGACGAGTACGCCGCGTGGCTGCGCGAGCGTGAATCCGGCGCGACCGGTGGAGAGGCCGGTGATGACGTCGGAACGGGCGGTGGGAATGACGACACGGCACCGGCTGGCAACGACCGTGAATCCCGCCGCGAGCAACGCCGGCGCGAAGCCGAGCAGCGACAGAAGCTGAAGCCGCTGGCGGATCGCGTAAAAAAGATCGAGCGCGAGATGAACGGCCTGCGGGAAACCCTGGCGGAACTGGAAGCCACGCTCTCGGATGAAGCGCTTTACACCGAACCTTCACGCAAGGACGAGCTGACCGAACTGGTGCGACGCCAGGGTGAGACCCGCAACGCCATCGAGGCGCTGGAGTGGGACTGGCTGGAGGCCAGTGAGCAGCTCGAAACCGCGCAGGACTGACGCGTACAGCCGTTTCCAGGGGCACCGATAACGCTTGTCCGGAAGATTGCTCCGGGGATACATTAGGGCCACTTGACCGGCTGTCGTGGGGACAGCCCAAGCATTGATCGCGGTGTTTGGAGGTTTTCCCATGACCGGGCAAATGATCCTCGTACTGGCCGTCACGGCCATCGTGTTCTTTGGCTTCGTGCGCGAGCGCCATCCACCCGACGTCACGGCTTTCCTGGGCGTCGCCCTGCTGCTCATCGCCGGTGCGCTGACCACACCCCAGTTGCTGAGTGTTTTCGCCACCGGCGCGCCGATCACTATCGCCGCCATGTTCGTGCTGAGCAAGGCGCTGGAGAACACCGGCATCATTGCCCGCCTGGGCAGCGTGGCCGGTCGCCTGGCCGGGAAATCCTGGTTCCGGGCGATGCTACTGACGCTGCTGCCGGTCACCTTCCTGTCCGCCTTCGCCAACAACACGCCCGTGGTGGTGGTGCTGACGCCCGTGCTCATCGCACTGGCAAAACGCCAGGGTAATGAGCCCTCCAAGTACCTGATTCCACTCTCCTTCGCCAGCATACTTGGCGGAACCTGCACGCTGCTGGGAACATCGACCAACCTGCTGGTCGACGGTATCGCACAGCGCGAGGGCATGGCGCCTTTCGGGGTATTCGACATCACGCTGATCGGTGTCCTGCTGGCGTTCGCCGGCCTGGCCTACCTGCTGCTGTTTGGCTGGTGGCTGCTGCCCAGCCGGCCGCAGCAGCACTTCGAGCCGCCCGGCGCCAGGCGCCGTTTCCTGACCGAGGCCGTGGTCCCGGAAGGCTCCGCCCTGGTCGGAAAGCGCGTCATGGACACGCCCCTGGGGCAACACGCCGTTGTCGCCATCCATCGTGGCGGCTTTGTCATCCGCAAGGGGCGCAAGGAAACCGTGCTGAGGCCGCTGGACCGCCTGGTGATCGAGAGCGAACGCGACGAGCTGGCCTCGCTGCGGCGGGACGGTATCGTTGGCCAGGAGGAACTGCCGGCCGGCGCCATCCAGACGCTTTCCGGGGGCGTCACGCACCTGGCCGAGGCCATCGTCGGGCCGGAAGCGAAGATCGTCGGCCACACGGTGGCGGAACTGAACCTCGAGCGGCGTTTCGGGGTGTACGTGCTCGGTGTTCACCGTCACAAGAAGCGCCTCGACCGCGGTTTCGACAAGCTGCAGCTGCAGGCCGGCGACATCCTGCTGCTGGAAGGTGAAGCCAGGCATCTGCAGAAACTGTACAACTACCGGGGGTTCGTCAACGTCGCCGTGCCGAATATCCGGCCGCTGAAACGGAACAAGGCGCCGCTGGCGATATTCGCGATGGTCGCCGTGGTGACGCTGGCGGCGTTCGGCGTGCTGCCCATCGTGACGCTCGCGATTATCGGCGCGACGTTCGTGGTGGTGACCGGCTGCCTCACCGCCGAGGACGCCTACGAGGCCATCCAGTGGCCCATCATCATGCTGATCTTCGCCATGCTGGCCATCGGCCTGGCCCTGGAACGGACCGGCGCAATGGCCATGATGATCGACGCGCTTGGCCAGTTCACGCAGACACTGGGCCCGGTCGGAATGCTGATCGTGATCTACCTGGTGACGTCCGTGGCCACGGAGTTCATGAGCAACAATGCCTCGGCCATCCTGTTGACCCCCGTGGCGATCGGCATCGCGATGAGCGCGGGACTGGACCCCAAGCCGTTTGTCGTCGCCGTGATGATGGCCGGCAGCGCCAGTTTCGCCACCCCCATCGGCTACCAGACCAACACCTTCGTCTACCAGGCGGGCGGCTACCGGTTCACCGACTTCCTGCGGATTGGCCTGCCGATGAACGTCCTGGCGATGGCCGTGACCGTGCTGGTCATCCCTCGAATCTGGCCCCTGCAGCCCGCCATGTGAGCCAACACCATCGAGATTGATTAGAATGGTCTGAAAAGGTGCGCCAGCGCTCGACAAAACACAATAACGATATGCGCGTAAACCAGATCGACCCACGAGATTTCCATGACTGACCCGCTCGATATCGTCATCGTTGGCGGTGGCACCGCCGGCTGGATGACCGCCGCGGCGCTGGCGGCCACCGTGGCCGGCAGGCAGGCGCGCGTGCGGCTCATCGAATCCGACCAGATCGGCACGGTGGGCGTGGGTGAAGCCACGCTGCCGCAGATGAAGGACTTCAACGACTTTGTCGGCATCCAGGAAGCTGACATGATGAAGGCCACCCAGGCGACCTTTAAGCTGGGCATCGAATTCCGCGACTGGGGCTTCACTGGTTCCTCGTACATCCATCCCTTTGGTGAGTTCGGCCAGCCCATGGGCGGTGTCGACTTCATTCACCAGTGGGTGCGCGCCCGCCAGGCCGGAGAAGCGCAGGATATCGAAACCTACTCCTACGCCATCCAGGCCTGCCGCCAGGGGCGCTTCGACTTCCCCGTCGACGACAAGCAGGAAGTGAACTCGACCTACGCCTATGCCTATCACCTGGACGCCGGGCTGTACGCGCGCTACCTGCGCGGCTTCGCCGAACCGAAAGGCGTCGAACGGATCGAGGGCCGCATTGTCGATGTCGAGCGCGATGATGAGACCGGGTTTGTCACCGCGGTGAAACTGGAATCCGGTGAATCCGTCGGCGGTGATTATTTCATCGACTGTTCGGGCTTTAACTCATTGCTGTTCGATAAGACGCTGGGCGTGCCTTTCGAGGACTGGTCGGACTGGCTGCCCTGTGACCGCGCCGTTGCCGTGCCCAGCGAGCGTGTCGATCCAATGACCCCGTACACCCGCTCCACCGCGCTGGAAGCCGGCTGGCAGTGGCGGATTCCGCTGCAGCACCGCACCGGTAACGGCTACGTGTTCTGCAGCAATTACATCAGCGATGCTGAAGCCAGCAGCCGGTTGCTGGAGAACCTGGATAGCCCGGCCCTGGCGGACCCGCGCGTGTTGCGCTTCAAGGCAGGCCGGCGCGCCTGCTCGTGGCAGGGGAACTGCATCGCGGTGGGCCTGTCGAGCGGCTTCCTGGAACCGCTGGAATCCACCAGCATTTACCTGATCCAGGTCGCCATCATGGCGCTGACCCAACTGTTCCCGGGCCGCAGGCCGGACCCGGCGCTGGTGGCTGAATTCAATCGGCTGGTCGACTACGAGTACGACCGGGTGCGTGATTTCCTGATCCTGCACTATCACCTGAACTCGCGCGACGACAGCGCGCTCTGGCGCCGCTGCCGCGAAATGCCGGTGCCCGACAGCCTGCGCGAGAAGATGGAGATGTTCCGGCGCCGCGGTTTCGTGGAGCGCTACCGGTTTGGCCTCTTTGCGCCGCCCAGCTGGATCTCGGTATACATGGGCCAGGGGCTGTTGCCGGAAGGCTTCGAGCCCTTCGCGCGAAACGCGTCGCTGGCGACGGTGACCGACCGGATGAGAACACTGGCGGGCAACATCGAGTCGCGCGTGCAGGCCATGCCGCGACATGCCGACTTCGTGGCTGACTACTGCCCGGCAGACCTGCCCGAGGCCCCGGCATGAGCGCGCCCATCCGCAAAGTCATGGTGGTGGGCGAAGGCGCCGGCGCCTGGTTGTCCGCGCTGACGCTGCAGCGCAGTTTCGGCAAAACCGGCGTCGCCGTGGAACTGGTGGAACTGCCCTCGGCGCTGCGGCCGGAAGATGGCTGGGCCACGCTGCCTTCGCAACAGGCCTTCCATAACCTGCTGGGCCTGGACGAAACAAAGTTGCTGCGAGCTGCATCGGGCGTTTACTCGCTGGGCCAGCGCTTTTCCAACTGGTCCGGGCCGCAAGCCGCGTTCATGCACGCCTATGACACACACGGCGCCTCGCTCAATCACGTCAGTTTCTACCAGCACTGGCTACGGGCGCGTGCCAGCGGGTTGAAAGTGCCACTTGAAGCCTTTTCACTGGGCGCGGCAGCGGCCGCCCAGGGGCGCTTCGTCGTGTTCAACGAGTCCACCCAGGCCTTCTCGAAAGCCACGTATGGCTACAACCTTTCGGCCCTTGGTTTCCTGAAAGCGATTGCCCGCGTAGCGCTGCACCTTGGCCTCAAACACACGGCCGGCGAACTGGCCTCGGTGAAGCACGCCAATGGTCGAGTCGAATCGGTAACCTTGCGTAGCGGTGAAACCCTCACTGCCGACCTGTTTGTCGACGCGACCGGCTCGGCGGCAAGGCTGGTCCGGCACCTGGAGCCCAACGATAACTTTGAAAGCTGGTCTCGATGGCTGCCCTGCGACCGCACCATCGTGGCGTCCGCGCCGGTGCTCGATCCGGTGCCGGCGTTCAACCAGGTCTCGGCGTTTCGGTCAGGCTGGCTGGGCATTTATCCGCTCGCCAACCGAACCCTCCTCAGGGCGCGATACGCGTCGAAGCACACCCAGGCAGAGGACATTGTCGACACCGTGTCTGCCCTGTCCGGCATGCGCGTCGAGGGTGACGTTTTCACCGATGAATGGACGACTGGCGCCCGCCGGGCACACTGGGTCGGCAATTGTGTGGCCGTCGGTGACACCGCGGCGCGCCCCGACCCGGTGGACGCCACGTCGCTACACCTGTTGCAGAGCGGGCTGTCGTGGCTGGTGGCGATGTTCCCGGTATCCCGGACCGAGATGCCGGAAGCCGCGGTATTTAATGCCCGCATGTTGGCGCAGACCATCGGGGTGCGAGATTTCCAGGCCGCCCATTTCAAACTCAACCGGCGCTTCGGAGACCCCATGTGGGACGATGTCCGCGAGCAGTCGCCACCACCGACCCTGGCCCGCAAGCTTGACTTGTTCGAGGCACGGGGCGAGATCTCCATGAACGACGACGAGTCGTTCCAGGAGGAAAACTGGACGTCGATCCTGAACGGTCACGGACTCGTGCCCCGCCAATGGGATCCGCTCGCCAATGCCGTGCCGGAGCAGGAGCTGATCGCCAACTTCCAGGGCATGCTGAAGTTCATCGCCAGCGAGGTGCAGGCCATGCCGACCCTCCAATCGCACCTCGAATTCACGACGCCCCAGGCTGAATCGGATTATATTTTCGGATAATGATGAAACGACCCGCTATTAACAGGGTGGTCATTGTCGGCGGCGGTACCGCCGGCTGGATGACCGCCGCCGCGCTGTCCAAGGTCCTGGGCACCCACCACCACGACATCATCCTGGTCGAGTCCGAGCAGATCGGCACCGTCGGCGTGGGCGAAGCCACCATCCCGATGATCCAGCTCTACAACAACGTGCTGGGCCTGGATGAAGACGAGTTCGTCCGTGAAACCAACGCGACCTTCAAGCTGGGTATCGAGTTCGTCGACTGGCGCAAACCCGGCCACAGTTACTTCCACCCCTTCGGCAATTTCGGCGTGGACATGGATGGCATCGGCTTTACGCACTACTGGATGCGCTGGAAGCAGTCCGGCGGCGGTGTGAGCTACCCGGCCTTTAACGCCGAAACCGAGGCGGCGCGCCAGAAGCGCTTCATGCGTACTTCAGGCGAGTCCGGCCCCAAGACCATGCCGTCGATCAACTACGCTTTCCAGTTCGACGCCAGCCTGTACGCGGCGTTCCTGCGCCGATACTCGGAGAAGCGGGGTGCGAAGCGCATCGAAGGCAAGATTGTTGATGTCACGCAGGATCCGGAATCCGGGGACATCCAGTCTGTCACGCTGGAAAGCGGACAGGCCATCGAGGGTGACCTGTTTATCGACTGTTCCGGCTTTCGCGGGCTGCTGATCGAGCAGGTGTACAAGGCCGGGTACGACGACTGGAGCCACTGGCTGCCGGTCAACCGCGCCTGCGCCGTGCCGTGCGACAGCGCCGGGGACTGGCTCCCCTACACGCGTTCTACGGCCCGGGAAGCGGGCTGGCAATGGCGCATCCCGCTGCAGCACCGCATCGGCAACGGCTACGTCTACTGCGACCAGTACATCAGCGAGGACGAGGCCGCGGTGAAACTGATGTCGCGCCTGGACGCGCCGGCGCAGGCCGAACCGCGCACGCTGCGGTTCCTGACCGGTCGCCGCAAGAAAACCTGGGTCAACAACTGCCTGGCGTTCGGGCTGTCCAGTGGCTTCCTGGAGCCCCTGGAGTCCACCAGCATCCACCTGATCCAGGTGGCGATTTCCAAGTTGCTGGCGATGTTCCCGAAGGACGGGATCAACCCGCGGCTGGTGACGCGGTACAACGACGAAATGGCCTACGAGTACGACAACGTCAAGGATTTCCTGATCGCGCATTACAAGGTCACCGAGCGCGAGGACACGCCGTTCTGGCAGTACGTCAAGCACATGGACATTCCCGACTCGCTGCAGGAACGACTGGATATCTTCAAGGCGCGGGGCGAAGTCATGGCCCGGCACCTGGAGCTGTTCAAGGAAACCAGCTGGTACGCCGTGCTGGTGGGCCAGGGCCTGGAGCCGGAGGGCTACCACCCCGTCGCCGACGCCATATCAGAAGACGAACTGCGGCTGCGCCTGACGAAGATCCGCAACGGCGTGCAGCAGCGGGTGAACGGCATGCCGGAGCATCGGGAGTTTGTCCGGCAGAACTGTGCGTCGCCCGCTGCAGCGTTTGGAGTGAAGGGGTCAGAGAAGTGAAGGGGTCAGAGTAAAGGGTCAGAGTCCTGACTCTGACCCTTTACTCTGACCCCAACGTTACAAAAAAGCCCGGCGGTTACCCGCCGGGCTTTTTTGTTAAAGCGCTGCGCCTGTCTTTAGTTAAAGAAGCGCAGGTAAAGCGTGTAACGCACGTCGTTCTGGAACCAGGCGTTCGGCAGCAACAGGCCACCATCGTCGGCGTCCGTGACCTGCTGGTAAAGCTTGGTTTCCGTGTTGAGCAGGTTGCTGCCTGACAGGCCGAGCTCCCAGGAGTCGGTGATCTGCCAGCGGACTGACGCGTCCAGCTGGCCGTAGTCATCGTTCCAGATGGGGTAAGCCACACAGCAGTCGACGGCTGTCACCATGTAGGCGTCACGCCAGCTGTACGCTGCACGAACCGAAACCGGCCCCTTTTCGTACATACCGATGACGGTATACGAATTATCCGACAGCCCTTCAAGTCGATTCACCTGGATGGCATCCGGCGCCTGGCCGGTAATCACGTCACCGGTACCCACCTCGGTGGTGTTGGTGTTGGTGATGCCCTTGTTGTCAATGTAGGTGTAGTTCGCCTGGACACCAAACCCGTCAAACGGCGCGGGCAGGAAGTCGAAGAATCGCTGGAACGAGATCTCGAAGCCCTGGATCTCGGCGCCCTCGCCATTCAGCGGTCCACGGATCTCCGAGGTCCTGGTGACACCGTTGTTGGTCAGGTCACGGAAGTAGGAACCGAACTGGATGTAATCGTCAAACTTCTTGTAGAAGAGTGCACCCGTCAATGAACCGACATCCGCGAAGTAGTATTCCAGCGAAAGATCGAACTGGTTGGCGATAATCGGCTCGAGGAACGGGTTCTGCGCGCCACCGGAGTAGTCGACGGTCGCCCCGACGATTTCGCCGTCGGCATTCTTCACCCAGAGCGGATCGTTTGAATCATCCTGGCTGGGCAGGGAACCGCCGAGGCCCACGTAGTTCTTCATGTTGCCGATGTCGGGCCGCGACATGGCCTTCGAATAGGCGAATCGCAGCAACACTTCGTCGGTCAGGTCGAACTTGATGTTGAAGCTGGGCAGCCAGTGCTCGTGGTCAACATCGACCGTGCTGAGCGCATCGGCGCCGTCCATGAACGCGTAGTCTTCCTGGGAAATGTAGCAACCCGTCGTGAACGGAACGGCAGGCTGCGAACCATCCGGTCGCTCACCGTTCGGGTAACAACCGAGGTTCTCGTAAGCCCTGGGCAGCGGAACATCCACATACGTGTCATCGTCGTTGTACACGCGCTCAAAGAACAGTTCCTGGCCCAGCAGCGGGTAAGAGATACCGCCGGTGCTCTTGTTGTTGGTCTCCACGTAACGGACACCGACGTTGCCGGAGAATGGAATGCCAAAGATCTCCGCATCACCGCCACCAAAGTTCAGCTGTACGTAGGCCGCATTGGTGGTTTCAGACACATCGGAGATTTCCGAGGGCGTGTAGCACGTACCCGGAATTTCATCCGCACGGTCACCCGTGTTCGAACAGATCGGATCCCAGCCGACACCACCGACCAGGCCCAGCGCCGTGGCGCCAAACTGGTTGGCGAAGCCCTGCTGGTCCTGCAGCAGGTCCATGTTGCCGAAAATGTAGTCCAGCGGCGCCAGGTGGCCACCACCGAAGAAATCATCGCTGAACGGACGGTTGACGTAGTAGCCGGTGGGGTAACCATTGAATGACGTCAGGCCCGAGGTATCGGGATCATGCCGATCAAGGTTGAAGTAGGCGCTCTGGCCGCCACCGGTCCACGTGTTGGCGACGTTCTGCCAGTTGTAACCACTCCAGCGCACGGTCTGGTCGCGGTCGGCGTGGCGGACACCCATCTTCACGGATTCCAGCCAGCCGCTGTCGAGGTCGATCTCGATATCGGCACGCAGGGCCAGCTCGTTGCCGTCGCTGTCCTCGACGTGGTCCATGATGTGGTTGATGTAGTAGTTGTTCGGGTTCGAGAAACCACCTTCCGAGTAGTTCACGTTGGTACCCGGCAGCAGGTTCATGGTGGGCGGTGATGTCGTCAGGTCCCACGCGGCGTTGGTGAACGAGTTGAACGCCATCTCGATATCGTAGTTCGTGACCGTGGAATCGATGTACTGGACATCGAAATTGGTCCGGATGGTGTCCGACACGGCCCACTTCAGGTTCCAGCCGAAGTCCTGGGTCTTGTTCTCGTTGTTGTTTGAACGCGTGGCCGTTGAAAGGCCCACACCGCGCTCGGTCGGTGAGCAACCGTTCCAGCCGTAGCAAGGATTGACGAAGGGTTCGCCGGCGGCATTCTGGGCAAAGCCGGAAGCCTCGGCCGCGTCGTTGCCCCACCAGCCCACACCCGTGGTCATGACGCCGGTCTGGAAAAGACCGCGCTCATCGAACACGAACGGGTCGGTGCCCGGCGCCGGACACGGCACGGTGGTGTCATTGTTCGCACAGGGCACCTGGCCGGTGGTCTCGTAGAGCACACTCTGACCATAGGACAGGTCGGCCGGGGTCGAGGTGACCACGTATTCTTCCCAGGCGTTGTTGTAGTCGGAGCTGTTGTACTGCAGCGATGTCGTCACCGCGTCATCGGCACTGGCCCACTGAAGCGCCAGGGAGGTACCAAAACGCTCACGCTCGTACAGGTTGTCGCGCATGGCCATGTTGGCCGGAATGTACGCCAGGTCGACGCCGTCGTAGATGTTCCGGAAGCGGTTCATGCGGTACAGCTGCACACCCTCGGAGCGCGTGTGAACCTCGGAATACGCCGCGTTCGCCATGATGCCGAACTCGCTGCCGCCGGACAGCACCCAGCGGTTGCTGTACAGGCCGGACACTTCAGGCGTGAAATCATCCGACAGGTCGCCGTAGTTCACGCCGGCCGACAGGGCAAACGTCTGGTCTTCCTGGTCGAACGGCAGGCGGGTCCGCATGTTGACCGTACCGGCGATGCCGCCCTCGATCAGTTCGGCCATCTGGTTCTTGTAGGTGTCGACACCGGCCATCAGTTCCGGGGAAACGTCACCCCAGCTCAGGCCGCGCGAGGAGTTGGCGCTGAACGAGTCACGGCCGTTGAATTCGGTGCGGACCATATCCAGGCCGCGGACGATGACGCCAGAAGGCTCAGCCGAGAAGTGGGCCGTGTCGCTTGATGCGGCGAAACGGTTGACCGTGATGCCGGCCACGCGCTGCAGGGCCTCGGCCACGGACTTGTCCGGGAAAGAACCGAGATCCTCCGCGGTGATCGTTTCAATGACCGTGTTCGCGTTGCGCTTCAGCGCCTGGGCGGTTTCCAGGTTCGTGCGCATGCCCGACACGATAACTTCTTCCATGATGCCGTCGAGTTCGTCTTCTGCGACGACATCCTGTTGGGCCTGTTCGGTTTCCTCGAACTGCTGTGAGTCGATACTCTCATCGTCGCTGGTGGCGCCGGAGTTGGACACCTGGGCGAATGCCGGGCCGGCCACGAGCGCGCCGGCGATCGCGCTGAACAGCGCACCACGGCGAAGCACGGGCTTCCGTGTGAGTTCGGTTTCTTCCTCGGTTTGTGCGGACAAGGTTCGCATCATCTTCGACATCGATTGTCTCCCCTCGGTCGGGTTGTTTTATGTAGATTGTCGAAAAACGGGTCAATCGCGTTGACTGAGCACCTTCGTGGAGCCTGTGCTTTCGTTTTGAGCCCTGTTTTTCTATTCTTCCGGTCTTGAGCAACCGGCGGCGAACTTAACTTATCGTGTTCGCCATTTAACTTTTTGTTACCGCTCACATGCTAATCCGTGAACGGAATCACGTCAAACGTTTTACAAAGTTTTTCGTTAACAGACAAATTCGGGTACCCAAGGCACCCATTATCAAGGGCTTATGCAACCCATACGCGAACTCAGAACGCTGACCCCCCGTCAATTCAGGGAAGAAATCCTGCCCGCCGGGCAGCCCGTGGTGATCCGCGGGCTGGTCAATGACTGGCCAATCGTCGCCGCGTCGCGACAGTCAGATACGGCTTTTTGCGACTACATCCGGCAGTTTGACCAGGGGTTTGAAGTGAACACCGCGTACGGTCCGCCGTCGACCGGCGGGCGCTTGTTTTACAACGACGACCTGAGCGGCCTGAACAGCCGGATCGCGCCGGCCCGGCTCACGGGTACGCTCGATTCGCTGCTGAAACACGCCGATGATGACTCACCGCCACTGATCGCCGTGCAGTCCGTCATTATTGAAAGGTACTTACCCGGATTGCAGCGCGAAAACCGTTTACCGGAAGGCCTGGTGCCGGAAGACATCGAGCCCAGGCTATGGCTCGGCGGCCGCGCCGCCATCGCCGCGCACTACGACCCTTCGGAAAATATCGCCTGCTGCGTGGCCGGCAAACGGCGCTTCACCCTGTTGCCGCCGGACCAGGTTGAGAACCTGTACGTGGGGCCATTCGAATTGACCCCGGCCGGCGCCACCATCAGCATGGTCGACTTCGACCAGCCGGACTACGATCGTTTTCCGCGGTTTCGCGAAGCCGAGGCCGCCGCGTTCACCGCGGACCTTGGGCCGGGCGACGCCGTCTACATCCCGTACCTCTGGTGGCACCACGTCCGCTCGCTGGACGCGGTGAATGGCCTGGTGAACTACTGGTGGTCACCGATACCCGAGGGGGCGGGTGACCCGCGCAACGCGCTGCTGCACGCCATGCTCGCTTTCCGTAACCTGCCCACTTCGTACCAGCGCGCCTGGAAGGCGATGTTCAACCACTACGTTTTCGACGAGGACGGCACCGCGGGCGACCACCTGCCGGAAAACCGCCGTGGCATCCTCGGCAAACAGGCGCCTGACACCATCAAGCGTCTCAAGCAGGCGCTGGCCAGGGCGCTCAGCCGCAACTGATGTCGATGCCCCTGGGCCCTAGTGCAACGCGTGCTGCGCACTTTCAGCCTCAGCCGCATCCGGATGCACCGTGTCCCCGCCTTCCAGCTCCCAGAAAAACGGTAACCGTTCAGCCGGCTCCGGCCACACCTGGTTCATAGTGGCCGCATCAAAAAGCCGACCGTTGATCATCGTGGCGTGAACGTATTCGCTGCGCCGCAGGTCTTCGAGCGGGTCACCGTCGACGATCACCAGGTCGGCGAGTTTGCCGGTCTCGATGGAACCGATATCGCCGTCCATGCCCAGTGACCAGGCGCCGCTGGCCGTGGCGGCGCGCAGCGCCTGCCAGGGCGTGAAGCCGCCCTGCTCCAGCATCCACATTTCCCAGTGCAGGGCCAGGCCCTCGCGCTGGCCGTGCGCGCCGGTGTTCACGGCCACGCCGCGGTCCATCAGCTGTTTCGCCGACGCGGCCACGTGAATGTGGTTGTAGTGCGAATCCGGCGCGGTCTGGCGGCGGATGGCGCGCGGCTCGACCCGTGACTTCGGCGTGTAGCGCATCAGCCGCTCGTTTTCCCAGACATTGGTGCGGTCGTACCAGTAGCGCTCGCCTTCCATGCCACCGAAGGATACGCCCAGGGTGGGCGTGTACGCGGTGCCGGTCTGCGACCACAGCTGCAGGACGTCGTCGTAGATGTCCTTCACGGTCATTGAATGCTCAATGGTGGTGTGGCCGTCGACAATTTCGGTCATGTTGTGCTGGAACTTCATGCCGCCCTCGGGCACGACCATGACACCCAGTTCATCGCCGGCTTCGACCAGCATCTGCCGCGAGTCGCGGCGCGGCAACTGGTAGCTCTTCACCGAGATCGCACCCGCCTGCGCCAGGCGGCGGATATGGAAGGTGGCATCTTCGAGCGAATTCACGTCGACGTGGTAGCCGATGCCTTTCGCACCGTAGAGAATCGTGCCCGTGGAGAAGATACGCGGCGCGACCAGCTTGCCGGCGCGTTGCATTTCGCTGGCGGCGAAGATCTCGGTGGTGTCGTTGGACGGGTCGTGAATGGTGGTCACGCCGAACGCCAGGTTCGAATACTGCATCCAGTTCTGCTGCGGGATGATGCCGTCGCGGGCCATGCCGCCATGGGCGTGGGCGTCGATGAAGCCGGGCAGGATGGTCTTTCCGGAAACATCAATGATCTCCTTGTCTTCCGGAATACCGACCTCGTCGCGTGTACCAACGGCGACGATGCGGTTGCCACTGACCGCGACCACGCCGCCTTCGATAATCTCCTGCTCGCCGCTCATGGCGTCGCGCATGGTCACGACGGTGCCGCCGACCAGGTAGACCGTTGCGTCGGGAATGTCGGCGTCGACCTCGAAACCGATATCGGTACCGGTCTCCAGCGGTTCCGGCAACTCGCCGCCAGCGCCCCGCGCGAATTCGAAGGCCTCGTCGAGGCCGCGCTGGTAAAGCACCGGGCCCAGGCTCCAGGTCACCGTGTCGGCGCCCTGCCAGGCCAGGAAAGCGCCGGCGCGGGCTGACAGCTTGCGCACCGGGAACGCCTTCGTGCTGCCCGTCAACGTGACCGGCTTGCCGGTACGAGGTAACGGCGCCAGGTGCACGTCGTAGCCCTCGATGAAGGCCAGCCACTGGCCGTCCGGGGACAACCGCATGGCCGCGAGCTCGGAGCCTTTCGCGTGGACGCGCTCATCTTCCCCGGCCAGGTTGACGCTCTTCAGCGCCAGGCCGCCATCGGCGCCGGCCTGGAAGTAAACTCGCTCGCCGTCGGGACCGAACTGGGGCACGGCGCCGGCCGGTGAAAGGCGTTGCGGCGCGACTTCCCCTTCAACAGGTACGATGTAAATGCCGGTCTCGAGCGACCAGAGCGGTGACAACAGGTAGCCGCCACCCATCTGCCGGAACGCGACCTTGCGCCCATCCGGCGAAAACGCCGGCTCGACATAGTTGCCCGGCTGCGTGGTCAGCGTCCGGCTTTCACCGCTGGCGAGATCCAGCACACGAACGGACCCCTGCCCGGCGTCCGACCAGGTCGTGTACGCCAGTTGCGAGCCGTCGGCGGAAAATGCCGGGTAGAACTCGAAATGATCATCCTGCGCCGTCAGCCGTTCAGGCTCACCACCGGAAAGCGAACGCTTCCACAGCACGCCCAGCGCCTGGAAGACCACGGTCCCGCCGTCCGGCGAAACTACTGGCCACCGTGGCATTTTCACCTCGAAACGGTCCGGGGCAACGTCGACCTCGCGGCGCAGTGTCTTGCGCACCCACATGGTCTTTTCCAGGTGGATGGGGATATCAGTGACCGTGCGCGACTCGACATCGATGCGATGCAATCCCCCACCCGACCAGAACACGATCGCACCGCTGTCCGGCGTCCACTCGATCGACGGCGCGTTGCCCTCGGTGCCCGAAGTTTCCTGCAGGTCGCGTTCGAAGTTGTCGTAGATCATGACCTCGCGGCCGGATGCCAAGTCCTTCAGGTAAATGGCCGAGCGCAGGTCGACCAGGCGCTTGATAAAGGCCAGCCAACGGCCATCGGGTGATGGCGCCGGGCGCACCGCGCCACCGGGCCCGCTGACGAATTCGTGGGTCTCGCCAGTCTCGCGGTCATAGCGCTGGATAACAAAAATCTGGCCGGTCGAATCCTTGCCGTACTGCCAGACACGTCCGGGCGTGGTGTCCTGGGCGAAATAAACGTAACGGCCGTCGGCGGAGAATGCCGGGTCGGCCTGGTTTTTCTGGTCCTCGTCGCCGTGCGGGCGCTCGGTGAGTTGCAGCCCCCCGCCCTTGCCGCCCGCGTGGAACATCCAGATCTCGCCACCGGCGATGCTGCGCGACCCCATGAAGGATTTCTTGGCGACCAGGTACTGGCCGTCCGGGCTCCACGCCGGGTTGTGGACCAGGTGTTCAGCCTCATCGCTGACCTGCCGGGCATTATCGCCGTCGGCGTCCATCACCCACAGGTTGTCGGCGCCGCCGCGGTCGGAAACGAAGGCAATTTTGCGGCCGTCCGGGCTGAAGCGGGGCTGGTAGTTCCACGGGATACCCTCGGTCAGCGCGCGCGCCTCGCCACCGGCCATCGGCACCGAGTACAGGTCGCCCAGCGCGTCGAACACGATCGTTTCACCGTCGGGCGACACGGTGACATTCGACCAGGTGGTCTCGCGGGTATCGATCTCGATGCTGCGCCAGTCACCGGGCGGGTTGGCCACGTCCCATGCGTCGTCCTGGGCGGCCACGGGCGCGGCCAGCACGGCGGCCATGACCACGCACCAGCATTGCAACGAGCTAATCCGTTTCCGGGTTGAAAAGACAATCGACATCAGGCGGGCTCCCGTCGGGACCATGAACAGGCCGCCATTATAGGAAAGGCCGGGGCCGCGATGTGCGGTCCCGGCCTTTCAGCCCTGTGCAATTAACGCCTGGACTAACGCGAAGTGCCGTGGGCGTGACGCTTGCCCTCGCCCGCACCCAGGTCTTCCTTGTCTCCACGGCCGAATTTCGACCCCAGCCAGGCCCGGAAACGCGTTCGCAGGGCGGTGATGTCCACGCCGATCGCGTACATCGACGGCACCATCAGCAGGGTGACGAAGAAGGCGCAGAAGACGCCGAAACACAGCGAAATCACGATCGGGATCAGGAACTTCGCCTGGATCGACTGCTCGAACATCATCGGCAGCAGGCCGACGATGGTCGTCAGCGTGGTCAGCAGGATCGGCCGGAAACGCACCACGCCGGCCTCGACGATGGCCTCCAGCGGCGCCATGCCCTTGTCGCGCAGCCGGTTGGTGTAGTCGATCAGCACCAGGTTGTCGTTAATGACCACGCCGGCCGCCGCGGCAATGCCGAAGTAGCTGAAGATCGCCATCGTCATGCCCAGCACGGCATGGCCGTAAACGGCGCCGACATAGGCGAACGGCATGGCGACCAGGATCAGGATCGGCTGCCAGTAGCTGTGGAAGGCGATGGCCAGCATCGCGTACATCACGAAGAAGGCGATGGCGTACAGCATCATGACCTCGCGAATGAATCGCGCCTCGCCCTCGGCCTGGCCGATGGCGCCCCGCTCCAGGCCCGGATAACGCTTCTCCCACCCGGGGAAGAAGTTCTCGTTCAGGTCTTCCATGATGTCGCCGCGGACATTGTCTTTCATGTCCGCCGAAACACGCGCCGCGCGGGCGCCGTTCCAGCGCTGGATACGCTTGATGCCCGGGGCGTATTCCAGGTCGGCGACGGACAGCAGCGGCACTTCGCGACCATCGGCCGTGCGTACCCGGAAGTGTTTCAGGCTCTCGATGGATTGCCGCGACTCGATCGGGTAATGCACCATCACGCGCACATCCTGGCCGTTACGTGGCAGGCGCTGGACTTCCTCGCCGTAGTAGGCCTGGCGAACCTGGCGGGTCACATCGCTCAGGGTCAGGCCCAGCTTGTGCGCACCCGGCTTCAGCGTGATGCGGATCTCCTCGGACGCGCTTTCCAGGTTGTTGCGCACGTCGTACAGCGCGTCGTAGGTCCGCAGCTGGTCTTCCAGTTCGTTCACCGCCGAACGCAGCACGTCCAGGTCCGGGTGCCGCACGGACAGTTCGAACCCGGGGTCGCCGTTGTTCTGCGTATAGTCGACCGAGACTTCCTTGGCGTCGGGCACCTCACCCATCAACTCGCGCAGGCGGATGGAAGCATCCTTGGCGGACATGTCGCGCACTTCGGGCGGCGCCAGCTTGACGATGGCCAGCACCGAGTCACGCCGCGACCGGGTGTACCAGTTCTCGATCAACTGGCCCTCACCGTCGGTACGCGCATTGACCTCTTCGACCAGGGCTTTTTCAGCCGCCTGCAACTGCGCCAGGATTTCGAGTGCGCGGCTGTAGGGCGCGCCCTCGGGCAGGACCACGTTGACGATAATCTCGTCGGATTCGATTTCCGGCATGAAGGACTTCTTCACCCAGCCGGTGGAGAACATGCCGAACCCCACGACCAGTGCGGCGATAAACACGCTCAGGGTCAGGTAACGACGGCGCACCGCGAACTGGCCGATGCCACGGTAGTGGTTGTGGGCGAAGTTCACGATGCTGTCCGCAACGCCCTTCTGGATCCGCCCGAAAGCGCTCAGCTTCGAAGAATCACGTGGCCGCAGGTCACGCAGGTGGGCCGGCAGTATCCACAGCGATTCGATCAGTGAGAACGCCAGCGCCAGGATCACCACCCAGGTGATGTTGCGCGTGAACTCGCTGGTGCCGCCGGACAGGAACAGCCAGGGCATGAAGGCCATGATGGTGGTCAGCACGCCGAAAATGACCGGCTTGGCCACCAGTTGCGCACCGGCCACCGCTGACTGCACGCCACCGCCCAGGCGGTGGGATTCGCTGTGAACGCCTTCGCCGACGACAATCGCGTCGTCGACCACGATACCCAGCACCAGCAGGAACGCGAACGTCGACAGCATGTTCAGGGAGACGCCCACGTGGGGGAGGAAAACGAATGCGCCGGCATAGGCCGTGCCGATACCCACCGCCACCCACAGCGCCACCTTTGGTCGCAGCGTCAGGACCAGGAAGATCAGGACCAGCACCAGGCCGATGCCGGCGGAGCTGCCAATGGTCGTCATGCGGCCCTTGAATGCCTCGGCCTGGTCGGTCCAGAGTGTCAGGCTGACGCCGGCCGGCAGGGTGTCCTGGCGTTTTTCGATCCACTCGCTGATCGACTCCGACGCCTTGACGATATCCATGACCTCGGTGGTCATGACCTGGATCAACACCGCCGGTTCGCCGTTCAGCGTTGCCAGGATGGGGTTGTCCTCGAAGCCATCGACCACGGTGGCGACATCGCCGACGCGAATGGTGCCGCCGTCGCTGGTCTGGCGAATGACAATATCCGAGAACTCGGCCTCGGTGTCGGCCTGGCTGCGCACGGTCAGCTGGTAAGTGCCGACATCGGTCCGCACCGAGCCTGAAGACTGGTTGATGGAATGGTTGCGGATGGCCTGGGCCACCTGGTTGAAACTCATGTTGTAGCGTTGCAGCGCGTCCTCGCTGACCTGCACCGACACTTCCTCACGCCGGGTGCCGAACAGTTCGACCACGGACACGGCGGGCAGTGATGCCGCTTCGCGTCGCAGCGTTTCTGCCAGTCGCTTCAGTTCACGCTCATCCAGGTCGCCATGCAGCGCGACGCGAATGAACTCATTGCGGTTCACCCACTGGCGCACCTGCGGCGGCTCGATATCGGACGGGAAAGAGGAGATGGAATCGACGCGGATTTTCACGTCGTTCATGAACTGGGTGAAGTCCACCTGCTGTTCGGCCAGGATATAGACCCCGCCGTAGCTCTCGCCGGAATGCGAGCGCACCCATTCGATGTTGTCCAGGTCCGAAACCGACTCCTCGATGCGGGCGACGATCTGTTCCTCGACATCCTGCGGTGAAGCACCGGGCCAAGTCACCTCGATCTCCAGCCCCGGGAACCGCACCTGCGGCTCCATCTCGCGCTCCATCTGCATGAACCCGAACAGGCCGGAGACGATAATGCCGACCATCAGCAGGTTGGCGGCGACCGGGTTGCGGGCCCACCACTCAATGAGTCCGTTCATGGATCAGCCCTCCTGGGCGACGGAATCGCGTTCCAGGGCCTCCACCTGCATGCCATCGACGGCATTGGGCAGGGTCGAGGTCACCACGCGTTCACCTTGATTCACACCCGCGGTCACCAGCACGCGGTCTTCCGAGGTGGAGAGCACGTCGACGGTGCGGATTTCCAGGCGGTTTTCGTCGTTGATGACGTAGACCTTGTCCTGGTTGCGCAGCGCCAGGCGCGGCATGACGTAGGCCTGGCGTTCATTGACGCTGTCGACCTGTGCGTTGACGAACAGGCCGACGGCCATGGGCATGCCCTCGATGGCCGCCTTGCCGTACGGGTCGACGACCTCGGCCGTGGCGTAGATCAGGCGCGTGTCGTTATCAACCGCGGCATTGACGCGCACGATACGGCCTTCCCAGCGGTACTCGCGGTTACCCAGCGTCGCACTGAACTCCACCCGCGGCGCCGCCAGGATGTCAGCCGCCTCGTAACCCAGCGGCAGGTTCAGTTCCACCAGCTGGTTGTCGGTCAGCGGCAGGCGGACTTCGACGGTATCGATGGAGAACACGCGGCCCAGCGCCTGGCCGGCGGTCACGTACTGGCCGATGCCAACGTGACGCGCTCGCACCCGGCCCCGGAAGGGCACGGTGATCTCGGTGCGCTCCAGGTCCAGTCGTGCCTGGCGCAGGTCGGCCTCGGCAGCGGCCAGTTCGGCCTCGGCCTGCTCGACCTGGGTCTGGTTCAGCGCAAACGACGTGGGCACACCGCCGCGCTGGCGGTCTTCGGCCCACTCGGCTTCCTTGATGGCGCGGGTGGCCTGCTGGCGCTGCAGCTCGGTCTTCGCCTCGGCCACGCGGGCCTGGGCGCGCACCAGCGCCAACTGGTAATCCGTGTCGTCAATCTTCAGCAGCATGGCGCCCGGCAGGAACTCGGCGCCGTCGTTGAACTGCTCCGACATGGCGACGATACGCCCGGACACCTGCGGGATCAGGTCAATCTCGGTTTTCGGGCGCACTTCACCCTGCGTGGAGACGTCAACGGTGACGTTCTCGGATTTCACCTCGTCCACGTACAGCGAGACCAGGCGCTGGGCTTCCTCGGTCTTCTCCGGCTCCGGCCGCATGTCGGCCAGCACCTTGACGATGACGAAACCCGCAAGCAACACCAGTACCGGCGCGGATACCTTGAATATCTTTTTCACTGTTAAACCCTCTGGATCCGGGGACAAGCCCCTGTTTAATTCACAGGAATCCGCAATCCCGTGCTGGCCTGGTCGCCTCATTGCGACCACGCTTTTTCAGCTGTTGGGCCATGTCTGGTCATGGCCCGGGTGTATCGCTTGGCTATAACACCACAACAGCTGGACCCGGCGCATGGGTCAAAAGTCAGGTGCACCGCCTGGTGCGACAAACCGAGTCTCCCGACCCGTGAGCGCCACAGATGGCGGCACTTACCCGGCTTTCAACTGTTTTGACGACATTCGACGGGCAAAAGTTACATTGGGCGTTTGGTTTTTTTTGCCCGGGGCGTAAGAATGGACACCTGGGCGCGGCACAGACCGCGCCGGGGGGTGACGACAAGAGCATGGCCGCGCTTGCACGCAAATCGGGGTGGTTACTGGCGATCGCGCTGTCCTGGACCGCGTCGGCCTCCGCGCTTGCCCAGGATTCAGCGACCACAGACGATGCCCTGGACGCTGCGCTCTGGCCGCTCACGCCGTTGCACCCGCTGGCCACCGAGGAAGCGCCTGCCGAGTTTGATGAGCCCCCGATCAGCGTGGCGGACGACCCCTGTGACTGGATTTCCGATATCCCGCACTGGCAGGAGGACGTCCGCGACTTCTTTCGCGGCGTGACCTGTCACACGTTCCGGTATGTCGACGGCTGGTTCGGCCACGAAATCGACTACCCGGAAGACGAAGTCGCCGGTTTTGTTCGGGTGGGTGCGGAATACGAGCAATACTACGGTTTCGACGAGAAACTCAAACTCCGGGTCCGTGCACCGCTGCCGAACGCCAGCCGCCGCTTCGACGTGCTGCTCGGCCGCGGCGAGGACGACGAATTCATCTCGGACACCGAAACCCAGAACGAGGTCTTCTACAACCCGGGCCTCGTCAACCGCGCGACCGATGACGATCCTTCCTGGCTGCTGGGCCTGGGGGGAAGGCGCCAGGACGGCGACCGCGGCTGGGACTGGTCGGTCGGCATGCGGCTTCGCAGCGAACCCGTCCCCTACGCCAAGCTGCAGTGGTACTACTACAAGGCATTCACGCCCGACACCGACCTGCGATTCCGGCAGACCTTTTTCTGGCGCAACGATGATGGGTGGGGGACCACCAGCCGCGGCGACGTATCCTGGGCGGTCACCCCGGTGGACGTATTGCGCTGGGAGGCCTATGCCACGGTCAACGAGGTTTTCGAAGGCGCCGAATGGCGCGTTGGCCAGACCTGGTACCACGTCAACAATCACGGCGCCTGGTCGCTGCTGGCCTTTGCCCGGGGGGAAACCGGCTGGGAAGTGCCGCTGAAGGAGTACGGCCTGAACCTGGTCTGGCGCCAGCCGTTCACCCGCGACTGGATGTACCTGTCGGTGGGCCCCAGCCTGACCTGGCCGCGCGAGTTCGCCTACGAGAAGCGGGAAGCCTCGTGGGGATTCGGTGTCTGGCTGGAAATGGAGTTCGGCCAGTGGTCCTGGCGCTGATCGCTCGTCCCCACCCCAACTTTCTATTGGTTTAAAGCTTAGAACGCATTGTTCTATGCGCCATGTCGACAATACCTTGTAATTTTTCTATACACCTATAGAATACGCGTCTTCGTCGCCTCACCAAGCCGAAACGTGCAAAACCCGGAGTCGCCCAAGTACCAGCAGCAACGCCTGGCCGCCATTCGCGCGGCCGCGACGGTGTTTGCGCACAAGGGCTACCACGGCGCCAGCACCGGCGACATCGCCGAGGCGATGGGCATCAAGCAGGGCAGCCTCTACTACTACTTCAAGTCGAAGGAAGAGGCGCTGGCCGAAGTCTGCCTGTACGGCATCAGCGACTACGTCCAGCGGATGGAAGAGATTGCCGCCAGCCGCCAGCCTTTCGAGGCGCGCCTGCTGGCCACGGTTACCTCGCACCTGTCGAGTTACCGGGAAAAGAACGAGGCGCTGAAGGTGCATAACGACGAGCGCCTTTACCTGCCCGAACTGAAGCGGCGCAAGCTGAAGAAGATGGGCAGCCGTTACCGCGAACTGCTGGAAGGCATTTTCGAGGACGCGGTGCGCGACGGCGCGATCCGGCCGAACCTGGACTGCCATTTCGCCGCGCAATCGGTGATCGGCATCTGCAATGCCTGGGGCGACCTGATCGTCCGCGACGCGGAACTCGATGTGTTCGAGGTGATCCGCAAGTGCACCGACCTGCTGCTGAACGGCCTGGTCGACCACGACCACGATCGCGCCGGCTGACGGCGACGACACCGAATTTCACTCAAGACCAAAACCTGACGAATCAGAACTGGAGCAAGATGATGGGCGCTTTCAAAGAGCCGCATGGCGGCGAACTCAAGGAACTTTACCTGCCGGAACACCTGGCCGACGAGGAAAAGGTCAAGGCCAAGGACTACGCGTCCTGGGACCTGACCCCGCGCCAGCTGTGTGACCTGGACCTGCTGCTGAATGGCGCGTTCTCACCGCTGGAAGGCTTCCTGAACAAGGCCGACTACGAAGCCGTGCGCGACGGTATGCGCCTGGTGAACGGCGTGCTGTGGCCGATGCCGATCACGCTGGACGTGAACGAAGACTTCGCCGGCAATGTCTCCGAGGGCGACACCATCGCCCTGCGCGACGCCGAGGGCGTACTGATCGCGACCCTGGAAATCGAGGACATCTGGCAGCCGAACAAGGAAGAGGAAGCCGAGAAGGTGTTCGGCACCACCGACGACACCCACCCGGCGGTCAACTACCTGTTCCACAAGGCCGGCAGCCACTACATCGGCGGCAAGCTGCGTGGCGTTGAAGTCCCGACCTTCTACGATTTCAAGCTGCTGCGCGACACCCCGGCCGAGCTGCGCGGCAAGTTCCGCAAGCTGGGCTGGCGCAAGGTCGTGGCCTTCCAGACCCGCAACCCGCTGCACCGCGCCCACCAGGAACTGACCTTCCGCGCCGCGCGCGAGTGCGAGGCCAACCTGCTGATCCAGCCGGTGGTGGGCATGACCAAGCCGGGTGACATCGACCACTTCACCCGCGTGCGCTGCTACGAACACGTGCTGGAGCAGTACCCGGAACAGACCACCACGCTGAGCCTGCTGAACCTGGCCATGCGCATGGCCGGCCCGCGCGAGGCCATCTGGCACGCGCTGATCCGCAAGAACTACGGCTGCACGCACTTCATTGTCGGCCGCGACCACGCCGGCCCGGGCAACGACAAAGACGGCAACCCGTTCTACGGCCCCTACGACGCCCAGGACCTCTTCAAGGAATTTGAGGAGGAAATGGACATCACCATGGTGCCGTTCAAGCTGATGGTGTACGTGGAAAACAAGGCCGAGTACCTGCCCGCCGACGAGACCGAGCCGACCGACAAGGTGCTGAACCTGTCCGGCACCGAGTTCCGTCGTCGCCTGGCCGAGGGCCTGGATATCCCGGAATGGTTCTCCTACCCGAAGGTGGTGGAAGAACTGCGCCGCGCGCATCCGCCCAAGCACAAGCAGGGCTTCACCATTTTCTTCACCGGTCTGTCCGGTTCCGGCAAATCCACCATCGCCAACGCGCTGATGGTCAAGCTGCTGGAAGACGGCTCACGCCCGGTGACGCTGCTGGACGGCGACGTGGTGCGCAAGAACCTGTCGAGCGAGCTGACCTTCTCCGAAGAGCATCGCAACCTCAACATCCAGCGCATCGGCTACGTAGCCAGCGAGATCACCAAGAACCGCGGCATCGCCATCTGCGCGCCGATCGCGCCGTACGCGAAAATGCGTCGCCAGGTGCGCGAGGCCATCGAGCCGCTGGGCGGTTTCCTGGAAGTGCATGTCGCCACGCCCATCGAGGTGTGCGAGGAGCGTGACCGCAAGGGCCTGTACGCCAAGGCGCGCGCCGGCATCATCAAGGGCTTCACCGGCATCGACGACCCGTACGAAGTGCCGGAGAACCCGGAGATCGTCATTGACACCTCCGAGCTGAGCCCGGACCTGGCCGCGCACCGCATTCTCATTACCCTCGAGAAGCACGGCTACCTGAAATAAGTTTGATTGTGTGTGTCTGGTGAGTGATTGGGGCGCCCTTAGTGGCGCCCTCTTTTTTGAGACGTGCTCAAAAGCGCAACGCAAATTGCGCGAATTTCCATAATTGCGCAAAAAACTCGGGAGTGGCTCCTCAAGGCCTCAACGGCCCACCGAGCCCCGCCCCACTGTCCCACCGCTCCACCGTCTCACCGACGCTCCGTTCCAGCCGGAAGTCGCATCTCAACATGGGCAATGCCATCCTGGGTTGCGGAACGGACGCGTTCAAAACCGAGCTTTCGATAGAAGCCCTCGGCATATCGCGAGGCGTTCACCGTGAAGTCGCCCTCGTAACCGGCCTCGCGACTGGCCCGCCGGGCCAGGTCCCACAACGCCGTGGCGACGCCGTGGCGCTGGACCGACTCGGCGACGAAAAGGTGATAGAGGTGGCTGTCGTCTTTCGTGGCCACGACCCCGACAATGGCATCGCCATCGACGGCGACGTGATATCGATATCCCCCAATGATGCGTTTTGCAAAGGCCGCGGCGGTCATGGAATCGAGCAGCCGTGACGCCGCCGACGGTTCGAAGGGATAGACGATGTATTTTTCGACCAGCGGCACCACCAGGGCGCTGATGGCGTCGGCGTCCCTGTCATTGGCCCGGCGAAACCGGAGTGCTTTCAAGTCACCAGCCGGGTGATTCCTGTCCGGTTTCAGTGGCTGGTCGTTCCGTCAGGCGCACCGTCGGCGTCTTCCGGCAGCTTGTGGGCGTAGTCAGACAGCATTTTCGCCAGGTCCAGCGCCTGCTGCCGGGTCATGACGTAGTAGCCGCTCTGGGTCGGCTCATCGATGCTCTGTTCGCGGGCGGACAGGAAACGCATGTTCAGCAGCAGCAGTGCGGCGCTCTCGGCCTGGGCCAGGTTCCAGCCCACCACGGGGTAGGTCGGGATTTCGACGGTTTCGGACATGTTGGGCTCCGGGGTTAAATTGAAAACGGTAACGCGCACAAGCTACCACAGTCGCGCCGGCCGATTGACCGCTGCAGGGCGAAGCTTCAGACTGGAGCGGCGAAGGCAGAATTCAACCTTGGGGGGTGATATGCGCCGCGCGATCGTTTTTCCCATCCTGGCCGCCACGGCCATCGTGTTGTCGGCCTGCAGTGAGGAGCCCGCCGCGCCGCAGGCGCCGCCACCGGCGGTGCAGACCGTGACGCTGTCCAGCGAACAGGTCGCCACGGTCTTTGAGTATGTCGCCAGGACCCGGGCGAAGGAAGACGCGCAGATCCGCGCCCGGATCAGCGGCACCATCATCGAGCGCAATTTCGAGGAAGGCCAGGCGGTGGCCGAGGACGACCTGCTGTTCCGGATCGACCCCCGACCCTACCAGGCCACGCTGGACTCGGCGCGCGCCACCCTGAGTCGCACGGAAGCCGCGATGAATGTCGCGGAACGCAATCTCGAACGGGGCCGGCAACTGGTCGACGACGGCTACATCAGCCAGGCCGAGATTGACCAGCTCGAGGGTGAACGCGATTCAGCCCGGGCCGCGCATGAAGAGGCCCGCGCGGCGCTGCAGCAGGCGGAGATCGACCTGGGCTTCACCGAGGTGAGGGCGCCATTCGCGGGCACTGCGGGGCGCTCCGAACTGAGCATCGGCGACCTGGTCGACCCTGGCGCCGGCGCGCTGGTCACGGTGGTGCAGCTTGACCCGATGCTGGTCGATTTCGATGTCACCGAGCAGGCGCTTGCCGATGCCTTTCGTGAGAACCAGGAACGCGAGGCCAGGGGTGAACCGCCGGTCCAGTACACGCCCCAGATGAAGATGCCGAACGGTGACCTTTATCCCCACGAAGGCGTGATCAGCTATGCCGACAACCGGGTCAACCCGGGAACCGGTACGGTCACCGTCACGGCCCGCTTCCCCAACCCCCAGGGCATTTTGCTGCCTGGCCAGTTTGTTCGAATCGAGATCCAGCGCGGCCAGCCGAAACCCGGCCTGCTGGTACCGCAGCCGGCCGTCCTGGAAGACATGCAGGGCCGTTACGTGTTCATCGTGGGCGATGACGGCATGGTCGAACGCCGCAATGTCACGCTGGGCCAGCGTGATGGCACACGACTGGTGGTCAACGAGGGCCTGTCCGAGGGCGACCGGGTCATCGTGCACGGCGTCCAGAAGGTGCGGCAGGGCATGCCGGTGACCGCCAGCGACATCGACGCGCAGCCCTGACGTGACCGCGGGGGGCGCCAGGTCATGATTTCCGCGACGTTCATTCAGCGCCCGAAGCTGGCGATGGTCATCTCGGTGGTCATCGTGATGTGCGGCCTGATCGCCATCCCCTTGCTTCCGGTGGGTGAGTTCCCCGATATCACGCCGCCCCAGGTCAACGTCTCTGCCAGCTACCCCGGCGCCAGTGCGCAGACGGTCATCGACGCCGTGGCCGGCCCCATCGAGCAGGAAGTGAACGGCGTCGAGAAGATGATCTACATGCAGTCGACGGCTTCGAACAACGGCAGTTACTCGCTGTCGGTCACGTTTGAGTACGGCACCGACCCGGACCAGGCCCAGGTGAATGTGCAGAACCGGGTCGACCAGGCCCTGCGCCTGTTGCCGGACGAAGTCACGCAAGGCGGCGTGCGCGTGCAGAAGAAGTCCACCGATATGCTGATGGTGATTAATGTCTTTTCACCGGAAGGCACGCACACGCCCGAGTTCATTTCGAACTACTCGAAGATCAACGTTTCCGATGTGCTGGCCCGCATCGACGGCATTTCAGACGCCAACAACCTGGGCAGCCTCGATTTTGCGATGCGGGTCTGGCTGAACCCGGACCGGATGGCGTCACTGGGCCTGGCCACCGAGGACGTCGTCGCGGCCATTCGCGAGCAGAACGTGGTGGTGGCGGCGGGCCAGGTCGGCGCACCACCGGCGCCCGAGGGCCAGCAGTTCCAGTACACCATCACGGCGCCGGGGCGACTGGCCAGCGTCGACGAGTTCGAACAGATCGTGGTGCGCGCCGGCGGCGACGCCCGGATTGTCTACCTCAAGGACATCGCGCGCATAGAACTCGGCGCGCAAAGTTACGCGGCCGTGGGCGAACTGGATGGCCAGTCTGCGGCGGTCATCGCCATCCACAAGTTGCCGGAGGCCAATGCCCTGGCCGTGGCCGACGCGATCAAGGCGGAGCTGGCGGAACTGGCACAGTCGTTCCCGGAAGACCTTGAATACGCGGTGCTGTACGACACCACCCGGTACGTGTCGATTTCGATCCGGGAAGTGGTCGTGACGTTGTTACAGGCCGTTGCGCTGGTCATCGCCGTCGTGTTCCTGTTCCTGGGCAACTGGCGCGCGACGCTGGTGCCGGCCATCACGATCCCGGTATCGCTGATCGGTACGTTCGCCGTGCTGCTGGCCATGGGCATGAGCATCAACACGGTGTCACTTTTCGGCCTGATCCTGGCCATCGGCGTGGTCGTCGACGACGCCATCATCGTCATCGAGAACATCGAGCGGCACATCGCTGAAGGCAAGTCGGCGCGTGAGGCCGCGATGATTTCGATGAAAGAGGTCACCGGCCCGATCGTCGCCACGACCCTGGTGCTTTTCGCGGTGTTCGTACCCGTGACCCTGATGCCCGGCATTTCCGGCTCGCTCTACCGGCAGTTCGCGATCACCATCCTGATCGCCGTGTTTATCTCGTCGATCAATGCGCTCACCCTGAGCCCCGCGCTGTCGGCGCTTATTCTCAAGGAACGGGGTGAACCCCGTGGGGTACTCGGCGCGGTCGCCGGTTTCATTACCCGTACCACGCACCGCTACCGGTCAGTGGTGGACTTCAGTATCCGCCGACTGGGGCTGACCATCGTGGTCTACCTTGCACTGGGCGGCGCCATCGCCTGGATGCTGGCCAGCCTGCCGGGTGGTTTCGTGCCCGAGGAAGACAAGGGCGCGTTCATGGTCGACGTCCAGTTGCCGGATGCCGCTTCGCTGCAGCGCACCAGCGCGGTACTGGACAAGGTGGGCACCGTGCTGAAGGACGACCCGGACGTGGCGCACGTCATCGCCGTCAGGGGGTACTCGTTGCTGAAGGGCGTCGCCTCGGCAAACAGCGCCATGGCCATCGTGGTACTCAGGGACTGGGATGAACGCCCCGCGGCGAGCCAGTCGCAGGCGGCCGTGGCCAACCGGATGCGGGGGCGCCTGCTGGCCATACCGGAAGCCATGGTCACCGTGTTTTCACCGCCGGCGCTGCCGGGCGTCGGCGCCGTTTCCGGGGTCGACTATCGCCTGCTCGACCAGCTCGGTCGTCCGCCCACGGACCTGGCGGCGGTCGCCGGCTCGATTGTGACCCAGGCCAACCAGGCCCCCGAAATTGGCATGGCGTTCACCACGTTCCGCGCCGGCATTCCGTTGATCGAGGTCGAGGCGGACCGGGTTAAGGCCAAGGACCAGGGCATCGCGCTGGGCAACCTGTTCGGCACCCTGCAGGCCATGCTGGGTTCACTTTACGTCAATGATTTCAACCTTTACGGCCGGACCTTCCGGGTGATGATACAGGCCGACGCGGAATACCGTGACGAGGAATCAGACATCGGCCGCATCTACGTGCGCAACACCGAGGGCGGCATGGTGCCATTGTCGACACTGGTCACCACCGACCGCACCCTTGGCCCGGAAACCCTCAACCGCTACAACCTTTTCAACTCGGTCACCATTAATGCGATTCCGGCGACGGGACATTCCGAATCGAAAGTCATCGAGACGTTGCGCCGGATTTCCAGCCAGGTCCTGCCGACAGGCTACACCTACGACTGGTCCGGCATGACCTTCCAGTCGCTGGAAGCCGGCAACCTCGCACCCATCATCTTCACGCTGGCGGTGATCTTCGTTTACCTCTTCCTGGTGGGTCAGTACGAGAGCTGGCTGATCCCCGCCGCGGTCATACTCTCCGTGCCACTGGCGCTGCTGGGCGCATTCGCGGGGCTGATGGCCATGGGCCTGCCACTCAACCTGTACGGCCAGATCGGCCTTGTATTACTGGTCGGCATGTCGGCGAAGACGGCCATTCTTATTGTCGAGTTCGCCAAGCAACTGCGTGAGAACGAGAACCTGTCCATCGCAGAAGCGGCCGGCCAGGCCGCCTCGATCCGCTTCCGGGCGGTGCTGATGACCGGCTTCTCATTCATCCTCGGCGTACTGCCGCTGATCATGGCCAGTGGCGCAGGCGCGGCATCGCGGATATCGCTGGGCACCGTGGTGTTCTACGGCATGATCGCTTCGGCCATTTTCGGCACCCTGATGGTGCCGGCGGCCTTCGCGGTCATCCAGCATTTGCGCGAACGGGGTCACAAAAAGGCAAGCGCCTGAAATATCTGCTAAGTTTTCCGGCAACGAAACAACGCCCGGGAACCATTCCATGAAGTGGATCAAGCGGATCCTGTTGACGCTGGTGCTGATTGCGCTTGTGCTGGTTGGCGGGGTATGGGCCTGGGGCGCGGTGATTCTCGCGCGTGACTACAGCGCCGAGGTCCGCGACGTTTCGGCAGCGAATGACCCCGGGGCCGCCGAACGTGGCGAACGCGTGGCGACCCTCGCGGGCTGTTACGCCGGCTGCCACGGACGCGACATGGCCGGCGCGGTCTTCGTCGAAACCCCGCTGCTGGACCGGATTATCGCGCCCAACCTGTCCACCGCAGCCGCGGTATTCACCGACGCCGAACTCGAATCAATCATCCGCCAGGGTATCCGTCCCGACGGCCGCAGCGTCATCGCTATGCCCTCGGCGAGTTTCTCCTCGATGACCGACCGCGATTTCGCCGACTTGCTGGCATTCCTGCGCCAGTACCCGGCCGGCGAGGGCGGCGTCGAGGGACGTTCCCGCTACGGGTTGCTGGCTCGCGGCTTGCTGGCCGCGGGTATCGTCGAGCCGGAGGCCTCCAGGCCCAGGGAACAACCCTGGCGGAGCCGGGAGGGTGACGATGGTGAGCGCCTGGGCCGCTACCTGGCGCTCAACGCCTGCTCCGAGTGCCACGGGCTGGATTTCAGCGGCAGCCCGGATTTCGCGCCACCCCTGACCATCGCGAAATCGTATTCCAGCGACGATTTCCTTCGCCTGATGGCGACCTGCAAAGGCCTCGGAGATCGTGACCTCGGCGTCATGTCAGTCGTCTGCGAACACCGGTTCAAGGTCCTGCAGCCCAACGAGATCGACGCGCTCCACGCGTTCCTGCAAACACTCTGAGTGTCCGGGACGGGTGTTCGTGCTTGCGTTGGCCAGCACCCGACCCCATCCTGAAGTTCAACCGTGTCCACCACGACCCCGGAGAACCTGTTGATCAACATCAAGGTCAAGGATCGCGACGGCCAGTCGCACGATATCGAAGCCCGTCCCGGCGACTCGCTGATGGAAGCCCTGCGCGACTACCACTGGGGCGTTGCCGCCGTGTGTGGCGGCATGTGTTCGTGTGCGACCTGCCATGTATTCATCGCCGAGGAATGGCGATCCGCCTTTCCGCAACGGGATGTCGACGAGGAGGACCTGGTGGATATGCTGGAGTTCGAAGCGCCGAATTCCCGCCTCAGTTGCCAACTGCGCCTGGCCGACCGCCATGACGGCCTGGAGCTGGAACTGGCGCCGGAAGAATAACCGGCTTCAGACGCACTCGAAATCATTGCGACCGGTGGGCTTGCAACGGTCCGGCCAGCCAAACTTGCGCCAGTAACGGTCGTACCCGAGGTTCTGCACCCAGGCCTTGAAGCGCGGGTCCCGGCGCAGTTCCACACCCCAGTTACTCCAAACCTCTTCCGGCAAACGGTGGGCGAACGGCGTACCTGCGAGGTCCACCTCCAGGTCGAATGCGTGGGGTGAGCCCAGGATCAGCAGTATCTCGAACGCCAGGATGTCTTTCATCTCACCGGTATGTGCCGCATCGACCAGCGCCGACTCGGCCGTCTCGCGGCGGAGCGGGTCCTCGAACGCCGACACCAGGAGATCCGCAAACTTTTCAGGGAGCGTGCCGCTTCGCAACGGTAACCCGGATAACATCTCGCGGGCAGCGTCGTACTCTTCCAGGTAAATGCTGGCCAGGCCCAGCAGTAGGTCCCGCCGGTCGAATCGCGGCATTCCCATCAGTACCTGGATCGCCTCCTCGGGGTGACCACCCAGGTTAAGCGTCCCGGCCAGCGAACAGGCCATCAACGGGCTGAGCGGATCCTGTTTCCAGGCAGCCTCGAGCATGGGCACCAGCGGATCGAAATAACCCATGCTGTTGTAGAGCATGGCGTGCCAGTGCAGCACATTGGTGTCGCGACCGCCCAATTCGTATGCGCGCTCAAAAAGCGTGGCCGCCTGGCTGGCCTCGCCGCGCGACATCATCACGGCCGCCAGCACACCCAGCGCATCCGCCGATGTCGGCTGCAGCTCGAGTGCGTAACGGGCGCTGGTTTCCGCCCGCGCCAGGTAATCATCGCTGTCCCCGGCGGTATCGTAGTTGCCCAGCAGGAAATTGACCGCCGCAACCCCCACGTGGGCCTGCAGGAAAGCCTGGTCCCGCTCGACAGCCGATTCGAATTTCGCCAGCGCGGCCTTCAACCCGTCGACCCCGGCGTTCATCCGGTCATCCATCAGCGCCCGGCCTTCCAGGTAAAGGGAATAGGCGGGCACATTTGTCGTGATCGCGACGTCTGCTGCCGGGGTTTCAGCCGAAGCCCCCTTGCCGCCTGGCATCGTTTCGGCATGCACGCTGTCACCGGTAACGCGGGCCTGCCCGGCTGACCCGGGTGCCCGGGTGGTGGGCGGCGCATCATGCCCGTGCCGGACCTGCCAGGTAAACAACCCGGCCATCGCCGCGAACAGCAATGCGAAACCCAGCCATTTCCAGCGCAGCGGACGCGTGGCCGCCGGTCCTGGTTCCGGTTCCGGCGGCGCTTCCTGGACAAGCTCTTCCAGTTCCGCCGTGGTGTCCATCGCATCACAGTCGACCTGCTCAACCTGTACGGCCAGCCGGTAGCCGGTGCCGCGGACAACGGCGATGTAGTCCTGCACGCAACCCGCTTCGCGCAGCGCGTTCCGAACCAGCACGACACGCTTGTTGATCGTGCCGCGGTCGACGACGACGCCACTCCAGACCTCGGCCTCGAGCTCACGGGTGGTGACAACGTTTGGGGCCTTGCGAGCGAGCGTGAGCAACAGGTGGAAGGAAAGCGGGGGCAACGGCACGGCGACGCCGGCGCGCGTCACTTCCTGCGTGCCAGCGTTGAGAATGACTCCACCGATGCGATAACACTCAGACGCCAAGCCGGCTCCTCCGCCAATTCGCTCTGCGCCCCCCGCCAATCATGCTACATCAGGTGGATGTTCCACGTCATCCACGTATCTTCCATGAATCTTCCACGAAATTTCACGCCTGCGGCCATATACGACTGAAACGTTTCATCTACATTTCATCGTGTGCGCTTTGACCGGCGGTTGAAGCCCCGAAATCAAAAGGTATCAGGTGCGAATGTGGAACCTGCCGGCCGGCAAGACAACTGTCTACCGGACCGAGCGACAAGGACCCTACCCCCCTGGCCTTGCCCGGACCGAACGACAGGGATTAGACGGCAGTGATCCGCAGATACCGACAACGGGGCACGAACGCGAAACGCATTCCGGCAACGGAGAATGGGTTCATCGAGCACGACAACAATAAAAAGAACTGGGAAAGCCACCCGCACGGGTGGCTTTTCCGTTTTTCCGGGCAACGAATCCTCCTGCCCGCTTTTTAGCCGGACCCCGGTTTCCCCAACCAGTCATTACTCCCCCCAACGCTGGTCGGAAACCGGGGTCCGTATTCCCTCCCCGCCTGTGGATGCACGTCCGAAAACGGATTATGCTGTTGGCATGGATGCACAGACCCAAGAGACCCAGGGACCGGGGATCACCGCGGCAGAAGCCGGCCTCGACCTGCCCACGGACATCGAGCTGATCGAAAAGCTCGGTGAAAGCAAATTGAGCACTGTCTGGAAGGCCCGCCACGCGGGCGCGGACGTGGTCGTCAAGGCTTACAGCAAGCGTGCCGAGTCGGCATGGCGCAAAAAGCTCGACAAGAACATCGCGGTGTTCGAAATGTTGCAGAATCGCGCTTTCCGGCACCAGCCCGACCTGGTGCCCTACACGGCCAAGCCCATTCGCGTGATCGGCCAGGACGGCAAGTATTCGCTGTGTTTCCTGCAGGAATACATCGACGGTGTCAGCCTGGAAGACGTCGCGCGACAGGAAAAAGGCCTGCCCGGTGCCGTCATTCGCACCGGCGAGACCATTGCCCGTGTCTGCGAAGAAAAAAAGATACCGGGTGTCGACCAGTTCATGGCCGATGTCATCGTCCGGCGCCAGGGCGACAACTGGGTGCCTGTGATCCACGACTTCAAGCACATTCCAGAAGAACCCAGGAAGAAGGCTGCAGGTTCGCCGCTTTTAGCGCGATTTGGAATCGGAAGCCGGCCCGGCGACGCGACCGGCTTCCTGAAAGAATGGCAGAAAATCAGCCGCCGCTACGAGGTCGCCTGAGCCCGGCTGGCCACGCCGGCCTGGCGGTCTAGAACGCGTTCACACCCGTCAGTTCCTTGCCCACCACCAGCTGGTGCACGGATTCCGTGCCCTCGTAGGTGATCACGCTCTCCAGGTTCAGCATGTGGCGGATGGGCGAAAATTCGGTGCTGATGCCGGCACCGCCCAGCATGTCGCGACAGTCGCGGGCGATATCGATCGCCATCCGCACGTTATTCCACTTGGCCACCGAGACCTGGGTCGGGTGCAGCTTGCCGGCGTCCTTCAACCGTCCCAGTCGCAGACTCATCAGCTGCGCGCCGGTAATCCGCCGCGCCATGTCGGCCAGGCGCAGCTGGATGGCCTGGTTGTGGTTCAGCGGCCGCCCGAACAGCTCACGGCTCGAGGTGTACTCCAGCAATTCCGCCAGGCAGGCCTGGGCCGCGCCAATGGCGCCCCAGGTGATGCCGTAGCGGGCCTGGGTCAGGCAGCTCAGCGGCGCCTTCAGGCCTTCCGCACCCGGTAAGCGATTGGCCGCCGGCACCCGTACGCCATCGAAAAACAGCGAGGAAGTGACCGATGCACGCAACGAAAACTTGTGATGGATTTTCGGCGCCTCAAAACCCGGCGTGCCTTTCTCAATGATGAAGCCGCGAACACCCTCGTCCGTCATGGCCCAGACCACGGCCACATCGGCGATGCTGCCGTTGGTGATCCACATCTTGGCACCGTCGATGATCCAGTCGTCGCCGTCACGGCGCGCACGGGTCTTCATGTTCGACGGGTCGGAGCCGCCGTGCGGTTCGGTGAGGCCAAAACAGCCGATCGCGTCGCCGCTGGCGAGCGCCGGCAGCCAGCGTTCCTTCTGCTCGTCGGAACCGTAGGCGTGAATCGGGAACATGACCAGGCTGCTCTGCACCGATACGAAACTGCGCAGGCCGCTGTCACCACGCTCCAGTTCCTGGCAGATCAGGCCGTAGGCGACACTGTTCAGTCCGGCGCAGCCATACCCATCGATGGAACTGCCCAACAAACCGAGTTCCGCCACGCCCGGCACCAGTTCCGCTGGAAACCGGCTGTTCTCAAAAGCCTCGCCGATGATCGGCAACACCTGTTCGTCGACGAACCGGGCCACGGTGTCCTGCACCAACGCTTCTTCTTCGTCGAGTTCAGAGCGGATGTCATAAAGGTCGAGTGGGTTGAGGGATTTCATTGCGCCGTCCGGAGTTCAGAAAGCCGGCATTGTACAGGCTATAATTCGCGCGGGTGAGAGGGGCACACCCGCAAATCCACCAATCGGAACAAGGACCGTGACAAGACTCGGAATCATCATCCTGTGCGCACTGGCGCTGGCCGGCTGCGGGTCGCTGATGTCGTCAGCGACCAGCGGCATGGCCGGTAACCTGTCGTCCGCAATTCTCAACCAGGACGACCCGGAAACCGTGCGCGACGGCGCGCCGGCATTCCTGCTGATGCTGGACAGTTTTGTCGAGGGCTCGCCCCACGACCCGGCCATGCTGGCTGCCGCCAGCGACCTTTACGCGGCCTATGGCGTGCTGTTCGTCGAAGACCCTGAACGCGCGCAACGACTGACCGCGCGGAGCCTGGATTACGGCCAGCGCGCACTGTGCGCCGCCGAGAATGGCGCCTGTGGAATCGCTTCGACCGGTTTTCGTGATTTCGAACCGAAGCTGGCCCCGCTGAAACGCGATGACGTGGCCACGTTGTACAGCTACGCGATTGCGAAACTGGCCTGGATCCAGTCGCGGTCCGGCGACATGGGCGCGGTGGCGGAATTGCCGAAGGCCGAAACGGCGCTGGCGCGCGTTCGCGAACTGGACCCGGGCTACCGCGAGGCCGAGGTCGAACGTTACCTGGGCGTGCTGGCCACGATTCGCCCGCCGGCGCTGGGCGGGCGATTCGACGAGGGCCGGGCCCATTTTGAGCGCGCCATCGAACTTTCCGAAGGCCGTGACCTGGGCGCCCGGGTGGATTACGCCCGTTACTACGCCCGCACGCTCTATGAACGTGAGTTGCACGACCGGCTGCTCCAGGAGGTGGTGGAAGCCGACCCCCATGCCGACGGCCTGACCCTGCTGAATGTCATCGCCCAGCGCGAAGCCATGGAACTGTTGGCCTCCGCCGATGACTATTTCTGAAGCCACGAACAATTGAAACACCGACCATGACGGGAAAATCCGATATGTTTCGACCCTTTTTCAAAGCCCTGGCCGTGATCACGGCCTGCGCCGCCCTGCTGCCATTGACCGCCACGGCGGACATGACCTTCAAGATCGCCACGGTTGTGCCCGAGGGCTCCGACTGGATGACCGCGATGCGCGCGGGCGCAGAGGACATCGAGCAACGCACGGATGGCCGCGTGTCCTTCAAGTTCTACGGCGGCGGCGTCCAGGGTAACGACGCCCAGGTCCGTCGCAAGATGCGGGTGGGCCAGCTGCACGGCGGCGCGTTCACCTCCGGCGCCATGCGCGACTTTCACCCCGACATGGAAATCTACGGCCTGCCGCTGTTGTTCCGCGGCTACGACGAAGTGCACCAGGTGCGGGAAAAATTTGACCCGATCCTGTACCAGCGCCTGGAGGATGCGGGTTACGTGACGTTCGGCTTCGCGGGCGGTGGCTTCGCGTACATGGCGTCCAACTCGCCCATCGCCAGCCGCGATGACATGGACGGCCTGAAAATCTGGATACCCGAGGGTGACCGCGTCGCACGCGCCGCGGCGGATGTGTTGGGCATCGCGCCGGTGACCCTGCCGCTGACCGACGTGCTGACCGGCCTGCAGACGGACCTGGTCGACACGGTGATGGGCCCGCCGGTGGGCATGATCGTCATGCAATGGCACACCGCCATGCGCTATATCACCGATTTTCCGGTGGCCTTCGTCTACGCGGGCATCATTCTCGAAAAGCGCTACTTCGACAGGATCTCCGCCGAGGACCAGGCCGTGGTGCACGAAGTTATGAGCGGCGTTTACGCGGGCTTCGATGCGAGTGGCGAAAAAGACAACGAGGACGCGTTCAAGGCACTGACCAATGGCGGGCTGACACGCGTCGAGGTGACCGAAGCGGAGAAGGACAAGTGGCGCGACCTGATCGAAACGTCGAACCACGAGGCGGGCCAGAAAGACGTGTTCGACCTGTCGCTGCTGCAGGCCATCGAATGCCACCTGGCCGGTATCCGCGGCGAGCCCGCGGGTGATGACTGCGACGGCGTCGAGTGAGCGAGATCCAGAAACCTGAACGCCCCGCCAGCCGGCTGGCGCGCGCCGGCACCTGGGCGGAGAACGCCCTGCTGTCGGGGCTCTTGCTGGCCATGATTGCGCTCGCCTGCTGGCAGATTTTCGCGCGCAATATGCTGGGCACCACGCTGGTGCTGGGCGATGAACTGTTGCGGCTGATGGTGCTGTGGCTGACGCTGGCCGGCGCCCTGGCCGCCAGCCGGGCGGACCGGCATATCGCCATTTCCCTGCTCGACCGTATGCTGGAGGGGCGCGCGCTGGACGCCGCCCGCGCGGTCACCCAGGCCTTCACCGCCATCATCTGCGGCCTGCTGGCCTGGTACAGCTTCAACTTCGTCATGACCTCGCGCGAGTTCGAAGACACGCTGCTGGGCGGCGTCCCGGCCTGGCCGTTGCAGGCGCCGCTGCCCATCGGCTTCGCGCTGATGGCCTGGCGCCACGCGCTGCACGCGGTCAACCGCGCCCTGGGGCGCTGACCATGTTCTGGCTGCTGATGCTGGTGCTGGTGCTGCTGGGCGCCCCACTGTTCGCAATCATCGGCGCCAACGCGCTGTGGAACTTCCACGGCGCAGAGATCGACCTGCAGGTGGTCGCCATCGAATTTTTCGGCATTGCCGAGACGCCGGTGCTGCTGGCCATTCCCCTGTTCACGTTCGCCGGCTACCTGCTCAGCGAATCCGGCGCGCCCGGACGACTGGTGCGGCTGACCACCGCCTTGCTGGGCTGGATGCCCGCGGGGCTCGCGGTGGTCGCGCTGGTGGCCTGCGCGCTGTTTACCGCGTTTACCGGTGCCTCCGGCGTCACCATCGTGGCCCTGGGCGCCTTGCTGGTGCCGGCGCTGGGCCAGGCCGGCTACCCCGAGCGCTTCAACCTGGGGCTGGTGACGACGGCCGGCAGCCTGGGCCTGCTGTTCGCGCCTTCGCTGCCGCTGATTCTTTACGGTGTGATCGCCGAGGTTTCGATCGAGTCGCTGTTCCTGGCCGGCGTGATTCCCGGCGTGCTGATGCTGGCGATGCTGTCCGGCTACAGCATGTGGAAGAACCGGGCCATCCGCGTGCCGCTGGGCGATTTCTCATGGCGCGAAGTCCGTGCCGCGACACGCGAGGCCGCCTGGGAAATTCCGTTGCCACTGGTCGTGCTGGGCGGCATCTACAGCGGTTTCTTCGCGATTTCGGAAGCGGCCGCGGTGACTGCGCTTTACGTCCTGGTCATCGACCTGGTGATCCTGCGCGAGGTGAAGTGGCGGCAATTGCCCGGCATTATCCGCGAGTCGATGATCCTGGTCGGCGGCATCATGATCATCCTGGGTGTTTCGCGCGCCTCGACGAACTTCATGATCGACGCCGGCGTGCCGCAGATGCTGCTGGAATGGGTCAGCGGTTTCGTCAGCAGCCCGCTCGCCTTCATGCTGATGCTGCTGGTGTTCCTGCTGGTGCTGGGCGCCATCCTGGATATCTTTTCGGCCATCGTGCTGGTGGTGCCGCTGGTGCTGCCCGTTGCCACCCAGTTTGGTGTCGACCCCATTCACCTGGGCATCGTGTTCCTGGCCGCCATGCAGCTGGGCTACATCACCCCGCCCGTGGGCCTGAACCTGTTCATCGCCGGCTACCGTTTCGACCGGCCCATCGTCGACATTTACCTGTCGACGATCCCGTTCTTCATGTTCCTGCTGCTGGCGGTGGTGCTGATTGCGTTCTGGCCGGGGCTGTCCCTGTGGCTCGTGTAATGGCCATCCATTCTTCGTAACGCGCGGACAGCACCCGGAAATCCTCTTCGTCGTCAACGTCCAGGCTGAGGCCGCCAAACGGTGTGACGGCAACCCTGATCGGCCCGCCCAGCACCGCGCTGACCGCGGCCTCGACCCGGTCAAGGGTGTTGCCGGCCCGAACGCGTCGATACGTCTTCCCCTCACCACCGGCCAGCATGGCGGCCAGCTGTAACCGGCAGGTCAACCAGGCCGCCTGCCAGCCACCGTGCTGGCGGAACAGCGAAAACACCAATTTCATCACGTTGCGCCAGTCTTTCGCCTTGCGATAGGAAAAACTGGTCTGCAGGAACTCCGAATGGGCCAGGTGGCGCGGGCGCACCACGTAGATATTGGCCAGCCGCATGCGACCCTCGGCCAGCTGCACCAGTGGACGGTGAATGCCCGGGTGCGCGTCATCGCCATAAAACGGCGACAACCCGTCCTCGTCGCAGACGCCGACGACCATGGCCGGGGGCGTACCCGGCTCCGTCTCGAGCCGCGCCGCCCGTGCAATGAAGTCGTCGATGCCTTCACCACTGACCAGCGGCAGGTCGCAGGACACCAGCAGGATCGGGCGTTCATGCACCACGGCTTCGGGTAACCCCTCGTGGCCGGCCTCGGCCGCGCGGATCGCGGCCCAGGCATTGTCCAGCATCTTGCCCTGCTGAGGTACGCAACGCGCGCCCGGGCTGCCATCGAGCACGGCAGCCAACTCGGTTTCGGGGCCGACCACGTAGATCCGGTCAATACCGGCCGCGGCATCCAGTGCATCGACCACGTGCCGCACCAGCGGCCGCCCGTCGATCTCCAGGAAGGCCTTGTTGCGGCCATCGACCAGCCTTTTCGGATTCTGGTGGGTGCCCGCGAGCACCACGGCGTCGATAGGCCTCGGCTGCGGGGACGCTGCACTGCTGGATGGGCTCAATTCGTCCTGAATGGCCCCCTCGCCCGCCCCCTTTTGGGCTTCCGGCGCGTCAGGCTTTGTCATTGGGTCATCTGTTTCGGCCATACGGATGGTCCCTATTATGCCGCTTCGACGGCCGCAGGTGACACGCGCTTGCGCCTGATTGACATGGATCGATGCATCAATTCCGGATTGATCCCTGTTTGGAATTCGGTTTGTCGCAATCAAAATCGACGGCTTTTTGTTGCCCCGAATATGAATTCAAAAACTTGCGTTATGCACATCATGTGACAACTCAGATTTTGTGGATATTGTGGACAAAACCGGCTTTGACACATTTCTGTCACAGGAGTAGTTTTGTACTCCCGTTGATTGAAACCCGCTGGCCGCAAGGCCAGAGACGCCGGAAGGACGGAACCGGTCTCCGGACCGGAACAGGACGGAAGGCGATCCCAGAGAACGGCCGACCCGCCGAACCTTGGGAAGGGTGAAAGAAAACGGCCAGCGCCCCGGTGGTACAGGGCGCGCCACCCCGACCGGGTTCTGCCATTGAAAGCGGTCGTACCATGCGGGTGGCTCGACAGGGATTCGCGGTCCCTCGAGATAGACGCGAAATGCGTCGATAAAGAACGGCGGGAGGAAGTCCCGCGCCAGGCAACCGAAGTGCAGAACGGATGCGGAGCCCGGCGAAATTGGAAAGGCCCAGGTGCAACTGCAGTTCACCTTAAGCGGAGTTCCAATACCTTCACGGCCGGGGAAGCGCGAGCTTCCCCGGCTTTATTTTGGGCCGCTGTTTCGCGACCGCATCCGTAATACAATGAGCGCCTATCGCATCCACCGCCCCGCGGTCCCGGCCTCATGCCCCTGAACGACACACCAGCCATCCGTCTTGAAGACGTCGTGTTCCGTCACGGCGATCGCCTGATCCTGGACGGCGTCAGCATGACCATCCCGCGCGGTGCGATCGCCGCCGTGATGGGTCCGAGCGGCGTCGGCAAGACGACCATCCTGAGACTGGTCTCCGGCCAACTGCGGCCGGAAAGCGGCCGCGTGCTGGTCAATGGCGAAGATGTCTCGGCCATGAACCGCAAGGCGCTCTATCGCATGCGCGAAAACCTGGGTTTCCTGCTGCAGAACGGCGCGCTGTTCACCGACCTGACAGTGTTTGAAAATGTCGCTACGCCGCTGCGTGAACATCGTGACCTGGATGAACCGGCGATCGCCGATATCGTCGAGGCGCGCCTGGACGCCGTGGGCCTGGCCGGTACCGGCGATTTGATGCCCCATGAACTTTCCGGCGGCATGGCCCGGCGCGTAGCGCTGGCGCGCGCCGTTGTGCTGGACCCGGCCATCGTGCTGTTCGACGAACCCATGGCGGGCCTTGACCCAATCGCGGTGTCGACCATCAACGCCCTGATCCGCCGCACCAACGACGACCTGGGCCTGACCAGCGTGGTGGTGACACATGATGTCGTGCAGATGAAAAAACTTGCCGACTATTGCTACATCCTGGCCGAGGGCCGTATCGCCGGCGAAGGGCCGCCCGCGGAACTCGCGGCCAGTGACGACCCGGCCGTGGACCAGTTCATGAACGGCCGCATGGATGGCCCGATTCCGTTTCGATACGCCGGGGCCGCCGGCTCATGAGCGCACGCTGGCTGGAACCGGTTGCGACGGCTGGGCGAGCGGGCCTGTTCACGCTGCAGATGCTGGCGGCCATTCGCCCGAGCATGAAGCAGGCCGGCGAGACATTGCGGCAGGCCTACCTGGTCGGCGCCCGTTCCCTGATCATCATCATGATCTGCGGTTTCTTCGTCGGCATGGTGCTGGCGCTGCAGGCCATTAACGCGCTGGCGCAGTTCGGCGCTGCCGACCAGGTCAGCCTGCTGGTCGGCAAATCATTGTTCCGCGAACTGGGCCCGGTGCTGACCGCCTTGCTGTTCGCCGGCCGCGCCGGCACGGCCATCGCGGCCGAGATCGGGCTGATGAAGGCCACGGGCCAGATCGACGCCATGGAACTCATGGCCATTGATCCCGTCGAACGGGTGGCGTTGCCGCGTTTCCTGGCCGGGCTGATCTCGGTGCCGCTGCTCACCGCCATGTTCAGCGCCATGGCGATCCTGGGCGCGGTGGTGTTTGCCATCGGGGTCATGGGGCTGGACGCCGGCGTGTTCTGGAGCAAGTTGCAGACCGGCGTGCGCTTTGGCGAGGACTTCATGGGCGGCATCTGGAAGAGCGTCGCCTTTGGCGGCCTGGTCAGCGGCACCGCGGCCTGGTACGGCTTCAGCGCGCGACCCACCGGTGCCGGAGTGGCCACTGCCACCACCAATACCGTCGTGATAAGTTCGGTGCTGGTGCTGGTGATCGATTTCATCATGACTTCATTTTTCACCTGATAACGGAATACGGACATGCGCGCGAACTACAAGGTGGAACTGGCGGCGGGGGTCTTCCTGTTGCTCGGCCTGGGCGCCCTGTTGTGGCTCGCCACGCAGGCCACCGACTACGGCCGTGAAGTGGGCCGCGAGGCCTACACGGTATCGGCTCGTTTCACGAACGTCGGCGACCTGCGCGAACGCGCGCCGGTGAAGATCGCGGGCGTTCCGGTCGGACTGGTAGACGAGATCGAAGTCGACCCCGTCACTTTCGAGGCCGTGGTGCGCCTGCGCATCGACCAACGATTCAACGACGTGCCGAATGACACCAGCGCGTCAATCCTGACCAGCGGCGTACTGGGCGACCGTTACGTGGGCCTGGAGCCCGGCGGCTCACCGGACGCCCTGGTTGATGGTGATGAATTGCTACTGACACAGTCCGCCGTCGTCCTGGAACAGCTGATCAGCAAGTTCCTGTTCAACGCCGGCGGCGACAAGGAAGAACCATGAACACACGAACCCTGGCGCTGATGCTGGCGACACTGCTGGCCGCGCTCCTGCCTGTTCCGTTGCTCGCCGAAGGGCCGGTCGATATCGTGACTGCAAGCGCGAACCGGCTGATGGAAAAACTCGAGGCCAACCGCGACGAGTTGTCCGGCAACCCGGAAGTCGCCCGCCGCCTGGTGCGCGAGGAGCTGCTGCCGATCATGGACACGACGTATTCGGCACGGCTGATTCTCGGCCGCGCCGGCCGCGGCGCCACGCCTGAGCAAGTCACGGCATTCGCCAATGCCATGAGCACTTCGCTGATCGACCGGTACGCCACCGGCGTGGCCGAGTTTCGCCGGCGTGACCAGTTGGAAGTGATGCCGATGCGGGGTGATGCGAATGAACGCATGACCCGTGTCCGCACACGGGTACAATTACCGGATGGCCAGCACGTCCCGGTGGACTACGTGTTTCACAAGACGGATGACGGGCAATGGAAAGCGTTCGACGTGATTGTCGAGGGCATTTCCTACGTCACGACTTACCGCAACCAGGTCATGCCGCAGGTCGAGTCCCTGGGCATCGACGCCGTCACCGAGCGGCTGAAAAGCGGCGAGTTGAAGCTGGAACAATAATCCGCACCCCTGGGGAGGAGGGCGCAGAACAATGAGGTCAGTTATTTTCAGGCGGTGTCTCGTCGTGGCGTTGTGTGGCCTGGTGGCCGCCGGTTGCGCCGGGACGCAAAACCGCCATACCGACCCGGTCAATGACCCGTGGGAAGGTTATAACCGCAAAATGCATGCCTTCAACATGGGCGTGGACAAGGCGGTGCTGCGCCCGTTGGCGAAGGGTTACGACACCATCACACCTGACCCGTTGCAGCGCGGCATCGGCAACTTTTTCCGCAACCTGGGCTACCCGGTCACGGCGCTGAACCAGGTGTTCCAGGGCAAATTCGGTGCGCTGGGTGAAAGCACAGACCGCTTCATCAAGAACACGGTATTCGGCCTGTTCGGTTTTTTTGACGTGGCGACCGCCACCGGCATCCCGTTCCATGATGAAGATTTCGGCCAGACGATGGCGGGCTGGGGCTGGGAAGACAGCCGCTACTTCGTACTCCCGATTTTCGGCCCGTCAACTGTCCGCGACACGCTGGGCCGGTCGGTCTACGGCACGGTCCACCCGCTGAACATTTACGCACGCGAAGAGCATGAGTATTGGCCCATTGCCGTCGACGTGGTCCAGTTCCGCGCCCAGCTCCTGTTTCGCGATGAGCAGGTCGCGGCCGCCTATGACCCCTATGTCTTTATCCGGGATGCCTGGCTGCAACGACGCGAATTCCTGATTTACGACGGCCAGCCGCCCGAGCCGGATTACGACGCCTACCTGCAAGAACTGGAGGAATGACCAGACTCCTGCCGCTGCTCCTGTTGCTGACCGCCTGCTCCGACCCTGGCGCAGGCCCGTCCGACGACGCGGTCACCTATGTGCACGCCATGGACGGTGCCCCGGCCTCGCTGGACCCGGCGCAGGCGTCGTCCGTTTACGCCAGCTTCCTGGTGGTCAATCTCTACGACACGCTGTACCGCTACAAGTACCTGGCACGACCCTATGAACTGACCCCCAACCTCGCCGCCGCGATGCCCGAGGTGTCGGCCGACGGCCTGACGCTGACCATCCGGCTGAAGCCCGGGGTGCGGTATATCGATGACCCGGCTTTTGCCGGTGGCCGGGGACGCGAAGTCACCGCGGCCGACGTGGTCTATTCCCTGCTCCGGCATTTCGACCCGGCCTCACGCGCGCAGGGCGCCTGGCTGTGGCAGGGACGCATCGAGGGTATCGATGAGTGGAAAGCCGCCGGCGCAGACTACGACAACCCGGTCGCGGGCCTGCAGGCACTGGACACGCATACCGTGCAGATCCGGCTCACGCGGCCCTACCCCCAGTTTGTTCACACGCTCGCACAGGCGTATTCCGCCGTTGTGCCGCGCGAGGCTGTTGAGCGCTATGGCCGCGAGCTGGGCAGCCGCGCCGTCGGTTCCGGCCCCTTCATGCTGCGGAGTTTCGACAGCGCACGCGCAGTGATGGACCGGAACCCCGCTTTTCGCCGGGAACCGTTTGACCTGGCCAGGGAGGGTTACGACGCCGGGTCACAGTCGCAATACGAACTGGAAACCCTTGAAGGTCGCGCCCCGCCTTTCGTCGATCGCCTCGAAGTGGAGTTCATTGCCGAGGACGCCGCGCGCTGGAACGCCTTTCGGGGCGGCCAGGTGGACTTCATCAAGGTGCCGGCGGCGCAGTTCGACCAGGTGCTCGCGCAGCGCGAGCCGCCCCGGGCGACACCGGAACTGGCGGCCGAGTATCACCTGTCCGCCGAGCGCGAATCCGGCTTCGTGTACACCAATTTCGACATGTCCAACCCGGCGATCGGCCACCATCCCGACCCGGAACGCGCGCAGCGTAACCGTGCGCTCCGCTGCGCGATCGTGAATGGCTTTGACTGGGAAGCGCGCAACAATCGCTTCTATTCCGGTATCGGCAAGGTGTTTCCAGGCGTGATACCGCCAACAACGCCGGAGTATGTCGAGGATGCCGGAAGCGACTATATCCAGCGCGACGTGGAAGCCGCGCGGACCTTGCTCAGCGAGCACGGCTGGAACGCCGACAACCTGCCGGTGCTGGAATACGGCTATCCCGCCAGCGTCACCGAGCAACAGATGTTCGAACAGTTCCGCAGCTTCATGGCCGACATCGGCTACCCGCGGGAACGCATCCGGCCGCTGAGCTTCGCGACCTTCGGCGACTATTTCGGCGCCTACAGTCGTGGCGAGGTGATGCTCATCACCAGCAGCTGGACCATGGACTATCCCGACGCCGAGAACGTCATGCAGCTGTTCTACGGCCCGAACGCGGCCCCGGGCTCCAATTCAGCCAGTTACCACAACCCGCAATACGACGCACTCTACGACCGCGCCGCGCCGATGGCGCCTTCGCCCCAGCGCACCGCGTCATTCCAGGCCATGAACCGGATGATCATGGACGACTGCGCAAGCATCACCGGGCTGGCCCGCACCCTGGTCTTCATGTGGAACCGGGATGCGAGGATGCTGCCCGACCGTTCGTTCACCGGCGGCTTTTTCCTCCGTTTCGTCGACAAGGCCGGCCGCGACGGATGAACGGGGCGCGCAGCCTGGCACGCGCAACAGCGCACGCCCTGGCGCTGTTGCTGGGCGTCACGCTGGTCAGTTTCCTGCTCATGGTGCATTTCGGCCCGGACCGGACCTGGGGGCTGCTGGGCAAAAACCCCTCGCAGGCGCAGATCGACGAGGTCCGCGCCGACCTGGGTTATGACCAGCCGCTGCCGGCGCAGTACGTGCGTTTCCTGGGCGAACTGGTCACGCTGGACTTCGGCCTTTCGGACAAGACCGGCGAGTCGGTCCGACAGTTGATGGCGCGCACCCTGCCGGTGACGCTGGCGTTGGTGTTACCGGGTTTTACTCTGGGAAACGTGCTGGGCGTCCTGCTGGGCATGCTGGCGGCCTGGCGCCGCGACAGCGTGCTGGACCGCTTGATCCTGGGGGGCTCGGTGGCGGGCATGAGCCTGAGTTTCCTGGTCATCATCATCGCCCTGCAAATTTTGCTGTGCACGCCCTGGGGGCTGGACCTGTTCCCGGCGCGCGGCTGGCGGGTCGACAGCCTGGGCAGCTACCTGTGGTACGTCACCGTGCCGACGTTGTCGCTGGTTGCCGTGACGCTGGGCTACAACACGCGTTTTTTCCGTGCCGTGGCGGTCGGAGAACTGGGCCGCGACCACATCCGCACGGCCCGCGCCTACGGCGCTTCCACCGGCGCCATCCTGTTCCGGCATGTGCTGCGCAACGGCGCCGTGGCGATGCTGACGCGCGTGTTGTTTTCACTGCCACTGGTGGTCGTTTCGGGCAGCCTGCTGCTGGAAACCTACTTCGGCATCCCCGGCATCGGCCGCGCAACCTTTGACGCCATCACCAGCGGCGACCAGCCCGTGCTGAAAGCCGTCGTCTCGCTGACGGCCGTCATGTTCGTCCTGGTCCAGCTGTTCGCCGATGCCAGTTATCGCTGGGTGGACCCGCGGGTGGGACGCCGCTGATGGCCACCCTGCGCCTCGAGCGACCCGGACCCGGCGGTCGAGCGGGCCTGGTGATCATCATGGCCTTCGCACTCGTCGCGCTGGCCGTGTCGACGGGGCTTTACCCGGCTGATGCGGCGGTGGCCACCGGCTCGGGACAATGGGAACCCGCCAGTGGCCGGCACTGGTTTGGCACCAACCGCCTGGGCCAGGATATCTTCGCCCGCGCCATCGTCGGCGCCGCCACCGCGTTCAAGGTGGGCATGACGGTGACGCTGCTCTCGCTGCTGCTGGGCGCATTCTTCGGCGTGGTGGCCGGCTGGCGGCCGGGCGGCTGGCTCGACGCCTTGGTGGTCTGGCTCATGGGCGTACTCGACGCCATCCCGTTCTACCTGTTCGCGGCGGCGCTGGCGTTCGCGCTCGGCGGTGGCGAGGCCGCGATGTACACCGCCATGGTGCTGACCTTCTGGACCGCGACGGCCCGGCTGGTGCGTGCCGAAGTCATGCGCCTGCGCCAACTGGACTATGTCGCCTCGGCCCGCGCCATTGGTGTTGCGGGACCGTTGATCGCCGTTCGCCACCTGTTGCCAAACTGCCGACACCTGTTGCTGGTGCAGGCCGCCCTGACCTTCGTGGCGGCCATCAAGACCGAGGTGATCCTGAGCTTTCTGGGTATCGGCATGCGTGATGGCGTCAGCTGGGGCCTGATGCTGTCCGAGTCCACCCAGGATGTCCTGGCCGGGCATTTCGGCAATTTCCTGGCGGCATCGGCACTCATGTTCGTCCTGTTACTGGGCTTTAACCTGCTGGCCGATGCCCTGCAGCAACCCAACCCGGACAGCGCGAAGGCGATGGTGGGCGCATGACGGCCGCACTGTCCGTTTCCGACCTGCGCGTATCACTGCCCGGTGCGGCGGGTCCCCACGAGGTCCTGCGGGGGCTGGACCTGGCACTGGCGCCCGGCAGGATCACCGGGCTGGCCGGGGTGTCCGGCAGTGGCAAGACGACCACGGCGATGGCGCTGCTGGGCCTGCTTCCTGCCCATGCCCAGGTCCACTCGGGCAGCGCGAGGCTTGGCCCCGACGGCCCGGACCTGCTCGCCCTGGGTGAGCCCGGCTTGCGCCGGATTCGGGGGCGCGACATCACCATGGTGTTCCAGGATCCCGCCACGGCGCTCGACCCGGTCTACCCGGTCGGGCGGCAGCTGGAAGCCGTGATCCGCCGTGCGCGGGGGCGCGCCGGCGTCCCCCCGTCTGCGGAAGCCGCGCTGGAAACGGGCGGCTTCCGGAACGCCGCGGCAATCGCGCGCGCCTACCCCCACGAGTTGTCGGGCGGCATGCGCCAGCTGGTCATGATCGCCATGGCCACGGTGGCGGGCCCCGCTGTCCTGCTGGCGGACGAACCGACCACGGCGCTGGACATGAGCACGCAGGCCCGCATACTCGCGCGGCTTCGCCAGCTCGCCGATGCGCGCGACATCGCCGTGCTGCTGATCAGCCACGACCTGCGCGTACTGGCCCAGGTCGCGGACGAGGTGGCGGTCATGCATGACGGCGAAATTGTCGAGCAGGGACCGGCCCAACCCCTGTTGCGGTCGCCGGCTAACGCATTCACCCGGGCACTGGTCGAAGCGGTTCCACCGGCCTTCCCCGGGGCCGCCCGTCCTGGCATCGAATCGCCTGAAGCGCTGCTGTCGATCAACCGGCTGACTGTCGACCACGCCGGCCGCGGTCGGTTTGGGGGTGGCGGCCGCCAGGCCACCCGCGCGGTTGACGATGTCAGCCTGGTGATCCGGCGCGGCGAGGTCTATGGCCTGGCCGGCGAGTCCGGATCCGGCAAGAGCTCCCTGGCCCGGGCCGTAATGGGCCTGGCGCCGGTCACCGAAGGCGTCGTTTCGCTGGACGATGAAGCACTGGACACGCGCGCAGCCCGCCGCGGGCCGGTGTCCCAGCAGCGCATCCAGGTGGTGTTCCAGGACCCGGACGCGGCGCTGAGCCCCCGTCGCACCGTGGCGCAGTGCCTGGCCGAACCGCTCGAGCGTTTTTCTGTCGGCCCATCAGCGGACCGGCCGCGGCTGATGCGCTCGGTGCTCGAGGAGGTTGGCCTCGATGAGTCGTTCCTGCCACGCTTCCCGGCCCAGCTGTCCAGTGGCCAGCGCCAGCGCGTCGCCATCGCCCGGGCGCTGGTCTGCGACCCCGACCTGCTGGTGACCGATGAAGCCGTGTCGGCGCTGGACATGACGGTGCAGGCCCGCATCCTCGAACTGCTGGACCGGCTGCGGCGGGAACGGGGTATCGCGATGCTGTTCATTTCCCACGACCTGGCCGTGGTCGCGAGGCTGGCGGACACGGTCGGCGTGATGTATCACGGCCGCCTGGTGGAGCAGGCCCCGGTCAACGAGCTCTTCCGCTTTCCGAAACACCCCTACACCCGCGCGCTGCTGGACGCATCACCGCGGATGATGCGGGATGGCCCCGACACACTGGCCGGGAACGAAGGTGGACTGGATACGCGCCCGGATCATGGCTGCGTCTACCAACGGCGGTGCCCCCGCGTTTCCGACAGGTGCAGGACCAACGCGCCCGGGCCGGTTTCGGGCAACGGCGCGATTCGAATAGAATGCCATCACCCGTTGACGGAACCGCGACATGACCCCGAAGACCGCTGAAGCCCCAACCCTCCGCCTGGCGCTTGTCCTCTGCCTCGCGCTGGCGACCGCCTGGCTGGGCGCCTGCAGTTCGGGCGGCGTTCGCGGTGAAGCCCCGTTCGCGCAGGTCACCGGCTGGCGGATCGACGGCCATGACCTGCAGGCCAGCCTGCGCCTTCGGAACGTCAACAGCGAAACGCTGGTGGTCGACGAGCTCTACGTCAACATCGAACTGGATGGCACCCTGCTGGCACAGCACCAGGCCCGGCAACGTTTTGAAATTGCGGCCAACGGTTTCGAAACGGTGGAACTGGCGATGACCGCGAGCGATGCCGGCGTTGCCGCGCTGCAGCGGCTGCAGGCCGGGGAAACCGGCAGTCTCCGGACCGCCATCACCGGTCATGTCACCAGCCCCGATGAAGGACGGCTCGAATTCCGGCGCGACGGCCACATCTACACGGTGCCCGGGCGACCCGGCGAGTTCCGCTAGGCCGTGGCTTCTGGCGCATTGCGCCTGCTCCTGCACGGGGGTAGGCTGAAGAATCCCAATCACTGACTCCGGCAAGCGGTCCCATGAAAATCAGCTTTGATCTCAGCCCTTCCGACCTTGAACATTTCCGGGACGTCATGACCCGCGCGCGTGACGCCGCGAAGATGCGTGAAGAGCCGGAGATCATCGAGAGCGCCCGCGAACTGATCACCCAGGTGAACAGCTCCGAAACCTCGGACTTCATCCGCGACCGCATGAATACGCTGGAAACCCTGATCGGCATGGCGCTCGACAAGGGTTGGGGCCTGGTCAGTGAAGACCGGCAACGTGTGATCGAGGCGCTGTCCTATTTCGCCGAGGCGGACGACCTGATCCCGGACGACATTCCCGTGCTCGGCTTCCTGGACGACGCGATCATGATCGAGATCGTGGCCGAAGAGCTCAAACACGAGATCCAGGCCTACCGCGACTTCGTGGTCTTCCGGGCTGCCGAACAGGCGCGCCTGGGCGAGTCCAGCGAAGACCTGGAGCGCGCCGACTGGCTGGAATCCCGGCGCCAGGAGCTGCATTCGCGGATGCGGCGCAGGCGCCGCCGCGGCGGCGGGGGCGACGGCGGAAAGTCACCCTTCTCGCTGTTTTAACGCCAGCCGCGACGGGTCACCCCTGATGGCTGCCGGACACCTGCCCCTGCTCGTTGGCATCGAGATCGACACCGACCGCCTACCGGGCGGCAAGCCCGCCTCCACCATCGACCGCAATGGCGCCGAACAACTGCTGGCGCACCTGTCCACCGACCTTGCAGACTGTTTACCGGGCGTGCGCCAGTGCTCCCTGGCCGTCGCCGGGGCGCTGTATGACCCCACAGAGGTCCTGCGACCGGGCTACCCGCTCTTTAGCGCGCTGGCGCAACTGCAGAAAGAAGCCGGTGACGAAGGCCCTCGGTTGCTGAGCGTCGGCGCCGACGCCGGCCGGATGCCGGTGGACGCGATGCAGCCCGCCGCCGACGTTCCCCGCGGCGCGTTACAGCTGCTCGCGCTGAGCCTGTCCGGCCCGGAAGCTGAGCTCGAGTCACTTTCCGACGATGCCGAGTACCGGCTGATGGAGGAAGGCCAGCTGTCAGCCCATGCCGCCCGGGGCGTCGAGGCCCAGTTCGGCCTCGCCACGGCCCACGCCCGATTCATGACACTGACCGACCTGCAGGCGATGCTGCGCATGCAGCTGGAACATTTCGGCTTCCTGCCCCTTTGGGAGCTGCTGGAAGCCGCCCTGGAACAAGACAAGGAAGCACGCGAAGTGGAAGGCCAGCAGGGCCAGGTGTTCCGCTGGACCGGCGACCGGGTTCGGGCGCAGTTCGAAACCTTCGACTACTGGGCCACACGGGGCGCGGGCGCCGGGCAACCTGCCGATGACGACGCGCTGGCGCAGGCCTACGGCGCCTGGACCCGGGGCTACCGGCAGTACCTGGTCACGCTCCGCGCCCACGGCGTGCCGCTGGCGCAACACCTTCCGGACAGTGAAGACGCCCTGGAAGGCACTTTCTTCATCGAAGACGCGGGGCCCACGGAAACCGACGCCGATATCGCCGGCATCACCGAGCACAGTTGCGGCGAGATCGGCATGATCGCCGTCACCGTCATGGACGACGGCCGACGCCTGAACTACTACCCGCTGGCGGCCCGGGGCGTGGAAGAACTGCACACCCGCATCCGCGCGGCCCGCCATGCCGACGGCCTGTCTTTCCCCGGTCGCATCGTTTTTGACACGGCGACACGCCGCCTGGCGCCCGACACGATGTAGGCCCGGCGCTTGAACCGGCGGGCGCCCCACCCCATCTTCTGAATTGACCCCGAATCCAGACGGAACACCTGCCATGTCCCTTTCCGACGCCACCCGCGAAAAAATCGAGCAATACCTGGACCAGGACCGCGTCGTCCTGTTCATGAAGGGTTCGCCACGCCAGCCGATGTGCGGTTTCTCAGCCAAGACCGCCGGCATGCTCGACAGCCTGCTGGACGGCTACGCCAGCGTCGATGTGCTGGCCGACGAGGACATCCGCGAGGGCATCAAGGTGTACGGCCAGTGGCCGACCATTCCCCAGCTCTATATCGACAAGGAACTCATCGGCGGCTGCGACATCGTCACGGGCATGTTCAACAGCGGCGAGCTGCACGAACTGCTGGGCATGGAAAAACCCGACCGCACGCCCCCGGAAATCACGATCACCGAAACCGCGGCGCAGAAAATCGGCGAGGCCATGGCCGGCCACGACGATGTCGCGCTGCACCTGCAGGTGGACCCGGACTGGCAGGCGCGCTTCAGCCTGGCGCCGGCCCAGGGCGGCGAGATCGTCACCGAGGCCGGCGGCCTGACCGTGCTGCTGGACCTGGCGTCCGCGCAGCGCGCCCGCGGCGCCCGCATCGACTGGGTCAGCACCATGCAGGGCGAAGGCCTGTCCATCGACCTGCCCGGCGCACCGGCCCCGGTCCCGCAGATGCCGGTGGCTGAACTGAAGGAAAAACTGGACGCCGGTGCCATCACCCTGGTCGACGTCCGGCCGCTGGACGAACGCGAAAAGGCCTCAATTGAAGGCGCACTCGGCATGGACGCGACGGTGATGTCGCAGATCGAGGCCATGCCAAAGGACACGCCGCTCGCCTTCATCTGCCACACCGGCGTGCGCAGCCAGGCCGCCGCTGAACACTTTCGCAAGATCGGGTTTACCGATGTCCACAACGTGGCGGGCGGGATTCACGCCTGGTCAGTCGAAGTCGACCCTTCGGTGCCGACGTACTGAGTATGACGGGTGACGGGTGACGGGTGACGGGTGACGGGTGACGGGTGACGGGTCAGATTTTGAATTCGGCAATGACCGGAGTGTGGTCTGAGGGGCGATCCTGGCGGCGGGGTTCGACATCGATATAGGCCGCGCCGCAGGCCTCCGTGAGCGACTTCGAAGACAGCACCAGGTCGATCCGCAGGCCCAGCTTGCGGCGGAACATGTTCATCCGGTAGTCCCACCAGCTCCAGCTGCGTTCTTCCTGTTCAAACAGGCGGAAGGTGTCGGTCAGCCCCAGGCCACATAACCTCTGGAGCGCCTCGCGCTCGGGCGTGCTGCACAAAATCTTCTCGTGCCAGGCCTCGGGGTCGTAAACGTCGCGGTCTTCCGGCGCAATGTTGAAGTCGCCCAGCACGATCACGCGCTCGTGCGCTTTCATCTCCGCCTCGATCCAGCGTGTGGCGGCCGCCAGCCAGGCCAGCTTGTACTCGTATTTGTCCGAACCGACTTCCTTGCCGTTCACCACGTACAGGTCGATGACCCGGACGCCGCCGATGGTCGCCGCCAGCACCCGTCGCTGCGGGTCATCGAAATCGGGGATGTCCGTGACGATATCGTCCGGCTCGGCCGGCTCGCGACTGAGGATCGCCACCCCGTTGTAGGTCGGCTGGCCGGAGAACACGCTGTGATAGCCGGCCTCGGCCAGCGCCTCGGCGGGAAACTTCTCGTCGACGAGCTTGGTTTCCTGCAGGGCGAGGATGTCCGGCTGCGCCGCCGCGCACCAGGCCTGCACATGGGGCAGGCGAACGTTCAAGGAATTGACATTCCAGGATGCTACTTTCAGCATGACGCACGGTCCTCGGGCCGGGAAAACAGAGCCGCGGATGTTAGCATGAGCGCCGCACCCGCCGCCCGCGGCCATCACAGAATGGAGCCCACCATGACATTTGCCACCGCAGGAGCATGCCCATGAAGCCCGGCAAGACCGGTATCCGCCGGATTATTGATGCCACCGGCTATTCCATGGCCGGCCTGCGCGCGACCTGGATCAGCGAAGCCGCTTTCCGGCAGGAGTTGCTGCTGACAGCGGTCCTGCTGCCGCTGTCGTTCTGGCTGGCGCAAACACCGCTGCAGTGGCTGGTGCTGGTCGCGCCGTTGCTGCTGATGCTGATCGTCGAACTGCTCAACAGCGCCGTCGAAGCCGTGGTCGACCGCATCAGCAACGACCACCACGAACTGTCCGGTCGGGCCAAGGACATGGGCTCGGCGGCCGTGTTGCTGTCACTGGTCCTGCTGGCCTCGTCATGGGGCGCCGTCGCCTGGGAGCGGTTTCATGTACCGGCTTAAAGTGGCGCCCATCGCGCTGGCGAGCCTGCTGGCCCTGGCGATACTGGCCAGCTGTAGTCGAACCGATGAGGCGCCAACGGCGAGTACGGCAGTTCCGGCGTCCAAGCCCCCCACCAACGCAGAATGCGTGCTGGACCCGCCGGCCGAACGCGTGATGTGCACCCAGCAGTACGACCCGGTCTGCGGGTGTGACGGCAAAACCTACGGTAACGCCTGCACGGCCCGCGCCGCCGGCGTCCCGAGCCACACGCCCGGGGCCTGCGCCGACCGCCTCGACTGAACGGTAACGGGGTGGACGCGGCGGCGGCCGCAGGTTAAGTTGCGATACCAACCCCGCGAACGCACGGACGCACCGATGAAACAGACGCTGACGAAATCCACCGCCCTGCTCACGCTGGCCATGATCGCCCTGGCCGTCGTCACCGGCTGCACCACGCCAAAGAAAGACAAGAGCCTGGAGGAAACCCTCAGCCAGTACGAAGCCATGGTTCGCTGGAGCGAATGGGACGGCGCTGTCGGCTTTGTCGCACCCGAATACCTGGAAAAGCACCCCATTACCCGCCTCGACGTCGACCGCCTGCGGCTGTTCCGCGTGACCAGCTACACGGTGCGCTCCAGCACCCCGATCGATGGCGGCCTTGGCCTGGTCCAGGTCGTCGAGCTGCGCATGTACAACAAGAACCGGGCCGTCGAGCAGACCGTGATGGACCAGCAGGAATGGCGATGGGACGAACTCGGCGAGCGCTGGATGCTGCACTCCGGCCTGCCCGACGTCACCCGTCGGTACTAGTGAGCAGTGAGCGGTAAGCGGTAAGCAGTAAAATGCGATAGCTTCTGCCTTCGCCTACCACCACTCACTGCTTACCGCTTACCGCTTACCGAATGCGGCAGAGGCAGTGCGCCGTGAGCGTCACCCGGCCGTCCTGCGTAGCGAGATAGCGCATATCTTCGTAAATGCGTTTCGCCAGTGACATTGGCGCCCAGCCGGGTTGCCAGGCCGTGACTGGCCCTGCTGCGGCGGAGACCGAGGCGACCACGCCCGTGGTCATATCACGCATGAAGGCTTCGAACGGGGTTAACTCAGGCTCGTACCAGTCCACCCGGTAATCGGCGCCAAGTCCAGCGATGCGCGCCGCCGCATCGACGGCGTCGGCCGTGGTGCCCAGGCGATCGACAAGTCCGGATTCGGCGGCCTGGGCGCCGCTCCAGACCCGGCCGCCGGCGATTTTCTCGACCTCGTCCACGGTTTTGCCGCGCGCTTCCGCCACGCGCTCCAGGAACTTGCGGTACGTGTTCTGGACGCTGGCTTCGAAGATCCTGTGAATGTCCTCGTCCAGGGGTTGGTCAATGCGCAACTTGCCGGCCAGCGGCGTGGTACCCACACCATCGGCACGAACGCCGATTTTCTCCAGCGTGCCGCCGAAGGTCGGGATCATGGCGAACACGCCAATGGAGCCCGTCAGCGTGGCGGGGCTGGCCCAGATCTCGTCCGCGGCGGTCGAAATCCAGTAGCCGCCGGACGCCGCCAGTTCACCCATGCTGATCACCACGGTGCGACCGCTGTCGCGCAGCAGTTGCAGTTCGTTGCGAATCTGTTCGGACGCCAGCACATCGCCGCCCGGGCTGTTGAGGCGCAGGACCACGGCGCGAATGTCTTCACGTCGGCCGATGTCACGCAGCTGCTTGCTCAGCGCGTCGGCGCCGATGCGGCCCGGGCCGGGGTGCCCGCGGGTAATATCGCCCTCGGCGACCACCACCATGACATCGGGCGATCCGGGCGCGGCAATCGGCGGACGGGCAAGGCCAAGGTAGTCGTCATGCAGCACGCCCCGGAAGCCGTCGCTCTCGGCGTCGGGCGCACCCCGCACGGCCAGTTCCTGCCGGGCCACGGGCCGGGTCACCAGGCGGTCCACCAGGCCTGAGCGCAACGCCCATTCCGCCAGGTCGCCATTCCAGCCCTGGACACCTTCCGGCAGGTTCTCGAGCAAACGCGACAACGACTCCTCGGGAATGCCGCGATGTCGGGAGACGCCCTCGATGTACTGCTGCCACAGGTTCCCCAGCCAGTGCAGGTTCGCTTCACGGGCCTCCGGCGACATGTCGTCCCGGATGTACGGTTCCATGGCGGACTTGAATTCACCGGCGCGGAACAGGTTGATCTCCACCGCCAGCTTCTCCAGGCCTTCGCGGTAGTAGTGCCGGACGCGGGAATAACCGTCAATAAAGACCATGCCCTCCGGGTGCAACCACACCTCGTCGGCCATGGCGGCCAGGTAATAGCCGTGCTGGGTCATGTAATCGCCGCTGGCGATGACGCCCTTCCCGGCTTCCTTGAATTCCCCGATGACACCTTCAAGTTCCTGCAGGGCGGGCATGCCGATGCCCAGCATGAAGTCGGTGTCAATGACCATCTGGGTGATGCGCGGATCGGTGCTGGCGCGCCGGACGGCCTCCAGCAGGTCACGAAGGCGCGTTTCCGGGGGCGGCTGGTCCGTCGCTTTCTGCAGCGCACGGTCCAGCGGCGTTGTGGTGAAATCCTCGACCACCTGGCCATAGGGACGCAGCACCAGCGTCGTATCATTCTGCAACCGCAGCGGCTGTTCGCCCGGCGCCAGGACGAGCAGCAGGACGATGAATACCAGCAGCAGGAACAGCAGGTTCAGGAACACTTTGCGGGTGCCATCAATGACACGCCACAGGCCGACAAAGAATGTTTTCAGGCCCGAATCGGACTGGCTCATGAAGGGGGAATCCGTAACAGGTTTCCGGACATTGTAGGCAGGTCACCCGGGCGCCACAATGCGGCGGAGGTCATGGTTTGGTCAACCGTCCCAGTGCCGGATGACCTTGAAATGACGCTTGGAAAAATCACGCCCCGTCAGGCGCTCCAGCCACGCCAGTCGGCGGTGTTTGCGTTCCCGCCGCGTCAGGCGATGGTCCGGGTCGAATGAAAACGACGGATTGGCGTGCTCGGCGAGCCAGTGCGCCATCACCGCCGGGTGATCACCCTCAAAGCGACTGACCTGCGCCGGGTCCAGGCGGCCGTAACTGTCCCCGAACGCCTGTTTCTCCGACCAGTACCGGTTACCCATCGCGGCCTTGTCCTGGATGTAACGTTCATGGCGGGCGTTGCCGTAGTGGTAGATCGGAATGTTCAGCACCGCCGCGCGCGGGTAGCGGGTACGCCGCTTGTTGCGGCCGCCGTGCCAGGTCCGGTCCTTGATGACGGCCCAGTAGAGGCCGTCGGGTGCGATGGCCCGCAGGCTGTTGCGGATGATCCGGCAGGCGCGCCGGTAGACCTGCGAGGTGGTATGCAGGTGACTGGCATCGCCATAGAAGTGCCTGTAGTCGAAGGCCAGTGCCTCGACCTCGGTGTCTTCCAGGTAGTGCGCCATGGCGTCGTGCAACCGGTCGTGGTCATGTTCGTGCAGCACCTCGTCCGCTTCCAGGTAGAAGGCCCAGTCGCCGGTGCAGTTGTACTGCGCAATCATTTTCTGCTGGCCGTAGACAAATCCGTGACTGCGGCAGGCCTCGTTCCAGGTGGTCTCGATCAGCCGCAGCTTGGGTTCATTCATGGCACGCAGGCGAGCCAGGGTATCGTCGCTGCCACGGCCAACGGCGACGATAAATTCGTCGCACACGGGCAGCGCCGAGCGGATGCTTTCCTCGAAGGGATAGCCCAGCCGGACGCCATCACGCAGGAAACTGAAACCGCTGACCTTCATGGCGTTGATACATTACTATAAAACCATGTCGGAGCCTTCCCGGAATGGGCCGCCCGAAGGCGCCAGCGAACGGCTCCGGGTTGGCCTGGACATTACCCAGGCGGTCAAGCGCCGGGGGCGTGGTATCGCCCGTTATATCCGCCAGGTGGTACCGGCCCTGGCCCGCGAATCGCTCGACGGGCGCCTGGATATCCGCGCCCATCGCTGGATGCGCCGGTCGCTGGTCGATGACCTGGCGCCGGACTGGCCGCGCCATTGCATGCTGCTCAATCGCGCCGGCCGCGGACTGGAACTTTTCCATGGTTTCGGCAACCACCTGCCGGTACGCGGCCGTGTGCCGCTCAGTTTCACCGTCCACGACGTCCGCGCCCTGGACCGTCCGGCCGGGTATGAGGGCCGGGAGCGCCTGGTCCGCAACCTGGGGCGTGCCAGCGGTGTGCTCTGCCTGACCGAATACGGGCGCGGTCGTTTGCTGCACCATCACCCGGAACTGGCTGACCGGCACGTGGCCGTCGTGCCCCATGGCGTTGATCACGGGGTCTTCCACCCCATCACACCGGAGCAGGCCGCGGAAACGACCCGACGATACGGGCTCGACGCCCCATACCTGCTGCAACTGGGCAGCTGGTTTCCGCACAAGAACCTGGAGCTGTCGATTCACGCGTTCTCAATCAGCCAGGCCCGCCGCGAGGGCATTCGCCTGGCATTCGTCGGCGGCGGCGCCCCGGACGACTACCGCGAAACACTGACCCGGCTGGCTTCCACGCAGGGCGTCGCGGATGAAATCGACTGGGTGGACCACGTCCCGGCCGCCGACCTTCCGGGGCTGCTGGCCGGCGCGCGCGCCCTGTTGCAACCGTCGCGCTACGAGGGGTTCGCGCTGCCCGTGCTGGAGGCGATGGCCACCGGCCTGCCCGGCGTCGTCTCGGATTCCTCCTGCCTGCCAGAAGTCTCCGCCGGTTGCTGGCCCATCGCCGGCGAAGACGATGCGACAGCATTCGCCGAAGGCATGGACACCGTGGCACTGGACGGCGCGGCGCGGGATGCGGCTGTCGGGGCCGGCCTCGCGCACGCGGCCGGCTTCACCTGGCAGCGCACCGCCGAGCTGACCGCGAATTTCTTCCGGGATACCGTGAACGCGGCCCGCTAACCCCTTTTGAACCGTTTGCGCGTCCCCTAAACTGGGCGCCCGCCGCAAGGAAAACACCATGCCCTACGTCCGAGAAGATGCCGCCGGCCCGTCGACCCCGCTGGTCGCCGTGGCGCCCGATCACTACGACCGCTGGTCTGAAGACGCGCCCGCGCACCACCGCGGTTGGCTGAACGCCCACCGGTTTCGTTGCAAGGCGGGCAAATGGGCGGCCCTGCCTGACGCGGCGGGCGCCATTGAAACGGTGATCTTCGGGGACGCCGGCGATGCCTGGATCGACCGACTGGTGAAGCTCGCCACCGAGCTCCCCGAGGGCCATTACCGGCTGGAGACCGGCTGGAACCGGGAGCAACGCCTGCAGGCGGCGCTGGGCTGGGGGCTCGCGCAGTATCGATTCAGCCGCTACAAGGATCGTCCGCAGCCGGAAGCCCGGCTCGTGCTCGACGATGACATCGCGACCGACACGCAGAACCTGCTGGACGCGCAGTACCTGGTTCGCGACCTGGTGAACACGCCCACCGAGGACATGGGCCCCGGTGAACTGGCCACGGAGATGGCCGCGGAGGCGGCGACCTTCGACGCCCGCTTCGAGACCATCGAGGGCGACGCGCTGCTGGAGCAGGGATTCCCGGCGATTCACGCCGTCGGGCGCGCCGCCGCCAGGGCGCCACGCCTGCTGTCACTGGAATGGGGCCGCGAGGGTGATCCGCTGGTCGTGCTCGCCGGCAAGGGCGTGTGCTTCGACACCGGCGGCCTCGACATCAAGCCCTCGGCGGGCATGATCCTGATGAAAAAGGACATGGGTGGCGCGGCGCATGTCATCGCGCTGGCGCGACTGGTCATGCAGGCCCGCCTGCCGATCCGCCTGCGCGTGCTGGTGCCCGCCGTCGAGAACGCCATCGCCGGCAACGCCTACCGGCCCGGTGACGTCATCCCGACGCGCAAGGGCCTGACCGTGGAAATCGGCAATACCGACGCCGAGGGCCGCGTGGTGCTGTCCGACGCACTGGCGCTGGCCTGCGAGCAGGCGCCCGACCTGGTCATCGATTTCGCGACGCTGACCGGCGCCGCCCGCGTGGCCATGGGCCCGGACATCCCGCCGGTGTTCAGCAACCGCGCCGAGGTCGCCCGCGGCCTGGTCGAGGCCGGCGAGGCCACCGAGGACCCGCTCTGGGAACTGCCGCTGTACAAGCCCTACCGGAAGCTGATCAGCAGCGATATCGCCGATATCAACAATTCGGGACAGACCTCGTTTGCCGGTTGCATCACCGCCGCGCTGTTCCTGGAAAAATTCATCGATGATGACATTCCCTGGGCCCATATCGACACCTTCGCCTGGAACCCCAGCGCGCGCCCCGGGCGGCCGAAAGGCGGCGAAGCGCTCGGCCTGCGGGCGACGTTCGAGTACCTGCGCCGCCGCTACGGCAAGGCCTAGAACAGCAGGAAGCCCAGCATGGCAATAAAAACCGTCACCGTGAGCGCCAGCATCGAGTAGCTCATGAAAATGACGACACCCTTGGCCAAGGTCATGGGCCAGGACTGTCGATAGACGGTTTTCAGCGAAATGAGCAGGTAGACCGGCATCCAGAAAAAGATCACGACCCCGACCATTTCAATCACCCAGAACAGGGCGGTATACGACGCCAGCGCAGTGCCGAGTGCGTCAAGCGCCACCAGGATCGACATCAGCACAAACAGGAACGCATGGTTGTGCAGTGACAGCACCAGGTGCTCGACGTAATAGCGTTTGGCGAACAGGTACCAGGCTTTCAGGATCAGGGCGAACACCGGCAGCAATACGAACATCGTACCCGGCAGCAGGTCCATGACCTGGTCGACGAAGGCGCCCGGGTCATCGGCGATGGCGCGACCTTTTCGCGGCGACTCGGCGATTTCATCGTTGATCCAGTCGTTCAGCCGTGCGGGAAACAACGGGATGGTGACCGGGTTTTCCGTCCGGTGCCACGGCCGGTCGTTGAAATGCAGCTCCGGTATCTCTTCGACCACGTCCGGCACCGTCTCCGACTCCTCCGCCGGCGGGCGCTCACCAGCGCCGGCCTGTGCATCGGCTGGCGCGCCCCCGGGTTCCGGCTCGTCGATGGCTTCACTGATACCCACGGAAAGCGACCGGTCGCCCTGGTCGTCGACACCACTGGAGATCGTCAATGGCCCCGTGGAGACCATCGCGGCCAGCAGGAAGAACACGATGCTCGAGAACAGGTACAACCTGAGCGGCGGTGAATAGCGAAACCGCCGGCCATCAAGGAAATCGCGCGTCAGCCGACCGGGCCGGAACAGCAGCGGTTTCAGCGTCCGGGCAAAGCGTGAATCGAAGTCGGCGAAATCTTCCAGGAACTCCCGCAGCAGGACGGGAAAGAAGCGCATGATGCGCCGGTCGGGCTGGCCGCAGTAATGGCAGAACGGCCCCTTGAGCCCGGTGCCGCAGTTCAGGCAGGCCTCCGAACCGGCAAGACGCGTGGCCGGCAGCGTAAAGCGGCCGTCCGGATCGGCCGGCGCATTGCCGGATTCAGTCAGTTCCCTCATGCAAGCATCCCCTCCTGGCGCATCCATGCAATGGTATCGTCAAGTAACGCGCCGATGGGCGTCGAACGGTAATCCAGCGACTCGCGCGCCAGCGTGGAGTCGCAGGACGCATGGTGCGTAATCATCGCCGCGGCCTGCGGCGTCAGGTCGGGCGCCTTGCCGGTGAACGCGGCCCGCATCACATTCACGCGCCCCACCATTTTCAGCACCCATGCCGGGGTGGCCCGGCGCGGCACGTCACAACCCAGCCGCTCACCGACGGCGCGTACCAGGTCGATAAAATCCACGTCATCGCCGCCCAGCAGGTAGCGCTGGCCGCACTTGCCGCGCTGGAAGGCGGCCAGGTGCGCCCTCGCCACTTCCCGCACATCCGCGAACGCGCCGCCGCCCGGCGGCACCCCCGGCAGGCTGCCATCGGCGACCATGCGGATCACCCGCGACCAGTTGTGGCGATCGCCCGGCCCCAGGATGTGCGCCGGGTTGCAGATCACCGCGTCCAGTCGGCCACGCTTCACGGCTTCCAGCACGATATCCTCGGCGGCGCGCTTGGTGCGGATGTAATTGATCCAGGTACCGCGGTCACTGCGTGGCGTGTTCTCATCCAGCACACCGTCCACGAAACCCCAGGCGGAAAAACTCGACGTGTGCACCAGGCGTGCGACACCCGCCGTCACGGCCGCATCGACGACATTGCGGGTGCCGCCGACATTCACCGCGACCTGGCGGTCATCGTTCCTTGACCAGACACTGGTATCGGCGGCGACATGGAAAACGGCATCGGTGGGTACGGCCAGGGCCGTTCGAAGCGATGCCGGGTCGGTGACATCGCCGCCAACGAGGCGGGCACCCTGGTCGGCCAACTTCACTGCATTGGCGTCGTCGGAGTCGCGCACGAGCGCGGCAACCGTCCAGCCATCGTCAAACAGCAGGCGCGCGAGATGCGAGCCGACGAACCCGGTACCACCGGTCAGGAACGCGTGGCGGCTCATGTGCGCGGTCCGCTCGGGTACAATTCAGCGTCACTCCGGATCACGGCCATGAATCATAGCACCCGGCAACCCGGCCTCGGCTACGAGGTCGCCCGTACCCTGCAACTGGCCGCGCCCGTCATGATCGGCCTGTTCGCGGGCTTCGCGATGAACTTCATCGACACGGTGATGGCCGGCCGCCTGCCCGAACGCGAAATCGCGATGGCGGCGCTGGCCACCGGCGGCGCGCTGTGGTCGGCAATGATGATGATCGCACTTGGCCTGCTGATGGCGGTGCAACCGGCCGTTGCGCATCTTGACGGTGCGGGCCGCCGCGGCGAGGCCGGCGCGGTCACCCGCCAGGGCTTCTGGATTGCGCTGGCGCTGAGTGTTCCCTTTTTCGCCGTCATCTTCTTTGGCGGAAGGCTGCTGGGCCTGTTTCGCGTCGACGCCACGATTATCCCGGTCGCCATTGATTACCTGCGTGCGCTGGCCTGGGGCGCGCCGATGGTCTGCATGATGCTGTTGCTGCGGTTCTACAGCGAAGGGTCCGGCCACACCCGGCCGACCATGTACATCGGTGTGCTGGGCGCGCTGCTCAACATCCCGGCCAACTGGATCCTCATGTTCGGCCACCTGGGCTTTCCGGCCATGGGCGCCCGCGGCACCGGTTTCGCGACCTCGCTGGTACTGACGCTGCAGGCGCTGGCCATGTTCATTTACGTGCGCCGGCACGCCCACTATGAGCCGTTCGCGCTGTTCGAGCGCTGGGACTGGCCGGACTGGCCCGAAATCCGCCACCTGCTGAAGGTCGGGTGGCCCATCGCGGGCACGCTGTTCGTGGAGGGCAGCCTGTTTATCGCGGCGTCGTTGATCATCGGCCAGCTGGGCCCGGTCCAGACCGCTTCACACCTGGTGGCGATCAATTTCTCGGCGCTGCTGTTCATGATTCCGCTGGGGCTGGGAAGCGCGGTGACCACCCGGGTCGGAAACGCCCTGGGGCGCGGTGATCCCGCAGGCGCGCGCCATGCCGGCATGATTGGCCTGGGCGTCGTGCTCTGCACCCAGGCGGTGAGCGCGACCCTGATGATCGTGTTCCCGGGCGCCATTGCCGCCATCTACACGGATGACGCAGCCATCGCCGCCACCGCGGCCAGCCTGCTGTTCCTGGCAGGCGTGTTCCAGTTTCCGGACGGCATCCAGGTGTGCACCGCCGGGATCCTTCGGGGTTACAAGGACACGCTCGTACCGATGATCATCAACGTCATCGCCTACTGGGTGGTCGGCCTGAGCCTGGGATACTGGCTCACCTTCCGTGGCGGCATGGGGCCAGCCGGCATGTGGATCGGCATGATTGCCGGCCTCAGTACCGGCGCGGTACTGCTGACCGCGCGGTTCCTGGGGGTCAGCCGGCGTCCCTTTGGTCCGCAGCCGCCGACTCCCGTTCCAACGCCCTGAAGCGGCGCTCCAGTTCGGCGATACGGCGACCGCGCGCTTCCAGCCGCGAATCTGCCAGGCCGGCGGTTTCTTTCGGGCCGGCACCGGCGGGCTTCGACTGCGCTGTCGCGCCATCGCGGTTCTTCCACCAGCCGACCGCGACCGCCGCCAGCAGGTAACCACCGCCGACCACGAGCGGCTGCAATAACAGGCCGATGACCGCCAGTACCCGGATGGCCCAGACATTCCAGCCGAGCCGACGCGCCGCCGTGGCGCACAGGCCGGCCAGCAGCGCGCCATCGGCGCGAGAAGCGAACCCGCTCACTGCGAGGCCTCCTCCCCGGCTGCGGCGGTTTCAGCTTTGGTCACGGGTGCAGCCGGCGCTTTCGCGGGGCGCAGCTTCTCCTTCAGCGCCTCGAGTTCCGCCTCGACGGCCGGGTCGGCCGGCGCATCGCGATCCTGCCAGGCCGGTACGGCGCTTTCGCCCAGTTCGTAGGAGCGCACCCGCGCCTCCAGCCGGTCGACCTGGTTCTGCAGGCGGTCAAAGCGACCCAGGGCCTGGCGCACGCGGCGCTCGTTCCGGCTCAGCTGTTTTGGCGGGGTGCCAACGGGTGACTCGACATGCGGCGGTCGCACCTGCATTGCTTTCAGGCGGGCGCGGGCGTCGGCCAGCTTGGCTTTCAGCGTCCCCATGTCGGTCTCGAGCTGGGTGATGCGGGCCGCCAGGTCCTCGCGCTCGGCAATGGCCGCTTCGCGCCGCGCCTGGCAATCGGTCCGGGCTTTCAGCGCGGTGCGCGCCAGATCGTCCCGGCCGGAAGCCACGGCGCGCTCGGCGCGGTCGCTCCACTCGTTGATCTCTTCGCCCAGGCGGCGCTCGACGCGCTCCAGGTGCTGCTGCTCGGCCAGCAACTCGGCGCTCGCCTCGCGGGCATCATCACCGGCATCCTCCATTTCCCGGATCAGCGCGCGCAACAGCTTTTCGGGATTCTCGGCCTTTTCCAGCAAGGCATTGAAGTTGGCGGCCATGACATAACGCAGTCTTGAAAACGTACCCATGAACGGAGTCTCCTGTTCGGTTGAAAATACTTAACCGTACAGATGCAGAAACCGTGCCATGCAGTTTATGACTGCGATATCAATAGATTACGACCGACCTACCTGGGGCCGTGACGCCCAGAATGGCGAAATTGACGATTCTGCGGTACGTGCAGACGCGTCAGTCGATACGCGCCACGTAGGCGCGACCATTTCGGCGGATCTGCAACAACAATGGCCCGGGGGCGCGCTCAACCACGCTGACCAGGTCATCCAGGTCATCGACGCGGGCACGGTTAACGGCGTTAACCAGGTCGCCCTCGCGCAGGCCCTCGTAGGCCAGGCGACTTTCCTCGTCGAGCATGGAAATCAGCACGCCGGTCAGCCCCTCCGCCCGCGCACGCGCCGGCAACTCCGTGAAGTTGGCGCCGTCGAGGCGGCGGTCCAGGTCGCCGCCCTCGACCACACGGGGGGGTTCGATGACCAGCACGGCGTCGCGCTCGCGACCCTCGCGCAGGTAATCCAGGGGTACGCGTTCCCCCACCGGCACCTGGCCTTCCGCGTTCAGGAACGCCTGTGCGGACCGGACCGGCCGCCCCGCCACCGAGGCGATGACGTCACCGGCCTGCAGGCCCGCGGTGTCCGCCGCCGAGCCCGGCAGTACCTCGGCCACCAGCACACCCTGCCCGGGCTCAAGTCCGAACGCGCCGGCCAGTTCCGGCGTCAGGTCCTGTACCACCAGCCCCAGCGAGCCGCGCCGGACTTCGCCGTGGGCCACCAGTTGATCCAGCACGTAACGGGCCATGCCGGACGGAATGGCAAACCCGATGCCCACGTTGCCGCCACTGGGCGTGAAGATGGCGCTGTTGATGCCCACCAGTTCACCACGCAGGTTGATCAGCGCACCGCCGGAGTTGCCCGGGTTGATCGACGCATCGGTCTGGATGAAATTCTGGAACTCCAGCCCGCGCAGGCCGGCGCGCCCGAGTGCGCTGACGATACCGGAAGTGACCGTCTGGCCCAGTCCAAACGGATTGCCCACGGCCACGACGAAATCACCGACTTTCAGTTGCTCGGAGTCCGCCAGCGGCAGCGCCGTCAGGTTCTCCGAAGGCACCTGGATCACCGCCAGGTCGGTATCGGGATCCGCACCCACCAGGGTCGCGTCCAGGCTGCGGCCGTCCTGCAGGGTGACGGCGATATCGTCGGCGCCCTGGATGACGTGGTTGTTGGTCAGCACGTAGCCGTTCCCCGCATCGACGATGACCCCGGAACCGAGGCTCTGCGACACGCGCTCGCGCGGCACATCGGGAATGTTGAAGAACCGCCGGAAGAACGGGTCGTCCATGAGCGGGCTGCGCACGCGCACCCGGGTGCGCGTGTAAACATTGACCACCGACGGCGTGACTTCCTCGAGCACCGGCGCCAGGGACGGCAGCGGCTGGCCGTCGACCGCGGCCGGCAAGGCCGCTTTCGCAGTCATCGGCAGCAACAATGCGAGCAGTGATAGCAGTACGTTTTTCATGTCCTGGGTCCCGGTGTGACATTCACTCGTCCTGCAAATATTCAGTCCCGCGACCCGGCTTTCAAGACTCATTGCGGGCCCGGCACCCCCGCGCAATGACGCGCCAGTCACGTTATGATGCCTTGCCAATGACGCAAAAAAGCGATATATAGCCATTAAACAGCAACAAAAACACAATATGTTGTGTCAGCAACACGTGTTTAAACCGGCTTGTTGGACGATGAGGATCTGGGGAATGACGTCATGAACCTCCAACTGCAGGTGCTGCGAACCGACGTGTCCGGCATGCCGCTGGAATGGATCGGGTACCAGGAGGCAGTGAGGCATATCAGCCTCGACCAGGTGAGTTACAGCCTGGGTCGAAAGCTGTTCACCATCCACGGCGGCATCAATGCCCTTTCCGGCCGCCAGAGCGTTATCGACGTCAACGCCATCATCGCCACCACCGGCCAACATCCGCACAAGCATCTCTTCGAAAACGGCTACGTGCCGCCGCTGAGCAACAAGGCGCTGTTCCGGCGCGACCAGAACCTGTGCCTGTATTGCGGTGAGAAGTTCCCGAACTACCTGCTCTCGCGCGACCATGTCTCACCCATCACGCAGGGTGGCCAGGACACCTGGAAGAATGTCGTGACCGCCTGCAAGCGCTGCAACAACTACAAGGCGGGCAGGACGCCCGAGCAGGCGGGAATGGAACTGCTGGCCATCCCGTTCACGCCCACCCACGCCGAGTACATCTACCTGCAGGGTCGCCAGATCCTGGCCGACCAGATGGAGTTCCTGCTGGCGCACTTTCCGCGCACCAGTGTGCTGCGCAAACGCGCGGAGGCGGGACAGGCGCTGCTGGCCTGACGACGGTTTCCGGGGCCCACACCGGGTCCGTATCCGGGCGCACTGGTCGCCTGGCCTTTGGCTTCCCTCGCGATTGGGTATCTTCTGGGGTCGACCCGGCGCGCCATCCGTGGCGCGGCGGGTCTCAACTCGCCGTCCGGGCGAGCTGACCCCAGAAGAAACCCAATCACTCGGCAGACTCCGACAGTACGCCCGGATACGGACCCGGTGTGGGCCGTGAGTCGCGCGCAGGCTGGCCGTCAGCGCTGTTGTCGACTTGATATGATGACGGGATGAAGCGTGATCCTGTTTACTTGATTGATGCGAGCATTTACTTGTTCCGGGCCTGGCATTCGATGCCGGACGGGTTTGAGAATGCGCGGGGGGAGCCCACCAATGCGGTTTACGGGTTCACGGGGTTCCTGTGCAGCCTGCTGGAACAGGCCGAGTCCGGGCTGGTGGGGGTGGCGTTTGATGTGTCGCTGACCACCAGTTTTCGTAATGAAATCTATCCCGAGTACAAGGCCAACCGGGACCCGGCGCCGGTCGAACTGAAACGCCAGTTTGCATGGGCGCGGCAGGTCGCCGAGGCCATGGGCCTGAAGTGCTATGGCGATGAGCGTTTCGAGGCCGATGACATTATCGGCACGCTCGCGGACTGCTGGAAACAGGACGGCCACGCCATCAACGTGGTTACCGGCGACAAGGATCTTGCACAGCTGATTGGCGAAGGCGACCACTGGTGGGATTTCGCCCGCAACCGCCGGCTCGCGTATGGCGATATCGCCGGGCATTTTGGCGTACACCCGGAGCAGATTGCGGACTACCTGGCGCTGACCGGTGACGCCGTCGATAACATTCCCGGGGTCCCCGGTGTCGGGCCGAAGACGGCCGCGGCGTTGCTGTCACATTTCGGCAGCCTGGACGCCATGTGGGGCCGTTTACCGGAAATTCAGCACCTGCGCTTTCGTGGCGCGAAGACCCTCGCACCGAAGCTGGAGGCCAACCGTGCGGCGGCAGACCTCGCGCGCCGGCTGACCGGCATTGAAACTGCGGTCCCGTCCGCGCTGGCCGACCCGGAAATCCGGCGGTCAGCCACGGACGAGGCGCAACTGGACGAACTGTTCAACGAACTGGCGTTCGGCGGCATGCTCAGGCAGCGCTGCCTGGCCTGTCGTTAAGAGCCGTCCTGCTGCTGTTTCCGATAGTCCTCCCAGAACTTTTCGATGTCCGGCGCCACCAGGGATGGGGCGTCCTGGACATTCAGGCGGGCCACCCGGACCGGGCCGTGTTCCAGTGCATTCGGCATCCAGTGTGAATTGGCGAAGAACACCAGTTCGTCACCGATCATCGTTCCGAAGTCCGGCTTGTTGAACATCTCCAGCGCGACCGCCAGGGGAGCCACTTCCTTGATCTCATCGCCCGTGTCATTCAGCTTCAGTCGCATGATGCGCTGGGGCGAAATGCCATTCTGGATGATGACCAGGTGGTCGTTCCAGAAGAACAACCCCTCGATACCGCCCAGGTTGAGTGTCGCGGGCGCCTTGACACGGAAGGCCTTTTTCTCGACCAGGTCGAAGCCCATGATGCCCATCTCGTAATCGGCCAGGTAGGCGTGTCGGCCATCGTCCGACAGGGCAAATCCTCGCAGGCTGATCATGCCGCCCGCCGCCACGAAAGGCTGTAACTGGGATTCTCCGGCCACGAGACGGTAGATCAGCGGCAGTACACCGTCGGCGATGTAGATATCCCCGGCGGGCGTGCGAATCATGTCCCCAAGCCGGTGCGGCTTGCCATCTGCGGGAACGGGATATCGGCCCACGACTGCCATGTCGTCAAGACTGAATTCGATGAGCTCGGCGGGGCCGGCCTTCTCGGGATCGAAACCGGCAAACACCTGGGTGGGATTGCTGGTGACCCACAGGCGGTTCGCATCCTCGTCGACCAGCAGGCTGTAAATGCCCTGCAGGCCGTTCTCGGCCGTTGCGGCCACCAGGGTTTCGGCCTGGCCGTCTTCGTCGACGGACAGGATGGCGCCTTCCCGCGCGTCACCCACCAGGTAGCGCTCACGACTGGCGTCCCAGGCGATGCTGGTAGGCAGAAGGACGTCTTCCGGCAAGGTGAACAGCGGCTCGGCATTACCGGCGGGCTCGCTGGCGCGCTTGAGCAGGTCGTTGACGTAACTGTAAGCCTGCGTTCCGCGGATGGATTCTGTGTCATCCGTGGCATCGAAATCCTGGGCCAGACCCTGTTGCTGCATGCGCAGCATCATTTCGTACGCGGCCGAGCGATCGCCCTGGAGGGCCGCACCGACCACCACCATGGCCATGTACTCGTCATTGTAGGGCCGCATGCGATTGAGCAGGGTCGCAGCCTGGTAGTAAGTGGCCGCATCACCCGCCTTGTAAGCGGCATTGGCCTGCTGGCGAAGTTCGAGAACATTGGGCATGCGCTGCTGCTGGGGCTGCGCCTGCGCGGGTTCCGCCTGGGGCGCTTCCTGGTCGAGAACAACCGACTCCTGGGCCCATGCCGGAAAGACAGCGAAAGGAAGACTGGCCGCTGCGAAAGCCGCGGTGATGAAGTTTCTGGATAACATGGTGACTCCTGGTAATTCCGCTGCTTTGAACGGTGCCCAGTGATTTGGTTCCCAAGCGGCGGAAATTCAACGCCAGCGTAGCGCCTCTGCACCCCGGCTGGCTACAATCGAGCCCCATGAACGCACCTGAAAAGCACTACACCGGCCGCTACCTGGGCCTGGTCGAGCGTGAAGGCTGGGAGTACGCCTCGCGCACCAACGCGCATGCTGTCGCCGTGATTGTGCCCGTCACCGCCGCCGGTGAACTGGTGCTGGTCGAGCAGTACCGCATACCCGTGCAGTGCCGGACAATCGAATTGCCGGCGGGCCTGGTGGGCGACGGGGCGGACCCGGAAGAGCCGCTGGAACCCGCCGCGCGCCGCGAGCTGCTGGAGGAAACCGGTTTCGAGGCCGCCGACATGCGCCGGGTACTGGAATGCCCCAGCAGCGCCGGCCTGACCGATGAAGCCATCACGTTCTTCCTGGCCACGGGCCTGACACGGGTGGCCGCGGGCGGTGGCGATGACTCCGAAGACATCACCGTCCACCTTGTGCAACTGGACCACATTGACCGCTGGCTGGCGGACCGCCTGGGTGACGGCCTGATGCTGGACCCGAAGCTGTATGCCGCGCTGTACTGGCTGGGCGACCCGGCGCGCGTTGACGCTATCGCGTCAGCATCCAGCCCGTCACCTGCCACAGGTTGACCAGCGCCGCGACGATCATCATCAGCCAGGTCAGCCCGGTGCCCCAGAACCGGCCCACGCTGATGCCGGTGGAACGACCCAGGCCCCAGGCGTGCAGCAGGCGACCGACGAGCAACATCAGGCCCAGCACGTGCAACCACCAGGCGCCTGGCGCGTGCGCCTCGGTCAACAGCAGCAGGATCAGCGCAATCGGCACGTACTCCGTGAAGTTGGCCTGCACGCGTATCGCGGTTTCCAGCGTCGGCTGGTCGCCGTGGCCGATGCCCACCCGCGTCTTCCGGCGAACCATGGCCACGCGAACTGAAAGGGCCAGCAGCAACAGGCCAAGCAATGCGGCATAAAGTGACGTGACGGGATAGGACATAAGGGGTGACTCCTGCCTGGATCGGGATCGCCGGGGCTCCGAGTTTAGCAGTCGTCACGGTGCACCGGTTCACGCGGGTTGCTATTCTTCCGCTCCATCACCCACCGTGTGAAACAAAATCCCGGAGAACACCCACGATGAAACTGCTGCAGACCGGCCGCGCCGCGTTACTGTCCACCCTGCTCGTACCGGCGCTCACCTTTGCCGACACACCTGCGCCGACAGTCGCCTTTGCCATTCACGGCGGCGCCGGCACCATCAGCCGGGCGGAAATGAGCACGGAACGCGAAGCGGCATTTCGCGAGAAACTGACCGAGGCCGTCACTGCGGGCCACCAGGTGCTGGTCGACGGCGGCGACAGTGTCGACGCGATTCGCACCGCCATCAACATCCTCGAGGACTCACCCTTGTTCAACGCCGGCAAAGGCGCGGTTTTCACCGCCGCGGGCACCAACGAACTCGACGCCTCGGTCATGGACGGCGCCACGCGCAACGCCGGTGCCGTGGCCGGCGTGAAGACCATCCGCAACCCCATTGACCTGGCCATCAGCGTGATGAACGACTCGAAGCACGTCATGCTGTCGGGTGACGGCGCCGAGGCCTTTGCGAAGGAACAGGGCTTCGAGACGGTTGACCCGTCGTACTTCTACACGGAACACCGCTGGGAAGCCCTCGAGAAAGCGCGCGAGGGCGAGCGCGACGCAGCCGCATCGGCCACCGAACCACCGGCGCAGTCGTTTTTCTCGACGGTCGGCGCAGTGGCGCTGGACGCGAACGGCAACCTGGCGGCGGGAACGTCGACCGGCGGCATGACCAACAAGCGCTGGGGCCGCATCGGCGATTCGCCCGTCATTGGCGCCGGCACTTTCGCGGACAACGCGTCCTGCGCGGTGAGCGCCACCGGGCACGGGGAATTCTTCATCCGCTGGGTGGTCGCCTACGATATCTGCCAGCGGGTCGCGCACGGCGCGACGATGGCGGATGCGGCCGGCACGGTCGTGAACACTATTTTGGTGGAAGCCGGGGGCACCGGCGGCGTGATCAGCATGGATGCGAAGGGCAACATCGCCATGCCGTTCAACACCGAGGGCATGTATCGCGCCAGCATCAACACCAGCGGCGAACTCTACGTGGGAATTTACGGCGACGAGTGACCGCCGTTCAGGCGTTGCCAGATTTTCATCGTGGCATTGGCGCGATTCAGCGTATAGAAATGCAGGCCGGGCGCGCCGCCGGCCACCAGGTCTTCGCAAAGCTTCGTGACCACGTCCAGGCCATAGTCACGGATGGCCGCGCCATCGTCACCGAATGACTGCAGCTTTTCGGCCAGCGCGGCCGGAATCTTCGCACCGCAGCGCTCTGAGAAACGCGCCAGCTGCGTGTAGTTGGTAATCGGCATGATGCCCGGAATGATCGGGATGTCGATGCCGGCATCCCGGCAGCGCCCGACGAAGTCGAAATAGGCGTCGACATTGAAGAAGTACTGGGTGATCGCCGCATCCGCGCCGGCGTCCACCTTTTCCCTGAACCAGCGGATTTCGCTGTCCATGGATTCCGACTCCGGGTGAATCTCCGGGTAGCAGCCCACTTCCACCGAGAACCGCCCGGGATGGCGCTGGTGCACATGCGCCACCAACTCACTGGCGTAGCGGAAAGGCGGCGTAAAGTCAGCATCTTCCGGCCAGTCGCCGCGCAGCACCACCAGGCGGTCGACACCATCTTCCGCATAGGTGTCCAGCAACCGGTCCAGCACGTCAAGACTGGGCGCCATGCAGGAAATATGCGGCGCCACGGGCACCCCGGAGCGCTCGATCAGGTCCAGCACCGTGCGATGCGTGGCTTCCTGCGTGGAACCACCGGCGCCAAACGTCACCGACAGGTAGCCCGGCTCGAGCTTCGCCAGCTTCTGCCAGGTGCTCTGCAGCACCAGTTCCTGTTCCGCGTTACGCGGCGGGAAAAACTCGAACGAACACTTCATGACGGTGAGACGGTGAAACGGTGAGTCGGTGAGTCGGTGAAACGGCGGGACGGTGAGACAGTGAATCGGTGAACCGGTGAATCGGTGAATCGGCAAAACCACGCGGCGGGCAGGACCCTCTGCACGTGCCGAGGGTGCCGCCCACTGACCGTCTCACCGTCCCGCCGTCTCACCGTCTCACCGCCTCCCTGATTCCCCGATTCCCTGATTCACCGTCAGTAGCGGTAGTGCTCGGGCTTGAACGGCCCGTCCACATCCACGCCGATGTACTTCGCCTGGTCGTCGGAGAGCGTCGTCAGGTGTGCACCGATGCGGTCCAGGTGCAGCTGGGCGACTTTTTCGTCCAGGTGCTTGGGCAGCACGTAGACCTGGTTGTCGTACTTGTCGCCCTGCAGCCACAGCTCCATCTGTGCCAGCACCTGGTTGGTGAAGGAGTTGGACATCACGAAGCTGGGGTGGCCGGTGGCGCAGCCCAGGTTTACCAACCGGCCTTCGGCCAGCAGGATGATGCGACGGCCCGAGGGGAAGGTGATGTGATCCACCTGGGGCTTGATGTTCTCCCACTCGTACTGCTTGATGCCGGCAACGTCGATCTCGTTGTCGAAGTGGCCGATGTTGCAGACGATGGCCTCGTTCTTCATCGCCGCCATGTGGTCGTTGGTGATGACGTTGTAGTTGCCGGTGGCCGTGACGAAGATGTCGGCCTTGTCGGCCGCCTCTTCCATGGTCACCACGCGATAGCCTTCCATCGCCGCCTGCAGCGCGCAGATCGGGTCGATCTCGGTCACCCACACGGTGGCGCCCAGGCCACGCAGCGACTGTGCGCAGCCCTTGCCGACGTCGCCGTAGCCCGCGACCAGCGCGATCTTGCCGGCGATCATCACGTCGGTGGCGCGCTTGATGCCATCGACCAGCGACTCGCGGCAGCCGTACAGGTTGTCGAACTTGGACTTGGTCACCGAGTCGTTGACGTTGATGGCCGGGAAGGGCAGTTCGCCGGTCTTGGCCATCTGGTACAGGCGCTTCACGCCCGTGGTCGTTTCCTCGGTTACGCCCTGGATGGCGGCCAGCGCTTTCGTGTACCAGCCCGGCTTCGTGTCCAGGCGCTTGCGGATGGCATTGAACAGCGAGACCTCTTCTTCGCTGGACGGGTTGTCCAGCACTGACGGCTCGGATTCAGCCTTCATGCCCAGGTACAGCAGCAGCGTGGCGTCACCACCGTCATCGAGGATCATGTTGGCGAAACCTTCCTCGCCGTTCTCGTCCTTCCACTCGAAGATGCGGTGGGTGAACTCCCAGTACTCGTCCAGGGTCTCGCCCTTGAACGCGAACACCGGGGTGCCGCCGGCGGCGATGGCCGCGGCCGCGTGGTCCTGGGTCGAGTAAATGTTGCAGGACGCCCAGCGCACGTCAGCGCCCAGGGCCTCCAGGGTCTCGATCAGCACGGCCGTCTGGATGGTCATGTGCAGGCTGCCGGCGATGCGCGCGCCCTTCAGCGGCTGGTCGGCGGCGAACTCGTCGCGGATGGACACCAGGCCGGGCATCTCGGTCTCGGCGATGGCGATCTCGCGGCGGCCCCACTCGGCCTGTGAGAGGTCGGCGACGTGGTAATCGTCGCTGCGAAGGTTTTCAATGACTGCGTTCATTTCAGTGCTCCTGTAATCGGTTGGCGGGCCGGGCTCAGAGGCCGGCCAGGTCGCGAAGGGCGTCGGCGCGGTCGGTACGCTCCCAGCTGACGTCCAGGTCTTCGCGGCCCATGTGGCCGTAGGCGGCCAGCGGGCGGTAAATGGGCTTGATCAGGTCCAGTGACTGGATGATCCCGTACGGGCGCAGGTCGAACTCGCCGCGGACGATGGATTCGATCTTCGCCACCGGGACTTTCTCGGTGCCGAAGGTTTCCACCGAGATCGAGGTCGGCTCGGCCACGCCGATGGCGTAGGACACCTGGATCTCGCAGCGGTCGGCCAGGCCGGCGGCCACGATGTTCTTGGCCACGTAGCGGCTGGCATAGGCGGCCGAGCGGTCCACCTTGGACGGGTCCTTGCCGGAAAACGCGCCGCCGCCATGACGGGCCATGCCGCCGTAGGTATCGACGATGATCTTGCGGCCGGTCAGGCCGGCATCGCCGACGGGGCCGCCAATTTCGAATCGGCCGGTCGGGTTGATGTGGTACTTCACATCATCGTTCAGCAGCTCGGCCGGCAGCACGGGCTTGATGATCTCTTCCATCACCAGTTCGTGCAGGTCGGCCTGCGTAATGTCGGCGGAGTGCTGGGTCGACAGCACCACGGCCTCGATGCCGGTGGGCTTGCCGTCTTCGTAGCGGAACGTGACCTGGCTCTTGGCGTCCGGGCGCAGGTGCACTCGGCCGGCGTCGACGTTGCGACGCACCCAGGCCTGGCGCTTGACCAGTTCGTGCGAGTAGTGAATCGGCGCCGGCATCAGCACGTCGGTCTCGTTGGTGGCGTAGCCGAACATCAGGCCCTGGTCGCCGGCGCCCTGGTTTTCCGGGTCGTCACGGTCCACGCCCTGGGCGATGTCCGATGACTGCTTGCCGATAATGTTGACCACGCCACAGGTGTGGCCGTCGAAACCGATCGACGACGAGTCATAACCGATATCGACGATGACGCCGCGGATGAGCTTCTCGAGGTCGACCCACGCGCTGGTGGTGATTTCACCACCAACGATGGCGACACCGGTCTTGATGAAGGTCTCGCAGGCGACGCGGGCTTTCGGATCCTCTTTCAGGATTTCGTCCAGGATGGCGTCGGAAATCTGGTCGGCAACCTTGTCCGGATGACCTTCGGACACGGATTCTGAAGTGAACTGGTAAGCACTCATGGGTGTATTCTCCAGGGCATATATCTTTCTATGCAGATTAAGAGATATATTCTAGGACAATCCATTCCGAAATGCATCCCCCAATCGTCTTTCGCCACGCCCGGCGGGTGCTGCGCTACAATTCCGCCATGCCGGGGGAGAGTCCAGACAAGCCGCAACGCGGCATTCGCAGTTTTGTGCTTCGCGCAGGTCGCCTGACGCCGGGCCAGCAACGCGCGCTCGACGAGCTGTACCCGGTGATGGGGGTGCCCGATGACGGCGCCCGGCTGGACCTGGCCGCCCTGTTCGGTCGCGAAGCCCCTGTGATCGTCGAAATCGGGTTCGGCAACGGCGACGCCACCTGGCAGATGGCCGAGGCCGAGCCGGAGAAAAACTTCCTCGCCATCGAGGTCCACCCGCCCGGCGTCGGCCGCCTGCTGCGCGAGCTCGAATCGCGCCAGGTCGAGAACGTCCGCGTCGCCATGACCGACGCCGTCGCCCTGCTGCAGGATCGCGTCGACGATGGCGCCCTGGCCGGTGCGCGCATCTATTTTCCCGACCCCTGGCACAAGAAGCGTCACCACAAGCGCCGCATCATCCAGCCCGGGTTCACGGCCCTGCTGGCGCGCAAACTGGGGGCGGGCGGGCTGCTGCACCTGGCCACCGACTGGGTGCCCTACTCCGAGCACATGCTCGAAGTACTGAATGCAGAGCCCCTGCTGGAAAACTGCGCCGCGGGGAGCGATTTCGTCCCGCAACCGGCGTGGCGCCCCGACACCAAGTACGAACGCCGGGGCGACCGGCTCGGCCACGAAACCCGCGACCTGCTGTTCCGGCGGCGGGACGCCTGACGCCGGCGGCTCGCCATGGAATCGGGCCTGACACTCACCACGGACATGGTGCTGGTGCTCGCCGTGCTGGTGATCACCATCGGCCTGTTCGTTTTCGAGGTGCTGCGCGTCGACATCGTGGCGGTCACTGTCATGGTCCTGCTGGGTTTGCTGGGGCTGGTGCCTGCCGCCGAGCTCTTTGATGGCTTCGCCTCGAATGCCGTCATCTCCATCATCGCGGTGATGATCCTGGGCGCCGGCCTGGACCGGACCGGCGTGATGACGCTGGTGGCGCAGTGGATCCTGAAGGTGGGCGGGCGCACCGCCAGGCGAATTATCACGCTGGTCTCCGGCATCGTCGGCCTGATTTCCGGCGTCATGCAGAACGTGGGCGCCACGGCACTGTTCATGCCCGTGGTGTCAAAAATCGCTTCGCGCACGGAGATACCGCTCTCGAAGCTGCTCATGCCGATGGGATTCTGCGCCATCATGGGCGGCACGCTGACCATGGTCGGTTCATCGCCGCTGATCCTGCTGAACGACCTGATCCAGAACGCCAACAGTTCGCTGCCCGCCGGCGCCGAATCGCTGCGCACCTTCAACCTGTTTGACGTCGCCCCGGTGGGGCTGGCGCTGCTGGCCTCCGGCATCCTGTATTTCCTGCTGCTGGGGCGCTGGCTGCTGCCGGTGCACGAAACGCCCTCCCACGGCGCGCCGGCCCGGACCAAGGCCTACTTCGATGATGTTTACGGCATTGGTGGTGACGTATACGAACTACTGGTGACGGTCGACAGCCCGATGGTCGGCATGACCGTGGGGGACGCCGAGGCCCTGCCTGGCGCGCCGCGCATGCTGGGCATCCGCAATACCGAAGCCCCCCGGTTGGCACCGCCGGTGGACGAGATGATCTGGGTCGGCACCGTCCTGGGCGTGATGGGCACCCGCGAGCAGGTCGGCCAGTTCGCCCTCGACAACCAGTGCCGGGTGAGCCCGACGCTGCGGACCTTCGGTGGCCTGTTCAACCCCAGCCGCGCCGGCATTTCCGAAGTGGTGATCCCGCCCGGGTCACGACTGGTCGGCCAGAGCGTCGGCGAGGCGCGCCTGCGCAAGCGCTACGGCATCAGCGTGCTGGCGATTAACCGGCGTGGCGAAATCATCACCGAGCACGTGCGCGACCAGGAAATGCAGACCGGTGACTGCCTGGTCAGCCACAGCACCTGGCGCGACCTCTCGGCGGTAGCGTCCGAGAACGATTTCGTCGTCGCCACGGATATCCCGAAGGAAGAGCAGCGGCCACAGAAAGTGGTGCATGCCCTGATCTTCTTCGCGCTTTCCATGGGCATGATCCTGTTCACCGACTTCCGCCTGGCCATTTGCCTGCTGGCCGGCGCGCTCGGCATGGTGCTGACCAACGTGGTCAGCATGGACGAGGCCTATGGCTCGGTCAGCTGGAAGACCGTGTTCCTGGTGGCCAGCCTGATCCCGCTCGGCCAGGCCATGGAACGCACAGGCACCGCGGCGTGGATCGCCCAGGAAGCCCTGCTGCTGCTCGGCCACATGCCGGCGCTGGCCATCCAGGTCATGCTGGCGCTGCTGGCCACGGTGTTCTCGCTGGTGATGTCGAACGTGGGCGCGACGACCATCCTGGTGCCCATCGCCATCAGCATCGCGCTGGCGACCAGCGCCAACCCCGTGATGTACGCGCTGATCATCGCGCTGTCGACGTCGAACGCCTTTATCCTGCCCACCCACCAGGTCAACGCGCTGATCATGGGGCCGGGCGGCTATTCGGTCAGGGATTTTGTACGCGCCGGAACCGGCATGTCCGTGGTGTTCCTGGTGGTGATGCTGACGGTGGTGAACCTGCTGTTCTGATGTTCGCGGGCTTCAGGCCGCCGCGTAGACTTCCCGACCCCGAACCTCGATGTGCACCGGGGTCAGTGATGCCCCCCGACAGGGGCCTTCCACGCATTCACCCGCACTGGTCTCGAACAGCGCGCCATGATGCGGGCAGACCAGCCGGCCCTCGCCATCGAACAGGAACTCGCCAGGGGCCCAGCTCAGGCTTCTCCCCATGTGCGGGCACACGTTGACCCAGGCACGCACGTCATCGCCATGGCGAATCAACACCAGGTGACGGACACCGTCCGGACCCTCGACCGCGCACTCGTGGCCGTTCCCGGGGTCGATATCGTCGATGTCACAGAGCTTTCGCATTTGCCTTCACGGTGAACTGCCCCCACCTTTCGAGACGATGCCAGTCTACATGACCCCACCCCCGAAGAACCCCCTGGCCCGGTTGCTTGCCGTGGTCATCGCCGTGCTTGTCCTGGCCGGTATATTCACGATCGGCCTGGTGGCGCTCGTGATCGCCGTCGGGGTTGGGCTTGTGTTCGGCATAGTTGCCTGGTTGCGCAGCCGGTTTTTCCCACCACGCCGCGCATCGCAGGGCCAGGCCACCGACAACGTTTCCGGCAAGCAGAAACACCAGCAGGACGATGTGATCGAGGCCGAATACACCGTCGTCTCCCGGGATTCCGACCGTGATCGCGGCGCCGACTGAACCGGCGTTGTTTTTCCGGGCGCTCCGGCTAGACTTAGAATGAGCCGAACGAAGCACCTCTGCCCATGAAATCGGTAGCCGAAATCCTCGACCAAAAAGGCGCCATGGTGCTCTGCGTCGACCAGCATGAATCCGTTTACGATGCCATCAGCCTGATGGCGGACGTCAATATCGGTGCGGTGCTGGTCAAGAAGCAGAACGCCATCGCCGGCATCTTCACCGAACGCGATTACCTGCAGAAAATCGTCCTGAAATCACGTGCGTCGCGCGACACCGCGCTGCACGAGGTCATGACATCGCCGGTCATCACCGCCGGCCCCGATGACACCATCCAGCAATGCCTGGAAACCATGACCAACTGCCGTTGTCGACACCTGCCCGTGGTCAAGGACGGCGAGCTGCTGGGGATCCTGTCGATCGGCGACCTGGTGAAGTCACTGCTGGACGACAAGCAGGCCGAGATCGACCAGCTCAGCCACTACATCGCCGGGTCATACTGACCGGTCATCCGTCGAACCATCGTCCGGCGGCACGGACTGTTGCGCCCGCCGGTGGAGTTTGTCCAGCACGCTGTTCACGGCATCGCCCGCCGATGCCGTCATATCACCACGCGCCACCTGGTCACGAACGACCGCTTCCGCGCGTGAAACCAGCCGATCAATGGAGCCGACATCGCCCGCCTGCTCGAACGGCTCATGAGAACCGAACAGGTTGATCCAGCGCTCCGATTGCCGGCCCCACTCGAGAACGCTTTCGAACTCCTTCTCCGGGTGGTCTTCACCGCGCAACAGGCCCACCAGCGCCGCCACGATTGAAACCGGCATCAACACCAGGTCGCGAAGACCGTCCGCCAGCAATTTCAGCTGGAACACCACCGCGTTCTTGACCAGCTCCCCCCGGTTCTTCCATCCATCCTCGGCCATCACGAATCTCACGTTGTAAAATGCCCGCCCAGCTTAAAACGTGAGCCCTCCCCGATGAAATACCTGCACACCATGGTCCGGGTCAGCAACCTGGACGACTCGCTCAATTTCTACTGCAACCTGCTCGGCCTCGAAGAACAGCGCCGCAAGGACGTTCCCCAGGGCCGGTTCACGCTGGTGTTCCTGGGCGCGCCGGGTAATCCCGATGCCCAGGTGGAACTGACCCACAACTGGGATCCTGAGGCCTACACCGGTGGCCGCAATTTCGGCCATCTCGCCTACGAGGTCGAGGACATCTACGCCGCCTGCCAGAAACTGATGGACGGCGGCGTCACCATCAATCGCCCACCCCGCGACGGCTACATGGCCTTCGTTCGCTCACCCGACGGCATTTCGATTGAGCTGCTGCAGGCCGGCGAAGCGTTGCCCGCAAAGGAGCCGTGGGCCTCGATGGAGAACGTAGGCGAGTGGTGAGACGGGGAATCGGGGAATCGGGGAATCGGGGAATCGGGGAATCGGGGAATCGGGGAATCGGGGAATCGGGGAATCGGG